>VOFD01000676.1_pt1 | contig 230000 bp, 208 predicted proteins | sample 5384101 | NCBI WGS metagenome assembly VOFD01 (sample SAMN12384723, study PRJNA508395) | human gut metagenome | isolation source: healthy gut C | host: Homo sapiens | reverse complement strand
TTGCGTCCGGCAGATGGAAAAGCCACAAGGAGGACACGGTGGACTGGAACGACCAGAAGTACGCCGAGATATGGCGGCATAGCTGGGAAACCCTCACCAACCGCTGTTTGGAAGCGGCTGGCCGCCCGGAACGTGTTGACCTGCGCTCCTTTGAGCGGCAGGGCATCCAGCAGATACCGACCGTGCATCTCGGCCCTGCCGCGCACCAGATGGAAAAGCGTGGAGTGGAAACCTTTCTCGGAAACCTGAACCGGGACATTCGTGCGGCCAACAGCCTGATGCAGTCCATCCGCAGCGCAATTCGTGGGCTGCAACGCTGGATTGCAGACCTGAACGAAAAGAAGCAGCTTCTTCTGGACGCTCTGGAAAAGGCGAAGGAGCCCACGCTGTCCGATCTGCTGGTGGACTACTTCAATCTTCGCAATGAGCAGCGCAGCGATTGGTCTGGCAAGGCAAAACTGAAATGCACTATTCGGGACTTTGAGGAAGTCAAACGGGCGGTGGACTATCTGAAAGCCCATTCTCTGAACACCATCGAGGATCTGGATACCGCAATTTCTAACCTGAACCAGACCGCCGCCCCTCTCCGCAAGCAGTTGAAGCAGAACGAAAACCGTATGCGGGCAATCGCTCAGACCAAGGACGCCGCTGCCGTCCATGCCAAGCTGAAAACCGTCCACGACACCTTTATTAAGAAAAACTTTAAGCTGACCAAGGACGCTTACGCCGCCCAGCACAAGGACGAACTGGACGCATTCAACAAAGCCGTCCGCACCCTGATGAAGCTGAACGGCAGCACAGCGGTAAATTTTTCGGCATTGGATGCCGAATTTTCTGCGCTGCAATCCGGCAGCGCAGAATTGCGCACCCAACTGGAAACCTTACAGCCGGACATCTCCGCTCTGAAAAGTGTCCGCAAGTATATCGACATGGTCGAAACGCTGGTGCGCAGCGGAAAAGAATACCGCTGGAAAGCCCACGATAGCCTGACCGTCTGCGGAAACAAATGGTTCCGGCACAGCCAGAGCAAGGGCGGCTTGCCGGTGGATTTTGTGATGGAAATTTTACGGCAAGTCCTTCCCCGAAGCGGTGCAGATGCTGACCGGAGAGACGGGCGAAGCCCAGCCGGAGGCTGGTCCCGCCCCCTCTCTGGCGTTTCGTCTGCCGCTGCGGAACGTCACCAATGCCAACATCCTGAACTATCTGACACAGGAGCGGAAACTCAGTCCCTCGCTGGTGAACTTCTTCATCGCTGCCGGAGATATTTACGAAGACACCACCCACCACAACGTGGTCTTTGTAGGGCGGGATGCCGATGGGCATCCTCGCTACGCAAGCAACCGTGGGATTCGGGAGAAGTTTCGGCAGGACGCAGCCGGCGCAGAAAAGGCATTTGGCTTTGCCCACCGTGGCACCGACAAGCAGTTGCTGGTCTTTGAAGCGCCCATCGACCTGCTGTCCTTCATCGAACTGTTCCCGAAAAACTGGCAGCAGCACAATTATCTTTCGCTGGGCGGGGTGTCGGGCAAAGCGCTGCGGCAATTTCTCTCGGAACGCCCGGACGTGGAGCGGGTATTCCTTTGTTTGGATTCCGATAAGGCTGGAGAGGATGCCTGCAAGCGGCTGGCGGGGCTGCTGCCGGACACCGTGAGCGTGACCCGCATCCGGCCCTGTATGAAGGACTGGAACGATGTTCTGGCGCGCCGGGCAGAGATCGAACTGCAATTATTTCAAAAGCATTGTGCTGAAAGAGCCGTCAAAACCGGAAACGGTGAAGATCATCCGCATGAGCGACGTGGAGCTGACCCCGGTGGAATGGCTCTGGAAGCCGTATCTGCCCTTTGGGAAGCTAAGCGTGCTGCAAGGCAATCCGGGCGAGGGCAAGACCTACTTTGCCATGCACCTTGCCGCCGCCTGCACCAATGGAAAGTTGCTGCCCAACATGGAACGCATGGAACCCTTCAACGTGATCTACCAGACCGCAGAGGACGGTCTGGGCGATACAGTCAAGCCCCGCCTGATCGAAGCCGGGGCAGACCTTGACCGGGTGCTGGTCATTGATGACAGCGATGTGCAGCTCACCCTTTCGGATGAACGAATTGAAAAAGCCATTATTGAGAACAACGCCCGACTGGTCATCATCGACCCGATCCAGGCGTATCTCGGTGCCGATGTGGACATGAACCGGGCGAACGAAGTCCGTCCGATCTTCATGCGGCTGGGACAGGTAGCGCAGCGAACAGGCTGCGCTATTTTGCTGATCGGGCATCTGAACAAGGCCGCTGGAATGCAGAGTTTGCAACGGGGTCGCGGCTCCATCGACATTGCAGCCGCCGTCCGAAGCGTCATGTTTATCGGCAAGCTGAAGCACGACCCCACCATGCGCATCCTGACCCATGAAAAAAGCTCCCTTGCCCCGCCGGGCGTGTCGCTGGCGTTCTCTCTGGGGAACGAGGGTGGCTTCCGCTGGGTCGGCGAGTACGACATTACCGCAGACGAAATGCTGTCCGGCATCGAACCGCAGCGTGAAACCAAGACCCAGCAAGCCAAAGACCTGATCTGCACCCTGCTTGCCGAAGGAAAGCAGGTGCTCAGCGAGGACATCGACAAGGCGGCTCTGGAAAGGAACATCCCCGGTCGAACCGTCCGGGATGCAAAACGGAACTGGGCGATGCCCTGAAAAGCAAGATCGTGGAAGGTCGCAAAAAGGTCTTTTGGATGGAATAAGCCATTTGACTGGCAGAAAATTTTGGCTGGCAAGAAAATCATGGTACACCCACAGTTGCCAGTCTGCCAGCCAAATTTGAAAAATGACGATAAAAGGAGGAATCGAATGGAGAATCAGAATTCGAGTTATTCGGTGCAGATTGGCAGGACCACCTTTATTGTGTGTGTGAAGCAGTCCGAAACCGCCAAAAAGCCGATTAAAGATGTTCAAGGATATGTGCAGACATGAGGTCACACGGGACTTCCTTGCAGACAACCTGATGAATTTAGAAAAATTACCGAAAACCTCTTGACGAAGTCCAGCCCGAAGGCACTGGATACCGTGCACGCACTCGTTTTGCGAAATTTTTCAACTTGCCTGAACTGATGGCGATGTTCAAAGAAGCAGCAGATATCAAGACCAGCGACCAGCTTCATCTCCCGGTGCCTGATGCAAAATTTGAGACGGTAGTGGTCAAGCCTTCGGAAATCCAACAGGATATGGTGCAGGCATTGAGCGAACGTGCAGCCGAAGTCCACAGCGGTTCTGTTGACCCTTCTGTGGATAATATGTTGAAAATCACGTCAGATGGCCGCAAAATCGGTCTTGACCAGCGGTTGATGAATTCCGCTCTGCCCGATGACCCCAACAGCAAGTTAAATGCCTGCGTCAACAACGTCCTGCGCATCTGGAACGACACCAAGGAGCAGAAGCTGACCCAGTTGATTTTCTGCGATATGTCTACTCCCAAGGGGACGGTTCGTTCAACGTTTATGATGATATCCGCTCCAAGCTGCTCAACGCCGGTGTGCCCGAACAGGAGATCGAGTTCATCCACAACGCAGATACGGAGAACAAGAAAGCAGAACTTTTCTCCAAGGTACGCAGCGGACAGGTGCGTGTGCTGCTGGGCAGCACTGCCAAAATGGGAGCAGGAACCAACGTCCAGACGCTGCTCGTAGCGGTGCATCATCTGGATGTAGGCTGGCGTCCGTCGGATATGACTCAGCGCAATGGCAGAATCATCCGTCAAGGCAATCAAAACAAACAAGTGTACGTCTATAATTACGTCACTGAATCGACATTTGACGCCTACTTGTACCAGACCTTAGAGAATAAGCAGAAGTTCATTTCGCAGATCATGACGAGCAAGTCGCCTATGCGCTCCTGCGATGATATTGATGAGCAGGCTCTGTCTTACGCTGAAATCAAGGCTGTGTGCTGGTGACCCGCGCATCCGGGAAAAGATGGATTTGGACGTGCAGGTGGCAAAATTGAAAGTTCTGCGCGGTGACTTCCAGAATCAGAAATATCGTCTGGAAGATAAGCTGCTCAAAACATTCCCAGAAGAGATCCAGAAACAGAAAACCCGCATTGCTGCTTTGCAGCAGGATTCACAGATTGCAGCAGCACACCCGCAGGACAAAGAAAAACTTCTGCGGTATGACCATCAAGGGCATGGTGTACGATGACAAAAAGGCTGCAGGCGAACGGCTGCTGCTGGCTCGGCAGGAGATGCCCAATGCTGATATGATGCTGCTGGGCACCTACCGTGGCTTTGAACTGAACATTCGATTCGACAGCTTTAAGAATGAGCATCAGGCCGTACTCCGGGCAGAGTTGAGTTACCCGGTGTCGCTGGGCGATGATGCGCGCGGCAATATCACTCGTCTGGACAATGCCATCGACAATTTCGCTGACCGTATTGCAGATGCCGAAAATGCTCTGCAAAACCTTGAACAGCAGAAACAGGCCGCAGAGGTCGAAGTGGCAAAGCCCTTTGCACAGGAGGAAGAACTGGCCGAAAAGTCTGCTCGCCTTGCTGAATTGAACGCTTTGCTGAATATCGACCGTGACCGCAGTTCCTCGCAGGATACTCCCGAAGAATCCAAGGAAACCGAAGCACCCGCAACTCGTCCGTCTGTGCTGGCTGCACTGGGGGAAAAGACCAATCAGCCGGAGCCTGTCAAACCGTTCCGCAGCTATTATGATAAGGATGGTGATGCACGATGAAAGAAAAGCGGGATGAAATCATCATCCTGCGCCTGAGCAAAACAGAAAAAGAACCGCATCTATGAAAAGATGTTCAGCATGGGCATCCGCAGCTTGAGTGCCTATATCCGCAAAATGGCATTGGATGGATACTGCCTAAATCTCGATCTGCCGCAGCTACGCCGAATGGCTTATCTGCTCCAGAATTGTAGCAACAATCTGAATCAGTACGCCAAGCGTGCCAACGAGTGCGGCAAGGTCTACGCCGCTGACATGGAAGGACCTGCGGCAGCGGCTGGATGAACTGATTGACATTGGCAAGCAAATTCTTTCCAAGCTGGCAGAGCTATAAAAATTCCCGCAGTTGGAGGACTGCGGGTGTACATATAATGCTTGACATCCTTGCAACGTAGTAGTCGATACCTTTATAATAAGGGCGAACAGAAAGGAAGTGCTTGATATGATGTCTATGCTGAAGAAAATTGTTCTTTTCCCGATTTCTCTCTTTGTGGCGTTTCTAGCTCTGATGGCAAGGTGGCTACTAACCCTGTCCAGCTATGTAGTTGCTCCGCTGATGCTCTACATCTTCGGCTGCGGCATCTACACTGCTTACCGTCAGACTTGGAATCAATTCTTTATCCTGCTGGTGGCCGAGTTCATCTGCTTCATCCTCTTTTTTTTTCGGTGCAACTGCCATCACCGAGGGCATCGGGCGGTTCAGTGAGTGGTTGGCCGAACTGTAAGGAGCATTTTCAACCTTTTGCCGCCTTCGGGCGGCTTTTTCTTTTATGGGGGTGATTCAGGATGGCCGCAACACGGCTGATCGCGCTGCACAAAAACAAAGGCAAGTCGGTTGCGGCCTGTCTGAAAAGCCGTACAGACTATGTACAGAATCCCGACAAGACTGAGCATGGCGAACTGATTAGCAGCTACGAATGTAGTCCTTTGACGGTGGATGAAGAATTCATGCTGTCCAAACGGCAGTATGAACTTGTCACTGGGCGCAGACAAAAAAGTGACGTGATTGCCTATCAGATCCGACAGTCCTTCAAACCCGGCGAGATCACCGCCGAAGAAGCCAACAAGGTGGGTTATGAGCTGGCAATGCGTTTCACCAAGGGCAAGTATGCGTTTATTATTGCCACCCACACAGACCGGGAACACATTCATAATCACATTATCTACAACTCCACTGCGCTGGACAGCACCCGGAAATTCCGGGATTTTTTATTGTCCGGGCTGGCTGTGCAACGGTTGAGCGATCTGATCTGCTTAGAGCATCAGCTTTCCGTCATTGAGATAAAGCCCTATCGGGAGCGGCAGAAGCGCACACTCTACCCGCCCAAAGAAAGCAATCGTGACCGTCTATGTGGCGTGATTGACACTGTTCTGGCGGAAAAGCCCAAAGACTACGAAGATTTTCTGCAAGGACTGGAGCAGCAGGGTTATGAGGTCAAGCGTGGAAAATACACCTCCGTCAAAGGCGCACGGCAGAAGCGATTCATCCGGTTCCGCACTTTGGGCGCAGCATATAGTGAAGAAGAACTGAAAGCTGTTATCTCTGGGGAAGCCGAACACCATCCCCGGGAGAAGCAGAAGCGCAGCGTGCCGGAACAAAAGTTTCAGATGCTGGTGGACATTCAGGCAAAGCTGGCCGAGGGAAAGAGCATGGGGTATGCTCGCTGGGCAAAGCGATATAATCTGAAAGAAATGTCCAAAACGCTGATACAGGAGAACAAAATCGGAAGCATTGAGGAAATGCAGGAGCGTATAGATGCTGCTACTGCTCGCTATCATGAACTAGGCGATTCAATCAAGGCAACAGAAACGCGCATGGCCGAGATTGCTGTTCTGCGAACGCACATCGTTAATTATGCCCGGACACGCCCGGTCTATGATGCCTACCGCAAAGCCGGGTATAGTAAGAGATTTCTGGACACCCACCGGGAAGAAATCACGCTGCATAAGGCCGCAAAAACTGCTTTTGATGAAGCCGGATTGAAAAAAAAGCTGCCAAAGGCTAAGGACTTGAGCATCGAATACGCTGAACTTCTGAAAAAGAAGAAAGAATCATACCCGGACTATCGTAAGGCACGAGATGAGATGCAGGAGTTGAGGAAAGCTCAGAAAAATGTAGAGATGTTCTTTGCAGAGGAAAAAAGTACAACCGAAAAAGGACAAGCACGATAAACGAAATCCGCCGAGGATCCTTCCCGTTTTTTTTCGGAGGAGTCCTCGGCGGATTTTTGCTTTTTAGCGAATCATCTTATAACCATTACCAATTCAAAATACTTAGCGGATGGCAAATAACTTCTTATATTGCCTTATTCATTTATCGGACTTTTCCACAGTTTTTGCAAAAGTTCGTAAGAATCATTTAAGTTCCCACAATCCGGGCAATACCATCTTCCGTCCGGTATCGGATCAACTGGCGAAAGTATTTGACTTTGAAATTATTTTTTTGAAAAATCTCTGTACTGATTTTCGTTGATTGTCCAGTAAGGATCACCTCCATTTTTAACAATTTCTTCAATGAAATTTAGTATATTTCCAACACATACAAATTCATCTGTTGAGCAACAGTCCCCCGCATAAAGATACTCTTTTTCTATGTCATCCACGTTAATGACAATATCATATCCCATCCAATATCCAATTTTCCATGCCGACCGACATAATAAATTATCATTACTAAAATGGAACGAAAGAATTTCCTGAGCATCAAATAAGCAATAGTCTCCGCTGTGATAAAGCGTCAGTCCATTACATCGCTTCAGAAATTCAATATAATCAGCTGGAATATGTCCCATTTCTTTTTTTTAAGTGTTCCAATATCATATCATCGGTTGGTGGATTTAATAGAGCATCTAAATGCGCATGATTCAGATGCTCTATAACTTTATCTAAACCATTCATTCCAGTCTACCTCTTTTTTAATATTGTGCCCACCATGTAGTAAATTGAGTGTGAATTGCTTTTGGAAGGGGAATCAAATTGCTATTCACACTTTTCCCACCATATTTCAAGGGCTTTATATGATGAATTTGAATTGGAGTTGCTATAATGCTATAAATTAGAATATTATGAAAGCTCGCCAGACATAAAATCTGGCGAGCTTTCACTTTTCCGTAATGGGATTAGATTGCTGTAGAGCTTGATACAAAAAGATAGATAATGAAAATGCACCACAAAACAACTTCAGCGATTATCAAATACTTCAAGTGTTGCTGCAATTTTTCAGGGACAATTTTTCCCTTTTTCAAAAAAGCGAAAATTGAATCTCGCGCTTTATCGACATCTTCCTGATTGACTTCCAGTTTTAAATGGAAATTTTTCCCAAAAAGGAGCTGGTGCATCCCATAATATATTGAAAGCAATATCAAAAATGAAGTGACGCTTACGAGTGCTGGCTGGGTCCAACTTATTGCCATAGCTTCTGCCGATGTAAGATCTCTGTAAAAAACTAATATCACTTAAACCGGCTACAAACAGCAGAAAATTCCAGCCCAAAAATGTATATAAAGTTTTCTTCATTGTCTATACCTGCAAAACCGTATGCGTTAGCCACCAACAGCTTGGTAATAATCAGTATCCGTCCGGAAAGGTGTGGACGCTCCACTATTATAGTACGACATAGTCTGATGATAGCAATGCGTATAATACGAATAAATTTATTTCAATTTTCCTCCACTCTCATAATCGTGTAGAACAGATGTCCCCAGTACCAAGAGAATCACACATATAATGCAGATCCAAGGAGTATCAAACCACAGCGAAATCAGCACTGGAACACAAGAAATCGCTATTATCCAAAAACCAACAGCCAAGAATCTTGATGTCTTTTTCAAGTTGTAGTGTTTTTTCTTGCTATACGCTTCTGCGATTGAATTTTTAGGAATCACCCAAAAATAGATTCCAACAGCAACTAAAAAGAATAATCACCCAAAAACTATTGACAAATTTTTTCTTGATTGTTTAAAGACATTTGCACTTCCTCGGCATTACGCCCATCCTACAACATTCCATGCATTATAAGTGAACATTTCATTGTGAAAGTTCACAGCAAGAGACTGCGTTTTCCAGTCTTTCGGAACATAGCCTTCGTAGTAATTGTTGTTTTTTGCGGCAGACTTCACATCTGTTATATAATATTTATATCCGTAAACATTTTTCTGATGCGAAGCTGCTGTCGTATCAACAAGATTCCATGTATACTGTGTTTTTTACAGCTGACAGTATCCGTAACGGCATTTTTAATCATACCGCTGGCAACCGTAATTCCCAGTCCCTTAATAAGTGCGTCCAAAAATGCTTCTGCAACAATATTCGGTAACGTCAATGCGCCCACAACAAGTGCAATTAAATCAACCATCCTTCCAACAAAATTATTGATTGTGTATGTCGTGGATCCAAGATTTTTTGTATCATATGTACACTTCAAGCCATAATAAATATATCCTGTATCTAAAGCAGCGCGATATTTGATTGTTCCTGCTGTTTGCACAGCGCAAGGTTGTACACGCTCATTATTGTCAGAGGTTAATTTACCATACTGTTCAATATAAATAACGTCGCTTGATGACTTTCTTGTAACACTATCATCGAAAAAATCACGTTTTATACTATTAGGGCTTGATGTCAGGAGGGTGTCTCTTTGTATAAGCTTTCCATTCAGATATTGATTCAGAATGCGGTTTCCCGAAAGGTCGGTATACATTTCAACGATTGCTCCCAATAGGAGCTTTTGCTTAGTCAACGTAATTCGTCTTGTGTTTGTGACAGCTTTTTTGAAAAAAATTTCAAGGGTTTGTCAACTTTGGACGTTTCAACAAAAAAGTGCCCACACATTTGTAAGTAATTACAAGTGTGTGGTTTAGAATCTCTTCACGCGGTATCTTTCCAATAATCGTATGCGAAATGCCATCTTTCTCCCATACTAGCACATATCCTGTACGTCCTCCGTTATTACTCGTTCCAAGTGTTGCATCGGCTGTTCCAATTTTAATGCGCTCATAAACCGTGTGCTCATTGTCGAAAGTTTCGACTTGTCCATAGTCTTGAATTACGGAACAGTCCACATAATAAAAGATGTTCTTATCATTGACATCAACATAGGCATGAAGAAAGGATATTTCGTTATCATATCCTTGTTCATAATCTCGTTCAAAGCCATCCGGCACATAATGGTCGCTGTATCCATTTGGAAGCTGTTCCAACGGTTCGCCGTCCACTTGATACGTCAGCTGCATCTCAATGGGCAGGAACTTCTGAATCATCGTATAGACCGCCTTGCGGAAGTCTGCGCTTACTGCAAGCGCGCCGAGAGTTAAAATTACCAGTGTCATGGCTGCAACAAGCACTCGTTTCAGCACCGGACGGCGTTTATGCAATGCCGCTTTCAGGCGAGCATCCCATCGGGAAGTGTCCGGGTAGCGTTCCTTAAGCTGTGCCGGAGTTGGCAGCTCGTCCAGTTCTTTCTGTGCATCTGCACGGAGTGCCATCATCAAAGCTGCATCAAAAGAGATCTCTGTCCGCTCACTCACGGCTGTTCAGCTCCTTCCACAATAGTTTTCTTCCACGGAAAAGCCGCATCCGAACCACTTCATCCGTCAGTCCAAGCGATTCGGCAATCTCCCGGTTGGTGTAGCCCATCGCCAAAAGGCGCAGAGGATCACGGTACATCGGTTTCATCTGTCTAATCAGTTCTGTCAGGTGTTGGATGTTATCGGTGCTGACTGCTGCATCATCCGGCACCGGGGCATCATCTGGTGCGTCCGGGACTTCTTCCAGCAGTTCTTCCCGCTGCTTGCGAAGCATATCGTATGCACGGCTTCTACTACAACTAACGAGATAAGCAGCGAGTTCGTGACAGTTTTCTCGATGAATTTTAGAAAAATTTTTGGCAACGTACAAAAACACCTCTTGCAGCACATCTTCTGCCAGATACGAATCGCCCATAATTTTGTAAGCGGTATGGTAGACCAGCCGCTTGTAGGTATTATATACATCTATAAATTGTTCTTCTCTGCTTTGATCGTCAAGAACAGCTAAGTACAGGGAAAGCAACACAACCACCTCCAACTGATTCGCATGGATTGGATGTAGTGTACCATGAACCAGCGGAAATGTCGAATGTTTTCCGTTCTGAACGAAGAACAGCCAGCATCATGACCTCACTTACCGTTGAGGCCGTTGCTGGCTGTTCGTTTGGCTTGAGATGTCTCCATCAAAATTGCAGAGCGCAACTGTCTTGAAACTCTACCTTATATAAATAGAAGCGTTTTGAAAAAACGCGCAGCAGCCCAACAAGCATTTTGCAACGCAAAAATGGCGTTTGTATAGACAAAAGCCCTGCTTGCTACAACAATGCGTCCTTTTTGTCCGCAATTTGTAATTTTCAGATTGGAGAAAAACGCCATGCCAACCTTGGAATGGTATAGCACATTATTGACAATTCTGTTCATTTGAGATATACTTTTCGTGTAAGTATGAAAAATATGATTTTAAGGAGTAAACCTAAAATGTCCATGCCAAAAGGAAAACACATATTTGGAACTGTTAAAGTTGGAGAAAGAGGGCAAATTGTTATCCCGAAAGAAGCACGAGAACTATTTGACAGAAATCCCGGCGATACTCTGCTTGTTTTGGGAGATGAAGAGCAAGGTATAGCTGTAGTTAAAGCTGATGTAATGAAAGAGGTCGCTGTAAAAATTCTGAAAGGTTTAGGACACTTCAAAGGAGGAGTGAACGATGAAACTAAATGAAACTACGCTCTCCTTTTTAGAAGTAGATTGTATTCAACAGTTTGGAAAAGAAAAAGGAAACCTCATTTTTGAGCAAGTGGAAAAAATTTTTCAAGAACTTCTGAATAATGCAGACTATCGTAACAATGCCGCAATTCAAAATCATTTGCAAGCAAAGCTATTTCAACATTAGCTTATTACAAAACACTTCGAGAAAATGGTATCAACCAAGATGAAGCATTAGAATATGTAAGGAAAGAAACCCATAAAGCTGCAAATATCAAAAGAGAGGAAATGAAAAAGTTAGGAAATATGCCCTTTGCGTACACTATTTATCGGTTAGGTGTAAAAAGCATATGCGAAAGAATTTCCCCGATACTGGATGGACAACGGAATGGGTGAAATGTAACGGAAAAAGAAATACATTTTAATTTGCATAAATGTATTTATTGGGAGCTAACAAAAATGTATCATTGTCCAGAGTTATGTTGTGTGTACTGCGAAAATGATGATATATCTTTCTCTGGTTTATTACCCAAAATTTGTTTTGAAAGAACCGGCACATTAGCAAATGGTTCGCCTTATTGCGATTTTCATTTTCTAAAAGCGAGGTAAAACCCATGATGAAGAATTATTTATCTCATATTTTACCGTTCTTTTTTTGCATTAGACTTGATTATCCCTTTTATTAGCACCTACTTACAAAGGCTATAGCCATTTGACACAAGTAATGAGCGTTTTAGGAAATTCAAAAGCACCGTTGCATTTAATTTATAATATTTGGGTCGGAGGTGCAGATATGGACTACATGACAATCAAAGAGGCAAGTGAGAAATGGGGCGTTTCGTCCCGTCAAGTCAACTATTACTGCGTTGAGGGGCGTATCCCCGGCGCTGTGAAAATGGCAGGTGTTTGGCTGCTCCCCAAGGAAATAGCCAAACCCGCAGATAGACGATATAAAAAAAGCAGGTGAAAAACGAAAATGAAAATTCTGTTGGTTGAGGATGATTTGGAAATCAGCAAGTTATTAGCTGAATTTTTGCAGGAAAATGGATATGAAGTTTTTTGCCAATATGACGGGCTTCATGTATTGGATTGCCTGCGGGAAAATAAGATCGACTTGATTTTGCTTGATATTATGCTTCCATATCGAAATGGTGATACCGTACTTACAGCGGTAAGAGAATGTTCTACGGTTCCAATCATTGTTATTTCTGCCAAAGGAACAACGCAAAACAAAGTAGATTTACTGCGCCTCGGTGCAGATGATTATATTACAAAACCGTTTGATATGGAGGAAGTTCTGGCTAGAATTGAAAGTAATCTCCGTCGAGTTCAATTTCAAAAAGATAATCCCACCCATTTACGTCATGGCGATTTGGTTTTGGATTTGAACGATAATACCGCCTTTTTGCAAGGCAGCGAATTGACTTTGACGGCAAAAGAATTTGCAATTTTGGAGTTGCTGATGAAATACCCGGATAAAATATTCTCAAAAGCAAATTTGTTTCAAAGTGTTTGGAATACCGAGTATATCAGTGAGGATAACACATTAAATGTTCACATCAGCAATCTCCGAAACAAATTGAAAGCCGTTTGCCCGGACAAGGACTTTATAGATACTGTTTGGGGCATTGGATATCGTTTGCATAAAGCCAGGGATTAAGCCCCTGGCTTTAGATATTCTTTAGAGTTTTCTGTTTGGATTTAAGAAATTCTTTATGATCGTCTCTTACAATCAATCATAAAAGGAGGCTGATGATATGAGTCCTATCATTTTAGAGGCACACGATTTGACCAAAGAATATCGGCATACTGTTGCCTTAGACCATATTGACTTGCAAATTGAGAAAGGGAAAATCTACGGTTTTATTGGCCAGAACGGAGCAGGTAAAACTACTTTCCTGAGATTGGTTACAGGTCTGGCATTCCCGACCAGCGGCACTTTAGGCTTATGGGGAAAGAGTTCGGCAAAAGATTTGCAGGAACAGAGAAAGCGGATTGGCTGCATGATTGAAACACCTGCACTATTTCCGGCCATGACAGCTTATCAAAATATGGAGATACAACGCATCCAACGCGGCATCCCCGATAAAGCAGTGATTGAAAAGACTTTGAGTATGGTTGGCTTAAAGGACACTGGCAAAAAGAGTGTTCGCAATTTTTCTTTGGGTATGAGGCAACGGCTGGGAATTGCAATCGCTCTCTTGAACACGCCAGAATTTTTAATTCTCGATGAACCGATCAACGGACTTGACCCTGCCGGGATTGTCGAAGTCAGGAATTTGCTGAAATCCTTGAACAAAGAATATGGCATGACAATTTTGGTGTCCAGCCATATTTTAGAGGAACTATACCAAACCGCAACAGAATTTATTTTAATTGACAAAGGGAAAATCATTGAAGAAATCTCCGATCAGGAATTGAATGAACGCTGTAAACGGCATATTGCAATCAAGGCTACCGACCCGCAAAAGGCGCTGCTTGTATTGGAAGAAAAACTTCATACAGAAAATTTCAAGTTGCTGCCCGATGGGACAATTCGCCTGTACGATTATCTTGATGATTTGGAAAAAGTAGCGGCTGTTTTGTCGGATGAGCATATCCTCGTTACAGGGCTTTCTGTATCCGGCGATACACTGGAAGATTACTTTTTAAGCAAGATAGGAGGTTCAGAAAATTTAAATCTCCTAAATGCTGAGTTTTATAAATTGTTTCATAGCCGGTACTTTTGGGGGATTGTGGCGTTTAATCTTTTTTTGAGCAGTGTGCTGTTGTTAGACAGTATTGGAGAAACATCCAGTTTATTTTTTGCATCGTTATATAATGTGCCTATTCTCTATTTTCTGGCAATCGTCTTTTCCGCGTTGTTTGTTGGAAATGACTTTGGACAAAGAACACTGCAATCCTATATCAATGCAGGCCATAACCGAGGACAGATATTACTTGCAAAACTGGCAGCCTATCAAATAGCCTGTATGACGATTTTAGCTTTACCATTACTGGTACATGGATTGATTGGCGGGCTTTGCTTCAAAGAAAATTTCGTGAGTATTAGCGGCAATCTCTATACCGTTTTGCTTGTGGTTGTTTCTTTATTTGCAATGTGCCTGTTGCCGTTTTTCTTTGCTTTTCTGTTTCGCGATATAGGAAAAACTTTAGCTGTCCCGATGGTTCTTTTTTCTTGATGATTTTTTTGATGAATGGAGATCAGGCACTCTCTATTTCAAGAATGTTGCCAATGGGACAGCTCCGGCTGATTGCACTACAACAATTTACTCCGTCAATGGCGCAGTTTGTTCTCACAGATTTTTTGTGGATATTCATTTTATATTTTGGCGCTTATTGGGGATTTAGGCGTTCTGATTTGAAGTGACAGGGAGGTGTCGAAATGAGTAATCTATTAAAAATGGAAAGATACCAATTATCTCATAATTTCTTGTATTGGTGTGGCGTGGTCGGCATCTTTCTAATTGGCTTTTTTACCGCAGAAACTTATGTCCCGGAAGTTATGGGGCCAACCGGCGGGGCTGCTACTTCCCTCGCAGATATTTTCAATGGGATGGTCTATGATTCTACCTTTCTGCTCATTCTGATGTCCAGTATTTTAGCTTTGATTTTAGGACAGGAATTTTCCTGCCGGACAGTCGATCTTGAAATAACTGCGGGCCATTCCAGAAAAGCAATCTTCTTTTCAAAGGTAATTACATATTTGATTGCATTTAACGTCATGGCTCTTGTTTATCCCATTGCCGGGTGTATAAGAGAATTTTCCAGATTTGGATTTTTTGACGGAGGGAGCTTTATTTATCAGGCTGCTAAGGCGGTTCTATACTCTTTACTTTTGAACAGTGCTACTTTTTTTATTGCAATCTGGATATGTTTTTCCCTGCGTAGTTCTGCGAAAGCGATTGCTGTTACCGCTGTTACGACTTTTGTACTTAGTCTTTATCTTGGCTATGGAATGATGCTAAAATTTCCAGTAGCTTTTTTGCCGACTTATCAAATAAGAGAAGCAGTTACCAGCCCAGCAATATTCCAGCCATTCCCGATTTTGATTGGAATTGTTTGGGTCGTTGCGCTGTTGATTTTATCATGGTGCAGCTTTCGGAAATGTGAATTAAAATAGATTTCAATTAGAAAACGGAAAGAGGGAGGTGTCTAAAATAGAGCTACTGGGGCAGGGCGTTTGGATGCCTGATGGCAGCTCTGAACTTTCGGGATTCCAAAAACGACGGCGGCTAAAGCACACGGCATCGTAGTGCACGGTCAATGCGGAAATGCGAGCTACACCCGATTTTCCATATCGAGTGATATAGATTTGGCTTTGGGGGAGGATCGTCTATTGTATGCAAAAAATTGAAGTTGTTGTTCGCATCACGAAGGATCACTGCCCACCGCAAGAGCAGACGATTTTTGAATGGTTTGATTTGATGCGGAATCCCACAGACGCTCTGAGCCGTCCCGATCTGGAAATCAACTTGGAACATCACCGTGTTTTCAAACACGGAACGGAGGTGTACATGAGTCGTTATGAATACGGTGTTTTGAGTTTGATGGCACAGCATCCGGGCAAACTGTTTACAAAGGAGCAGATCTTTGAAGCAGTCTGGCATAAGGACAGCGAAAGCTATTTGAGAGCTGTCACCAGCACGATCGGTCGAATCCGCCAGAAAATAGAGGATGACAAAGATCACCCCCGTTATATTAAAACGGTTTCCAACATTGGATATCAATTTGTCCCATCATCGGAATCGGTGCGATTGAATCGCAATCTGTAATAAAAGCCATACCGTGAGATCCTAGTAGGATTCTTCGGTATGGCTTTTATCGTTTTCTGTGCTGTACAAAATCGGCATCCTTGCATAGATGACCAAGAATATTCTAAAATAGAGATAACTTAATTCAGGAGGTCGAACCATGCAAACATTTGAAGAAGTATTGACCCACTTCCATAGCTTTTTAGAGTCTGCGACCTATTTGGATGTTGTTCCATGCCGCTGGGGATATGTAAGGCTTTTCAATGAGGGCGACCCTATCAATTTCAATGCAATTCTTTGCCGCACACCACAAGAACTATATACGGCATTGGCAAATGATTTGGAAACAGAGATTCAGGTCAGCTTGGGAATCGACTGAATTGGTATGAAATTGGTTTGCTTTTGGGTTCGTTTTGGTATAGTGACTTTGAAAAATGTGCTATACTGTACCACAAGCAAAACATTTTCAGGGATTTTCAATCTTACTGTAAAACTCTGTCAGGTGCTTTGCCAGTGTGCGGATCGAGTCCATTAAGGTTTCTCGCACTGCTTCTGGACAGGAAAGATAGATTCGATTGAACTCTTTTAACTCTATTTCCGTTTTGCCCATCCCCGGAGTGATCAGCGCATCAAGCGAAACCGGCAAAACACGAGCAATCGCCAAAAGAATTTCGTAAGATGGATTCATGCTGCCTTTTTCAATGTTGGCGATATGCTTCGTTGAAACATGGCAGCGTTCAGCAAGTTGTTCTTGTGTTAAACCTGCCAGCTTGCGCTCCTTGCGAACCTTTTCTCCAAGTACTTTCAAGTCAGAATTCGGCATCATCGTTCACCTCAATAGTATTGTATCGTTCTGGTGAATGACGCGGTATAACCTTGTATTTCCTGTGAGTAGGAAGTATAGTGCCGATTTTTGCGTTTCCCGGTCGAGTTATAAAAAAACGGTAACTCGTCCGGGCGATTTCACGCGCTATCCAGATCACAGTTGCCGTTTGTGGAGGTAACTGTGATTTTTTATTGGGGTAACGCATCAAAAAAAGCCTGTCTGCTGCCGTAAGCCAGACCGCCCCGAAGCAAGCACAATCGTTCCGTTCCACCACCCACAATCGTGCCGATGTGTTATATTGCGCCAGCTTCCCGCCATGGGAGGCTGGCGTTTTTGCGCTTTTGGAGCCAAAGTGCCGCAGTCCACCGTTTCTCCTATGATACAGCAGCAAACTTTATATTTGGGAGGGAAAGTCATGCTCGATCATAAGAAGGAAGCGATTACGGAACACTGGCAGTTTTGCCCCAAGTGCAATTAAAACTCTATCGAATGACCGCCGACTGCACTGGATTCATCCACATAAAATGCTGGCGTTGCCGGGAAATGTTATGGCTCGACCTTTCCATTCGAGCCAAGTAAGCATTGGTTTCATAAGAATCGGGTGCAACGCACTCTGAATATGGACTGTTAGCACCGAGCAACGGGCCGTCACCTCCGGGTGATGTATGAAACGTAGCACCAAATGGCCGGGCAGCAGCTTGACTGAAAGATCTCAATCTTTCGGTCGGCTGTTGTCCGGCTATTTTTTATAGCTTCAGAAGCCTGCTCCCGAAAAGGAGCAGGTTTTATGTTTGCCCTCTTTTCATGGCTACCCCAAGCGGCGAAATATCCGTAGTGTCTCCAGATTTTCGACATTTCACGTTTTATCGAAAATTTGGAGGTTACACATGGACTCTCGCATTCTTCACTACGAGTTTGTCACTGGTGAAAGTGTCAATATTACTGTTTCTGCCGAGATTGCGGAGGTTATCTACGATTCCCGCCGCATGGAACACGCCAGCAACGAGCGTTCGCGCTATCATACGGCTTTTTCTTTGGATTCCGAGGATTACGAGGGAACAAATCTAGTTTCCGAGAAAACCCCGGATGATTTGATGGAGGAACTGGAAGATCGGGAGCATCTGCTTGACTGCCTTGCACATTTAAGTGAAAACCAGCGTCAGCGAATTTTGATGCTGGCTCAAGGTATGAGCATCACAGAGATTGCCCGTGTTCAACACGCTGATCGCACCACTGTAAGAGAATCCATTCAGGCTGCTCGAAAAAAATTCAAAAAATATTTTTGAAAACACCCCCCGTTTTACCCCTTGTTTTCTGTTAACAGTGAAAGGTCTGCCACACAGACCTCTCACGGACCTTGAAAATTGAATAGTTCCTGTCATCTGGTACTCCGATAATGATACTTCCGTAATTCGCGGCCCGGTCATAAAGCAGACGGGGTGGCTGAAATGCCAATGAAGCGGTACAAGTCCGCTGCCAGATGTTTATGCCCCACTCGCAGGGAGCCGAGGGCGAATATGCGAGACCTTAACTTATTAAATCAGGCGTGGCCGAATGCTGTTTTCGGTCTTCGTCCACGCCTGTTCTTTTTACTTATTCCATATATCCACATTTTCGTCCTACATAGGAGGTTTTATGAACGAAAACGACCGTACCACCTTAGAGCAAGCGATCTACGAGGAAATGGAACTGACCCCGGAAATGATTCGGTCCATCCGCACGCTCTGCGGTGTCTGCCTTTGTAGTTTTGTAGAATCCAAGGCGTTCAAAATCGCCATTGTTCCCAGCGCAGATCGGAGCATGGACACTTGCACTGTCTGCCAGACCCGGCGCGGTCATGACTACGTTGTAATGAACCGCTGAACAAACACACCGCCCACTGCCAAGGAGGTGCAGCGGGCGGTGTACATATTGCAAAAGGAGGGCAGCTTTTGATTCAAAACTGGAAATTCCAACGCGGAGACATTTTCTTCACCCGTTTTGACAACGCCATCGGTTCAGAGCAAAGCGGGAATCGTCCGGCAGTCGTTCTCCAGAACGATGTGGGAAATTTTTACTCACCTACGCTGATCGTAGCCACATTGACAAGCAAGGCGGCAAAAAAGTATACCCAGCCGACACACTGCCTGCTGGTGAACGATTTTCTCTCCGTTCCGTCCATCGTTCAGGCAGAGCAGATTTTTACCGTAGACAAGAGCAGAGTGTTGAAATTCCTCGGACACCTCACCCCGGAAGAAATGAGCCGGGTGGATGATGCTGTCCGTGCCAGCCTTGCCCTGAACCCGATGGGAAGCATTCAGCGGCTTCCACCTATCATCCGCTCTACGGCGGCTTACGCGCCGCCTGAGGTGGTTGACGGCAAGCCGCCCATCTATCCCTACACGCCCATCAAATCGTCCTTTGAGGATGCTGGGAGTGTCGAGGACATGATGCTGTACACCGAGTTGGAAGCTGCGGTACACGCAATGATCCAACGGCTGGAATACAGCTTCACATTTAACCCAAGTCTGCTCACTATCCCGAAGCGTAAGCAGCAGGTTGCTGAAATCCTGAAAGAAGCCGAAACGTACATCTGGAGGATCAAGGAGGAAATGCGATGCGCCTGAAAGACAACACCAATCCCTTCATCCATGTCAACCCGCCGTACCAGCTCATGGTCATCCACAGCAGCAAGCTGGTCTACCCCCGCGAACTGTACCAGCGTGGTGTGGAGCGAAAGCGTGTGGAACTGATCGCCGCCCACTTCAACGAGTATGTGGCAAACGAGCCGAAGGTCAGTTTCCGTAACGGTCAGTTCATCGTAACGGATGGGCAGCACACCATCGAGGGGCGCATCCTCCGCAACGGCGGCAAGGATCTGCCGGTCCTCTGCAAGGTGTACACGGGCATGACCGTGGAGCAGGAAGCCCTGCTCTTTGCCGAGCAGAACGGCTTCTCTGCGCCGCTGACGGCAGGCATCAGGCTCCGTGCCAAGGTTGTGGGCGGCGATGCCATTTCCAAGGCGTTTCTCGCAGCCACCAACCGGGTGGGGTTGAGTCTCAATTATGACAGCCAGCAGCTGACCGATTACCGCATCGGCTGCGTTGGTACGGCTTTCCGGCTCTACAAGCAGATGGGCGAACCGCTCTACTGTGAAACGATGCGGCTGATCGTGGCAGCATGGGAGGGCAAGCCCGATTCGTTCCGGGCATCTGTTCTGAAAGGCATGATGCACTTTGTGGAGCTGTACCACGGCGAGTTCAGTGAAGAACGGCTGCTCCGTGCGCTGCGCAGCATCCACCCGGTCGATATCTACCGCATCGGGCAGGACTACACAAAGAAAGCGGGTTGACATCGTGGACGAAAACCTAAGCACTCGTTATACTGAGGATGGCTGTGGTGTTTTGGTCAGACAGAGAACCACGACCACCCGTTCTTTGGCAACCGAATAGTACCCATTCTCACTTCTATTATAAAGTTAGGAATCGAAAATGAATGAAATGAACAATCGCGTCTGCTGCCTGTACCGTGTTTCCACCGACAAACAGGTGGATTTCAACTCGAATCATGAAGCAGACCTTCCTATGCAGCGCAAGGCGTGTCACAAATTTGCCGAAGCGAAGGGCTGGGTCATCGTCCATGAGGAACAGGAAGAGGGCGTGTCTGGCCACAAAGTCCGTGCAGAAGCCCGTGACAAGCTGCAAATCATCAAGGATTATGCCCGAAAAGGCAAGTTTGACATTCTGCTGGTGTTCATGTTCGATCGAATCGGACGCATCGCAGATGAAACGCCGTTTGTTGTAGAATGGTTTGTGCGAAACGGCATCCGGGTGTGGAGTACCCAAGAGGGTGAGCAGCGATTCGACAACCACACTGACAAATTGTTGAACTATATCCGCTTCTGGCAGGCAGACGGTGAAAGCGAAAAAACTTCTGTCCGTACCCGTACCAGCCTGCGGCAGCTTGTGGAAGAAGGACACTTCAAGGGCGGCAGTGCGCCGTATGGTTATGACCTTGTGAAAAGTGGCCGCATCAACAAGCGCAAGCACGAACTGTATGAACTGCACATCAACGAGCGTGAAGCTGCCGTAGTTCGGATTATTTTCGACAAGTATGTGCATGAAGGCTATGGACCGCAGCATATCGCAACTTATCTGAATGGTAACGGCTACCGTGCAAGGTCTGGGAAATGCTGGCATCCGGCAAGTATCCGTGGAATGGTTCGGAACCTGACCTATACAGGCGTTCTCCGCTGTGGGGATGCCCATTCGGAATTGCTGCAAGAGTTGCAGATCATCCCAGCGCAGCAGTTTGAAGCCGCCCAGCGTATCCGTGAAAATCGTTCTAACCGTGCAGCACAAGAATCCGAATATCGCGTTCCGCTGAACATTCACGGACAATCTCTGCTTTCGGGCAATGCTTATTGTGGACATTGCGGTGCAAAGCTGACCTTGACTTCCAGCCGGAAGTGGCGCAAGCTCTCCGATGGAACACTGGACGATACGCTCCGCGTCCGTTATACCTGTTACGGAAAGCTCCGTAAGCAGACCGGCTGCACCGGGCAGACGGGTTATACGGTACATATTTTGGATGAGATCATTGATAAGTCAGTCCGTCAGATCTTTTCCAAAATGAGAGGCATCCCGAAAGAGCAGATCATTACAAGGCGTTACGAGCGGGAAGTTGTCGAACGCAAGAATCATCTGCAAACTATTCAGGTAGAGCGGGATAAAGCCCAAAAAGACTTGATTTCCCTGAAAGCCGAGATTCTTGCCTGTATCAAAGGCGAGAGCGTCTTTCCCAAAGAAACCCTTGCCGAGATGATTACAGCGCAGGAGGAAAAACTTCGGGAATTGGATGCTCTTTATGAATCTTCCTATGCAGAAACAGAAAAAACTGCCGAACTGATGGACAACGTATCAAAACTGTACGAAGAACTGATTTCTTTTTCTGATCTCTACGACAGTGCCAGTTTTGAAGCAAAGAAAATGATCGTCAATCAGCTTATCCGCAGGGTAGATGTTTATCGTGGGTATCAGCTCAACATTACCTTCAACTTCGACCTTACGCCGTACATTGAAGGGGATGATGCAGCAGCCTGCTGAAAAAACGGGCGGCAAACATTCCTTTTTGAAAATGGTGTAAAGTCAAAAGTTGGGGGTTGTATAGGAACCGCCTGCAAAAGCCTGAAAACGGTGCAGGCGAAGCAATGCAGCCCCCCAAAAATCGGCTTCAGCAAAAAGAAAAGCACCATACTTCCTACGAAGTACAGTGCTTTTTGGTGGAGAATACCGGGATCGAACCGGTGACCTCTTGCATGCCATGCAAGCGCTCTCCCAGCTGAGCTAATCCCCATAAATTCCAGAAGCAAGCCTCTGGAATGGAAAATCTTTAGTGGGAACTTAATCGTCATCAACCATCGCTGTGGGGGTGTGTTTCTGGGTGCATCGCGCTCCCAGCTGAGCTAATCCCCATAAATTCCAGAAGCAAGCCTCTGGAATGGAAAATCTTTAGTGGGAACTTAATCGTCATCAACCATCGCTGTGGGGGTGTGTTTCTGGGTGCATCGCTCTCCCAGCTGAGCTAATCCCCCACATGTTTGGTCTCGTGTCTTGCGACGTGAGTTATTATACCAGCAGGAAGGAACGCTGTCAACACTTTTTTCGAATTTCCTGCGAAGTTTTTGCAGAGAAAAGCGCCCCGGCGGGCGGTGAACCTGCCGGGGCGCGATGGTGCGTGAAAAATCAGGCTTTGGTGTACTGGCGGTCGAAGATCTGGGGGGCCGCCTTGATGAGCAGCACAGCGCCCACCACGGTGAGGAGGGTCTCCGGCAGCATGTAGCTGGCGTTGTACCCGAGGCTGTAGGTCCAGGCGCTCAGGCCCTCGTTCAGGTTGCCCCAGACGAGTACGCCGGAGAGGAAGCTGCACAGGAAGCGCAGCACACCGGCCATAAAGGTGCCGAAAGCCACGCCGACCATCCGGTTCTTGAAGGGGCGGGCAAAGAGCTCCGCCGTGCCCAGCGCCATGAACGCCACCAGATAGTCCAGCAGGATCTCGCCGAGGAAATAGAGGAAGGTGGGCGTCGGGGGTGCCCAGAAGCCCAGCAGCATCTGCAGGCAGCCGTTCACCAGACCGGTGAACAGACCCCACTTGACGCCGTGGCGGAAAGAGACGAGCACAAAGGGCAGCATACTCAGCAGGGTGACGCTGCCGCCGTTGGGCATGGTGAAGATCTTGATGTTCGACAGCACGGTGCCGATGGCGATCATCAGGGCGCACTCCACCAGAATGCGGGTCTTGGAATAGGAATTCGACATTTTGGATTCGCTCCTCTAAAATATAGTACACAAAAACAAAATACGCCTGCGATCAGCAGGCGTAGAGGCTTCGTTTGTGAAAGATGGGAACATTCCGCAAACTACCTACGCCGGCATTACCCGGATCAGGTTCAAGGGTACTCCGCAGTGTGCGGATCTCAGCCTTTCGGCGCCCCTGTTTTCATGTCCGTCTCCCAGTATAGTCGTCCGACGCCAAAAGTCAAGCCCCGGCGGGCATATTGCACCCCTCCGCCTCATATTTTTTACCAAGGAGTCTTGCGGAGGAGGGGACAGGGCATGAAAGTGGAACCGGAACAGCGGGCCGCACTGCTGGGGGGAGTACATCGCAAAAAACAGCGCAACGGTGCGGGCCGCAGCGCGGGCGTTCGGGTGCAGCAAATCCACCGTGCACAAGGACGTTTCGTCCCGGCTGCGGCGGGTGGACCCCGACTTGTTCCAGCGGGTGCAGGCAGTGCTGGCCCGGAACAAGGCCGAGCGGCATCTGCGGGGCGGCGGGCGGCCACCCGCCGGAAATACGGCAAAAAATAAGAGCAGCGGCGCATCCTTATATATAGGTTATATAAGGGTGCGCCGCTTTTGCTGCTATTTGCTGCGGAATTGTTCCAGCGCGGCCTTTTCGAGCCGACTGACCTGCGCCTGGCTGATGCCGATCTCCCGCGCCACCTCCATCTGCGTTTCGCCCTTGAGGTAGCGCAGCTCCATGATCCGCTTTTCGCGCGGGGTCAGGGACGCGACGGTCTCCCGGAACTGCAGGCCGCTGATCCAGCTGTCCTCGCCGTCGGGGTCACGCACCTGGTCGATGACATACATGGCGTCGCCGCCGTCGGTATAGAGCGGCTCCTCAAGGCTGAGCGGTTCCACCACCGACTCCAGCGCCGCCGTCACCTCCCGGCGGGACAGGCCCGCCTGCTGCGCGATCTCGTTCACCGTAGGCTCCCGGCCCAGCTGCTTTTCCAGCCTCTCCCGCGCCTGCATGGCTTTGTAGGCCGTATCCCGCAGCGACCGGCTGACCCGCAGGGCGTTGTTGTCCCGCAGAAAGCGGCGGATCTCGCCGATGATCATCGGGACGCCGTAGGTGGAGAACCGCACGTTCTGGGCCGGGTCAAAGTTGTCAATGGCCTTGATCAGCCCGATGCAGCCTACCTGAAACAGGTCGTCGAGATTCTCGCCTCGCTGGGCGAACCGCTGTACCACGCTGAGTACCAGCCGCAGGTTGCCCTCGATCATCTGCTGGCGGGCGGCGGCGTCGCCCGCATGGGCCCGCGTCAGTAGCTCCCGCTTCTGTGCTTCGGTCAGGACAGGCAGCTGTGCCGTATCCATCCCGCAGAGCTCGACTTTGTTGTACATCCGCGCCCCTCCGGTTTCGTTTTGACGTTACCGGAAGTATGGGGCGGGGGCAGGGGAATCATGCGTGGGAATTTTTGCCCGCTCAGTCCTCCAGCTTCTTTTTCAATTCCCGGATGATGCGTTTTTCGAGGCGGGAGATGTAGCTCTGGCTGATGCCGAGGGCATCGGCGGCCTCTTTCTGGGTGCGCTCGACGCCGTCCAGCAGCCCGAAGCGCAGTTCCATGATCTGGCGCTCCCGCGGGGAGAGCAGGGCCACCGACTGCCGGAGGGTGGCCCGCTCGGCACTCTGTTCGAGCCGCTGGCTGACCAAATCCTCGTCGCTGCCGAGGATGTCGGAGAGAAGCAGCTCGTTGCCGTCGCCGTCCACGTTCAAAGGCTCGTCGATGCTGGCCTCCTGGCGGCGGTTGGAGCTTTTGCGCAGATACATCAGGATCTCGTTGCCGATGCAGCGGCTTGCGTAGGTGGCGAGTTTGATGTTTCGTTCCGGCGTGAAGGTGTTGACCGCTTTGATCAGCCCGATGGTGCCGATGGAGATCATGTCCTCGGCAGGGACGCCGGTGTTCTCGTACTTTTTGGCAAGGTAGACCACCAGCCGCAGGTTGTGGGTGATGAGGTCATCCCGCGCGGCGCGGTCGCCCGCCATCATCCGGGCGAGCAGGGCTTTTTCCTGCTCCGGCGTCAGGGGCGGCGGCAGGCTGGGCGCCCCGGCGACATAGTGGGCAGCGCCGGGGCAGACGAACAGGACGTACAGCCGACGGAAAAACGATAACAGGTGATTCAACGAAAAGCCTCCTTTTGTGGGCGGGATTCTTGGGTGCTGCCAATGAGGGCGGGAACCGGTAGGGTAAACCTCTCAGTCTCGCCTGCGGCTCGCCAGCTCCCCTGGTAGGGGAGCCACTGGCGAGTCGGTGATGGTTGTGCTGGACGAGCAAAGTTTTCTGCTTCCGGAAACGGCTGGGCTCCGCTGTCTCAATTCACGACTGCTTGCCCAGCACTCTTTGGTAGAGCGTAGTCCCGCAGTCGCTTCCAATGAGAACAGGGCCCGCTGCCTTGCGCCCAATTTGAGCCCAAGCGAACAGCAGGGCTGGCCCGGCCTGCCAAGGGCTCCCCTATCAGGGAAGCTGGCGGGCGCAAGCCCGACTGAGAGGTTCAACGGCTCATCGGAACGCAGCATCGGGCACAACGGCAGGCGAGAGCAACAGCTCCCAGCCGCCCGGAGGGGGCGGAAGGTCACAGAAGGCTGCATAGAGCGGCTGAGCCGGAGCCGAAGCCAGTACAGCCGGGACGGCGGGAAGAATGCAGTGCCCGGACACCGTGGTGCAGGGGACGAACCGCAGGCCGAGTTCGGGCGGCGGCAGGGTGGAAGGGGCCGCGAAGTAAGCGGATAAGTAGGTGTGCAGCGGGCCGGGCAGGGCGTTCTGCACGGCGGCAAAGCGTACGAGTACGACCTCCCGGCCTGAAAGCGGTTCCTGCACCGAGAAACCGGTGTCGCAGAAGGCCCGGAGCGGGAGGGATGCGCTGCCAATTTGCAGAGTGACGGGAAACGTCTGCCCGCCGTTCCGGCCCAGAAACCGCAGGATACCCTGCACAGCCAGATACACGCCCCCGGCGCAGACCAGCAGCAGCCCCGGCGAGAGGGGAAGGTAGATGCTGAAATTGTTGGCCTGTGCGCCGGGCAGAAGCACGGCTCCCGTCAGCGCAAAATGAAGGGCTGCGAACCATGCCAGAAGCCGCAGAAAACACCGCCCGCCCGGAAACCCATAGCCAAGCAGGACGATGCCGGCCCCGGAGGCCAGCTGATACCCGACTGACACCGGCCACGGCAGGGCAGGGGCCAGCAGGATGAGGGAGGCTGCCGCCCCGGCCAGCGCCCCGCCTACGACCCGCCCGCCCGACGTGCTTACGCCGCACAACAGGCCCGCCGCCAGCAGAAACAGCGCGGTCGTGAGAAAGTTGACCAGCAGAAGAACATCGAGATAGATCACGGCCCGGATAAGCCCCGCCCCCTTTTGGGAGATTATAGCAGGAGGAGGACGAAAAATTTGCAGGAAACGGGGGAGGTGGACTTTCTGCGAGGCGCACACCCCCCCCGCCTGAAAGCTTTTTTCATAAATTTTCGAAAAAGACTTGCAAAATATAGGCAAAAGAGGTATAATCCTACTCGCAGCAGCTTTTACCGCTGTAAAGCTCTGGATATATGCCTCTTTAGCTCAGTCGGTTAGAGCACCTGACTGTTAATCAGGGTGTCGCCTGTTCGAGTCAGGCAAGAGGCGCCAACAAATCGGCGGCGGGGATCATACCTGCCGCCTTTTTCATAGATGCAGGCTGTAACTATTTTGTGACACTTTTCACACTTTCTTCAAAATTAACGGTTTCTTAAAAAATGTCCTCTTGAAGAAGCTGTCAGATTGTGGTATACTGCATCTAAGCTTTAGGAACTTTCCTGAAGCGTTTGGTAGATCAAAGGGTAGGCGCTCCCTTCTTTTTGATAGCAGCTTGGCCTCTGCTTTGCCCTGGTTCTCCGCAGGGCAGGGCAAAGCAGAGGGCTATGCGCTGCTTTTGATGGAGCGTGACAGAACCTTTTCTCCTGCGTCAAAATCTGCATCCTGTCTGCTGTCTGCGTGATGCGTACAAAGTCTTACTTGTACATTTCCGCACAATGTGCTAGAATATGGAAGGCAGTTTTGAATATTAGAACACAGAGAAGAGATCGTTTCCGAAGGTTGTCGGTCTCTTGTAAAGGAAACATCTATGCGTTATACCTATGTGCGGCAGCACGACACGACCGACTGTGCAGCTGCCAGTCTCGCAATGGTGTGCCTCCATTACAAAAAGGAAATCACCATCACCCGCTTACGCGATATGATGGGAACCGACATGAAGGGCACGAACCTCGTGGGCCTGCAGAAAGCCGCCAATGAGCTTGGCTTCAATACGGCCGCTGTCCGAGTGGACCGCGAGAATTTTCTGAGTGATTTCACACTTCCCTGCATTGCGCAGGTCATCACCGACCAGGGTCTGACCCACTTCGTGGTCATCTTCAAGAAGACCACGATCAAGGACGATGATGCCCGCCGCAAGCATGTGTTGAAGGAAGAAGAAAAAAAGGCTGACGCTTCCAAGAAGTACAAGTGCAAGGATCACGTCGTCATCGGCGACCCTGCCAAGGACCTCGAAAAGATCAGCCTGGACGACTTCTATAAAAACTTCACCGGCGTTCTGCTGCTGATGAACCCCACATCGGAGTTCAAGGGCGGCAAGGCAAAGAAAGCTGGCACCAGCGTCAACGGCACCAGCACCGATGCAAACGCCAAGGGGGATAAGAGCACCGGCAAATACCACATGCTCAAGCGGTATATCGACCTGCTCTGGCCCCAGAAAAAACTTTTTCTTTATGCAATCCTCTGTTCGGTGATCCTTACGGTCATCGGCATCGTCTCCACAGTGTTCAATAAAGCATTGATGGATGAGGTGCTTCCGTATGGGTTGAAGAACTTACTCATCACCCTGATCCTCGTGTTCAGCGTGGTCAATCTCACGAGCAACCTGCTCAGCACGGTTCGCGAGTGGATTTTGATCTTCCTGTCCATCCGGATCGACATCCCGCTGATGCTGGGCTACTTCGGGCATGTGTACAAACTGCCCATGAAGTTCTTCGCCACGCGCAAGACCGGTGAGATCACCACCCGTTACTCCGATGCAAGCACTATCAAATCGGTCCTGACCAACATCGCGATGACCATCGTGATGGACGTGGTGATGGCCGTAGGCGTTGGCATCGTACTGTTCCGGATGAACTCCTCGCTGTTCTCGCTCACCCTGTTCAGCACCGCACTGAGCCTGCTCCTCGTCATCATCTTCAAGCAGCCGTACAAGCGGATCAATGAAGAGACGATGCAGCAGTCTGCAATGCTGAACAGCCAGATGATCGAGAGCCTGCGCGGCATCGAGACCGTCAAGTGCAATGCCGACGAAGACCGCGAGCTGGAAGCTCTGGAACGCGAGTACATCAAGAGCCTGAAGATCAGTCTTCGTTCCAGCAAGATCAGCACCGGCCAGTCTCTGGTGTCGATGGTGATCTCCACCCTGCTGAATATGGTGACCACCTATGTGGGCATCATGCAGGTGTTGAACGGTGAGCTGACACTGGGCGGCTACATGGCATTCACCACGCTGTCCGGTTACTTTACTTCTCCGGTGAGCGACCTGATCTCGATGCAGATGTCGATTCAGGAAGCCGATATCTCCATGAAGCGTCTGACCGAGATCATGGATTATGAATCGGAACAGGCCGAAGATGAAGAGCACACCGAGATGGAACAGATCGAAGGCGACATCGAATTCAAAGATGTCACGTTCCGATATGGCAACCGCAGCCCCGCACTGAACCACATCTCCTTCACCATCCCGCAGGGACAGAAGGTGGCCCTCGTGGGCAGCAGCGGCAGCGGCAAATCCACCATCACCAAACTCCTGCTCAAGTATTATGAGCCGGAGAGCGGCGAAATTGATGTGAACGGTATCAACCTCAACGAGTATACCAACGCATCGGTACGTCGTGCGATCTCTTACGTCCCGCAGAATGTCGAGCTGTTCAGCAAGACACTGCTTGAGAATATCCGGATCTCGCGTCCGGAAGCTACCCTTGAGCAGGTCAAGGCAGCTGCCAAAAAGGCAGATGCCCACGAGTTTATCCGCAAGCTGCCGCTGCAGTACAACACCTATCTGGAAGAAGCCGGCAACGGCCTCTCCGGTGGTGAGAAGCAGCGCATTGCGCTGGCTCGCGCGTTCCTGAAGGACTCGAACCTCTACATTCTGGACGAATCGACCAGCAGCCTGGACTTTGGCACAGAGAATACCATCTTTGATATGATCTACAACCAGCTGGCTGACAAGTCGATGCTCATCGTGGCCCACCGCCTTTCCACCGTCCGTGATTGTGACCTGATCCTGGTCATGGATCACGGCGAGATCGTGGAGCGCGGCACCCACGACGAGCTGCTGGCAAAGCAGGGCAAGTATTACGAGCTCTGGAACCTGCAGCAGGGTATCTTCCGCCGCAAGAAGGAAGAGCCGAAACCCATTGCTCACGCCGCAGTGGTCGAGGAAGACGATGACGGCGATGAGGCGATCACTTATTAAGTTGCAATCGAGTGCGCACTCGATTACATAAAAATGGCTTTGGATGGTTGCGCAGCCTGAAGAAGTCCTAAATTCGATTCAATCATTTGAAGGGAGTAATTCATTATGATGATGCCTGCAAACTATTCTGTTATCGCAGAGAACGAGATGACTTATGTCGTCGGCGGCGGCGTGATCGAGGCTATCGGTTCTGTTACCGCTCCGATCTGGACTCTTGACAACGTCAAGACCTTCAACACCAACATTGTGACCATCGTTGGTAACGCTAAGCTCCAGAACGTTGTGAACAAGACTCTGGGCTATGTCTTCAGCGGCGATGCTAACTGGAAGCAGCTGGGCCAGAACCTGAAGGGTCTGTTCGTTGCTGCGAACGGCCACTTCGGCGATTCTTTTGCTACCACTCTGGGCACTGCTGCTGCTGTCTACAACCTGGGCACTGCTACTGTTGCTAACAAGGCTGGCGACACTGTTCTGTTCAAGGGTCCTGCCGATAAGAAGGCATACAAGGGCAGCCTCAACGGTAAGGATTTCTTCATCACCGAGGTCTAATCTTAGCTGAATAGTTGGTGTATTTCATTCGCACCGCCCTACATTGTAGGCGGGGCTGATGATAATGCCTCGTAATGGTGTGCCAGGAGGCGTAAGCCTTCTGGCACACCTTATTTTTATAATGTCACTTATTACGTGAGTAATAGGTGATAGCCCTCTCAGTCACCTTCGGTGCCAGCTCCCCCAGAGGGGGAGCCACTGGCGTGTCGGTCAAGTTATTTGTTGATCCGGAAACAGCCGGGCGCTGTCCTCATTGGCAGCGGCTGCTGGATGAAAAAGCACAGACGAAGCCGGGGATGGTGCAGGTGAAAGAGCGTGTCCTGAAAAACCTGAAAATGCTGGAGACTGCACGGGGTCTGCGAAGAAAAATGACCTCGCAGGAACGAAAGTTGTGGTATGCGTTTTTGAAGGATTATCCGGTGAAGATCTACAAACAGCGAATCATTGAATCGTTCGTTGTGGATTTTTATTGTGCATCGGCACATCTGATCGTTGAAGTGGATGGGCTGGTTCACCTTCAAAATGCGGCACAAGACCGGGACGAAGCTCGGAGCAGGCGCTTGCAGGCATACGATCTGGAAGTTCTACGTTTTACAAATGCCGAGATCGAAACGCAATTCAGTGATGTGTGCAGTAAGATCGACCGTGTGATCCGGGAACGGCGCGCTGTGTTCGACGAAGAAGCAAGATGTGACGTCGAATGAGCCGCCAATACGTGAATCTCGACGGCATTTCTGCGGACAATGTTGAAAGAGGCAAAACGCGCTTTCCAACAAGACAGCGTTGCATTGGTTCTGACAATGCGCCGGTGGGCGGTTTCGGAAAAGTAAGATGCTGCTGCCAATGAGAGCAGGGCGAAGATGCTGACGGGTAAGGAAATGACCTGCCCCCGACATGCCAATGGCTCCCCCTTTGGGGGAGCTGGCAATGCGAAGCATTGACTGAGAGGGCTATTGCCTATTACCCCGCACTTGCGGGAGAAATCTAAAGAAACAGGTGGACGATACCATGAGAGAAATTCAAGTTGCAGAACACAAGACCCTGAAGCTGACCAATGTGCTGTCGCGCAAGGTGGAAGTTGAGGATATGGGCAATCTGGCCATTGTGCTGACCCAGATGCAGAACTTTATCCGCAGCCATGACGCCATGCCGGTGGGCCCCATCGTGCAGTGCGTGAAGATGCGCAAGGGCCCCAATCCCACGGCGGAGATCTACTTCATGCAGCAGGTCAACCAGCTGATTCCCCGGCTGGACCCTGGCTACCAGATGGACGCTCTGCTGCGGGTGCGCAACTGCCTGTATGCCCACTACACCGGCCCCATGAGCTACAGCAACCTCGCCAGCCAGAAACTGGATATCTATGCGTTCGAGCATGAGATCGAGACGACCGGCGATTCGTACAGCGTCTATGTCAATCAGGACGACGACAACGGTGTGCTCGACGTCTTTATGGAGACCAAGTGATTATGACGACCATTCAGAACCTTTCCGACCTGCAGGATCGCCGTATCATGATGGAAAAGCGTGTGCCGCCCTTTGGCTACGCGATGATCCTTCTGGTGGCGGGCCTGCTGGTCTTCCTGACCATCTGGAGCACCCAGAACTACCGCACCTACGTCAGCCAGTCGACCGGCACGGTGCAGGCAAGCAACAAGACCTACATCATGTCCAGCTACTCCGGCTCCATCACCGAGCTGAACATCTCTGAGGGCAGCTATGTCAACGAGGGCGACCTCATCGCCCACATCAAGAGCACCGACCTCGACATGCAGCAGGACAGCTACAAGAGCCAGCTGGAGATCTATCAGAAGCAGAAGGCACAGTATGAAAAGCTGCTGAAGTCCATTCAGGACGACACGAACTATTTCAGCGAGACGGACATCGACGACCAGCCCTACTACTACCAGTATGAGACTTACAAGAGTCAGGTGGCGCAGAAGGCTTTCGACGCCTCGCCCTATCAGGCCGCAGGCTACTCCGACGAGCAGATCAAAGCCCTGATGGAGCAGAACCAGAGCGAGGTGGAGGCGCTGTATTACTCCACCTTGCAGTCCATCACCAGCAACCTGACCAGTGTGCAGACCAACATCGACAACATTCAGGCCCAGCTGGATACGCTGGCAAGCGGCGCGAACGATTACTACATCTATGCGCCCACCTCCGGCGTCATCCACATGGACACGCCTATAAGGTGGGCATGGTGCTGAGCGCCGGCACCCCGCTGGCCACCGTCGCCAGCGAGAACAGCGATCAGGAGATCGTGGCGGCCCTGACCGTCAGCGACCGGCCGCTCATCAACGTGGGCGACCCCTGCAAGATCGCCATCACCGGCCTGTCGGAGTATTCCTACGGCACCCTGACCGGCACCGTGACCTCCATCGACAGCGATGTGACCGCCAGCTCCTCCGGCTCCTACTACAAAATGACCATCACCCCGGACAGCACCTACGTCATCAGCAACAGCGGCGACAAGGTCGATCTGTCCAACGGCATGAGCGTCACCGCCCGTGTGGAGTACGACAAGCTGACTTACTTTGAATATGTCATGGAGGCCCTGGGCGTTTTGTTCCGTTAAACAGCGTCCGCAAACTCAACGCCCAAAGAGGTACGAAAGAATGAAACTGAACCCGAAAATGCTGGCCGTGAGCGCCGCTCTGCTGGGCCTGCTGGCCGCAGGCGCAGCGCTGCCCGCAGCCGCAGCCAGCCCCATTTCTGCCCCGGCTGCCATCACCTTCCCGTGGAGCCCTGTGGCGGCTGAGAGTGTGGAAACAGGGGACTATGCCCCCACCATGACCGTGGGCACGGCCCAGCAGCTTTCGCCGGTGGTCCAGCCGCAGAAAGCCGCCAGCCGCAACGGCGTGAGCTACGTTTCCGATAACCCGAACATCGTTTCGGTCGGGGAGGACGGCGTGGCGCAGGCGGTGGGCCTGGGCACGGCGAACATCACGGCCACCTGTGGCGATGTCAGCTGCACCTATACCATCACCACCCAGCCCGACAGTTCGATGATCGCGACCGAGATGGACATCACGCTGGCGTCCAGCACCATTGCCGTGGGCGACACCACGTCGCTCTCGCTGGCAGTGCTGCCCACCACGGCGGCAAATTATATCAGTGTCTCGCTGAGCTCCTCCGATCCCGGCGTGGCCACTGTGAACAACTTCGGCAAAGTGACCGGCGTGGCCCCCGGCAAGGCGACCATCACGGCCACCGCTGGGGATGTGACCTGCTCGGCGACCGTGACTGTCGTGGCAGCCTCCTCCAGTTCGGCGTCTACCGGCCCGGTGGAGTCCATCTCCCTGAATACGAACTACATCGTGCTCAAGCCGGGTGCTTCCGGCACCATCACCGGCTCGGTGGCCCCCTCTTCGGCCTCCCAGAAGCTGACCTTTACCAGCAAGGATAAAAAGATCGCCACCGTGAACGGAAGCGGCGTCGTGACCGGCGTTGCCACCGGCGCGACCTCCATCATCGTTTCCAACGGCAAGGTCTCTTCGTCGGTGACGGTCATCGTCAACCGCACGGCGTCCGCATCCAGCAGCGGCACGGACAGTACCGGGGAGGGGACGGCTCCGGCGGAGACCGACCCCATCGTGGCCTCCATTGAGAATGCGGCCTCCGATACCATCTCCTACCCGCAGAGTCAGGTCCCGGTGTTGACCACCGCGATGCTGAACGCCCTGCGCACCACGGGCCGCACCCTCGTGCTGGAAGCGGAGGACTACACCCTGACCGTGGACGGCTCCACCATCCGCAACACCACCAGCGAGGTGAACACCGCGCTGACCTTTTCGCCCGACGAGTACGGCCTGCGCTTCACCCTGAACGAGGGTGAGGCCATACCCTGTGGCGTGACCATCACCATGACCGGCGAAAATGCCGGGTACAGCCGCCTGTACCTGCACAACGCCGTGAGCGGGAAGTGGCAGTTCCTCAACAGCTACAAAGACGGCGTGGCACACGCCGATGTGGCGGGCGAGTATCTGCTGACCAACCAGAATCTGCGCTTCACCAGCATCAACTGGACCTTCTTCATCGGCGCAGGCGTCCTTGTGGTGGCCTGCCTCATCGCGTACGTCGCGGTCAAGAAGCGGTACTGGTTCTGGTAATTCCGCAGGCAATCAAAACAGAAAACGCAAAAAGCGATGGCCGTTTCGGACCATCGCTTTTTTGTGTTGGAGAGTTTTGCTTTATAGTTTGAAATATCCCGCCGGTTCATCGTCCTGGCTGCGATGCTCCATCAAAAAGGTATCGAGCCAGCGGCCATGGCAGTCCCGCGCGATGCGCTCGCGGCGGCCCACCAGGCGGAACCCGCATTTCAGGTGCAGGCCTTTGGACGCTGCGTTGTCCTGCAAGACGGTGGATTGCAGCGTCCAGTAACCGGCCGCTTCGGCCTGCTGGCAGAGGGTGGTGAGCAGGTGATACCCCAGCCCCCGGCCCCGGAACCGTTCGCCGATGTAGATGCTGACCTCGGCCACGCCCCGGTAGCACCAGCGGGGGTCGACCCGGTGCAGGGCCGTCCAGCCCGCCAGGACGCCATCGTCCTCCACCACAAGGCGGCATTCTTTGATGTGGGAGGCATCCCACGCGGGATAGGGCGGACAGTCGGTCTGGAAGGTGGCGTGCTCGGTGGCGATGCCTTCCAGATAGATCTTGGATACTGCCGGCCAATCTTCCGGCGTCATGGGCCGGACTGTGATCTCATTCATACGTTCCCCTGAACGGAGCCGCAATGCTCCGCGATTCCTCAAAAATTCTTCCGATTCTTTCAGTATAGCAGACTTTCCGGCAAAGTACAATGTTTTTAGCCGGAAACTGCACGCCTGCCCGGCAGTTGGCCGTCGGCGCGCTGGCTTCGCGCGGGAGGCGTTCTTTTTTGTCCGATATACCTTTTCGAAAACGGCCGGTTGTGCTACAATAGAAGAAAACTCTGGCTGCTTTCGCTCGCGCAGAGCACGATGACAGCCCGGTCGGAGGAGACGTGCGCTCCGGGCCGGGGCAGCGAAAAGGAGGGTGCCGATGAAAAACATCCTGAGACGGCTGGCCGTGCTGTTCTGCCTGATGCTGGCGCTGGCCCTGCCCGCCTTTGCCGAAGGGGAAAAGGGCGAAGCCAACATCACTCCGCAGACCACGATGAAGGAACTGCGCGAAAACCCCAGCATCAAGGGGGCGGGCATTTACACCTATGTATATGTCTGGGAGCGGGATTGTGGACTGCTGAAAAGCAGCAAAGACAACGATACGATGCTGGATGTGATCGGAAAAGAATCCATCAACAGCTGTGTGGCTGGGATGAACTTTCTGATCGACACGTATAATACAGGAACACAAATTACGTACAAACTCTATACGCCGGAAGAAATTGCAGAGGACAAGACGCGCGACCATGCGGAACTCTATTATTTCCCGGCAGATAAGCCCAATGCAAAATATGCGGTCGTGCTTTCGGGCAACGCTCTGTTTTACAGCGGCGAGATGCGGGGCGGTGTTTCCACTGCATGGGAACTGCATCAAAAAGGATATGCGGTATTTGCACTTCGGTATCGGATCGGAAGTGAAGCAAAGGACAACGCACCGATTCAGGACCTTGGCCGTGCGATTCAACTGATTACGGCCAACGCAGAAAAATTCGGGGTCCAGACGGAAGATTATGCGCTGCTGGGATATTCTTCCGGTGGTCAGATTGCGGGCGTATTCTGCGGGCAAGAAGTGGGATATCCTCGTTACAATGTGCCTCGGCCCGGCGTACTGCTGTTGGCGTATCCGATCAATAATTTCTATGAAGCAAAACCGATTTACCGTTGGCTGATCGATACGTATTCGGAAGATCTGCGTTACTACGATTATAATATTTCCAGCTGTGTGACACCGGATTTTCCGCCAACATATTTCTGGTATGGGCTGAATGACATTTTGTTGATGGCCTTCAATTATTATGAGCAGGGCCCGGCACTTCAAAAAGCACTGGCGAGAAATGGTGTTCCGTACCAAGAAAGTGTGTACAAACGTGCGTTCCACGGTATTGGCATAGCAGAGGGAACGGATGCAGAAGGCTGGCTCAACGATGCCGCCGCCTTCTGGGAAGAGCAGACCGCGCAGGCGCAGCAGCCTGCCGCATAAGGAGCAAGAAAGGAAGCGTTGTAGGATGAAGAACTGGAACGAGACGTTCCGCAGCCTGAATGTGGGCCTGCCGGACGATGTGGAGCGGCTGAAAGCCGCCGGGTATTATCAGGAGGCCATCGAGCGGATCGACGCCTATCTGGCCGAGGACTGGACGGTGACACAGAACAGCCCCCGCAGCCAGGGCGCGGAACCGGTGGAGGAGGAGCTGCCCCAGAACCCCACGCCCCACGGTGTGGAGGCCCTGCGGGACGCGATGCTGGCCCAGCGGGAGATGATGCGCCGCATCCCGGCAGAATACTGCTACACCGAGGACGAAGCCGTGGCCCGGATGCAGGGGCTGGTGCGGGACTTCACGCGCGAGGAGTTCCGGCTTCTCGTGAAGGAGGGCCGGGTGGACTGGCGGTTCGTGGAAGGGGAAAAGCACTACCTCGACCGCTTTGCCGAAACGCTGCTGGCGACTCATGCTGACCTCGCCGCCCGCCAGATCGACCCGCCTGCCCCCGGCACTTCGGCACGGGAGTTCCGCAACCGCCAGCATGAACAGATGGAGCGGGACGGCCAGGCAAGCGCCCGCATCACCCTGAAGACCAGCGTTGGCATGTCGGACGAAGCCTTTGCCGCCGCACTGGCCGAGGCGAAGGCCGAGGGGCGGAACAGTGTGCATGTCCGCGCCTGGCTGCCCATCCCGGCCGCCTGCCTTTCCCAGAGCGAGATCGAGCTGCTGGACTGCACCGAGCCGCCTGCCCGCATCGCGGACGAGAACGCGCCCCAGCGGACAGTCTTCTGGGAGGCCGACCTCACCGAGAACCGCCGCTTCGGGGTGGAGTACCGCTACCGGACCACGGCTGTCTACACAGATCCGATGGACATCCGGCCGGATGCACAGCAGCCGACCTTTGACACCGGCGAGGAAGCGCCGCACATCGTCTTCACGCCCTATCTGCGGGCGCTGGCCCACCAACTGACCGACGGCATCACCGACCCGGCGGAAAAGGCAAAACGCATCTACGATTACGTCACCTTGAACGTGCGCTACCACTATCAGCCCGCCTACTTCGTGCAGGAGTGCCTGCCCGACCAGTGCGCCCGGAACCGCCGGGGCGACTGCGGCATCATGGCGCTGACCTTCATCACCCTCTGCCGTCTGGTGGGCATCCCGGCCCAGTGGCAGAGCGGCCTGTCCGTCTCGCTCACAGGTGTGGGCTGCCACGACTGGGCGATGTTCTACATCGCGCCCAAGGGCTGGATGTATGCGGACTGCTCGTTCGGCGCGTCGATGGCGCGGCAGGGCGATGAAACGATGCGCCGCCACTACTTCGGCAGTCTGGACACCGGGCGGATGGTGGCGAACCGCGCCTTCGAGGCCCCCTTCGACCCGCCCATGACCGGCTTCCGCTCCGACCCCTACGACAACCAGTCCGGCGAATGCGAGGTGGACGGCGTGGGCCTGTATGGCGATGCCCTTGACACCCGCAAGGAACTTGTGAACTACGAATTACTGTAAAAAAAACACCGGGCCCTGCCTTCTGCGGGACCCGGATTTTGATGATAGGAGAAAACCATTTATGGAATATCTGGCAGGACTTTACACTCTTCTGCTGGTCACCATCTGCCTGGAACTGGCCGTGGTGCTCTGGCGCACCGGCAAAAAGCAGGGCGGTGCACCGGATCACGACGAGCTCAAGCGCTGGATGCAGCAGCAGCTGGATGCGCAGGCCAGGGAGTTTGCGGCCAGGCAGTCGGCCCTTGCTGAGCAGAATCACACCGCCCTGCGCAGCGTCAGCGAGACGCTGCAGACTGCGGTGCAGAACATGAGCACAACACTGGCACAGGGGCAGGACAGCCAGCAGCAGCTTCTGGAACGCCGTCTGCGTTCGCTGGAAGCATCCAACACCCAGAAGCTGGAAGAGCTGCGCCGGAGCATGGCCGAGAGCATGACCGCCCTGCAGGCCGAGAACAACCGCAAACTGGATGAGATCCGCCACACCGTCGATGAACAGTTGCAGGATACCCTGCAAAAGCGGGTGAGCGAGAGCTTCAAGGCCGTCAACGAGCAGCTGGAACAGGTGTATAAGGGGCTGGGCGAGATGCAGAACCTTGCCGCCGACGTGGGCGGGCTGAAACAGGTGCTCTCCGGCGTCAAGACCCGCGGCATCCTGGGCGAGATCCAGCTGGGAGCCATTCTGGAAGAGATCCTTGCCCCGGAACAGTACGAGACCAACGTGGCCACCATCCCCGGCAGCAGCCAGCGGGTGGAATATGCCGTCAAGATGCCAGGCGTGGACGGCAGCACGGTCTGGCTACCCATCGACTCGAAATTCCCCGGCGACACCTACGCCCATTTGCAGGATGCACAGGCTTCCGGCGATGCGCAGGCGGTGGAGAATGCCCGCCACGCGCTGGAGCTTGTGCTGCGCAGCGAGGCAAAGGACATCCGCGAAAAGTACGTGGAACCGCCCTATACGACGACGTTCGGCATCCTGTTCCTGCCGTTTGAGGGCCTGTATGCCGAGGTGGTCAATGCTGGATTGCTGGAAGTGCTGCAACGGGACTATCAGGTGAATGTGGCCGGCCCCAGCACCATGGCGGCCCTGCTGAACAGTTTGCAGATGGGCTTCAAGACGCTGGCCATCCAGAAGCGGTCGGGTGAGGTCTGGCAGCTGCTCGGTGCCGTGAAGACCGAGTTCGACAAGTTCGGGCAGGGGCTCTCCAAAATGCAGCAGCGCCTCCGCCAGACCGACGAAGAGCTTGACAACCTCATCGGGGTGCGCAGCCGCGCCATCAGCCGGAAACTGCGCAGCGTCCAGAGCCTCGACGAGGCCGCAGCGGCCACCCTGTTGGAGCTGGACGCCCCGCTTCCGTCCGCTTTCCGGCGGGCAGCTCCCCCAGAGCGGGAGCCAGTGGCAGGACGGCGAACTCTGAGCTGGGCGAGCAGAAGGTGACGGAGAGAGATAAGCGGCTTGCAAAATGAGAACCCTTGTGCTACAATAGGAAAGGTTCCTAGTAGATATTTCCGGTTCGCCGGAACAGCGATACAACAGAAAAGAGGATGTCTGTTATGAGCGTGAAAAAGATCAGCGAGGCCATTCTGGGCGTAGGTGTGGATGATACAACCATCGACCTGTTCGAGAGCCAGTACCCGGTGCCCACCGGCGTGAGCTACAATTCCTATGTCATCCGGGACGAGAAGACCGCCGTTCTGGATACGGTGGACGCCCGCGCCACCGACCCGTGGCTGGAAAATCTGGCCGAGGCCCTGGACGGCACCCAGCCCGACTACCTCATCGTCTCCCACATGGAGCCGGACCACGGTGCCAACATCGCAAAGCTGGCCGCACGTTACCCGGCCATGCAGGTGGTGGGCAACGCTAAGACCTTCCAGTATATGGAGCAGTTCTTCGGCGCGGACGCCGTCGCAAAGGAACGCCGCGTGGTGGTCAAGGACGGCGAGAGCCTGAGCCTGGGCAGCCACACGCTGACCTTCGTTTTTGCGCCCATGGTGCACTGGCCGGAAGTCATGGTGAGCTATGAGTCCACCGAGAAGGTGCTCTTCTCCGCCGACGGCTTTGGCCGTTTTGGCGCAGTGGCAAAGTTTGACGAACATGCCGACTGGGCCAGCGAAGCCCGCCGCTACTTCCTGAACATCGTGGGCAAGTATGGCCCGCAGGTGCAGGCTCTGCTGAAGAAGGCGGCTGCGTTGGACATCCAGACCATCTGCCCGCTGCACGGCCCTGTGCTGACCGGCGACCTGAGCAAGTACCTGGCCTACTATGACACCTGGTCCAGCTACAAGCCCGAAGAGCCGGAAAAGATCCTGGTCGCCAGTGCGTCCATCCACGGCCATACCCGCGCAGCAGCGCACCAGATGGCTGAAAAGCTCCGCGCCAGAGGAGCCAAGGTCGTGGAGATGGACCTGACCCGCACCGATGTGTCCTATGCCGTGACCGAAGCCTTCCGCTGCGGAAAGATCGTGCTGGCCTGCGCCACCTACGACGGCTTCCTCTTCCCGCCGATGGAAAACCTGCTGGCCCATCTGAAGACCAAGAACTTCCAGAGCCGCACCATCGGCCTGATGGAGAACGGCACCTGGGCCCCCATGGCCGCCAAGCTCATGCGCACCGAACTGGAGGGCATGAAGAACATCACCGTCTGTGAGAATGTCGTCACCATCCGTTCGGCAGTCAGTGCCGCATCGGAGGCACAGATGGAGCAGCTGGCGGAAGAGCTGATCGCAAAATAAGAACTACACAGCAAAAACAAGGGCCCGGCACTGGAAGTGTCGGGTCCTTGTTCTTTCTCTCATTCTCTTATCGCTTCTTCTGCCCCAGAAGCACCAGTCCGCTCACGGCGACAAGGCCGCCGAGGAGGGCGAGACCGGCACCCGCCTGACCGAAGGCGTCGCCGACCGCACCGACGAGGGGGCTGGCGGGGATCATGAGCAGACTGTAGGCCATGCTGTCCACGCTGATGAGGGTGGCACGCTGGTCGCTGGGGATGGCGTCGTTGAGCTGTTGGATCTCATGCAGGAGGTAGACCTGCAAAACGCCTTGCACCAGCATCATGCCGAAGATGCCGCCCCAGGCAGGCGCGGTGCCCACCAGAAGGGTGCCCGCACCGCAGAGCAGGGCACAGACGGCGTAGAACCGTCGCATGGAGCAGAACCGGACCCGGCGTCCGGCCTCGGTGCCGAGGACGCAGGCGATGCCGCCCAGCAGCAGGGGAAGGAACAGCGCTTCGGTGGGCCAGCCCAGCTCAATGAGACGCTGCTGCAAAAACATCTTGGTCAGGTAGCAGGGCACCGAGATGATTGCACTGGATGCGATGAGCTTCGCGGCCAGCGGGCAGGTGCGCAGAACATGCAGACTGTCCTGCACGAGCTGGATGAATTGACCGGGCAGGTTGTGCAGGGGCTGCCGGGCCCGGTTGGCCTGCGCTGCCGTGACGATGGGTTCGTTCATCCATCGGCAGGCGAGGGTGGAGACGCCCTCGAACAGGGCGCTGAGCAGATAAAAGCCTGCAAAGCCGAGGAACCGCTGGACCGTGCTGGCCAGCGAACCCAGCGCACTGGCCAGCATGGAGATCTGGGAACTGTTGGCGGAGATCTGAAGGTATTCGTCCTCGCGGTCTTCCGTCTTGAGGCTGTCGTAGACAAGGGCCGTGAAGGTGCCGGAGAACAGGGTACTGTACAGCGCGTTCAGCGCCATTGCGAAGCAGATGGCAAACAGATTCGGTGCAAACGCCATCAGCAGGTTGGAGGTGACGGCCAGCACACCGCCGGACACAAGGGCTTTTTTGCGGCCCAGAAGATCTGCCACCATGCCGCTGGGCACTTCGCACAGCAGGTTGACGATATGGAAAACACTTTCGGCCAGGCCGATCTCCCACAGGGAGAACCCCCGTGCGGCCAGCAGCGCGACCCACACGGCATCGGTGATCCGCAGGCCGGAGAAGAAGTCGGCCGTATACACACAGCCAAGCTGACGCTTGATGTTGAGCGTTGATCTTTTGTTTGATTTCATGGAAAGCACCTTTCATTTTTACAAGATGAAACAGTGCCCATCCTTAGAGTCTCTTTGTACAACCTCTCCGTCACCTTCGGTGACACCTCTCCTGGTAGGAGAGGCCTTGGCATTGCGCAAACTCCATCCTTTCCCCCTTCGGGGGAGCTGGCTGCGCAGCAGACTGAGAGGGCGATTCCTAAAAATGGGCGCACTTCGAGCCGGAAATGCTTAAGGGTTTCCTTTTTTGAAGAAAACGCAGCCGTTCCAACCCATGTGGGTGCACCCTCCTTCCAGTAAAACGTTGCGCTCAGCATACCATATCCCGGCGGAAAACACAAGCAAAAAACGGAAAATTGCCAGAAAATCCGTTTCTACGCTTGCAAACCGCGCCGAAATGTGGTAAGATGATTTATGGTTATGAAAACCTGATATGCAAAAACGCAGCGACGGAGAAAGTACGTGCAGTGTGTCCGGCAAAGAGAGAAGCTTCACCGGCTGAAAGGGCTTCCGAGAGAGACGTGCACCGAAGTTCGCTCCTGAGCGGCCCGCGTGAACGGCTGAAGACAGCCTGCTAGTGCGGGACGGTGCGCCCCGTTACGGCGTTTGAGCGCCGCTCCTTATAAAAGAGAGCGGAAACCGGGTGGTACCGCGGAGTAAAGTTTACAGCTTCGTCCCCTTTGCCGAAAGGCAGAGCGGGGCGGAGCTTTTTTTGTTACCCGCCGAACAAGAAGAAAACCGAGAAGGAGAGAATTTCCATGCAAGCAATGATCGACGAGCTGGCCAAACTGGCCGAAGAAAGCCTCGGTCAGGTCTCTTCCAAGGAGACGCTGGCAACGTTCTGGCAGGAATATCTGAGCAAAAACGGCAAGATCCCCGCCCTGATGAAGAATCTGCGCTCCGTCGCGCCGGAAGAGCGCCCCGCCATGGGCAAGATCATCAACGAACTGAAGACCAAGGTGCAGGCGGACTACGATGCCGCCGCCGCTAAGGTGAAGGAAGCCGAGCTGGCCGCCCGCAACGCCGCCGAGACCGTGGACATCACCCTGCCCGCCAAGACCCGCGCGGTCGGCGGCCTGCATCCGCTGACGCTGGTCACCAACCAGATCATCGACGTCTTCTCCGGCATGGGCTTTGCCATTGTTGATTCTCCGGAAATTGAGGACGATGAACACAACTTTACCCTGTTGAACGTGCCGAAGGATCACCCCGCCCGTGATATGCAGGATACTTTCTACCTGTCCGATGAGTTCCTGCTCCGCACCCAGACCTCCGGCGCACAGATCCGCACGATGCAGAAGACGAAGCCTCCCATCAAGATTCTTCATGCTGGCCGCGTCTTCCGTTCCGACTCCGACGCGACCCACAGCCCCATGTTCCACCAGATGGAAGGTCTGGTCGTGGACAAGGGCATCACCCTGGGCGATTTGCAGGGTGCCCTGAACACCTTCGTGCAGAAGCTGTTCGGTGCCGACACCCGCACCCGCCTGCGTCCGTCCTACTTCCCGTTCACCGAGCCCAGCGTCGAGGTGGACGTGAGCTGCTTCGAGTGCCACGGCAAGGGCTGCCCCCTGTGCAAGCACACCGGCTGGATCGAGGTGCTGGGCGGCGGCGTCGTCAACCGCAAGGTTTTGGAGAACTGCAACATCGACCCGGATGAGTACTCCGGCTTCGCCTTTGGCATCGGCATCGAGCGCATCGCCATGCTGAAATACGGCATCAACAACATCGGCCTGATGTTCGAGAACAACCTGGAGTTCCTCAAGCAGTTCCATGAATAAGAGGGGAGAGAGCAAACAATGAAAGTACCTTTCAGTTGGTTAAAAGAACTTGTCGATATCGACGTCACGGCTCAGGAATTGGAGGAGAAGCTCTTCTCCTGCGGCTTTGAGGTCGAAGAGCTGATCCCGCTGGATGCAGGCATCAGCAAGGTGGTCGTCGGTAAGATCGTGGAGATGGAAAAGCAGGAGGGCACCCATCTGACCAAGTGCGTCGTGGACTGCGGCAGCTACGGCCACGACATCCGCATCAGCACCGGCGCTGCGAACATGAAGCTGGGCGACTGCGTGCCCGCCGCGCTGGACGGCTCCACCCTGCCCGGCGGCATCAAGATCAAGGCCCGCAAGATGCAGGGCGTCGAGTCCAACGGTATGCTCTGCTCCGGCGAGGAGCTGGGCCTGAACGATGACCTGTTCCCGGGCTCTGAGGTCTACGGCCTGCTCATCCTGCCCGAGGACTCCGTCCCCGGCACCGACATCGCCCCCGTGGTGGGTCTGGATGACTACATCTTCGACATCTCCATCACCGCCAACCGCCCGGACTGCCAGTCGGTGCTGGGCATCGCCCGCGAGGTGGCCGCCATCCTCGGCAAGCCCCTGCACATGCCGGCCATGGACTACAAGGCCGTCTGCGACGCCGACGCGCCGGTGAGCGTGAAGGTGGAGGCCCCCGACCTCTGCCCCCGCTACATGGCACACTACGTCCGCAACATCCGGATGGGCGAGTCTCCCCGCTGGATGAAGCGCCATCTGGCCCTGTGCGGCCTGCGCTCCATCAGCAACGTGGTCGATATCACCAACCACACCCTGCTGGAGATGGGCCAGCCCATGCACGCCTTTGACCTGAACAAGGTCGCCGGCCGCAGCATCGCCGTCCGCCGCGCCCAGGAGGGCGAGAAGATCACCACCCTCGATGAGAAGGAGTTCACCCTGAACCCCAACAATCTGGTCATCTGCGACGCCGAGAAGCCGGTGGCGCTGGCCGGCATCATGGGCGGCGCAAACTCCGGCATGGACGACACCACCACCAGCCTGCTGTTCGAGTGTGCCACCTTCGCCCGCGACTCCGTCCGCAAGACCAGCCGCGCTCTGGGCCAGAACAGCGACTCCTCCGCCCGCTACGAGAAGGGCGTGGACCGCCACTCGCCCGAACTGGGCCTTGCCCGTGCCCTGCACCTGATCCAGGAGCTGGACTGCGGCGACATCACCACGCTGGAATACGACCTGACCGATGGCCGCCCGCTGGAGCGCAGGCACATCGTCACCACCCCGGCCAAGATCTGCGGCGTGCTGGGCATCACCGTGCCCGACCAGACCATGATCGACATCCTCAAGCGCCTCGAGTTCACCGTGGATGTGCAGGCCGACGGCAGCTGGGACGTCTCCGCACCGCTGTACCGCGAGGACGTGGAGAGCTTCCCCGATCTGGCCGAGGAGGTCATCCGTGAGTACGGCTATGACCACATCGTGCCCACCTTCCTGAACACCGCTGCCGTCACCAACGGCGGCCTGAACTACGACCAGAAGCAGCAGCTCAAGACCAAGCGGCTGCTGGCGGCACAGGGCTTCTATGAGGCCTCCACGCTGGCCTTCTACTCCAACGCCGAGTTCGATATGCTGCACATCCCCGCCGATGATGCTGCCCGCAAGGCCATCCGCATCCTGAACCCCATCAGCGAGAACCTGTCCGTCATGCGCACCCTGCTGGCACCCTCCATGCTGAATGTCATCGTGGACAACCTGAAGAAGGGCAACGCCGAGGGCCGTCTGTTCGAGATGGCACCGGTCTATCTGGCCAAGGAACTGCCCCTCTGCGAGCACCCGCACGAGCGCCAGACCCTCTGCATCGGTGCCTTCGGCCCGGAAGAGGACTTCTTCACCGTCAAGGGCACCATGGAGGCACTGGCAGCCGGTTTCGGCCTGCACTTCACCTACGAGCGCGAGACTGCGCCCTGGCTGCACCCCGGCATCAGCGCCGCTGTCTACTGCGGCGGCAAGCGTCTGGGCGTCTTCGGCAAGCTTTCCAATGAGATCAACGGCGAGCTGGAGATCGCAAAGGAACAGAAGGACAGCCAGAACATCTACCTCGGTGAGCTGGACTACGAGGCCCTGATGTCCTGCGTGGACGGCGAGCTGCGCTATCAGCCGCTCAGCCCCTACGCTGCCGTCAAGCGCGACCTGGCCCTCGTCTGCGAGGAACAGGTCGCCTGCGGCGAGATCGAGGAGACCATCAAAAAGGCAAGCCCACTCATCACCGACGTGAAGCTGTTCGATATCTATCGCGGCGCAAACCTCGGCGCGGGCAAGAAGAGCATGGCGTTCTCCCTGACGCTGTCCGACCCCAGCGCAGAAGTCTCTGCCGAACAGGTCGAGCGCACCGTCAAGAAGGTGCTGGGCAACCTGAAGTTCAAGCTCGGCATCGAGATCCGCTGATTCAAAACAAGAAAAACAACAGCCCCCGTGCCAAAAGCACGGGGGCTGTGTGCGTTCCGGGGAGAGGGATCACTCGACATCCTCATATTCCGGGGCGTTCTCTTCTTCGTCGAGGTCCTCGGCGTGGATGCGGTCATGCAGACGCTGGCGGAACTCCTGGGCAGGGATGCCGCTCTGGTTCGGGGTCAGGTCGGGGGCAGGGTTGCCGTCCGGCAGGTGGGCACCGAATGCGGGCACGAAGAAGAACTTGCGCACAACGAAGATGAGCGCGATGGCACCCACGCTGAGCAGGTTCTCAACGGCGGATTCGTGGCCGACCACCATGTGGCGGGCGATGGCGTAGAGCAGCACTTCCAGGCTGCTGCCGGGGCTGTGCTTGGCCAGCATCTTGATGAACTCGATGCCGATGACGATGTCCAGCGCCCGTTCCAGAAATGTGCGGATCTCTGCATCGTTGCCGTCGAACAGCAGACCGGGCATCCATTTCAGCAGCGGCACGATGCTGAACAGCAGGCCGATGAGGACCAGTCCGGAGAGAATGATCTCCAGCAGGGTGGATGCCTGGATGATGTAGTTGCGCAGCGCGGTGCGGCCGTGGCTTTCCACAGGGTGGTTGTGGGGTTTGAGCATGGTTCGTTCTCCTTCGCATCTTCACGTCTTGCGGCAGATCTGGCCGAGACCGCCAGACTTTTCTTCATTGTAGCAAAGAATGGAAACGAAGTCAAACGAATGGAACACGCGAGTAAAAATTATTGGGCGGCCACATAGCCGGACTTCTGGATGCAGGCGCGGCCTGCATCGGTGGAGAGCCAGTCGTAGACCTTGCGCTCCGGGGTGTCGGGGCCGGAATCCTGCCGGACTGCGGCATAAAACTCGTTGCACAGGGGATAGCTCTCGTCCGTGATGGTATCGGCCGCGGGGGTCACGCCGTCCACGGCCAGCAGCCGCAGGCCGGGCTTGGAATACATCTCCGAGATGTAGTAGTAGACCGAGAAGCCGATGGCGTTGGCCGCGTTATTGTACTCGGCGATGTCGTCCACCAGTTCGCCCATCAAGGCAGGAGCCAGCTCGGTGGGGGCGTCCATCAGCTCGCCGCCCTGAATGAGCAGCTTCTGGAACAGAGTCTGGCTGCCGGAGTCCTCCCGGCGCTGGAAGGCCACGATGTCGGCATCCTCACCGCCCACGTCCTTCCAGTTGGTGATCTTCCCGGCGTAGATGTCCCGGAGTTGCTGCCGGGTCAGGCTCTGGACGGGGTTGTCCTCGTTCACGATGAAGACCAGCGCGTCCCGGCCAATGGCTTTCTGGTCCAGCGGGGCACCATCGGCCTTCAGCTCTTCCTTGACGGACTCCGGGGCCTCGTAGGCGATGATGAGCCGGGTGCCGTTCTCGGTGTCACCGTAAAGGCCCAGGTTCCGCCAGGCCCAGGCGGTGGTGTTGGTGGTCACGGCGCTCTGGGCGGCTTCCAGCTCCATGCCGGTGGTGTCGGCCATGATCTGCGCAATGAGCGGGATGCAGGCCGTGGAGCCGTCGGTGACGGGAAATTCGCCCTCGGTGAGGATGGGCGCTGCGGGCACTTCGCTGGCGGAAGAGGCGGATGCTTCGGACGAAGCGGCACTCGATGCCGGTGCGCTGGAAGCGGCCTCTCCGCAGGCGGTCAGCAGCGCCGCCGTGGAGACGGCCCCCAGCCCCAGCAGGAAGGAACGGCGGGAAATTTTAGACTGTTTCATGGTGAAACCCTCCCTCAATAGAAGTAGTTGTTGGTCTCGTCGCTGGTGGAAGTGAAGATGCTCTGGCAGTAGACCCAGTTCCCCTCCACGTCCATCCAGCCGTAATCGAAGCCCTTGCGCGCCACGAAGACGCCCGCAGGCAGGGGCGCACTGCTGTTGTAGCGGGAGTACTCGCCGCAGCTGCCCAGCCCGGCCAGGACGACCGCGCCGTCGCTGTCCAGCAGGTCGTACAGCCAGGTGCTGCCGGGGCCGCGGTAGCTGATGGAGAAATAGAAGTCGTCCTCCGTGGCAGCCACGGGCCAGAGGTAGCCGTCGAAGTCGTCGCCGTAGCGGGCGGTGAGGTCAGCCATCGAAAGGGTCTTGCTCAGCGTCGGCCCGGCGAGGGTCAGGGTGGTCACATCGTAGTCATCGTTGTCGTACTGGCGCAGATTGACCCAGCCGCCGCCCTGGTCGTAGAGGTCGGTGCGGTGCAGCGCTTCCAGCGGCGCAACCGTCGTGTCGGTCCGGATGGCACCGGTGTCCATGTCGTAGACGCGGAGGGTGCCGTCCCTAGCGTAGATGTCCAGCGTGTTGGTGCCCAGGGCCATGTTGTAGAGGTCGAGGGTGTCGCCGGTGGTCAGGTCGTAGAGGAGGTAGCCGCCCTCCCGGTAGAGCACGGTCACGCCGGGCGCGTACCCGCTGATGGAGTCGTCAAATTCGCACAGCACGGTGCTGGTCATGTCGCTGACCAGATCCACGAGCTGATACTTGCCCTCGTCGGTCCGGAAGCTGGCAAGGCCCGCGTGGAGATAGGTGACAAAGTCGCTCCGCTCCTCGCCGGTGACCGCATTCAGCAGGGAAGTGGACTCCAGGCTCGTGCCGTCTTCGTTGTAGGTGTCGATCTCCACCCAGTCGGCGGGGGCCAGCGGGTCGTCGATCCCGGCGGAAAAGCGGTACAGCAGGCCGTGGAAGTTCTGGTAGACCACGGTGCCGTCCTTTTCCTGGATCTGAACGGCAGCATACTGATAGAGGTCGTCGTTCTCTTCATCGGGCGCAGCATCGCCGGGGGCATAGAGGCCAAAGGCCAGCCGGTCGCCCGCTACAAGGCAGGTGTAGGCGTTTTCGGGCACGGGGTACGCAGTGCCCGAAGCAAAGTCCAGCACCCGCACGTCGCCCGCTGCATGGTCGTGCAGGGGCGAATAGTCGAAGCTGGTGGGTGTGGTCAGAACGAGCACGCCGCCGGAAAGGCGGACGTCGTATTCGCGGTCAAAGGTGTAGAGCGCCTCGCCCGTCCGGTCGAAGATGCCGCTGCGCCGCCCGGCGGCGGTGTCCGGGTCAGACCAGGTGCAGACGAACCAGTTCGTCTCGCCGGTCTGGCTGTCGGTCAGCAGATAGGACGTCTCGCTGGCAGGGGACTGGTGCACTACCTTGTCACCGCAGAGGATGGTGTTCCCGCCGAGGGAGTCATAGCTGGAGAAGAGCCGCAGCCTGCCGTCCCGCAGGGAGGAGGCGTCGTATTTGGGCGGCTCCTCCTCCTGCTGGGGGTGGGACACGGGCCGGGACGGCGTGGGCAGCAGCGAACAGGAGGTGAACACCCCCGCCGCCAGTGCCAGGCCCGCCGCCGCGCAGCCGATGCGGAGTAGATTCTGTTTCATAATGCAGTACCTCACAGGTCACAGGGACGAAATGCGGATGGGCTTTCCCATTTGATTATAATACGAAACACCCGGACATTCCATTGCATTGGAACATTTGGGCACGGTTACAATTTGGTTACGGCCGAAAGTTCAGTCGAAGTTTGCAAAAGCAGATGAAAAGCGGACGCTTTTTGGTCAAAGTGCTAAAGGAATGTCGAAATCCTTGTAAAAAATTACGACAAGTGGTATAATTTAACAAGACAAAAAGATCGATTTGTTTGTGAGAAAAACGTTTGGAGGGAATTATCATGAAAACTGTTGCACAGACTGTGATCGAAGCAGATCGTTTTTACACCATCGCTGCCCGCACCGGCAGCGTCATCGAGGCGGCTGCTTCCACGAAGAACGAGGAGACCGTTCGTCTGGGCAAATACGACCACAAGCCCGAACAGGAGTGGGCGTTCATCCGCGTGGGGGACGGTGTCTACCGCATCCGCAACCGCGCTTCCGGCAAGCTCCTCGACCTGATGATGACCGGCACCGCCAACGGCACCTGGCTGCATCTGTGGGAGGACGTGGGCGGCACGTCCCAGATGTGGAAGGTGGAGCCCACCCCGGCCGGCACCGTCCGCCTGCGCTCTTCTTGGGCCAGCGGCAAGTGCATCGACACCGTGGGCATGGGCGTCTCCGATGGCGCACAGCTGCAGATCTGGCAGGAGACCGCTGGGGAAGACCAGCTCTGGACCATCTCCGAGGTGAAGGACCGCGCCAGCGCAAAGCGCGCTGCCAAGAAGGACGAGCCCGCCGCCGCTCCCGTTGAGGAGAAGGCCGAAGTCAAGGCAGAGGAGAAGCCCGTAGAAGCCGCTCCTGTTGTCGAGGCCCCCAAGGCGGAAGAAGTCAAGGCAGAGCCGGTCAAGGCGGAAGAGAAGCCCGCAGAGGCTGCTCCTGCTGTTGAGGCACCCAAGGCCGAGGAAGTCAAGGCCGAACCGGCGAAGGTAGAGGCAAAGCCCGCAGAAAAGGCTGCCCCCGCAGCAGTCAAGGCTCCGGTCAAGAAGCCTGCTGCCCGGAAGACCAGCCGCGCCGCCCGCAAGAAGGCTGCTGCAAAGAAGTGACCCTCTCAGGCATCGCGCAGCGATGCCAGCTCCCCCAAAGGGGGAGCCACTGGCGCGCCGGTTTTGGCTGTGCCGGGATGAACAAAGCGCAATAAAACCATAAACGAAAGTGCTCCGCTGTTTCGATCCACAGCATCGCTCCCATCGCTCTTTGTCAGAGCATGGGACAGATGCCGCTGGTCTTGACAGCGGAGCACTTTTGTTTACGATATCAGAATACCTTCAGCAGTCAGCAGGGGTTGCCCGACCTGCCAAAGGCTCCCCCTTCGAGGGAGCTGTCTGCGCAGCAGACTGAGAGGGCATCACACATTCAACATGCTGCGCTGCGCGGCGGCACGGAACTGGAGAGCTGCTGCGATGAAGCCCTTGAACAGGGGATGCGCGCGGTTGGGGCGGCTCTTGAACTCCGGGTGGAACTGGGCACCCAGATGGAAGGCGCGGCCCGGCAGCTCCACGGTCTCGACCAGACGGCCGTCGGGGCTGGTGCCGGAAATGACCAGACCCTTTTCCTCCATTTCGCTGCGGAAGTCGTTGTTGAACTCGTAGCGGTGGCGGTGGCGCTCCCAGATCTCCGGTTCGCCGTAGCACTCGGCCATCTTGGTGCCGGGCTTGACGGTGCAGGGGTACTTGCCCAGACGCATGGTGCCGCCCTTGGGGATGTTGCCCTGCTGGTCGGCCATCAGGTCGATGACGTTGTGATGGCCCTCCGGGGTGAACTCGCTGGAATTGGCGTCGGCGTAGCCCAGAACGTGGCGGGCGAACTCCATCACCATGATCTGCATACCGAGGCAGATGCCGAAGTAGGGGACATGGTTCTCACGGGCGTACTGTGCGGCCTGGATCATGCCCTCGATGCCGCGGTCGCCGAAGCCGCCGGGCACGATGATGCCGTCCACATCGGCAAAGGCTTCCTTGCAGGCGGCCTGGTCGGTCAGGTCTTCGCTCTCGACCCACTGGATCTCCACCTGACTGTCGTTCTCAAAACCGGCGTGGTAGAGGCTCTCCATGACGGAGAGGTAGGCGTCGTGCAGCTTGACATACTTGCCCACGAGGGCGATGGTGCAGGTCTTGCTGCGGGTGGCGATGCGGGAGACCACCTGCTTCCACTCGGTCAGGTCGGCGGGGGGAACGTCCAGATGCAGCTGCTTGACCACCACATCGTCCAGACCGTTGGTGTGGAGCATCAGCGGGCACTGGTAGAGGCTGGGCATGGTCAGGTTCTCGATGACGCACTCCGGCTGCACGTTGCAGAAGGTGCTGATCTTGCGGCGGATGTCGCCGCCCACGCTGCCGTCGGCACGCAGGATGATGATGTCGGGGTTGACGCCCATGCCCTGCAGCTCCTTGACGGAGTGCTGTGCAGGCTTGGATTTGTACTCGTCCGAGCCGGAGATGTAGGGCACCAGCACGACGTGGATGTAGCAGCAGTTGTCACGGCCCTGCTCCAGGCCCACCTGACGGATGGCCTCCAGGAAGGGCTGGCTCTCGATGTCGCCGGTGGTGCCGCCGATCTCGGTGATGACCACATCGGCCTCGGTGGAGGAGGCCAGGTTGTAGATGTAGCTCTTGATCTCGTTGGTGATGTGGGGGATGATCTGGACGGTCTGGCCCAGGTATGCGCCCTGGCGCTCCTTGTTCAGCACGTTCCAGTAGACCTTGCCGGTGGTCAGGTTGGAGTATTTGTTCAGGTTCTCGTCGATGAAGCGCTCGTAGTGGCCGAGGTCGAGGTCGGTCTCGGTGCCGTCGTCGGTCACGAAGACCTCGCCGTGCTGCAACGGGCTCATGGTGCCGGGGTCCACGTTCACATAGGGGTCGAGCTTCTGGCTGGCGACCTTCAGGCCGCGGCACTTGAGCAGACGGCCCAGCGAAGCGGCCGTGATGCCTTTGCCCAGACCGGAGACGACGCCGCCGGTGACGAAGATGAATTTTGCCATAAAAATGGTCCTCCTCTATCTCGTTTGATTCTGATACTTTTCCCAGAAGCTCCCTTCGGCACCGCGCAGGCGATGCCGCCGCCCTCCCAGAGGGGGGCTGTCTGCGAAGCAGACTGTGGGGAGCTCGTTTTCCGACATAAAATTATAATCCTAATCCTCGTAAGAATCAAGGATTTCTTGTGCGATCTCGGCACGGTCACGCCGGGTGTCCATGGCCCGCTTTTCGATCAGGCGGTGGGCATCGGCCTCGGTCATGCCTTCCCGCTCGATGAGGCAGCATTTGGCGCGGCTGACCAGACGCACCTGCGCGATCTTTTCCTGCATCCTGGCGTTTTCCTGCCGCAGGCGCAGCAGGCGGTGGTTACTGGCTGCTGCCATGTGGATGGCCTGCAAAAACAGCGTGTTCGAGAACGGCTTGCTCAAAAGCAGCACGCCCTCGTCGCTCATGGAACCCAGCAGCTGCTCGGCCGCAGCGGCCTTGGCCAGAAGCACCACGCCCGCGTCGGTCTTTTCCACGGCGGCAGCGCACAGCTCATGGCCAAACTCATCGGGCAGCGGCGCGTTGACCACGATGAGCTCAAAATCCGATTCTAACATCCTGCGCCGGGCCTCGGCTCCGCTTGGCACGATCAGAGGCCGGGGGTATCCCAGCTCCGCCAGCCGTGCCGAGATATACTCGTTTGAGCTGGCTCCGGCGCTGACGATCAGAGCACGTCCCATTCGGAATCGCTCCTTTCCTTTTCCCTCTCTTTTTCCGGTAGCTTACCGCTCAGATGGCGTTGAAGTAGTGGATGCGCTCGTACTCCGCCGGGTCGGCGGCATTCTTCAGGGCAGCGCAGCGCTTCAGTTCCTCCTCGTAGTAGCGGTGAGAGAGCTCCTCCGGCAGCACGGCGCGCAGGAAGTCACTCTCCTGCGCAGCCTGCACGGCTTCTTCCAGAGTGGAAGGCAGCTTTTCCAGCCCAAGGCCAGCGGCCACGGCGGGGTCGAACAGATTCTTGTTGATGGGGGCCTGCAGTTCCAACCGGCGCTCGATGCCGTCCAGACCGGCGGCCAGGATGAGGCCGATGGCCAGATACGGGTTGCAGGCAGGGTCCGGGCTGCGCAGTTCCATGCGGCAGTTGTCGCCCTGCACCTGCGGGATGCGCACGAGCTGGCTGCGGTTCTGACGGCTCCAGCTCACGTATTTGGGGGCTTCGTCGCTGCCAAAGCGGAGGTAGCTGTTGGGCAGGGGATTTGTGAAGACGGTCAGCGCGCGGCTGTGTGCCAGTACACCCGCCATAAAGCTGCCCGCGATGCTGTCAGGCGCGATGTCGCCCTCGAACAGGTTCCGCCCGTCCATGTAGAGCGAAAGGTTGATGTGCAGCCCGCTGCCGGCCTGGTCGGCCAGAGGTTTGGGCAGGAAGCTGGCATGGATGCCGCTGCGCATGGCCACGGCCCGCACGATCTGCTTGAACATCATCACGTTGTCGGCGGTCTTGAGTGGGCCTGCATAGTGGCAGTCGATCTCGTTCTGGCCGTTGCCGCTCTCGTGGTGGCTGTGCTGGGGGCTCATGCCCATCTGTTCCATGGTCAGGCAGATGTCGCGGCGCAGGTTCTCGCCTGCGTCCAGCGGGGCCACGTCGAAGTAACCGCCGAAGTCGATGGGGACGCGGGTGGGGCGGCCATGGTCATCGTTCTCGAACAGATAGAACTCGCACTCGGCCCCCACGTTGCAGGTCAGCCCCAGCTTGCGGAAGCGGCGGCTCATCTGGCGCAGGAACCCCCGGCAGTTGCCGCCAAAGGGGTCGCCGTCCGGCCGTTCCACGTCGCAGAAGAACTGCATCACCCGGCCTTCGGTGGGCCGCCAGGGCAGGATGGTCACGGTGGAGAGGTCGGGCCGGAGCACCAGGTCGCTCTCTTCCACCTTCATGAACCCGGCAATGGAGCTGCCGTCAAAGCAGACGCCGTCCTCCAGCGCCTTGGGCAGGTCCCCGGCCAGCACGGCGATGTTCTTCTGTGTGCCGAAGATGTCGCAGAAGGCGAACCGCACGAATTTGACGTTGTTGTCCTCCACAAAATCCAGGATATCCTGTTGGGTCGTATAGCTCATAAGGATGATCTCCTCTCAAGAAAAACGCCTAAAGGCCTGCCCTCGCAAAAGAGCAGGTCTTTAGGCTGGTGTAAGAAATAGGAAAAGGAGAATGGCGAATGAAGTTCGACAGCCTAAGATGCTTTATGAAATGCGCTGGAAGATCAGACGTAGTAGAGCATCTTGCTGTAGCTGGGCAGAGGCCAGTAGTCCTCGCCACAGATGGTCTCGGCATCGTCAGCTGCGGCGCGCAGGGCGTCCATTGCCGGGATCACGTTGTCGTGGAAGGCCACAGCCTTCTCGCTCTCGCTGGTCAGAGCCTCGGCAGCGTCCACCACATCCTGCAGCACGTCGATGGCGTCGCTCATAGCGTCGGCATCGGTGCTCAGCCTGGTCAGGGTCTTGGTCTCGCTGCGGACGCTGAGCGCCTCGCTGACGGCCAGCTTGGTGGCAGCGGTGTTGGCGACCTCGCTCATGTAGGAGTTGACGGCCGGCAGCAGCTGCTTGCGGGCCATTTCGAGCATGGTCAGCGCCTCGATGTTGATGATCTTGGCGTAGTGCTCCATCTCGACTTCGTAACGGCTCTCCATCTCCACCTTGGTCAGGACGCCAAAGTCTTCCATCAGCTGGATGTTCTTCGGGTCAACGAGGGCGGGCAGAGCAGCCGGGGTGTTCTTCTTGTTGGGCAGGCCGCGGCGGGCAGCTTCTTCTTCCCACTCAGCGGTGTAGCCGTTGCCGTTGAAGATGACGCGGCGGTGGTCGCGGATGGTCCGCTTGACCAGAGCGATGGCGGCGGAGGTGAAGTCCTCAGCACCCTCCAGCTCGTCGGCGTAGCCCTTCAGCTCCTTGGCGACGGCGGTGTTCAGGATGGTGTTGCAGTCGCTCAGGTTCTCGGCAGAACCGGGCATACGGAACTCGAACTTGTTACCGGTGAAGGCGAAGGGAGAAGTGCGGTTGCGATCGGTGGTGTCCTTGCTGAACTTGGGCAGGACATCCACACCCAGATCCATCTTCATCTTGGTGGGGCCGGCGTAGGGAGAATCGGATGCGATGGCGTCGATGACGGCTTCCAGCTCCTCGCCCACGAAGATGGAGATGATGGCCGGGGGTGCCTCGTTGGCACCCAGACGGTGATCGTTGCCGGGGGTGGCGACGGAGGTGCGCAACAGGTCTGCGTACTCATCGACTGCCTTGATGACAGCGGCGAGGAAGACCAGGAACTGCAGGTTCTCCATGGGGGTGTCGCCCGGGTCCAGCAGATTCTCGTGGGTGGTGGACATGGACCAGTTGTTGTGCTTGCCGCTGCCGTTCACGCCCTCAAAAGGCTTCTCGTGCTGCAGGCAGACCAGACCGTACTTGGGGGCCAGCTTCTTCATCAGCTCCATGGTCAGCAGGTTGTGGTCGATGGCGACATTGGTGGTGTCGAAGATGGGGGCCAGCTCATGCTGGCAGGGGGCCACTTCGTTGTGCTTGGTCTTGGCGGGGACGCCCAGCTTCCACAGCTCCTCGTCCAGTTCCTTCATGAAAGCGGAGACTTCGGGGCGGATGACGCCGAAGTAATGCTCTTCGAGCTCCTGGCCCTTGGCAGAGGGAGCGCCGAACAGGGTGCGGCCGGTCAGGATCAGGTCCTGACGTGCCTCGTAGTCTTCCTTCTTGACGAGGAAGTACTCCTGCTCCGGGCCGACCGTGGTGGACACGTAGTCCACATCCTTGCCGAACAGCTTCAGGATGCGGATGGCCTGATTGGACAGCGCGTTCATGGAACGCAGCAGAGGAGTCTTTTTATCCAGCGCCTCGCCGGTGTAGCTGACGAAGGCGGTGGGGATGCAGAGCACATCATCCTTGACGAAGGCGTAGCTGGTGGGGTCCCATGCGGTGTAGCCGCGGGCCTCGCAGGTAGCGCGCAGGCCGCCGGAGGGGAAGGAGGAAGCATCGGGTTCGCCGCGCACCAGCTCCTTGCCGGAGAACTCCATGATGGCGGTGCCGTCGCCCACGGGGGAGACGAAGCCATCGTGCTTCTCGCTGGTGATGCCGGTCAGCGGCTGGAACCAGTGGGTGTAGTGGGTAGCGCCCAGCTCCATGGCCCAGCGCTTCATCACGCTGGCCACAACGTTGGCCACCTCGATGTCCAGCGGAGCACCCTTGTGCAGGGTACGTTCCAGGCTCTTGTAAGTCGCGCTCGGCAGGCGCTCCTTCATCACATGTTCGTTGAAGACCTTGCTGCCGTAGATTTCCATAACATTTGCTGCCATAAATCCTACTCCTTACTTGATCTTGTTTCTTTCCACACATCGCAAAAACCCATCCACGCCGATGCGTTTTCACGCGAAAGCTTGCTTAAACAAAACGACGCTGCGAGTCAGGAGGTGACCCACAGCGCCGTTGCTGTCTATGGCATGATTATAGCTTACAGGGCAAAAAAAGGCAATAGACAAAACTGACGATTCTGCACAAACACGCTCTCGTTTTTTTGGAGATTTGCGCGCTTGGTATGACTTTTAGATGACCTGGAACAGGAAAAACTTCAGGTAGTTCGTTTCCGGGACGCCCCAGAGGATGGGGTGGTCGGGGGCCTGCTGGCGGACTTCGATCTGCCGCAGCTGACGGTGGGCGTCTTTGCCGCTGCCTTGAGCATCTTGATGAACAGCTCCTCGGTGGCAAAGTGCGAGCAGCTGGCCGTGGCCAGATAGCCGCCGCGGGGCAGCAGCTTCATGGCGCGGTAGTTGATCTCCTTGTAGCCGCGCATGGCGTTCTCGACGGTGCGGCGCGCCTTGGTGAAGGCGGGCGGGTCGAGGATGATGAAGTCGTAGGGGTGGCCCTCCTTTTCGAGCCGGGGCAGCAGCTCGAAGGTGTCCTCGCAGAGGAAGTCCATGTTGTCCAGGCCGTTGCGCTCGGCGTTCCGCTGGGCCATGGCGATGGCATCGGCGCTGATGTCGGCAGCGGTGACGCGGGCGGCCCCGCCCCTGGCCGCGTTCAGCGCAAAGCTGCCGGTGTGGGTGAAGCAGTCCAGCACCGTGTGCCCGGCGGCGATGCGGGCCACGGCGCGGCGGTTGTACTTCTGGTCGAGGAAGAAGCCGGTCTTCTGGCCGTTCTCGAAATCAACGTGGTAAAAAAACGCCGTTTTCGCAGATCTCGGTCTGGGTGGAGGCGGGGTGGGTCTCGCCGGGCAGCTCGAACCAGCCCTTGTTCTGCTCGAGGCCCTCCTTGGCGCGCAGAGCCTCGTCGTTCCGCTCGTAGATGCCGTCGATGGTCTGGCCGTCGGCCCGCAGCACTTCTGCCAGGAGGGGGAAGAGGAGGGGCTTGAGTCTTTCCATGCCGACGCTGAGGGTCTGGGTGACGAGGATATTCTGGAATCGGTCCACCGTCAGGCCGGGGAACTGGTCGGCCTCGCCGAAGATGACCCGGCAGGCCGAGAGGTCGTCCGGTTCCAGAACGGTCTTGCGGTAGTTCCAGGCATACTCCACCCGGCGGCGCCAGAAGTCAGCGTCGAAGGTATCGTTGGCGTTGCGGGAGATGAGCCGCACCCGGATCTTGCTCTGGAGCGAGAGAAAGCCGGTGCCGAGGTAGGCCCCCTTGGGGCTTACCACATCGGCCAGCGTGCCGTTCTCCGGCGTGGCCTCCGGTGCTTCGAGGATGTCGTTCTCGTATACCCACGGGTGGCCGCCCACCAGCAGCCCCTCAGCGTGTTTGTTGACTTTGTAGATGGGATAGTTGCGGGTCGATTTCATAGAAACTCCTTGTGTTTGAGATACGACAGGCTGAGCGGGGCGGCTGTATCGCAGAGGTGCGCTCTCCGCCGCACGAGGAAAATGCTCCCGGCGATGCGGCCCGCTTTCAGCGCTGTATTTTTTGATTCAGATCCTCTTTATAATATCATAAAACCGTGTTAGAATAAATACAAAATCCAACAGAAATGAGGGCAAAGCAATGGAGATCGAACGCAAATGGATGGTGAACGGCTGGCCGGAGGGAGCGGGGTTCCCGGAGATGCCGCTGCAGGAGGAATTTGCGATGCGGCAGGGGTATATCAGCGTCCGTCCCACGGTCCGCATCCGGGAGGAGGCCCGGACGGGCGGCAGCACCGACTATATCCTCTGCTTCAAATCTGGCGGCGGGCTGGCGCGGGAGGAGATCGAACGCCCCATCGACAAAGCGTTGTTTGACGATTTAGAGACGAAGATCATCGGCAGACCGCTCATCCCGAAACTTCGCCGCAGTTACCGGCTGCCGGACGGGCTGGTGCTGGAAGTGAACCATGTGGACGAAGGCCAGCCCACCGAGTTCTGGTACGCCGAGGTGGAGTACGATTCGGTCGAACAGGCGCGCGGGTGGGACCCGGCGTCCTGCGGTCTGGCGGACTACCTGAACGACGAAGTCACCGACCAGCCCGGCCAGAGCATGGGCGAATACTGGGTGCAGACCCGCCTGTGAATGCAAAAAGAGAACCGCCGCGGCGATTCTCTTTTTTTGTTGCGCTTATTTCTTGTGGTACTTGCGGCCCTCTTCCTCGTAGGCGGGTTCGCAGGTCAGGTAGATGCCCAGCTTCTTCACGGTGTCGTCGTCCACGCTGGACAGGATGACCGTGGAGTGCATGTCGCAGCCCTTCAGCTTGGAGAGCTGGTGCAGGGCCATCGCAGCGGTGGGGTTGGTGGCAGCGGAGCTTGACAGCGCGATGAGGATCTCATCGGTGTGCAGGCGGGGGTTCTTGCTGCCCAGATAATTGGTCTTGAGGGTCTGGATCGGCTCGATGGCGGCCGCAGAGACGAGGTCCATTTCCTGGTCGATGCCGGCCAGTTTCTTCAGCGCATTGAGCAGCGCCGAGGCGGCTGCACCCAGCAGCGGGCCGGTCTTGCCGGTGATGACGGTGCCGTCCGACAGCTCGATGGCGGCGGCCGGTGCTCCGCCGGTCTTCTCCGAGACGGCGTGAGCGGCCTGCTCCACGGGGCGGCTGCCCAGCGTAAGGCCTGCCTGGTTCATCAGAAGTTCCAGCTTGTAGACCTCGCTCTGGACCTGTGCGCCGTTTTTGAGCGCACACAGAGACTTGAAGTACCGGCGGACGATCTCGTTGCAGGAGGCCTCGCAGCAGGCGGCATCGTCCACGATGCAGTTGCCTGCCATGTTCACACCCATGTCGGTGGGGGAGTGGTAGGGGCTCTGGCCTGCGATCAGCTCGAACATCGCGTTGACCACCGGGAAGATCTCAATGTCGCGGTTGTAGTTGACGGCGGTCTTGCCGTAGGCTTCCAGATGGAACGGGTCGATCATGTTCACATCGTTCAGGTCGGCGGTGGCGGCCTCGTAGGCCAGGTTCACCGGGTGCTTGAGCGGGATGTTCCAGATGGGGAAGGTCTCGAACTTGGCATAACCGGCCTTGACGCCCCGCTTGTACTCGTGGTACAGCTGGGACAGGCAGGTGGCCATCTTGCCGCTGCCGGGGCCGGGGGCCGTGATGACCACCAGCGGGCGCTCGGTCTCGATGTACTCGTTGCGGCCATAGCCCTCGTCGCTCACGATGCGGGCCACGTCGTTGGGGTAGCCGGGGATCTTATAATGACGGAACGTCCGGATGCCCAGACCGTTCAGCCGCTTTTCAAAGGCTTCCACTTCGGGTGCGGCCGTGTACATGGTCACGCAGACGCTGCCCACGAACAGCCCCCGCTCCTGGAAGGCGTCGATGAGGCGCAGCACGTCCAGGTCGTAGGTGATGCCGTAGTCGCCGCGCACCTTGCTGCTCACGATGTCTTCGGCGCTGATGACGATGACGATCTCGGCCTGGTCCTTCAGCTGCAGCAGCATCTGCAGCTTGGAGTCCGGCTGGAAACCGGGCAGTACGCGGGAGGCGTGGTAGTCATCGAACAGCTTGCCGCCGAATTCCAGATACAGCTTGTTGTCGAACTGTGCGATCCGCTCGCGGATGTGCTCGGACTGCATCTGCAGGTATTTGTCGTTGTCAAATCCTTTTTTCATTCGTTGCTCCTATTCCTCGAAGAAAACCCGCAGCGGCAGCCAACACCGTTCCGGCCGCCGGGGCGTTTTTAACACATAAAATCAGTATACCATATCAAGCCCGGCAGCGCAATGAAAAAATCCCTGTCAAACCGCGTTTTGCTGCAAAAATTCCCGCACCGCCTGCCCGATGGGAACGGGCTGCGGTGCGGGAGGTGCATCATTTCAGGGAGGAAGGGTGCTTACAGCGTCAACTGAAGGGCCTGCATGGAGGCGGTATCGGGGTCGAACAGGCCGCTCAGCGGGCCGTCCTTCTGGCTGGCGTGAATCTTCGCCACATTGCGGGAAACGGCGGCCACGGCGTTCTGCTGGACTTCGGTGCACTGGACCAGCGCGCAGCCGTCGAACTGGCAGTGCTTCGCGATCTCATCCGGCAGAAGGGCCGGGTCGAGCCGGACCTTGGCGCAGTCCACACAGGCGATGCCCTCCGGGTACTGTGCCAGCAAATCGGGAGTCAGGGTCAGCTTGGGCAGGCCGCTGAACAGGTGGCCGGACAGGACCCGCAGCTCGTCGTATGCGAGGTCGGGGATGGCACAGAACGTCTCTTCGGCTTCCTGCGGCAGGGTCACGGTGCCGCTGGCGTGGAAGAATTCCAGCTTGCCCAAAGCCGCGATGCAGTCGGCGGCGACGGTCACATCGCCCAGCACGTAGAGCTTAATACCATACCGGCGCAGGGCCGCAGCGGTCAGGTCGAGGTCGTCATCCACCACGGCGGTGCCGTCGGGCAGGATGACCAGCTCGGTATCCTCGGTGAAGAGCGGGGCCAGCGTCTCGGCCAGCGATTCGGCCAACACCGCCTTGGGCGCGGCGAAGCGGCAGCCCTTTGCAGCCAGCGCGGCGGCATCCAGCTTCGGGTCCACGGCGACGAAGAGCCGCTCGTTCCAGTACAGCCGCTCCTGTGCCCGCAGCAGGAAGGCACGGTCCAGCTTGACGGAACGGCCGCTCAGCACCACGGCCTCGTCCGGGTAGATCACCAGCTTGCCGTTGACGGTGGCCGCCTCGGTGAACAGCGCCGCGAGCGAGGCCGGGCAGGTCGCTTTTCCGTTCACGACCAGCGCTTCGTACTGGCGCAGGGTCTCGGCGGCGTCGGGCAGGACGGTGACTTTGCCGTTGATGACGAGCACCTGCTTTGCCTCCGGCTTGGAGGCGGCGCTCAGGGTGGTCTTGCCGTTGGTCACGCTGGCGCGGATGTCCGCGTCGTCCGGCAGATTTTTGCACAGCACGGTGTTCAGCTTGACGTTATACTGGCTCAGCAGGGCCTGGGCGCGGGGGTTGGTCAGGGTGATGACCGCGTTCAGCGAAATGTCCTCGTAGGCAGAAAGCGTCTCTTCGGTCAGGCGGCGCAGGTCGAGCACGATGGCGTTGGCATTCAGTTTCTTTTTCATGGTTCAATCCTCCGTAAGGTTCGTTTTCAGCAGATGGCGTGTCTGGGAAAGGCGGCGGCGGACGGTTCCGGGCGGCAGCTCGAACAAGCGGCTCAGCTCGGTGGACGTATAGCCCTCGTCGTAGCGCAGGGTGAAGAGCAGGCGGTCCAGTTCGGAGAGTTGATCCAGCACGGTGCCCAGTTCCACCGAGCCGAGGGCAGACGCGGCCGTCTCATCGGCGGAGTCGTCACCGTCCGGCGGCAGCAGGGAGGTGAGCAGGGCTTCTTCCTTGGCCGCCCGGCGGACCTGGTCGCAGTAGAGGTTCCGCGCTGCGGCAAACAGCCAGGCCTTGCACTGGCGCTCGGTGAACGCATCGATTAAGGTGCGGTTCTGCAGCGCCCGCAGAAAGACTTCCTGGGTCAGGTCCTCGGCGCTGGCTTCGTCCCGGCAGAGCTTGTAGCAGAAATGCTCCAGTCGGTCCCAGAAGGTCTCGTACAGCAGCTCCCACATGAGGCTTCCTCCTTTCTTGCATCGTTCTGCCTGTTAGACGAACGGCAGGGGCGAAGTGTTCGGAAAAAAGAAAAAGAGATTGCGGAACTCCTTCCGTCATCGCTTGCGCGATGCCACCCCCTCTCCGAGGGGGCTGTCACCGTCAGGTGACTGGGGGAGTTCAACAATCTCTCGATGATTTGATTTTAGTGCTTAGCTTCGCGCTTTTCAATGTCCTCTTCCAGCTCCTCGATATCTTCCTTGAGGAACATCAGGCAGAAGCTCACGGCCAGCAGCAGGCAGGAGAACCAGATCGCCTTTGCGCCGCAGAACCCCAGCGCCACGCTGCCCAGGCCTGCGCCCAGCGCGAACAGGAGGATGATTGCGAAATAGTGGAAGGCTTTGCTCCGGGCGGCGCGGTTGCCCGCCACGAGCCAGCTGCACAGCGAATCCATGCCGCTGCGCAGGTTGCCGATGCACATGGTGCTGGCAAAGGCGTAGCCGTTCACCTTGCGGAAGGCCTGCACCTGCATCGCGCAGGCAAATGAGACCAGCGCGTTGGCCACCAGATTCCACTCCTGCGGGAAGAAGCCGACCACGAACAGCATCACGATCTCGCACAGTACCACCAGCTGCCGCCAGTGGAGCCGCTGCATCTGCTGGAATTTCTGGCGCAGCAGTTCCGCCGTGAACACGCCCAGCGCAAAGAAGCACAGCGGCACCAGATAGTGCAGCACCGCACTCCAGTCGCCCTCGACCAGCTTCACGCTGCACAGCACGATGTTGCCGGTCTGTGCATTGGCAAACACCTTGCCGCGATATAAATAGGTATAAACATCCTGCAGGCCGCCGGAGACCGACAGGAACATGGCGGTGCAGAACGCTTCGGACATCTGCCCGTTGCGGGACAGTTTTCGACTGATGGACACGGAATGGTTCCCCCTCTTCACAAGTTCCTGTCTATGATAGCGCATTTTGGAGGATTTGTCAAAATTCTGGCGGCATTTTTGGCGGATTCGACCATGTAAAACGAACATGGCCACCATGTTTTGCAAAGGAACGCCGATTGTGCTACAATAAGACTGATTCTGGAACCAAAAGGAGAAATTCTCATGCCGAACATCGTCGAGATCACCGATTTCCATGCGCCGGAGCTGGACCCCTACGCCCGCCTGACGCAGAACCAGCTGCGCTGCCGGCTGGAACCCGAAAAAGGCATCTTTATCGCCGAGAGCCCCAAGGTGATCTCCCGTGCGCTGGACGCCGGGTATGAGCCGGTCTCGCTGCTGATGGAGCGCAGGCAGATCACCGGCCCGGCGGCGGAGATCCTGACCCGCTGCGGCGATGCCCCGGTCTACACGGCGGACCGGGAGCTGCTGGCCGGGCTCACCGGGTTTGAGCTGACGCGGGGTGTGCTCTGCGCCTTCCGCCGCCCGGCCCCCCGCAGCGCCGAGGAGCTGTGCAAAGAGGCCCGCCGCGTCGCGGTGCTGGAAGGCATCGTGGACTCCACCAACGTGGGCGCCATCTTTCGCAGTGCGGCAGCGCTGAACATGGACGCCGTCCTCATCAACCCCTCCTGCTGCGACCCGCTGTGCCGCCGCGCGGTGCGGGTGAGTATGGGCACGGTGTTTCAGGTGCCCTGGGCCCAGCTGGGCGAGACGCCCGCCGACTGGCCCGGACAGGGGCTGGCCCGCCTCCGCGCTATGGGCTTCAAAACGGCAGCCATGGCTCTGAGCGACCGCTCGGTACCCATCGACGACGAAGCGCTGGCCGCAGAGCCGAAACTTGCCATCGTGCTGGGCACCGAGGGCGACGGTCTGGCCCATGCCACCATCGCCGCCTGCGATTACACGGTCAAGATCCCCATGTCCCACGGCGTCGATTCGCTCAATGTCGCCGCCGCCAGCGCCGTCGCATTCTGGCAGCTGGGCAGATAACAAAAAAGAAACGGCCGAAAGGCCGTTTCTTTTTTGCACTTAGCCGGCATCCGAATGCGCGGCGCTGGCAGCGCGGATGACATCCAGCGCTTCGGAGGCGATGGGGGAGGGCACGGCTGCCGGGCGGCTGAGGTAGTAGCCCTGCAGCAGGTCCACGCCCAGGTCGATGACCTTGCGCAGCTGGACCTCTTCCTCAATGCCTTCGGCGAGGATCTGCATACTGCGGGCGTGGGCGTAGGCCACGATGTTCGAGACGATCTGCTGCTTGTCGAGATCCTTCTCGATGCCGCGGATGATGGAGATGTCGATCTTGATGTACCGGGGCGACAGTTCCAGCAGATTGAGCTCGTTGCTGTAACCGGTGCCGTAGTCATCCAGCGCGAAGGTACCGGAGAAGCCCGGCATGTTCCGCTTCCGCTCCAGACATGCGCGGTCCAGGTCTTCCTGTTCGGTGATCTCCACGACGAGCTGTTTGAGCAGGTCGGGGTAGCGGCGGTGATATTCCTGGCGGTCTTCATCGTTCAGGTCCACATTGGCGATGGAGTTGACGAAGAGCAGGGCGTCCTTCCGGATGAGGCCCCGGCTCTGCAGCTTCTCGAATGCCTCGCTGGAATGGAACATGGTGATCCGCTCGATGTCGTACAGGCGGTCCAGCTCGTGGGCCAGCGCCATCACCTGCGAAGGCGAGGTGAGGGTGGGCGTGTTCACCCGCATCAGCGCCTCGTAGGCCACCACCCGTCCGGTCTGTGCGCTGAAGATGGGCTGGAAGTAGTAGTACACCTGCTCTTCCCGCAGCAATTGCAGGAACTCGCGCTGGGTCTGGGCGGCATACTCCTCGCGGTGGTAGACGCCGATGTCAAAATCGCCCACCTGTCCCTTGCGGGACTGCTTGACCTGATACATGGCGAAGTCGGCATATTTTTTCAGGGTCTTCAGGTCTTTGCCGTCCTCCGGGTACCAGGCCACGCCGCCGGAGATGCTGATGTTCAGCGTTTTGCCGTTGGGCAGGGTGGAGCAGCTGGCCCGCAGGGCGGCGCTCAGCTTGTCCAGCTCGGCGCGGATGGCGTCCTGCGTGTCGTACCCGTAGAACAGCAGCAGGAACTCGTCGCCGGACAGGCGGGAGCAGACGGTGTTCTTTGGAGCGTTGGCGGCGAAGCACTGGCCGGTCTGGTGGATGTACTGGTCGCCCCAGTCGTGGCCGTAGGTGTCGTTGATCTGCTTGAGATTGTCCAGATCCATCATCAGCAGAGCCGAGCAGTGCAGCTGGGCCGGGTGGGCAAAGAGGTCGGCGCAGACCCGGTTGAACGCCTGACGGTTGTACAGTCCGGTGAGGATATCGTAGTCGCGCTCCCGCTCGATGCGCTGCTGCTCCAGCGTGGGGATGGTCACGTCTTCGAGCAGGCCCACCTCCGAGGCGGTCTCGCCGCAGATGCGGGTCACACGGAGGATCACATACCGCACCTCGTCTTCTTTCTGGACGAGGAAGACGGAGTTGCCTGCATCCGTGGTGCGGTAGAGGCTGGAATGCGCGATCCGGGAGAGGGCGTTGCGGAAGCTGCGGGGCGTGAGAGGCTCCGGGGTGGCCAGCCCCAGCATCTGGAAGAAGTTGTCGGTGGCAAAGACACTGTCGCTGCGCAGCTCGTAGCCGCCCAGCTCCACCGTGGCCATCTCCATGATCCGCAGAAAGCGGGTGGAGGAGGCCAGCACATCCTCCGAAAGGTGGGTGATGGCCGAGGCAAACTGGTCTACTTCCAGGATGCCGGTAGTGGGCAGCTGAGGCATGGCCACAGCGTTTTCCTGCGCTTTGGCCACGGCAGCGGAGAGCTGATGGACGGGCTTGGACATCCGCTCACTGACCAGAAAGCTCGCCAGAAAGCCTGCGATGAGGGTGAGCAGCACGGTGAGGAAGAGCATCTGCTGCACCCGGTTGGAGAAGGCCGAGAGGTTGGCCGTGGGCACCATGCCCACCAGATACCAGCGATCCCCGGAGAAGGGGGCGTTCCGGTTGTAGAGATTCAGCGACATCACGGAGGCTGTGTAGGGCACATGGTCCTGCACCAGACGGAAGCAGCCGGTGCCGCGCCGGGATGCCACAGCGGTGGTGCCGCTGGCAAACGCCGAACTGCCGCTGCACAGGACCGGTGCAAGATCCAGCGAGAGGGTGTCCAGGTTCAACATCATATTGGAGCAGGCCAGCAGATAGAGGCCGGAGCCGTCGCCCTGCAGTTCGGCGCAGGGCAGCTTGTCGGCAAGGTAGCTGGTCAGAAGTTCCACGCCGATGACGCCGTAGACGGTGCCGTCCGGCAGGATGAGGGGCTGGCTGTAATAGATGGCCTGCCGGTCGTCACCTTTCAGAGCATAGGGGGTGATGGTCCAGTGGCCGTAATCAGCCGGGCTCAGCTGGGCACCATCGTCATAGGCCGCCTGGAACGGCGCATAGAGATAGCCTCTGGCCATCGCCCGATAGGTGAGGGCGGGGGACCAGCTCTTGTCGGTGGCGATGCTCTGCTCCTGCACCAGCCGGGGCGGTGCCCGCTCGAACAGCAGGTCGGAATTGTTTTCGGAGGGCGAGGCGTCGGGGTCCAGATCCCGCAGATAGATGGAGGGCAGGCGCTTGCCAGCGGAACGCTCGTTCAGGTCGTGGGTGTTCAGCACCAGAAAGATGCCGGTCACCGGCCTGCTGCGCAGAGCGGCGATGAGCTTGGGGGTGGCCGCTTCCAGCAGGGGGTAGGCGGTAATGCTGCTGCTGTCCAGCGTGGCAAGGTCGATCCTGCCGCTGTCCAGCAGCTCCTGCGTCAGGGCGTTGATCTCACTTTCCAGAGTGGAAAGCTCCTGCGCATCGTTCAGGGTGGTCTGGATGTATCGGCTGCGGTTCTCCACCTGCATGGCGAGGATGTCCTCCGCGTTCTGGTCCAGCTGGGGGCCGACCCGCATCGCGTAGATGGACGCGACGAGCAGTGCGACCTCCACCAGCAGCACACCGACCATCGCGTTGAAGATGGTGCCGAAAATGGAGCGCTCTGCGCGGGCCCCGGACGGTTTGTGCCGGGTGAAGTATTTCATGGGCCGGTGCTCCTTTCAAAACGTGTTGGGCGGCAGGTGGTCAGCCGGCGTAGGCTTCCAGCGCGGCCTTCGTGGATTCGTACCACTGGTCAAAGTATTCGTCGGTCAAAAATTCGGCCTCGGCCTCTTCGGCCGTCTGCCCGGCGGCGAGCCGCTCTTTCACGATGCCCCGGTCGGCCTCCGCCGCATCGGTCATGGCATTTTGCAGGGTGGTGCGGGCCGTGGAACCCTCCGGGAAGGCGTGGGTCGTGTACAGGGCGTCATGCTCCACGGCATCCAGCGAGAGGTCCAGCACCTGGGTGACGGTGTCGGTCAGCTCCAAACCACTGGCCTGAATGGCGTTCAGGCTTGCGGCGGCGTGGGTCACGGGCAGATAGCCGGAGTTCACGGAGAACGCGATGTTGTTTTCTGGCTGGGTGAACCACTTCAGAAATTCAACGCAGGCCCGGATCTGGGCGTCGGTGCCTTTGGTCACGATCATGCCGGCACCCTGCTGGGCGGCGACCGGGCTGCAGCCCGCAAAGGATGGGCAGGGCAGGATGGCCGGTTCGATGGCGTGGCTCTCGGCGTCGTTGGTCATTACCTGGGCGGGGAAGAAGGGGCTGCTGGCCGACGAGCCGACGTAGGCCAGCAGATTGCCGGTCTTCACGTCGTCGCTGCGGAACCTGCCGCTGGCACCGAACCAGCCCTTGATGTAGGGCACATAGAAGTTATCCCACAGTTTGCGGATGACGTCTTTGTCAAAATGCAGGGTCATGACGCCGTTCTTGGCATCAAAGATGGTCAGACCCATCTCCTGAGCACCGCACAGCAGGTAGTTGGCCAGCGCATCACGGCCGAAGAAGGCCTTGCCGTCGTTGGGGGTGCTGGTCATGGCATCCGTCCAGTCGTAGTATTGGCGGGCCACCTCCACGACGCCTTCCAAAGTGGCCAGATCGTCGTAGGTCACACCGGTGGCCGCAGCAAAGGGGGCCCAGTCGGTGGCGTTCAGGTAGAGCAGCTCGGTGGATTTTGCCACCGGGAAGATCTTCAGTTCCCCGTTGTTCATCAGGTCGCCCTCGGACAGAAAACCGTCCACATAGGCGGCCTTCTCCTTTGCGGTCAGATAGGGGGCCAGGTCTACGACCTTGCCCATCAGGTCGAGGTCATAGGCCATGTCGGCATAGCCGGAGTAGAGGTTGGGCAGGGCCGCAGCGCCCACCTTGCCCTGCGCAGCGGCCAGAACGTTCGCTTCCAGGTCGGTCACGCTGCCCTGATTGAAGCTCTCGACCACGATGTTCTTCTCTTTGCCGACGGTGGCGTTGAACTGGTCCACCAGAGCGTTGAAGCTGCTCAGAAGGTCGCCGCTGTAATAGTTCCACACCGTGATGGTGGTGGGTGCCTTGGCACTGCCGCCGCAGCCCACACAGCCCAGCAGCAGCGCAGCGCTCAGCACCAGACTGACGAGCGGACGAAAACGAGATCGCATGATGTCTCCTTCCCCAAAACGAGCCGGTCTGAAAAATGGAGCCCCGGCTCTCCGCGGCTCCATTCGACACTCAATCGAGGGCGTTGAGGGCCTCGATGGTCTTGTGATATTCCTTCTCTACAAGGGCATACTACTCGGCGGCACCGTCAAAGCTCCCCGCGCGGAGGATCTCCGTCAGGGCCACTGCAGAGGGCGTGAGGTTGCTGAAGCCGAGGTTGAGGCAGACCCCTTTCAGGGTGTGCGCCGCAAGAAACGCATCCTTGACGTCCTGCCGGGCCATGGCATCGGTCAGCTGCTGAAAACTGGTGTCCTGCAAAAACATCCGGGCAAAGCGCCGGATCATGTCGGGTTTATAAAAGCGCCGGAGCACGTCCTGATAATTTGCGCCCATGGCCGTGTAGCATTCTTCGATCGTCATGTGGGGGACCCCTTCCTGTCAAATGGCTTGTGATAGATAAAATTATTATAACACCTTTTGTTTCACAGGGCTACCATTTGTGCCGAAAAAGTTCAGATTTTGGCAAAACGGCGGGGCAGCATTCTGTTTTGCAGAAAAGTTTTGGAAAATCCCTTCCATTTGGGCTGAATACCGTCTATAATAGGAAAGAAAAGCGCCTTTTCTGTTCCAACATTCGGAGAGGTGCGCAGAAAGGCGTAGGAAACGGCGAAGATGAAAACAATGCAGGAAGTTCAGACGCTCATCAGCGATCTGCAGCAGTTCTATACGGATGTGCGTCTGCTGGATGCAGCCGCCATTGAGCGGATCGAAGAGGGCGTGCGCTCAAACCCCAAGGCGGAAGACCTGTGCTATGCCTGCCGCCACAGGAGCCGCCGCTGCCACCACTGCGCGGTGAAGAGTGCGTTCGAGAACCATGACCAGCGCACCAAGCTGGAATATTTCTCGCCGGACATCGTGCAGGTGTCGGCCCAATATATGGAGGTGGACGGAGCCCCCTATGTGCTGGAACTGCTGCAGCGGATGCACAGCGATACCATCGTCGAACCCGATGACACCGAGGCACTGTTCAGCGCACTCTCCGGCTACAACACCAAGCTGTACCACGACCCTCTGACCGACATGTACAACCGCCGCTATTACGAGGAGATCGTCCGCGGCATGAAAGGCCCCATCGGCGTGGCGCTGATGGACCTGGACGACTTCAAGGTCTACAACGATACCTACGGCCACCACGCGGGCGATATGGCCCTGAAGACCGCCGCTACCATCGTGCGCGGCTGCATCCGCCAGACCGATGCGCTGGTGCGCTTCGGCGGCGACGAGTTTCTGCTCATCCTGCCCGGCATCCCGGAGGATTACTTCAAAATCAAACTGGAGGGGATCTGCGAAAAGATCCATGACGCCATCGTGCCCGGCTACAGCCACATGCGGCTTTCGACCAGCATCGGCGGGCTGATCCAGATGCCAAGCGACAGCATGGACGCCGTGGTCCGGCAGGCCGACCGGCTGATGTATCAGGCCAAGGTCCGGAAGAACTGCGTCGTCGTCTCCGGCGAGATGCTTCAGGAGGATGCGCCGGGCCGCCGGGAGGAAAAGCCGCAGATCCTCATCGTGGACGATTCCGAGATGAACCGCGCCATCCTGTCGGAGATCCTGTGCGGGGATTACCGCATCCTCGAAGCTGCGGACGGCGAGGAGTGCCTGAAAAAGATGCAGCAGCACATGGGCGATATCGCGCTGGTGCTGCTGGACCTTATGATGCCCAAGATGAATGGGTTTGAGGTGCTGGATTTCATGAACCGCAACCACGCCATCGAGGATCTGCCGGTCATCATGATCTCCGGCGAGGACAGCGAGGCCTCCGTCCGCCGCGCCTATGAGATGGGTGTTTCGGATTACGTAGCCCGCCCGTTCGACGCCCGCGTCGTCTACCGCCGGGTGTTCAACACCATCAAGCTCTATGCCAAGCAGCGGCGGCTGGTCAGCCTGCTGTCCGAACAGATCCGCGCGCGGGAGAGGAACACCTCCATGCTGGTGGGGGTGCTGAGCCAGCTGGTGGAGTTCCGCAACGGCGAGAGCGGGCTGCACGTCCAGCACATCCACCGCCTCACCGAGCGGGTGCTCGCAAAACTGCTCGAACGCCCCAACATCTACCACATCACCTCCGAGATGCAGGAGAACATCCCGCTGGCCTCGGCCCTGCACGACATCGGCAAGATCGCCATCGACGAAAAGATCCTGAACAAGCCCGGCCGGCTGACCCCGGAGGAGTTCGAGGTCATCAAGACCCATACCACCATCGGCGCGGATATGCTGAGCAAGCTGGACAACTTCTGCACGGAGCCGCTGCTCCAAACGGCCTACAGCATTGCTCGCTGGCACCACGAGCGGTGGGACGGCCGCGGCTACCCGGACGGCCTGAAAGGGAACGAGATCCCCATCGAGGCGCAGGTGGTGGCGCTGGCCGACGTCTACGATGCCCTGACCAGTGACCGCTGCTACAAAAAAGCCTGCCCGCATGAACAGGCGGTGGAGATGATCCTGAACGGCGAGTGCGGCGCGTTCAACCCCATGCTTCTGGAATGCTTTGTCGAGATCAAAGACGACCTCAAGCGGGAGCTGGAAGAAGAGCGCCGTAACAAAGCCTGACAATCGCCCGAAAAAACTTCGCGTACAGATGCGGAGTTTTTTCTTTGCAAAAATACTTGACTTTGTCAAGTAAACATGATATACTCAGGCCGTTGAGAACGAAAGGAGCGGATCATATGGAACCGGCTACGGTATCCTCCTGCATTCTGACACTGCACAGGAGATTTGCCGCCTACACCACCCAGCGGCTGCAGGAGCTGGGCCTGAGCTTCGGGATGATGTACTTTATCATCTATGTGGGCAAGCATCCCGGCTGCACCCCCTCGGAGCTGACGCAGAGACTGCATCTGGACTGGGGCCACTCCCAGCGCAGCCTCACCAAGCTGGCCGAGGATGGATTTCTCACCAAAGAAAAGAGCGGCCGCAGCTACCATCTGGAACTGACCGAAAAGGGCCGGACGGCCTTTGCGGTCTGCCACCGGGTGTTTTATGGCTGGGACGCCCGGAACCTGACCGGCCTGACCGCCGACGAGCAGCGCCAGCTGCTGGAACTGCTGCAAAAAGCAGCACAGAAAGGAAGCATGTGATCATGTACGAGACCATCCTGAGCCCTGTGAACTATGGGGGCCTGCAGCTGAAGAACCGCATCATTTTTGCGCCCACTACCTTCGGCCTGCCGGACGAAGAATACCTTGCCGAGATCCGGCGGCTGGCCGAGGGCGGCTGCGCGATGCTCATCATCGGGGATGTGCCGGTGGGAAAGAGCAAGTTCGAAAAATCCCTCTTCGATGCAAAGGGGTTCGCGTTTTATCAGCAGATCGTGGAGATCGCCCACAAGGCGGATTGCAAGGTCTGCGCCCAGCTGCACCAGAGCGATTCCAACATGCTGGCGATGCTCAAATACATCCCCGCCGTGCTGGCCAAAAAGCTCACCCCGGACCAGCTGCGCGAAAAGCTGAACGCCGAAGTGGAGCCTTACATCACCAAAATGCCGAAGCGGAAGATCGAGGCCATCCTCGCAGGCTTCGGCAAGGCGGCGGTGCTGGCAAAACAGGCCGGGTTCGATATGGTGCAGGTGCACGGCGACCGGATGTGCGGCAGCTTCAGCTCGTCGATCTTCAATCACCGCACCGATGAATACGGCGGCAGCGCCGAGAACCGCGCCCGCTTTGCCGTGGAAGCGGTCAAGGCCGTCCATGCCGCCGTGCCGGAATTTCCCATTGACTACAAGCTGGCCGTCCGGCAGGAAGACCCCCACTACGGCAACGCAGGCGTTCTGGTGGAAGAACTGCCCATCTTTGTGTCGCTGCTGGAACAGGCGGGCGTGACCAGCTTCCATGTCACGCTGGCCAACCACTCGGCGCTGGAAAACACCATCCCGCCCGCCAGCCACCCTGCCTTTGGCCAGCCGGGCTGCTTCCTCAAGTTCTGCGATGCCGTGCGGCAGTACACCCGCCTGCCCCTCTGCGGCGTGGGCGGCCTGAACGACCCCGATTTCGTGGAGCAGCAGCTTGCCTCCGGGCGCATCCAGTGCGCCGCCATGAGCCGCCAGCTTCTGGCCGACCCGGAGTGGGTGAACAAACTGCAAAAGGGGCAGGCAAAAACGATCCACCGCTGCGTCCGCTGCAACAAAAAGTGTCTCGGCGGCCTGATGGCGCACCAGGGCACCCGCTGCATCTACGACGCACGGCGGGAAGAAAAATAAACACACACCGATGAAAAAGGAGAATCGTATGAGCTACTCGATCGTATACAGCAGCCAGACCGGCAATACAAAGCAGCTGGCAGAGACTCTTCGGGAAACGCTGCCGCAGGAAGGCTGCCGCTACTTCGGCACACCGGCAGAAGCCGCAGCGGAGGCCGATACCCTGTATGTGGGCTTCTGGACCGACCGGGGCCATGCAGATGCAGACTGCAACGCCTTTTTGAAAACGCTGCGCGGCAAAAAGGTCTTTCTGTTCGGCACCGCAGGCTTCGGCGGCAGCGCGGAGTATTTTGCAAAGATCCTGAGCGCCGTGCAGGCGGAGCTGGACCCCAGCAATACCGTTGTGGGGACCTATATGTGTCAGGGCCGGATGCCCCAGTCGGTGCGGCAGCGGTACGAAGCGATGAAGCAGCAGCCGAACCCGGCTTCCAATCTGGACATGCTGATCGAAAACTTTGACCGTGCGCTGGCCCATCCGGATGCCGGAGACCTCGAACGCCTGAAGCAGGCAGTGCAATAAAACGCAAAAACGGCTGGCCCTCCTGGAGTACGGAGGGCCAGCCGTTTTGCTGTGGATCCAATAAAACCGGAAGGGAGTTACTCGGTGCGGGTCTTCTTGAGCAGGCTCAGGATGACGGCACCCACGATGCTGCCAGCGGCCAGTGCCACCACATACATCAGGGCGTGGTCCACGACGGGGAAGACGAAGATGCCGCCATGGGGTGCGCGCAGAGCGCAGCCGAAGGTCATGGAGAGCGCACCGGCCAGCGCTGCGCCGATGACACAGCTGGGCAGGACGCGGAGCGGGTCAGCGGCGGCGTAGGGGATGGCACCCTCGGTGACGAAGCACAGGCCCATGACGTAGTTCACGATGCCGTTGCGGCGCTCGTCAGGGGTCCACTTTTTGGGGCAGAAGGTGGTGGAGAGGGCGATGGCGAGGGGAGGCACCATGCCGCCCACCATGACAGCGGCCATGACCTCATAGTTGCCGGAGGCCAGCGCGGCCGTGCCGAAGACGTAGGCGGCCTTGTTGCAGGGGCCGCCCATGTCCACGCTCATCATACCGGCCACGATGGCACCCAGCAGGACTTTGGAGGTGCCGCCCAAGGCGTTGAGCCAGTCGGTCATGGCGGTGTTGATCATGCCCATCACCGGGTTGATGCCGCACATCACAGCACCTACGATGAGGATGCCGCCCAGCGGGTAGATGAGCATGGGGCGGATGCCGTTCAGGCTGGCGGGGAGTTTTTCGGTGATCTTCTTCAGGAACTCGACCACATAACCGGCCACGAAACCGGCCAGCAGAGCCGCCAGGAAGCCGCCGGAGATGCCGGTGGTCTCACCGGAGGCAAGGCCCGCGAAGTTGGTGCCGTTCATGGCCAGAACGCCGCCTGCAAAGCCGACGGCCAGACCCGGTCGGTCTGCGATGGACATGGCGATGAAACCGGCCAGGATGGGGAGCATGTAGCTGAAGGCAGCGCCGCCCACCGTCTTGAAGAAGGCTGCGATGGGCGTGTTCATGCCGAAGTTGGAGGGGTCGATGGTGTAATCGTCCAGCAGGAAGGCCAGCGCGATCATGATGCCGCCGCCCACGACGAAGGGCAGCATGTGGGAAACACCGTTCATCAGGTGCTTGTACACGGTGTGGGCCGCGCTGTCGGAGGCACCGGGCGCATCGCCCGCAGCCTTGTCCTTGCTGTGGTAGATGGGCACCTCGCCCCGCACGATCTTCAGGATCAGCTCTTCGGGCTTGTGGATGCCGTCGTCCACGCGGGTGAAGAGTACGGGCTTGCCGTCAAAGCGGGCAGTCTCCACGTTCTTGTCCGCCGCCACGATGATGCCGTCGCAGGCCGCGATCTCCTCGCGGGTCAGGATGTTCTTGGCACCGTCGGAACCGTTGGTCTCGACCTTCACGGGCAGCTCCAGCTTGGTGCCTGCCTTGGTCAGTGCCTCGGCGGCCATGTAGGTGTGGGCGATGCCGTTGGGGCAGGCCGTCACAGCCAGCACCCGGAAGCCATCCTGCGGGATGGACTGGTCGGTGAAGCTCTCGCTGCCGAACTGTGCTTCCTCCTGCTTGTCGATGGCGTCCAAAAATGCCTGCGGCGTTTTGGCAGTGCGCAGCTGCTCCACGAACTCCTCATTCATCAGCATCTGCATCATCCGGGCCAGCATATCCACATGCAGGCTGCCGTTCTGCGGGGCCGCGATGGCGAAGAGCAGGTCGGTCTTGCCGTCGTCGTCGGGGTTGTACTGCACCGGGCTGCTCAGCCGCAGTGCGGCCAGACTGGGCCGGGTGACGACGTCGCTCTTGGCATGGGGCACCGTGATGCCGTTGTCCACGTAGGTGGAGCCTTCTTCTTCGCGGGCATAGAGCGCCTTTTTATAGGCTTCTTTATCCAGAATGTTGTTGTGGGTGGACTGCAGCTCCACGACCTTGTCGATGATCTCATCCTGATTGGATGCTGCAACATCCAGCGCAATGGCATTCAGGGAGAAAAGCGAGGTGATACGCATAGGGGATTCTCCTTTCCTTCGTTCAAAGCGTCACAGCTCAGAGTGCTGCGAGCAGTGCGTCGATCTCCGATTTTTTGGCAAGCCCTAGGCTGAACGCCGTGGCGCTGCCGCAGGCGGTGCCCAGACGGAGGGCGTCGTCATAGCGGCCGGTCTGCAAATATCCGGCCACGAAACCGGCGACCATGCTGTCGCCTGCGCCCACGCTGTTGACGACCCTGCCCTTGGGGCAGCCGATGCGGTGGACGGCACCGGTCTCGTCCACCAGCAAAGCACCATCGCCCGCCATACTCACCAGAACGTTCCGGGCACCCTGCGTTTGCAGGGCGCGGGCGGCGGCGGTGATCTCCTCGTCGCCGGTCAGGACTCTGCCCACCAGCTCGCCCAGCTCGTGGTTGTTCGGCTTGATGAGGAAGGGGTGGTAGGGCAGAACGTTTGCCAGCAGGGCGCGGGTGGCGTCCACGACACAGCGCACACCCTTGCCGTCCAGCCGGGCCAGCAGCCGCTCGTAGGTGTCCTGCGGCATACTGGACGGGATGCTGCCTGCGAGGATGAGCACATCGTTTTCGGTCAGCGCATCGAGCTTTTCTTCCAGCGCGTGCAGGGCCGAAGCCGGGATGGCGGGGCCTGCGCCGTTCAGCTCGGTCTCTTCCCCGGCTTTGATCTTCACGTTGATGCGGGTCATGCCGTGGTCCAGATGAATGAAGTCGGTGCGCAGGCCCTGCGCGGCCAAACCGCGTTCCAGCCAGGCACCGGTCTCACCGGCCACGAAGCCCAAAGCTACGCTCTCGCAGCCCAGCTCGTGCAGCACACCGGACACATTGATGCCCTTGCCGCCCAGCACACAGTCCTCCCCGGCGGCGCGGTTCACCTCGCCGACTTCCAGAGCCTTGTCCAGGCGGACGACATAGTCGATGGCAGGATTGAACGTAACGGTATAGATCATGATTCCGTCTCCTTTATCAAAGTGAATTGCTGGTATTTGGGGTTGGGGCAGCGGTTGGTCAGGATGGCACCGCTGTGCAGGTCGGTGATGACGGCGGGGTAGACTTTGGCGAACTTCGAGTCATCCACGAGGAACCAGGTCTCCCGCGCCCGGTGGACGGCTGCCGCCTTCACAGCGGCTTCCTCCGGGTCCGGTGTGGTGAACCCGGCCTCCAGCGCTACGCCGTTGGCCCCCATAAACGCTTTGGTGAAGTTGTACTGCTGGATGGCGCTGAGCGCCGTCGCCCCGATGATGGCTTCGGTCTGGGGCCGCAGCATCCCGCCGGGCAGGAACACCCGGCAGCCCTTCTGGGCCAGCAGCCGGGCGTGGGCCACGCCGTTGGTCACATAGCAGGCATGCAGGGCCGGGCCGGTCAGCGCCCGTGCCACCGCCAGTGTGGTGGAACCGGCATCCAGAAAGATGAAATCCTCCGGCTCGATCAGGGCTGCAGCGGCCCGCGCGATGCTGTGTTTCTGGTCCACAGCCAGCTCTTCTTTGGCGGCCATGGTGGGTTCGTCGGTGCGGAAAGGGCTGTCCGGCAGGGTGGCACCGCCGTGCACCTTGTTCAGTCGGCCCATCTTGTCCAGCTCGTTCAGGTCGCGCCGGATGGTGGATTCGCTTGCGCTCAGGGCCTCGCACAGCTCCTGTACCGTGGCTGTCCGCTGGCGGGCCAGCAGATCCAGGATGAGGGCGAAGCGTTCTTCTGCCAACATGGGAATCTTCACTCCTTTTGGTGGATTGTGATTTTATTTGGAGCTTTTTGCGGTTCTCTGCCCCTATTATAGCAAAAAATGCGTCAAAATCAATCACAAGATGCCAAAAAGAATCAACAAAAATAAACAGCAAAATTTGAGCATCTCGCACAAGAAGTGGGATACATGAAACGATTTTGCAGAAAAATGGAGCCGATTTTCACGCAAAATGCGCAAAGTGGCTGCTTGCTTGTGACGGATTTTGACGGAATTGCGATTTCTGGATCTGAAGGAAAAAGAATCTTGGGCAGTTGAGTTGCGTGTGGTATAATAAAGGTGTTCTATCTCTACATCTGCGCAAAAAGAGGAGCGATACGATGAAGCCCAAGATCATCTTTTTTGACATTGACGGCACTCTGGTGCCCCTGAAAGAGAGCATCCGCCCCAGAACGGTGGAAGCTCTGCAAAAACTGCGGCAGAGCGGCATCCGGATCTGCATCGCCACAGGCCGTGCCCCCATGGAGGTGCCGAAGTTCGAAGGGGTGACCTTTGATGCGCTCCTGACCTACAACGGCTCGTACTGTTTTACGCCGGAGCGCGATATTTTCAAGAACCTCATCCCGAAGGGGGACATTGCGACCCTTCGCCGGAACGCGGCTGCACTGGGGCGGCCCCTTGCACTGGCCACGGACAGGCGTCTGGTGGCCAACGGCACCGAACCAGACCTCGAAGAATACTTTGCCATCGGCGGGGTGAAGCTGGTCGTGGCCGACGACTTTGACGAGGTGGCGCAGGGCGAAGTGTTTCAGGTGCTAATGGGCGGCCGGGAGGAAGAGTATCCCGCCATCCTGAAGGACGTCACCCACGCCAAGATCGCCGCCTGGTGGGACCGCGCAGTGGACATCATTCCGGCCAATGGCGGCAAGGGCATCGCGGTGGAAAAGGTGCTGGAGTTTTACGGCATCGACAAGGCCGACAGCATGGCATTTGGCGACGGCAACAACGACATCGAGATGTTCGGGGCCGTCGGCACCGGCGTTGCCATGGCCAATGCCTCTGACCGGCTGAAAGCCGTTGCCGCAGATACCTGCCGTGACGTAAAAGAGGACGGCGTCTACTGGTACTGTCTGGAACATGGGCTGCTCTGAAAAGGCTTGCAAGATCGTTTGTTTATGGTACGATGAAAAAGAGGGGAGGACCATAAGGAACGTGGAATAAAAAAAGCGGAGGTGCTGCATCGCAGCACCTCCGTTTTTTTATAGGACCGGTTTACTTATTCTGAATGTATTCGTCGATGGCCTTGGCGGCAGCTTTGCCGGCACCCATGGCCTTGATGACGGTGGCGGCACCGGTCACGGCGTCGCCGCCGGCATACACGCCCTCACGGCTGGTCTTGCCCTCGTCGCCCTCGGTGACGATGCAGCCGTGCTTGTTGGTCTCCAGGCCGGGGGTGGTGGAGCGGATGAGCGGGTTGGGGCTGGTGCCCAGGCTCATGATGACGGTGTCCACATCCATCGTGAACTCGCTGCCCTTCTTCTCAATGGGGCGGCGGCGGCCGGACGCATCCGGCTCGCCCAGCTCCATCTCGACGCAGGTGATGGCCTTGACGAAGCCCTCGTCGTCGGAAAGGATCTCCACGGGGTTGCACAGGGTCTTGAAGATGATGCCCTCTTCCTCGGCGTGTTCGACCTCCTCCTTCCGGGCAGGCAGCTCAGCCATGCCGCGGCGGTAGACGATGTAGACGGTGTCGGCACCCAGGCGCAGGGCGCTGCGGGCGGCGTCCATGGCGACGTTGCCGCCGCCGACGACGGCGACCTTCTTGCCGGTGCGGATGGGGGTCTTGCTGGTGGGCAGATATGCCTTCATCAGGTTGGAGCGGGTCAGGAACTCGTTGGCGGAGTACACGCCCTTCAGGCTCTCGCCGGGGATGCCCATGAAGCGGGGCAGGCCGGCACCGGAACCCACGAAGACGGCCTCATAGCCGTACTCGCCCATCAGCTCGTCGATGGTCAGGACTTTGCCGATGACCATGTTGCACTCGAAATCCACGCCCATCTTCTTCAGGCCGTCGATCTCCTGCTGGACGATGGCCTTGGGCAGACGGAACTCGGGGATGCCGTACATCAGCACACCGCCAGCCACATGCAGGGCCTCGTACACAGTGACCTTATAGCCCAGCTTTGCCAGGTCGCCTGCGGCGGTCAGACCGGCAGGGCCTGCACCGATGATGGCGACCTTGTGGCCGTTGGATTCGGGCACGATGGGAGCGGTGTGGACGTTCTCACGGTGCCAGTCGGCCACGAAGCGCTCCAGGCGGCCGATGCCCACCGGCTCGTTCTTGATGCCGCGGGTGCACTTGCCCTCGCACTGGCTCTCCTGCGGGCAGACGCGGCCGCAGACGGCGGGCAGGGAAGAGGAGCGGTTGATGACCTGATAGGCGGCCTCGAAGTCGCCCTCGGCCACATGGCCGATGAACTCGGGGATGTCGATGCCGACGGGGCAGCCGGTCTGGCAGGGCTTATTCTTGCAGTGGATGCAGCGCTTGGCCTCGTTCACGGCCATTTCGGCGGTGTAGCCCAAAGCTACTTCCTCAAAATTCTTGTTGCGGACGTTGGGGTCCTGGGTGGGCATGGGGCACTTTTTGGGGTCCATATTGAAAGCCATCTTACATTCCCTCCTGAGTCTTGAACAGGTTGCAGGCCTTTTCGCGGGCCTTGGCCTCAAAGGGGCGGTACATGGTGCCGCGGGCCATGGCCTCGTCGAAATCCACGAGGTCGCCGTCGAAGTCGGGGCCGTCCACGCAGGCAAACTTGGTCTCGCCGCCCACGGTCAGGCGGCAGCCGCCGCACATGCCGGTGCCGTCGATCATAATGGGGTTCATGGAAACGATGCTCTTCAGGCCGTGCTTCTGGCAGGTCTTGACCACGAATTTCATCATAATGAGCGGGCCGATGGTGATGACCAGGTCGTACTGGTTCCCGGCGGCCACCAGCTCGTCCAGCGCAGCGGTCACGACGCCCTTGGTGCCGTAGCTGCCGTCGTCGGTCATGATGCGCAGTTCATCGCTGCAGGCCCGGAACTCGTCTTCGAGGATGAGCAGGTCCTTGCTGCGGAAGCCAACGACGCTGTGGACCACACAGCCCTGCTCGTGCAATTCGCGGGCAATGGGCAGAGCGATGGCGCAGCCGACGCCGCCGCCCACGACACAGACCTTCTTCAGGCCCTCGGTCTCGGTGGCGCGGCCCAGCGGGCCGACGAAATCGTGGACGCTGTCGCCTGCGTTCAGGCTGTTCAGCTCCATGGTGGTACCACCGACGATCTGGAAGATGATGTCCACGGTGCCCTTCTCCGGTCGTAGCCTGCGACGGTGAGGGGGATGCGCTCGCTGTCCTCGAACGGGCGCACAATGATGAACTGGCCCGGCTTTGCCTTTTTGGCAATGAGCGGGGCTTCAATGACCATCTTCGTCACGGTGGGGTTCAGCGCGACTTTTTCTGTGATCTTGTACATTGCGTTAGCTCCTTTTTCTGGCAGAATCTCGGCATGAAAATACGCCTGCCCACCCGCACGGCGGTGCAGACGCAGAAACATGCAGCATTTGACAACTCTATTATAACCTCATTGATAAGGGAATGCAATTGAATTTTGCTTGTGTCTGCCCCGGCACAGGTGAAGAACGGGCAAAGCCCCGGCCCCCGCGCAGCCATTGTGAAAAAACTTTTCTCGCTGATGGGCGGTTTTTGCAAAAATTGAGTTTTTTGAAAATTTATGGTTGACAAAGCCCCCGCCGTGCGGTATAATAACCAACGTCGCCGGGAACGAAACCCCGGCACGACACATGAAATGTGCGGCCGTAGCTCATCTGGTAGAGCGCCACCTTGCCAAGGTGGAGGTAGCGAGTTCGAGCCTCGTCGGCCGCTCCATTTATGTGGAAGTTTAGCTCAGCTGGGAGAGCATCTGCCTTACAAGCAGAGGGTCAGCGGTTCGAGCCCGTTAACTTCCACCATGTGGCCCGGTAGCTCAGTTGGTTAGAGCACCAGCCTGTCACGCTGGGGGTCGTCGGTTCGAGCCCGATCCGGGTCGCTTTTATGCCTCTGTAGCTCAGTCGGTAGAGCAGGGGACTGAAAATCCCCGTGTCATTGGTTCGATTCCGATCGGAGGCACCAAAAACCGGCACACGTAAGTGTGCCGCATCTGCGGCCGTAGCTCATCTGGTAGAGCGCCACCTTGCCAAGGTGGAGGTAGCGAGTTCGAGCCTCGTCGGCCGCTCCAGACGAAAAGCCACTGCATCAAATGCGATGCGGTGGCTTTTTTCGCACAGTCGTCCAAATTGGTTCGGAATTGAAAAAGGAGGGGAAACTGCACCTATGATCTTTGGCAAGTATATCAACCGCTACTATCTCAGGCACGCCCCGGCGCTGCTGCTGGGGCTTGCAGCGCTGCTGACGGTGGACTACATCCAGCTGCTCATCCCGCAGCTGTATCGCCTGGTCATCAACGGCATGAACCTGGGGCAGGTGGTGGTGGGCGGCGAGACGCTGGCTTTCACCAAGGAGGTGCTGCTGCAGCACATCTGCCGGCCCATGATCTGGATCGTGGTCCTGATGGTCATCGGGCGCTTTTTGTGGCGCGTCTGCTTCTTCGGCTCGGCCGTGCGGGTCACGGCAGACCTGCGCGAGCGGATGTTCGACCACAGCCGCAAGCTCTCGCAGCAGTATTATCAGGTGAACAAGGTCGGCAACCTGATGAGCCTGTACACCAACGACCTCGACACCATCCAGGAGTGCTTCGGCGACGGTGTGCTGATGTTCTTCGACGCACTGACGCTGGGCCTGCTGGCCTTGTATAAGATGTGGCGGATGGACGTCCGGCTGACGATGCTCGCCCTCATCCCGGCCCTCATGATGTTCCTCATCGGTACGCTGATGAGCCGGGTGATGACCCGGCGCTGGGAGGAACGCCAGCAGGCCTTCTCGGATCTTTCTGACTTTGCACAGGAGAACTTCTCCGGCATCGCGGTCATCAAGGCCTTCGTCAAGGAGCTGAAAGAGCTGCTGGCCTTCCGGAAGCTGAACAAGGAGAACGAGGAGATCAACGTCACCTACACCAAGATCGCCACCCTGCTGGAAGTCCTCGTGACCCTCTTCGTCGAGTCGGTCATCTGCATCATCCTGGGCTACGGCGGCTATCTGGTCTACTGCGGCCGGTTCAATGCAGGCCAGCTCGTGGAGTACATCGGCTACTTCGAAGCCATCGTCTGGCCCATTATGGCCATCTCGATGCTCATCGAGAAGACCTCCCGCGGCAAGGCCTCCCTCAACCGCATCACCGAGCTGCTGGATGCCCCCATCGATGTGGCCGACCGCCCCGGTGTGCCCGACCTGAAGGACCCGAAGGGAGCCATCGAGTTCCGGGACCTGACCTTCCGCTACCCGGACGGCGAGTTCGACGTGCTCAAGAACATTTCCTTCAAAATTGAACCCGGCGAGAGCGTGGGCATCGTGGGCAAGACCGGTGCGGGCAAGACCGCGCTGGTGGACCTGCTGCTCCGCACCTACAATGTGCCGGACGGCACCCTCTTCGTGGACGGGCAGGATGTGAACCGCGTGTCCATCCACTCGGTGCGCAATGCCTGCGCCTATGTGCCGCAGGAGAACTTCCTCTTCTCAGACACCATCGCCCACAACATCGCATTCGGCGTGGATGACGCCACCCAGGAGGACATCGAGCGGGCGGCCAGCCTGGCCGACGTCCGGGACAACATCGTGGACTTCAAGGACGGCTACGAGACCGTCCTCGGCGAACGCGGCGTCACCGTTTCCGGCGGGCAGAAGCAGCGCATCTCCATTGCGCGCGCCCTTTTGAAGGATGCGCCCATCCTTATTCTGGACGACTCCGTCTCGGCGGTGGATACCCGGACGGAGAAGATCATTCTGGACAACCTGAAGGCCAGCCGGGCAGGGAAGACCACCCTGCTCATCGCCCACCGCATTTCCACGGTGGAGCGGCTGGATAAGATCATCTTCCTCGAAGACGGCTGCGTCGAGGCCGTTGGCCCCCACGACGCACTCTATGCCTCCTGCGAGGAATACCGCCGCATGGTCGATCTGCAGCGGCTGGAAGACGAAACGGGAGGTGACGAGGCATGAGCTGGAATCCGCTTTTGCTGGTGGGCGCGGTCATCGGCGTCATCACCGCGCTGCTCATCGCTGCCTATGTCGGCGTGAAGGATAAGAAGACCTCCATGGGCTTCGAGCGCAACATGGACGACGGCGAGATCCTGCGCCGCCTGGCCGGGTATGCCCGGCCCTATCTGGGCCGGTTCGTCCTCGTGGGCTTTCTGATGCTCTTCTCCATCGCCTACGACATCGTTTCACCCCTTATCGTCGGCTCCATCGAAGAGCTGGTCGTCGGCGAGTTTGAGCTGAACGCCCTCTTTGCGGGGGTGGCCGTGTATGCGGGCGTGCTGGTCTTTTCGATGGCCAGCACCTATTTGCAGGCCGTGATCTTGCAGCGGGTGGGCCAGCGCATCATTTCCGACCTGCGCGAAGACCTCTTCACCCACATCGAGTCCCTCTCCCATGAGCAGCTGAACGAGATCCCCGTGGGCAAGCTGGTCACCCGTGTGACCAACGACACCAACGCCATCTCGATGATGTTCACCAACCTGCTGGTGCAGCTGACCAAGAACTGCTTTGTCATTCTGGGCATTCTGGTGGCCATGCTCTGCCTGAACTACGAGCTGACCCTGATGGTGCTCTGCTTTGTGCCCTTCATCGTGCTCTTCACGGTCATCTTCCGCAAGTTCTCCCGCCGGGCCAACCGCAAGCTCAAGAACGCGACCACCGATATCAACACCTATCTTTCTGAGAACCTGTCCGGCATCAAGGTCACCCAGATCTTTGGCCGCGAGGACGAGAAGATGGCGGACTTCCGCAAAAAGAGCCAGAATCTGGCCAGGGCCAATCAGGAGCAGATCTTCGTGTTCAGTGTGTTCCGTCCGCTGGTGTATATGCTCTACATCAGCTCCATCCTCTGCCTGTTCTATCTGGGCGGCATGGGCCACCTGAACAACGTCAGCTTTCTGGGCCAGACCCTTTCCAGCGGCACGGTCGTTACCTTTTATATGTACATCTCCAAGTTCTTCACCCCCATCCAGAACCTGGCCGAGCAGTTCAACTGGCTGCAGTCGGCGCTGGCTTCGTCGGAGAAGGTCTTCTCCATCATGGACTTGCAGCCGAAGATGGTGGATGCCCCCGATGCCATCGAGCTGGACGAGGTGAAGGGCGAGATCGAGTTCCGCGATGTCTGGTTCAGCTATGTCCCCGGCGAGTGGGTGCTGCAGGGCGTCTCCTTCCACGTTGACCCCCGCCAGACGGTGGCCTTCGTTGGCTCTACCGGCTCGGGCAAGAGCACGATCCTGTCCCTCATCTGCCGCAACTACGAGTTCCAGAAGGGCGAGATTTTGATCGACGGCATCGACATCCGGAAGATCAAGATTTCCTCCCTCCGCCGCCACTTCGGCCAGATGCTGCAGGATGTGTTCCTCTTCTCGGGCACCATCCGCAGCAACATCGTCCTGCGGGAAGAGGGCATTTCGGACGACGAGATCCTGGAGGTCTGCCGCTACGTCAACGCCGACAAGTTCATCGCAAAGCTCGACCACGGCCTGGACGAAGAAGTCCGCGAGCGCGGCAACAACTTCTCGGCCGGTCAGCGCCAGCTGCTCAGCTTTGCCCGCACCATCATCCACAAGCCCAGCGTGATGATCCTGGACGAGGCCACCGCCAACATCGACACCGAGACCGAGCTGCTCATCCAGGACTCGCTGGAAAAAATGCGCACCGTCGGCACCATGCTCATCGTGGCGCATCGTCTGTCCACCATCCAGCATGCGGACAACATCATCGTCCTCTCCCACGGCAAGATTCTGGAGCAGGGCACCCATCAGCAGCTTCTGGCCAACCACGGCCGGTACTATCAGCTCTATATGCTGCAGTACCACAAAGAGCAGCTGAGCCAGTGATCGCCGCCCCTGCGCCCGGCAGAGGATCTGAACAAAACAGGAACCCCCTCTTCTGCGTTTTCGGCGGAAGAGGGGGTTCGTTTCATTGCAGCAGCGTTTTCATTGCTTCGACACACACCGGGTCGAACTCCGTCCCGGCGCGGGCGGTGAGGGCCGCGGCGATCTCGGCGTCCGTCTCGTCCCAGCGGCGGTGGCGGTCGGTGAAGTCCGCCACGGCAAGGATGCGGGCCAGCAGGGGAATCTCCTCGCCCCGCAGGCCGGTGCAGTAGCCGGTACCGTCGTACCACTCCCGGTGGAAGCGTACCGTCTCGGCCACCCGGTCTACGATCTGAAGCTGCAAAATGATGGCATAGCCCCGCTCTACATAGGTCTGGTAAAGCTGGAACTGCTCCTCGGTCAGCTGCCGGTTCTGCAGCACAGCGTCCGGCAGGCCCACAGCCCCCACCTCATGCAGCAGGCCCGCATAGTAGCCGTCCCGGCAGGCCGTTTCGTCCAGACCCATCCGGCGGGCAAGCTTCTGCGTCAGCGCGGCCACCTGTTCGCAGTGCAGGTCCACTTCCGGCACTTTGGAGCTGAGGGCGCTGTACATGGCCGTGATGACCTTGAGCGACATCTCCGAGAGCCTGGCCCGCTCGGCGTCGATGCGCGCCTGCAGAATGATGTGCTGCTGCAGCTTTTCCACCCAGTAGCGCTGGATGAAGAAGGTGATGATGTAGGCGATGCCCAGAATGCAGAGGAACAGGAAGGGCAGGCGGGGCACAAAATCCGCCCCATAGCGGGCGGCGGGATCTGCCACAAGGACGCCCCGCAGGCAGAGCATGACGCCCGTCAGCCCCAGCAGGCTGAAGGGAGCACTGCCCGCGATGCCCAGGATGAACACATTGCAGAACAGGTAGATGAGCAGGAAAAAGACGCTGAAATACCCGATGGAAGCCTTCCAGAATAGCACAAAACAGCAGACGAGCATCACGGCAGAGGTGACGTAATCGTCCGCGCGGCTGTGTTGGCGGGGGAAAGGTACCAGATCGACGCCGATGGCCAGCAGCATGGCTCCAAGCAGAGCGTAGAACTGGGCTGGGGCTCCATACCACAGCGCCACCGGCAGCTGCACCAGCCAGAGCAGCCCCAAGACCCCTTTGGTATAGAGTGCCAGCTCCGGGTCCTGGTAGTGGATGCGGATGGTCTGGAGAAAAAAGGGAAAAAACGAGCGTTTCATAGGCAGTTCCTCCGGGGGTCAGGCCAGCGGGATGCCGCCGGTCTTCAGCAGGTCGATGACCGCATCGGCTACTTCGGGCGAAAACTGGGTGCCGCGGCCCCGTTCAAATTCAGAGAGGATGTAGTCGAGGCCGCAGCGCTTGCGGTAGCAGCGATTGGAGCTCATGGCGTCCAGTGCGTCGGCTGCGGCGATGACCCACACCATGCGGGGCAGGTCTTCGCCCATCAGCCCGGCGGGGTAGCCGGTGCCGTCGTACCGCTCGTGGTGGTAGCTGGCCCCCAGGTCGGCCTGGGGCAGAAATTCCAGCCCGGCCAGTATTTTTTGGCCCCACAGGGTATGCTGCCGCATCACATCGATCTCCGCATCCGTCAGGCGGCTGGATTTGTTGAGGATGGCATCCGGCACGGCGATCTTGCCGATGTCGTGGAGCAGTGCGCTCCGGTAAAGCCGCTCCAGCTCCTCTTCGGAGAGGGTGGGGTCCAGATGCTTTGCAATGATGCGGGAATACTGCGCCACCCGGCGGGAGTGTTCGGAGGTGTAGTGGTCCTTCTCGTCGATCATCTGGTTGATGGCGGCCACCGAGCTGAGGATCAGCTTTTGTGCCTTGCCCATGGTGGCCTGCACTTCGGCCTCCATCTCCTGCTCGGTCTGCTCCCGGCGGATGCGGTAGGATTTATAAAACAGGTCGGCCACCACCATGGCCAGCAGGAACTCCCAGTAGAAGACCGGGTAGTAGATGCGGTAATCCCTGGGGTAGGCGTTGGCCAGCCGCTCCGGGGAGCCCCAGAGCAGTACCATGGCGCACAGCCCATAGGCCGAGCAGATCGGCACCGCCTGCTTCAGGCCCAGCTGGATGAGCAGGATGGCGGGCAGCAGGAAGAGCCACAGGGTCTGGAAGCCGTCGTTTTCGTTCGAGACAAAGCTGCACAGACTCATCAGAACGATGAGAACGGCCCCCGCAAGGACGGTGCGCTTTGGGTGCCGCACATGGGAGAGCAGCAGCGATACCCCGAACAGCGTCAGGCAGATGAACAAGGTGGAGACAAAGACGATGGGGCGGTCAAAGCTGTTGTAGCTCAGGTTCAGCATCACCAGCACCACCGCAGACCAGAGCAGGATGCAGCGCATACAGGCACTGTCGATGGGGGCCGTTTCTTCGTAGCGGCAGACATCGGCGACCAGATCGCGGATTCGTTGGAACATGGCGGGCCTCCTTTTGGCGGGGATCATGCGGCATCCAGGAACTCTTCCGGGTCCTCGATGACATCTTCGATGACATCCTCCGCCTCGTCCGAAACTTCTTCGTCCGGGGCGGGGAAGAACCAGCCCTGGATCGCATCGCGGAGCGAGAGCAGGGTGGTATCCATCTCGGCATTCTGGCGCAGCAGCTCATGCACCAGGTCGGGCTTGTCGGTGATGAGGTCGTCTGCGCCCAGCTCCATCATGTGGCGGGCATCGTCCTCCTGGGCGATGGTCCAGGCCGAGATGGTCTTGCCGCGCAGGTGGATCTGATTGACCATGCCGGAGGTGATGAACGTATGCTCCACGCTGAAAAAGTCGGCATCCGGCAGGTCGTAGTAGTTGCCGACGCCCAGCGCCAGAATGTAGCCGGTGGGGATATCCGGGGCCAGCTCCTTGACTTTGTGCAGCGTCTCATAGCTCTGCGAGGTGATGACGCAGTGCCCCTCGAAACCGTACGCCCGCAGCAGGCGGACGGTTTCGGCTTCCAGCGTCGGGGTGGCGGCGCTGGGCTTGATCTCCACGTTCAGGTCGATGCGGCCCTGACAGAGCTGCAACACTTCCTCAAACGAGGGGATGCGCGTCCCGGCAAAGCGGGCGCTGAACCAGCGGCCTGCGTCCAGCGCTTCGATCTCCGCAAAGGTCAGATCGTACACCTTGGCGTTTTTGCCGGTGCAGCGCTTCAGGCTGGTGTCGTGGGTCACGACCACCACGCCGTCCCGGCTCATCTGGACATCCAGTTCGATGCGGTCGCCGCCCTTCCGGATGGCAGACCGGAAAGCGGGGATGGTGTTTTCCGGGGCAATGGAGCAGTCGCCGCGGTGGTAGGTGACGAGGGGCGTCACACCGCCCACCGCCGAGAGCAAGGCGTCGTCCTGAGGCAGGCTGAGCAGATAGACCGTGGCGGCGCAGCTCGCGAGGGTGACGCCTGCCACAAGAGCCGTCAGCAGCAGGCGGCCGCTACGGCGGGCGGGCTTATCGCCCGGCTGCACGTCCGGCTGGGGCAGGCCCTGCATCCGGAAATAGAGCAGACCGAGGATGGTGCACTGGGCCACGGTGACCCGGCAGTCCAGCAGAAAGCCGAAGAAGGGCAGCTCCACCAGCTGCAGTGCACGGGAGAGCAGCAGCATGGCGCGGGTGCTTTCCAGCCCCACCAGCGCCGCGATGCCGTACAGCAGGGCAGCGGCCAGCGCAAAGAGCAGGCCGGTGCGCAGCAGCACCCCGATGTTCCACCGGGCCAGCGCAGTCAGGACTTCGCAGAACCGCTGCTTCACACAGCGGCAGCTCTCTTTTACGGCGGAGCCGAACGGTTTGCGTTCCAGCATGAACAGGGGCAGCACCAGAGCAAAGAAGACGGTCAGCAGCACAACGGCCAGAATGCCTGCCCCATACAGCGCCAGAATGCCCGGCTTTGCCCGGATGACGCCCAGGATATATTCGGGTACGGCCAGCTGGGTGATGTAGCTGGCGGTGACGTACATGTCCGTGAACGGGATGAGGAGCACACAGTAGAGCAGGATGGGCCAGTTCTTCGGGTGTAGGATGTGGCGGATGTCCGCGAGGGAGACCCGGAACAGGGCGGGCAGACCGGAAGGCTCCCCCCGGCGGGCCCGGTCCAGCCCGTGCAGCACGATGGAAAATTCATACAGGTTCCAGAGCGCCACCAGAATGGCGATGAGCGCGATGCCGCCCAGGATGCTGGGGGCCGTAAAGATCTGGTGCGCGTTGGTGTTCGTCAGGTAGTTCACCGGCGAAACGCGGAGCGTCAGGCTCCAGATGCCCCGCATGGCGGGGAGGAACACAAGCTCGGTGAGGAGCTTATACAGTACGATAGCGGTGATGAGGGCAGTTTCGGCCCGTCGGACGAGGGCCTGTGTTTCCTGCCGAAGCGCCCGGTAAGCGGCATTTGCCTGCCGCAGGGTGCAGTTGGAACGGCTCAATACGATCTCACCTCGGTTGAAAGATCCGTTTTTTCAGAACGTTATATAGTTATAAGTAGTATACCACAAAAAACGGCAAAAGAAAACGACTCTTCCCGACCGTTTCGCCCAAAATTTGAGGCGATTTTTCTGGCATCTTTTCAGCGGAGCGGAATCATGATACAATAAGAAAAACATCAGCAGGAGGAAAACGGGATGGAATTCCATTATAAGATCAGGCCCGGCCGCTACCGGCATTTCAAGGGCCGGGAATACGAAGTGCTGGGCATGGCACACCACAGCGAGACCGAAGAAGAACTGGTGGTCTACCGCACCCTCTATGGAGACCACGACCTCTGGGCGCGCCCGGCGGCCATGTGGTGCGAGACCGTGGAGCGGGACGGCAGAGTCCAACCCCGCTTTGCCTACATCGGGGAGTGAGCGGATGAAGATCGTAGACCGTTTTGGGAGTCGGCCGGGGGCCGAGCTGGTCCGCCTGCCGCAGGGCGGGGAACGGCTGCTGGCTGTTGAACACGCCGCAGCCCTCCTCGTCAACGAGCAGACGGCGTTCCGGGTGGTGTGCACCCCGGAGCTTCTGCCGCAGCTGGCGCTGGGCCGCCTGCTGACCGAAGGGTGGATCGCCTCCGCCGACGAGGTCGAGCAGGTGGCCGTCTGCGCCGAGGGACTCAAGGTCAGCGTCCACCTGACCCACCCGCTGGCCGCGGTCTCCGCCGCCGGGCAGGAGGTGCCGAGCTGCTGCACCGACAACCTGACCGTGGCCTCTCCGGTGGCCCTTCGTCCGCTGGCCCCGGTGCCGCAGTTGGAAGTGCCGGAGGCCTGGGTCGGGATGCTGGCCGCAGCCATGGGCGGGGAACTGCCGCTCTACCGCGCCACCCGCGCCGTGCACAGCTGTTTTCTGCTGCGGGCGGGCCGCATCCTGTACCAGTGCGAGGATCTGGGCCGCCACAATGCGCTCGACAAAGCCATCGGCTGCGCACTGGCGGACGGAGTGCCGCTGGGGGAGTGCGTTCTTTACACCAGCGGCCGGGTGCCGGTGGATATGGTGCGCAAGGCCATCCGCGCCGGTGTTCCCGCCCTCGTCAGCAAGACGATGCCCACCGTCCAGTCGGTGGAGCTGGCGGAAGAATACGGATTGAGGCTGCTCATCCAAAAGAAGAACGAATTTCACGCAAGAATTTCGTGAAGGTTCCATAAAAATCTGGAAAATCAAGCGGGTATACGTTGACTAACCTATGCGGATGATGTTATTCTTATAACGAAGATACCGTTCGGCACTGTTGCAGCAGGCTGAGCGGCTGTTTTTCGTGCATGGAAGCTCTCCGTGCATGACGATAAGAATAGGCAGGTGAAACAATGAAGCAGGCAAATCATGCGCCGCAGCCGTTGTGGCGCAGACGGCTGCCGGGCTATGCCGCCATGGGCGCGGCCACACTGGCAATGGCGCTGGGTCTGCATGGGTTGATGAGTGCCCGCACCACGGTGGCAGGCACCCTTCTGCCCCTGGCAGATGCCGACGCCGCTACCTATGGCATCCGCGCGGTGTACCAGCTGGACGAGAACACCTATTATGTGGTGGGCGCCCAGAAGGGCTTCCAGAGCGACGTAGAGGCAGGCGTGACCCTTGACAGCACGGGCAATGTGCAGAGCGTTGCCATCCTGGCGCAGGGCGAGACCGACAACCTCGGTGGCCAGTGCGTAGACCCGGAGTTCACGTCCCAGTACCAGGGCGCAGCTCCCTTCGCGCTGGCAGGCAAGGCTTACACGGTGACCGACCCGGCCACCGGCACGAGCTATGCCGCCGCAGGCAGCAGCGAAACAGAAGCCCCCGCAGAGGATTTTGACCCGGCCAACTGGCGGGTCAGCGATGCTTCTCCGGAGGCCGAGGCCACCCGTAAGATGTACGAGGCGGGCCTCACGCTCTCGGCTCTGAACGGCCAGCCGCTGGACGACGAGCTGGCACCTCCGCTGGATTCCAGCGCTGAGGCTGTGGCACGCCGCAAGCTCTATGCGGCAGGCCTGAGCAAGAGCGCACAGGACGGCGAGGACCAGGCATCGCCCTTTGCAGACTGGTCGGCAGAAAAACAGGCGGCCTACCGTCTGGAACAGGCCGAACTGACGACTTCCGGTGAGGACGCCGGTGCCGCCAGCGCCGACCTGACCGAGGTGGATGCACTGACGGGTGCAACGATCACCTCGACCGCCGTGACGAACATCGTCAACAACAGTTATTTCTATGTGACCGAAGTGCTCAGCGCAGAGTAACTTCACGGAGGAATGGAACCTATGGCAAAAACCGATTTCCTGACAGCGGATATGACCCGCCGTCAATTCATGAAAATTTCGGGCAAAAGCCTTGCAGGGCTGAGCCTTTCCGCATCCATGCTGTCGCTGTTCGGCTGCTCGCAGCAGCAGGTCGATGCCGGCGCAGTGGCGACCTGGGCGCTGCCCCAGGGCCTGCTGGTGGTCAACGCAGACCTGTGCACCGGCTGCCAGCGCTGCGAGATCAACTGCACCCTGACCAACGACGGCGTGTGCTCCTCTTACATCAGCCGCGTCAAGATCCAGCGCCGCCTGAATCTGGACGGCGCCGGCAACGGCCTGCTCTCCGGCAACGACAACTGCTGGGTCTACTTCCCGGACACCTGCCGCCAGTGCGAGGACCCCGCCTGCGGCAACGCCTGCCCCCAAAAGGCCATTACGACCAACGAGCAGGGCATCCGCGTGGTGGACACCGACAAGTGCATCGGCTGCGGGGCCTGCCACGAGGCCTGCCCCTGGCACATGCCCACCGTCAACCCGGAGACCGGCAAGTCGTCCAAGTGCATCGCCTGCGGTGCCTGCGTCGCAGGCTGCCCGTCCGGCGCTCTGTCCATCGTGGACTGGGATGCCGTCACCAGCGCAGCACAGGCTGCCTACATGGACCTGTAAGGAGGAAAAACAATGGCTGAAACGTATGGCTGGGCAGGCAAGATCCTGCGCGTTGACCTGACCACCGGCGAGATCACCACGCAGGATGACGCCCAATACCATAAATATATCGGCGGTATGGGCATGGCCTACCGCATCATGTACGACGAGGCTCCCATGGACCTCGACCCCTACGACGAGAAGGCACAGGTCATCTTCGGCGTCGGCCCCCTGACCGGTGCCGGCGTGCCCTGCTCCGGCCGCATGAACGTCACCTTCCGCTCCACCTGGTCCAAGGGCAGCTCCATCATCGACGCCCACATGGGCGGCCACATCGGCCCCATGCTGAAGTATGCCGGCTACGACGGCATCATCATCAGCGGCATCTCCGAAAAGCCCGTCTACCTGCGCATCGAGGACGGCGACGTCTCTCTGGAGGATGCCAGCGCGATCTGGGGCAAGGGCACCTTTGCCTCCAACAAGTGGCTGGTGGAGCAGAACGGCCGTGAGTTCGAGACCGCTTCCATCGGCCCTGCCGGTGAGAATCTGGTGGACTACTCCACCCTGAACACCAGCTTTGGCAACTCCGCCGGCGCCGGTCTGGGCGCTGCGCTGGGCAACAAGAAGCTCAAGGGCCTGGCCATCCGCGGCACCGGCAGCGTCAAGGTCGCCGACCCCAAAAAGGTGCTGGAGCTGTCCAACTACATGATGGGCAACCTGATCGGCGGCAACAACAACCACAACGTGCCCGCACAGCCCCAGAGCTGGGCGGAGTACAGCGCCACCTCCGGCAAGAACCGCTGGTCCGGCGCACCGGGCCGCATGTGGAAAAAGGCTCCCCCGGCGGCCCTGTGGATACCGGCGAGCAGCCCTACAACGACATCAACAAGGTCGCGCTGCGCTGCTTCAAGGGCTACTTTGACTTCGGCGCACCGGCTGCGGAGTACACCGTGAAGAACGGCGGCTGCTCTTCCTGCCCCATCCGCTGCTACACCGAGTACGATGTGGACCCGCTGGCCGATTACGACCTGCCCACCCACAACTCCAACACCTGTATGCCCGTGCTGTACGGCACCCGCGTGTACCCGGACGGCGTCCATGACTTCAAGTACGAGGGCGACGGCACCATGGTCATCAATCTGGCATGGGCTCACGCTGTGGACGATATGGGCCTGTGGGACAACTACGGCAACCTGAACCGCGATCTGCTGTGGATCCTGCGGATGCCCCGCGAGGAGGCCACCAAGTACATCAGCGAGGAAGAGTACGATTCGCTGCCCTGGTCCTGGGAAAAGGCCGGTGACCCCCGCTGGGAGGTGGAGCTGATCCGCCGCATGGCCTACGGCGAGGGCGACCTGTCGGTCATCGCCAAGGGCACGCTGGCCATGATGGAAAAGTTCGGCCTGCCCAAGAGCTGGCTGGACCGCGTCGATGGTGCAACCAACTCCAACCTGATCTACAACGGCTTCCCCAACCACCACGGCCCTGCTGAGGCATGGCAGGTGGGTATGCTGTACAACCTCGTCTACAACCGTGACTGCATGATCCACGAGATCGTCTGCGAGACCGGCTCCGGCGCACCCTACGAGGTGACCAAAAAGGTCATGGAGGACTTCTTCGGCGAGGGCTGCTACGACAAGGCCAAGGCCTACACGCCCATCAACGAAAACAAGGCAAAGCTGGCCGCCTACTGCGTCAACGACAAGAACTTCCACGACTCTGCTACCCTCTGCAACTGGATGTGGCCCATGACCCAGTCTCCCTCCAAGGAGCGGGCCTACCACGGCGACCTGGACCTGCAGGCAGATTTCATGACCGCCGTCACCGGCGAGACCTACACCCAGGCCGGTCTGCAGGAGGCCGGCGAGCGCATCACCCAGATGCTCCGCGCCATGACCGCCATCAGCTTCCAGAACAACTGCGGCAGTGCGAACCTGCGCCAGGAGCACGATGCGATCTGCGACTGGGTCTTCGACAAGGAGCCGGATTTCAAGGCATTCGAGGCCGGCACCACCAAGCTGGACCGCGCGGATATGGAAAAGGCCAAGGATCTGTTCTATAATATCTTTGGCTGGGATCTTGACCACCGGTGTGCCCACCCGCGAGACTCTGGAGAAGTTCGACCTGGCCGATATGGCCGACGACCTCGAAAAGCGCGGCATCTATGCCCAGACCACCGAGGCCGCTGAGTAAAATCCCACAGAAACGAGGAAATTTGCCATGTTGTTTGGCAGACGCAAACCCGGCTATACCACCACTGTGGATGGCGCAGCCGACCCCGAACAGGTCGTGCTGGATCTGCAGAAGGCGGAGATGGCCGCAAAGAAAAAGCCCAAGGCGGAGGTGTTCAGCATCGACGCCGCCAGCGAGACCGCCCGCCGCCTGAAAGAGACGGGCAGCACGTTCGATGGCAGCGCCAAGGCGGGCGAGGACGTAATGGCTGTGGTGGAGCGCGAGACCAGCGAGCTGGCTGCAAAGCAGCAGGCCGCCAAGGCCGCGCCCGAAGCCGCGGAGGCCCCCGCTGTGCCGGAAGGCACCGACGCGGCCGACGCCAAGCCGGAGCTGCTGGACTTTCTGGCCGCTGCCCCCGATGCGGAGAACGACCCCTACGCAGACCAGCCCACCAAAACGGCTTCGGAACTGCCGGAGCTGACCCCGGCGCAGCAGCTGGCAGGGTTCATCCGCTCCCGCTCGGCGGCCGCTCTGGTCACGGCACATGCCCAGCTGATCTCGGAGGTGGAAAACGCCGACGAGCTGCTGGCCCAGATGCCGCAGGACCCCCAGTGTGAGGACATCGTCTCCCGCACCGGTGCCAAGGACACCTACTACTATTCCAGCGCCAACATGAGCGATAACTACGCGATGATCGCGCAGCTCATCGAGGACCGGGACCTGTGTGTGATGTTCGCCGAGATGGTGCGGTTCAACGCCCGCGTCTACCCCAGCGCCACCCCGCTGCGCTACTTCCAGCGCTCCCCCTACGGCCTTGCGCCGGACGAGATCGAGCAGACCTGGAAGACCATGCAGGGCAGGCCGGAGTTTGCGGACATTGAGGAGCTGACCAACAACCAGAACGAGCGGTTCCTCTTTCCACCCAGTATCTCACCCGCCGCTACGCCAAAGCCATCAGCGACGTGGATGAGTTCTGCGATTAAACATTCCAGAACAAAACTGAATAGGGTATAAGAGCTTCTTTGAGCAAAGGCGTCTAAACCCGCAGGGCACTGACGCCGCGCCGCAATGCTAAGGGCTGCATCAGCCGGCATTCAAGGGTGGCGGGGGAAACCCCGCCGCCTTCCCGCAGAAGAAACGCTGCAATTTGAAAAAAAGAACTCCTCCCATCGACCCGACACCGGGGCCTGCCCTGTGCATGGCTGCTGCAACAGCCCGCGCGGAGCGAGTCCCGCCCGGCACAGCTGTCTGCAAACAGCTGCGCGGGGTGTGCGTCGTGTTTTCTGCGGGGGCGTTTTGATTTTCGGTCAAGACGTCCCCGCTTTTTTTACCTGCCGTTTGAAAACGATGGAACCCGCAAGGGGGCATGCTGTCCGGGCCATAGCGGACGGCGGCTCTCTGCGGGATAAAATGGAGGATATTTTTCGATGAAACAGCCTTTTTGTGCGCCTGCCGAGGCGCTGCGCCGTGTGCTGGATGCCGCGGCGGCACTGCCCCGGCCTGCGGTCGAGAATGTCGGGCTGGACGAGGCCTGCGGACGGATCGCCGCTGCGCCGCTCTGCGCCCGAATGGACCAGCCCCCCTTTGACCGGAGCCCGCTGGACGGCTACGCGCTGCACAGCGCCGACACCGCCGGGGCCGGAGAGATGACCCCCAAAGCCCTGCCGGTGGTGATGAAGCTCTATGCCGGGGATGCCCCTACGGCAGAGCTGCCTGTCGGCTGTGCGGCCCGCATCATGACCGGTGCGCCGCTGCCCGCCGGGGCCGACTGCGTCCTGATGCAGGAGCAGACCGACGGCGGGGAAGAGACCGTGCGCATCTACGCCGAACTTTCCCACAACGAGAACGTGGTCTTCCGGGGCGAGGACATCGCCGCCGGAGCGCTGGTCGCCGAAGCGGGCACGGTGCTCACGCCAGCCCATCTCGGTGTGCTGGCTGGGCAGGGTTATGCCGAAGTGCCGGTGTACAAGCCACTCACCATCGGTGTGCTGGCCACCGGCAGCGAGCTTCTGGCCCCCGGAGAGCTCTGGGCACCCGGCAAGATCTACGACGCCAACGGCATCCAGAATGCGGCCCGCCTGCGCCAGCTGGGATTCGTCATCCGTCGCCGCCACTGCTCGGACGACCCGGCCCGCATCGCCGCCGAGCTGGAAGAATTGCTCACCGGGTGCGATGCCGTCATCACCAGCGGCGGTGTGTCGGTCGGGCAGAAGGATTATCTGCCCGTAGTGCTGGAAATGCTGGGTGCCCGGAGCATTTTTGCGGGGGTCGCCCAGAAGCCCGGCAGCCCGATGTTGGCCGCAGAGGTCGAGGGAAAACTCGTGTTCTGCCTGTCGGGCAACCCCTTTGCCGCCGCAGCCACTCTGGAACAATACGCCGTCCCGGCCCTGCTGCGGGCCGCCGGGCGGCAGGAAGAAGCCTGCATCCTGCCCCGCACCCGCCGCACCCTGACCACCGGCTTTTCCAAGCCCAGCAAGGGGAACCGCTACCTGCGGGCCAGAGCATCGGGCGGCACCGTTGCCATCCCCGGCGAGGGCAGCGCCGAGGCCCATTCGTCCGGCAGCCTGTCGGCCATGATCGGCTGCAACTGTCTGGTAGAGCTGCCTGCGGGCAGCGGCCCGGTGGAGCCGGGCGAGGAAGTGGAGGTGCTTTCCTTTGTATACTGAACGCAAAGAGGCTCTGGCCGCAGAGCTGAGCCTGAAACACCCGGCGGTGCTTGCCGTCAGCGGGATGCACAACAGCGGCAAGACCACCCTTTTGGAAAAGCTCATCCCGCTGCTGCGGGCGCGGGGGCTGAAGGTGGGCGTCATCAAGCACGACGGCCACGATTTCACCCCCGATGTCCCCGGCACCGACAGCTTCCGCCTGCGCGAAGCCGGAGCCGAGGGCGTGGCTGTCTTCCGGGCAGCGCTATCTGCTCACGGAAGCGTTCCGCCTCACCGAGCAGGATCTGCTGGCTCTGTTCGAGCGCCATGGCTATGATCTGGTGCTGATGGAGGGCTTCAAGGAGAGCGGCTGGCCCAAGATCGAAGTCGTGCGCAGCGCCATCTCCAATGAGCCGGCTTCCTTTGAGCCGCTGGCCGTCGTGGGCGATGTGCCGGGCGCGGATTTTGCACTGGATGAGCCGGAGGCACTGGCCGACTGGATCGCAGCCCAGATGCCCTCGCTGTGAGGAAGAGAGGAAAGCGATTATGAAACTGATCCGTACCGAAGACGCCGCAGGGCAGGTGCTCTGCCACGATATTACCCAGATCATTCCCGGCGAGTTCAAGGGCGCCCGCTTCCGCAAGGGCCATATCATCCAGCCGGAGGACATCCCCGTGCTGCTGAGCATCGGCAAAGAGAACCTCTACGTCTGGGAAAAGACGCCCGGCATCCTCCACGAGGACGAAGCCGCCGCGCTGCTCTATCGGGCCGCTGCGGGCAGGAACATCCACGGCACCGAGCCGAAGGAGGGCAAGATCGAGCTGATCGCCGACTGCGACGGCCTGCTCAAGATCGACCGCGCCGCTTTGCTGGCGGTCAACCGCACCCCGCAGATGATGATCGCCACCATCCACGGCGACATGCCGGTGAAAAAAGGAGCCAAACTGGCCGGTACCCGCATCATCCCGCTGGTCATCGAGCAGGAAAAGATGGACGCTATGCAGAAAGCAGCGGGGGACAAGCCCATCCTGAACGTCCTGCCCTTCCACCAGAAGAAGTTTGCGGTCATCACCACGGGCAGCGAGGTCTTCAAGGGCCGCATCGAGGATAAATTCACCCCCATCCTGGAACGCAAGCTGGCGGAATACGGCTGCGAGATGGTCTTCCACAAGGTCTGCGACGACGACCCGGCGGGCATCACAGCGGCCATTCTGGAAGCAAAGGCGGCGGGCTGCGAGCTGATCTTCACCACCGGCGGCATGAGCGTGGACCCCGACGACCGCACCCCGCTGGCCATCCGAAACACCGGGGCTGACATCATCAGCTACGGTGCGCCGGTGCTGCCCGGTGCCATGTTCCTGGTCAGCTATCTGGACGGTGTGCCCGTCTGCGGCCTGCCGGGCTGCGTGATGTACGCCAAGCGGACCATTTTCGATCTGCTGCTGCCCCGTTTGCTGGCCGATGACCCCATCACCGCCGAGGACATCGCCCGCCTGGGGGAGGGCGGCCTCTGCCTGGGCTGCGGCACCTGCACCTGGCCCAACTGTGGGTTCGGGCACTGCTGAGCCAGCTCCGTTGTGAAAGGCTACACGAAGGATAACGTGAATTTTATGAATACAACAGAAAATAAACTGACCCATTTCGATGCCGAGGGCAATGCGGTGATGGTGGACGTGAGCGGCAAGCCTGTCACCTCCCGCGAGGCAACGGCCCACGGCATCATTACCATGAACGAAGACGCCTTTGCCGCCGTGCAGAACGGCACGGTGAAGAAAGGCGATGTGCTGGGTGTGGCCCGCGTGGCTGGCATCATGGCCACCAAGCGCACCAGCGAGCTGATCCCGCTGTGCCATCCGCTGCCGCTGACCAAGGTGCAGATCGAGTTCGAACTGCTGCCGGAGCGCCGGGCGGTGGAGGCCCGCTGCACCGTCAAGACCAGCGGCGTCACCGGCGTGGAGATGGAGGCCCTGACCGGTGTTTCCACCGCGCTGCTGACCATCTACGATATGTGCAAGGCTGTGGATAAGGGGATGGAGCTGGGCGAGATCCATCTGGAGAAGAGCGGCGGCAAGAGCGGCCTGTACATCCGGGCGGAGGGCGGCTATGTTTGATGCAAAAGGCCGCACGATCCACTATCTGCGCCTCTCGGTCACTGACCTGTGCAACCTGCGCTGCCGCTACTGTATGCCGGACGGTGTGGAGAAACTGGAACGGGAAGATATCCTGACGTACGAAGAATTTCTCCGCCTTGCCGCACTGTTTGCGCAGTGCGGGGTGGATACGGTCCGCGTCACCGGCGGCGAGCCGCTGGTGCGCAAAGGCGTGGACCATCTGGTGGCGCAGTTGAAAGCCATCCCCGGCATCCGCCGTGTCACCATGACCACCAATGGGGTGCTGCTGGCGCAGCAGTTGCCCGCCCTGCTTGCCGCCGGGCTGGACAGCGTGAACATCAGCCTGGACACCCTTTCACCGGAAGTGTTCGCCCGCATCACCGCGCGGGACGCCTTTGCGGACGTGATGGCGGGCATCCGGGCCGCGCTGGAAAGCGGCCTGCCCGTCAAGCTGAACTGCGTGCCGCAGGTGGGCGTCAACGAGGGAGAGCTGGAATCGCTGGCCGCTCTGGCGGAGACAAAGCCTTTGCAGGTGCGCTTCATCGAGATGATGCCCATCGGCTATGGGGCCGCAATGCCCTGCATCTCCGGGCCGGACCTGCTGGCCCGCTTCCGGAAGCGCTGGCCGGAGCTGGCCCCGCTTTCCCGTCAGGAAACGGCAGGCATCGGCGACGGCCCGGCAGTCTACTACACCGCCCCGGGCTGGGAGGGCGACGTGGGCTTCATCGCCGCCGTCCACGGCAAGTTCTGTGCTTCCTGCAACCGGGTGCGGCTGACGAGCCAGGGCTTTCTGCGCCCCTGCCTTGCCAGCGAGGCGGGCTGCGACCTGAAAACGCTCCTGCGCAGCGGCGCGTCGGACGAAGCGCTGCTCAGCGCCATCCGCACCACCATCTGGGAAAAGCCCCAGGAGCACCACTTTGAATTGAAACAGGATGTCCCGGCTACGCGCGGGATGTATCGCATCGGAGGATAACGATCTATGGGAAAAATTCTGGCAATCTGCACCAGCCCCAAGCGCGGCACCGTCAAGACCGAGGTGCCCGAAGCCACCCTAACCCCGGAATGGGGCATTGAGACCGATGCCCACGGCGGACACTGGCACCGTCAGGTCAGCCTGCTCAGCGCCGAAAAGATCGAGAACTTCCGCAAGAAGATCTGGGTCGACTACGGTGCCTTTGGCGAAAATCTCGTTGTGGAGGGGTTCGATTTCCGCAATCTGCCCGTCACCAGCCGCTTTGCCATCGGCGACGTCGTGCTGGAGATGACCCAGATCGGCAAGGAGTGCCACAACGACTGCGTCATCAAGCAGCAGACCGGCGAGTGCATCATGCCCCACGAGGGCGTGTTCGCCCGTGTGCTCCACGGCGGCACTCTCCATGTGGGCGATGAGATGATCCTGCTGCCCCCGGAAGAAGACCCGCCGCTGCGCGCAGCCGTCATCACCCTGTCGGACAAGGGCAGCCGGGGCGAGCGGGAGGACAAGAGCGGCCCCCTCATCGTGGAGATGCTCACCGCCGCAGGCTATGTGGTGGAGGAGACCATGATCCTGCCCGACGAGGCCAAGGCCCTGAAAGCCCAGCTCATCCGGCTGGCCGACGGCCGTCAGGTGAACCTCATCCTGACCACCGGCGGCACCGGCTTCTCCCCCCGGGATATCACCCCGGAGGCCACCTATGCCGTGGCCGACCGCAGCGCCCCCGGCATCGCCGAAGCCATGCGGTACCACAGCCTGTCCATCACCCCCCGCGGGATGCTGAGCCGCGCCGCCAGCGTATTGCGCGGCAAGACCCTCATCGTCAATCTGCCGGGCAGCCCCAAGGCCGTGCAGGAGAATCTGGAGTACATCCTGCCCAGCCTCGAACACGGCATCCGCATCGCTGCCGGGCTGGACGGCGAGTGTGCCCGGAAGTAATGCGGCCTTTACAGCCCCGCCCGGCGGGAGACGCTGTAAACGATAACTCTATGGGAACAACAGAAGGAGAAATGACCATGAATGCCCAGATCTCCCGCCGCGGCTTCCTGTGCGCTGCCGGCATCGCGTCCGCATCTGCTGCCCTGACCGCCTGCGGCGGCTCCAGCAGCTCCGTTTCCTCCGTGGCAGGCTCTGCCGCCGCCTCTTCGGAGGCTGCTTCGGGCGAGTCCGTCGAGCTGATCGTCTTCGCTGCAGCGTCCCTGACCGAGACCCTGAACGCCATCGCTGAGACCTATTCGGCGGAGAACCCCGGCGTGACCTTCCGCTTCAACTTCGACTCCTCCGGCACCCTGAAGACCCAGATTCAGGAGGGCGCCGACTGCGACCTGTTCCTTTCGGCAGGTCAGAAGCAGATGAACCAGCTGGACAGCACCGCTTCCGCTGAGGTGAACACCGAGGGTCTGGATTTCGTGGACAGCGATTCCCGCGTGGATCTGCTGGAAAATAAGGTCGTCCTGTGCGTCCCCGAAAATGCCGACAAGGGCATCGACAGCTTCGATTCTCTGGCCGAGCACCTGCAGGCGGAGGACATCCTGTTCTGCATGGGCAACAGCGATGTGCCGGTGGGCCAGTACACCCAGAAGATCCTGGCCTACTACGAGCTGGACGAAGCCGCTCTGGCTGCGGCCGGAGTCATCACCTACGGCTCCAACGTCAAGGAAGTCACCACTCAGGTCAGCGAGGCCAGCGTGGATGCCGGTGTCGTCTACTGCACCGATGCCTTCAGCGCCGGTCTGAAGGTCGTGGATGAGGCCACGAAGGAGATGTGCGGTCAGGTCATCTACCCGGCTGCCGTCCTGAAGGCTGCCCCCAACGCCGTTGCTGCCCGGAAGTTCCTGGAGTATCTGCAGACCTCTGCGGCAGGCGAAGTGTTCGAGAGCGTCGGCTTCACCGTACTGTAAACCGCTCAGTCTCGCATTTGCTCGCCAGCTCCCCTGACAGGGGAGCCCTTGGCAGGCCGGGCAGGCTGTTACTGGCCGAAGGGGATCCCGGACGCCGGAAACAGCAGGGCCCTGCTGTGAGACGAAATAGGGAGGTGAAAGCAAGTGGACTGGTATCCTTTATGGAACAGCCTGCGCATTGCACTCATCAGCTGCGCGGCGGTGTTCTTCCTCGGCATTTTTGCCGCCTATTATATCGCAAAGCTGCCCCGTGTGCTCAAAGGTGTGCTGGACGTGGTGCTCACCCTGCCCATGGTCCTGCCGCCCACGGTCGTGGGTTATTTCCTGCTGCTGCTCTTCGGTGCAAAGCGGCCGCTGGGCCTCTTCTTTCTGGAGCATTTCGGCGTCAAGCTGGTCATGAACTGGTACAGCGCCATCTTTGCCTCCATCGTCGTGGCCTTCCCACTGATGTACCGCACGGCCCGCGGTGCGTTCGAGAGCTTCGACGAGACGCTGGCCTGGTCCGCGCAGACGCTGGGGCTTTCCAACACCTGGATCTTCTGGCGGGTGCGGATGCCATATTGCCGTCAGGGCATCCTGGCCGGAACGGTGCTGGCCTTTGCCCGCGCGCTGGGTGAGTACGGCGCGACCAGCATGATTGCAGGCTACACCCCCGGCAAAACGGCCACCATCGCGACCACGGTGTATCAGCTCTGGCGCACCAACGATGAGATGGGGGCGATGCAGTGGGTGCTGGTGGACATCGTCATCTCGGCAATGGTGCTGCTGGCGGTCAATCTGCTGGAACGCAAACAGAAGCAGGGAGGGAAGCACACATGAGTTTGGACGTCAAGATCACCAAACGGTTCGACGGCTTCACCCTTCGCACGGAGTTCACAGCGGGCAATACCACCGCCGCCATCCTCGGCGCATCCGGCTGCGGCAAAAGCATGACCCTGCGCTGCATTGCGGGCATCGTCAGACCCGACAGCGGCCGCATCGTGCTGGATGGCCGTGTCCTGTTCGACAGCGAGCAGGGCATCGACCTGCCCCCGCAGCAGAGGAACGTGGGCCTGCTGTTCCAGAACTACGCGCTGTTCCCGAATATGACGGTGGAGCAGAACATCCACTGCGCCCTGAAAAAGGAGAAGGACCCCGCCGCCCGCAAAGCGGCCTGTGCGGAGGCCCTGCGCGCCATGCGGCTGGAGAAACTGGCCCACCGCCTGCCCAGTGAGCTTTCGGGCGGGCAGCAGCAGCGCGCTGCACTGGCCCGCATTCTGGCAGGCAGGCCCCGTATCCTGATGCTGGACGAGCCGTTCAGCGCACTGGACAGCTACCTCCGCGAGGAAGTGGAGGGCGAAGTGGGCAGCCTGCTGGCCGGGTTTGACGGCACGGCTCTGCTCGTGACTCACAACCGCGACGAGGCCTACCGCCTCTGCCGCGAGATGATCGTCATGGACGGCGGCGAAGTGCTCCGGGCCGGCACGACCAGAGAGGTCTTTGCAGACCCCCGCCGCCTGACCGCCGCCCGCCTGACCGGCTGCAAGAACATCCTGCCCTGCGTCCGGGTGGACGCGCACCGGGTGCATCTCACCGGCTGGGAGCAGGAGCTTGCCGTGGCGCTCCCGGTGCCGGAAACCTGCACCGCCGTGGGCATCCGTGCCCATGACCTCGTGCCCGCCGCAGCGGACAGCGACAACCAGCTGCCGGTGCGTGTGGGCGCTTCGAGCGAGAATCCGTTCGACTGGAACGTCATCTGCACCTCGGTGGATGGCAGCGCAAAGCTGTGGTGGAAGGTCTCCAAAACGACTCTCTCCTCACCCCTGCCGGAGACCCCGACCTTCCTCCGGGCCGCGCCGGAAAACATCATGCCGCTGATATGACGGCAAACAAAAAAGGAACCGCTGTGCGTTCAAAGCGCAGCGGTTCCTTTTTGCGTCGCGTGTTACATCAGCGCCGTCAGCACCAGTGCGCACAGGGGCAGGGTGACGATGCTGAGCAGGGTGGTGAGGACCACGCATCCGGCCGCGAACTGCTCATCGTGGCCGAACTGAACGGCGAACACCGAGGTGATCGCAGCGGCAGGGCAGCACTCCAACAGCAGCACCACCTGTGCGCTCATGCCGAAGCGCAGCAGACCCAGCGCCGCAAAGGCCGCCAGACACACCGCCGGGATGACCAGCATCCGCAGCCCGGCCAGTTTCCAGATGTGCCGGTCGCAGACGATCTGCTTCAGGTCGCCCGTGGCGATGAGGATGCCGGTGATGAGCATGGAAAGCGGGGTGTTCATGTTGCTCAGCAGTTCCAGCGGCTGGGCGATGAGGGCGGGCACCGGGATCTGCAGCAGGTAGACGGCGAGGCCCACCACCATCGCATACAGCACCGGGGTGCGCAGCAGGCTGCGGGCTACTTCCTTCGGGCTGGAACTGCCGCTGACCATGCCGTAGCCCATGGTCCAGAGCAGGATATTGAACACGGTCACGTAGGCGCTGGCGTAGAGCAGCCCCTCCGACCCAAACAGCGCCGAAATAAGCGGGAAGCCCATATAGGCTGCGTTGGAGAAGACCGATGCGAACCGGAAGATGGGGGCTCGGCGGTCTTTCTGCCGGGCGGTCAGGGCCAGCGTCAGCACGGTGCCGATGAGGATGGCCAGAACGCTCAGCCCGAACGCGGCCAGCAGGTTGTGCAGGATCTCCTCGCTGAAGTCCATCATGTAGGAGTGGACGATCATGGCCGGAACGACCAGATAGACCAGCAGGTTCGAGAGAGTCTGCCGCCCTTCCGGCTTCAGCACACCGGTCTTGATGGCGGCCGCGCCCGCCCCGATGAGCAAAAACAACACGATGACCTGCTGTGCGCAGATAAGTGCCAGTTCCATTTTCAAATTCCTCCCAGCCAAATAAATACAAGCATGAATACAAGAAAAGGTATAGCACAAAACAGGGGATTTGGCAAGAGAAAAAATAAAACCCCTCTCTGTCATCGTTTCGCAGAGCCGGTGGCTTTTATCGTTTCGGGTACTCCATCATAACATCACGATTCCGAAGTAAAACGTGAAATCCTCGTGAAACCGCTGTACGCGAAGCGCAAAAACTTCGCTGTGCGGCGGTTTTGTATGTTTGGACAAAAGTTTCGTCTCTTGACAGATTTTTCCGCAGCCTCTATAATGGGGACAAATGGACCCCTCTCGAACGATCATTTGGAGGTAAAGAAAAATGATGACTTATCCCAACAGCTATGCACTCCTCAGCGAAGAGGAATTGGAATATACGACCGGCGGCGCACTCGACGCAGAAACGGTCGGCAAATGGATCTCGACGGCAATGAACGTGACCATGGGCGTACTTGCCATCGTGAACGTTGTGAATGCCATCAAGAAGGGCCAGATCAGCAGCGTGCTGGCGTCGGCACTCGGCACCGGTGCGGGTCTGCTGGCCTATGTGAACATTGCGAACATCGGCTCTATTGCAGCGCAGGTGCAGAAGCAGTATCCGGAGCAGTACCCCGAAGAAGAGGGCACCATCAACGGCAACCTCATGATCGACTCGGCCAAGCTCTACTTCAGCTCGCTGGGCGGTGCACTGCTCGGCGTCGCCAACGTGGGCGCAGCAGCAGGCGCTCTGTATTTCTCCTTCGTCTGAGTACATAAAAATCAGGGGGCCGCGCAGAAACAAATGCGCGGCCCCTTTTTTGCATAAACAAAACAGATAAAAAAGCTCAGGTCCAAATGACCTGAGCTCTTTTTGCTTGCATGGAGCGGGCAATGGGAATCGAACCCACCTCCTCAGCTTGGAAGGCTGATATACTAGCCGATGTACGATGCCCGCGAATGCAAGAAATAGTATAGCATGGTTTGGCCGAAATGTCCAGCATAAATTTTAGTTTTGCGTCGTTTGGCGGGACAAATTGCTTTTTCTGTTTACTTTGCAGGCATTTTATTGTAAAATAGACAGAAGAAACAAGGCCGTCTTTCCCGGCGGCTCAAATATCATAGGTGGTGTATTGATTATGGCATTGAAATATCAGCGTATCCTTCTGAAGATCAGCGGCGAAGCTCTGGGCGGCGAAAAGGGCACCGGCTTTGATGAGCCGACCATGGACGCCATCTGCGGCGGCGTGAAAAAGGCGCACGATCTGGGCGTACAGACCGGCATCGTCGTGGGCGGCGGCAATTTCTGGCGCGGCCGTTCCAGCGGCAAGATGGAGCGCACCTTGGCCGATAAGATCGGGATGCTGGCCACGGTGATGAACGCGCTGGCCGTTTCCGACAAGCTGGAGCAGCTGGGCGTCCCGACCGAGGTGTTCACCTCCATCACCATGCCGCAGGTGGCACCGGCCTTCACCCGCAAGGACGCGCTGCGCGCTATGGAAGAGGGCAAGATCGCCGTCTTTGGCGGCGGCACGGGCAACCCGTTCTTCTCTACCGATACGGCCACCGCACTGCGCGCCGTGGAGGTGTCCGCCGATGTGATGTTCAAGGCGACCATGGTGGATGGCGTCTACGATAAGGACCCCCACAAGTACCCCGACGCAAAGAAGTACGACACCCTGACCTTTACCAAGGTGCTGGAAGATCAGCTGGCCGTCATGGATGGCACCGCCGCTACCCTCTGCCGGGACAACAAGCTCCCCATCCTGGTGTTCGATCTGGCAGACCCGGACAACATTGCAAAGGCCGTGCAGGGCGAGAACGTCGGCACTCTGGTCTACGAGGGCTGAGCATAGCCCGCACCCCGCAGCAATAGAATGAGACAGGCGGCCCCGCTGCCTGTGCAGAATAAGTACAAACAGGAGACAACGACAATGAGCAGCAACACTAAGGCATTCGAAGAAAAGATGAAGAGCACCGTCGAGCACCTGAACCGTGAGCTGGCTTCGGTTCGCGCAGGCCGTGCAAACCCCGCCGTTCTGGACAAGGTGAGCGTGGATTACTACGGCGCTCCCACCCCCATCCAGCAGGTGGCATCCGTGGCCGTCAGCGAGGCCCGCACCCTGACCATCACCCCGTGGGACCGCACCCTGCTGCGCGCCATCAGCAAGGCCATTCTGGCCAGCGATGTGGGCATCACCCCCATTGATGACGGCCAGACCATCCGCCTGAACTTCCCGGCCCCCACCGAGGAACGCCGCAAGCAGCTGGCCAAGGAAGTCTCCAAGCTGGGCGAGGACGCCAAGGTCGCGACCCGCAACATCCGCCGCGAGGCCATGGATAAGGCCAAGGCCATGAAGAAGACTGGCGAGCTGACCGAGGACACCCAGAAGACCATGGAAGAGGATGTCCAGAAGCTGACCGACAAGTATATCAAGATCATCGACGCAGCCGTTGAGGAAAAGCAGAAGGAGATCATGTCCGTCTGATCGCCGCGGCGAACGAGACCTTTCCAAGTGCCGTGTGCTGGTCGTAGTGCGCGGCACTTTTTGCCGACCGGCAGAGGCAAAAGATCTTTGCCGCAGAGAGGAGAAGTACAATGGAGCATCCCAAAGAATTTGCCGAGGGCCTTTCCATCGGCATCATCATGGACGGCAATGGCCGCTGGGCCAAGCAGCGCGGCCTGCCCCGCACCGCAGGCCACAAAAAGGGCGCAGCCGTCTTTCAGGACATCGCCAACTACTGCGAGGAACTGGGCGTCTCATCGGTGTATTTTTACGCCTTCTCGACCGAGAACTGGAAGCGCCCCCTCGAAGAGGTCAGCGCCATCATGAAGCTGTTTGGCGAGTACCTGCTCAAGGGCTTCAACTATAAGGACCGCAACATCCGCATCAAGTTCCTCGGCGACCGCGCTGCGCTGGACCCCAAGCTCCAGAAGCTGATGAACGAGCTGGAAGGCGACTCTGCCTCCAAGACCGGCATGACCCTGAACATTGCCGTCAACTACGGCGGCCGCCCGGAGATCGTCCGCGCTGCGCAGCAGCTGGCGGCCAGAGTGGCAGCAGGGGAGCTCAAGCCCGAAGAGATCACCGAAGAGATGATGTCCGACGCCATGTACACCACCGGCCAGAAGGACCCGGATTTCATCCTGCGTCCGAGCGGAGAAGCGCCTGTCCAACTTCATGCTGTGGCAGGCGGCCTATTCGGAGCTGGTGGAGATGGACGTTCTGTGGCCGGACTTCACCCGCGATGACCTCGACGCCGCCATCACGGAGTTCAACAAGCGCTCCCGCCGGTTCGGCGGCATCTGAATCGTCCCCGGCAAACACAACCAAGGAGAAACACTCTATGAAAACACGAATCATAACCGCAGTGGTGGGCATCCTCGTTCTGATCGGTGTGCTCTTTACCTTTGACACGATGATCTTCAACCTTGTGATCGCTGCCATCACCCTCATCGCCATCCACGAGATCTATATGGCCCTCGGCTTCGAGAAGAAGGACTGGCTGCTGTACGCCGTCACCGTGCCGTATACGCTGCTGATCATGCTGTCCAGCTATTCCGTCTGGCGGGCGCTGGTCATGCCGGCTTCGTTCCTGCTTGTGCTGTTCTACGCCATCTATCTCGTGGTGCGCAACGGCACCATCAGCTTTGCGAAGACCAGCGGCCTTGTGATGTTTTCGGGCATCGTGATGTTCTGCTTCTATTCGTTCATCCGGCTGAAGGAACTGCTGCCTGTGGCGGAATACGGCTATGATGCGATCTTTTTCATCCTGCTGATCCTCTGCTTTGCCTGGGGCGGCGACACCTGCGCCTACTTTGCAGGCCGCGCATTCGGCAAGCACAAGCTCTGCCCCGTGGTCAGCCCCAAGAAGACGGTCGAAGGTGCCATCGGCGGTGTGCTGGGCACGATGGTCTGCGGCGTGGTCGTCACGGTGGTCTACTCCATCGCAGCCGACCGGCTGGAGGCTTTCACCCGCTCGAACATCGGCGTCTCGATGTATGTCGTCATTGCGCTGCTGGCCTGTGTGGCGGCGGTGCTGGGCATCTACGGCGACCTGTTCGCCAGCGTGGTCAAGCGCCAGTGCGGCATCAAGGACTACGGCACCATCTTCCCCGGCCACGGCGGCATCCTGGACCGCTTCGACAGCGTCATGTTCATCGCACCCTTCGTCACGATGGTCATCATCGCTGTGTTCTATCGCTGATTTGCTCAATTTAGGAGGAAACACGATGTCTAAAAAAATCACTCTGCTGGGCTCTACCGGCTCCATCGGCACCCAGAGTCTGGACGTTATCCGCGCACAGGGCTATGAGGTGTTCGGCCTGTCGGCCCACAGCCACGTGGAGAAGATCCTGGAACAGATCGAAGAATTCCACCCCCGGTACGTCTGCATGACGGACCCCGGCGCAGCGGCCCGGCTGGACGCTGCACTGGCAGGCCGCGCCCAGGCCCCCCGGCTTCTGACTGGCCCGGAGGGCCTCAAGGAGCTGGCCGCGATGGACGGCCCCGATGTGGTGCTGAACAGCGTGGTCGGCATTGCCGGTCTGGGTGCCAGCCTGACCGCCATCGAGAGCGGCCACGATCTGGCGCTGGCCAACAAGGAGAGCCTTGTCACCGGCGGCCATCTGGTCACGCAGGCGGTGGCAAAGCACGGCGTCAAGCTGCTGCCCGTGGACAGTGAGCACTCCGCCATCTTCCAGTGTTTGCAGGATAAGGAGAGCGCCAAGAGCCTGACCAAGATCCTGCTGACGGCTTCCGGCGGCCCCTTCTTCGGGATGAAGACCGAGGAGCTGCGCGGCAAGACCAAGGCCGATGCCCTCAAGCACCCCAACTGGAACATGGGGGCCAAGATCACCATCGACTCCGCCACCCTGATGAACAAGGGTCTGGAGCTGATCGAGGCCGTCTGGCTGTTCGGTCTGCCCCCGGAGAAGATCCAGATCGTGGTCCAGCGCCAGAGCATCGTCCACTCCGCCGTCCAGTACAGCGACAATTCCATCATCGCGCAGCTGGGTGTGCCCGATATGCGCATCCCCATCCAGTACGCACTGACCTACCCGGCCCGTGTGCCGGGCGTGGTGCCGGAGCTGGATTTCACCACCCTCAAGCTGCTGACCTTCGATGTGGCCGACGAGGAGACCTTCCGCTGCCTTGCCGCCTGCAAAAAGGCCATCAAGAAGGGCGGCCTCGGCCCCTGCGCCGCCAACGGTGCAAACGAAGAAGCCGTCAAGCTCTTCCTTGAAGACAAGATCGGATTTTTGGATATCGGCCGTCTGGTGGAGGCTGTGGTGGACAGCGACCGCTTCGGCGGCGACTACACGCTGGCCGACGTGTATGAGTGCGACAGAATGGCCCGCGCCTTCGTGCGCAGCCACCTGTAAGCGCGCACGGCTTATGAATTCATTTTTGGAGAAGCTATGTCTTTTATCATTACCCTTTTGGCTGCGGTGTTCGTGTTCAGCGCAGTGATCGCCATCCATGAGTTCGGCCATTTTGCAGTCGCCAAGCTCTGCGGGGTGCAGGTCAACGAATTTTCCATCGGCATGGGGCCTGTTCTGCTCAAAAAGACGCAGAATGGCACCCAGTACAGCCTGCGGGCGCTGCCGGTGGGCGGATTCGTGGCGCTGGAAGGGGAGGAGAGCCCGGAGAGCCAGCAGGCGGAGAAAGGGGAGCGTCCCGATGCGGAACCCCAGACGCTCCCTTCATGTTCTGACGCAGACGGCTCCCCGGATGGAGGAGCCGGAAACGAGAAAGCACCGGCACAGCCTGTCGGCAAGCCGCTGAACGAGGCGGCGGTCTGGCAGCGGGCCCTCATCATGGCGGCGGGTGCGTTCATGAACTTCCTGTTGGGATTCGTGGTCATGGTCGTCCTCATTGCGGCACAGAGCGAACCCATCACCAGCCGGGTCATCTACGCCATCGACGATGGTGCCCTCTGCGGCCAGACGGGTCTGGAAGCAGGGGATAAGGTGCTGGCCGTCAATGGCCGCCGGTGCTTTGTGGCGAACGACATGCTCTATGAGCTGATGCGCACCGAGGACTACTCCGCCCGCTTCACCGTCCTGCGCGGTGGCGAAAAGGTAGAGCTGCCCTGCGTCCGGTTCGACACCTGGCAGGATGACAGCGGCGAGACCCACATGAGCCTTGGCTTTACGGTCTACGGCATCCGGAAAACACCGGCCAACGTGGTAAAAGAAGCATGGAACAGTGTGCTCTATTATGGGCGCATCATCTTCACCTCCCTGATGGACCTGCTGCGGGGCCGGGAGAGCATCAACGATCTTTCCGGCCCGGTGGGCATCGTAACGGCCATCGGGCAGGCGGCCAGCTATGGCTGGCAGGACCTGCTGCAGCTGCTGGTGCTCATCACCGTGAACCTGGGCATCTTCAACCTGCTGCCCTTCCCGGCATTGGACGGCGGCAAGGTGGTGTTCCTGCTCATCGAGGGCGTCACGGGCCATGCAGTGCCGGAAAAAATCCAGAGCGGGCTGACGCTGGCGGCGTTTGCGCTGCTCTTTGGCCTGATGCTCTTCGCAACATACAATGATATCGTCCGGCTCATCACCGGGGCGGTCTAAGAAAGGAAAATGACAATGCGGCAGCTGAAACGAGAAGTAAAGATCGGCAATGTGACCATCGGCGGCAACAACCCCATCGCGGTGCAGACCATGCTGAATGTCCCGGTGGAGGACATCGAGGGCAATGTGGCGCAGGCGAAGCGCTGCGAGGCGGCGGGCTGTCAGATCCTGCGCGTGACCTGCCCCAGCGCAGCAGACGCCAAGTGCATCGAGGCCGTCAAGAATGCGGTGAACATCCCCATCGTGGCGGATATCCACTTTGATTACAAGGCCGCACTGGCCTGCGCAGACGTGGGCGTGGATAAGATCCGCATCAACCCCGGCAACATCGGCGACGACGACCGCGTCAAGGCCGTGGTGCAGGCCTGCCAGCAGAAGAATATCCCCATCCGCATCGGCGTCAACGGCGGCAGTCTGGAAAAGCACATCCTGGCCCGGTATGGCGCACCCGTGCCCGAAGCCATGGTGGAAAGTGCGCTGTATCACGTCCGCCTGCTGGAAAAGTTCGATTTCAACAACATCGTCATCTCCATCAAGAACTCCAACGTCCCCCGCATGATGGAGGCCTACCGCCAGCTGAGTGCCGTCACCGATTACCCGCTCCATGTGGGCGTCACCGAGGCGGGCACCTACCAGATGGGCCTGCTCAAGAGCGGCATGGGCATCGGCGGGATGCTGCTGGAGGGCATCGGCGACACCATCCGCGTCTCGCTGGCGGCCGACCCCGAGAAGGAAGTGGAAGCGGGCTACAACATCCTGCGCGCCGTCGGCTTCCCGGTGGCCGGCCCGGAGGTCATCACCTGCCCGACCTGCGGCCGCACCCAGTACCCCTGCACCGAGATCGCCAACGAGGTCGAAAAGCGGCTGCAGGGCTACAAGAAATCCATCAAAGTGGCCGTCATGGGCTGCGTGGTCAACGGCCCCGGCGAGGCCCGCGAAGCCGATATCGGCATTGCCGGCGGCAAGGGCGAGGCGGTCCTGTTCATCCACGGCCAGCCTATCAAGAAGCTGACCGGGGATAATATCCTCGACCAGTTCATGGATGAGATCTATAAGATCTGACGGAGAATCTGAACCATACGCTGCTGCGCTCTTTTGAGAAAGAACGCAGCAGTTTGTGCTGTCAACGCATCGACCAAAGGAGTACCATTGTGACACCACTCGTATCCCAGCTGTGGCCGCAGTTCATGGCGGACCCGGATTTCGCGTCCTGCTTCGGGCGCGTTGTCGTAGAGCATGCCCAGATGCTGCGGCAGGAGCGGCAGGTCATCTTCACCCTGCGCAGCTCCGCTCCCGCTGGACAAGGGGCTGTGTGCGCGGCTGACGGCCTCGCTGCAGCCCGATTATGAGGGCTTCGAACTGCGCATTCACAACCTCTTCGGCTATCCCTCACTGAACGAAACGGCCCTGCGGGAGCTGATGGAGGAGATGAAGCGGGATGGTGTGCCCATCAACGGCTTTTTGGACCGGTGCACCATCCGCATCACCGGGCAGAACATCGCCATCGGCGTCTGCCACGGCACCAAATTCTTGCAGGAGATGGAGTTTGAGCGCCTGCTGGCCGAGCGGGTAGCGGCGCACACCGGTGTCAAGCCCAAAGTCACCCTGACCAGTGCGGTGGGCGAAGCCGAACTGCGCCAGATGGAGGAAAAACTGGAGCGAAAGATCGCGCCGCCAGTGGTCAAGTTCGAGAAAAAGAACACCGCTCCGTCCATCAAGGTGGACGGCCTCGACCTCACCGACAAGCCCGTCACCATCTTCCACGGAAAGATGTTTGCCCCCAAGAACCTCACGCCCCTCAAGGAGCTGGGCGGCGAGGGCGGCAAGTGCATCATCTGGGGCGATGTCTTCTTCACCGAGGTCAAGGGCAACTTCCGCAAGATCTACACCGTCTCCATCACCGACTACACCGGCTCCATCAACCTGAAGATCCGTGCGCAGGAAGGGGAGGACTGCTCGAAGTGGGAGTCCATCGCCAAGGGCACCACCATCATCGTCCGCGGCGACTGCTCGTATGACAAATATGAACATGACTACATCGTGTATCCCTACGATGTGCTGTTCGTGGAGCGGAAAAAGCGGGAGGACACCGCCCCGGTCAAGCGGGTGGAGCTGCACCTGCATACCAAGCTGTCCAGCATGGACGCTTTCTGCGACCCCGGCGGCATCGTCCGGCTGGCCCACCGGATGGGCCACCCGGCCATCGCCATCACCGACCACGGCGTCTGTCAGGGCTACCCGGAAGCCATGCTGGCGGCGGACGACATCCACAAGAACGACCCGGACTTCAAGCTCATCTACGGCTGTGAGGCCTACTTCGTGGATGACATGATCCCCTGCGTCTACGGTGTGAAGGATGAGCCGCTGAACGGGGGAGTTCTGCGTCTTCGATACCGAGACCACCGGATTGGACCCCAACGTGGAATACCTGACCGAGATCGGCGGCGTCATCGTAAAAAACGGCGAAGTCGTGGAGGAATTTGACACCTTCGTCAAACCCGGCAAGCCCATCACACCCAAGATCACCGAGCTGACCGGCATCACCAACGAGATGGTCGCCGATGCCCCCAGTGAGGCCGAGGCATTGCAGGCGTTCCTGGATTTTGCAGGCGGGCGCATTCTGGTGGCCCACAACGCCCACTCGTTCGACATCCGCTTCCTCCGCATCGCAGCCAAACGGAGCGGCATCTCGTTTGAACCGACCTATATCGACACCCTGACCATGGCGCAGGCCATGTACCCCGGCCTGCACAACTACAAGCAGGGCACCATCAACAAGCACCTGGAACTGCCTGCCTACGAGGCCCACCGCGCCTGCGAGGACGCCGGGGCGCTGGGCCGCATCTTCTGCGTCATGCTGAAGGATCTGGAGGAAAAGCAGGTCACGGCCGTCAGCGACATCAACACCGGCCTGGGCGGCAACCGTGAGGTGCTGAAGAAGAAATACTACCACCTCATCATTCTGGTCAAGAACCAGATGGGCCTGAAAAATCTGTACAAGATCGTCAGCGAGGCCCACGTCAACTACTTCTTCAAGAAGCCCCGCGTGCCCCGCAGCCTCCTGAACAAGTACCGCGACGGCCTGATTTTGACCTCTGCCTGCGAAGCAGGCGAGCTTTACCGCGCCATCGTGGAGGGACGCTCTTACGAGGAATTGAAGAAGATCGCGGCCTATTACGATGTGCTGGAGATCCAGCCGCTGGGCAACAACGCCTATATGGTCCGCGAGGGCAAGGTGGACAGCGAAGAGGTCATCAAGGATTTCAACCGCACTGTCATCCAGCTGGGCGAAGACCTGCACAAGCCGGTCATCGCCACCGGCGACGTCCATTTCACCGAGCCGGAAGATGCCATCTACCGCTCTGTCCTTCAAGCGGGCAACGGTTTCAAGGACGCCGACAACCAGCCGCCGCTGTTCTACCGCACCACCGAGGACATGCTGAAACAGTTCAGCTATCTGCCCAAAGAAAAGGCGTATGAGATCGTCGTGACCAACCCGCGCAAGATCGCGGCTTCCATCGACGGCAATGTCCGTGCCATCCCGCGCGGCACCTACCCGCCCAGCATCGAAGGTGCAGAGCAGCAACTGCGCGATGCAACGTGGGAACACGCCAAGCGGGATTACGGCGACCCGCTGCCGGAGATCGTCGAGAAGCGGCTGCAAAAGGAGCTGGACTCCATCTGCGGCCATGGCTACGCGGTCCTGTACGTCATCGCGGTCAAGCTGGTGGCCTACTCCAACGCGGGCGGCTATCAGGTGGGCAGCCGTGGTTCGGTCGGCTCGTCGGCTGTGGCCCACTTCTCCGGCATCTCGGAGGTCAACAGTCTGCCGCCCCACTACCGCTGCCCCAAGTGCAAACACAGCGAGTTCATCACCGATGGCAGCGTGGACGACGGCTTCGACCTGCCGGACAAAAACTGCCCCCACTGCGGCACCCGGATGCTCGTGGACGGCCACGACATCCCGTTCGAAACCTTCCTGGGCTTTTACGGCGATAAGGAACCGGATATCGACCTGAACTTCTCCGGCGAGTATCAGTCCAACGTCCACCGCTACACCGAGGAGCTGTTCGGCAAGGCCAACGTCTTCAAGGCCGGCACCGTGTCCGGTATCCAGGACAAAACGGCGTATGGCTACGTCAAAAAATATCTGGAAGAGCGGGGAAGAACGGTCAACCACGCCGAGGAGAACCGCCTGACGCTGGGCTGCACCGGCGTCAAGCGCACCACCGGCCAGCACCCCGGCGGCATGGTCGTCGTGCCCGACACCTACGAGATCTACGATTTCTGCCCCATCCAGCACCCGGCCGATGACGTGGCGGGCGGCCTGCTGACCACCCACTTCGAGTTCAAATACCTCCATGATACTCTGCTCAAGCTGGACGAACTGGGCCACGATATGCCCACTTTTTACAAGTATTTTGAGGAGTACACTGGCATCCCGATCGACTCCATCCCCATGAACGACCCCAAGGTGTACAGCCTGCTGACCAGCCCGGAAGCGCTGGGTGTGACGCCGGAGCAGATCGACAGCCAGACCGGCACCTTCGGCATCCCCGAGATGGGCACGAACTTCGTGCGCGGAATGCTGGTGGAGGCCCGGCCCAAAAACTTCTCCGAGCTGATCCAGATCTCCGGCCTGTCCCATGGCACGGACGTCTGGACGAACAACGCGGATGAGCTGATCCGCAGCGGCACCTGCACCATCGCCGAGGTCATCGGCTGCCGTGACAGCATCATGCTCTACCTGCTCCGCAAGGGGCTGGAACCGAAGATGGCCTTCGATATTATGGAGGCCGTTCGTAAGGGCAAGGTGGCCAAGGGCGGCTTCAAGCCCGGCTGGGAAGAAGCCATGCGGGAGCACGAAGTCCCGGACTGGTACATCGAGTCCTGTCGGAAGATCAAGTATATGTTCCCGAAAGCCCATGCGGTGGCCTATCTGATGTCGGCCATCCGGCTGATGTGGTTCAAGATCTATCGCCCCCAGGCGTTTTATGCGGTCTACTTCACGGTGCGCGGCGACGACATCGACTACGAAGCCGCTGTGGGCGGTGCCGCAGTGGCCCGCGCCCACATGAACGAGGTCAAGCGCCGCCTGAAGGAAGAGAAAAACGCCAAGGACGAAGACGTCCTTGTTTCGCTGCAGCTTGTCAACGAGATGCTGGTGCGCGGCTATGAGTTCCTGCCCATCGAACTGGGCAAGAGCCGCGGTTCCAGCTACATCGTGGAGGACGGCAAAGTCCGTCTGCCGTTCTCGTCGCTGAAGGGTCTGGGCGGTGCCGCCGCCGACGCACTGGAAAAAGCGACCATCCAGGGGCAGGAGTATCTGTCTATCGAGGAATTGCAGCAGGCGTCCGGCGTCAGCAACGCCATTCTGGACCGCCTGCGCCAGGTGGGTGCCCTCGGCGACCTGCCGGAGAGCAGCCAGGTGAGTTTCTTCTAAAAATGCTTGACACCATATGTGACACCATATATAATGGGAACAGGGGGATTCGGAATGTCAAAATGGGATAAGCTGCTTGCGCGCATCTGTGCCTTATCGAAGGACCTGCGGTTCGACGAACTGCGAAAAGTGCTGGAAAGCTATGGCTACGACATGACAGCCCCAAGAAGCGGGAGCAGCCACTACACCTTCCGGAAAGCAGGCTGTATGCCCATTACAATCCCAAAACATGAACCTATCAAGAAAGTTTACGTGGAAATGGTACGGCAGATCGTGGAGAGTGAGGCGAAGAACGATGAAGACGCTGAATGAGTATTTGAAGATGCCTTACCGGATGGAGCTGGTGGAGGACCCGGATGAGGGTGGATTTGTGGTCTCTTATCCGGACTTGCCGGGCTGCATTACCTGCGGTGAAACGGTCGAACGCGCAATCGCGAATGCACAGGACGCAAAAAAAACATGGCTGGAAGCAGCGCTGGAAGAGGGGATCGAGATCCATGAGCCAGATAGCCTGGAGGAATATTCCGGGCAGTTCAAACTGAGGCTTCCGCGCAGTCTGCATCGCTCGCTTGCCGAGCATTCGCAGCGGGAGGGGATCAGTATGAATCAATACTGCGTTTACCTCCTTGCGAAAAATGATGCGATGTACGTGAAATAAAGGCTCCAAGAACCGCAAAGCCCCCTGCATCCGGGATGGATGCAGGGGGCTTGTTCTGTGTTCTGCAAGCGCAGGAGTGAAAATTACTCCACGCTGATCATATAATAGTAAACGGGCTGACCGCCGCGGATGTGGCTGACCTCAACGTGGTTGGGGCACTTCGCCTTGACGATCTCGGTGACCTTTTCGGCATCCTCGTCGGAGACATCGCAGCCGGAGATGATGGTGACGAAGCTGGAGTCCTTCTTGCACATGCCGCGGGCCAGACGGTAGGTGGCCTTGGTGATGTCGTTGGAGGTGGAGACGATCTTGCCGTTCTCCAGCGCCATGATCTCGCCCTTCCGGATGCGCTTGCCGTCATACTCGCTGTCGCGGGCGGCGTAGGTGATGAGGCCGGTGGAGACCTTGTCGGCCGCAGCCATCATGTTGATGGTGTTGGTCTCAACATTGGCAGAGGGGTCAAAGTTCAGCAGGGCCGTGATGCCCATGGGCACGGTGCGGGTGGGCAGAACGACCACCTGACGGTCGGCCAGCTTCTGGGCCTGCTCAGCAGCCATGATGATGTTCTTGTTGTTGGGCAGGACGAAGACGGTCTTGGCCGGGACGCTCTGGATGGCGGCGAGGATGTCCTCGGTGGCGGGGTTCATGGTCTGACCGCCGGAGACGACAGCGTCAGCGGCCAGGTCGGTGAAGACGGCCTTCAGGCCCTCGCCGGCAGCAACGGCCACAAAGCCGTAGTCACGGCTGGGATCCACAGCAGCGTAGATGAACTCGGAGGTCGGGTCGGGCTTCTTCTCAGCAGAAGCCTGCTTTTCCAGGCTCTTGCCCTGCTTCTGGCGGGCCAGGAACTGCTCGTGCATGTTCTCGATCTTGAAGTTGGTCAGGTAGCCGTACTTGATGGCCTCGCTCAGGATCTTGCCGGGGTCGGCGGTGTGGACATGCAGGTTGATGACGTCATCGTCCTCGATGCAGACGACGCTGTCGCCGTTGGACTCGGCGAAAGCACGCATCTTTGCGGCGCTTGCGCCCTCGTTCTTGTTGATGAGGAACTGGGTGCAGTAGCCGTTCTTGATGTCCTCGACCTTCATCAGGTCATCGGTAAAGACGCCCTTGCCGGCGTTCTCGGTGGAGAGCTTGGCCTTGTTGGGGGCAGCCTCGCCGCCGGCCACGATGTCCTCGCCGTGGAAGACCTTGCCCATGCCCTCAAAGATGATCATGATGCCCTGGCCGCCGGCATCCACAACGCCGGCCTTCTTCAGAACAGGCAGCAGGTTGGGGGTGTCCTCCAGAGCCTTCTGGCCGGCGGCCAGCACTACGTCCCACAGAGCGGGGACTTCGCTGGAATCGCAGGCAGCTGCTTCTTCGGAGGCCACGCGGGCAACGGTCAGGATGGTGCCCTCGGTGGGCTTCATGACGGCCTTGTAAGCGCCCTCGACGCCCTTCTTCAGAGCCTCAACGATGTCGGCTGCACCGGCTTCCTTCTTGCCTTCCAGCGCCTTGGAGAAGCCGCGGAACAGCAGGCTGGTGATAACGCCGGAGTTGCCGCGGGCGCCGCGCAGCATGGCGGAGGCGGCGGTCTTTGCGGCCTCGCCCACGGTGCAGCTGTCGTCCATGGCCTGCAGCTCACGGACGGCTGCGCCGACGGTCATGCCCATGTTGGTGCCGGTGTCGCCATCGGGGACAGGGAACACGTTCAGCTCGTCCACGCGGGAGCGCTGATTGTTGATGTTGTTTGCGCCGGAAATGATGGCGTCGCGCAGGATCTTACCAGAAATCATTTGAATTTTCTCCTTATTCTCTTGTCCGATCAGGCGATCACGTCGTCCACGGAGACGATCACGCGGGCGACCTTCAGGCCGGTGGCCTGCTCCACCTCGTCCTTCACGCGGTGCGAGATGCTACGCGCGGCGGTCGAGATGTTCAGCCCGTAGCTGACGGCAATGTGCAGCTCGATCACGAGACGGCCCTCTTCCTGCGTGACACGGACGCCCTTTGCCGAAAAATCAGCGCCGTGTACCATGCTCCGCACCTTGTCGGTCAGATCACGGGGGGCATTGCGGCCACACCGTAGCAATGTTTGGTTGCTTCGCCCACGAGCGTGGAAAAATACTCGGCTGAGAAGCTGACATCTCCCAGCGGGCGGAAAACGGGAAGTGATCATAGTCGCTCTGCTCCTTTTATCAGATTGTTTGATTTGGCCCGGCGAACCGGGAAAGGAATCTTACACGCTTATTATACCTCTTTACCGGCCCGGTGTACAGCGGAAAATTGCAACTCCTGTGCCGGATATGCCCCATTGCACCCGATTTCGAGCGCCGCAGTGGGTATCCTGAGAACAGGGCCGCAGTGCCAGAGGCCCGGTGGGCAGTTCCTTTCTGTTTAGTATAGCACAAAATGCGCCAGAGTGCATGGTTTTTCCGCATGTTTTGAAAAAGAGCGAAAAATGACTGTGAATAAAATCTAAAAAGTATGATTATTCCCTTTAACTCGCTGTGAAAAAGTGCTAAAATCAAATCAGAGAGACGGGGCGCTGCGCCCACAACGGCAGAATTTGTTTTTCGATAGGAGAGCTGATGATGAACATTTTGTTTTTCCTTTCCCCAAAGCAGGACCTGATGTATGTCTACGATGACTTCACCCTGCGGCAGACGCTGGAAAAATGGGAGAACAACCGCTACGCATCCATCCCGGTGCTCAACCGCAAGGGCGAGTATGTGGGCACCCTGACGGAGGGGGACATCCTCTGGGGGCTGAAAAAATACCATGGCCTGGACCTGGAAGCCGCCGAGGACGTGCCCATTTCCAGCTTTGCCCACAAGCGGGATTACAAAGCCGTGACCGTGAGCACCAGCATGGACCAGCTCATCGAAGCGGCCATGAACCAGAACTTTGTGCCGGTGGTGGACGACCGGGGCATGTTCATCGGCATCGTCCGGCGGCAGGCCATCATCCGGTATTGCTACGATAAGGCCCGCGCTGAGCAGCCCGCCGCAAAACCGGCCCGGCGGCAGGAAATGGCGTCAGCTGCGGCAAACTGAATCGTTTGTAAAATCCATGTAAAATCTGCGAAAAGAACTGTGCCAAAACCCGGCGAACCGCGCAAAAATGTATCAAAAACGCAAAAAACATGTAAAATAAGGCTTGTTGAAACAGGCCGCTCGATGCTATAATAAAAAGGACGGCGTTCAGGCAGAAAGAGCCCGGCGGCCGTCCTTTGTCTGTTCAAAAGAAAAAGGAAGAACATTTTTAGGAGTATCGAGATGGATATCACACACATCACCTCTCTGCTGGGCGGTATTGCGCTGTTTCTGTACGGAATGTCCATCATGGGCGCCGGCCTGGAAAAGCTGGCCGGCGGCAAGATGCAGGGCGTATTGCAGAAGCTGACCTCTTCCACCATCAAGGGCGTTATTTTCGGCACCCTCATCACCGGCGTGATCCAGTCGTCGGCCGGTACGGTCGTCATCTGTGTCGGCCTTGTCAACTCCGGCATCATGACCCTTACGCAGTCGGTAGGCGTTATCATGGGTGCGAACATTGGTACTACGGTCACCGGCCAGCTCATCCGCATGGCGGATATCTCGGGCGACAGCCTCTGGCTGACCCTCATCCAGCCCAAGACGTTTGCGCCGGTGGTGGCGTTTATCGGCTGCATTTTTTATGTGTTCATCCGCAGCGCGAAAAAGAGAACATCGGCCAGATCATGCTGGGCTTCGGCATCCTGTTCACCGGCATGAGCCTGATGGACACCGGCGTGTCCCCCCTGCGGGAGAGCGCCGCGTTCCAGGAGCTGTTCGTCACCATGACCAACCCATCCTCGGCGTTCTCGTGGGCGTGGTGGTCACGGTCATCATCCAGTCGTCCTCGGCGTCGGTGGGTATCCTGCAGGCTCTGTCCAGCACCGGCCTCGTCACCTTCAGTTCGGCCATCCCCATCGTGCTGGGTGCCCACATCGGCACCGCCTTCACCCCGCTGCTGACCATCGGCGGCTCCTCCAAGGACGGCAAGCGCGCCGCCCTCATCCACCTGTACTTTAATATCATCGGCAGCGTGGTGCTGATGGCGGCCATCTATGCGGTGCGCTACACCATCGGCATCCCTGTGGGGCGATGTGATGAACAAGAGCAGCATCGCAAACATCCACACCATGACCAGCGTGGCGGCGATGCTCCTCTTCCTGCCGTGCAGCAGTGTGCTGTCCAAGCTGGCTGTCCTCACCGTGCCCGACAGCGCCGAGGAAGCGCAGGAGCTGAGTATGCCGGTGCTGGACGAGCGTCTGTTCAAGAGCCCGGCCGTGGCCCTGCAGCAGGCCAAGAACGCGGTGGTCAAGATGTCCCGCCGTGCGGCCCGCAACGTGAACCTGTCGGCCCCGCTGCTGCTCAAGATGGACGAGGACGTCGTGAGCGCGGTGAATGTCCGGGAGAACCTCATCGACCGGATGGAGGTCGAGATCTCCAACTACCTCATCAAGATGACCGATCAGGAGCTGGGCGACGACGAGAGCCACGCCGTGACCGAGCTGCTGAACTTTGTCACCGAGTACGAGCGCATCGGCGACTATGCCGTCAACATCATGGAAAAATCCGAGGAGCTTTATGAGAAGGAAGCGTCCTTCAGCGACCACGCACAGGAGGAGCTCAAGCTCCTCACCGGCGCGATGGAGCGCGTGCTGGACCTGACGAACGACGCCTTTGAGAACAATGACGTCGCATTGGCCCGCCAGGTGGAGCCGCTGGAAGAGGTCATCGACATCATGGTCGAAAAGCTGCGCGACCAGCACATCAAGCGCCTGAAGAATGGCATCTGTTCCATCGACACCGGCGTCGTCTTCCTGGATGTGCTGAACAATGTGGAGCGCATCTCCGACCACTGCTCCAACATCGCGGCCCGTCTGATCGGCATGAACCAGGGCGACGACTACGACTCCCACACCCTGAAGAGCCTGATGCACCACAACCCCACCAAGGAATACTCGCTCCATTACGAACAGTGCTGCAAGGACTACCTTGTGCCGCTGGAAGCCATGGAAGCGTAATGCACCGATGACAGCAGAGACCCTCCCCGGCGGGAGGGTCTCTGTCATTCTCCCAGGTCCTCCAATATGGTCCGCAGCTCGGTCTCGCTGTAGACCGCAAGGCCCTGCTTGATGCGGAGGGCGTCGTTTTCGGGCAGGAGGTTGACGTAGATGCCGGTCTCCTCCAACCGGTCGGCGGGTTCCCCGTCGGCCCCGCAGGCATAGACCGTCAGCATCCCGCCCTCGTCGCAGAGGTAGTAAAGGGCCGTCCGCTCCGGCAGGGCCTGCGCCGCCAGACTCAGCGGCACCGAGTCCGGCGTTTCGTCCTGCGGGGCAGGGGAGGGCAGCGTCAGCCGGGGGAGGGCCATCCAGAACAGGCTGAACGCGATGGCAAAGGCGCAGAGCGCATAAAACAGGCAGAGAACGAGCTTGCGCACAGGGAAATCACTCCTTTGCAGGGAAAGTTTCAAACGGTAGTATGCGCAAAAAGAAAGTTTTCCAGACAGGAGAACAGAATTTTCACAGCAGAATGCTGTACTTTGCAGGGCAAAATGTGCTATACTACCCTTATCCGGGGAAAATTCTGCCCTTTTGCCGGTCGGACCGGGCGGGGCAGTTTGTCGTATTACCAGCGAATCATCGGCCCAGTGGCCGGTCAGGAGGCGATCCTTATCGAACCAAGAAAGATCCACCAGAGCGGGGCGAAGAGAGAACCCCAGCCTTCCGTGGGACGTCAAGTCAATGTGAACAACAGCCGCCGGGACCCGGCTCCCAGCGGGAAGCCCCCCAAGGAGCCGAAGGAGAAGAGCAGGCACCCCCTGCTGCGGTTCCTGGGCCGCACCCTCGCGATGCTGATCTGTCTGGGCATCATGGCGGGCAGCCTGCTGATGGTGGGCATGGTCTATTACGCGGTGCAGGCCACGGCCAACGACGGCGACCTGCTGGATCTGGACAACATCGAGCTGAGCCAGTCCAGCGTGGTGGTGGCCACCGACCCGGACACCGGTGCACAGGTGGAGTATGCCACCCTGCGCTCTTCCAACAGCCACCGCGTGTGGGCCGATCTGGAGCAGATCCCCACGAACCTGCAGTATGCGTTCATCTGCACCGAGGACAAAGACTTTTCTACAACGAGCCGGGCGTCAACTTCAAGCGCACCATCGGCGCGATGGTCAACGAATACCTGCTGCCGATCTACAGCTCCAAGCAGGGCGCTTCCACGCTGGAGCAGCAGCTCATCAAGAACCTGACCAGCGGACAAGAGCGCCAGCGGCATTGAGGGTGCACTGCGCAAGCTGCGCGAGATCTACCGCGCCCTCTGCCTGAGCCGCAGCTATTCCAAGGAGACCATCCTGGAAGCGTACCTCAACACCATCAGCTTCACGGGCACGATTCAGGGCGTGCAGACGGCGGCCAACGAGTACTTCAACAAGGATGTCAGCCAGCTGACCCTCTGGGAGTGCGCGTCCATCGCGTCCATCACCAAGAATCCGACCAACTACAACCCCTACACCAACCCCGAAAACTCATCCACCGCCGCAACTTCCTGCTCTACAATATGTGGCAGCAGGGCGTGATCTCGGAGGATGACTACCGGAACGCCGCCGCCCAGCCGCTGGTGCTGGCGGAGGATACCAGCAAGAAGAACACCTCCTCCGTGACCAGCTACTTCACCGATGCCCTGTTCAACGAGGTGGTCGGCGACATCATGGAGAAGGAGGGCGTGGACGAAGCCACGGCCCAGAACATGCTCTACACCGGCGGCTATACCATCGAAGCCACCGTCAACCCCAAGATGCAGACCGCCATGGAGAATCTGATGCTCAACACCGACGATGCCTATTTCCCGGCCGGCTGGCATGAGGAAGAGGTGACCTCCATCTCGGACGACGACGTGCAGGTGATGAACGAGGACGGCACCCCCAAGACCCGCACCGGCGACGACGGTACCGTTTACTATTACCGCAATGTCCGCACCCAGGCGGCCATGGTCACGCTGGACTATGACGGCAATGTGCTGGCCATGGTGGGCGGTCTGGGCGAAAAGACCAAGAGCCTCTCCCTGAACCGCGCCTACAGCGTCACCCGGCAGACCGGCTCCACCATCAAGCCCATCGGTGCCTATGCGCTGGGCATCGAGTATGGTCTGGTCAACTGGTCCACCATGCTCAACAACTCGCCCCTCTACCTCAAGCAGGATATGGTCATCCGGGATGAGGACTACTGCCGCAAGAACGGCCTGATGGGCCTTTCCGACAAGCAGCTGCGCGCTTATCCCAACGCATGGCGCAGCTGGCCCCGCAACTACGGCGGCAACTACGGCGACAACTCCGATCTGCCGCTGTGGAACGGTCTGGCCCGCTCCCTGAACACCATCGCCATCCGTGTGGGCGACCTCGTGGGCGCAAGCAACATCTTCAACTTCGTCTACAATACCCTGCAGCTGACCACGCTGGACCCCTCCAGCGACGTGGGCCTTGCCCAGATGGTCATGGGCAGCCAGACCCACGGCGTCACGCCCACGGCGCTGGCGGCGGCGTTCCAGATCTTCTACGACGGCCAGTATACCACCCCGCATCTGTATACCCGTGTGCTGGACCGTGACGGCAACATCTATCTGGAAAACAACTCCACCAGCTATCAGGCCCTGACCCCCCAGACGGCCTATGTCATGAACCGCCTGCTGAAGAACGTCCTGTTCTCCAGCGTGGGCACGGCCAGCGGCCGCTACCCCAACTCCAACGGTATGGAGGCCTTCGGCAAGACCGGTACGGCCAGCGACGAGAAGGACCTGTGGTTCGTGGGCGGCACGCCCGTACTACGTCACCGCCGTGTGGTGGGGCTACGATGCGCCCTATGACATGACCAAGACCCTGAGTAAGAATCAGGCCAAGACCCGCACCTGCGTCATGGCGTGGAAGGCCTATATGGAAGAGGTCCAGAAGGACCTGCCCTATAAGCCGTTCCCGGCGGCAGACGGCGTGGTGGAGCGCGCCTACTGCACCCAGAGCGGTCTGCTGGCAGGCCCCAGCTGCCCCAGCCGCGCTACGGGTTATTACCGTGCGGACGACCTGCCCGATACCTGCAATTACTCCCACTCTTCGGGCGTGACGCAGGCGGCCCAGCCCGCAGCCGACCAGACCACCATCCCGGCGGACACTTCCGGTCTCGACACCGACTGAGCGCAAAAACTCATACTTTTTCCCATGGGATGGGTGCCATTCCGGCAAGGCGATGCGCCACTTCACGCATCAAAACTGGACAATCTGACAAAAACGCATCCGGCCTCTTGCAATGCAGGGGGCCGGATGCTATTATATTCTCTGCAAGAACACTTGTGTTTGTGAGGTGAACAAGTTGGAACGCCGCTTTTATCTGGTGGACGCACAGGTCCTGCCGGAAGTCTTCCTCAAGGTCGTCCGGGCCAAGGAGCTTCTGGCCAGCGGGGAGGCGCGCAGCATCTCGGCTGCGACCCGCAGCGTGGACCTGTCGCGCAGTGCTTTTTATAAATATAAAGACTGCATTTTTGACTCCGAGAACGGCCGCGAGGTCATCACCGTGATGGCGACCCTGCGGGACGAGACGGGTGCACTGCAGAGCCTGCTGGCCGGCATCAGCGCCGCCGGTGCCAGCATCGTGACCATCAACCAGTCCACACCGGAAAACGGTGCCGCGCTGGTGGCCGTCACCATCCGCACCGACACCATGCAGATGACCCCCGAGGAGCTGACCGAAAAGCTCTCCCGCCAGCGGATGGTCGTGGGTGTGCACTGCGGATACAATCTGTAAACAACTAAGAGATAGGAACGAGGGTTTACCATGGCAAAAATCGCGATCTTAGGCTTTGGCACGGTGGGCAGCGGCGTGTACGAGGTGCTCTGCCGCAACGCCGCCGGTGTCTCCCGCCGCGCAGGCGAGCCGGTGGAGGTCAAGTACATCCTTGACCCCAAGGATTTCTCCGGCCACCCGGCCGCGCATCTCTTCATCAAGAACTTCGATACCATTCTGGAAGACCCGGAGATCAAGGTGGTGGTGGAGACCATCGGCGGCACCCGCTTTGCGTACCCCTATGTCAAGGCCTGCCTCGAGAGCGGCCGCAGCGTATGCACCTCCAACAAGGAGATGGTGGCCACCTACGGCGCAGAGCTGCTGGCTCTGGCCAAGGCCCACGGCTGCGCCTTCCTGTTCGAGGCTTCTGTGGGCGGCGGCACCCCCATCATCACTCCGATGCACCAGTGCCTCGCGGCCAACGTCATCACCGAGGTGGAGGGCATCGTCAACGGCACCACCAACTTCATGCTCACCAAGATGGTCCACGAGAATCTGGGCTTTGACGAGGCACTGAAGATCGCGCAGGAGCTGGGCTACGCCGAGACGAAGGACCCCGGCGACGATGTGGACGGCCGCGACGCCTGCCGCAAGATCGCCATCCTGTCCTCGCTGGTCTGCGGCCACCAGATCTACCCCCAGAACATCCCCACTCGCGGCATCCGCGAGATCACCATCGCCGATGTGGCGGCGGCGGAAACTGGGCTGCGTCATCAAGCTCATCGCCTGGATGAAGCGGGGCGAGGACGGCAGCGTGGCCGCGGGCGTGGAGCCCTGCCTGGTGCCCCGGGCGAACCAGCTGGCCGGCGTGGACGACGTGTTCAACGCCGTGCTGGTCAAGGGCGATATGCTGGGCGACGTGGTCTTCTACGGCAAGGGAGCAGGCAAGCTGCCCACCGCCAGCGCCGTGGTGGCCGACGTGGTGGACGCCCTCAAGAACGGCTCCAAGGTCCACGACAGCCTGTTCTGGCAGCCCGCCGAGCCGGTGGAAGGGATGCTCACCGACCCGGCGCCCGCCGCATATTATGTGCGTGTGGCAGGCATTGCTCCGGCGGTGGTGGAGGCCATCTACGGCACCGGAAAGGTCGTGGAGGAGCGGTTCGACGGCTGCTCGTACTTCGTCGAGAAGGCCGACGCCAGAGCGCTGGCCGAAGCAGCCCGGAAGGTGGAGGCCGTGGGCGGCAGCGTGAAGCTGGTGCTCAAGCGTCTGCCAGAGGAAGCATAAAAGGGAAGGTGCAGCCATCATGAAGATCAAAGTCTCTGTCCCGGCCACCAGCGCCAATGTCGGCTCCGGCTTCTTCGATGCGCTGGGCCTGGCGGTGACCCTGTACAATACCGTGACCTTTGAAGAGAGCGACCATCTGGACATCTCGGCAGCGGACGGCACCCGCATCCCCCGCAACGAGTCCAATCTGGTCTACCGCTCGGCCAAGGGCCTGTTCGACAAGGTGGGCAAGACCATCCCGCCCCTCAAGCTCGTGCAGACCAACGCCATCCCCATGGCCCGGGGCCTCGGCTCGTCCTCGGCCTGCATCATCGCGGGCCTGCTGGGCGCCAACCGGATGCTGGGCGATGTGCTCAACACGCAGGAGCTGCTGACGCTGGCCACCTCCATCGAGGGCCACCCGGACAACGTGGCACCGGCTCTGCTGGGCGGCCTGACCAGCAGCGTCTACGAGGACGGCGTGGTCTACTCCGTCAAGCGGGATGTGGACGAGAGCCTCTGCTTCGCGGCCATCGTGCCGGACTACAAGCTGCTGACCGAGGCCGCCCGTGCGGCCCTGCCGAAGCAGGTCTCCCACAAGGATGCGGTCTACAACCTGTCGCGCGCAGCACTGGTGCCTGCGGCCTTCTGTGAGGGCCGCCACGAGCTGCTGGCCATTGCGACGGAGGATAAGCTGCACCAGCCCTACCGGATGCCGCTGATGCCCGGCTCGAAGGAAGCCTTCGCGCTGGCAAAGCAGTGCGGGGCAAAGGCCGTGTATGTGTCCGGTGCCGGTTCCACCGTGATGGCGGTGGCCGAGCGCGCCGACGCAGAGGAATTTTACAAGGGCCTGGAGGCAGGCCTCGAACAGCTGGAAGGGCTGGACGGATGTGAAGCATTTACGCTGCTGCGCCTGGATGCAGATAATACCGGCGCAACCGTGGAATGATATTAGGCGTACGCCCTGCGCAGAAAAGCAGGGCAGAAGAAGAGGAGAGTGACAAACTATGGCGTTGATCGTACAGAAGTTCGGCGGTTCTTCCGTGAAGGACCGGGACCGTATTTTCAACGTGGCCCGCATCGTGGCCAATACCCACAACGCAGGCAATGACGTGGTGGTCGTGGTGTCCGCCCAGGGCGATACCACCGACGACCTGATCGCAAAAGCAGCGGAGATCACCCACAACCCCTCCGCACGTGAGATGGATATGCTGCTGGCAGCAGGCGAGCAGATCAGCATTTCGCTGCTGGCCATGGCGCTGAACGAGCTGGGCTGCCATGCCACCAGCCTGACCGGCTGGCAGGCTGGCTTCCGCACCGACCGTGCCTACACCAAGGCCCGCATCACCAGGCTGGAGACCGAGCGCATCTCTTCGGAGCTGGAGCGCAACCGCGTGGTCGTCGTGGCAGGCTTCCAGGGCCTGAACAAGCTGGACGACATCACCACGCTGGGCCGCGGCGGCTCGGACACCAGCGCTGTCGCCATCGCGGCAGCCCTGCACGCCGACCGCTGCCAGATCTTCACCGACGTGGAGGGCGTTTACACGGCCGACCCGCGCAAGGTGCGCAACACCCGCAAGCTGGACGAGATCACCTTCGACGAGATGCTGGAGCTGGCCTCTCTCGGCGCACAGGTGCTCAACAACCGCAGCGTGGAGCTGGCCAAGAAGTATAACGTGGAGCTGGAGGTGCTCTCCAGCCTGAACCCCGTGCCGGGTACGGTCGTCAAGGAGGTTACAAAAGACATGGAAGGTATGCTGATCAAGGGTGTCGCAAAGGACACCGACGTTGCTGTTATCACGATTCTGAACGTTCCCGATGAGCCGGGCACCAGCTTCAAGATCTTCGGTCTGCTGGCCCAGAAGAACATCAACGTGGACATCATCCTGCAGTCCACCGGCCGCGACGGCAAGAAGGATATCTCCTTCACCTGCTCCGAGGGCGAAGCAGACACCGCACTGCGTGTGCTGAAGGACAGCGGCAAGTTCCAGGACGCCACCTGCGACGAGACCTGCGCCAAGGTGTCCATCGTGGGTGCCGGTATGCAGAGCCACAGCGGCGTGGCCTCCAAGATTTGATGCCATGACCACCGAGACCACCTGCCTGTCCTCCATCTGGGAAACCGATGAAAAGACCCGGAACTTCCTCGCAGCCCACGGCCGGGCAGGGGATTACAAGCCCCTCAAGCCCGCAGACCTTGCGTACTATGACGGTGTGGTGCAGGTGGACCTGTCGAAGATCCGCCCGATGATCGCACTGCCCATGCACCCGTCCAATGCGTTCACCATCGAGGAACTGAACGCCAACCTGCACGACATCCTGCATGACTGCGAGGAAAATGTCCAGAAGCTCGTGGGCCGCAGGGACGTGAAGCTGGACCTGTGCAGCAAGATCGAGAACGGGAAACTGCGGGTGGACCAGGGCGTCATCGCGGGCTGCGCAGGCGGCCTGTTCGACAGCATCTATGAGGCGGCTTCCATCCTCAAGGGCCACACCGGCGGCTGCGGCGACTATGCGCTCAGCGTTTACCCCGGCAGCCAGCCCATCATGATGGAGCTGACCCGCACCGGCGTTCTGACCGACCTGATGGCCAGCGGTGCCACCATCCGCACTGCGTTCTGCGGCCCCTGCTTCGGTGCCGGTGACGTGCCCGCCAACGGGGCACTGTCCATCCGCCATACCACCCGCAACTTCCCCAGCCGCGAGGGCTCCAAGCCCGGCAGCGGGCAGCTGGCCGGGGTGGCGCTGATGGATGCCCGCAGCATCGCGGCCACTACGGTCAACGGCGGCATCCTGACACCGGCCACTGAGATCGACTACGACCCTACCGTGCCGGAGTACCACTACGACCCGTCCAGCTACGAGACCAGAGTCTATCAGGGCTTCGGCCACGGCGATTACGACGCGCTGCTCAAGTTCGGCCCCAACATCAAGGACTGGCCGGAGATCGCCCCGCTGGGCGAGAACCTGCTGCTCAAGGTGGCTTCCTATATCACCGACCCGGTGACCACCACCGATGAGCTCATCCCCTCCGGCGAGACGTCGTCCTACCGCTCCAACCCGCTGGGTCTGGCAGAGTTCACCCTCAGCCGCAAGGACCCCGCCTATGTGGGCCGCGCCAAGGCTGTGCAGGCCGAAGAAGCCGCCCGCCGCGCCGGGCAGGGGGATGCGGCCCTGCTGGAACAGATCCGCGCCGTGCCCGGCTGTGAGCAGCTGACCTGGGAGGATGTGCAGCTCTCGTCTACCATCTTCGCCGTCAAGCCCGGCGACGGTTCGGCTCGTGAGCAGGCGGCGTCCTGTCAGCGTGTGCTGGGGGCCGGGGCGAACATCGCGGTGGAATATGCCACCAAGCGCTACCGCTCCAACCTCATCAACTGGGGCATGCTGCCTTTCCAGCTGGCCGGGGCCACCCCGTTTGGGCTGGGGGACTACATCCTCATCCCCAATATCCGCGAGGCCCTCAAGGGCGACCTGCAGAACATCCCTGCCTATGTGCTGGGCGGGGCCGTCAAGCCGTTCACCCTGTATATGGCTCCGCTGACTGCGGACGAACGCCAGATCCTGGCCGACGGCTGCCTCATCAATTTCTATAAGCACTAAGTATTGATACGATGCCGAAAAAGCATTCGCCCTTTTGGGACGGGTGCTTTTTGGGCTTTCATGGGAGGAAACACAATGCCCGGCGATCTTCACAATCATTCCACCTGTTCGGACGGCTCCGTCCCCATCCACCGCCTGCCCCAGATGGCAGCGCGGGTGGGGCTGGACACGATGGCCATCTCCGACCACGACACGCTCCTGAGCGTCCGGTACTGTTACGAACACCCCACCCAGGACGGCGTCCGGCTCATCCCGGCCACCGAGCTGACCGGTTACGACTACGAGCGGCACCACCGGGTGCACCTGCTGACCTTCTGGCCCGACCCGGAAAGCCCGGAGCTCATCCGCCACTGCGACATCATGCGCCAGCGCCGGAACGAGTGCTGCCTGCAAAGTGCGCGAGAGATCGAGCAGATCTACCCGCAGTTCCGCACCGAGCAGGCGCTGGAATATGCAAAGGACAGCGGGGTGCTGTTCAAGAGCGGCATCATGCAGGCGCTGTGTGAGCTGGGTCTGGCCGAGGGCATCTACGGTGAGGAGTACCACCGTCTGTTCGGCTGGGAGCCGCGCGGCATCGTGCTGCACTCGCCGGAGTATCCGCCGGTGCAGGAGGTGCTGGCCACGGCCAGGGCGGCGGGAGCCGTCGTGGTGTTTGCCCACCCGACCGTCTACAAGAGCATGCCGCTGCTGCGGGAGCTGGTCAAAGAGGGGATGGTGGACGGCATCGAGGTGGACCACCCCCGCAACAGCCCGGAAGACCGCGCCGAGTGCATCGCCCTGTGTGCGCAGTACGGCCTGATCCACACCGGCGGCACGGATTTTCACGGCTCGAACCACAAGCACCCCCACCCGGTCGGCACCTGCACGACCCCGGACGACCAGATCGCCCGGATCGAAGCGCTTGCGCAGAAGCGGAAAGAATAGTATAATAAAAACACCCAAATGTAAAAAGAGAGGATGTTTCCGATATGAGCAAATCGTTCGAGTTCCCCAATGTGGGCACCTGCTCCAAGCTGACCAAGATCGTCCTGAACGATGACCACACCATCGAGTCCATCGAGGTCATCGGTGGCTGCAACGGCAACCTGAAGGGCATCAGCCGCCTGCTGAAGGGCATGAAGGCAGAGGACGCCATCGAGCGGATGGAGGGCACCACCTGCGGTCCCCGCCCCACCAGCTGCCCCGACCAGATCGCAAAGAACCTGAAAAAGGCACTGGCAGAGCTGTAACCTGCCGTGTTCCAAAGGCCGAACTGCATGTTTTGTGCGGTTCGGCCTTTTTTGCTGATTTTTTCCGGCCCGATGGGGCTATACTTCTGCTGAGTCATATCAAACGACAGGGAGCAGGCAAATGAGCATTTGGGAAGCATTCGGCATGGGCAGATACAAGGGCTTTTCGCGGGAGGCGGGGCTGCTGCTGGACGAGGCAGTGGAGTTGGCGGGCGGTTTTGGCTGCAAAAAGGCAGATACCGGCCACCTTCTCCTCGCCATGCTCCAGACAGACCGGGGCGCGGCAGGGCGGTTCCTGGCCGGAAAAAACATCACCGAGCTGGCCGTCCGGCGGCAGCTGGCCGAGGACCGCCCCGGCCCGGTGCAGCATCTGGACCGCCGCGCGCTGGCACCGGACCTCCGCCGGGCCATGGATTATGCCCTCATCGGGGCGCAGAATGCCCACCAGACCCGCGCTGAGCCGGAACACCTGCTCTGCGCCATGCTGGAGGATACCGACTGCGCCGCCGGGGTGCTGCTGGCATCGATGGGCGTCCAGCTGACGGATGCCGTGCGGGAGTGCCGCCAGCTTTCGGGGCAGTTCATCCTGCCCAGCCAGCCCCGGACCTCCCCGCCTCTGCCGCGAGGGAGCCGGGCCAGCGACAAATACTGCCGCGACCTGACCCGCCGCGCCGCCGATGGCGAGCTGGACCCGGTGTTCTGCCGGGAAAAGGAACTGGACCGGATGGTGGAGATCCTGTGCCGCCGCCAGAAGAACAACCCCTGTCTGGTGGGGGAGCCGGGCGTGGGCAAGACGGCGCTGGCCGAAGGGCTGGCCCAGCGCATTGCAGCCCGCGAGGTGCCCCGGATGCTGCAGGGCCGCCGCCTGCTGGCGCTGGATATGGCCAGCCTTGTGGCGGGCACAAAATACCGCGGCGACTTTGAAGAGCGGTTCAAAAACCTGCTGGAAGAACTGGTGCGGGACGGCACGGCCATCCTGTTCGTGGACGAGTTCCACACCATTGTCGGGGCCGGAGCGGCGGAAGGTGCCATTGACGCGGCCAGCATCCTCAAACCGGTGCTGGCCCGCGGGGAGCTGCAGCTCATCGGTGCGACCACGAATCAGGAGTTCCGCACCCACATCCAGAAGGATGCCGCGCTGGAACGCCGCTTTGGCCGGGTGCAGATCGAAGAGCCTGCGCCGGAGCAGGCAGTGGCCATCCTCGAAGGGCTGGCCCCCCCGCTACGAGCACTACCACAATGTGCGTCTGCCGCTGGAGACCCTGCAGGAGGCCGTGGAGCTTTCGGTGCGGTATCTGCCGGGGCGGTGCCTGCCCGATAAGGCCATCGATCTGGTGGATGAGGCCTGTGCGGCCGCCCGCATCCGCGCCGAGCGGGAGGGCATCCGGGACCCGGAACTGACGCGGGAGGAGATCGCCCGCGTGGTGGCGCAGGCCAGCGGTGTCCGCCGAGCGGGTGGGTGAGAAAGAGCGGGAGCGGCTCGACCGGCTGGAAGAGCGCCTCAACGCGGAGATCGTCGGCCAGCAGAAAGCGGTGGCGGCGGTGGCCGGTGCCATCCGGCGCAGCCGCACCGGGCTGGGGGAGCCGGGGCGGCCCATCGGGGCGCTGCTCTTCCTGGGGCCGACCGGCGTGGGGAAGACGGCCCTTGCCAAGGCGCTGGCCCGCAGCTGGTTCCGGCAGTGAGAAAGCCCTGCTCAAGTTCGATATGTCGGAATATCAGGAGCAGCACACCACGGCCCGGCTGCTGGGTGCGCCGCCGGGCTATCTCGGCCACGATGAGGGCGGGCAGCTGACCGAGGCCGTCCGCCGTCGTCCTTACAGCGTCGTGCTGTTTGACGAGATCGAAAGGCGCACCCGGACATCCAGAACATCCTGCTGCAAATTCTGGAGGACGGCCAGCTCACCGATGCCATGGGCCGCAAGGCGGATTTCCGCAACACCATCGTGCTGCTGACGTCCAATCTGGGCGCGCGCTTTCTGGCGGGGCAGAACGCGCCGCTGGGCTTTGCAGCGGGCAGCGAGGCTGTGTTCGAAAAGCAGTCGGCACAAGCCATTGGAGAGGCGAAAAAGTGGTTCCGGCCGGAGCTGGTGGGGCGGCTGGATGAGCTGATCGTCTTCCGCCCGCTGGGGGAGCAGAGCCTCTGCTCCATCGCCGAAAAGCTGCTGGGCCAGCTGGAAGAGCGTGCGGCCCACAGCGGGTATCAGCTGAGCCATACGTCCCGCGTGGGCCCGGCACTGGCGGCGCGGGCGCGTTCGCCCTATGGGGCGCGCGAACTGCGGCGGCAGGTGGACCGCGCCGTCGAACAGGCACTGGCCGACCAGATCGCCGCCGGTGCCGCCCACACCGGCCAGCACTGGACGGCGGACTGCACGGCCGATGGGCAGGTGACGCTGCTCCAAACGGAAACAGCAGCCGTGGGGCAGACCACCGGCTGACGATCCGCTGTTCTTCCGAAAGACCCCCTTGAAACTCCTGCGATTTCTGTTATCATAGAGGTAATCGAAATTGCAGGAGGACGCCATGCGCACCTTATTTTTACTGAACCCCGCTGCGGGCAAGCAGGACTGTACGGCCCAGCTCATTCCGCAGATCGAAGCCGCTGCCCGACGGGCGGGCCTTGCCCCGGAAGAGGTCACGATCCACGTCACTGAATACGCTGGGCACGCGCGGGAACTGGCCCGCGCAGCGGCACAGCAGGCCGCAGCGGAGGGTGTGCCCCTCCGCATCTATACCGCCGGAGGCGACGGCACCTTTATGGAGGCGATGACCGGGGTGCAGGGCATTCCCGGTGCGGCGGTCGGATGCCTGCCCTACGGCAGCGGCAACGATTTTCTGCGCACTTACGGCACAAAGGAAGAGTTTGCAGACCTGGACGCGCAGCTGGCAGGCGGGGAAGTGACCATCGACCTGCTCCAGACGAACCTGGGTCTGTCCGCCACTATCTGCGCGGCGGGCCTGGATGCCCAGGTGGCCTATGGCATCCCGAAATTCCGGCGCTTCCCGCTGTGCGGCGGAGAGGCGGCATATCTGCTCTCCATCGTGGAGCAGCTGTGCGGCCGTATCGGCCGGACGCTGACCTTCACCATCGACGAGGAAACCCTGACCGTGGACTGCCTGATGTGCGCCATCTGCAACGGCAAGGCGTATGGCGGCGGCTTCCTGGCCGGGCCGGAGGCGGTGCCCGACGACGGCTGGCTGGATGTCTTCATCGTCCGCAAGGTCGGGCGGCTGACCATTGCCAAGCTGCTGAGCCTGTACAAAAATGGACGCCACTTCGTGAATGGCCAGCTGACTGAGGCGGCAAAACCGTATTTCATCTACCGCCGCGCAAAGCGTGTGTCGCTCCGCCCGGCAGACGGGCGCGGGCCCATCGTGGCCACGGCGGACGGCGAGTGCGCCCCCTGCGGCGAAGTGACGGCCTCGCTTCAGCCGCTGGCAGGCCGCATCCTGCTGCCGAAGCCTGCCTATGAGCGGTTCTGTGCGGCGCGCAGCACACCAGCCGATGTGACAGAATGACTGCAGAGATCCCTGTGCGGGAGTCCATTCCGCACAGGGATTTTTACGTGGTGCGGAGGGATTTTGGAGTCGTCATAAATATTTAACAAAAAGTTCCGAAACCTCTTGATTTTTGCGGGCAAGATGAGTACAATACACTTAGCACTCAGAGAAAAGGAGTGCTAAACAACCGGAAGCCGGTAAACCATAGCCTCCGGGCACAACGATGTTTTCATTTTATTTTTATAATAGGAGGGCAAGAACTATGAAGATCATTCCTCTTGCAGACCGTGTTGTTATCAAGACTGTTGAGGTCGAGGAGACCACCAAGGGCGGCCTCATCCTGACCGGCAGCGCAAAAGAAAAGCCCCAGGTGTGCGAGGTCATCGCAGTCGGCCCCGGCGGCGTCGTGGACGGCAAGGAAGTAAAGATGACCGTGAAGGTCGGCGACAAGGTCCTCACCAGCAAGTATTCCGGCACCGAAGTGAAGGTGGATGGCGAGGAGTGCACCATCGTCCGTCAGGGCGATATCCTGGCCGTTGTGGAAGATTGAGTTTCTCCCTCTACTGTAATGTAAGAAATTGAGCTTTGAAGGAGCGATTGGATTATGGCTAAACAGATCAAGCAGGGCGAGGACGCCCGCAAGGCACTGTGCGCTGGCATTGACACGCTGGCAAATACGGTTAAGATCACCCTGGGCCCCAAGGGCCGCAACGTGGTGCTGGGCAAGAAGTTCGGCGCCCCCCTCATCACCAACGACGGCGTGACCATCGCCAAGGAGATCGAGCTGAAGGACGCGTTTGAGAACATGGGCGCACAGCTGGTGCGTGAGGTCGCAACCAAGACCAACGACGCAGCAGGCGACGGCACCACCACCGCAACCGTTCTGGCACAGGCAATGGTCACCGAGGGTATGAAGAACGTCACCGCCGGTGCAAACCCGATGGACATCCGCCGCGGCATGAGCAAGGCAGTCAACACCGCCGTTGAGACCATCAAGGCCCACAGCCAGAAGGTCAAGGATGCCAACGACATCGCACGTGTCGGCACCATTTCTGCAGGTGACCCGGAGATCGGCCGCCTGATCGCAGAGGCCATGGAGAAGGTCACTTCCGACGGCGTCATCACCATCGAGGAGAACAAGACCACCGCTGAGACCTACAACGAGATCGTCGAAGGCATGCAGTTTGACCGCGGCTATCTGACCCCGTATATGGTCACCGATACCGACAAGATGGAGGCTGACCTGGACAACGCCGCCATCCTCATCACCGATAAGAAGATCAGCGTCATTCAGGATCTCGTCCCGCTGCTGGAGCAGGTCATGCAGAACGGCATGAAGCTGCTGATCGTGGCTGAGGACATCGAGGGCGAGGCTCTGTCCACCCTGATCGTCAACCGCCTGCGCGGCACCCTGAACGTCTGCGCCGTCAAGGCCCCCGGCTTCGGCGACCGCCGCAAGGAGATGCTGCAGGATATCGCCACCCTGACCGGCGGCACCGTCGTGTCTGCTGACCTCGGCTACGAGCTGAAGGACGTTACCGTCGATATGCTGGGCCACGCCCGTCAGGTCAAGGTCACCAAGGAGAACACCACCATCGTGGGCGGCGCAGGCGACAAGGACGCCATCGCATCCCGCATCGCACAGATCCGCAACCAGATCGAGGCTGCTACCAGCGACTTTGACCGCGAGAAGCTGCAGGAGCGTCTGGCAAAGCTGGCGGGCGGCGTGGCCGTCATCAAGGTCGGCGCTGCCACCGAGGTCGAGATGAAGGACAAGAAGCTCCGCATCGAGGACGCTCTGAACGCTACTAAGGCAGCCGTTCAGGAAGGCGTCGTTGCCGGCGGCGGCACCGCTCCCATCAACGCCATCCCCGCTGTCCGTGCGCTGTGCGAGACGCTGGAAGGCGACGAGCGCACCGGCGCAAAGATCGTCCTGAAGGCTCTGGAAGCACCTCTGCGCCAGATCGCAAAGAACGCCGGTCTGGAAGGCAGTGTCATCATCGACAAGATTGTCTCTGCCAACAAGCCCAACTACGGCTTCGATGCACAGAACGAGGTCTTCGTGGACGACATGATCGCCGCAGGCATCGTTGACCCCACCAAGGTCACCCGCTCCGCTCTGGAGAACGCAGCTTCCGTCGCTGAGATGGTGCTGACCACCGAGAGCCTCGTGGCTGACCTGCCCGAACCCCCGGCTGCTCCTGCAGCTGCCGGCGGCGATATGGGCGGCATGGGCGGCATGTACTAATAACTGCCTAAAAAACTGCATGAATCCTTGATTTTTGGAGCGCGCAAAAGCGGATTTACGCCAAACTTACGCCACTTACGCCAAAAATCAAAGCGCACTATAGGGTAACAAAATCGGCACTCGCTGAAAAGCGGGTGCCGTTTTTTTGTGTCTAGGGGATTTGAAGATTCATGAAACCCACTGATGGATTCTGCGAGCGGCAGACTGTCAGCGGCTTTATTGTTGACGAAAAACAAAGGTAGGGATACAATAAGCCAAAATCCTAAAATGCCAAACAACCCAAGTGTCTGAAGGAAAAAGAGAATGCCATTGTGGATGCGTTGGAGCATTTTAAGATGGTATAAAAAGAAATCCCACGATTTACAAGCACTTGCCTGCCTGCAAATCGTGGGATTTTGTTTTAATGTGAATTGTTCGACCCAAGTTTTCTTTGTTGGCTCAAAAGAACTAGACATTAAAAAGGAAGTTCATCGTCATTAATTTGTACGCTAATTGTTGAGAGGCGACCGTAAATATTATCAAACAATACCTTTTGCTTGCTGGGGGAAAGACTTGTTACCATTTTATAGAAATCTATTACAGATTGGACATCTATATCTCTTTGGGCGTTGTAATTATAATCGCACGAGATAAAGCAGTCAATCAACTTCGTATTATTTTGAACATAATACTCTAAAGAAGAAGATTTAATGAACTCCTCCAATCTTGATAATGTAACCGATATATTATTGATTGGAGAATATTTATTTAGATAGTGATTGATGTGGCTCGACAATATATCTGCAAAATGACGATATATTTCTTTTTGACGGTTTGAGAAGTTTATTTGACTCATTACACCGGCCGATATATCATTCGTGATATCATGAAAAGATACATATCGTTGGTGAGGGTCTACTTTTACCATCTTTTCAATGATATGATGAAACTGAAAATCCAGAGTATCTTCCTTGAGAAGATGTTCAAACAATATTCCTACGAAATAAATTTCTGTCTGCTCATTATAGTCTCCACTCAATTTTACTTCATCTGGCATTTCCGTAGCAGGCCAATTGAGTACGATGCTGTTTTCATCCTTGCTTGTACTCTCTAAATGCTTTCCAAATCCGAAATCAATAATCTTAGCGTTTTCATTTTTGTCGATAAGAATATTTGCTGGTCGGATATCTCTGTGCAATATATTATGTTGTTCGAGATATTCAAAAGCTGATATTACTTCTCGAAATATGTCATTCCAATCTTTTCCCCATGGAGTAGGTTCAAACTTGTCAATGGTGACACCATCAACATATTCCATTTGAAGATAGCCTGTCTTTACTTCAGGGAAGAGATAATAGTTGTATATCCGTACAATGTTAGGATGCGAGATGTTGAAGAGAATGACAATCTCATCGACAAATCTATTGTAGTATTCATCAACGTGTCGGTAATCTTTTGGAACATATTTTTTGATTGCAAATTGGATACCTGTTGTTTCATCGAGAAACAAATGTGTATCACCCGTGCCTCCAGCTCCTAATGGCTTTATATATGTAAGGCTCTTCTTAGTATTAAAAGTAATAATATCGCCATTATTCATATCGACAAACCTCCTCTATTGTTGAGTATTATAACACATAATATGAAAGAATTCCACGAAAGAAATCACAAATGTACAATTTTACTGTTAAAAAACATAATAGATATGATGCAAAGAACATACAAGATAAGCCGCCCAGCGACCTTACGGTCTCGCTGGGCGGCTTATTTTTTGCGTTTCCAGAGCAAATATTCTTCGTAGCGGTGCATCTCGTTCTGTTCTTCTTCGGTCAGGCGCTGGCGCTGTTTGCGGGCTTCGTCCGAGGGGTCGATGTCGGTCAGACCCAGCAGGTAGTCGGCGGAGGTGCCATAACGCTTGCAGAGTGCAATCAAAACTTCATGGCTGGGAGATGCTTTGTCGCGTTCCCATGTGCGGACGGTAGGCACTGAAACATGAAATGCTTTTGCTAAATCTTCTTGCGTTTCACCGTTTAATTTGCGTAACTCCGCGAGCCGTTCGCCAATCATCCTAATTCCCTGCCTTTCTTTGCTATCAGTATAAATAATATTGTCGCTTTTGACGAAAACCGATAATCCCGTTGTCAGTTTTGCTTAAAAGTGATAATATTATTATCATGATAGTGCGAAAGTGATAAGAATACTGACACTTCCGCCGCAACGCTAAGGCAAAGCGAGGGAATCCCCGTTGGAACAACTGATCGACTTTCACGCGCCGGAAGTACAGGCGGTGCTGGATACGCTACTAAAAGATAAATCCACCGGTAAAAACATCATCTGGGCAACCGACCCGCCGGAGGAGCTGCAAACGGTAATGTACGAGCCGGTGACGGATAGATCCCAGATCACCGCGCAGCAGCTCGGGCTGACCCACTACGAGGTGGTGCTGCCCCGGATGATGAAGCAGACCGACACCCAGCAGCAGCGCACCCGCAAAAAGGGCGAAGTATTCTCGCCCGCATGGGTCTGCAACAAGATGAACAACGCACTGGACGCCGACTGGTTCCGTGGGCTGGGGGCAGGAGAGACCGCCGGGCAGTTTACGGTGGAGCTGCCCCAAGGCTGGCAGACGGTGGAAACGCCGGTGCAGTTCCCGGCTTGCGGCGGCAAGACCCCGGCATGGGTGCAGTATGTGCAGAGCCGCCGCTTGGAGGTGACCTGCGGCGAAGCCCCCTTTCTGGCGTCCCGGTACGATGCCGCCACCGGCGAGATGATCCCGGTAGCCCGGCGCATTGGCATTCTGGACCGCAAGCTGCGGGTGGTAAGCGAGAACGCCGCCACAGAGGACGAGTGGCGCAAATATGCCACCCATGCGGTGCAGTCCACCTACGGCTACGAGTATCAGGGTGATAATCTTTTGTTGGCGCGGGTCAACCTGCTGCTGACCTATGCAGAGCATCTGCAAGCCCGCTGGCAGCGCAAGCCAACAGAAGAGGAGCTGCAAGCCATCGCCAAAATCATCAGCTGGAACCTGTGGCAGATGGACGGCTTGCACCTATCCGTGCCCGGCGGCAAGCCCCAGCCGGAGGCAGAACAGCTTGACCTCTTTTCCATGTTCGGGGCGGCAGAGCCGCAGCCGCCCACGGTATCCTGTAAAGTGAAAAACTGGCGCAAGGGCAGCCATGGAACCGCCCAGAACTTTGAAACCATTCAGGAAGGGAGTACCAGCATGAAGTTTGATTATGTTATCGGAAATCCGCCGTATCAGGATGAAACCCTTGGCGATAACAAAGGCTTTGCACCCCCAGTATATAACAAATTTCTGGATGCGTCTTATGAGATTGCAGAAAAAGTGGAGATGATTCATCCGGCACGTTTTCTATTCAATGCTGGCTCTACGCCAAAAGCATGGAATGAGAAAATGCTGAGTGACCCAAATTTTAAGGTGCTGGATTACGAAGCAGATGCCAGTAAGTTGTTTCACGATACTGATATTAAAGGCGGTGTAGTAATAAGCTACCATGATCGTACTAAAACATTTGGCGCAATTCAAGTGTTTACGAAATATAAAGAGCTAAATGCTATTCGCAATAAAGTTTGGGCATCCTCGACAGAGAGCATTATGGAGATTATCTACATACAAAACAGATTTAATTTGACGAATCTATATAGAAAACATCCAGAGTGCAAGTCTGGAATTGGAAGTGATGGTCGTGATTCTCGTTTTGAAAAGAACATTTTTGTAAAAATTCCTCTTTTTCAAGAAGAAAAATTGGATGATTCCATTAGAACCCTTGGAATCTACAATGGAAAGAGAACATGGAGATATATTGATTCTGAATATGTTGATATTGACCATGAAAATCTGAAAAAATATAAGGTCGTAATTCCAGCAGCAAATGGTTCAGGTGAATTTGGACAGACATTAAGCACACCTGTAATTGAGATGCCAATGGAAGCATATACGAGGTCGTTTATTGGAATTGGTGCATTCAATACTAAAGAAGAAGCAACAGCACTGTTGAAATATATTAAAAGTAAATTTTTGAGGGCAATGCTTTCAGTTCTTAAAGTTACGCAAATGACTAATAAAGACGTCTGGAAATACGTTCCCCTTCAAGACTTTACCGCCCATTCCGACATTGATTGGAGCAAGTCGGTGGCGGAGATTGACCGGCAGCTTTACCGCAAATATGACCTGACTGCCGACGAGATCGAATTTATCGAGACCCATGTAAAGGAGATGGCATAATGGCTGGCATAACCCTGCGCACTGCCCGGCAGGTGGTGCCCATGATCTACGCCTATACCACCCCGGAAATTGCCCGGCACAACGGCTGGACGAAGATCGGCTACACCGAGCAGTCGGTGGACAAGCGCCTGAAACAGCAGACCCACACCGCCGATGTGCTGTACCATGAGGAGTGGCGGGGCAATGCCGTCTACGATGACGGCAGCGGCGAGGTGTTCACCGACCACGATTTCCACGCCTACCTCCGCAAGCTGAACGTGGAGAACGACCGCAAAAACGAGTGGTTCCATCTGGATGGGCAGCAGTCCCGGCGGTATTTTCAGGATTTCCGCATGAACCGGGGCCGGGTGCAGCTGGATGCCGCCATCGCCTACACCCTGCGGGAAGAACAGGCAAGGGCTGTCCACGACACCAAAATCTATTACCAGAGCCACCCCGGCGGGGAATACCTCTGGAACGCCAAGCCCCGCTTTGGCAAGACCCTTTCCGTCTACGATTTCTGCAAGCAGGTCGATGCACAGACGGTGCTCATCGTCACCAACCGCCCTGCCATCGCCAACAGCTGGTACAGCGACTATGTGCGCTTTCTGGGCAGGGAGTCCGGCTATCTGTTTGTCAGCCATGTGGATGCCCTTGCCGGGCAGCCACATGTGCTGGACGAGCAGGGCTATCTGGATGCCGCCGCACAGGGCGAGAAACTGTATAAGCGCATTGAGTTCGTCAGCCTGCAGGACATGAAAGGCTCCAAGTATTTCGGCGGCGAGTACGACAAGCTGCGCCACCTGACCGAGCTGAACTGGGATGTGCTGGTCATCGACGAAGCCCACGAGGGCGTGGACACCTACAAGACCGACCTTGCCTTTGACCGCATCCGCCGCAAGTTCACGCTGCACCTGTCCGGCACGCCCTTCAAGGCGCTGGCGAACGACAAGTTTGCCGGGGATGCCATCTTCAACTGGACCTACGCCGACGAGCAGGCCGCCAAGCGGAACTGGCAGGGCGCACCGGGGCAGCAGAACCCCTACGCAAACCTCCCTATGCTCAACCTCTACACCTACCAGATGTCCGAGATCATCCGGGACGAGATCCAGCAGGGCGTGGAGATCGACGGCGAAACGCAGGAATTTGCCTTTGACCTGAACGAGTTCTTCAAGGTGAAGCCCAGCGGCAGCTTTGAGCACGAAGCTGAGGTGGACCGCTTTCTGGATGCCATGACTACCCAGAACAAATTTCCGTTTTCCACCCCGGAACTGCGTGCCGAACTGAAGCACACCTTCTGGCTGCTGAACCGGGTGGACAGCGCCAGAGCGCTGGCGAAAAAGCTGCAGGCGCACCCGGTATTCCGGGACTATGAGGTGACCCTAGCCGCCGGTGACGGCAAGCTGGACGACACGGACGAGACCCAGAAGAGCTTGACCGGGTAAAAGCCGCCATCGCCCACCACGAAAAGACCATCACCCTGTCGGTGGGGCAGCTGACCACCGGTGTCACCATCCCGGAGTGGTCGGCGGTGCTGATGCTCTCCAACCTGAAAAGCCCGGCGCTGTATATGCAGGCGGCGTTCCGTGCCCAGAACCCCTGCCTTTTCCACGAAAACGGTACCTTCCGTCGCAAAGAGAACGCCTATGTGTTCGATTTTGACCCCGCCCGCACCCTGCTGATCTACGAGCAGTTCGCCAACGACCTTTCACAGGACACCGCCAGCGGCAAGGGCGACACCGAGGAGCGCAAGGCGCACATCCAGAATCTGCTCAACTTCTTCCCGGTCATCGGCGAGGACGAGGAAGGGGAGATGATCCCGCTGGATGCGGAAAAAGTCCTCAGCATTCCTCGGAAGATCAAGTCCAAAGAAGTGGTGCGGATGGGTTTCCAGAGCAACTTCCTGTTCCAGAACATTTCCAACGTGTTCAGTGCCCCGCAGGAGGTGCTGGACATTCTGCAAAACTTCCAGCCCATCAGCGAAGCCAAGGCAAAGCCCATCCAGATCACCCCGGACACCGGCGCAGACCTCTCCCTGAACGACAAGGGCGAGGTGGATTTGGACGAGGGCTACGTCATCGGCAAGGCAGCGGATGTGTTCGGGGCGAAGATCTACGAAAGCACTCCGGCGCTGGACACCGCCCTGCAAGACCTGACCGATGCCCCGGCTAAAGAGGAGCATCTGGAACCCCTGAAAAAGAGCATCACCAAGGAGATCATCACCCCTATGGTGGAGCAGGTAAAGCAGGAGTATGGGCGCGACCTGAAGCTGTCCGACCAGAAGCGGTTCGAGAGCGCCGCCAAGGCAAAAATGGACGTGGCGGTGAACAAGGTGGTGGACAACTACCGCATCGACCAGAGCCAGTTAGAGACCCAGCGCACCCAGCAGCTGCAAAGCTGCACCACCGCCCAGCAGCGCCAGCAGGTGAACCGGGAGTTTGACGCAAAGCAGCAGCAGAGCACCGCCGCCCTGATGGAAAACCTGCAATTCACCATCCAGCAGACGGTGCAGGAAATGCAGCAGACCATCGTGCGCACCGTGGAGACCAACCAGAAGGAGCAGGAGAAAAAGGGCTACGAGGACACCGTCCGTGACCATCTGCGAGGCTTCTCCCGCACCATTCCGTCCTTCCTCATGGCGTACGGCGACGAGACCGTGACGCTGGCAAATTTTGACCAGATCATCCCGGACAAGGTCTTTCAGGAGGTCACCAGCATCACGCTGGAGCAGTTCCGCTTTTTGCGGGACGGCGGGCCGTACATCAACCAAGCCACCGGACAGGAGGAGCACTTTGCAGGCCAACTGTTCGACCCGGTGGTGTTTGACGATTCGGTGAAGGAGTTCTTGAACCTGAAGGTCAAACTGGCGGATTACTTTGACGAGAGCCGCACCGAGGATATCTTCGACTACATCCCGCCCCAGAAAACCAACCAGATCTTCACCCCAAAGTGGGTGGTGAAAAAGATGGTGGACTTGCTGGAACAGGAAAACCCCGGCTGCTTCGATGACCCCGGCAAGACCTTCTTAGACCCATACATGAAGTCCGGCCTGTATATTACGGAAATCGTCAAGCGCCTTTACCGCAGCGAGAAGATGCGGCAAGCCTTCCCGGACGATAACGCCCGGCTGGAACATATCTTTGCCAAGCAGGTCTATGGGCTTGCCCCTACCGAGATCATCTACCGCATTGCTATCAGCTATATTCTGGGCTTTGCAAAGGGTCACGGCATCACCGCCCACCATATCCGTCAGGCCGATACGCTGGAATTTGCCAAGGCGGGCACCATGGAAAGGGAACTGGATAAGATCTTCAGAGATTGACCAATAGAATACGGCATAAAACCAAAGGCGGCTGTCTGCATGGGTGCAGATGGCCGCCCTTTTTTGTGCTATACGCGCAGCTTTTATGGAAATTTGTTGAAATGGTTATTTTTTGGCCTTTCTCGATGGCTCGTATATAGAAGGATCTTTTCCAAAAAAATACTGCAAGAAAAAACCATTTTAAGACACTTTTTCTGTTAATAGTACAGGCAGCATTCTTAAGCGTTGAAGTCTGTATTTGTGACTTTTTTGTTAATTTTCGAAAAGATAGCTATATTTTAGCTATTCTCGTCGGCTACCTATTGAGGGGACTTTTTCGAGGTGGGGACTTATGACAACTTTATTACAAAGAATTGTCAATGGGTGTCAAATGGCCTTTTTCGATGCCTACCAAGTGAGAGCATCTTTTTTCAAGAGTGCTTCGACTTTGGATACGCTCACTGTTGCAAATTGTCTACCTCAGTTGGCTGCTCGATAAACTGACGATATTTTAACTCAGCGGTTATTTCAACTATATTTTCCAAGAACTTTTCAACAAATTTCTTTTTCGGGTTATATTTTAGCCGTTTTCAATGCCTACCAATTAGAGAGATGATTTTTCGGAAGCCCTAAATTCCGAAGATTTTCTATAAAAATCGGCTCCTTGAAAACAGAATAGTTCAATCGTCCGGTACTTTACAAAAGGTACTTCTGTAATTCGCAGCCCGGTCATGACGAAGACGGGGTGGCTGAAATGCCAATGGTGCGGTGTAAGCCCGCCGCCGGACGATTCCCCACTCCTAGGGAGCCGAGGGCGAATATGGGAGACCTTAACATATTAAGCAGACCAGTGTGCTGATCTGCAATTGAGAGGACTGGCGAATACGCTGGTTCTCGATACATATTGAACCGAGCCGACAGGCGAGACCGCAGCCCTTTGAAGGGAGTCAAGGGGGAACGCCTTGCCCAGTGATATGATGCTGTGCGTCATATCCTACTGGGTATTATCTGGCGCAAAACGGCGGCAGATCCAGCAGCTCCGCTGCTGCGTTCTTCCCCGCCAAGCTGTTGAAACGGAGGGATGTCTATCTGAAATTAACACGACACAACGGACGAGCCGGAGCACACGGCACTTACAACCCCAAGCACAATGACCGCAGTTTCAACCTTGCCAACAGTGAGCACATCGACCCGGAACGAGCCAAGGGCAACATCTACTGGGACTGCTTTCACGGTTTCCGTTCGGCTCTCGCTCCACCCGACCCGGATGATCTGGCAGCGACCTTCTCTGAGGTAGAACGGCAATTTTACGAGAGCAGCTATTCCAATTTTGTGAAAAGCCAGAACGAGCGCAACGCCAAGATCCGGCACACGGAACGCAACCGCTCCATTCCTGACCTGCTGTCCAGCCGCAAGACCTGCCCGGAAGAGACGATTTACCAACTAGGAACGCTGGACGAACACGCTTCGGCAGAGGACTTGCTGAGCGTCGTCACAGAGTTCATCGAGGAGTTCAAAGCCAAGTATGGCGACCATGTTCATGTGCTGGACTGGGCGTTGCATCTGGATGAAAGCACTCCCCACATCCATGAGCGTCATGTGTTCGACTGCGAGAACAAGTACGGCGAGGTGGCACCCCAGCAGGAAAAGGCACTGGAAGCGTTGGGCTTCGACCTGCCCGACCCGGACAAGCCCCTCAGCCGCCGGAACAACCGCAAAATCTCCTTTGATGCAGCCTGCCGGAAGATGCTGTTTGAAATTGCCAAACGTCATGAGCTGGATTTAGAGGAAGAAGCGGAGTACGGCAACCGCAAGTATCTGGAAAAGCAGGATTTTATCCTTGCCAAGCAGAAGGAGCAGCTTGCCGCCCAGCAGAGCAAGCTGGACGAACTGACCCTGAAAGTTTCGGATATGGAGACCCTGCTGGAAAATGTTTCGGCTGCGGCCTATGACAAGGCGGTGGAGGTCGTAACGGACGTGGTACGCACCGAGACCCGCAAGGAAGATATGCGGATGATCGAGGACACGAAAAAGTGGGTGTTGTCCCCGGAGCGCAAAGCTCCCAAGGCCACACGGGAGTACACCGCAAAACATCTGGATAGCATGCTGGACAAGTTCCTCAAGACCATGCAGACCACCGCCACCCGTTTGCAGGAGAAGCTGCTGAAGCCGGAAGTCCGGCAGAAAGGCAAAGAGCAGGTCAAGGAGAAAGCACGGGATTCCGTTCTGCAACTGCTGAACCGCTTGCAGGCGGAACAGACCCAGCGGAAGCCGTCCGCATCGCCTGCCGCCGAAAAATCGGAAAATCGTTTTCAATAATAGTACGAGGTGATGTTTATTGAGCAAAGAAGTCAACGAAGAACGTGCTCCCCGAACCGTTGAAGATGTGAAGGAAATGCTGACCAAACACTCCAACGGTGAAATCCAGCGAACGATCCAAAACTGCATCATGATTCTGCAGAACGACCATGTGCTGGCAGATGCCATTAGGCTGAACCTGTTGAGCGAACGCATCGACATTGTAAAGCCTGTGGGCTGGCCCCGCTCCGGTAAAACGCTGAACGACACCGACATGAAGTATATCCTGCGCCGGATGGAGAAATACGGCATCTCCAGCGAAAAGAAAATCGAATCCGCCATCCGCATTGTTGCCAACGAGAACCGCTATCACCCCATCCGGGATTACCTGAACGGCCTGCAATGGGACGGCACGGAACGGATAGCCCACGTCCTGCACCATTTTCTCGGTGCTGCGGAGGACGAGTACACTTGCGAAGCCATGAAGATCTTCCTGCTGGGAGCCATCAAGCGGGTGTTCCAGCCAGGATGCAAATTTGAAACCATGCTCTGTTTGGTGGGAGGTCAAGGTGTGGGAAAGTCCACCTTCTTCCGGCTGCTGGCCGTCAAGGACGAGTGGTTCTCGGATGACCTGCGGCGGCTGGACGATGACAACGTGTATCGCAAGCTGCAAGGCCACTGGATCATTGAAATGTCGGAGATGATTGCCACCGCCAATGCCAAGAGCATCGAGGAAATCAAGAGCTTTCTCAGCAAGCAGAAGGAAACCTATAAAGTTCCCTACGAGACCCATCCTGCCGACCGTCTGCGCCAATGTGTCTTTGCTGGCACGACCAACCGGCAGGATTTTTTGCCCCGTGACCGCACGGGCAACCGCCGCTTCATCCCCATCCCGGTGGATGCGGAACTGGCCGAAGTGCACATTCTGGACAACGAGGAAGATTCCCGTGCCTATATCGACCAGCTTTGGGCAGAAGCCATGACGATTTACAACAGCGGCGACTACAGGTTGGCGTTCAGCCCCGCCATGCAGGAAACGCTTGCAAGCTCACCAGCAGGACTTCATGCAGGAAGATGCACAGGCTGGCATGATCTATGCCTTTCTGGAGGATTACGCAGGTGACCGGGTGTGTTCCAAGCAGCTCTATGCGGAAGCACTGGGCAACACCAACATCCCGGCAGAGTGGGAGACCCGCGCTATCTGCGAGATCATGAACACAGGAATTTCGCGCGGCGATATCCAAGGCTGGCAGGCGCACAAGATCGCCAAGCGTTACCCGAAGTACGGCGTTCAGAAAGGCTGGGAGCGCGTAACCAGCCCCGAAACCGGGGCTGAAAATTTTTCCGAAATAACGGATGCGGAAGCCAAGCAACTGGGCTTTCCCTTCTGATGGACAGCGGTTACACGGTCAGTTACAGGTTTGGTTACGCTGCAGTTACAGCGCAAAAACTGCATGACTGCTGCGTTTTTCTCTTTCTGTAACCATGTAACCTTAAAAAGAGAAGAAAAAGTATAAAGCCCACCGAATGTCCTGCGTACAGAAAAAGAAAGTTTTCCTGCCCGGTTACAGACGTTCGGTTACAAGAAATTGGAGGTCTGCCTATGAAGGATGTCCCGATTTGGGAAAAGAGCAATTTAACGCTGGAAGAAGCTGCGGCTTACTCCGGCATTGGCATCAACAAACTGCGTGAAATTACGAATGAAGATAAATGCAAATTCGTCCTTTGGGTGGGAAACAAGCGTCTGATCAAACGTCGCCTGTTCGATTGCTTTGTCGAGCAAGCATATTCTATTTGAGAGGTTGCCAAAGGCTGCAAATGTGAAACCGTCCTTTTCTCATTCGCTGCGGGTGGAAATCGCATGGTTGATGTGTTATACTGGCACTGACCTTATAGATGCGCTTTTCACAGAAAGGAGCTTCTAAATGCCTGAAAAGCGCAAAGATAGCAAGGGCCGTGTTTTGAAGGATGGCGAAAGCCAAAGAGCAAACGGCACCTACGACTATCGTTATACCGATATCCACAAGAAACGGCGTTGTATTTACGCTAAATCCCTGACAGAGCTGCGGAAAAAAGAGGAAGAACTGTGGCGCGATCTGGCAGACGGCATCGACTACGCCGCCGGAGAGATGACGGTGGCTGATCTGGTTGACCGCTATATGAACCTGAAACGTGGGTTGAAACCCAATTCACTTCGGTCGTACAACACAGCGGTCAAGCGGATTCATGCTGACCCTTTCGGGCAAAAAGCCATCAAAACGGTAAAATTGTCCGATGCGAAAGGCTGGTTCGTGTTTCTGCATGACAGCGGTTTCAAGCAAAACACCATAGGAATCCTGCAAAGCGTTGTCAGACCGGCGTTTGAGATGGCGGTAGAGGATGACATCATCCGCAAGAATCCATTCAAGTTCAAGCTGTCGGATGTTGTGCCGAAGGACGCTTATGTGCGCAATGCCCTGACCAGAGAACAGCAGGAGAAATATCTGCAATTCGTTCAAGACTATGGCGGCAACTATTATGATGATATCGTCATTCTTATGGGAACCGGCTTGCGTGTGAGTGAGTTGTATGGCCTGACACGAGCAGATATCGACTTTGAACGGCACTGTATCCATGTCCGGCGGCAGCTTTGCCGGACGGCTGAAAAGCCCTACTTTGTCACACCGCCGAAAACAAAAAGCGGTATCCGCAATGTTCCCATGACAGATACCGTTTGTGCAGCGTTGCGGCGTGTAGTAAAAGCCAGAGCGTCCACGAAAGTGGAAGCGCTGGTGGATGGTTGCAGCGGATTCCTCTTTCTGGACAAGTCCGGAATGCCGAAGGTGGCAATGCACTTGGAAAACTATATGCGTGGCGTGCAGGGAAAGTTTGAGAAGGCGTACAGCAAACCTGTTCCGCGCATTACACCTCATGTGCTGCGACACACCTTCTGCACCAATGTCCAGCAGGCCGGGTTGGATGTGAAGAGCCTGCAATACCTGATGGGGCACTCCAATGCCAGTGTGACGCTGGATGTCTACACGCACAGCAGCTTTGAATCGGTTGAAAGAGCCTTTGAACAGATCGCCGGCAATCTGTGATCTCCGACGTGTGAAGCGGGATAGCTTACGCCAAAACTTACGCCAATCACCCGGTAAGTGGCGTAGATTTGCGTAGAAAAGCGTGGATCGTGCAAAAACGGAGAATCTGGAAAAATCGGCTTGTGGCCTTGATAATTCTACAAAAGTCTACGTTTCCCGATATTCGTGATTCGGCTCCAAAAGTGTGGTTTGGAAGGGCGGCATGTACTAAGCCGCTTCGCGCGCAATCAGATTCATACACCGCAGGAGGCGGAGTTTCCCATGTGGGAGGCTCCGCCTCCTTTTTTTCAAATCACTGCCCCTCTGATGCAAAATGTGATATAATAGACCTGTTTCATCAAAATAAAGAGGGGTATCGTTATGGAACGAACAGCTTTTACCGCCTATCGGGACAAGGTCGTCACCAACTGTGCCAGGGTCATCGTGGGCAAGGACGACATCATTGAAAAAGTCCTCGTCAGCTTCTTGTGCGGAGGCCATGTCCTGCTGGAAGACAAGCCCGGCACCGGCAAGACTATGCTTCTGCGCGCTTTTGCCCGGACTGTGGGCGGGGATTTCCGGCGGGTACAGTTCACGCCCGACCTGCTCCCGTCGGACCTGACGGGCATTAACTTCTACAACCAGAAGACCGGCGAGTTCGAGTTCCGGCCCGGCCCGCTCTTCACCAACTTTGTGCTGGCGGACGAGATCAACCGCGCCACGCCACGCACCCAGTCGGCCTTGCTGGAAGCCATGGAGGAAAAGCAGATCACGGTGGACGGCGTGACGAGCCGCCTGGCTGAGCCGTTTATGGTGCTGGCGACCCAGAACCCGCTGGAATCCTTTGGCACTTTCCCGCTGCCGGATGCCCAGATGGACCGCTTTTTCATGCGGTTGTCACTGGGGTACATGAACCGGGAACAGGAGATGGAAGTGCTGTCCCGCCCGTCGGCGCAGGCGGTGCTCAGCCAGTTGAACCCGGTGGTCACGCCGGAGGAAACGGCCTATGTCCGCACGGCTTACCGTGAGGTGAAGGTCTCCGACGATGTGAAAAACTACCTGATGGACATCGTGGAGGCCACCCGCATGCAGGGCGGTTTCGTGAGCGGGGTGTCCACCCGTGGTGCGCTGGCGCTGTATCAGGCGGCGCAGGCCTATGCGGCTCTGCAGGGCCGGGACTACGTTGTTCCGGAGGACGTCAAGGGGCTGGCCCCGGCGGTGCTCTGCCATCGTGTGGTCCTGGGCGGCAGCATGAACGCGGAAGCTGCAACCCAGCGGCTGCGGAAGCTGCTATCCGATGTTGAAGTTCCGCTGGAGAACCACTGATGGCGGCGGTCGTATTTGCGCTGGTGCTGGCGGGGCTACTCTTCTGGCTGGAACAGGAGTCTTGTGTCCACAGTCTGGACGATTTGCAGGGGCTGCTGGAAACGGAGGACTTCCTTGCCGAGGCAGACCAGCCGGTGAACCTGCGGCTGACCGTACGGAACAGCGGCCCCCACTGGAAGTCATTTGCAGCCCTGCGGCTCCATCTGGGGCGGGAGCTCACCCCGTGCAGCATGGACCACCTGACCAGAGACTGCGCCGGGCAGGGGCACACTGTGCGGTGCACGGCCTGGCTGCGTCCGCAGCAGGAGGCTTCGTTCAAAGTCGCGGTCCGCGTCGGGCAGCGGGGCCGCTATGTATTGGAGCCGCTACAGCTGATCGGCGGCGACCTGCTGGGCCTGAAGACGCAATCCCGCACAGAGCGGGGCTTCCATGAGCTCGTCGTTCCACCCAGGGAATGCGACCTGCCGGAACTGGACGGCCTGATGGGCGGCTTTCTGGGCGGCATCTCGGTGAACCGCTACCTCTACGAAGACCCCATCCTGACGGCAGGCTATCGCGAGTACACCAGCGGCGACCCGATGCGGGCCATCTCCTGGAAGCAGAGCGTCCGTGGGCGGGGCTTGATGGTGAAAAAGTTTGATTACACGACCGAACCACGGGTCGTGGTGCTGGTCCATGCGGATTCGTCGCGCTATACCCAGCCGGAGCGGGTGGAGCGGTGCTACTCCATGGCCCGGACGGTCTGCCGGATGCTGGAAGAAAAGGCGGTGTCCTACCGCTTTGCGCTGAATGCAACGTTCGACCTGCTGATGAACGCGACCGTGACGGCGGGCGACGAGTGGAAAAAGCCGCTGGAAGTGCCGCAGGGGTACGGACCAGAACATTTCCGCCGCATGCTGGAAATGCTGGGCCGCGCCACCGGGCAGACCGCCCAGCCCTGCCGGGAGTTCTGCGCCCGGTATTATCACGCGCAGGAGCAGACGAGCTGCATCTTCCTGACCACAGAGCCGGAAGCAGAGGCCCGCGCCTGCCTGAACCCGATGCCAGGGGTCCGGTTGTTGGTCCTCACGCCGGAATGTGTGCAACAACGCGGAGAGGAGGGACCGGTATGATCGCACTACATGGACTCCGCATCCTGGGCGACCTCGCGTTCTACTACGCCTTTGCAGGCTTTTTTGCGGCAGGCTTCGGCGGGCATCCCACAATTTGGGCGCTTCTCTGGCCCGCTGTCTGTTTTGCGGCGGCGGCCTGTTTCCGGGGAAATCCCGCCCTGCGCACCGTGCTGGCGCTGGCCAGTGCGGCGGCGCTGCCGTTTCTGCCTGCACGGGCGGATCAGCTCGTCTATCTCCCGGCGGTGTGCTATGTGACGCTGCTGGCGGTGCGGGAAGAGTTCGGCCTTTCTGCAGTGCAGCAGGGGGAGCGGTTCCGCTGGCTGCTGCGCATCTGGCCGCTGTTCGGTGCGGCGATGCTGCTGTGGAACGCAGACGCGGTGCTGACCACAGCCTTGCCCATGGCGATCACGGCGGCGCTTGCGCTGGTCTGGTTTACTCGGACGACCCGGCAGGACCCGGAGGTGTATAGTGCGCCATCCTACCTGCTGATATCCGGCGGGCTTCTGGCGGCGCTGAGCGGCGCGGCCTTTCTGCTCAGCCGTAGCGCCGTGATGAATGGGGTGAAAGCTCTGGCCGCAGCGGTGTATTTCAAGCTGCTGGTGCCGGTGTTGCAACTGGTGCTGAACAATGTGGTGGCCTACGGCATCGTTGTGGTGTTCCAAAAGCTGTGGTATGCCATCGCGTGGGTGCTGGCCTTGTTCGCAAACCGGCAGGTCGCAATGGGCGATTTGTATGAATCCAGAGCGGGCGATGTCCGGGACGCCATCGGCGAGGAGAGCGGCCTGCTGATGGACGGCCCACGGGTGCTGGCCGGAGTGGCGGTGCTCTTTGCGGCGGTGCTGCTGATTTTAGCGGTGCGGCACATCCTGCGCCGGGGCCGCGCGGCGGAACCGACCGGTGCTGCCCCGATGACGAAACGCCGGACCTCCCTGCGCACCCGCCGTCGGTGGCCGGGGCTCTTCCTTAGCACGAACGCCCGTGTCCGGCGGGAATACCGGGCCTATCTCGACTACTGCGAGGCCCACGGCCTGACCATCCTGCCCGGAGATACCAGCCTGGACATCATGGGCCGTGCCTCCGGCATGGACTACGCTGCCGAGGCCGAACTGCGCGAAATTTACCTCCGCGCCCGCTATGCGGAAACGGCTACCGCCGAGGACGCTGCCCGCGCGGCAGAGCTCGTGAAAAAGATCTGCGAATGACCGCATCAACGCCCCCTGTCTGGCCCACACTGTTTCAAAAGGCCAAAGGGGGCGTTTTCATGTCCGGACGGCGGGTGCTGGCGCTGTATGCGCTGCTGGTGGGGTGTTTTGCGGCGGTGGTCTGCCGGTTGTACTGGCTGTGCTCCCACGCGGACTATGCAGCCCGCGCGGCGGCGCAGAGCGTGGTGACGCTGGCGCTCCCGGCACGGCGGGGCAATTTTTATGACTGCGAGGGCCATCTTCTGACTGGCTTTGGCACAAAGTGGACAGCGCTCTGTGTGCCCGGCGGGGGAAACTATACCCGGCTCTTTTCCTGTACCGATGCGGCCGGGCAGGCGCTGCTGTACCAGAAACGAAACGCAGTCTCTCCGTTCCTGCTCACGGTGGACCGCGATGTTTCGCCGCTGGGCATTTCCTGCTGGCCGGTGGCCGTGCGCTATGCGGCCGCGCCGCTGGCCGTGCAGTTCATCGGGTATGTGGACGGCGACGGCAGGGGAGCCGCCGGGCTGGAAGCAGCGTTTGATGCGGCACTTTCCGGCACCGGGGAGGGAGACACCCTGACCTGCCTTGTCAATGCGCAGGGGCGCCTGCGGAGCGAGCCGGAACAGACCCACGCCGACAGCGGGGCCGTGGGGGTCCAGCTGACTCTTTCCCGGCCGGTCCAGCGGGCGGCAGAAGCCGTTGCGGGCCGGATGATGACCACCGGCTGCATCGTGGTGCTGGATGCCGCAAACGCCGAAGTCCGCGCCTGCGTCAGTGTGCCGGGGTACGACCCGGCAGACCCGGCTGCCAGCCTGAATGCGGCGGACAGCCCGATGCTGAACCGGGCCTTCCAGAGCTACGCAGTGGGGTCGGTGTTCAAGCCGGTGCTGGCCGCCGCCGCGCTGGAAGCAGGGGAGACCGGTCTGGTCTACACCTGCCCCGGCTGGTGCGAGGTGGACGGGCAGGTGTTCCGCTGTGCGGGCGGCATCCCGCATGGGGAGGTAGACCTTGCCGCCGCACTGGAAAAGAGCTGCAACGGATATTTTATCCGGCTGGGGCAGGTGCTGGGGGCCGAGCGGGTCCGTGCGCTGGCTGAGCGGGTGGGCTTTGGGCAGGCCGCGGAACTGACGGACCGCTTCCGCACGGCGGCGGGCATCCTGCCAACGGCGGAAGCCCTGACCTCGTCCGGGGCCTATGCAAATTTCTGCTTCGGGCAGGGGGAGCTGCTGGCAACGCCGGTGCAGGTGGCCGGGATGCTGAACGCGCTGGTCACCGGCACCTGGCGGATGCCGCTCTTTTTGCGGAACACGCTGGACGAGGCGACCGGAGAGCCGCTGGAAACGCTGGCCCACCGGAGGGCGGAGCCAGTCATCTCGGAACAGACGGCGCAAACGCTGCGCGGTCTGCTGGCGGGCGTGGTGGCAAACGGCACCGGCCGCGAGGCGGCCCTGCCGGAGACCACCGCCGCCGGGAAGACCGGGACGGCCCAAACCGGCCAGTTCCGGGCGGGTGAAGAGCTGAAAAACAGCTGGTTTGCGGGCGTTTTTCCGGCGGAACAGCCCCGGTATACCATCGTGGTCTTGCAGGACGCCCAGACGGAACCTGCCCATTCCAGCGCCGCAGTCTTTGCCGCTCTGGCCGAAATGCTGGAAAATTTGGCCCGATGAGGCAGAGTCCATCTTGCAATTTGCGCGGTTGTATGCTATCATATTCTTGTATTTGTATGCAGTCTCAATCAAATTTACAATAAAAGGAGCGTTCCATCCATGTCTGCTATTGAAATCGTCGGCGGCGCCATCCTGCTTGCTGCCTCGGTCGTCATCATCGTCCTCACCCTGATGCAGCACACCCACGGTCAGGGCCTGTCCGGTGCGATCAACGGCGGCGCATACGGCGCAAACAACGCACGGCTGACCCCTGCCGACCAGATGCTGGCCAAGGTGACCCGCATCGCCGGTGTCGTCTTCTTCGTGGTGGCCGTCCTGGCCTGTGTGTTCGCCAGCCGTCTGGCTTGAGGACCCGCGCACAGCCCCGTGTAAGGCGGGGCTGTTTTTCTGTCTGAAATTTCTCTGTCTGTGCTGCGGACAGCTCTTCTTCTGAGGGGAGCCTCTGACAGGCCGGGTGGGCCTGCATCGGATGAGAAAAGCCCGATGGGCAAACACTGCCGGGTGCGGATGCCTCCGGCAGAAGGTGGGAAGCTCAGGATTCCGCTGGAGAATTTTGAGAATGTTGTTAAGGAGTAAAATCTATGTCATTACGCGATAAGATCGAGCATGCCATCCAGAACCAGCCCTGCACTGTCAAGGACCTGAAGGCCCGCTTCGGCGGCGACCGCGGGGCAGACCGCAAGGTGATGGAAGCGCTGGATGCTCTGGTGCATGAGGCCGTGGTCTGCCAGCGTTCGGGCGTGTTCTTCACCGTGCGCTCCGGCCGCGCCGAGAAGGCCCTGCTGTGCAAAGTAGTCAAACTGGGCAAGAACTTTGCCTTTGTCATGCTGGAAGATGAGACCAGCGATATCTTCATCCCCGGCCGCTTCACCCGCGGCGCGATGCCCGGCGACGAGGTCCTCGTCGAGAAGTTCGAGCATCCCCGTGTGGAGGGCAGCGACGAGGGTGCCATCCTCGCGGTGCTCACCGAGAAGAACGACCTGGTGGGCACGGCCCGCCGGATCGAGGGCCGTCTGAAGTTCGTGCCGGACGACTGCCCGGCCATCTCCATGCAGCTGATGCGGGACTGCGAAGGCGGCGCTAAAGACGGCGACAAGGTGGCGGTCGAGATCCTGATGCGCGGCAGCCGCCAGGAAGACCACCGCGTCGGCGTGGCCATGCGGTTCGGCAGCTCGGATGAAGCCAAGCGCTGCGCGAAGGCGTTGCTCTACGCCCGCGATATCCACACCCGCTTCCCGGACAAAGTCCGCGAGGAAGCCAAGAAGTTTGAGGGCATGACCGTTTCGGAAGAGGACTGCAAGGGCCGCATGGACCTGCGCGCTCTGCCCATCTTCACCATCGACAGCGCCGAGACCAAGGACATCGACGATGCCATCAGCCTGACCCGCACTCCGGAGGGCGGCTTTGAGCTGGGCGTCCACATTGCGGACGTCTCCAACTACGTCAAACCCGGTTCTGAGCTGAACGAAGAGGCGTTCAACCGTGCCACTTCCGTCTACTATGCCGACCAGGTCGTGCCCATGCTGCCCAAGAGTCTGTCCAACGGCATCTGCTCCTTGAACGAGAAGGAGCTGCGCCTGGCCTTCTCCTGCCTGATGCGGCTGGACAAGGACGGCAACCTGACCGATTACCGCTTCGTGAAGTCGGTCATCTGCAGCCGGGTCAAGGGCGTCTACACAGAGATCAATGCCCTGCTGGCCGGAACGGCCGATGCCGAGATCCAGGCCAAGTACGCCGAGGTGGCTGACCAGCTGCCCGCCATGAAGGAACTGTACGCCCACCGTGCCCGCCTGCGCACCGAGCGCGGCTGCATCGACTTCGAGAGCGGGGAAGTGAAGCTCATCCTCGACGAGGACGGCCACTGCATCGACGTCAAGAAGCGCACCTCCGGCGAGAGCGAGGCCATGATCGAGGAGTTTATGCTGCTGGCCAACCAGTGCGCGGCCCACTTTGCCCGCGTCAAGCAGATCCCCTTCGTCTACCGTGTCCACGAGGAGCCCAACGGCGAAAAGCTGGAGCGCCTGCATGCACTGCTGCAGGCCTGCGGCATCAACGACCACTTTGCCAAGGAGGTGCCCACGCCCAAGGAACTGAGCGCCATTCTGGAAGGGGTGCGCGGCACGGCATTTGAACAGATCGTCAATACCGGCATGCTCCGCTGCATGTCCAAGGCCTGCTACGAAGAAAAGCCCAAGGGCCACTATGGTCTGGTGCTGAAGGACTATGCTCACTTCACCAGCCCCATCCGCCGCTACCCGGATCTGGCCATCCACCGCATCATGACCGATCTGCTCAGCGGCACCGACAAGGAGACCATGGCCATCCGCTACACCGATTTTGCGATCCAGGCCTCCAAGCAGTCCAGCGAGCGCGAGGTCATCGCGGTGCAGATCGAGCGCAAGGCCGAGGACTGCTACAAGGCCGAGTATGCCCGCCGCCATCTGGGCGAGTGCTACGAGGGCATCATCTCCGGCGTGACCCAGCGCGGCCTGTTCATCGAACTGGAGAACGGCGTGGAGGGCTTCGTGCCCGCTTCCAGCCTGACCCCCACCGGCACCATGCTCACCGAGGGCATCCGCCTGTCCGACCCGGTCTCCGGCAAAAACTGGAACCTGGGCGACAGCATGATGATCACCATCGTCCGCGCCGACGTCAACCTCGGCAAGATCGATTTTGAGGTCGCCCCGGAGGCAAAACAGTAACCCGAACGGATTTCATCCGCTCCCGTCTTCTGTCACAGGAAGGCGGGAGCTTTTTTGCGCTTCATACTTTCGCCATATTTCCGACAAAGGTTGGGCTTTGTATAAAGTTTATACACTGGTCATCTTTTGTATGTTGTTCTGTCACAGGGGATGGGATATACTAAGCACAACGAAAGGGCGAGCGGGAATGCCGCCCGGAAAGAACCAAAACTTCAGGAGGTCTGCGTTATGTATTATTCCAGTGGCAACTACGAAGCGTTTGCACACCCCAAAAAGCCGGAAGGCGTTGACAATAAATCGGCCTATATCATCGGTTCGGGTCTGGCGGCACTGACTGCTGCCTGCTATCTGGTCCGCGACGGCCAGATGCAGGGCGACCACATCCATGTGATCGAGAAGGACCCGCTGCCCGGCGGTGCCTGCGACGGCTACAAGTACGACATCGGCTATGTGATGCGCGGCGGCCGCGAGATGGACAACCACTTCGAGGTCATGTGGGATCTGCTGCGCTCCATCCCGTCTCTGGAGACGGAGGGGGCCAGCGTTCTGGATGAGTATTACTGGCTGAACAAGGAAGACCCCAACAAGTCCCTCTGCCGTGCTACCGAAAAGCGCGGCCAGGATGCCCACACCGACGGCAAGTTCGGCATCTCCGACCGGGGCGCGATGGAGATCATGAAGCTCTTCTTCACCCCGGACGAGCAGCTGCAGGACAAGAAGATTACCGACATCTTCGACGACGAGGTCTTCCGCTCCAACTTCTGGATGTACTGGCGCACCATGTTCGCGTTCGAGAACTGGCACAGCGCACTCGAGATGAAGCTCTACCTCAAGCGCTATATCCACCACATCGGCGGCCTGCCCGACTTCACCGCCCTGCGCTTTACCCGCTACAACCAGTATGAGTCCATCATCCTGCCCATGGTCACCTATCTGAAGGACCACGGCGTGGAGTTCCGGTATGAGACCAAGGTCACCGACGTCCGCTTCCGGATCGAGGGCGGCAAAAAGCAGGCCAGTTCCATCACTGTGGAGCACAAGGGCGAGGAAAAGGTGCTGCCGCTGACCGAGAACGACCTGCTCTTTATCACCAACGGCGGCTGCGTGGAGAGCTGCACCGTGGGCGCACAGAACAAGGCGGCGGGCTTCGACCCCACCATCAAGCCGGGCAACGGCTGGGATCTGTGGAAGAAGATCGCGGCACAGGACCCCGCCTTCGGCCACCCGGAAAAGTTCTGCTCGGAGCCGGAGCTGTCCAACTGGGAGAGCGCCACCATCACCACGCTGGACGAGAAGATCCCGCAGTATATCCAGAAGATCTGCAAGCGCGACCCCTTCAGCGGCCGCACCGTCACCGGCGGCATCGTCACGGTGAAGGATTCCAGCTGGCTGCTCAGCTGGACGCTGAACCGCCAGCAGCAGTTCCGTGACCAGCCCAAGAACCAGCTCTGCGTCTGGGTCTACGGCCTGTTCAGCGATAAGCCCGGCGACTACGTGAAGAAGCCCATGCGCGACTGCACCGGCCGTGAGATCTGCATGGAGTGGCTGTACCATCTGGGCGTTCCCACGGAGGACATCGCCGAGCTGGCCGACCACAGCGCCAACACCGTGCCGGTCATGATGCCCTATATCGACGCCTTCTTCATGCCCCGCGCCATGGGCGACCGCCCCGACATCGTGCCGAAGGGTGCTGTGAACTTTGCCTTCCTGGGTCAGTTCGCCGAGACCGGGCGCGACACCATCTTCACCACCGAGTACTCCATGCGCACCGGCATGGAGGCTGTGTACACCCTGCTGGACATCGACCGCGGTGTGCCGGAGGTCTGGGGCAGCACCTATGATGTCCGCTGCCTGATCGACGCCACCGTCAAGCTCCGCGACGGCAAGAAGCTGACCGATATGGACCTGCCCTTCATCCAGAGGGTGGCCCTCAAGGAAGTGCTCAAGAAGATCGAGGGCACCGACCTTGAAAAGTTCCTCAAGGAGTACAATGCCATTTAAGGCGTTTTCTCAAACGTCTCCTCCGATCCAGTTTGGACCTCCCCCTGAATGCGACCGGGCTCTGCACCCTGAGACAGGATGCAGGGCCCGGCCCTTTTTCGTATGATTTTACGGAGAATTTCTAAAATAGTGCGACTTTTGTGAAAAGGATTTGCGCGGATTTTACAGTTTTCTCTTGCCCGAAACGGCATTCTGTGATATGCTTAATTCAGAAATGCAGACCTCGCTGCGGCTGCGCTGCACACCACGGCTCCCCGTTGGGGAGCTTTTGTGCGGGCAGCGGCAGAGAGGCCGCAAAAAAGAGAGTACCGTAAATTGAAGGAGGTCATTTCCTGTGAAACAGTTCATTTCCCGCCGCAGCTTCCTCAAGGCTGCCGGAGCTGCCACTGCACTGACCGCAGTCTCCCTCGGCGCACCCGCCGCATCGGCCGAAGAGACCAATTGCTTCCTGGGCGAAAAGTCGGCTGTTACCATCCTCTACACCAACGATGTGCACACCTACATCGACAAAAAATCCCCCGAACTGACCTATGCCGGCATCGCTGCACTGAAGCAGAGCTATGTGGACGCTGGCCAGAACGTTCTGCTGGTGGACGCCGGCGACCACATCCAGGGCACGGCCTATGGCTCCATGGATGACGGCGAGACCATCATCAAGCTGATGAGCGAGGCCGGTTACGACCTGGCCACCCCCGGCAACCATGAGTTCGACTACGGCATGGCCCGCGCAAAGGCAGCCATGAAGGAAGCCGCTTTCCCCTATGTTTCCTGCAACTGGGTGGACCTGCGCACCGGCCTGAAGGTATTGCCCAGCATCAAGATCTTCACCATCGGCGGCGCGCGCATCGCATTTGTGGGCGTTACCACCCCGGAGACCTTTACCAAGTCCACCCCGGCCTACTTCATGAACGCCAGCCAGACCAAGTACATCTATGACATCCTGGGCGGCGACGACGGCCAGAAGCTGTACGACGCCGTCCAGAAGGCCATCGACAAGGCAAAGCTGCTGGGTGCAACCTATATCATTGGTCTGGGCCATCTGGGCGTAGACCCCTCGTCCGCCCCCTGGACCAGCGAAGAGGTCATCGCCAACACCACCGGCTTCGACGCCTTCATCGACGGCCACTCCCACACCGTTATGGAGAACAAGCAGGTGACCGATGCTTCCGGCAAGGCCGTCACCCTGACCCAGACCGGCTCCTACTTCAAGAATGTCGGCAAGATGACCATCGGTGCCGATGGCTCCATCACCACTGAGCTGCTGCCCAGCTACGATGGCGCAGACGCCGCTGTGGCCGCTGCCACCAGCGAGTGGGTGAGCGCAGTGGACGACATGCTGGGCGAGGAGATCGCCGTGGGCGATTCCAAGTTCTACATCACCGACCCCGCCACCGGCAAGCGCCGCATCCGCTCCGGCGAGACCAACCTGGGCGATTTCGTGGCCGACGGCATCTATGCCTACTTCAATGAGATCGAAGACCTCCACTGCGACATCGCCATCATGAACGGCGGCGGCATCCGTGCAAATGTGGACGCAGGCCCCTGGAGCTTCAAGACCTGCAAGACCGTCAGCCCCTTCGGCAATGTGGCCTGCCTGATGTCCGTCACCGGCCAGCAGATCCTGGATGCCCTCGAATTTGGTGCCCGCTTCGCCGGTGCCGAGGGCAAGGAGAACGGCGGCTTCCTGCAGGTCGCCGGTGCGACTTATGAGATCCACGCCGACATCCCCAACACCGTCCAGACCGACGACAAGAACGTCTGGGTCGGCAGTGCTACGACCCCGCGTGTTTCGAATGTGGAGATCTACGACAAGACCACCGGCACATACAAGCCTCTGGACCCGAACGCCACCTATGCGCTGGCCGGTATGAACTACACCCTGCGCAACCTGGGCGACGGCTTCGCCATGTTCGACGGCGCAGAGCTCATCAAGGACTATGTCTCGGAGGATTACCTCGTCATGTCCAGCTACGCAGCCATGTTCGGCGGCGTGGATGCGAACGGTCTGCCGCACCTTTCCAGTGCCAACAGCCCGCTGGCCGATTACCCCGGCTATCTGCTCAACTACGAAGATCCCTACGGCGCAGGCCGCATCCAGATGATCTGGTAATGCCCTGAACCAAGAGAGACCGCTGTGCTCCTTCCGTTATCGACGGGGCCAGCGGTCTCTTTTTGTGCCCGGCGGAGCGGACCGAGCGCGGGAACGCGCTGCGCTGGTTCGGGGAATTGCATAGATTCCGGGAGCGTTCCTTGTGAGCAATGCTGAAATTCAGAACAGCACGGGTTGTTCGCTTGCGAACGATCGGGCCGTGGGGTATAATAAAAAATAACAAGTGATATATCAGCTGCGCATTCCCGCGCACGAAAAAGGAGAAACAAGATGGAGATTCGATACACCAGCGCTGCCCAGTGGGCTGACGCCCGCGACGGCGTCATTCCGGCACCCTATGCTCTGGAAGCGGGGGAGAGCATCACCGACCGTTATCTGGAGCCGGTGGTCTTCCACAACGAAAACGGCCCCGACATCGGCGTGACCACCTGCGGCGTCATCGTCAGGGACGGCCTGTACTTCAAGGATATGGACAACAGCGGCGAGCTGGCCCCTTATAAGGACTGGCGGCTCAGCCCCGAAGAGCGCGCAAAGGATATGGTGGTCCATCTGCGCCTGGACCAGCAGGCTGGCCTTGTGCTGAACGCCCTGTTCAATACCCCGGTGGCCCCCACCCGTGCTGCGGCCACCGGGGCCGACGGCAAGCTGGAAATGTCCAAGATCTTCAAGCGCCACGACCCGGACGAGAAGCCCCGTCCCAGCCCCCTGCCCGGCATGGCCATGATCTTTGACGACACCGATGTGACGGACCGCCACATCACGGCGGGCGTTTACCGCGGCGATATGCGCTGCGAGGCAGGAATGGTGGCCCTGTATCACAACGCAGGCACCCAGATGCTGGAATACGAAGCCTGCAAGGGCGGCGTGGCGATTCCGTACTCTCTGCACACCAACCCCATCAACATCGGCTACCCGGACTCTCTGGGCATCGGTGCAGCGGTGCTGGGAGACGGCAACGCAGATTTCGTCTATGAAATGGCCGACACGGACCGGAAGATGATGAAGGCCGAGGGCCTGCACATCATGTATGGCCCGCAGGTGGACGTGGCCACCGACCCCCGCTGGCCCCGCACCAACGGCACCTACGGCGAGCGCACCGATGTAACCAGCGACATCACTGAAGCCCTCATCAAGGGCTACCAGAACGGCGACGACGGCCTGAACGAGGGTTCAGTCGTCCTGACGGTCAAGCACTTCCCCGGCGATGCCCCCTCCGAGAACGGCTTCGAGCCGCATGTGCCCATCGGTCAGTGGCGCATCTACCGCACCCCCGGCTCGATGGAAAAGTACCATCTGCCCCCGTTCCAGCGTGCATTCGACCACAAGGCATCTTCCATCATGCCGGACTACTCCCGCATCGCCGCCGATGGCCGCGCCGTGCCCCAGACCTACCGGGGCGAGGTGACCAGCACCGAGGCGGTGCCCAGCGCATACAGCAAGGAGCTGCTCACCGACCTGGCCCGCAACAAGATGGGCTTTGACGGCTACATCAACTCCGACTCCGGCATCACCACCGTGCAGATCTACGGCGTGGAGGACCTGACGGTGCCCCAGCGCTACGCCAAGGCCATTTCCGCCGGTACCGATGTCATCGGCGGCAACACCGACCCGGAGAACATCATCAAGGCGGTGGAGGACGGTCTGCTGCCCAAGGCCGACCTCGACCGCGCCAGCTACAACCGTCTGCTGAGCCTGTTCCGCACCAAGCGTGTGGACAACCCCTATCTGGACCCCGACCAGGCCGACCAGGCCCGGCAGGACAACTTCGATGGTGCCAGGAAGAAGGCCTACGAAGCCAACCAGAAGGCCGTCGTTCTGGTCAAGAACCACGGCGGTGTTCTGCCGCTGGCCAAAGAGAAGAAAGTCTGCATCGTCACCTTCAAGGGCGTGGACTCCGGCTTTGCCCAAATGGCACAGGCCATGGGTGCCGGTCTGGGCTCTGCCGATGCCGACGAGGCGCTGCGCAAGACACTGGCGGAGGCCTTCGAGAAGAAGGGCTACACCGTCGTCGCCACCCCGGAGGAGGCCGATGTGCTGTACCTCCACGTGTGGCCCATCAGCAACGGCGTGGTGTTCTACCAGTTCGCCATGCCCGTCATCGAGATGGGTGAGATCGTCACCGACGAGCGCGAGACCAACAAGAGCCAGAAGAAGACCGGCAAACAGGTCACGGTGACCACCCTGAAGGACGTCGAGAAGATCCGGGAGCTGGCCGATGCCATCCACGCGCGCGGCGGCAAGGTCGTGGGAACCTGCGTGGTGAACAACCCCTGGCTGCTGGACAAGCTGGAACCCTACTGCGACGCGCTGACCATCCAGTACACCGTCAGCACGGTAGCGCTGAACAACGCCCTGAACGCACAGGTGGACGTCATCAGCGGCGACTTTGCCCCCACCGGCAAGCTGAGCCTGACCATGGTGTCCGACCCCGCCGTCATCGCCATCACCGAGCAGGAGATCGACGGTGTGGTGCGTGAGATCTGCGCTTCGCCCAACGATGTGCCCGGCTACGATAAGGACCCGTACATCGACCCGGTCATCCTCGCCGGGGTGCGCGGCGGCAGCTACGCTTACTGTGACGCCGACGGCAACTATTACCGCAGCGGGTTCGGTCTGAACTACTGACCCTCTCCGTCATTGCTTCGCAATGCCACCTCTCCCAAAGGGTGAGGCATTGGCAGGACGGTCTTGATTCTGCTGTTTGAACAACGTTTCACAAAACCATAAAATAAAGTGCTCCGCTGTCTCGATTTGCGGCTTCTGTACAGATGCTGTAAATCTTGAAAGCGGAGCACTTCTGTTCATAGGGGAAACAAAGAGAAAAAAGAACCAGCCAAACATGTTCGGCTGGTTCTTTTTGGTTGGGGATGAGAGAATCGAACTCCCACAAGTAGAGTCAGAGTCTACCGCACTACCACTATGCAAATCCCCAAGATTTGCTTTGTTGTTTGGCTCGTGAGCCGCTCAACGTGTGCTATTATACGGGAAAAGCCCGGAGTTGTCAAGCACTTTTTCAAACTTTTTTGCAAAATTCTGAAAAGAGACGGTCTTTCGCGGAACATTTTGAATTGAAATGTCAGAGCAATGGGGCAGAGTCATCGGGGAGGTAGACGATTTCTTATGGTGGGACTCCATCAACCGTCATCCTTCTCACTCTCTTTGCATATACTGGAAATCAGTAGAAGCAAAGATGCACAAAGAGGAGGAACTACGATGGCACAATCTGCGCAAAAAGAAAAAACCTTGTTGTCCGACCGCATCCCGCGGGATACGGAGCACGAACGCTACCACCCGGAACTGGAAGAGGAGCTGAAAGAGTGTCTGTTCTGCCTGCGCCAGAACGAGATGATGTTCGACCTGGAGGTGGACACCGACCTCATCGAACAGCACATCTACGAGCGGCAGGCTCTGCTGTGCCGCTACCGCTATCTGCTGGCTCAGGCGCGGGAGCTTGGCCTGCATACTATTTTGCAGAAATATCAGCCGATGGGAGGATGAACTTTCTCCCGAAGAGGCGAAGTCTGCGGAATGCCAAGGCCTCTCCTACAAGGAGAGGTGTCACCGAAGGTGACGGAGAGGTTGCACGAAGGATGACGCTTCCCGCCAAACTGTGACAAAAATCTTGACATCCAGCCCGGCCCGTGGTATTATACACAAAGATAATATCGTGCGTGGGTGGTTCTGCGCATCAAATCTTTTGAGCTAGAGAGGTTATATATTATGGAACGTATCAAGACAATCGCTACTCGTGACCTGACCAAGAGCGTTGTGACCGGTGGCTGCGGCGAGTGCCAGACTTCCTGCCAGTCCGCCTGCAAGACTTCCTGCGGCGTGGCAAACCAGAAGTGCGAGAACAGCAACAAGTAATTTCTGCAAATCGGATGCCGCCTTTGCCGGGCGGCATTTTTTTATGTCAACAATGGAATGGAGACTAAAATGGTACATCAGTATCAATTGAACGGCTATAACATCGTGCTGGACACCTGCAGCGGCTCGGTGCATGTGGTGGACGATGTGGCGTATGACGTCATCGCCCTGTACAAGGAGCGTTCCGCCGATGCGATCGTAGCGGCCATGCTCGAAAAGTACGGCGACCGCCCCGACGTGACCGAGGCCGACCTGCGCCAGTGCCTGGAGGATGTGGCTGCGCTGGAGCAGGCGGGTAAGCTGTGGAGCCCCGATACCTACGCCGACATGGCCTTCGACTTCAAGAACCGCAACACCGTGGTCAAGGCGCTCTGCCTGCATGTCGCCCACACCTGCAACCTCAACTGCTCCTACTGCTTCGCCTCGCAGGGCCGCTATCAGGGCGACCGCGCCCTGATGAGCTTCGAGGTGGGCAAGCGGGCCATGGACTTCCTCATCGAGAACTCCGGCACCCGCCGCAACCTCGAGGTCGATTTCTTCGGCGGTGAGCCGCTGATGAACTTCGACATGGTGAAAAAGCTGGTGGCCTACTGCCGCGAGCAGGAGAAGATCCACAACAAGAACTTCCGCTTCACCATGACCACCAACGGGATGCTGATCGACGAGGATGTGATCGACTTCTGCAACAAGGAGTGCCACAATGTCGTCCTGAGCCTCGATGGCCGCAAGGAGGTCCACGACCGCTTCCGCAAGGACTACGCCGGCCACGGCAGCTATGACGCCATCGTGCCCAAGTTCCAGGAGTTCGTCCGGAAGCGCGGCGACAAGGACTACTACATGCGCGGCACCTACACCCACTACAACACCGACTTCACCAACGACATCTTCCACATGGCCGACCTCGGCTTCACCGAGCTGAGCATGGAGCCGGTGGTCTCCAAGCCCGACGACCCCAGCGCCCTGACCGAGGCCGACCTGCCCATCCTGAAGGAGCAGTATGAGATCCTGGCCAAGGAGATGCTCAAGCGTGACCGCGAGGGCCGCGGCTTTACCTTCTACCATTACATGATCGACCTCACCGGCGGCCCCTGCATCTACAAGCGCATCTCCGGCTGCGGCTCCGGCACCGAGTACATGGCCGTGACCCCCTGGGGCGATCTGTACCCCTGCCACCAGTTCGTCGGCGACCCCAAGTACCTGATGGGCGACATTTGGAAGGGCGTCACCAACACCGCCGTGCGGGATGAGTTCAAGCACTGCAACGCCTACGCCCGCCCGGAGTGCAAGGACTGCTGGGCCAAGCTCTACTGCTCCGGCGGCTGCGCGGCCAACGCCTACCACGCCACCGGCAGCATCACCGGCGTCTACGAGTACGGCTGTGAGCTGTTCAAAAAGCGCATCGAGTGCGCCATCATGATCAAGGTCGCCGAAAATCAGGAGCTTGCCGCGCAGGGCATCGAGGTGCCCATCGAGCTGGGCAGCACCTGCAATGCCTGCGCGGACGGCGAAGCCTGCGAATGAGCATGACCACGCCCATCGTGGACTTTGTGCAGAACTACGCAAAGTCCGGGACGTCCCGCCTTCACATGCCCGGCCATAAAGGGCAGGCCCTGCTGGGGTTTGAAGGGCTGGACATCACCGAGATCCGGGGCGCGGATGAGTTGTACGAGGCCGATGGCATCATCGCCCAGAGCGAGGCCAACGCGACCCGGCTCTTCGGCACGGCCCATACCTATTACAGCACCGAGGGCTCATCCCAGTGCATCCGGGCCATGCTCTGCCTGGCGATGCAGGCGGCCCCAGCCGGGCAGCGCCCGGTGCTGCTGGCGGCCCGCAACGCCCACAAAGCGCTGCTCTATGCCGCCGCGCTGCTGGATCTTGACATCCAGTGGCTCTGGCCCGCGCCGGATGCTGCCGGGGCGCTGTGCAGCTGCCCCGTGACCGAAGCTCAGCTTGCCGCCGCGCTGGACCGGCTGGCAGGGCAGGGGAAGCCCCCCTTCGGCGTCTACCTCACCAGCCCCGGACTACCTCGGCGGGATGCAGGACATCGCGGCCCTTGCAAAGGTCTGCGATGCGCACGGTGTGCCGCTGCTGGTGGACAATGCCCACGGTGCCTACCTGAACTTTCTGGTGGGCGGCAGCCGCCACCCCATTGCATTGGGGGCGGCGATGTGCTGCGATTCCGGGCACAAGACCCTGCCTGTCCTCACCGGCGGCGCCTACCTGCATCTGGGGCCGAAAGCGCCCGTGCAGGAGGAAACGGCAGTCCGCAATGCGCTGGCGCTGTTCGGCTCCACAAGCCCGTCTTATCTGATCCTGCAATCCCTCGACCGGTGCAACCGGTATCTTTCGGAGGGGTATCCGCTGCGGCTCTACTCCTGCTGCGGGCAGCTGACCAGAATGCGCCGGGTGCTGAACGAGCAGGCCGCTGCGGCTGGCTGTCCGCTCCCGCTGGCGGTGGACGCCCCCGCCCGTGAGCCGCTCAAACTCACGCTGGATGCGGCGGTACTGGGCATGACTGGCACCGCGCTGGCCGAGGCTCTGCGGCAGGACCGCATCGAGTGCGAATATGCCGACCCCCGGTATGTGGTGCTGATGTTCACCCCCGAAAACCCGGCGCAGGATTATGAGCGGCTGGCTGCGGCAGTGGCACGGCTCTGCGCGGCTCTGCCGTCGGTCCCGGCTCTGCCGGAACCGGAAGCGGATGTCTTCACGGAACTGGCGGCGGAAGCTGCGCCGGTCTGCACCGTGCGGCAGGCGGTGTTCGCCCCGCAGGAGCTGATCCCCGCCGAAACGGCGCTGGGCCGCGTCTGCGCGATGCCCACCGTCTCCTGCCCGCCGGCGATCCCCATCGTGGTGAGCGGAGAACGCATCGGCCCGGCAGCACTGAAACTTTTTGCACGATACGGCATCAAAAATGTCGCAGTCCTGAAATGAACATAAAGCGGCACCGGTCTGTAAAGCAAAACTGCTTTGCGGGCTGGTGCCGCTTTTGCATCCCGACTTGCGCCGAAATGCTTGACAGGCACTTCCGCGGATGATACGATTTGGCTATCAAACAGGAGCACATCAAGACCGAAAGGAGAGATCCGAATGCTGGAGATCCGGCATCTGACCAAACAGTACGGCGAGAAAGCGGCGGTGGATGACCTCACACTGACCATCCGGCCGGGAGAGATCTTCGGCTTCATCGGGCCGAACGGGGCGGGCAAGACCACCACCCTGAAATGCTGCTGCGGCATCTTGCAGCCGGATCGCGGCGAGGTGCGGGTGAATGGCTGTTCCATGCGGGACGACCCGCTTGCGGCCAAGCGTCAGCTGGCCTATCTGCCGGATGACCCGGCTCTTTATGGCTACATGACCGGCATCCAGTATCTGGATTTCATTGCGGATGTGTTCGGCGTCCGCGAGGCTGCCCGCGCCGAGCGGGTGCGGGTGTACGGCGAGCGTTTTGCGCTGACCGAAGCGCTGGGCCAGCCCATCAGTTCCTACTCCCACGGCATGAAGCAGAAGCTGGCCATTCTGGCGGCGCTGCTCCACGCGCCCAAACTCATCCTGATGGATGAGCCGTTCGTGGGGCTGGACCCGCTGGCCTCCCACCAGCTCAAGCAGACCATGCGGGCCTTCTGCGATGCAGGCGGGGCCATCTTCTTTTCCACCCATGTGCTGGAAGTGGCCGAAAAGCTCTGCGATCAGGTGGCCATCCTCCGGCAGGGGCGGCTCGTGCGGGCTGGCTCCATGGCCGAGGTGCGGGGCGATGCTTCGCTGGAATCGGTCTTTCTGGAGCTGGAAGGGGTGCAGGATGGACACTGAGACCAGACGTCTGTTCCGCGCCCTGTTCCGGAAACAGCTGCGGGAGCAGGGGGCCTTCCTCGTCCGGAGCGCCAGCACCGGCAGACACCGCACCAGAGCGGGCCGGTTTGCGTTCGGAGCGCTGTATGGGGGCATCGTGCTGCTGGTGATGGGCAGTTTCTTCTCGCTGGCGTGGCCGCTGGGAGAGCTGCTGCTGCCCGTCGGGCAGGAGGCACTGTACTTTCTGACGATGGAGCTTCTGGCGCTGGCCGTTGGCGTGTTTGCCGGGGCGTTTTCCAGCTATGGGAGCCTGTTTCAGGCCAGGGACAACGACCTGCTGCTGGCGATGCCCATTCCGCCGTGGATGATCTTTGCCGTCCGGATGAGCGGGCTGTACGCGATGTGCCTGTTCTATCTGCTGCTGCTCTGGATCCCGGCAGAAGTGGTGTATGGGCTGTATGCGGCTTCTCCGCTGGGCGGGCTGCTGAGTGCGGCTCCCATGGCGCTGGTGCTGGCCGGGGCAGCGACCCTTCTGGCGGCGTTGCTGGGGTGGGTGGTCGCTCTCTGCACTGCGCGGGCCGCACACAAAACGCTGGTCACGATTGCGGCAACCCTGGGGCTTGCGGTGGTGTACGATCTCGCCTACCAGCGGGGAATGGCTCTCCTTGAACAGGTGCTGGGGCAGGCGGCGCTGGGAGAAAACAACACGGCCCTAACGGGTGCGGGGCACTTTTTGGGACGTGCGGCCTGCGGGGAACCGCTTTTGCTGCTGGTGCTGACCGTTGGCATCGTGCTGCTCTGCGCCGCGCTGGGCAGGGTGCTTTCCGGGCCGTATCTGACCTTGATGACGACCCGGCGCGGGGCCGTGAAACGGACGCGGGCGCGGCTGGCCCGCCGTTCCTCGCTGCGGCGGACGCTGCTGCGCCGGGAACTGCTCCATCTGGGCAGCAGCGCGTCCTATCTGCTCAACTGCGCCATGGGTTCGCTGGCGCTGCTGCTTCTCAGCGGCGCAATGGGATACAAGGCGGACGCACTGCGGGCGTTGGCGGCGCGGCTGCCCGCGCGGGAGCTTGGCGCGGTGCTGCTGACCTTCACGGTGGTGCTGGTAGCCGGGATGAACCTCCTCACCGTGCCGTCCGTCTCGCTGGAAGGGGAACAGTTGTGGCAGCTGCAAAGTCTGCCGGTAACACCATGGCAGGTGCTGCGGGCGAAACTGGACCTGCATCTGTTGGTCACCCTGCCGCCCGCGCTGCTCTGCCTGGCTTGCGGGCTGGTGCTTCTGCGTACACCGTGGACTTCGGCCCTGCTGGCGGGTCTGCTGGTGGCATTGGATGTTGTTTTCACAGCTGCCGCTGGGCTGATGCTGGGCGTGACGATGCCGCGCTTTCACTGGACGAGCGAGATGGCTGTCATCAAGCAGAACCCCAGCGTTCTGCTGGCACTGCTTGTCAACTGGGCCGCTGGCTTTTTGCTGGGCGTGGGGGTGCTGGTGCTGGCGCAGTTCGTGCCGGTCGAGGCCGCATGGATGGCAGCATTGGGCATCCTTGCCCTGGCCGATGGTGCCGCGCTCCGCTGGCTGAAGACGAAGGGCGCAGAACGATTGCAGAGATTATAAAAGATGAAAAGACCCTCTCCGGGCATTGCAGCAGAGCAAGGACGGAGAGGGTCTTTTTGGCGGGGGCGGCTTATTCGATGCCGGTCACTTTGTAGTCCTGGTCTTCAACGGCCTTCTTCAGGGTCTCGTTGGCGACATCGGCGCTCAGGGTGACGACGGCGGTGCCAGCCTCGTGGCTGACCACGGCCTCGTGGACTTCGGGCAGAGCTTCCAGTGCCTTCTTCACGCGGGCCTCGCAGTGGCAGCACATCATGCCTTCAACGTGCAGGGTCTTTTTCATAAAACGTTCCTCCTTGACAGTGGATTCCGAAACGGGTTCGGTCGTATCTTCAGCCTGCGGCTGCGCGGCAGCGGGCAGGGCGGAAGTCTTGATCTTGTGGTCGTGTTTGGTGCTGTGCAGGTCGAACAGATTCAGGCGCAACGCGTTGCTGACGACGCAGAAGCTGGACAGGCTCATCGCGGCGGCACCGAACATGGGGTTCAGCGTCAGGCCGAAGGGGATGAACACACCGGCGGCCAGCGGGATGCCGATGATGTTGTAGATGAAGGCCCAGAACAGGTTCTCGTGGATGTTGCGCAGGGTGGCGCGGCTCAGGCGGATGGCGGCGGGCACATCGGAGAGCCGGGAGTTCATCAGGACCACATCCGCCGCATCAATGGCGACGTCCGTTCCGGCACCGATGGCGATGCCGGTGTCGGCGCGGGTCAGGGCCGGGGCATCGTTGATGCCGTCGCCGACCATGGCGACCTTGCCGGAGGCTTGCAGCTTGCGGATGACGGCTTCCTTGCCGTCGGGCAGGACGCCAGCGATGACTTCATCCACGCCTGCCTGACGGCCGATGGCATCGGCGGTGCGCTGGTTGTCGCCAGTGAGCATCACGACCTGGATGCCCATGTTCTGCAATTCACGGATGGCGCGGGGGCTGTCCTCCTTGATGGTATCGGCCACGGCCACTACGCCCAGCAGACGGCCGGCGCCGCCGAAGTACAGCGGCGTTTTGCCCTCGCTTGCCAGCGCGGCGGCTTTTGCCTTCAGGCTTTCCGGCACAGCGGCCTTTGTTGCAAGGAAGGACGCATGGCCTGCGTAAATTTCTTTGCCGTCCAGCGTTGCAGTCAGGCCGTTGCCGGGCAGGGCTGCAAAGTCGGAGACTTCCGGGGCTTCGATGGCATGGGCCTTGGTGTAAGCGAGGATGGCCTTGGCCAGCGGATGCTCGCTCCTGCGTTCCAGCGCGGCGGCAAGGGTCAGCAGCTCGTTCTCGGAAACGCCCTCGGCGGGCAGGATGTCGGTGACCTTGGGTTCGCCGCAGGTGATGGTGCCGGTCTTATCCAGCGCCACGATCTGGGTGCGGCCTGCGGCTTCCAGCGAAGCGGCCGTCTTGAACAGGATGCCGTTCTTGGCCCCCAGACCGTTGCCGACCATGATGGCCACCGGTGTGGCCAGACCCAGCGCACAGGGGCAGCTGATGACCAGCACCGAGATGCCGCGGGCCAGCGCATAGCCGAACTCCCGGCCCAGCAGCAGCCAGACGATGGTGGTGACCACAGCGATGGAGATGACCGCCGGGACAAAGAAACCCGACACGGTGTCGGCGATCTTGGCGATGGGGGCCTTGGTGGCGGCGGCGTCGCTGACCATCCGGATGATCTGCGCCAGAGTGGTATCTTCGCCCACGCGGGTGGCCTCGCACCGCAGGAAGCCCGACTGGTTGGTGGTGGCGGCCGAGACCTTGTCGCCCTCGGCCTTGTCCACCGGGATACTCTCGCCGGTCAGTGCGCTCTCGTTCACGGCGCTGCTGCCTTCCAGCACGATGCCGTCTACCGGGATATTCTCACCGGGGCGGACGACAAAAACATCGCCCTTGCGCACTTCGGCGATGGGGACGCTGACTTCGGTGCCGCCCCGCAGGAGGGTGGCCGTTTTGGGGGCCAGCTTCATCAGGCTCTTGAGCGCGTCGGTGGTCTTGCCCTTGGAGCGGGCTTCCAGCATCTTGCCCACCGTGATGAGGGTCAGGATCATGGCGGCTGACTCAAAGTAGAACTCCATCATGTAGTGCATGACGAGAGCGTCGTTGCCATCCACCTGCGCGCGGGTCATGGCGAAGAGGGCATAGGTGCTCCAGAGGAAGCTGGCCGAGGAACCCAGCGCCACCAGCGTATCCATGTTGGGGGCGCGGTGGAGGAGGCCCTTGAAGCCGTTGATGAAGAACTTCTGGTTGATGACCATCACGATGCCCGCCAGCAGCAGCTGAACGAAGCCCATCGCGACGTGGTTGCCGTCAAACCAGTGGGGGAGCGGCCAGCCCCACATCATGTGCCCCATGGAAAAGTACATCAGCACCGCTAGGAAGAGAAGGGAGGCGATGAGCCGCTTTTTCAGTTTGGGGGTCTCGTGGTCGGCCAGAGCGTCGAGGTCGGCGCTGGGGTCCGGCGCGGCGGTGGGCCCGCCCGCCTTGGGGCTGGCACCATAGCCTGCATCCTGCACCGCCTTGACGATGGCGGCGGCACTCGCGGTGCCCTCCACGCCCATGGAGTTGGTGAGCAGGCTCACCGAACAGCTCGTGACGCCGGGCACGGCGTTTACGGCCTTTTCCACCCGTGCAGAGCAGGCCGCGCAGCTCATGCCGGTAACGTTGTATTGTTCCATAGTCTTCACTCCTTGCGATGGGTCAGCTTGTCCGAAAAAGGGTCATTTCATGAGTTTGGGCAGCAATTTCAGCAGCTCATCCAACTTTTCGTCGCTGCCCGCGCGCAGGTCGTCCGCGACGCAGGTGCGCACATGCTGGCTGAGCAGCTCTCTGGAAAAGGCGTTCAGCGCAGAGTTTGCCGCCGCCACCTGCACGAGGATGTCGGCACAGTAGACGTCTTTTTCGACCATGCCGCGGATGCCCCGGATCTGGCCCTCGATGCGGTTCAGCCGGTGGATGAGGCTCTTGTACTCCTCCTCGCTCCGCTTTTTGTGGCGGCAGCAGCAGGCGTGCAAGGTCTCTGCTTCGGCCTGCGCTGTTTCGGCAACTGCATCTTCGCAGCAGGGGGCAGGGGACGCTTCGTGCAGGGCACAGCGGGGGCAGGGCTCCATCTCGCTGCTCATGGGAACAACTCCTTTCAAATTACCCCTTGGGGGTATCTTTCGTACAAAGGCATTGTAGCACAGCTTGTCCTACAGAACAAGTAGGAAATGAAAATTCAATTGTGAATTTTTTGTGAACACAGAAGACAAAAAAAGAAGGAGCTGCTGCAGACTCCCTCCGTCACAGCGTCGCTGTGCCAGCTCCCTCATGGAGGGAGCCCTGGCGCAAGGGTCAGCTGTAAAAGGCCCCCTCTCAGAGGGGGCTGTCACCGTAGGTGACTGGGGGAGCATCAACAACTCCTGAAAGGCAAGCGCTTATTCGCAGAATTTCCGCATAAAGGCGATATCGCTGGCGGCGCGGGCGGGGACGGCTTCCTCGCGCAGGACCGGGAAGGCGGCCTGCGGCATCTGCTTCAGCATGGCGAAGCCGCCTGCATAGTCCACGCAGGAATCCTCCAGGCTGGTGGAGTACAGGGTGCCGTCCGGCCGGAAGTTCTGGCCTTTGAAGTGGACTGCGGCAATCTTGTCGCCGTACCAGCTGCCCACCTTGTCCCAGATGCGGCGCTGCGCGTCCAGCGAAGCGTCCTCCGGGCCGACGTAGTTGGCAAAATCGCAGAGGACGCGCAGGTTGGGGCTGGCGATGGTGTCCAGCACCATCTTGACGGCCTCCGGGGTGTTCATGGCGTGGTAGTAGACGCACTCCACGGCGAACAGCACCCCCTGCTCCTCACAAATGGGCAGGATCTCGCCCAAGCTGCGGAGAAGGGCTTCCTGCGCTTCCTTGCGGGTGACACCGGGCTGCTTGGCCATGTTGGTGGTTTCGCTGCCCATGCAGCCGGCACGCAGCGCCTTGGCGACCGGGATCTGGCTCAGCACCTTGGCGACCTCGGCGCGGCGCTTGTCCTCGTCGGCATAGCTCAGCTCGACATAGGTGCCGTTCACCGCGATGGAAACACCGGCAGCGGTGGCTGCGGCGCGGGTAGCCTCGACCAGTTCCGGGGTGACATCGGCATAGCTCTTCACGCCCTCAATGGCCTTGGTGTAAGCCAGCTGGGTGCAGGCAAAGCCCGCCTTGCCGATGGAAGTGAACAGCTCATCCGGGGTGTGACGGCCAAAATCATGCCCGCGGGCACCGATCACAAATTCAGGCATGGCTTCCTCCTTCTCCAAAGATGCGTTCTGCGAACAGGTGCAGCTCCTTGCCCCACCAGTACCAGTCGTGGGAGACATCACTGCCCCAGAACTCGCAGTGGGCGGGCAGACCGGCGGCGGTCAGGGCCTCGGAGAGGGCGCGGGTGTCGGCCTGTGCCTCTTCCTCGTAGCTGCCCTGCCCGGCGCAGAGGATGAGGTCGTTCTCCTCCGCCTTGGCAAAGGCCTTTTTGTCCACGAGGCCGGTCTCGGTCAGGTAGGCGAGGGGGGCATTGCGGAGCACGAGGTCGTCCTCGGCGCTGCCCAGAAAGCGGCTCATGTCGTACAGGCCGGACAAACCGATGGCACCGCCGAACACCTCCGGGCGGCGCAGGCGGCAGTTGACGGCCTGACAGGCACCGGTGTCCACGCCGACGCACCAGATGAGCTGGCCTTTCTTGGTCTGGTTCAGTTCCCGGATGCGGGCGGCCAGCTCGGTGGACAGGTAGTTGAAATACTTTTCCTGCATCTCGGCCCGGCGGCGGGGCGCAGCATCCCCGGCCAGCAGGCTCTCGGCGTCGATGCCGTCGGCGGTAAAGAGCTGGAGCTTGCCGCTGCTCAGCAGGGAAGCCACCGCTTCGGGCATCCCGTTGTTCTCCCAATCGTAGAAACGGCCCCCGCGGGCGGGCAGGGCCAGCACCGGCACACCGGCCGTGCCATAGACCTTGAACTCCATTTCGCGGCCGAGCATCCGGCTCCACTCTTTATAATAGGTACCTTGCATCATGGAAGCATCCTCCTGAATTTATACGAATTGATTCCGCACCGGGTCGTATCCGTACCCGGCGGCAGCGAGCGTTGCGCACAGCGCGGCCTTGTCCTCGTCCAGGTCGTCGCACAGTGCGTCGAGGCTGGGGTAGAAGTCGCGCAGCTTCAGGTTCACCATGCTCAAAAGCATGATGGGGTCATGGGGCAGAGCCATCTGAAAAACCTCCTCCTGGAAAACAAAAAAGCCGGTCACTCGACAAAGTGACCGGCAGATGCAGCTACTTAGACAGCGCGGGTAACTTTGCCAGCGCGCAGGCAACGGGAGCATGCGTAGATATACTTGGGAGAACCCTCCACGACCGCCTTGACACGACGGACATTCGGCTTCCAGGTACGGTTGGAACGGCGATGGGAGTGGGAGACCTTGATACCAAAGGTAACGCCCTTGCCGCAGCATTCACACTTAGCCATGATACTTGCACCTCCTAGCAGTGAAGTAAGGAATTCAAAATAATCAGCTTGACTATTGTACCAGAGTCGGGCAGAAATTGCAAGCATTTTTTTGAAATTTCTGTAACCTTTTTTATCTGTGGGCCAAGCCCTTGTCTGAAATCGAAAAACATAGTACAATAAGACAAAATAATCCACTGTTAGGAGAATACGATGACCTCACGCGGACTGTACTATCTTATCCGGGCGCTGGTGACGCTGGTCGCCATCCCGTTCCACGAAGCGGGCCACGCCCTCGCCGCCTGGCTGCTGGGTGACCCTACGGCCAAGCGGGAGGGCCGGCTGTCGCTGAACCCGTTCCGCCATTTTGACCTGATGGGCACCCTGTGCATGGTGCTGGCGGGCGTAGGCTGGGCAAAGCCGGTCTCCACCGACCCGCGCAATTTCAAGAACCCCAAGGCAGGCATGGCGCTCACGGCGCTGGCAGGCCCGGTGGCAAACCTGCTCCTGGCCTACCTCGCGATGGTGGTCTGGAAGCTGCTGTATTACTGGGCCCCGGTCACGGTCGGAACCGTGTTTGCAGCCCGCTTCCTGCAATATCTGGTCATGATGGACGTCAGTCTGGCGGTGTTTAACCTCATCCCGGTGCCGCCGCTGGACGGCAGCCGGGTGCTGCTGGCGGTGCTGCCCCAGCGCATTTACTTCGGCATCATGAAATATGAGCGGGTGATCCTCATCATCATGTTGGCGGTGGTCTGGAGCGGCTTTCTGGACGGCCCGCTCACCCTGCTGAACGATGCCGTGTGGGACCTGCTGGATCTGGGCACCGGCTACATCGACCAGATCGCCTATTCCATGTATTACGCATCCATCGGGACGGTGATCTGAGTGGCAGAAGAGCTGACGTTCCATCTGGCGGACTTCGAAGGCCCGCTGGAACTGTTGCTGACGCTGGTGCAGAAGCACAAGATGGACCTGCACAACATCCCCATCCTGGAACTCATCGACCAGTACACCCGCACCGTGGCGGCGGACGCCGGAGCCGACCCGGAGACGGCCAGCGCCTTCATCGAGATGGCGGCGCATCTGGTGGAGATGAAGAGCTATCTGCTGCTGCCCCGCAGCGAAGAGGGCGAGCGGATGAAACAGGAACTCACCGGCCAGCTCATCGAGTACGACCAGTGCCGCCGGATGGCCGGGGCATTGCGCGCAAAAGGGAGCAGGCTCCGGTCTTCGTCCGGAGACCGCTGGAAGTGGAGCAGGACAACACCTACGACCTCTTCCACTCGCCGCAGGTGCTGGCGGACTGCTGGCAGGCGCTGGCGGGCCGGAAAGCGGCCGTCGTCCGGCAGCCCACCCAGCAGCAGTTCGAGCCGCTGGTGTCCGCGCCGGTGGTGTCGGTGAACAGCCGGGTGGTCTACATCTTGCGCCAGCTCATCGGGGGCAGTGCCCGGAAGCTGGGGCAGCTGTTTTCCCGCCGCCAGAGCCGGAGCACCCATGTGGCCACCTTTCTGGCCCTGTTGGAACTGGTGCGCGGCGGGCGTGTCACCCTCGGCCCGGACGGTGCGATGACCATGCGCCGCGGGCGGCTGGAACGCACAAAGGAGAACGAATGAACCAGAAAAAACTGCGAGCCGCCGTGGAGGCGATGCTCTTTGCCTATGCGGAACCCATCGGAGCCGACAAACTGGCCCAGGCGCTTCAGATGCCGGTCTCCAGCGTGGAGCCGGTGCTGGAAGAGCTGCGCACCCGCTATGCCCGCGAGGACAGCGGCCTGTGCCTGCTCCACCTGAATACCCACTGGCAGCTGGCCACCAAGGCCGACTTTGCCGAGCCGGTCCGCCGGGTGCTGGATACCCGGCGCTCGGTGCCGCTGGGCCCGGCGGCGATGGAGACGCTGACCGTCATCGCCTACAACCAGCCGGTCTCCCGCGCATTCATTGAGCAGGTGCGCGGCGTGGACTCCTCGTCCAGCGTGTCCGGCCTGCTGGAAAAAGGCCTCATCGAAGAGGCCGGGCGGCTGGACCTGCCCGGACGGCCGGTGGCGTTCCGGACGACGGATGTGTTTCTGCGGTGCTTTGGCCTGTCCAGCCTGGACGACCTGCCGCCCATCCACAGCAGCGAAGAAAGCGGGGGAGAGGTATGAGTGTTCTGAGCGTCTTGGGAGCGGTGCTGCTCGTTCTCTTGAAAGGAATCGGCGTCCTGCTGCTGGTGGTCCTGATCCTGGCGGTGGTGCTGCTGTTCTGCCCCTTCTGCGCGGATGTGCGGTGGGAGAACGATGTGCTGACCATCCGGGCCGGTGCGTTGGGGCTGACCCTGCCGGTGTTCCAGTATCCTGCACCGGAAAAGCCGAAAAAGAAAAAGAAGAAAAAACCAGCCGGACAGAAAGCGGACCAGAAGCCTAGGCCGGAGACCCCGCCCCGCAAAAAGGCCCGGCTGACCCTGAACATCCTTTGCACCATCCTGCGGGAGGCGGGCCGGCTGACCAGAGCCATCATCGGGTCGCTGCGCATCACGAAGATCGACGTCGTGCTGGGCGTCCGGGGCGAGGACCCCGCCGAAGCTGCCCGCAGCTATGGCAGGCTGAACGCCTGGCTCTATCCGGCACTGGGCTTCCTCGACCGGTTCGTCTATCTCGATTTTGAGCAGCTGCGGCTGCTTCCGGATTTTGGTTCGGCCCAGCCGGCGGTGCAGGACCGGGTGTCCTTCCGGGTGTCGGCACAGGCGTATGCCATCGTCTTTACGGCAGTGCGTGTGCTTTACGAATTCTGGCGCGAAAAAGTGCTGGACGTCTTCCTATAATTTGGTTATAATATAACTGTATGGTGTGTTCTGCCTGTCCGCTGCGGCGGGGGCAGTTCCGGAGAAAGCGTTCCCGCTTTTTCCCACTCATTGAAATAAGGAGGCCGATTTTATGGCTGAGCATCCGATCCAGGGTTTAATGAACGTCACGATGGACAAGGTCCGTCAGATGGTGGATTCCAACACCATCGTGGGCAAGCCCATCACCACCGAGGACGGCACCACCATCCTTCCGGTGTCCAAAGTCAGCTTTGGCTTTGCATCCGCAGGCACGGACTTTGACGGCAAGAATGCTGCCAACAAGGACCTGTTCGGCGGCGGTTCCGGCGCGGGCGTCAACATCCAGCCGGTGGCCTTCCTTGTCATCAAGGACGGCTGTGTCCGCACCATCCAGCTGTCCGACGGGGCCAACACCGTGGACCGCGCCCTGACCATGATCCCCGAACTGGTGGAGAAGGTCAGCGCCCTCATCGACAGGAAGGGCGGCAAGGCTGCCCCTGCGGAGACCGGCCCCGAAGCGCCCAACGCGTAAGAAAAGGCGCATGAGCTTCCCCTTGAGGGGAGCAGCCGAATGAAGCAAGATGGATGAGGCAAACGCGCGAAAATGCGCATCCTCATCCGGCACTGCGTACCATCTTTCCCGCAAGGGCAGGGCTTTTCAGCGCGGTGCATTTTGAGCGCCGGGAGGCGCACAAGGAGTAAACGAACAATGGCAGAAGAACGTATTCAGAAGATCATGAGCGAGCAGGGCCTGTGCTCCCGCCGCGCGGCCGAGCAGATCATTGCTGAGGGCCGCGTCAAGGTCAACGGCCACCCGGTCAAGGTGGGCGACAAGATGGACCCCAACCGCGATGTGCTGCATGTGGATGATGAGCGCATCTACATCCAGAAGAACCAGCAGCTCTACTATCTGGCGCTGTACAAGCCCCGCGGCTATGTGACCACCGCCAGCGATGAGCTGGGCCGCAAGACCGTCATGGAGCTGGTCAGCGACATCCCCGCCCGCCTCTACCCGGTGGGCCGCCTGGATAAGGACAGCGAGGGCCTGCTGCTGATGACCAACGACGGCGCCTTTGCGCAGGCCGTCACCCATCCGTCCGGCGGCATTTCCAAGCTGTACCGCGTGACCGTCCAGCCCCGCGCCGACGAGAGCCAGATCCTGAAGATGAGCTCCGGCGTCGTGCTGGACGATGGCACCAAGACCATGCCCTGTGCCATCAATGTCGTCACCGACGAGCCGGGCCGCACCGTCATGGAGATGACCCTGAAAGAGGGCAAGAACCGCGAGATCCGCCGGATGTGCGAGGCTGTGGGCCTCGAAGTCGTCCGCCTGAAGCGGAACGCCGAGGGCGTCGTCAAGCTGGGGATGCTCAAGCCGGGCACGTACCGTGAGCTGACCAAGGCAGAGGTCAACGGCCTGCGCGCCGCAGCCGCCAAGGGCCGCGCCCAGACCCGCAGCGCAGCGCTGCAATCCAAAGCGGCCGAGCGCCGCCCCCGCGGCCCGGTGGGGCAGGGCGCAAAGCGCGGCGAGCGCAATACACCCGCAAAACGGAGAAAATGATGGTCCCCACAGCATCTTTGTCGGGCAGACCAAGGCGGCCGGGCCTGAGATGGAAAAGATTGTGAGATTTTCCCTCAAAAATGGGGCGTTCGGCACTTGAGAATCCTGACAAAATATAGTATAATAAACCTAATTTTGAAAGCTCAAAATAGACAAAGCAGGAGGTCTTACCATGGCTTCAAAGAGTACCAAAGGAGAAATCCTCGCCAAGTTTTTCGATGACGGGGAATACACCGCACTGTTTGCGGACGGCGCGGTGAGCGCTGCCTGCGGCTATGCGGCTGGCCAGCAGGCCTACGCCGTCTACCAGAACGGCGAGGCAGTCACCGTGAAGGACGTTGAGAAGAACATCAAGGTCCTCGAAATGGCTGCTCAGACGGGCTGCCCTGTGGTCACGTTCTACAACTCGGTCGGCGCAAAGCTGGCAGAGGGTCTGGACGTTCTGACCGCGACCGCTAAGCTGAACGCTGCCATCGCCAAGGTGTCCGGCGTCGTGCCTCAGGTGGCAGTCGTCACCGGTGTGTGCGGCGGTACCAGCGCCCTGAATGCTGCCAGCGCAGATGTCTGCGTCATGGCAAAGGACGCCGAGCTGTTCTTCACCGCTCCCTTCACCTCTGCCGCCAAGGGCGACAAGGTCGCAGATGCAGGCTCTGCTGAGGCTGCTGCCAAGGCTGGTGTTGCTGCCATCGTGGCCGAGAGCGCTGCCGAGGCTGCGGAGAAGGCTGCCCACATCGTGGGTCTGCTGCCCGCCAACAACCTGACCGGCCCCGCCATCTTCGAGTTCGAGCAGCCCACTGCGGTCCTGGCCGCTGGTGCCGCCCCGGAGAAGGCTGCTGCTGCCCTCATTGATAAGGACAGCGCCGTGGAGCTGTTTGCAGGCTTCGGCAAGAGCGTCTACACCGCATTTGCTACCATCGGCGGCAACGCAGTCGGCGTGGTGGCGACCGGTGAGCAGCTGTGCCACAACTGCGTGTCCAAGGCTTCCCGCTTCGTCCGCCTGTGCGACGCCTTCAGCGTCCCCGTGCTGACCATCGTGGACACCAAGGGCTTCGTTCCCAGCGCGACCGACGACATCGCCGGCGGCATCCGTGAGGCTGCCCGTCTGGCTGCCACCTATGCAGACGCCACCACCGCAAAGGTCGCTCTGCTGGCTGGCAAGGCTGTGGGCCCGGTCTACACCGCTCTGGCCAATGCCGACCTGAAGATCGCCGTCAACGGCTGCGTGGTCAGCGCTCTGGAGCCCAACGCTGCCGTCTCCGTTCTGTACAAGAGCGAGATCGACGCTTCCGACAACATCATCGCTGCGACCAACACCAAGGCTGCTGCCTACACCGCTGAGGTGTGCAGTGCTGCCAACGCTGTGGCCTGCGGCGCTGCCGATATGACCTGCGACGCTGCCAACGCACGCGCAAGCGTTGTGGCTGCATTTGAGCTGCTGAGCACTAAGCGTGCTGCCCGCCTGCCCAAGAAGCACGGCAACATGGCTCTGTAAGCGTTCCGATCGTAAAACGTACATAGGATAAATGATTGATTCAGGAGGGTCCTTCCATGAAGTATTACAATATTACCGTCAATGGTGTTGCTTACAGCGTCTCCGTTGAGGAGACCGCCGCTGGCGCAGCTCCCGTTGCTGCTGCCGCTCCCGCTGCTCCCAAGGCTCCGGCTGCTCCTGCTGCCGCTCCCAAGGTTGCTGCTCCCGCCGGTGCTGCCGGTGCCGTCACCGTCAAGGCTCCCATGCCCGGCAACATCCTGGATGTTAAGGTCGCAGCCGGTGCATCCGTCAAGGCTGGTGACGTGCTGGTCATCCTGGAGGCCATGAAGATGGAGAACGAGATCGTCGCTCCGCAGGACGGCACCGTTGCTTCCGTCAATGTCAACAAGGGCGACACCGTCAACTCCGGTGACGTTCTCGTCTCCATGAACTGAGAACGAAGGGAGAGGTGACAACCATGGCCAAAAAGCCGATCAAGATCACGGAAGTCGTCCTGCGCGATGCGCACCAGTCTCTGCTGGCCACCCGTATGACGATGGACGACATGCGTCCCATCCTGCCCGAAATGGATAAGATCCCGTATTTCTCTGTCGAGTGCTGGGGCGGCGCTACCTTCGATAGCTGCATCCGCTTCCTCGACGAGGACCCTTGGGACCGTCTGCGCATCCTGCGCAAGGAGCTGCCCCACCAGAAGCTGCAGATGCTGTTCCGCGGCCAGAACATGCTGGGCTACCGCCCCTATGCAGATGACGCCGTCGAGTACTTTGTGCAGAAGTCTGTTGCCAACGGCATCGACGTCATCCGCATCTTCGATGCACTGAACGATGCCCGCAACCTGCAGACCGCCATCAAGGCAGCCAACAAGGAAAAGGCACATGTGCAGGGCTGCATCAGCTACACCCTGAGCCCCGTGCACAACAACGAGTACTACGTCAAGTATGCCAAGACCCTGGAAGAGATGGGCGCTGACTCCATCTGCATCAAGGATATGGCTGGCCTGCTGACTCCGTACACCTGCTACGACCTGGTCAAGGAGCTGAAGAGCACCCTGTCCATCCCGGTCGATATCCACAGCCACTACACCGCCGGTCTGGCTTCTATGTCCCTGCTGAAGGGCATCGAGGCCGGTGCCGACATCGTCGATACCGCCATGAGCCCCCTGAGCGGCGGCACCAGCCACATGGCGACCGAGAGCCTGGTCGCAGCTCTGCAGGGCACCGATTACGATACCGGTCTGGACCTGAAGCAGCTGAACGTCGTCCGCGCATACTTCGCAAAGCTGCGCGAGAAGTACATCGCCAACGGCCAGATCAGCCCGAAGTCTCTGGGCGTCGATGCCAATACCCTGCTGTATCAGGTGCCGGGCGGCATGTTCTCCAACATGCTCAAGCAGCTGAAGGATGCCGGCAAGGAAGACAAGCTGGACGAAGTGCTGGCTGAGATCCCCCGCGTTCGTGAGGACGCTGGTTATCCTCCGCTGGTCACCCCCACCAGCCAGATCGTTGGCACCCAGGCCGTCTTCAACGTCATCCTGGGCGAGCGCTACAAGATGGTCACCAAGGAGTTCAAGGGCCTGGTCCACGGCGACTACGGCAAGACTCCCGCTCCCATCAGCGCCGAGTTCACCAAGAAGATCCTGGGCGACGAAAAACCCATCACCTGCCGCTTCGCCGACACCCTTGCTCCTGAGATGGACAAGCTGAAGACCGAAGCCGCCAAGTGGGCAACGCAGGAAGAGGATGTGCTGACCTACGCCATGTTCCCGCAGGTCGCACCCAAGTTCTTCGAGAAGCGCAATGCCAAGAAGCAGGGCGTGGACGCTGACCACGCAGACTACACCAACCAGTCTCATCCTGTCTAATGGAATCCCTCTGGCCCCTCGCAGTTTTGCGGGGGGCTTTTTGTGTCTGCGGAGCAGCGGTGCCGTTTGTGTGACTTTTTCGTGGCAAAAGCTGATTTTTTCGCCGCATTGCTTGCAAAAACGGGGCCAGCAGAGTAAAATGATAGCATATGTATCGTAACATGGGCGGGTGTGCCCAAAAGCGGATACATATACTGGAATTTGTCCGCAAAAAACCTATGTCAGAAGAGGAAATTTGACCATGATTTTAAGTATGACCGGTTTTGGCCGGGGCACAGCGGTGCGCAATGGCCGTGAGATCACGGTGGAGTTGCGCAGCGTCAACTCCCGGTACTTTGAGTATTCGTCCCGGATGCCCCGGACCTGCAGCTATATGGACAGCCGCCTGAAAAAGCAGCTGAACGAGCAGATCACCCGCGGCAAGGTGGAACTGAGCCTGACGGTGCAGAACGTGGACGCCGCCGACACCGTCGTCACCGTGAACAGGGAGCTGGCCAGAAGCTACCAGCAGGCCCTGCGGGACCTGTCCGAGGAGCTCTGCATCAAGAACGACACCTCCGCCAGCCTCATTGCCCGCTTCCCGGACGTCCTCGCCACCCGCCACGCGGATGTGGACGAGGAGCAGCTGTGGGAGGACGTCTCCGCCGTCACGGCGCAGGCGCTGGAAACGTTCGTACAGATGCGCGCCGCCGAGGGTGCCAAGATGAAAGCCGACGTCGAGAGCCGCCTGTGCTTTCTGGAAGAGTGCGTCGGCCGGGTAGAGACGCTGAGCGCAGGCCGGGTGGAAGCCTACACCAACCGCCTGTATGAGAAGCTCAAGGTCATTCTGGAAGACCGGAACATCGACGATGCCCGCGTCCTGACCGAGGCCGCCATCTTCGGTGACAAGACCGCGGTGGACGAGGAGACCGTCCGCCTGCGCAGCCACATTGCCCAGTACCGCTCCATTCTGGAGCTGGATGAGCCGGTGGGCCGCAAGCTGGATTTCCTGACCCAGGAGCTCAACCGCGAGACCAACACCATCGGCTCCAAGTGCCAGGATCTGGACATCACCCGCGTGGTGGTGGATATGAAGGCGGAGATCGAAAAGATCCGCGAACAGATCCAGAATCTGGAGTAACGCATTGATACATTCGGATCGGAGGAGAAGATGAAGCTCATCAACATCGGTTTTGGCAATCTGGTCAGCGCCGGGCGCGTGGTGGCCGTCGTCAGCCCGGACTCTGCGCCGGTCAAGCGTCTGGTCAAGGAAGCGCGGGAACGCGGGATGCTGATCGATGCGTCCTATGGGCGCAGCACCCGCGCGGTGCTCATCATGGACTCCGATCATGTCGTTCTGTCAGCCCTTCAGCCGGAAACGGTGGCCAGCCGCGCCGCCGGGCAGGCCGAGGGCAAAGGCTCAGAGGAGGAACAGAAATAAAGATGGAAAACGAAAAGTATCTGTTTGTGGTATCCGGAGCAGCGGGTACCGGCAAGGACAGCGTGGTCAATGCACTGCGCGCTGCGCACCCGGAGATCGAGAAGACCGTCTCCGCCACCACCCGTTCGCCCCGTCCCCGGCGAGCAGGAGGGCGTGGATTACTACTACCGCAGCCAGGAGCAGTTCCAGCAGCTCATCGCAAACGACGAGGTCGTGGAATACAATTTCTACAACGGCAATTACTACGGCACTCTGAAAGAGGAAATCCACAAGCGGCTGGAAGCCGGCAAGCTGGTCGTGCTGGTCATTGATGTCCACGGCGCGGCCAACATCCGCCGGATGTTCCCCGGTGCCACCACCATCTTCCTGCTGCCGCCGTCGGTGGAGGAGCTGGAGCGCCGTCTGCGCGGCCGCGGCACCGAGACCGAGGAAAGCATCCGTGAGCGTCTGGCTACGGCCCGGAACGAGCTGGCCCAGCAGGACGACTTCACCCTGAAGCTGGTCAACAATGAGGTTGCCGCCTGCGCCGATGCGCTCTATCAGGTCATCTGCCAGCGGGCGGGCCTCGTACACTGAAACCAAACCCGGAGGAAGCTGAATGCCAAAAACGGTCGGAGTCGCCGTGAGCAACGCGACGTTCCACTTCGACAAACTCTATACCTACGCCGTCATGCCCGACCAGCAGGACGCCGTCCGGCTGGGCAGCATGGTGCTGGTGCCGTTCGGGCGGGGGAGCCGTGCCCGGATGGGCGTGGTGCTGGCCTGCGACGCCGAACCGGAGAACTCGAAGCTGAAATTCCTCTTCGATGTGGCCCCCGCTTCCGCCTGCCTGACGCCGGAACTGCTGCGGCTGGTGCATTTTTTGAAAGAGCGCACCTTCTGCACCTACTATGAGGCCGTCAAGGCCGTCATCCCGTATGGGGCGCAGTACAAGCCCGCCGTGGCGGCGGACGGTGTGACGCCGGTGCTGCAAAAGCAGCTGGTCCGCCACACCGAGAACGCTTACAAGCTGGTGGGCACCCTGCCGCCCAAGCCGAAGCCGACGGCCAAGCAGCTGGCGGCAGTGGCCCTGCTGGGCGGGGGAGAGCGCACCCAGACCGAACTCGAAGAAAAGGGCATCAGCCGGGCTGTGCTGGACAATCTCTGCACCAAGGGTGTGCTGGAATGCAGCAAGGTGAACAAATCCATCGACCTGTATGCGAGCATCCCGCTGAAAAATGACCCCATCCTTCTGACGAGCGAACAGCAGGCCGCATACGATGCCCTGCTGCCGCACCTCGAAGATGCCGAACCCCATTCGGCGCTGCTCTACGGCGTGACCGGCAGCGGCAAAACGCTGGTCTTCCTCAAGCTCATCGAGCGGTGTTTGCAGCTGGGGCGGCGGGCGCTGGTGCTTGTACCGGAGATCAGCCTGACCCCCCAGATGATCCTGCGGCTGAAGAGCCAGTTCGGCAGGCGGGTGGCCGTGCAGCACTCGGCCCTCAACCACACGGAACGGCTGCTCCAGTGGCAGATGATCCAGGACGGCGGGGCCGACATTGTGGTGGGTACCCGCAGCGCCATCTTCTCGCCGCTGGAAAACATCGGCCTTGTCATCATTGACGAGGAGCAGGAGCACACCTACCGTTCCGAATCCGCGCCCCGCTACGCCGCCCACGAGGTGGCCCGGCAGCGCGCGGCCGAGAATGGGGCGCTGCTCCTGCTGGCCAGCGCGACCCCCAGCACCGAGAGCTACTTTGCAGCCCAGCATGGGCGCACCCAGCTGGTGCGGCTGACCCAGCGGTACGGCGGCAACCCGCTGCCCCATGTCGAGATCGTCGATATGCGGGCCGAGCTGGCCTCCGGCAACCCGCGCGAGATCAGCCTGGCACTCGAAGATGCCATCCGCCGCAATCTGGAAGCGGAAAAGCAGACCATCCTGCTGCTCAACCGCCGGGGCTACCAGACCATCGCCCAGTGTGAAGACTGCCGCGAGGTGCTCAAATGCGCAAAGTGCAGCGTCCCGATGGTTTACCACAAATCGGCGCACAAGCTGCTCTGCCACTACTGCGGCAGCCAGCTGGACCCGCCCCCGCAAAAATGCCCCGCCTGCGGCGGAACATTGCAGTACCGTGGCTTCGGCACCCAGAAGGCTGAGGAGGAGCTGGAAAAGCTCTTCCCGGAGGCGCGCATCCTGCGGATGGACCAGGACTCCACCGCCGCCAAGGACGCCCACGAAAAGCTGCTGGCCCGGTTTGCCCGCCGCGAGTACGACATCATGGTGGGCACCCAGATGGTGGCCAAGGGGCTGGATTTCGAGGATGTGACCCTGGTGGGCGTCCTCGGCATCGACTCGCTCCTGTTCGCCCAGGGCTTCCGGGCGTATGAGACCGTGTTCAGCCTCATCACGCAGGTGGTGGGCCGGAGCGGCCGGGCCAAAGACCCCGGTTTTGCCATCATCCAGACCACCGACCCCGACAACCCGGTGCTCAACCTCGCCGCCGCGCAGGACTACGACGCCTTCTTCGAGCAGGAGATCGCCTACCGGAAGCTGGGCCTGTACCCGCCGTTCTGCGGGCTGTGCGTTGTGGGCTTTTCAGGCCTGAAAGAGAGCGAGGTGGCCCGCGCCGCCGCCCGGTTCGCGGCCCTGCTGGGCCGGCAGGCGGCAAAACAGCCGGAGCTGCCTCTCCGGGTGCTTGGCCCCACCCCCGGCAATATCGAAAAGATCAACGGAAACTACCGCTACAAACTCACCGTCAAGTGCCGCAACGACCGCCGCTTCCGCGACCTGATGCGCGAAACGCTGGGCCTTTACGAGCAGGAAAAGCTGCCCGCCAAAGCCACCGTCGTCGTAGATCTGCACTCGGACGGAGATATCTGATACGAACAACTGATTTGGAGGTACCAACTATGGCTATCCGCAACATCGTGAAAGAGGGCGACCCCATCCTGAACAAGGTCTGCCGCCCGGTGACCAATTTTGACGACCGTCTGGCCACCCTGCTGGACGACATGCGCGAGACCATGATCGCCGCCGACGGCGTGGGTCTGGCCGGCCCGCAGGTGGGCATGCTGCGCCGCCTCTTCGTGGTGTGGGACACCACCGACGCCCCGGAGGAGATCCCCGAGGATTACGAGTACAAGTTCATCGACTTCGTGAACCCGGAGATCCTGGCCGTGTCCGAGGACGAGGAGACCGCCTACGAGGGCTGCCTGTCCTTCCCGGGCCACAACGGCGCTGTGACCCGCCCGGCCGCTGTCAAAGTCCGCGCACAGGACCGCCACGGGAAGTGGTTCGAGCTGGAAGCCGAGGGCCTGCTGGCCCGCTGCATCCAGCACGAGAACGACCATCTGGACGGCATCACCATCATGCAGTCCAGCGAGTATTTCTATGAGGACACCGAAGAGGGCAAAAAGGCTGCCCGCGAAGCGAAAGGAAACAACTGATGCGCATTCTGTTCATGGGCACGCCGGACATTGCCGCCGAGTGCCTCAAGGCCCTGTATGCCGCCGGGCATGACATCTGCGCGGTCTACACCCGGCGCGACAAGCCGGTGGGCCGCAAGCAGGTGCTCACCGCGCCCCCGGTGAAGGAGGTGGCGCTGGCCCACGGCACCCCCGTCTTTCAGCCCCGCACCCTGCGGGACGGCGGCGAGGACGAGAACATCCGCGCGCTGGCCCCGGAGCTGATCGTGGTGGTGGCCTATGGCTGCATCCTGCCCGCCAGCGTGCTCCAGGCCCCCAGGTATGGCTGCATCAACCTGCATGTCTCGCTGCTGCCGAAGTACCGCGGCAGCGCCCCGGTGCAGTGGGCCGTGCTGAACGGCGACGCCGAGACGGGCGTCTCCATCATGCAGATGGACGAAGGGCTGGACACCGGCGATGTTCTGGTTTGTGAGAAGATGGCCATCGGCCCCGAGGAGACCAGCGGCGAGCTGTTCGACCGGGTGACGGCAGTCGGTGCCCGCGTCCTCTGCGAGACCATCCCGCAGATCGCGGCAGGCACCCTCCGGCCCCAGCCGCAGGATCACGCTCATGCGACCCTCGCGCCCATGCTCGACAAGGAGCTGGCCGAGTTCCGGCTCACCGACTCCGCCGCCCACATCCACGACTGGGTGCGCGGCATGAACCCCTGGCCCACGGCCTGGTTCACCACCTCCGGCGGCAAAAAGGTCAAGGTGACCGAGTGCCGCGCGGTGTCTTCCCACGGCGAAGCGCCCGGCACGGTGCTGGCGACCCGGCCCCTGACCGTGGCCTGCGCCGAGGGTGCCATCCAGCTGCTGCATGTGGTGCCGGAGGGCAAGAAGCCCATGGACGGCTCCTCGTTTGCAGCAGGTCTGCGGCTCAAAGCGGGGGACTGCCTGTGAGCGGGCCGAATCCCCGCGCGGCGGCTGTCTCGGCGCTGGTGAAGCAGGAGCAGGACGGCTTTTCCAACCTCGTCCTGGATGCTGAACTGAAGCGTCAGCAGCTCGAAGGTCGCGACAAAGCGTTTGCCAGCGCCATTTTTTACACGGTGCTGGAACACCGGGGCACACTGGACTATATGCTCGGCCAGTTCCTGCCCAAGGGCCTTGCCAGGCTGGACGCTCCCGTCCGGGAGATTTTACGCTCCGCTCTGGCCCAGGCCCGGTATATGCAGGTGCCCGTATCGGCGGCCGTCAATGAGGCGGTCAAGCTGACCCGCGCGTTCCGAAAATCCAGCGCAGCGGGGCTGGTCAATGCCGTGCTGCGCCGTGCCTGCACCTACGACCTGAGCACCGCCCGGTTCCGGAATGAGACCGAGCGGCTGATGGTGCTTGGTTCTGCCGGGAAGGATGTGGCGGATTTCCTCCGCATCCATTACCCGGACGAGGCGCTGGGCATCCTGACCTATGCGGCCGACGGCGGCAGGACCAGCCTGCGGGTCAACCCGCTCAAGGCCGATGCCGCCACCCTCTGCGAAAAGCTGGCGGCGCTGGGCGCAGCGGCCGAGCCGGGCCTTGTGCCGGGCAGTGTGCTGGCCGCATTTGAGGGGAGCCCTGCCGAGAACGCGTGGTTCCGGCAGGGATACTTCCACGTGGAAGGGCAGGCCAGCCAGCTGGCGGCCCTCTGCGTGGAGGCAAAGCCCGGCGAAACCGTCCTCGACCTCTGCGCCGCCCCCGGCGGCAAGACGCTCCTGCTGGCCGAGGAAATGCAGGGGACCGGCCGTCTCGTCAGCTGCGATGCAGCCGAGAACCGCGTCCGCCTCATCCGCACGGCAGTGGAGCGGATGGGCTTTGCCAATGTCGAAACCCTCTGCAACGATGCCACCCGGCAGAACCCCAGCCTGCCCCAGGCCGACCGCATCCTTGTGGACGCCCCCTGCAGCGGCCTGGGCATCCTGGCCAAAAAGCCGGATATCCGCTACAAGACCCTGGACAAAGCCCGCCACGATGAATTATTGGCCACCCAGTCGGCCATTCTGGACACAGCGGCCTCTCTGCTCAAGGCGGGCGGGCGGCTGGTCTACTCCACCTGCACCATCGACCCGGCCGAAAACGAAGAGCAGGTGGCGGCCTTCCTGGCCCGCCACCCGGAATTTTCCGTCGTGACGTCCGAGGTGCCGTTCCCGGCCGGGATGACGGTGGGGGAGCACGGAGCCCTTTCGGTGCCTACCCGCACCGGCATGGACGGCTTTTTCCTCTGCGCGATGCAAAAAGCGCAATGAGGCGGCCGCCTGAATCGTATCAATAGGAGAACACCATGGAACAAAAACGCTGCATTTCCTCCCTGACGCTGGAACAGCTGGCCGCAGAGCTCAAGGCGCTGGGCCAGCCCGGCTTCCGGGCAAAGCAGATCTTCCACTGGGTGCACCAGAAGCTGGTCACCGAGTTTTCGGCCATGACCGACCAGCCCAAGACCCTGCTGGCGACGCTGGAGGAACATTTCTACATCGCGGCCCCGCAGATCGAGCGTCGGCAGGAGGCCAAGGACGGCACGGTGAAATACCTGCTGCGGATGGCCGACGGCAACTGCATCGAGACGGTCGTCATGCGCTACCACTACGGCAACACGGTCTGCGTGTCCACGCAGGTGGGCTGCCGGATGGGCTGCCGCTTCTGCGCGTCCACCCAGGCGGGCCGCGTGCGCAACCTGGAAGCAGGCGAGATCTGCTCTGAGATTTATACCGCCCAGAAGGACATCGGGGAGCGCATCTCCCACATCGTGCTCATGGGCATCGGCGAGCCGCTGGACAATTTTGACGAAGTGATGCGCTTTCTGGAAAACATCACCTCGCCCGAGGGCGTCAACATCGGGATGCGGAACATCAGCCTTTCCACCTGCGGTCTGGTGCCGAAGATCGACCAGCTGGCCGAGAAAAAGCTGCAGCTGACCCTCTCCGTCTCGCTCCACGCCCCCAACAACGAGATCCGCAGCGGCATGATGCCCGTCAACGACGCCTACCCGGTGGAGGTGCTGATGCAGGCCGTGCGCCGCTATCAGGACACCACGGGCCGCCGCGTGAGCTTTGAATACTCCATGGTGCGGGGGGTCAACGACTCCGACGCCTGCGCCAAACAGCTGGCCGACCTCATCCGGGGCATGGGTGCCCACGTCAACCTCATCCCCATCAACCCGGTGGACGGCAGCCCGTACTCGGCCACCGACGCAGCCAACGTCCGCCGCTTCCAGCAGAAGCTGGAAAGCCTTGGCGTCAACGCCACGGTCCGCCGCCGCCTGGGCAGCGAGATCAGCGCCGCATGCGGCCAGCTGCGCCGTGACGAAATGAACGGGAAAGCGTAAATATTAAAGAGAATCCTATGAAACTTGCAGGAAAAACAGATGTCGGCCGCGTCCGTCAGGAGAACCAGGACGATTATCGGGCCGGGGAGCTGCCCGGCGGCGCGGTGTGGGCGCTGGTCTGCGACGGCATGGGCGGCGCAAAGGGCGGCCGCGAAGCCTCGCAGGGGGCGTGCAATGTCATCGAGAATTTCTTTCAGGAGCAATACGCCCAGTGCGGGGCAGGGCAGGAGGAGCCGTTTCTGAAAAAAGCGCTCCTCTACGCCAACCGCTTCGTGTTCCAGAAGGCCGCGCATGAAGAAGCGCTGGCCGGTATGGGCACCACGGCAGTCTGCGCACTGGTGCGCAGCGGCAATGTCTACCTCTGCCATGCAGGCGACTCCCGCGCCTACCTCATCCGGGATGGGAAGCTCACCCAGCTCACCCACGACCACTCCTATGTGCAGGAGCTGGTGGACTGCGGCACCATCACCGCGGAGGAGGCCGAGCATCACCCCCAGAAGAACATCATTACCAAGGCTCTGGGCGTGGATTACCGGCTGGAGCCGGAGTTCACCGCCGCGAAGCTCAAGCGGGAAGACCGGCTGCTGCTCTGCACCGACGGCCTGACCAACATGGTGCCGGTGGAGGAGATGGAAGAGCTGCTGGCGCAGGGTACGTTCTACGACCTGCCCGACCGCCTCATCGAGGCAGCCAACGCCCACGGCGGCTCGGATAACATCACGGCGCTGCTGCTGGCTGTGGAGCCGATGGAGGTGGAGCATGGATAATCTGATCGGCAAGACCCTCGATGGCCTGTACACCGTCCGGGAGCTGATCGGCACCGGCGGCATGGCCAACGTCTACAAGGCGGTCGTGGGGCCGGGCGGGCCGGTGCCGGAGGGCACGGTCGTAGCCATCAAGGTGCTGCGGCAGGAGCTCATGCACGACCCCGACCTCGTCCGCCGCTTCAAGAACGAATCCAAGGCCATCTCGCTGCTCAACCACCCCAACATCGTAAAGGTGTACGATGTATCGGTCAGCGAGAAGCTGCAGTATATCGTGATGGAATATGTGGACGGCATGACACTGCGGGAGTACCTCAACGAGCGCGGCGGCAGGCTGACCAGCCGGGAGACCGTGCACTTCATCTCCCAGATCCTCAAGGCGCTGGACCACGCCCACCGCAACGGCGTCGTCCACCGGGACATCAAGCCCCAGAACATCATGCTGCTGGACAACGGCCAGCTGCGGATGATGGATTTCGGCATCGCCCGCATCTCCCGGGCCGAGAACCAGCTTTCCGGCGGCAAGGCGATGGGCAGCGTCCACTATATCAGCCCGGAACAGGCCAAGGGCGACGAGACCGATTTCACCAGCGACATCTATTCGGTGGGCGTCATGATGTACGAGATGCTCTCGGGGCATCTGCCGTTTGACGCCGACGATGTGGTGGAGGTGGCCATCAAGCAGATCACCGACAAGCCCAAGAGCCTGCAGGAGCTGGCCCCCACCGTGCCCCACGGCCTGGTGGAGATCACCGAACGCGCTATGGCAAAGCGGCCCGAAAACCGCTACGCCAGCGCCGCCGAGATGCTGGGGGCACTGAACGCCTACGTGGAAGATCCGTCCATCGTGTTCAATTACACCTATCTCCCCGATGAAATTCCTGAAAAGGTGGTGGAGCACTCCGTGAAAACCAAAAAAGAAGCCCCGGAACCGAAAAAGACCCGCAAAAGCAAAAAGAAGAAGCCCATCTTCCTGCCGGTGCTGTTCGGCATCACCGTTGCGTTCGCGCTGGCCTGCATGGCGCTGTGCTGGACCATCCTCAACGATTCCAGCACCCTGATGAGCGAAAAGGCCGACATCGTGCTGGCCGATTACAGCGGCATGACCCAGGATGAGGTGAACGCCCAGCCGCAGGTCTCCTCCGGCCAGATCACCGTCAACTGGGAGCAGTCGTACAGCAACGACTACGCCGCCGGTTATGTCTACCGGCAGTCGCCGGTGGCGGGCCGCACCGTCCGCGAGGGCCAGAGCGTGACCCTGACCGTCAGCCTCGGCATCCAGTACGTCACCGTGCCGGACCTGACCAACTATCTGCAGGCCGATGGCGAACAGCAGCTCAAGAGCCTCGGCGTCTCGGTGCTGATCACCCAGGCCGTGGACGACACCGTGGCGGCAGGCTCCATCATCCGCACTGACCCTGCCGCCGGCAGCCAGGTGGCGGTGGGCTCCACCGTTGTGGTCTATGTGAGCCGCCCGCAGGTCAGCACCACCGCCAAGGTGCCGTCTCTGGTGGGCCTGTCCAACGTGAACGATGCCCGCACCCTGCTGGTGCAGAACAAGCTGGGCCTGGGCAGCACCACCGAGCAGTACAGCGACAAGCCTGCCGGTACCATCATCGGGCAGAACCCTGCCGCCGGTTCCACCGTCAAGGTGAACAGCCGCGTCAGCGTGACCGTCAGCGCAGGGCCCGAACCTGTGCCGGAGACCCCGGCCGAGGAGCCCGGCAGCACCTCGGAGAGCGGCAGTTCCAGCGCCAGCAGCTCCAGCGGCGACTGGTGGAGCGGCCTTGTGGGCGGCGGCAGCTCTTCCTCCTCCAGCGACTCTTCCGGTTCCAGCTCCGGCACCAGCCTGAGCGACTGGTGGAGTTCGCTGCTGTCGTAACGGAGGAGCCATGAACGGTTATATTGTAAAAGGCATCGGCGGCTTCTATTATGTCCGGACCGAAGCGGGCATCATCGAGTGCAAGCCGCGCGGCATCTTCCGCAAACAGAAGATCACCCCCGTGGCGGGCGACGAGGTGACGGTGGAGACCGAGAACGGCGCTTCCGTCATCGCGGAGATCGCGCCGCAAAAACGTCTTCGTCCGCCCGCCGGTGGCCAATCTGGATGTGCTGTTCCTCGTGGCCAGCACCACCCAGCCCACCCCCAGCACCCTCGTGCTGGATAAGCTTTCGGCCATCGCGGTGGACAAGGGCGTCCAGCCCGTCATCGTCTGCACCAAGGGAGACCTCGCCGAGGCGGAGTTCCTCCGCAAGGCATACGAGCGTTCGACCCTGCCCTTCATCGCCATCCACTACGACACCGGCGAGGGTCTGGACGAGGTGAAGCAGTGGATCGCCGGGCGGCTCTGCGCCTTCTGCGGCAACTCCGGCGTGGGCAAATCCACCCTCCTGAACGCCCTGCTGCCGGATGCGGAGCGGGAGACCAGCGCCATCAGCCAGAAGCTGGGCCGCGGCCGCCACACCACCCGCGAGGTGACGATCTTTGAAGCCTTTGGCGGGCGCATCGCCGACACGCCGGGCTTTGCCAGCCTGGAAGCCAACCGCGCCGGGTTCATCCCGAAGGAGAACCTGGAACATGCGTTCCCGGAGTTTGGGCCGTATCTTGGTGAATGCCAGTTCACGGGCTGCTCCCACCGCACGGAAAAGGGCTGCGCCGTCCGCGCGGCACTGGCCGAGGGCCGGCTCTCCCAGACCCGGTACGACAGCTATTGCGCCATGTACGACGAAGTCAAGGACGTCAAGGACTGGCAGCGGCCGAAGTTCTGACCGCTGCATTGCAAACCAGAGAAAGCTCCTCCGGCCGGGGGAGCTTTCTTCGAGTAAAGAGAGGAAACTTATGTCACGCTGTGTGATCGTATCTGCTTGCCCGGTCTCGCCGGAGCTGAAGCGCCTGCTGCGGCCCGATGACATCATCATTGCCTGCGACGCGGGCTACCGCAACTGTGCGCCGCTGGGCTGCAAACCGGACATTATCGTCGGCGACTTCGACACCGCGCCCTGCCCGGAGCAGCAGGATGACGTCATCGTCCCTGCCCCATGTCAAGGACGACACCGACACCGAATATGCGGCGAAACTTGCCTCCGAAAAAGGCTGCTCCGAGGTGCTGCTGCTGGGCGCTCTGGGCGGCAGACGGCTGGAACACACCCTTGCGAACCTCTGCACCGGTCTGGGGTTGGAGCAGCGGGGTGTGCGCGCTACGCTGCAAGATGAGCGCAGCCGCATCACCTTCGTCCGCGCCGCGAGGAGCGTACCTACCCGAAGGCGGAGTTCTTCTACGTTTCCGTCTTCCCACTGGAGGGCCGGGCTGAGGGCGTCTGTGAGCGCGGCTCCTACTATGAGCTGACAGATGCCGTCCTCACGGTAGGGTATCCGCTGGGCGTCAGCAACGAGTACGCCGAAGGCTCGGACTGCATCACCATCTCCACCCGCAAGGGGGCGCTGGTCGTGGTCGAGACCCTGCCGGATACGCCCATCCTGCGCTGAGCAATGCACGTTTTGCGCCGCTGCCGCTTATACTGTGGTATCACACAACGAAAGGCGGGAGTTGGATGCAGGTCGTCGTCATCAAAAGCCCGAAGTGTCTGCGCGGGATCCTGCGCCGGTTGTTCGGCATCAAAACCTGAAGAAACAACAAGACCCTCTGTGCCGTTCGCACAGGGGGTCTTGCGTTTTTATTCCTTTGTGGCATACGTCAGGTCGAGCACCGGACCGAAGGGGTCAAAGATGAGGTTTTTGACGCCCGAAGCGATCAACAGACGCTTCTGCTGGGAGAAGAGGGGGACCACGACGCAGTCGCTGAGCAGCTGGCGTTCACAGTCGCCCAGCAGACGGCAGCGGGTGGAACCGTTGGCGTGGGTGCTGGCTTCCAGCTGGGTGGCGTACAGGGCGTTGGAATAGCCGGTCAACCCGCCGCCTGCGGGGGTGAACTGGGCCAGCGTGTTGTATACGCTGCCGCTCTCAGCGCTGACGGGGGCCAGCGCGATGGTATAATCTCCCTCGGCCAGGCGCTTGCGGAAGGTCTCCTCGTCCACCTCCTCGATGGAGAAGAAGAGGGAAAGCTCCTTCTGCCAGGCCCCGTTGATGGTCTCGGCGGCCTCGTTCAAGCCGCACCCGGCGGGGAGCATCAGGGTGATTTTATTGAAGTCGGAGTTTGCCATGCCCTGCCGCGCGGCAAGGTAGAGCGCCTTGACATCCACAGCGGCGGGGGAGACCTCCCCCACGGTGTCGCGGTAGTTCATGCCGTCTACATTCAGCCCGGCGGGGATGAGGCTGTCCGCTGCGGCAAACAGCTCGGTGGAGGGCACCTCGGCGGCGTCCCGCGCCACCCCGGCCAGCGCCTGCCGCAGCTCGGTGGAGGAAAAGATCGTATTGCAGTTGAACAGCAGGCTCCAGGTGGTGTCGGAGTAGGAGATGGAGGACAGCGAGGTGGTGCTGCCGGTGGCGTCCACCGCTGCCGAGCACTTTTCGCTGTTGATGAGTTCAATGGCTGACTGGTCGGCGTTGTTGGTGTTCTGGACCAGGCGCAGCAGGCTGTCGATGTGGGTGCCGGAAGGCTCCCGCCGCAGGAACAGGCCGCCGGACGTCCAGTTGTAGAGGTAGAACGGCCCGCTGGAAAGGGTGGTCTTGGCGGTGAGGCCGTAGGTGCCGCGGGTGGAGTTGAAAAACGCCTCGTCGCAGGGCATCGCGCCGGGCAGCGTCAGCTTGGAGAGAAAATTCTCGTCCGGGCTGCTCAGGCGGAACACCAGCGTCAGCGGCCCGCTGGCCGAAACACCGAGGGCACTTTCCGGCAATTGCCCGGCCAATACTTCGGCGCTGTTCTCAAGGGCCGAAAACTCCACAGCGTAGGGGGAGTTCGTGGCAGCGCGGAACATCCGCCGGAAGGCGAAGACGAAATCCTCCGCCGTGATGGCGCAGTCTGCAGCCGTGCCCTTGGCAGCCGTATAGGTCAGGCCGTCCTTCAGATAAAAGGTATAGGTTTTCCGGTCGGCGGAGACCTCCCACCGTTCGCACAGGGCAGGTTCCAGCTGGCCGTCCGGGTCTTTGCGGACAAGGCCGCTGTAAAGGTTCTCGCAGGCGATGACGTCCGACGCAGCCGAAGCCACCTGCGGGTCAAGGTTCGCGGGGATGGTGTCCACGAACCAGGTAAAGCTGTTGGAACCCGAACCGCAGCCGGTCAGGGTCAGGAATAGAAGGGCCGTCAGAACCGCGGCGGCCAGGCGGAAACGGTGTTTCAAAAAAAAGCGCTCCTTGCAGATGATGATGGATACGTCCAGTATAACGGAAAGCGTCGAAAGACAATTATCTTTTTGTGAATTTCGATGACCTTTCAGTGCATTTTTGCGGCCTGTGCGGGTTGGGCGTTGCGTATTGTGCGGAAAAGGTGTAGAATGAAGAGCAGCAAGAGCTTGTTACAGAAACACTTTATAGAGGAGGTTCTGTTTTTATGCAGAAAGAACAGCAGCAGCTCGCAGAGCTGGTCAAGGGCAAAAAGGTCGCATTCATCGGTGCGGGCGTCAGCCACAAGACCCTGATCGAGGAGTTCGTGGGCCTGGGTGCGCATGTCACCCTCTGCGATAAAAAGAACAGCGTGGACGACTTTGGCAGCTACGCCGAGACCATCCGCCGCCTGGGCATCGACCTGAGCCTGGGCGAGCATTACATGGACGGCTTTCGGGGCCAGGACATCATCCTGCGCACCCCCGGCTTTGAATATTACCAGAAGCCGCTGCAGGACGCCATCGCCGCAGGCACTCTGGTCACGAGCGAGGTCGAGCTTTTCTTTGACTATTGCCCCTGTGAGATCGTGGGCGTGACCGGCTCGGACGGCAAGACCACCACCACCACCCTCATCTCCAAGTTCTACGAGGCGGCGGGCCGCAAGGTGCATCTGGGCGGCAACATCGGCGCAGCCCTGCTGCCCATGCTGCCGGACGTTGCCCCGGAGGATGTGGCGGTCGTGGAACTGTCCAGCTTCCAGCTCATCAGTATGCGCAAGAGCCCGAAGATCGCGGTCGTCACCAACGTGACCCCGAACCATCTGGACCACCACAAGGATATGCAGGAGTACATCGACGCCAAGCGGAACATCCTGCTCCATCAGGTGCCGCCCTGCCGCGAAGTGCTGGGCTATGAGAACGACATCACCCGCAGCATGGTGCCCGACTGCAAGGGCAAACAGGTCTGGTTCACCCGCCTGCACGACACCGACAACGGCGCGTTCCTGCGCGGGGACGGGATGCTCTGCATGGCCGAAGACGGCGTCGTGACCCCGTTCTTGGCCCAGAAGGACATCAAACTGCGCGGCCTGCACAACATCGAGAACCTGCTGGCCGCTGCCGCCGCCGTCTGGGGTGAAGTGCCCGTTGAGGCCATCCAGAAGGTGGGCAGCACCTTCACCGGCGTGGAGCACCGCATCGAGCCGGTCCGTGTGCTGGACGGCGTGACCTACTACAACGACTCCATCGGCACCAGCCCCACCCGCACCATCGCGGGCCTGCGCAGCTTTGACCAGAAGGTCATCCTCATTGCAGGCGGCTACGACAAGCACATCCCCTATGAGCCGCTGGCCCCGGAGGTCATTGCGCACGTCAAGGACCTTGTGCTGATGGGTGCCACCGGCCCCCGCATCGAGAAGGCCGTCTGCGAGCATCCGGATTTTGCAGCGTCCGGCCTGACCATCCAGCATGCCGACACCATGCAGCATGCCGTCGAGCTGGCCCGCGCCGCCGCACAGCCCGGCGATATCATCATCCTGTCTCCAGCCAGCGCATCCTTCGACCTGTATCCCAACTTTGAGGTGCGCGGCCGCGAGTTCAAGAAGATCGTCAACGAACTGAAATGATCCGACAGGCCACGACACCCCGCGCAAAACTGCGCTTTTACAACGCCTGCCGGGGCAAACTCTGCCTGGGGGCCACGATGCCGCTGGCGCTGGAGCTGCTGGGCAAGAGCCAGCCGGGCCGCTTTTTTGCCGGGCCTACGCTGGCGCTGGACATCGGCGGCAGCACGGCCTGGGATGGCAGGCCACGCCAACCCCGAAGAGCTGGCCGGGTTCCTGACCTTCTGCGGGTGCGGCGCCGTTGTGCTGGACGAAGCCGAGGCGGCCCCGCCCGCCGGGTGGACCCGTGCAAGACCCCACACCATCTTCGGCCTGACGCCGGGACGGCAGCTTCCGGAGCCAGAGGCCGACGAAGCGCTCTGGGCCGCGCTGACCTTTGACCGGGACCCTCCGGCCCGCCCGGTGGCAGAGGCGCTTTTTCCGGCCCGGCCTGCCCGGCGGGATGGCTTTTACTCCGAGCTGTGCACCAAGCGCAGCCGGGGCAGGGCCCGCGTCTGGGTGCTGTGGCAGGGGGAGACGCTTGCCTGCACCGTCGGGGCCTATGCCCTTGCCAACGGTCAGGCCTACATGGCCTGCGGGGAAACGGCCGAACCGCTGCGGGGCCGGGGCATCGGCGGGCGGCTCATCGTCCGGCTGGCGAACGAACTCTCGGCAGAAGGCTTCCAGCCTGTTTTCCTCTGCGCCCCCGAACGGGTGCACTTCTATACCCGCCTCGGCTTCGAAAAACTGGGCGAGTATGCGCGCTATGAAGCGCCCGCAAAGTAAAATCGGCGGGGATATCTCCACGTAAAAAATAATAAGAAACCCAAAGGATCTAATATGTCAATGTTAAGCCATTTTTTTGATTTCAAACCCGAAGCCCTGGCTCTGGACGAACAGGCCATGGAACTCTGCCAGCCCTATTTCCGGCACATGGAGGAGATCCGCGACTTCAACCAGCTCAAGATGCTGAAAGCCTTTGCGGACACCCAGATGTCCTCCACCGATATGCTGGGCACCACCGGTTACGGCCTGTGGGATACCGGCCGCGCCAAGCTGGAGCAGATCTTTGCAGAAGTGATGGGGGCCGAGGACGCCCTCGTCCGCAGCCAGTTCCAGAGCGGCACCCATACGCTGGCCGTGGCCCTGTTCGGCCTGCTGCGGGCAGGGGACACCCTGCTGGCTGCCACCGGCCGCCCCTACGATACGCTGGAAGGCGTCATCGGTCTGGACGGCAAGGGCAAGGGCACCGGTACTCTGATGGACTACGGCGTGAAGTACGACGAAGCCCCGCTGAAGCCGGACTTCACCCCGGATTATGACCTCATCGCCCAAAAGGCACCGGGGGCCAAGGTCTGCCACATCCAGCGCAGCCGGGGCTATCTGCAGCGGAATGCGTTCGATCTGGCCACCATCCGGAAGATCGCCGACACCGCCCGCGCCGCCAACCCGGAGATCATCGTCTTTGTGGACAACTGCTATGGCGAGTTCACCCAGACGGAAGAACCCTGCCAGGCCGGTGCCGACCTCGTGGTGGGCAGCCTCATCAAGAACCCCGGCGGCGGCATCGCCCCCACCGGCGGCTACATCGCAGGCCGCAAAGACCTCGTGGAGCTCTGCGCCTACCGCCTGAACGCACCCGGCCTCGGCAAGGAGCTGGGCTGCACACTGGATACCCCCCGCGATCTATATCTGGGCTTCTACTATGCGCCCGGCGTCGTGTGTGAGGCCATCAAGACGGCCATTTATGCGCAGTGCCTGCTGGAACTGGTGGGCAAGACGCCCATCCCGCGCTACTGCGAGGACCACAACGACATCGTGACCTGCTTCGACGCCGGTACGGCGGATGCCCTCATCGGCTTCTGCCGCGGTGTGCAGGCAGCCAGCCCGGTAGACAGCTATGCGGCCCCGGAACCCTCGCCGGAACCGGGCTATACCGATGAGGTCATCATGGCCAGCGGCAGCTTTACGCAGGGCAGCACCATCGAGCTTTCCTGCGACGGCCCGCTGCGGGAGCCCTACACCTGCTATCTGCAGGGCGGCCTGAACTTTGCAGCCAGCCGCGCCGGTGTGCTGCTGGCCGTGCAGAACGCTTACTTTGGAGAACGTTGACGTAACGATCCCAGCCTGCTTCGTTCCATGGGCGCAGCGGGCCGGGCGGTAAAAGAAGAAAGTGTGAAACCAATGAACAAGGTAACTCCCATTGACTCTGAAATGCTGGCACGTTTTGAGCAGGGCTATGCGGCCCGCCCGGAGCTGCAGGTGATGTCCAATGCCATCTCCCGCACGGCTCTGCCGGATGCCGCCTTTGTGCCCGCTGCCGCCGCCAGATTGCAGATGGATTTCTCCGTTCTGGTCCAGACCAGCAACATCACCAACCAGAAGCAGAGCGGCCGCTGCTGGATGTTCTCCACCCTGAACGTCCTGCGCGAGCGGGTCATCCGGCAGTGCAAACTGGAGGATTTCTCCATCTCGCCCACCTATCTGGCCTTCTACGACAAACTGGAAAAGGCAAACCTCTTCTTTGAGAACATCCTTCACTTTGCCGCGCAGGAACTGGACGACCGCGAGACCTTCACCCTGCTGGGAAACCCGCTGCCCGATGGCGGCCAGTGGGATATGGCGGTCAGCCTCATCAAAAAGTACGGCGTCGTGCCCTCCTGGGTGATGCCGGAGACGGTGCACTCCACCGGCACGGCCAAGTACCTGCCCATCCTGAACCGCAAGCTGCGCGAGGATGCGCTGGAGCTCCGCGCCCTTGTCCGCGAAGGCAAGGACCCCTCGGCCCGCCGCGAGGAGATGCTGGCAGAGGTCTACAACGCCCTGCGCATCCTCTACGGCCAGCCGCCCAAGACCTTCGATTTCGAGTACACCGATACCGACAAGGTCTACCACTGCGACCGCGGCCTGACCCCGAAGCAGTTCCTCGACAAGTACGTCGGCAGCGACTTCGACGACTATGCCGTCATCATCGCGTCGCCCATCCACGCGGTCAACCGCACCTACTGCCAGCCGTTTATGGGGGATGTGGTCGAGGACGGCATGTTCTGGCTCAACCTCTCGCAGGAGGAGCTGGAAGACCTGACCATCCGCCAGCTGCAGGCCGGGGAGGGCGTCATGTTCAGCTGTGACTGCCACCCGGATGGCGACCGCGCCAACGGCTACTGGGACCCCGACTGCTTCCAGTACGGCGAGGTGCTGGGCGGGCTGACCTTTGGCATGACCAAGTCGGAGCGTCTGCTCACCCGCGACAGCACCATGAACCACTGCATGATGTTCTGCGGCGTCAATCTGGACGAGAACGGCACCGCCAACCGCTGGAAGATCGAGAACAGCTGGGGCGAGGAGTCCGGCCAGAAAGGCTACTACATCGGCAGCGAGAAGTGGTTCCAGGCCAATGTCTATCAGGTCACCGTCCGCAAGAGCCTGCTGAGCGATGCCCAGCGCGCCCTGCTGGCGCAGGAACCTCTGCCCATGAAGCTGTGGGACCCGCTGGCATAAACCGACGTTCAACCGCAAAAAATGCTCTGCCTTTTCCGGCAGAGCATTTTTTGTTCAGTCCGCGAGCAGGGGCAGCTTCAGCGTGAAGCAGCTGCCTTTGCCCACTTCGCTTTCCAGCAGGATCTCGCCATGATGTAAGCGGGCCAGCTCCTGCGCAATGGTCAGGCCGAGGCCGGTAGAGTCGTGCTTGGTGTTGGCCGTGGTGTGGAAGTAGCGGTCAAATACGGCGGCCTGGTCTTCCGGGGCAATGCCGCAGCCGGTGTCCTGCACACAGACGAGAGCAGAGCCCTCCGCCTCCCAGCTGTGGACGGTGATGGTGCCGCCCGAAGGAGTGTAGTGGATGGCGTTGGTCACGAGATTCTGCAAGATCTGCTGCAGCCGCACCGCGTCGCCCCAGACGGGCAGTTCGGCGTCGAATTGTGCGCAAAGGGCAACGCCCTTGTTCTCCGCTTCGCTCCGGCAGTTCTCGCAGACCGCCTGTGCGGCCTCGCTCAGGGAAACGCGGTCTTCGTTCAGCAGGACCTGTTTCTGTTCCAGCTTGGCTGCAAGGAAGAGATCTTCGGTCAGCCGCCGCAGAAAGCGCATCCGCTGCTGCAAAGCGGGCAGGAGGGCAGGCAGGGCCTCCGGGGCCGCTTCCAGCGTGTCCAGTCCGCTGGATACTGCGAACAGCGGGCTGCGCAGGTCATGGAAGATGTTCAGCATCATGCTCTTGCGGGCCTCGGTCTCCTCGGTCAGGGCGCGGGTGCGGTCGGCCACGCGCTGGTCCAGCTCCCGCGCCAGCTGCTCGGTGCGGTCGAATTGCAGGGCGAACCGGCGGCAGACGAAGGTCATGCAGCCCAAGGTGAAGGGGATATCGTAGATGCGGGCACACCGCATCACATAGAAGCGGATGCTCTCCGAGAAAAAGGGAAGTGCCAGCCCCGGCAGAATGACCAGCACCCGCAGGCCGACCGTTGCCGCACAGGGGAAGAGGAGGAGCAGCACCGCGCGGTCTCCCCGGCAGTAGGCCGCGATGAGCAGCCCGATGCAGTAGGCCATGCCGCCCAGCAGCCCGATGGCCCGCACCGGCGGGCAGGTGCTGAGGGAGAGCAAAACATACCCGGCCGTCAGTGCCAGCGAGAGGGACTTCTGCTGTCTGGTCCTGGGGGCCATGCCGGTCAGCGCCGCGCTGAGCCAGATGGGGGCCAGCACCGTGAGGGAAAAATACCCCCGCCGCAGAAACAGCACCATACCGCTGCCCCGCTCCGGCAAGCGGATGACTGTAGCCGCCCAGGCGATGAGGATGACGAGATAGAGCAGGAAATATCCAAGCTCCCGCTGCGGCTTGTAGTGGTGCAGTGCCAGCACGGTCGCCGCCAGCGTGCAGAAGACCGTGATGGCCATCCACTGCAAGGTCGTGCGGATGATGCGCGCATCGGAGCCTTCGTCCGGGAATGCCCCGGCCCATTCCTGAAACAGGACTTCGGCATCCTGTCCGCTGGCGGCGGTGCCCGGTTCCAGCGGCGGAAGCTGGGCGTTGTACCAGATGCCGGCCAGCGCGATGCCCAGCGCCAACACCACCGCGCTCAGTGCAGTGAGAAGATGTTTGGTTTTCATGGTTGACCTCCCCGAATGAACGGAACTTCCGGAAAAACAGTTGAGAAAGCCCGTAAAATAAGGTATACTAGCCCTAGTATAGCAAAGTTTTGCGAAAAAGGGGAGAGCAAACAGGAATGATCCGTGTGCTTCTGGTGGAGGACGATCCCGTGATCCGGGACACGACCCGTTACTTTTTGAACAGCCAGCAGAATTATGAAGTGGTCTGTGCGGAGACCGGCGGCGAGGCGCTGAGCCATGCCCGCGAGAACTTCGATGTCATCCTGATGGATATCCTTCTGCCGGACACCAACGGCGTGGACCTGTGCCAGCGGCTGCGGAGCTGGCATCACTGCCCCATCATCTTCACGTCCTGTCTGGACGATACTGACACGGTGGTCCGGGCGCTGGAGCTGGGCGGCGACGACTTTCTGGCCAAGCCTTACAACCACAAGGTGCTGTTGGCCCGCATCATGGCGAACATCCGCCGGGTGCAGATGGACGCCGCCGAGCCCAGCGTCAACGGCTACCACTGCGCGGCCTTTACGCTGGACTCCAACAGCCACTGCGTCGAGAAGGACGGCCGGAGCATCCATCTGGCCGACATGGAGTTCCGCATCCTCTCCCTTTTCGTCCGCTACCCCAACACGTTCTTCACGGCCAACGAGCTGTACCAGAAGATCTGGGGCAAGGAAAGCCTCGGCGACGTGCGCACGGTGCAGGTGCACATCCACAATCTGCGCAGCAAGATCGAGCCGGACCCGGCAAAGCCCATCTACCTGAAAAATGTCTGGGGAAAGGGGTATGTGTTCCGGCCGGATGGCCAGCCGGAGATTTGATTCGCGCCCAAACCTGAAGGATCGTTAAGCGGAATGCGCCCATTGTTTAAGGAAACTTAAGCGGTGGGTGCATTTTTTGCCTGAATTTGACCGTTATTTGACAAACGAAGTACAAAATCGACGTTCCAAAGCAGAGAAACGGCGGAGATGCTTAACAAATCTTAAAAGACAGGGGCGAAACTTTGTGTTAAATTATTGTCGAACGAAGTCTGCGCAGGCACACACTGCACAGACCGAAGAAGCATTGGAAGGCAAATGAAGAATACACGAAGAAAAGAAGAAAGGAACCCCGCAATGAACAAGATCTCGCGCAAAGGCTTTTTGAAGATCGCTGCCGCTGCTGCCATGTCCGGCGTCACGGCCGGTGCTCTGGCTGCCTGCAACTCTGCAAGCTCCTCCTCCACCGCCGCTTCTGCCGCATCCGGCACCTACATCCCCGGCACCTATGAGGGCACGGCAGAGGGCATCTCCTCGACCGTCAAGGTCACCATGACCTTCTCCGACAGCGCTGTCACCAACGTGGTCGTCGATACCTCCGGCGAGACCGCTTCCTATGGTGCCGCCGCAGCCGACCAGCTCAAGGAGCAGCTGCTCGCTGCCGGTTCTGCCGAGATCGACGGCGTGTCCGGTTCTACCGTGACCTCCGATGCCGTCATGAAGGCAGCCAAGAGCTGCTTTGCACAGGCCAAGGGCGAAGCCACCGTGTCCAGCGTTCAGCTGCCCACCGGCGACGAGACCGACTGGCTGGGCAAGGAGCCGGACATCGACGAGGCTGCCATCACCGAGACCGTGGACACCGACATCCTCATCGTCGGTGCCGGCAACGGCGGCATGTTCGCAGCTGCTTATGCAGCCGCCAACGGCCTGAACTTCCGCATCATCGAGCAGAATGCGGCCGTGCAGGATACCCGCCACTGGTACGGTGCCATTGATTCCGCTGCCGCCAAGGCTGCCGGTGCCCCTGCGACCGACAAGGCCAAGCTGCTGAGCGAGATCTCCCGCTATGCTTCCGGCAAGTGCGACCAGCGCGTTGTCAAGACCTGGATCAATGAGTCTGCTGCGATGCACGATTTTATGCGCAGCATTCTGGAAGACAAGTTCGGCTGGGAATGCGAGTTCACCTCCGGCGATGAGGCGGAATGGCCTGCCGAGAACGCCGAGCACAACACCGATTACCTCTACCCGGTGCAGGAGCACAACTACCGTGCCAGCGAGTCCGCTTCCGGCCTGCAGCGCAACGAGGCCCTGCAGCAGTACATCGAGGAGCTGGGCTACGGCATCGACTTCAAGACCAGCCTCGCCAAAATTGAAAAGGATTCCTCCGGCCGCATCACCGGCATCATCGCCCAGAGCACCGAGGACGACCATTTCATCCGCTACAACGCCAATCAGGGCGTTCTGCTGGCCTGCGGCGGCTTCCCCGGCAACCCCTACATGATGGAGCAGCTCGACCCGCTGGGCACCTCCGTCACCACCGCCTGCTCCTACTCTCCGTCCGATAAGGGCTACGGCATCCGTGCCGCCGTCTGGGCCGGTGCAAATCTGGACAAGGAAGCTGCCCCCATGCTGTTCGACCGCGGCATCGTAGCTCCCGGTGTGGATGCAGGCTATGTTGACAGCGAAAATGCGTTTGGCGGCAAGGCGTTCCCCGGCAAGATCAAGCAGTACAACCCCGGCACGCAGCCGTTCCTGAAGGTCAACCGCAACGGTGAGCGCTTCGCCAACGAAAGCTGCCCCTACAACGACATCGTCTATGCCGCTGCCCACCAGCCGGGCCGTGTGTACGCCCAGATCTGCGACGCCAACATTCTGGAAGACGTCAAGCGCTTCCACACCATCGGCTGCTCCGCACAGACCCGCAACGCAGGCGAGGACTATATCAAGAAGCAGATGGAGAATGCAGAAACGGAAGGCTGCTTCTTCAAGGCCGACACCATCGAGGAGCTGGCCGACAAGCTGGGCTTCGCCGGCGATGCCAAGGAGACCTTCCTCGCCACCGTCGAGCGCTACAATGCGCTGTACGATGCCCAGGAGGATACCGATTTCGGTAAGCCCGCATACCGCCTGAGCGCGATCCGCAAGGCTCCGTTCTATGGCTGCTGGCTGGGTGCCTCTCTGCTGACCACCGAGCAGGGCATTGCCATCAACGAGAAGGGTCAGGCTCTGGACAACGACAATAAGCCCATGCCCGGCCTGTACATCACCGGCGATATGTCCGGCAGCTTCTTTGCCAACAACTACCCCTGCCTGATGGCAGGCGTGGCCATGGGCCGCACCCTGACCTTCGCCATGAAGGCCGTCAAGCAGATGGCCGGTCTGGAGTAAGGCGGATTTCCCCGGAAATCAAATTCAAAAAAGCAGCGCCGCAGAAGGTTCGAAGCCCTCTGCGGCGCTGTTTTTTCCCTCTATACACAAATCAAAAAGCCGGTCTGCCTCAGCACACGGCGCGGGAAACCGGAACGACCGGCTCCACAAGAGCGGGGTGCATCCCCTCGCGGTAGTCCAGGTCGCCCTGATCCAGACCGCGCAGCAATACTTCGGCGGTTGCAATGTTGGTGGCGATGGGTACACTGTGCATGTCACACAGGCGGAGCAGGTTCTGCTCGATGAAGTTACCGCTGTCTGTCTTGAGCGGGTCGCGGAAGAACAGCACCAGATCGACTTCGTCGCAGGCGACGCGCGCCGTGATCTGCTGGATGCCGCCCAGTCGCCCGGAGAGGTAGCAATGGACTGGCAGGCCGGTAGCCTGGTTCAGCATACGACCGGTGGTGCCGGTGGCGATGACCGTGTTGCGGGAAAGAATGCCGCTGTACGCGGTGCAGAACTGAAGCGCGAGTTCTTTGCGGGAATCATGTGCAAGGATTGCGATGGTCATAATTCACACTCTCCTTTGTCTCAATGTCTGGTTGCGGACGAACACTTTTTGGATTGGATTCACTGAGCGTACAATTTCAAATTTGAAACATTCAACCCACAACATTTGTTCTAAACTTTCCACTATAGTTGTACCGCGCCAAAATGGGCCTTGTCAAGAGAAAAATCGTCTTTTTCTACGATTTTCTACCCGGAAGTACGACTTTTGTTTTGTGGAGAACAGCGAAAACTTGGATGCAACCATCGACAAAGACGAAAGACACATTCGAACCATCGAACGAAACTGTTTTTGTTGAAAAAACAGTCCATGGGAGAAAACAAATGTACAAATGGCATCGCGAAGCGATGACAGAGAGGTTTATTTCCCTCACCGCACCTGCCCATCTCCATGGATGATGTACTTATAGCTGCACAGCTCCTGCAGCCCCATCGGGCCGCGGGCATGGAGCTTCTGGGTGGAAATGCCCATCTCACAGCCCAGACCGAACTCGCCGCCGTCGGTGAAGCGGGTGGAGCAGTTGACATAGACCGCCGCACTGTCCACGGCTGCTGTAAAGAGGGCGGCATGGGCTTCGTTCCGGGTCAGGATGGCCTCGCTGTGGCCGGTGGAGTGCTCGGCAATGTGGCCGATGGCTTCTTCCACGCTGTCCACGACCTTGACGGCCAGAATGTAGTCGAGAAATTCGATATCGAAATCCTTCGGCCCGGCGGGGGTGCCGTCAATGACAGCTGCCGCCCGCTCATCCAGCCGCAGCTCGACCGGGTGCAGGCCCCGCGCCACGCGGGCCGGGCCAAGACGCCGGGCCAGCTTGGGCAGAAACTCCGCTGCAATGGCGGAATGCACAAGGCAGACTTCCTCGGCGTTGCAGACACTGGGGCGGCTGGCCTTGGCGTTTTCGATGATGTCCAGCGCCTGGGTCTGGTCGGCGGAGTCATCGACGAAGACGTGGCAGATGCCGGTGCCGGTCTGGATGCAGGGAACCTTGGCATTCTCCACACAGGCCCGGATGAGCCCGGCCCCGCCGCGCGGAATGAGCAGGTCCACAAAACCAACGGCCGTCATCAGTGCGTTGGCGGAGGCATGGGTGGTGTCCTCGATGAGGGAGACGGCGGCTTCCGGCAGACCGTTTTCCTTCAGGCCGCGGCGCAGAGCCTCCACGATGGCGTGGGCCGAACGCCAGGCCTCCCGGCCGCAGCGCAGGACGCAGACGTTGCCGCTCTTGATGGCGAGGGCGGCGGCGTCACTGGTTACATTGGGGCGACTCTCGTAGATGATGGCGATGACGCCCATGGGCACGGCGGTCTTTTCGATGACCAGACCGTTGGGCCGCTCGATGCGCTTGAGCACAGCACCCACCGGATCGGGCAGGCTGGCCACTTCCAGAATGCCCCGCGCCATGGCACCGATGCGCTTCGGCGTCAGGGCCAGACGGTCGAGCATCACGTCGGAGATGTGCCCTCTGGCGGCGGTCATGTCCTCGGCGTTGGCGGCCAGAATGCCCTGCATCTGGTCGGGGTGGCACAGCCAGTCTGCCATGGCCCAGAGCGCCTGTTTGCGGGTCTGTTCATCCGCCAGTGCCAGTGCAGACTTCGCGGCGTGTGCAGCTTCCAGAATTTCCTGTGTTGTCATGGTTCAGCCCTCCTTCCGGCCTGCAAAGCGGGTGCCCACCGGTCTGCCCTCGGCAATGTCGTACAGCAGCTCCGGGTGGGAGCCGTTGGCGATGACCATGTCTGCGCCAAGTTCCGTCACCAGCTGGGCGGCGCGGAGCTTGGTGGACATGCCGCCGGTCCCCAGCGATGAACCGACTCCGTCGGCCAGCGCCAGGATCTCCGGCGTGATGCGCTCCACCAGCGGGAGCAGCCTTGCCTCCGGGTGGGTGTGGGGGTTGGCGGTGTACAGGCCGTCGATGTCGCTCAGCAGCACCAGCAGGTCGGCGTGGATGCAGCGGCAGACGATGGCGGCCAGAGTGTCGTTGTCGCCGATGGAGGTGATCTCATCGGTGGCCACGGTGTCGTTTTCGTTGATGATGGGCAGTGCACCCAGCTCCAGCAGGCGGTTCAGGGTGTTTTCCACGTTCTGCCGCCGGCCGGCATCCTCAACGTCCACACCGGTCAGCAGCACCTGGGCCACGTTGTGGTTGTAAGCCGTGAACAGCCGGTCGTAGGTGTACATCAGCTCACACTGGCCCACGGCGGCGCAGGCCTGCTTGGTGGCCATATCTTTGGGGCGCTGGGGGAGCGAGAGCTTGCCCACGCCCATGCCGATGGCACCAGAGGAGACGAGGATGACCTCATGCCCGGCGTTCTTCAGGTCGCTGAGTACCTTGACCAGATCTTCGGTGTGGCGGATGTTCAGCCGCCCGGTGGAGTGCGCCAGCGTGGAAGTGCCGACTTTGACGACGATTCGCATATCCTTAACCCTTTCCCATCTCTTTTGTCCGATCGTAAGCGGCGAGGACGGCGTCCATCACGGCACCGCGGAACCCCTGTTCTTCCAATACACGGACGCCTTGAATGGTGCTGCCGCCGGGGCTGCACACAGCATCCTTCAGCTCGCCGGGGTGCTTGCCGCTCTCCAGAACGAGCTTGGCGCTGCCCAGTACCATCTGGGCGGCATATTCCTGCGCCTTGGCGCGGGGCAGGCCGCAGGCCACGCCGCCGTCGGCAAGTGCCTCGATGAACTGGTACACCCAGGCCGGGCCGCAGCCGGAAACGCAGCTGGCCGCGTCGATCAGGGGTTCCGGCACCGGGTCGAGCCGCCCGGCGGGGGCCATCAGCTTGCAGAATTCGGCCTCTTCTTCGGCGGTGACATGGCTGGAACAATACTGGATCATCCCTTCGCCCACGGAAGCCGGGGTGTTGGGCATGATGCGGATGACGGGGTAGTCCTCACCGGCCAGCTCCTGAATGCGGGAAATGGGCAGACCCGCCGCCATGCTGCACAGAACGAACCGGCCTGGCCGCTCGGCCAGCGTGAACTTCAGCGGGGTCAGCAGAGCCTCCATCATCTGCGGCTTGACAGCGAGGAAGATGAGGTCGCACCGGCCTGCTACCTCGTCGTTGATCGTGGTATTGCAGCCCAGTTCGGCAGCCAGTTTCTCCGCCTTGGCAGCGGTGCGGTTGGCCAGATACACGTTCTGCGGGTCTGCTGCCTTGCACACCGCGCGGGCAATGGCCCCGCCCATGTTGCCGCAGCCTAAAAATCCAATGGTCTTGAGCATAACAAAAACCTTCTTTCTTAAATTCCACCCGGCCTGCCCCCGCATTGGGGCAGGGAAGATGCTGTTTCATCTCCGCCTCCATTGTAAGCAGACGGGGGCTGAAAATCAAGAGGGGAAGGGCCTGCTGAAAAAAGAATGTTTCAAAAAATGGGCTGGAATGGCAGCACAAACGGTGCAAAATTTCGCAATACGGAGCCGTAGTAACAGAAAATTTACCCTGAATTTGGAATTTTTGCTTGCAAATCGTCCTCGGAAAGAGGTATATTATAAAAGGAAGTGTTCTCACTTCTCCGGCTGGGAGGCCGGCCACCACAAACAGCAGTGCGCGGCGCTGCTGGGAAAGGATGGAGGTTGTGTCACAGACGACAAAGAGGGCTCTGGAAGCATCGCTGAAAAAGCTGCTGCTCCAGAAACCCCTGAACAAGATCACGATCAACGATATCACGGAGGATTGCGGGGTCAACCGCATGACGTTCTACTACCACTTCAAGGATATCTACGATCTGGTGGATTGGATCATGGTCGAGGACGCCGCAAAGGCGCTGGAAAACAAGCCCACGTTCGATACCTGGACGGAGGCGTTTCTGGACCTCCTACACCAGGTGCAGGAGAACAAGGTGCTGGTGATGAACGTCTACCGCTCGATCAGCCGGGAGCAGGTGGAACAGTACTTATATAAGCTGCTGGACCCCATGCTGCGGGAGTTCATGGAACGCGGGATGCAGGGGATCACCGTGCAGGATGACGATATACAGTTCATCGTGGATTTCTACAAGTATGCGCTGGTGGGCATGGCGCTGGAATGGATCCGCAAGGATATGAAAGAGGACCCCGTCCGGATGACGGAGCGGCTGAATATCCTGATCCATGGCGATTTCCAGCGTGCGCTGAACCGGTTCCGCACCGACCGCAGCCCCTCGGAACTGGATGATTGATGAAAATTTAGACAGAAGAAGCATTGTGATGGGTTTTCCATCACGGTGCTTTTTCTGTTTATGGAACCTTTTTTGACAACATGGTACAGTACCATCAGCGCAAACTATAAGACGAAAGAAACCACAACAAACGGAGGGAATAACATGTATTATTCCAGTGGTAACTATGAAGCATTTGCGCGGCCGCGGAAACCAAAGGACGTAGACCGGAAGTCGGCCTACCTCGTCGGCACCGGGCTGGCTGCCCTCACAGCGGCCTGCTATCTGGTGCGGGATGGCCAGATGAAGGGCGAACATGTCCACCTCTTTGAAAAAGGGGCCATCCCCGGCGGCGCATGCGATGGTTATCAATACCCCGGCATCGGCTACGTGATGCGGGGCGGGCGCGAGATGGACGATCATTTCGAGGTCATGTGGGACCTGTTCCGCTCCATTCCGTCGATCGAGACCGAGGGCGTCAGTGTGCTGGATGAGTACTACTGGCTGAACAAAAAAGACCCGAACGTCTCACTCTGCCGTGCGACCGAACAACGGGGCCGGGATGCCCACACCGACGGCCGGTTCGGCCTGTCGGACAGGGGCTGCATGGAGATCCTGAAGCTCTTCTTCACCCCGGACGAGCAGCTGTACGACAAGCGGATCACCGACGTGTTCGACGCAGAAGTCCTCGGCTCGAATTTCTGGCTCTATTGGCGGACAATGTTCGCCTTTGAGAACTGGCACAGCGCATTGGAGATGAAGCTCTACCTCAAGCGCTACGTCCACCATGTGGGCGGACTGCCGGATCTCCGGGCGCTCCGGTTCACGAAGTACAACCAGTATGAGTCGATGATCCTGCCCATGATCCGCTATCTGGAGGGTTACGGGGTCCGGTTCCACTACAACACGAAGGTGACGAACATCGAGTTCGACTGTGCGGACGGCAAAAAGCAGGCCCGCACCATCTGCCTTCTGGTGGACGACCACGAGGAGCGGGTGGACCTGACCGAAAACGATCTGGTCTTCATCACCAACGGCGGCTGCGTCGAGAACAGCTCCATCGGTGCGCAGGACCAGCCCGCTGCGCTGGATACGGTGCTCCACCCCGGCAATGGCTGGGATCTGTGGAAGAAGATTGCCGCGCAGGACCCCGCCTTCGGCCACCCGGAGAAATTCTGCTCTGACCCGGAGCAGACCAACTGGATGAGCGCCACCGTGACCACGCTGGACGAGCGGATCGTGCCCTACATCCAGAACATCTGCAAGCGGGACCCCTTCAGCGGCGGGGTCGTCACCGGCGGCATCGTGACCGTCCGGGACTCCAACTGGCTGCTGAGCTGGACCTTCAACCGCCAGCCGCAGTTCCGGAATCAGCCCAAGGGCCAGCTCGTGGGCTGGCTCTACGGCCTGTTCAGCGACACGCCCGGCAACTACGTGAAGAAGCCCATGCGGGACTGCACCGGCAAGGAGATCTGCATGGAGTGGCTGTATCACCTCGGTGTGCCGGAACCGGAGATCGAAGATCTGGCCGAGCACAGCGCCAACACGGTGCCCGTCATGATGCCGTACATCACGGCCTTCTTCATGCCCCGCGCAGCAGGCGACCGGCCCGCTGTGGTGCCGGAGGGCGCGGTGAACTTCGCGTTTCTGGGGCAGTTCGCAGAAACCCCGCGTGACACCATCTTCACCACCGAATACTCCATGCGCACCGGCATGGAGGCGGTGTATACCCTGCTGGACATCGACCGGGGCGTACCGGAGGTCTGGGGCAGCACCTACGACGTCCGCGACCTGCTGAACGCAGCCGTGCAGCTGCGGGATGGACGCCCGCTGAGCGACCTCAAGATGCGATGGATCGAGCGATTCGCGCTCGGCAAAGTCATCGACAGGGTGCAGGAGACCGACCTCGGCCGTCTGCTGCAAGAATATAAGATCATCTGAACGCCGGGTCCTGATCCCGGCGGGGGAGGATGCTCCCCACATCAGACAACGCATTGGAGGAAATTGGAATGAATACCACATTTGATTCTCTGACTCATAAGATGCAGCGTGCCGCACTGGGCAAGACGGCGGATATCGTGCTGTCCCACGTCAACAAGGACCGCGAAAAGGCCGTGACCCAGTTGGTGGATGTCGCCAAGACCTTCTATGGCGATTCCTTCAGCGAGGAAACATATCATCATGCCCGCCAGACCCTCTCAAACCCGGACAGCAAGTGGTCCAGGCTCATCAACTGCATGCTGGACCAGCTGGACCCCAATGTGGCCCGCACCACAGCTCTGAACCTGGGCTATGAGGCCTTCTTCCGTGGTACCAAGACCATCCGCGAGAACCGCGTCAAGTACCAGTGCAACATCCCCTGGCTGATCCTGTTCGACCCCACCTCCGCCTGCAACATGCACTGCGTGGGCTGCTGGGCGGGCGAGTACGGCCACAAGAACAACCTCAGCTTTGAGGATATGGACAAGATCGTCACCGAGGGCAAGGAGCTGGGCGTCTACCTCTATATGCTCACCGGCGGCGAGCCGCTGGTGCGCAAGGCCGACATCCTGAAGCTGGCCGAGAAGCACAACGATGTGCAGTTCGCCATCTACACCAACTCCACCCTGATCGACGATGCCTTCTGCAAGGAGGTCGTCCGTCTGGGCAACATCGCCTTCATGCTGTCCATCGAGGGCACTCCGGAGACCAACGATGCCCGCCGCGGCAGCGGCCATTACGCCGCCGTTATGCACGCCATGGACCTGCTCAAGCAGTACGGTATCCTGTTCGGTACCTCCATCTGCTACACCAGCGCCAACATCGAGGCCGTCACCAGCGATGACTTCATGCGCTTCCTGTGCGACAAGGGTGCGCACTTCGGCTTCTACTTCCACTACATGCCCGTGGGCAACGAGGCTGCGCCCGAACTGATGCCCACCCCGGCCCAGCGCAAGTACATGATCGACCGCATCCGCTATCTGCGCAGCGAGGCTTGCGATATCCCGTTCTACCCGATGGACTTCCAGAACGACGGCGAGTTCGTCGGCGGCTGCATTGCGGGCGGCCGCAACTACTTCCACATCAACTCGGCCGGTGATGCGGAGCCCTGCGTCTTCATCCACTATTCCAATGCCAACATCCACGACAGCAGCATTCTGGAGATTCTTCAGAGCCCGCTGTTCATGGCGTACCACAACGGCCAGCCCTTCAACAAGAACCACCTGCGTCCCTGCCCGATGCTGGAAAACCCCGAGCTGCTGCGGAAGATGGTCCACGAGACCGGTGCCCACAGCACCGACCTCCAGAGCCCGGAGACGGTGGATCACCTGTGCGACAAGTGCAAGGCCTACGCCGACAACTGGCAGCCCATGGCCGACGAGATCTGGTCTCACACCAAGGTCCGCGAGAGCCGCTATGAGAATTATAAGGACTGGAAGCCCGGTCGGCAGTAAGCACACAGAAGCGCTGGGTCTGCATCGGGTGCAGCCGTCCTGAACCAAAACCTCCCGCTTTCCGGAGCGCTGCGACAGTGCCGGGAAGCGGGAGGTTTTTTGCGCGATAAAATGGCCCCATCTCCCGCAGGAGACAGGGCCGGGGCATTCGATATAGATGACGGAACTTATTCGTCGTCGGGGTCGCCGAAGTTGTCGTGGTAGGTCGTGACCAGTTCCATCTCCTCGTTGCGGCGCAGGCCGTGGAAGACGAATTTCTTGAGCACATCGTAGATGACTGCGAAGAGCGGCACACCGATGATCATGCCCACAAAACCCCACAGGCCGCCGAACAGCAGGATGGCGAACAGCACCCAGAAGCTGGAAAGGCCGGTGGTGTTGCCCAGGATCTTCGGCCCAATGATGTTGCCGTCCACCTGCTGCAAAACCAGAACGAACAGGACGAACCAGAGCGCCTTGATGGGGTTCTGGATGAGGATGAGCAAGGTGGCCGGGATGGCACCGATGAATGGCCCGAAGAAGGGAATCACGTTGGTCACACCGATGATCACCGAGACCAGCAGCGCACTGGGGAACTTGAAGATGAGGCAGGCGATATAGCACAGCACGCCGATAATGGCGGAATCCAAGATCTTGCCGTTGATGAAGCCGCCGAACATCCGGTCAGCGTAACGGATCTCCTCCATGATGAGGTTGGCCCAACGGGGCTTGACCAGACTATAAAGGATGAGCTTGCCCTGCTGCCCGAATTTCTTCCGGCTGGCCAGCAGATACACCGAAACGATGAGGCCGATGACGATGTTCTTCAGGAAGGTCACGAAGCTCATCACGCCCAGCGCTGCACCGCTCAGGAGGCTCTGCATGGAGGGGACCAGCTTCGTCCGGACGAGGTTGTCCAGCGTGTCCTGCAGGTTGTCATAGGACGTCTCGATGAAATCCAGCAGCTTCTGATTGCTGGCGATGATCTCCTGATGGGAAGCCCAGTCCACGAAGTCGTTCAGGTTGTTCCGGGCCGTGTAGTACAGCGTCGTCACGCTGGTGATGAGCTGCGGCACGATCATCATGATCAGCGCATACACCACCAGGATGCCGAACAGCAGCGAGATGGTGACCGCCAGCATGTTGGCCGCAGTTCCCATCTTTTCGGGCAGAAGGCGGCGGAGAAAATTCTCCACGCAGTTGCACACCGGCTTGAGCAGATAAGCGATGACCGCGCCGTAGATGAACGGCATCAAGATGCCCGTCAGCTTCGAGATCGCATCCCCGAAGCCCTGAAAGCGGTAGATCAGGAAGAAGAAGAGGATGCTCAGTGATATGGCACCGAATCCCGCGAGCATCCCATACAGGTAGGGTTTGATGTGTGGCTTTTTGTCCATCATGTTTCCGTAGACTCCATTCCTGCCGCGGGCAGCAGGAACGCCCGCAGCATTGTTTAGCGCTTGTTGCTCCTGCGCCAGATGTGCAGTTTTTCAGCTTCGGCGATCAGTTCATCCCGGAAATCGGGGTGTGCAACGCTGATCAATGCTTCGGCCTTTTCCCAGCTGGTCAGGCCCTTCAGGTTCACACAGCCGTACTCGGTGCACAGATAGTGGATATTGGCACGGGTATCGGTGATGATGCTGCCGGTCTCCAGCGTGGGGCGGATGCGGCTTTCGACCTTGCCGGTCTTCTTATTCATAAAGGTAGAGGACAGGCAGATGAAGCTCTTGCCGCCGTTGGAAAGGTATGCGCCCAGAACGAAGTCCAGCTGACCGCCTGCACCGGAGATGTGCTTGACACCGGCACTCTCGGCATTGACCTGACCGAACAGGTCGATATCGACAGCATTGTTGATGGAGATGAAGTTGTCGATGGCCGAGATGCTGCGGATGTCGTTGGTGTACTCCACGGGGGCTGCCATGCACTCCGGGTTGTTGTCGAGGTAATCGTACATCTTCTGGGTGCCGGCACCGAAGGCGTAGACCTGACGGCCCTTGTCCAGATTCTTGTGGCGGCCGGTGATCTTGCCGGCTTTGGCGATGTCCACAAAGGCATCGACGTACATTTCAGTATGGACGCCTAGATCCTTCAGGTCGCTCTGCGCGATCAGGTTGCCGATGGCGTTGGGCATTCCGCCGATGCCCAGCTGCAGGCAGGCACCGTTCGGGATCTGCGGGACGATGAGGTTCGCCACGGCGAGGTCCACCTCAGTGGCCGCACCGGGTGCAGCCATCTGACCCATCGGCGGGTTGGTGCCCTCCACGACACCGGCCACCTGAGAGATGTGCACCCAGTTCTCGGTGCCGCCCAGGCAGCGGGGCATGTTGGTGTTGACCTCAACGATGATCTTTTTGGCTTTTCGCACACGGCACCCAGATGGGAAGCGCTGGGGCCGAAGTTGAAGTAGCCGTGCTCATCCATGGGGGTCACCTGGAACACGGCCACATCCACGGGGTCCGGGCTGTCGCGGTAGTAGCGGGGCAGCTCCGAATAACGGATGGGGGAGTAGAAGGAGAAGCCCTGCGCAATGGCCTTGCGCTCAATGCCGCCCATGTGCCAGCTGTTCCAGGTCATGTGGGCAGCGGGGTCGTCGATCTGGAAGATCTCAGGCACCCACATCAGGATGCCGCCGCGGAAATTGACGTTCTCCAGCTCCGGCAGACGCTTTGCAATGGCAGCATCGACTGCCACCGGGGTGTTCACAGCCCAGCCGTAGTCCACCCAATCGCCGCTCTTGACCAAAGCAGCGGCCTGATCGGCAGTCATCTTTTTCTGCGCATACAGTTCCGTAAAATCCATTATAAACCATCCTCTCCTATAATAACATAAAGGAATTGTAAATTCTTACAACCCGATAACTTAGTTATAACATTAACAAAGGAAGGAATCAATACTTTCGGAGCAAATCGGGGCAAAAAAGTGGCTGGATGGCAATATGACTAAAATTCTTAGCGATTCAACCGAATTCTTTGGTCTGATAAAAACAAAATTTTTTTGAAAAAGGACTTGATAAAATTTTGACGATGTGATTTACTTATAGCGTAGCAGGGCGGTGTGGAGCAGTGCGTCATGAATCGTTAAAAAAATAGCGATGAGACGCGGCGCCGCAAACAACGTCTTGCAACCCGAACTGGAAAGTGCTATCATGGCAGGACCGAGCGCGCTTTTCATACCAGCGCGCACCAAGGAGGACACGATGGCAACAGCAGTTTATCCCGGATCGTTCGATCCGGTCACCAAAGGGCACCTGGACATCATCAAGCGTGCCGCAAAGATCAACGATCACCTGATCGTCGCCGTGCTCATCAACAGCGCCAAGCACCCTCTGTTCACCGTAGAAGAGCGGGTGGCCCTGCTGCAGGAGTGCTGCAAGGGCATCCCGAACGTCACGGTGGAGAGCTTTGACGGCCTGACCGTGGAGTTCGCCAAAAAGCGCCACGCTTCGGTGATGGTGCGGGGCCTGCGGGCGGTCACGGATTTCGAAAACGAGATCCAGCTGGCGCAGACCAACCACGCACTGATGCCCGGCATCGAGACGATGTTCCTGGCGACCAGCATCAAATGGAGCTACCTTTCCTCGACGATCGTGAAAGAGGCTGCCCGCTACGGCAGCAATATCTCCAAGTTCGTCACGCCCAATGTGGAAGCCGCCGTCGAACAGAAGATGGCCGCGCTCCGGGCGAAGGGGGAGCAGCCCTGAATCCGCTTCTTATGTGCAAACGCCGCAGGCGTTTCTATAAAATTGGTTCCTAAAACCCACCAATATACACACAAATCAGGAGGCTATTAACATGAAGAAAGTTGTTATCGCATCTGCATGCCGTACCGCCATCGGCAAGTTCGGCGGCACTCTTGCCAACGTCCCCGCTGCTGAGCTGGGCTCCATCGTCATCAAGGAGGCACTGGAGCGCGCACACGTCGCACCGGAGCAGGTCGATCATGTTTACATGGGCTGCGTCATTCAGGCTGGTCTGGGCCAGAACGTCGCCCGTCAGGCTTCCCTGAAGGCTGGCCTGCCCATCGAGACCCCCGCTGTCACCGTCAACGTGGTCTGCGGCTCCGGTCTGAACTGCGTCAACATGGCTGCGCAGATGATCGAGGCTGGCGATGCCGACATCGTCGTTGCAGGCGGCATGGAGAACATGGACATGGCTCCCTTCGCCATGATGAAGGCCCGCTACGGCTACCGCATGGGCGCTCCCATGGGCAAGAGCGAGCTGGTCGATACCATGGTCAACGATGCTCTGTGGGATGCCAGCGGCTTCAACAAGCACATGGGCATGACCGCTGAGAACGTCTGCACCAACGAGACCTATCAGAAGAAGTACGGCTACAGCCCCATCACCCGCGAGCAGCTGGATGAGTTCTCTTACAACAGCCAGGTCAAGGCAGACAAGGCCATCAAGGACGGCGCCTTCAAGGACGAGATCGTTCCCGTTGTCATCAAGGGCAAGAAGGGCGACACCGTGTTCGATACCGATGAAGGCCCCCGTCTGACCCCGGTCGAGAAGCTGGGCACCTTGAAGCCTGCCTTCACCAAGGACGGCATCGTGACCGCCGGCAACTCTTCCGCCATCAACGACGGCGCTGCTGCTCTGGTCGTCATGAGCGAGGAGAAGGCCAAGGAGCTGGGCGTCACCCCGCTGGCAACCTGGGTCGCTGGTGCTCTGGCCGGTGTTGAGCCCGAAGTCATGGGTCTGGGCCCCATCGCTGCAACCAAGAAGGTCATGGCAAAGACCGGCCTGTCCGTTGCCGATATGGACCTGATCGAGGCAAACGAGGCCTTCGCAGCACAGTCCGTGGCCGTCAGCCAGGCTCTGAACTTTGATATGAACAAGGTCAACGTCAACGGCGGCGCAATCGCTCTGGGCCACCCGGTCGGCGCTTCCGGCGCTCGTATCCTGGTCACCCTGCTGTATGCAATGAAGCACCGTGGTGCCCACAAGGGTCTGGCTACCCTGTGCATCGGCGGCGGCATGGGCTGCGCTACCATCGTCGAAATGGACTAAACGCTGGAGGCACTCCAGATATCAGGATCGCCCGCGCAGGCGGACTTCTCCTGCGCGGGGCTGTTCTGAAACGAAGAATAAGACTTTGAATGGAGGTCTTCACAATGGCATTTGTTAAAACCGAAGTGCAGGGTGCTGTCGAGATCATCACCATCGACCGCCCCAAGGCACTGAACGCACTGAACCCTGAAGTTCTGGCAGACCTGAAGGCAGCTTTTGAGGCTGTCGATCAGGACGCCATCCGCTGCATCGTTCTGACCGGCGAAGGCGACAAGAGCTTCGTGGCCGGTGCAGACATCGGTTCCATGAGCACCATGACCAAGGCAGAGGGCGAGGCCTTCGGCAAGCTGGGCAATGATGTCTTCCTGATGATCGAGCATTTCCCCATCCCTGTGATCGCAGCCGTCAACGGCTTCGCACTGGGCGGCGGCAATGAGCTGGCCATGAGCTGCGACATCCGCATCTGCTCGGATAACGCCGTCTTCGGCCAGCCGGAAGTCGGTCTGGGCATCACGCCGGGCTTCGGCGGCACCCAGCGCCTGGCACGTCTCGTCGGCATGGGCATGGCAAAGCAGCTGGTCTATTCGGCCCTGAACATCAAGGCCGATGAGGCTTACCGCATCGGTCTGGTCAACGCCGTGTATCCCCAGGCTGAGCTGATGGAGAACGTCCTGAAGCTGGCCAACAAGATCGCAAAGAACGCCCCCATTGCAGTGCGCAACTGCAAGAAGGCCATCAATGATGGCATCAGCCTTCCCATTGAGAAGGCAGTCGAGGTCGAGGAAAAGCTGTTCGGCGACTGCTTCGAGACCCACGACCAGAAGGAAGGCATGGCCTGCTTCCTGTCCCGTGAGAAACCGAAGCCCAAGGCTGTTTTCACCAACAACTGAGAAGTACATTTGAATTTGTAATCTGAACCCTTCTGCATCCCGGTTCCTGCCGGAGAGGGAACCGGGGAGCAGGGGGATATGAATAAAGGAGAGATATCCTATGAAGATCGGTGTTATTGGCGCTGGCACGATGGGCCAGGGCATTGCAAAGGCATTCGCTCAGGTCGAGGGCAACAGCGTTGCTCTGTGCGACATCAAGCAGGAGTGGGCCGAGAAGGGCCTGGCAAAGATCAAGGCTGGCTATGACAAGCTGGTCGCAAAGGGCAAGATCCCCCAGGAGAAGGCGGACGCGATCGTCGCCGCCATCACGCCGGGCCTGAAGGAAGACCTGTGTGCAGACTGCGACCTGGTCGTCGAGGCTGCATTCGAGGACATGAAGGTCAAGCAGACCACTTTTGGCGAGCTGGATAAGATCTGCAAGCCGGAGTGCATCTTTGCTTCCAACACTTCTTCTCTGTCCATCACTGAGATCGGCAAGGGCCTGAGCCGCCCGCTGGTCGGCATGCACTTCTTCAACCCCGCCGACCGCATGAAGCTGATCGAGGTCATCGCAGGCTGCAACACTCCTGCTGAGACCGTTGAGAAGATCAAGGAGATCTCGGTCGCCATCGGCAAGAACCCCGTTCAGGTCAACGAGGCAGCAGGCTTCGTCGTCAACCGCATCCTGATCCCCATGATCAACGAAGCAGCCTTCATCAAGATGGAGGGCGTTTCCGACATCGCTGGCATCGACACTGCTATGAAGCTGGGTGCAAACCACCCCATGGGACCCCTGGAGCTGGGCGACTTCATCGGCCTGGATATCTGCCTGGCCATCATGGACGTCCTGTACCACGAGACCGGCGACAGCAAGTATCGTGCCTGCCCGCTGATCCGTAAGATGGTCCGTGGCGGCAACCTGGGCTGCAAGACTGGCAAGGGCTTCTACGTTTACAACGCAGACCGCACCAAGACCCCGGTCGACCAGCTGTAATTTCTGAAAACATTTCTCCCGGCTGCGGGGAAAGCGGCCGGGAGGAATTTGTTTGCAAACCGGGTTCGCCGCAACAAGCGCCCGGCCTATGAAAAACTAGACCCGTTAGGAGGATATAGCGATGGATTTTACTCTGTCCAAGCAGCAGCAGATGGTGCAGAAAATGTACCGCGAGTTTGCTGAAAACGAAGTCAAGCCTCTGGCTAAGAAAGTTGATGCAGAAGAGTACTTCCCCAAAGAGACCGTCGAAAAGATGGGCAAGCTGGGCATGATGGGTATTTACTTCCCCACCTCTGTCGGCGGTGCAGGCGGCGACGTGCTGTCCTACGTCATGGCAGTGGAAGAGCTGAGCAAGGTCTGCGGCACCACCGGTGTCATCGTCTCTGCTCACACCAGCCTGTGTGCTGCTCCCATTTATGAGAACGGTACCCCGGAGCAGAAGGCAAAGTATCTGCCCAAGCTGTGCAGCGGCGAGTGGCTGGGTGCATTCGGCCTGACCGAGCCGGGTGCCGGCACCGATGCACAGGGCCAGCAGACCATTGCAAAGGAAGAGGATGACTGCTGGGTGCTGAACGGCTCCAAGATCTTCATCACCAATGCAGGGTTCGCCGATGTCTTCATCGTCATCGCAGTCACCGACCATGTGCTGGACAAGAAGGGCCGCCCCACCAAGCTGTGCTCCGCCTTCATCGTTGAGCGCACCGATCCGGGCTTCTCGGTCGGCAAGGCTGAGGATAAGATGGGCATCCGCGGTTCCTCTACCTGCGAGTTGATCTTCGAGGACTGCCGCATCCCGAAGGACCGTATGCTGGGTGTGCGCGGCAAGGGCTTCCAGCTGGCAATGGCCACTCTGGACGGCGGCCGTATCGGCATCGCTTCCCAGGCTCTGGGCATCGCCGAGGGCGCTCTGGATGAGACCGTTGCTTACGTCAAGGAGCGCAAGCAGTTCGGTCGCCCCATCGCTGCATTCCAGAACACCCAGTTCGAGCTGGCTGAGATGAAGGCCCGCGTCGAGGCTGCCAAGTATCTGGTCTATGCCGCTGCTCTGAAGAAGCAGCAGGCTATGGACGGCGCAAAGGTCCGTTACAGCGTGGAAGCTGCTCAGGCTAAGCTGATCGCCGCCCGCACCGCAAGCGACGTGACCCGCCGCTGCCTGCAGCTGTTCGGTGGTTACGGCTACACCCGTGACTATCCCATTGAGCGCATGATGCGTGATGCCAAGATCACCGAGATCTACGAGGGCACCAGCGAAGTGCAGATGATGGTCATTTCCGGCGCGCTGCTGAAGTAAGGGAGGTAAGATTTACAATGAAAGCAATCGTTTGTGTAAAGCAGGTTCCTGATACCTCCGGTAAGGTGTCCGTCAAGCCGGATGGCACCCTGGACCGTGCCTCTATGGCAACCATTACCAACCCCGATGACCTGAACGCTCTGGAGGCTGCTCTGAAGCTCAAGGACGCCACCGGCTGCGAAGTCGTTGTCGTTACTATGGGCCCGCCGCCGGCCGAAGGGATGCTGCGTGAGCTGCTGGCCCGCGGTGCCGACAAGGCCGTTCTGGTCTCCGGCCGTGAGTTCGGCGGTTCCGATACCTTCGCGACCAGCCAGATCCTGGCCGCTGCCGTCAACAAGATCGGCGTTGGCCCGGAGGATGTCGTCTTCTGCGGCCGTCAGGCAATTGATGGCGATACCGCACAGGTCGGCCCCCAGATCGCTGAAAAGCTGCATCTGCCCCAGGTCACCTACGTTGCCGACATCCAGAAGGATGGCAACACCCTGACCGTGAAGCGTATGCTGGAAGACGGCTACATGATGGTCAAGGTCCAGACTCCCTGCCTGCTGACCTGCATCAAGGAGCTGAACGAGCCCCGTTACATGAGCGTCAACGGCATCTTCACCTGCTACGACAAGCCCATGGAAGTGTTTGATTACAACGCTCTGAAGGATGATCCGCTGATCGAGGTCGATACCATCGGCCTGAAGGGTTCTCCGACGAACGTCTTTAAGTCCTTCACTCCTCCGCAGAAGGGCGCAGGCACCATGCTGACGGGCGACGACACCGCCGCACAGCTGGCTGGTATCCTGGCCAAGAAGCACCTGATCTGATGAAAGGAGCATAGGATTACAATGGCTGATTTTAACGATTACAAGGGCGTTTGGGTCTTCTGCGAGCAGCGCCAGGGCAAACTGATGTCCACCGATTTCGAGCTGGTCAGCGAGGCTCGCAAGCTGGCTGACGAGCTGGGCTGCGAGGTCACCGGCCTGCTGCTGGGCGACAACGTGGATGGCATCGCCAAAGAGCTGGGCGGCTATGGTGCCGATCAGGTCATGGTCTGCGACAGCCCGCTGCTGAAGGACTACACCACCGACGCATACGCCAAGGTCGTCTGCGATATGGTCAATGCGTACAAGCCTGAGGTCCTGCTGATCGGCGCGACCAACATTGGCCGCGATCTGGGCCCCCGCTGCGCAGCCCGCCTGCACACCGGCCTGACCGCAGATGCGACCCATCTGGACATCGACACTGCAAAGTACATCGATTTCCTGAAGGAGAGCTCCACCATCGACCTGTCCAAGCAGAAGTTCGATATGGAAGACCGCAACCTGAAGATGACCCGTCCCGCATTCGGCGGCCATCTGATGGCTACCATCATCTGCCCCCGTTTCCGTCCGCAGATGTCCACCGTCCGTCCCGGCGTCATGAAGAAGGCTCCCTTCGATCAGGCCAAGGCTGATGCCTGCCAGATCGTGAAGCCCGCCTTTGAGCTGGCTGCTTCCGACATCAAGACCGAGGTCCTGAGCGTCGAGAAGGCTGCTGAGAAGCTGGTCGATCTGATCGGTGCCGACGTCATCGTCTCGGTCGGCCGCGGCATCAGCAAGGATGTCAACAAGGGCATCGAGCTGGCCGAGCAGCTGGCTGCTGCTCTGGGCGGCGGCGTGGTCGGCGCATCTCGTGCCGTTACCGATGCAGGCTGGATGACCGCTGACCATCAGGTCGGTCAGACCGGCAAGACCGTCCACCCCAAGATCTACGTTGCTCTGGGTATTTCCGGTGCCATCCAGCACACCGCTGGTATGCAGGATTCCGAGTGCATCATCGCCGTCAACAAGAACGAGTCTGCACCCATCTTCGGTGTGGCAGATTACGGCATCGTCGGCGATCTGTTCAAGGTCGTGCCGGAGCTCATCAAGCAGGTCGAGGCAGCCAAGGCCGCTGAATAATTTGATCTTCTGAGATCCTGATTTGTGGAACACCGCCGCACAGTGGAAACGCTGTGCGGCGGTGTTTTTTGCGCATATCTGCCCGCCGCAGCGCATACAGTCTGGTATGTGCCATGCCAAACGGACAGGAAAGGAGCGCACAGGATGGAACTGAAGGTCTTTCGGGATGCGCTGCCCGCTGCGGGTGCGAACTGCACCGTCAAGGCGGAGCTCCCGCTGGAAACGGAGATCCTGATCTCCGATTATCTTCCGCCGGTGTTCAAGCTGGTCAAATGCTTTGCGAAACCGGTGGTGCTGCAAAAGCAGCTGCAGCCCGGCAAACTGACGCTGGAAGGCTATCTGCGCTGCATCGTGTATTATCAGGGCGAGGATGACGCGGGCCTCTGCCAGACGGAGCAGAAGCTGCCCTTCAACAAGGTGCTGGAACTGCCGGAGTTTGCCTTTACTGCATGGACGGCTCAGGTGGAGGGCCAGACCGAATACCTGAACTGCCGCTCGGTCACGCCCCGCCGCATCGAGGTGCGGGGAGCCTTTGGTCTGGTGGCGTCGGTCTACACCCAGCAGAAGACCGAGGTGCTCACGGCGCTGGCCGACGGCGGCATCGAGCAGCAGCTGACCACACTGGAAGGCGTCCGCCGCGCGGCCGTGCTCGACAAACTCATCACGGTGGAAGGTGAGCTGGCCTTTCCGTCGCCGCCTGCCGCCATCCTGGACATTGCCGGGACAGCCTCCCTCCACGACCTCAAGGTCCTGAATGCCAAGGCTGTGGCCAAGGGGACGCTGCACGTTCTCTGCGCCTGGCGGGCAGAAGGGGAAAGCGCCCTGCAGAGCCAGAGCCTGGACCTTCTCTTCAATCAGGTGTTGGATGTGGAGGGCCTCAGCGAAGACTGCCGCTGCCTCTGCGTGGCCGAGCCGGTCGGGTTCACGGCCACACAGGGGGAGGGGGAAGCCCCCGGCTCCCTCAGCGCCACCGTGATGCTGCGTCTGCGGGCGTGGCGGCCCTACCAGCTGCAATGTGTGGCCGATGCCTTCTCGACGCAGTTTGAGACGGAGCCTGTGATGCAGAATCTCCGCACCGAAGCGCTGCTCTGCGCCCTGAACGAGACGGCCACCCTGACCGGGTCCGGCCCGCTGCCGGATGCCGGGGCAAAGATCCTGGCCTGCTTTGCGGCCATCGGCCCGGCGCAGCTGCTCTGGCAGGAAACCGGCTGGGTGGTGGCGGCACGGGTCCTTGTGACGGCGTTTGGCGAGAACAGCCTTGCCGAGCTGGAAAGCTACGAAAAGCCGCTGGAGCTGGCCCTGCCCATCCCGGCCGAAGCCGCCGAGACCGCAGCGCTCTATCCGGAGTGCTGGCTCAGCGTCGAGGATCTGCAATGCAGCTGCACGGGCGGTGCGCTGGATGTCTCGGTGACGGTGCGGGTGGAGGGTGCCATCCTCAGCCGCAGGCAGGCTTCCTGCGTGGGCAGCATTGCGCTGGGGGAGAAGCTGGCCCCTGCCGACTCGGAGATCTCCCTCCGCATCTATTACGCACAGGCCGGGGAAGCACTGTTTGCCATTGCAAAACGCTACCATGTTTCGCCGGGGCAGATGCTTGCCGCAAACGACCTCGCTGAGGGCACAACGGCCATCGAAAAAGCACAGCGGCTTCTGATTCCCGGTGCATGACCCTAAAAATGTCCGCACTTGTATCTCATGCACGGACATTTTTGCTTGTAAAGTATGACTTATGAA
>VOFD01002172.1_pt1 | contig 238310 bp, 251 predicted proteins | sample 5384101 | NCBI WGS metagenome assembly VOFD01 (sample SAMN12384723, study PRJNA508395) | human gut metagenome | isolation source: healthy gut C | host: Homo sapiens | reverse complement strand
TTGCAGAACTATTTGGACAGCCGGCGCTAAACAAACGGCAGCGGGGTGATTTTAATGTTACAGAGAAAACATAAAATAGCCGGCGGCGTAATAGCGGTGCTGATAATTCTTGGCACGCTGGCGGTGCATGTGGCAGGCAATAAAGCCGCGGGCTTTGTAAACGAAATGGCCGACAGGCAGACAGTGCTGCAGGGCAAGCTGCAAATAGGGCATTTCAGCGCCAGTGTATCGGGCAATGTTGTGTTTGAAAACGTAGTGTGGACTGCGCCTGACGGCAAAAAACTGGCCGAAGTACCGGAAATGAATGTTTCCGCCAACCTTTTTGATATCCTTAAGGGTTCTTTCGGCATTAACTCCATTAACAGCATCTCTATCGAAAAGCCGCAGTTTGCGGTAAATTACACCGATAAAGACGGGCTTGACATTATTAACTATATCAATTTTTCCGATAAGGATGATGAAACGCCGACAGAATTCCGAGGCATGGTGGAAATTACAGACGGCGCTCTGACGCTTGACATGAACGGGCAGAAGCTTGATTTCAGCAACGTGGAAATGCAGGCTAATTTAAAAGAGTTCCCGGATATTAAATTTACTTTGCAGGGCAAAAACGGCGATGCTGATTTAATTGGCAGCATTGATAAGGTTTATGACGATGTAACAATCGGCGCCGAAGTTAAAAACCTGCAAATTACTGAGCTTATGAAAGTTCTGCCTTCGTTTGGCGAACTGAGCATTACCGGCGGCGTTATTAACGGCGCCAAACTTGCAGCTGGGCTGCACGATGCTAAGTGGAACCTTAACCTTGACGGCAGCCTGAGCGGCGTGGCAGGCAAGGCTTTGGGCTATAACATTACCGATGGCGGCGGCAGCTTTGCCATTGACAACAATGCAGCTTCGTTTACCGCTGTTAAAGGCAAAGTGGAAGGGCAGGATGTTAACATGGACGGCAAAATCCTGTTCCAGAAACAGGGCATGCCTACTTATGATTTGAACGTGGCAGCGCCTTCCTTCCGCGTGGACGCTGTAAGCCCCGGCATGGGCATTACCGACAGCGTTAACATTAACGGCAAGGTAACCGGCCCGATTGACGCGCCTGTAATTAACGGCAGCTTTACCATGGATAAGCTGGAGGTTGCACCGCTTGTGGCAACGGGCATTAACGGTAATTACAACTATACTAACGGCCTGGTAACGTTAAGCAACACTTATGCCAATGTTTACAGCGGTACTTTGGGCGTAAGCGGCACGGTAGAGGCAGCAACCAAAAACTTTGCGCTGCATCTTTCCGGCAGCGGCATGGACAGCACCGCTGTAACGGAAACGCAAATCAGCGGCCCGCTGAGCTTTGAAGCAGACGCCAGCGGCACCGGCAGTGCAGACAGCGCTGTGGCAAACGGTACCTTTAACATTGCTCCTGGTAATTTTGCAGGCGTTCCTTTTAATTCGCTTTCCGGCAATTTCAGCCGTGCGGGCGGCGTAATGACGTTCTCCGGCATTACCATTGGCACGCCGCTGGGCAGCTTTACCAGCAATGCTGTAATGAACAGTAACGGCAAAATTACTTTTGATAAAATGAGCGAATCAGGCTTTACCGCGCCTAGCAAAGAAGAAGTGCGCGAAAACGTGCGCCAGCAGGTTGGCGGGGCAGTAAAACAAGGCCTTGGCAAGTTGTTTGGCAAATAAAAATTAACGCAGCAGCGTCCGTATTTTCAGCGGGCGCTGTTTTTGTTTAAGTAAATTTCACTTATCCTTTTATTGACAGTTAGCGGTATGATACGATAAAATAAACCTAATTATACTTATGCTTTAAGAAAGAGGTACAAAATGGACGATAACAAAGAATTTGAGCTTGAGCATGACCATATCGACGAAGAAGAAATCGTAGTTATTACCGACGAGGACGGCAACGAAATGTATTTCCGTGAGGAAATGGTTATCCCCGTTGGTGAAAAGAGCTTTGCGGTTCTTTCCGCTTTGGACGCTGACGACTGCGGCTGCGAAGATGAAGAATGCCATTGCCATGATGAAGAAGACGATGACGAGGACAATGTAATCATTGCCCGCATTGACTTTGACGAAGACGGCAACGAAATTTATCTTGGGCCTACCGACGAGGAGTTTGAAGAAGTTAAAGCGGCTTACGAAAAACTCGTTGCCGAATGGGACGAAGAATAATAACTTGCCTGCCGGACCTCTGGTCCGGCATTTTTAAAGTACGAATGTTTAGGGGCGGCGTAGCATGAGAAAAATATTACCGTTTTTTATGAGCACTTTGCTGGTAATATTTGTAGCATCTTACTGGGTTTTAAATTATACGGGCAACAATGCCGATTTAGCCGACGGCAAAACCTACGTTATTACGGTAGAAAACGGCATGACGGCGGCAGACATTGCCAATATGCTGCACAAGCAGAAACTTATTAAACGCCCTGAAAGTTTCAGGCTGGAAGCGCGTTTTATGGGCCTGGAAGGCAAATTGCAGGCCGGAAGCTACGAAATTGAAGCAGGAAAATCAAACGGCGAAATTATAGATATTCTGGCGCGCGGGCAGGTTAAAACCGTAAGCTTTACCGTGCCTGAAGGCTATACGGTAGAAAAAACAGCGACCAAGCTGGCGGCGGAAGGGCTGGGCGATGCGGAAAAATTTAAAGAAGCCGCACGCAACTACACTCCGTATAAATATATGGAAACCAATAATGCCGATGTAAAATACAAGGCAGAAGGCTTTATTTTCCCTTCAACCTACCAGTTTAACGACAGCATGACGGAAAAAGACATGCTTGCCATGATGGTTAAGGAGTTTAACACGCAGATTAACCACGAAAAAATCGGCGAAGCGGCAGAAAAAACCAAAATGTCCATTCACGATATAGTAACCATTGCTTCAATGGTGGAACTGGAAGCCGTTTTTAAAGAAGAGCAGCCGCGCATTGCTGGTGTTTTTCTGCGCCGCTTGCAAATTTATATGCCGATACAGTCCGACACTACCATTCAATACATTTTGGGCGGAGAACAGAAAGAAGAAATAACTATTGCCGATACGCGCATCGAAAATCCGTACAACACGTATGTTAACTCCGGCCTGCCGCCGGGACCGGTTGGCAGCCCCGGCATGGACGCCATTAAAGCCGTGCTGAACCCGGAAAATACGGATTATTTATACTTTGTGGCCGAAAAAGACGGGCACCACCGTTTTACGCGCACTTACGAAGAACATTTACAGGCGATAGAAGATATTCACGGCCCGCAGTAAGGAAGGAACATGACAAGAAAAATTGTTAAGCCGGAGCTTTTGGCACCGGCAGGAAATATGGAAAAGTGCAAAATGGCGCTGCGCTACGGTGCGGATGCCGTTTATCTGGGCGGCAAAATGTTTGGCCTGCGCGCTTTTGCCAATAATTTTGAAATTGACGAAATTAAAGAAGCGGCAGATTTTGCCCATTCTTTAGGCAAAAAAGTTTATGTAACCGTAAACATTTTTGCGCATAACAGCGATATTGAAAAACTGCCGGAATACTTGCAAGAACTGCAAAAGGCCGGTGCGGACGCGCTTTTGATAAGCGACCTTGGCGTATGGCAGACGGCGCGGCGCGTTGTGCCCGGCATGCCGCTGCATGTAAGCACGCAGGCCAACACCACCAACTGGGCAAGCGTGCAGGCATGGCAGGATTTGGGTGCGGAACGCGTAGTGCTGGCGCGCGAACTTTCGCTGGAAGAAATTGCACAAATCGGCGCTAAAACCACTGTGGAACTGGAAGCCTTTGTACACGGGGCAATGTGCATATCCTACAGCGGACGCTGCCTTTTAAGCAGCTACCTTACGGGGCGCGACGGCAACCGAGGCGCATGTGCGCAGGCCTGCCGCTGGGAATACACCCTGCACGAAAAGAACCGCCCCGGCGAAAGCTACGATATTGAAGAAGACGCGCACGGCACCTATGTAATGAACAGCAAGGATTTATGCCTTATTGCGCGCATACCGCAGCTTGTTAAAGCAGGTATTTGCAGTTTAAAAATTGAAGGCCGCATGAAAAGCGTGCATTATGTGGCGACCGTGGCCAGCGTGTACCGCAAGGCGATTGACGCTTACATGAAAGACCCGGAAGGCTACAAAGTGCTGCCTGAGTGGATTGAAGAACTGAACAAAGTATCGCACCGCCCGTATACCGAAGGCTTTGCCTTTGGCACGCCCGGCGCGGATGCGCAGGTTTATACCACCAGCAGCTATGAACAGACGCACGATTTTGTGGGCATTGTTTTAAGCTACGATAAAGCGAATAAAAAAGCGCTGATTGAGCAGCGCAACAACGTAAAAAACGGCGAAAAGCTGGAACTTTTAATGACGGACGGCACCTTAATGCCGCTGGAACTTAAAAATATGCAGGACGAAGAAGGCGCGCCCATCGACTGTGCGCCGCACGCACGCCAGCACTTTTGGATTGACTGCGCTGCGGAGCTTCTGCCAGATTCGCTGCTGCGGAGGAAAATTATATGAGCGACGACCGAAGTATTATCTATCTGCGCGTGGCGCCGGAACGCATTGCCGACGTAAACTGGATTATGGAAGGCTACGAACACCTGGCGCTTGTTACAACCGAAGACCCGCGTGAAGGCGTGGTTAAACTTTTGGGCACGCCCGATACCTACAATGACGTAATGGAAATAATTGAAAACATGCCCTTTACGGTAGAAATTCTGGAAGGCGAGCCGGTTTTATAGTGACAGCAGGCAGTATTTATGATAAAATATAATGGTATTATTGTTTAGGAAAGACTGGTGGAGTGGAAATGATGCAGCGTTTGGGCAGGTTTTTAAGCCTGATGGCCAAAAACGGGCTTGACTGCGTTATTGTGAAGGATATACCGACAATCCGCTATCTGTCAGGCTTCCGCGGCGACAGCAGCCTGCTTTATGTTGACGCCAAAAGCACGGTTTTAATAACCGACGGGCGCTACACCACGCAGGCAGAAGGCGAAGTGCAGCATTACTGCCGTGTATTTACCTACACCGGCGATATCTGGCAGGCAGCGGCGGATTTTGCCAAAGCGCATACCAAAATAGGTTTTGACGGCGCAGCTTACAGCTATAACGATTACATGAGCCTTAAAGAGGCAGTAAGCGGCAAAGAGCTTTTAAACATTGATTTAAAGTATCTGCGCATGGTTAAAGACGAACGCGAGCTGAACCTGATGTGGAAAGCCTTTAAAATTGCCGACCAGGCGTTTTTAAAACTGCTGCCGGAAATTAAACCCGGCATGACGGAAAAAGCGCTGGCTGCAAGGCTTGAATACTACATGAGCAGTATGGGCAGCGAAAAACCTTCGTTTGATACGATTATCGCCTCCGGTGCGCGCAGCGCTCTGCCGCACGGCATGGCAAGCGATAAACAGATTGAAATAGGCGATTTTATTACTTTCGACTTTGGCGCTGTGTACGACGGTTACCATTCCGACATGACAAGAACGGTTGTGCTCGGCATGGCCAATTCGTGGCACAAGGAAATTTACACCATAGTTGAAGAAGCCCAGTGGCGCGGTTTAAAAAAGCGCAAAGCCCGGCATGACGGGCGCGGAGCTTGACGCGATTGTAAGAGAATACATTACCTCGCGCGGCTACGGCGAAAACTACGTACACGGGCTGGGGCACGGCGTGGGCCTGAAATTCACGAAATGCCCAATATCAACAAACGCGGTACTGATGTTGTGCTGGAGCCCGGCATGACATTCAGCATAGAACCAGGTATTTACATTCCCGGCAAGGGCGGTGTACGTATCGAAGACACGGTTGTATTGACGGATGACGGCGCTAAAGTGCTGTGCGGCGTTAAAAAGCAACTGATGGAAATTGTTTAATTTTAAATAAACAGGAGGAGCATTTATGATTTCAACCAACGAATTTAAAACCAACGTAACTGTTACCATCGATGGCGACGCATGGCAGGTTGTAGAATTCCAGCATGTAAAACCGGGCAAAGGCGCAGCTTTTGTACGTGCTAAAATGCGCAACATGTGCACCGGTGCCGTTGTAGAACGCACCTTCAACGCAGGCGAACGTCTGCCGAAAGCACATATCGACCGCCGCGCAATGCAGTATCTGTATGAATCCGACGGCAACTATGTATTCATGGACAACGAAACCTACGAACAGTCCGAACTTACCAAAGAACAGCTTGGCAATGCCATCAACTTCCTTAAAGAAAACATGGATGCCAAAATCATGATTTACAACGGCCGCGTTATCGGCGTTGACCTGCCGAACACCGTTGAACTGACTGTTGTTAAAACCGACCCGGGCATCCGCGGTGATACGGCTACCGGCGGCAGCAAACCCGCAACCATGGATACCGGCTATGTTGTTAAAGTACCTTTGTTCATTAACGAAGGCGACGTACTCAACATTGATACCCGTACCGGCGAATACATTTCCCGTGCGTAACTTAACTGAGCGGCGATTATAAAATTTATAATTACGCAAAAGAGCTGAACTTTATGTTCAGCTCTTTTTTTGTACATACAGCAAACTGTAAAAGTGCTTATAAGTTATAGTAATATATTGACGCTTATGCTATGATTAAATTATAAAAGGTTCATTAAGCCGTAATTAAACGGGTGGTGGCGTGTTATGGATAAAATTAAAAGCATACTTCGTTTTTTGCCGGTGTTTATATTTATTGTTGCTGTAATTGCACTTTTTAACAGCTACGGAGATATGCAGAAGGTGCGCCCGGCTGATGAGTATAAGGATATGGGCGTTTACACGTTTTACCCGCAAAGGGTAATTCCGCTGCAAAAAGAAACCAATTTTAGCGGCAAAATGAAAAGAAGAAACCCCACAACTACTGTTTATGCCGTAGATTACTGGACGGAAGAAAACAGAAAAAATAAACTGGCGGCAGCAGCCGAAAAGATGCCGGAGCCTGAAAACTGGCGTGAAAAAATTGAACAGGGCAAAAAGTTGAGAGATAAGCTGCGTTTTGTGAACGAGTATAATTATATCCTTGAAAAAGGCGGCATTGAAAGCAGCGCCCAACAAATTGTGGATGAAGGAAAACCTGTTGAACGCCGCGTGCTTTATATACCGGAAGAAAAATCATATATTACTGTTGAAAAAGATATGACAGCAGAAGATTATGTAGACGAACAGATTGGTTACAACAAAAAAGTTGCTATGGCAGCACTTACCTATATTGTGGCATTTGCCGCATACTATGCCGTAAAATATTTTGCTAAGTCAAAATGATGCCATTAAAACGTTTTATAACTGCCATTAAAACATAATTTTTATAAAAAACAACCGGAAGCATTATACTGTGCCGCCGGTTGTTTTTGCTTATATGTTTGTTTTATAAAGTTAAAAAGTGTACGTTGCCTGTACGTTAAAGCTGCCGCCCTGGCGTTCGCCTGCGTAGCCGCGCATGTTAAGATCAAAGCTCCACGGGCTGTCAGGCGTGGGCTGGTAGTTAAAGCCAACTTCTGCCATTACGCTGCTGCCCTGCAAGCTCTGAGTGGGCGCTTTAAGCCCCTGCGCCGTCATATCAGCGTCGCCGTTAAACTCGTATTCATAAGCCAAGCCATAGTAAGTGCTGAACTTGTTTTCCTTATTGCTGGTAATGCGTGCGCCTATGCGCAGGCGGTCGCTGTTAATGCTGTCAAACTCAAATTCGTCATTAGCAACCTTAAAGCTGTCGCCTTCGGTGTAGGTGTGGAAGAACTTACCGTATACATCAAGGTCACTGCTTTCGCTCAGGCTGATGATTTTACCAATGCCAAGGTGTGCGCCGTAGTAAGCGCTTTCACTTTCGTAACCGTAAAAATTGCCTGCGCCGTCACGCAAAGCGTTATCCATATCGCTTTTTAACATACCGGCACGGAGTGAACCTTCTGTATAAACGCCGTTTTTATTGGTGTAGCGTGCCGCAATGCCGCCGCCATTGTAAACAAGGCTGCCGTCACCGCGGAAAAAGTCGTTGTTAAACTCATTGTAAGTACGGTAATTGCCGTTGCCGTTTTCGTAGAACACGCCCCAGCTGAACTCACTGCCGTTGTCAAACTTACCGGCGTTGCCAACACCAACAATCGTGCTCCAGCCGTTAATTTTAATGTCGCTGTTCACATCATATTTGCTGCGGTTACCGTGCACGGCGGCAAATGTTTTAACGCCGTAATTGCTGTCGCGGCTGATGGTATCCAGGCTGTCGCTGATTAAATCCGTGCCCTGATTTACAAACGCTGCCGCAACGGCGCGGTTTTCGGCGACGAGGTCGATTTGGCTGTTAGCTTTTAATGTATCGACCTTAAAATCAACACCATCATCGTTTACAGTTGCCGTGCCAGTGCCTTCTGTTGCCACACCAGCAAAAAATTTGTTGTTTACAGTTATCTTATTTTTATCAATACCAAGGTTAACATTATTAGTGCTTTTTATAAGCGTCATAGTATCGCCAGCGGCAATTTTGCTGCCGCCCGCAATGCTGTTAAGGTAAATTTCGGTATTGGCAAGGTCGTTTTTTGCTCCGGCTGTAATTTTAAGTACAGTTCTGCCATTTTGCCAATTAATATTATCAAAGTTAATACTGTTAAAATTTTGTACCGATTTTGTGCTGCCGTTCCAACCGTCAAGGGTAAGGGTGTTACCGGTAATTACATCGATATTATCAATATCGCTTCGCCCACCGTATATACTGGCATTTTCTATATGAGAGTTGCCAATTATTTTAACGGTATTGCCCGTTGCACCTTTCCCCTGTGGCGTATAACCACCAATAATATCAGAAGAGTTGCTGCTTTCTATGGTGCTGTTATTTATTATAACTGTGTTATTATTGGCATAGCTGTAAAAAGAATATCCGCCGAAAGCGTTTGTAACTGTGCTATTGTTTATGATAACAGTATTGTCGTTGGTATCACCGGGTTTATCTTCACCTGTTTCTGAATCACCCCCGATAACATAAGTAGAATTACTGCCGTTATTTAGTATAACTTTATTATTGTTAGCGTTTATACCCCATCCGCCATAAACTATTGAGATTTGGCTGTTATTAGTAATTACCTGGTTATTATTGGCGTCTCCGTTATCTAATTTGTTGCCATATACAAAAAGTTGTAACTTTAATTCTATTGGTTGTTTATCAATAATTATTTTATTGTCAGTTATAGTTATTGGAGCACCTTCACCGTTTAAGTGGTTGCCTTCATATGTAATGGCTGAAGCAACAGGGTTATAAAAAACATACAGACTTGTTATTCCTAAAACAGATAATAAAATTTTATAACTTAAACTTTTGCGCATAATAAAACCTCCTCCCATTTTTGTTACGGGAGGAGAGTTACGGAGAGAAATTACAGGTACGTAATTCCCCCCCCGTGCGAACACTTTTGTTTTTCTTAATTATACCATTGACGGAGATGTTTGTATATAAAACAGATTGATTTGTGTAAAGTATGAGGGTAATTTAAGTGAATGTTTTATTATTTTATTTGGATGCGGCTTTGTATTTAGGTTATTATATTTTTATTTACAGTTTTACTCATATTACTTTTAATTTTGTTTTCGTCTTTGATTATACGTTATCAATTTTTATTTCTTTTTATTATTCATCTTCATTCTTTTGAATGAGCAAAAGAACGAAGCAAGAAAACTCACGCGGCTGAAAAAATTTAAACGCGGCACGCAGAAAGCAATAAAATTTTCCACGGAACTCGCTTCGCTCAAACACCGGTAAAATTTTATTGCTTTTCAGTAAATACCGCTAAATTTTTAATGCCGCGATTTGATGTAACCCGTACTTTTAATATATTGAATTTAGGTGAGTTGATTTGCTTAAATTCGTACTTTGGTAAATTTTTATAAAAAACAGCAATGTTATCGCAGGTTGCATATATTTTTTATAATGAATAGTCATAAAATACGATTTAAGAGCATAATATCCAAAATCAAGCTATAAAAGTACGGGTTATGTCAAAAGGCGACTTTCAAAAAACAGGCGAAAGCTTAAAATAAAAAGGCACTTGCAGCATTTGCCAGAGGATGTTTGAGCGAAGTGAGTTTCCGCAGGCGCTGCAAGTGGCAAACTGATTTGATAATGAGCCGTTAAGTTTTTTGAGGAGCGAAACTTTCTTGCTTACTTCTTTAGTTATAAAGAAGTAAGATGAGTAAAAAAAGAAAATCGAAGTATAAAAACTACATATAAGGATGAAACGTAAATTAAAATGAACATGAATAAAAAAGAAAATTAAAACATAAAACCTACATACAAAGGATTAAAAGAAAATTAAAAGCAAAACCCAAAAAATAAAACTCAATCCCATCTTTTTGCAATTTGACATATTTAACGGTATAATATAAACTAACAAAGTATGTTTTAAAAGAGTGTTTTATATAAAGGAGTTTTTATGCAGGGATTAATAAGCAGCGTTAAACGCGGCAGCCTTGCCGATGCCGCAGGCATTAAAGCGGGCGAAAGCCTGCTGGCGGTTAATGGCAGCAGTGTGCGCGATATTATAGATTTAAGCTTTTTGCTGGCGGATGAGGAAGTGGAGCTTACACTTTTGGATGCCGCAGGCAATGAGCGCAAAGTGCAGATAATCAAAAATATAGATGAAGACCTGGGGCTGGAGTTTGAAAGCGCCGTGTTTGACAAGGTAACAACCTGTTACAACAAATGCGTTTTCTGCTTTGTAGACCAGATGATACCCGGCATGCGCAAGGGGCTTTATGTGCGTGATGACGATTACCGCCTTTCGTTTTTGTACGGTAATTTTATAACCCTTACCAATATGAAGGACGAAGATTTTGACCGCATTATTAAAACGCATATGTCGCCGTTATACGTTTCCGTACACGCTACCGACCCCGAAGTGCGCTGCGCAATGATGAAAAACCGCTTTGCGGGCGAGCTGATGGATAAGCTGCACCGCCTGTTTGAAGCCGGTATTACCGTGCATACGCAGATTGTGTGCTGCCCCGGCTATAATGACGGTGAGGTTTTAAAACGCACTTATGCCGATTTGCGCGCGCTGGCGCCGAATGTTGAAACTATGGCCGTGGTGCCTGTTGGGCTTACCAAAAACCGCGCGCATTTAACGCCGCTGCGCCTGTTTACGCCGCAGGAAGCGCGTGAAATTGTAACCATGGTTACGGATTGGCAGAAGGAATGCCGCCAAAGCCTCGGCAAATCGTTTGTGTACCTTGGCGATGAGTTTTACATTCTGGCAGGCATGCCGCTGCCGGACGCGGAGTGGTATGACGGTTTTCCGCAGCTGGAAAACGGCATCGGCCTGAGCCGCAATTTTTTGGAAGAATGGCAGGAGGCAGGCAAAATTGCCCCGGTTAAGGGCAGCACAAACAGCGTTATACCCGTTGGCACAAGCGCTTATAAGGTTTTGCAGTCGCTTATTGAGGAGTTTAACGCCAAAACCGGCATGCAGCACAAGCTGCTGGCGGTGGAGAACGAGTTTTTTGGCAATACGGTTAACGTAACAGGGCTTTTATGCGGCAATGATATTTTAAACGCCGTTAAGGGCGCAGAGAGCGTTATTTTGCCGGAGGTTGTTTTAAACAGTGATGATTTGTTCCTTGACGATATGAGTTACGCAGAGTTTTGCGCCGCCTGCGGAGCGCCCGTGCACAGGGCTGCTTCGGCAGGTGATTTGTACAAGCTGCTGCAAAGATAAGGTGTTGTTATGAAAGATTACGGTATTTTGCAGGTTTATACCGGTGACGGCAAGGGCAAAACCAGTGCCGCGCTGGGGGTGGCGTTCCGTGCGTGCGCACGCGGTGCGCGTGTGTTGATGCTGGCCTTTTTAAAGGATGACCCCAATTACAGTGAGGCAATTGGCGCACATCTTTTGCCGGGCTTTACTTTAAAGCAGGTGGGGCGCGACGCTTTTGTAAATTTTAAAAATCCGGCACAGGTTGACCTTGACCTGGCGCGCAGCGGCTGGGAAACAGCCAAAAAAGCAATTTTAAACCGCGAAGCCGATTTAATAATACTTGACGAGATTAACATTGTTTTACAGACGGGCATGCTGCCGGTGGACGAAGTGGTTGATTTTTTGAAGGAGCATAAGGGTTATGCCGAAATTATCTGCACCGGGCGCGGCGCACCGCAGAAGCTGTGTGATGCTGCCGGGCTGGTAACGGATATGCAGGAGGTTAAGCACTATTTCCATCTGGGGGTAAGTTCCCGGGCAGGCATAGATTTTTAGAGAGTGAGGTTAGTGGAGTGGGTAAACCGATAGTTGCCATTGTTGGCAGGCCTAATGTCGGCAAATCGACATTGTTTAATATTTTTGCAAACAGCCGCATTTCCATTGTTGAAGACACCCCGGGCGTAACGCGCGACCGCCTTTACGCCGAGGGCGACTGGCTGGACAACCAGTTTATGATGGTTGATACCGGCGGTATTGAAATTATGAACAGCGACGCGATTGCTGTTTCCATCCGCCAGCAGGCGGAAATTGCCATTAAAGAGGCAGACGTTATTTTGTTTGTGTGCGACGCGCGCAGCGGCATTGTGCAGGAGGACGCCGACGTTGCCAGAATTCTGCGTAAAAGCGGCAAGCCGATTGTGCTGGCTGTAAACAAGGCCGATTCGCCCAAGCAGGAGCTTAACGTTTATGAGTTTTACAATTTGGGTTTGGGTGAGCCGTTCCCGATTTCGGCAGCTAACCATTTGGGCATTGGCGACCTTTTGGACGCCGTTGTGGCAAAGTTTCCGCAGAATAAGGCGGGCGTGTTTGACAACGACGAGGACCAGATTAAGGTTGCGCTTATCGGCCGCCCGAATGTAGGCAAGTCTTCTATTTTTAATTCGCTGGTAGGGCAGGAGCGCAGCATTGTAAGCGACGTTGCCGGCACTACGCGCGACGCGATTGACACGCCGGTTGTGCGCAACGGGCAGAAATATTTGTTTATTGATACTGCCGGTATGCGCCGCAAGGGCAAAATTGACGAGCCGATTGAAAAATACAGCATTATCCGCAGCCTGCGCGCCGTTGACCGCAGTGACGTGGTGCTGATGGTCATTGACGCTGTGGACGGCGTTACCGAGCAGGACAAAAAAATTGCCGGTTATGCGCACGAAGCAGGCAAGGGCATTGTAATTGTTGTTAACAAATGGGACGCCTACGAAAAGGACGAAAACTCTACCCTGCGCTATACCGAAACACTGCGCAAAGAGCTGATTTTTATGCAGTATGCGCCTGTTGTGTATGTATCGGCGCTTACCAAGCAGCGTATTCACCGCCTGCCGGAGGTTATTAACTACGTTGCCGAACAGAACGCCATGCGCGTGGCAACCAGCGTGCTGAACCAGGTTATTGCCGACGCTGTGGCAATTAACCCGCCGCCGACGGAAAAAGGCCAGCGTTTGAAGATTTTGTATGCAACGCAGGTTAAAATTAAGCCGCCTACGTTTGTTATTTTTGTCAACGAGCCGGAAATCATGCATTTTTCGTACCAGCGTTATCTGGAAAACAAACTGCGTGAAGCGTTCGGTTTTGAAGGCACGCCGCTGTCAATGATTATCCGCGGCAAAAAAGAGGACGAATAGAGGCTGGATAAATGGATGTAATGATTTTTATATTATGGTTTGCCGTTGGTTTTGTGTTTGGCTCAGTACCTTCTGGGTTGTGGCTGGTTAAGGCAATTCACGGCATTGATATCCGCGAGTACGGCAGCAAAAATATAGGCAGTACCAATGTTTTCCGTACTGTTGGCGGCAAAACCGCGGCGCTGGTGCTTTTGTGCGATGCAGGCAAGGGCATTATTGCCGTTATGATTGCCCAAAGCATGACCGGCGGCGATTTGTACACCATGCTGTTTGCCGCTATCGGCGCGCTGCTGGGGCACAATTATTCTTTGTTTCTGGGCTTTAAAGGCGGCCGCGGCGTTGCAACCGGCCTTGGGCTTTTAATCTTTTTAATGCCTAAGGTAAGCGGCATTTGCTTTATTGTGTGGCTTGCCATTGTGCTGGCAACCCGCTATGTTTCGCTGGGCAGCTGCGTGGGTGCGTTCTGCGCGCCGTGCCTTGCGTGGTATTTCGGGTATCCGCTGCCGGTGTTTTTGTTTGCCGCCGTTGCGGCAGCGTTTGTAATTATCCGCCATAAGGATAATATCAAGCGCCTTTTAAACGGCACGGAAAGCAAAATCCGCCAGGGGCACGCTGAAGATTTAAAGAAATAATTTTACAAACACATTCTGTTTTATAAGCGGAATGTGTTTTATTTTTTAAATTGTAAGAATATTTCAGTAAATTCACAAAAACATATGGCTTTTACCACGAAACAGTGTTATAATATCCCTATGAGTAAGGTGTAAAAAATTTTTTTAGGAGATGATTACATGACAGAAAAATCTACGTTCTATCTTGTCAGAGAGGAAATTCTGCCTGAAGCAATCAAAAAAACCATTAAGGTAAAGGAAATTTTAAAACGCGGGGAAATCAGAACCATTAATGAGGCCGTTGAAAAAATGGGGCTGAGCCGCAGCGCTTATTACAAATATAAAGATTATGTATTTCCGTTTTATGAAGCAAGCAAGGAAAAAATCATTACCCTTTCGCTTTTGCTTGAACATAAACCGGGTGTGCTTTCGCGCGTGCTGAATACTGTTGCAGGTGATTCCGGCAGCATTATGACCATTAACCAGGGCATTCCCTTGCAGGGTGTTGCCAACACTACCATTTCTATCGAAACAAAAAACCTGACGGTTGATTTGGAAGCGCTTTTGGATAAGCTCCGCATGATTGACGGCGTTAAACGCCTGGAAGTTCTGGGGCAGGTTTAAGCCGCAGCCATTTATTTAATTACGGGGGGAACAAATGAAAGATTGTATTAATATCGGCCTTTTGGGCGTGGGAACCGTCGGCAGCGGCGTGCTGCACGTGCTTGAGCATAATGGCGGCGAAATTGCCAAAAAAGCAGGCTGCAAAATAGAAATAAAGAAAATATTGGTGCGCAATCCGCAGAAAGCGGCGGAGCTTGGTAAAAAATATGCCGTTACCGGTGATTTTGAGGACATTGTAAATGACCCGGACATTGATATTGTTGTTGAGCTGATTGGGCGTGAACATCCGGCGAAGGAATATATTGCTTCTGCGCTGGAGCACGGAAAAAATGTTGTTACGGCCAACAAGGATGTGCTGGCAAAATACGGCAGGGAGCTGTTTCCGCTGGCGGAGCTGCACAATGTTGATTTTATGTTTGAAGGAGCCGTGGGCGGCGGCATACCTATTATCCGCCCGCTTAAATCGTGCCTGGCTGCCAACCGCATTAAATCGGTAATGGGCATTGTTAACGGCACAACCAATTATATGCTAACCAAAATGTCGCAGGACCATATGGATTACGGCGAAGTTTTGCGCGAGGCGCAGGAAAAAGGCTATGCCGAATCGGACCCGACTGCCGATGTGGGCGGGCTGGATGCCGCACGCAAACTGGTAATTTTGGCTTCCATTGCCTTTAATACGCGCATCAGCCTTGATGATGTGCTGGTATCGGGCATTGAAAGTTTAAAGCTCTGCGATATTGAGTACGCCAAAGAACTTGGCTATACCATTAAGCTTCTGGCAGTTGCCAAACATGATGAAGAAAAAGGCATTACTGTTTGCGTAAGGCCTACCATGCTGCCCACGGAGCATCCGCTGGCAGGCGTTAATGATGTGTTTAACGCTGTGTTTGTGGAAGGCGACGCCCTTGGCGAAGCAATGTTTATGGGCCGCGGGGCAGGCGGGCTGCCTACTGCAAGCGCTGTGTGCGGCGATATTATCGATGTGGCGCGCAATATGGTGCATGGTTCTACCGGGCGCATTAACTGCACCTGCTTTGATGAAAAACACCTATGCCGCCTTGAAGATATGCTTTCGCCGTTTTATATCCGCCTGCACGTTGTGGACAGGCCGGGCGTGCTGGCTGCGATTGCCGCCGCTTTTGCCGCACAGAATGTGGGCCTGAAAAAAGTTATTCAGAAACAGATGGTTGGCGACAAGCTGGCAGAACTTGTTGTTATTACCTACCATGTTTCCGAACTGGATATGCAGATGGCCGTGCAGACTTTGAAAGGCCTGCCGGTTATTAAGGAAGTATGCAGCGTCATCCATGTTGAAGATGACAACGTGGAGTGATGTTATGAAAAAATGCGTAAGGGTAATTGTGCCCGCCACTTCGGCCAACTGCGGGCCGGGGTTTGACGTTTTGGGCGCTGCCTGCAATTTATACAACGAATTTATCTATGAGCTTACGGAGCGTGGCTTTGAACTTGAAGTTACCGGCGAGGGCAGCGGGCGTTTGCATGCCAGCGGCAAAAACCTGGCGTTTCTGGCGTTTTTCCGTTTGTGGAACGAGCTTACCGACCGCCGCTATACCGGGCTGAAAGTTACCATGCACAACCGCATACCGCTTTCGCGCGGGCTGGGCAGCAGCAGTACGGCCATTGTTGCCGGGCTGATGGCGGCCAATTATTTAACCGGCAGCACTTTAACAAGGCAGCAGCTTGTTGATTACGCTACCGAAATTGAAGGGCATCCGGATAATGTGGCACCGGCGCTTCTGGGCGGGTTTACGGTAAGTTATATGGCGCACGGCAAGGCTGCTTCGCTGCGCTTTGTGCCCAAAAAGCCGCTGAGCTTTATTGCCGCAGTACCGGCGGAGCCGCTTTCTACCGCAAGGGCAAGGCAGGCGATACCGGAAACGGTAAGCCATAAGGATGCAGTTTTTAACGCCGGGCGCAGTGCGCTTTTGGTAAGCGCGCTTTTAACGGGCGAATATAAATTTTTGCCAGACGCATTGGAGGACAGGCTGCACCAGCCGTACCGCATGCCGCTTATTAACGGCACGCAGGCTGTGTTTAAGGCTGCTAAAAATGCCGGCGCTTACGGCGCTATTATCAGCGGCGCTGGTTCTACCTTAATGGCATATGCCGCGGCAGATGCCGACAGTGAAGCCATTGGGCGCGCCATGCAGCAGGCTTTTGAAAAAGCCGGGCAGCAGGCTGTGTACCATGTGCTGAAGCTTGACGAAGAAGGCGCACGCGTTATTGATAATTAATGCTTGACATTTGCATTTAGTTTGTTTATAATATTACTTGTGTTTCGGGGCGTGGCTCAGCTTGGTAGAGCGCTTCCTTGGGGTGGAAGAGGTCGTGGGTTCGAATCCCGCCGCTCCGACCATTCCGAAACAACTGCCTTTACGGGAAATCCCCGTGAAGGCTTTTTTTATAGCCTTGACAGAAAAGGAGTGCGTGCAATGATTCGCAGCGTAAGGCTTGTATGCGCCGAATGCGGCAGTGAGTTTGTGCCGGAAGGCGGCGTTTTGTATTATAAGGACAATTACATTAATAATACTGTAAAAGAGGCAAAGTTCATCTGCCCGGCGTGCATTAAAAAATGGCACGAAAAATGGCAGATTAAAAATGCCGAATTTAACGAAGTGGACTATGTGATGACCGTTACCATCGAACTGGAGGACGGCACGGTTTACGAAGATTTGGACTGCACGCCTATGGACGGCTATGTGGTTGCCGGTGTGGATATTCCGCCGGAGGCGCAGAAAAAATTGTATGAGTTTTACCACGAATGGGATTTGAAACGCAAGCATGACGTGCTGAAATACTGCACTTTTAAGGATGAGTTTATGCGCACCAGCTTCAGCTGCGAAACCTACGGCGGCGAAAAATATGAGGACGTTGCCTTCCGCGTGAACATTAAGGGCGTTATGGAAACGGCTGTGCCGGTGCCCGATTATATTTTGAAACAGATTATTGACGCTTACAGTATTTACGAATTGCAGAACAGGGAATAACGGGGGAAAACAATGCAGGAATTACTTGAAAAGATTGAAAAACGCCGCACTTTTGCCATTATATCGCATCCTGACGCCGGTAAAACGACGCTGACGGAAAAACTTTTGCTGTACGGCGGCGCAATTCACCTTGCCGGTACGGTTAAGGCACGTAAATCCAACCGCCATGCCGTTTCGGACTGGATGGAAATTGAAAAGCAGCGCGGCATTTCCGTAACAAGCTCCGTTTTGCAGTTTGATTATGACGGCTACCGCGTAAACATTCTGGATACGCCGGGCCATCAGGACTTTTCGGAAGATACTTACCGCACTTTGATGGCGGCTGACAGCGCCGTAATGCTTATTGACTGCGCCAAGGGCGTGGAACCGCAGACGAAAAAGCTGTTCTGGGTTTGCCACCGCAGGCAGCTGCCGGTATTTACTTTTGTAAACAAGCTTGACCGTTACGGCCGTGACCCGTTTGACTTGATGGACGAAATCGAGCAGGTGCTGGGCATCCGCGCGTACCCGATTAACTGGCCTATCGGTATCGACGGCAATTACATCGGCGTTTATGACCGCGTTAAAAAACAGATTGAACTGTTTGAAAACGACAGCAGCCACGGTTCCAAAATTTTAAAATCTACCACGGGCAGCCTGGATGACCCGGAAATTATTAATGCCATCGGCGAAGATTTGTACCATAAATTATGCGACGATATTGAACTTTTGGACATGGCCGGCGATGAGTTCGACATGGCGAAGGTAAACAGCGGCGAACTGACGCCGATGTTCTTCGGCAGCGCCATGACTAACTTTGGCGTGCGCAGCTTTTTGGAGAAGTTTTTGGAACTGTCGCCGATGCCGCAGCCTCGTATTTTGCAGAACGGTGATTTGTTAAGCCCGGACAACGAACTGTTCAGTGCGTTTGTGTTTAAAATTCAGGCTAACATGAACCCGGCGCACCGCGACCGTATTGCTTTTATGCGTATTTGCAGCGGCGTGTTCAAAAAGGGCATGACGGTGTACCACATGCAGGGCGGCAAGCCGGTTAAGCTGGCGCAGCCGCAGCAGTTCCTCGCGCAGGAGCGCACCATTGTTGAAGAAGCGTACCCCGGCGATATTATCGGTATTTTCGACCCGGGCATTTTCGGTATCGGCGATTCGCTGAGCGACGAAAAGCTGAAAATTCAGTTTGAAGATTTCCCGGTTTTCCCGCCGGAAATTTTTGCCCGCGTGCAGCCTAAGGATTCCTTAAAACGCAAACAGTTTGAAAAAGGCATTGTGCAGCTGGCGCAGGAAGGCGCAATACAGGTATTCCGCCAGAAGGATCTGGGCATTGAAAGCTTTATCGTCGGCGTGGTTGGCTCGCTGCAGCTTGAAGTTTTGGAATACCGCCTTTTAAACGAATACAGCGCGCAGCTTTTGATGAACCAGCTTGGTTACAGCGTGGCACGCTGGGTATATGCCGAAAACGAAAAGGATATCGAGAACTTAAAAGGCCTCGATAACGGCATGCTGGTTTACGATAAAAAAGACCGCCCGGTAATTTTGGTTAACAACGAATGGGCGCTGAACTGGATTCTGGACCGCAACCCCAATTTACAGTTCTTAACTGTGCCTTCTGACGTGGCGAAGATTTAAAGGACAAAATTATGGAAAAAATAAAACCGTTTTATGTGCTTGATGTGCCGGTTTACCCATATACAATGGACGGCGCGGTAAACTTTTTAAATTCGCAGGTAAAAAATAAAAAGCAGACTTTCGTGGTTACCGCCAATGCGGAAATTATTATGATGTGCCAGAAAGATGCGGAATATAAAAAAATAGTCTGCCAAAATGCCGATTTGGTGCTGGCAGACGGCGCCGGTACCGTTTGGGCGGGGCGCAAGCTGGGGCATAATGTGCCAGAGCGTGTGGCAGGCTGCGATTTATTTGTGGAGCTGGCAAAACTTTCGGCAAAAAAAGGCTATAAAGTATTTTTCTTCGGCGCTGCGCCGGGCATTGCCGAAGCCGCGCGCGACAAGCTTTTGCTGGTGGCTCCGGGGCTTAAAGTGGCAGGCTGCCGCAACGGTTATTTTACCGAAGCCGAAAACGAAGAAATTATTGCCGAAATTAACGCAAGCGGAGCGGATATGCTTTTTGCTGCACTGGGCGCACCTAAGCAGGAAAACTGGCTGGCGCGCTTCCGCAGCGAACTGAAGCCGCAGGTTTTAATGGGCGTGGGCGGCAGTTTTGACGTGCTTGCAGGCAAGATGGACCGCGCGCCGCTGTGGATGCAGAAAGCATCGCTGGAATGGCTGTTCCGCCTTTACAAGCAGCCGAGCCGCATAGGGCGCATGATGGTGCTGCCGCAGTTTGTAATTAAAGTGTTACAAAGTAAATAATTTGGTAGACAAAAGGAAATACCTATACTATAATAATATGATGAATAAATGAGTTCATCATATTATTTTTTTGCAGATGAATAGAAAGGAGCAGCAATGACGATAGTAAAAGATGGTTACCCGTTCATACTCGGCAGCCTGGCAGTGGCGCTTGCTGTATGGTATGGCGCGGGCATCATTTGGTGCATTCCCTTCCTGGTTCTTACGGCATATTTTGCGTATTTTTTCCGCAATCCAAAACGCGTTACGGAGCAGGACACTTCGGTAATTTATTCTCCGGCAGACGGAACGGTAATGGGCGTGGAGGATTTTTACGATGAAGAATATCTTAATGAAGAAGCCGTTAAGGTAACGATTTTCCTTTCTGTTTTTAACGTACATGTTAACCGCAGCCCCGTCAGCGGCGAAATTAAATATCAGCGTTATACCTGCGGGCAGTTTGTGCCGGCATACGAAAAAAACGCTTCGTTTGAAAACGAACGCCATGCCATCGGCGTGGAAAACGATAAGATGAAAGTGCTTGTCATTCAGGTGGCAGGCCTTCTGGCGCGCCGCATTGTGTCATGGGTTACGCTGGGGCATAACCTTACGCAGGGCGAGTGCTACGGCATGATTAAATTTGGCTCCAGCACCGAGCTTGTGCTGCCCAAAAATGTAGAAATACTTGTAAAAAAAGGAGATGCCGTCACCGGCGGTAAATCCATAATTGGGAGGGTCATGGACTGATGGAATACCGTCGTATAATACCTAACAGTATCAGCGGTACTAACTTAATTTTAGGCGTTCTTTCTATTTTTGAATCGGTTGCCGGCAATTTTGAATGGGCGGCAATATACATTATTCTGGCTGTTGCCGTTGATGCCTGCGACGGGCGTGCGGCAAGGGCGCTTGGCGTGGCCGGCAAGTTCGGCGTCGAGATGGATTCTCTTTGCGATGTTTGTTCGTTCGGCGTTGCGCCTGCCGTAATGATGTACTACTACGGCATGACCGATTTCGGCATCTGGGGCCAGCTTATTGCTGCGCTGTTTCCGGTATGGGGCGCTTTGCGTCTGGCGCGTTTTAACATTAATGCCGATGTTATCCACGGTTATTTTCAGGGCATGCCTATTCCCGGCGGTGCCTGTGTTCTGGCTGCGTTCGTGCTTTCCGGCTACGACGTGCCGCAGAGCTATGTTGCCGTACTGACCTTTGTTATCGGCTGCATTTTGTACAGCACCATCCGTTATCCGGATTTTAAGGGCAAGGGCAACCCGCTCTTTAAAGTGCCCGTTATTATCGGGCTTGCCATTGGCGCGTACATTTTTTACCTGCGCCCGGAAGGCTGGCCGTTTGTAATTATGTTTACCTATACGCTTATCGGCATCATCAATGCGGTTTATGTTAAAGCACTGCATAAGCAGTGATTAGTGTGAAGCGAGGAGCCTTTTATGACAACGTATTTTGATATAATAATGATTCCTCTCCAGCTGTTAATCGTATTTTTTACCATTTATTATTTTACGCTTTCGTTCTTCGGGCTGGTTTACCGCAAAAAGGACAAAAAGGTTTATGAAGAAAAGCATACTTTTGCCATGGTTGTCTGCGCGCATAACGAAGAACGCGTTATCGGCGCTTTGGTAGAAAACCTGCATTTGCTGAATTACTCTGACAAACTGTATGATATTTTTGTTGTTGCCGACAACTGCACCGACAAAACTGCCGAAGTGGCACGCAAAGCCGGTGCGCAGGTGCATGAGCGTTTTAATGACACCGAAAAGGGCAAAGGCTACGCCATGGACTGGATGTTTAACCGTCTGTTCAAAATGGAACGCCAGTATGACGCCGTGTGCGTTTTTGACGCCGATAACCTCGTACACCCCGACTTTTTAAAGGAAATGAACAGCCGTCTCTGCAACGGCGAGCGCCTTATTCAGGGCTACCTTGATTCCAAAAATCCTAACGATACATGGATTTCCGGTACTTTCTCGATTGCTTTCTGGGTTATTAACCATGTATACCATCTGGCAAAATACAATATCGGCCTGTCAAGCTGCCTCGGCGGTACGGGTATGTGCATTTCCACCGATATTCTGCGCCGTTATGGCTGGGGAGCAACCTGCCTGACGGAAGATATGGAATTTACCATGAAGGCAATTCTGGAGGGCATACCGACAACCTGGGCGCATGACGCTATTGTTTACGACGAAAAGCCGCTGACCTTCATGCAGTCCTGGAATCAGCGCAAACGCTGGGCACAGGGCCAGTTTGATGTAGGCAGCCGTTATATCGGCAAGCTGTTTAAAAAAGGCATTAAAGAGCGCAACCCGATTATGCTGGATGGCATACTGCATTTGTTCCAGCCGTACTTTTTGCTGCTTTCTACTTTTTATGTAATTTGCAGCTATATTTATATGTACTATCCGTTCTATACAAACGTGCTTTATTCCATTCTGCCGGTTGAGGTATGGACGCTGATTGGTATCGGGCAGTATGTGTTCCCGGTAATTGTACTTTGGAAAATACGCGCTTCGTTTAAATCGTGGCTGTATCTTCTGCTGTACCCGCTGTTTATTTACAGCTGGATTCCCATTTCGTTTATCGGTTTCCTGCACAGGCATGACCATGAGTGGAGCCATACGCTGCATACCCGCAACATCAAATTTGATGAAGTGCTGGTGCCTAAAAATGCAGAATTCGGACCCAAACAGGTGGTATTCCCAAAAAAGTAGTAAACGCCCCGCATGAGGGCGTTAAAAAAGAATACGATACGCAAAACAAAAGCGACGGCTGATGCCGCCGCTTTTGTGCTTTATAGGGTAGTTTAAAAGTTAAATTAATGTTTACGCTTGTGTTTAACCAGTACCCGCAGTACGGGCAAAAGTGATTGAAATAAGCAAAATTTACATAAAATATATTTCTTTACAGTTTTATATTTATCTGTTAAAATAAGCAGGCAAATGTGCTGCCATAACGGTAGGCGGTTAGCCCTTCTCTGAAGGGACTGTGACCCTTCGTTGACATAGAAATCAATTTGTTTTTGCAGATTGAAATTTCCGTCGAAGGGAGGAGTAAACGTGGATATTCTGTCGTTTATAGCCATTGTAGGTTATACAATAGCAGTTTTTACCCTTGGATACTCCTTGGGAAAAGATTTCTCCAATAAACAGAAATAACCGCCCAGAGCCTGACAAACTTGGGCGATTATTTCTTTAATAATCTACTAATTTGCGGCTGACCGTCTATCGGCAGCCGTTTGTTTTTCTATAATTATTATAGCAAATATGGCATTAAAGTCAAATGCTGTGTATTAAATATGGTTCAAAAATCCGAGGCGGTCGAGAATTTTAAAGGTAACGCTGAGCAGTATTGCAACCAGTGTTGCCAGAACCATGCCCTGTACGCTGATGGTGCCGAAGGTAAGTTTGGCGCCGGACAGGCCGATAATCATAATAACGGCAGTCATAACAAGGTTGGAAGATTTGCTGTAATCAACCTTGCTTTCTACCAGTACGCGCAGGCCGCTGGCCGCAATAACGCCGAACAGCAGGATGCACACGCCGCCCATAACCGGTACGGGAATGCTGTGAATCAGCTCGGAGAGCTTACCGATGAAGGAAAGCAGAATGGCAAATACTGCCGCGCCGCCGATAACCCATACGCTGTAAACCTTGGTAATGGCCATAACGCCGATGTTTTCGCCGTAAGTGGTGTTAGGCGTTGCACCGAAGAAGCCGGATAAAATGTTGGAGCAGCCGTCTGCAAAGAGAGAACGGGAAAGACCCGGGTCTTTAATAAGGTTGCGGTCAACAATATTGCCGGTAACAACCAGATGGCCGATATGCTCTGCCAGTACAACCAGTGCCGCAGGGGCGATAATCAAAATGGCGTCCAGATTAAATACGGGGCTGTAAAAATGCGGAAGCTGGAACCACGGTGCGTTAATAACGGGGGTTAAATCAACAAGGCCCATGAACAGTGCCAGAATGTAGCCGCAGATAACTCCGAACAGTACCGGTATAATGGCAAGGAATCCGCGGAAAGCGACGGAACCGATAATGGTAACGCAAAGGGTAAACATAGAAACAATAATGTGGTCGGGATTAATGTTTTCGCCCGTCAGCCCGGCCATGGAAGCAGCGGTCGGCGCAAGTTCAAGGCCGATAACCGCAATAATGGCGCCCATGCAGGCCGGAGGAAAGATAACGTCAATCCAGCCGGTGCCGGTAGCTTTAATAAGTGCGGAAAACAAAATGAAAATAATACCGAACACAATAAAACCGGACTGCGCATCATGGTAGCTGCTTGTTGCCATAATTGCCAGCACTGGGGAAATAAAAGCAAAGCTGGAACCGAGATAGGAAGGGATGCGCCCTTTGGTGATGAACAGGTACAGCAGCGTGCCGATGCCGTTCATAAACAGGCAGGTTGTAGGGCTTACGTTAAACAAAAACGGAACGAGTACCGTTGAGCCGAACATGGCAAACAAATGCTGTATGCTGAGCGGAATGTTCAGCGCAAGGGGCGGACGTTCTTCAACTTGGATAATTTTTCTTTCCATGCACATAACCTCTTTTCTATTTTATAGCCTGTAATATTTTAATGTATTTTGCGGCAAATGGCAAGTTTGTAAAGCCTGTTTATGCACTGTGCGGCAGAAAAATTTCAGCTTTGCGAAAAAATTTAAAAATATATGACGCGGGCATAGAATATAAACTTGCAGTTTGATATAATAACTAATGTAGCAGTATTTAAGAAATGGGTGATGTTTTTGCTGACTAATATTAACAGCCTCATCAAAACCATCGGCATCCTTGATGTTATAGATATTTTGGTGGTGGCGTATTTTCTTTTCAGAATATACTTGATGCTGAAAAACACAAGAGCCGCTGTGCTTGTAAAGGGCCTTTTAACTTTGGGCGCCATTATGTTTATAAGCCGCTGGCTTAATCTGCATGTTATCAGCTGGGTGCTGGAAAAAAGCATGACGGTGCTTATTGTTGCGCTGCCGATAGTTTTTCAGCCGGAGCTGCGCCGCGCGCTGGAGCAGATTGGCCGCGGCAGGCTTTTCCGCAAGCACGGCGAGCTTGACGAGTACGAAGTGGACGAAATGGTTAACTCTATCACTTCGGCCGCCATTGTAATGGGACGCCGCAAAATAGGCGCGCTGATTGTTATTGAACGCGAAATAGGGCTTGAAGAACGCATTGAAACCGGCGTTGCCATTGACGGCCTTATCAGCGACAGCCTGCTTTTAAATATTTTTGAAAAAGATACCCCGCTGCATGACGGCGCGGTAATTATCCGCGGCAACCGCATTGCCGCCGCAAGCTGCCTTTTGCCGCTGACGGAAATGCGCAATCTCAGCCAGGAGCTCGGCACGCGCCACAGGGCAGCGCTTGGCATATCCGAACAGTCTGATGCGGTAATTCTTGTTGTAAGTGAAGAAACCGGCACCATCTCGCTGGCGCGCAACGGTACTTTGCAGCGTTATTTAACGGCCGACGACGTAAAAGAGTTTTTAAAGGCTTCCATTACACGGCCCAAAGCCGATTTTAAACAGATGCTCCGTGAAAAAATCCGTGATTTAAGAGGTGACAAAAAGTGAAGCAGTTTTTTGAACGTGAGAATTTAATTCCGCGTATCGTCACCCTGATAGTGGCCTGCGGATTGTGGCTGTATGTTATGAGCGAGCAGAACCCGGTAATTGAGCGCGATTTTGTGGTTAAGCTGCAGCAGCGCAATGTTGCCGAAAACATGGTTGTGCTTAATGCGCCCGATAACATTAAAGTTAAGGTAAGCGGCCAGCGCAGCCTTCTGGGCGGCGTAACGGAAAAAGAAGTTATTGCCTATATCGACTGCGACGGGCGCGATGTGGGGCAGCAGTATCTGCCGGTGCATGCCCAGTTCCCGGAAGGGCAGGTTGTAGAAGTTTACCCGAATAATATTTACGTTTATCTTGATAAAATAAGCGAACGCACCATGCCGGTTGAAACAGTTGTTATAGGCCTGCCTGCCAATGATTACGCACTCAGCAAGCAGGATGTTTCGCCGCAGACGGTGCAGGTACGCGGCGCAGGGCACCGCCTTGATGCTATGGTAAGGGTTGTTGCGCCTGTTGACGTAAGCGACAAACAGCGCGATTTTGAAATTGACAGCCATTTAGTAGCAATAAGCGATACCGGCGCTGAAATGCACGATTTGGCCATTGAACCTGCCGATGCAAAAATTAAGGCTACGCTGGTGCGCCAGATGATAACTGCGCAGATACCTGTTATTGTAAGCACGAGCGGCGAATTTGCCGACGGCAAAAAGCTTGAAAAGGCTGAATGTGTGCCCGAGAAAGTTAATATTCTGGCGGAACCTTCGCTGGTACACAGCATTGTTGCGCTGCACACCAAAAATGTGGATTTAAGCCAGCTGCGCTCCGACAGTACGATTGATGTGGAGCTGGAACTGCCGGAAAGGGTAATGTGCGAAACCAAAACAGTTACGGTAAGGTTTATAACCGAAGATTAACAGGAGAGGTAAATGCTTCTAAGAATAAATAATGTAAGAATTCCGCTTGTGAGCGAGGCTTCGCTGCGTGAGGCCTCTGCCCGCAGGCTTGGCTTAAAAAAACAGGATATTGGCAGCATAAGGGTACTGCGGCGGGCCGTTGACGCCCGCCGTAAAAGCAATATCGTTATAAATTACCACGTATTGGCGGATATTGACGCACCGGCGCGCCTTGTGAACCGCCTTCTGCGCGATAAGGATGTAATGCGCTTTAAGGAGGAACCGGCACCGCTGCCGGTGTTTGGTACGGAAAAAATGCAGGAGCGCCCTGTTGTTATCGGCGCGGGCCCGGCGGGGCTTGTGGCTGCGCTTGAACTTGCGCGTTACGGTTACAGGCCGCTTTTACTGGAACGCGGCAAAAAAATAGCCGAACGTGTGGATGACGTTCAGCATTTTTGGAAAAAGGGCGAGTTTGACCCCGACAGTAATGTGCAGTTTGGCGAAGGCGGCGCGGGAACGTTCAGCGATGGCAAGCTGACCACGCGCGTTAATGACCCTGTGATGAACGATATTTTAAAACTGTTTGTAGAGGCCGGTGCGCCGGAAGAAATATTATGGGAGCAAAAGCCCCACGTTGGCACGGACAGGCTGCGCGCCATGGTTGCCGGTTTAAACAAAATGATAGTAGGCCTGGGCGGCGAAATACGTTTTAATACGCGCGCTGCTGATTTTATTATTGAAGATAACGCTGTAAAAGGCGTAATAACGCAGACGGGTGAAAAAATTTACGCACCGGCAGTTATTTTAGCGTGCGGGCACAGTGCCCGTGATACTTATGCCATGCTGGCGGAGCATAAAATTGCGGCAGAAGCCAAGGCTTTTGCCATTGGCGTGCGCATTGAACATCCACAGGAGCTGATTGACCTCGCGCAGTACGGCGAATTTGCCGGGCATCCGAAGCTCGGCGCGGCAGATTATGCCGTTGTATGGCATAACCCTGAAAGCACGCGCACGGCGTATTCTTTTTGCATGTGCCCGGGCGGGCAGGTGGTTGGCGCGGCCAGCGAAACAGGCGGCGTTGTTGTTAACGGCATGAGTATGTACAAGCGCGACAGCGGCATTGCCAACAGCGCCCTGGTGGTTAACGTAAGCCCGGAAGATTTTGGGCATAACCCGCTGGACGGCGTGGAGTTTCAGCGCAGGTGGGAACGCCTGGCGTTTAAATGCGGCGGTGAAAAGTTTTACGCACCGGCGCAGAATTTTAAAACGTTTTTAAGCGGTTCGGCGCCTTCGGCAGAGAGCCTTGTTAAAGCAAGCTGCCTGCCGGGCATAACGGCGTGCGATTTGAATATGGTGCTGCCGGATTACGTTACGGCTACGCTGCGCGGCGGTATTACAGCCTTTGGGCAGCGCCTTGCCGGGTTCGACGACGGCGGCGCGCTTTTAACGGGCGTTGAAACAAGAACCAGCGCCCCGCTGCGCATTATCCGCGGCAGCGATAAGCAGTCGGTATCGCATAAGGGGCTGTACCCCTGCGGCGAAGGCGCGGGCTACGCCGGCGGCATTATGAGCGCCGCACTTGACGGCTACCATGTGGCGCGTGCCGTTATGGAGCGTTTTGCACCATTATAATTATTGCTTATTCAGGCAAAGCCTGCTATAATACATGCGGTGAAAAGATTTAAACTTTACATATAAATGGAGGTTTTAAAATGGCTCGTTTATTCGGTACTGACGGTGTACGCGGCATTGCCAACGTGGAACTTACACCGGAACTTGCTTTTAAACTGGGGCGCGCTGCTGCTTCTTACTTCGGCAGGGAAACACGCAACCCTAAAATCATTATCGGGCGCGACACACGCCTTTCCGGCACCATGCTGGAAGCTGCTCTTGCAGCAGGTATCTGCTCTGCGGGCGGCAATGCGCACCTTTTGGGTGTAATTCCTACGCCGGCTGTTTCGTATTTAACTTCCAAACTGCATGCCAATGCCGGTGCGGTAATTTCCGCTTCGCACAATCCGTTTGAAGATAACGGCATTAAGTTCTTCTCGCAAACCGGGCACAAGCTGCCCGACGCCGTGGAGGATGAAATTGAAGCCATGGTTGCCGCAGAACACGACAGCAGCAAGAACCCGAGCGGTTCTTCCGTTGGGCGTGTTATTAACGAAGAAGCCATGGATAAGCTTTATATCGACCATATCATCAGCACCGCGCCGACCAAATTAAACGGCTTAAAGGTTGTTATGGACTGCTCCAACGGCGCCAACAGCCTGATTGCACCGGTAATTTTGCGTACTTTGGGCGCGCATGTTATTACCATTTTTAACCAGCCTAACGGCATTAACATTAATAATGGCTGCGGCAGTACGCATCTTGAGGCTTTGCAGGCCAAAGTGCTGGAAGAAGGCGCAGACGTGGGCATTGCCAACGACGGCGACGCCGACCGCTGCCTTGCCGTTGATGAAACAGGCAGACCGCTTGACGGCGACCAGATTATGCTTATCTGCGCGCTGGAACTGATGAAAAAGAAAGAGCTGCACGATAATGTGCTTGTAACAACCGTTATGAGCAACGTTGGCCTGCACAAAGCAATGGCAGAACATGGCGGGCGCTGCGTAAAAACCAATGTAGGCGACCGTTATGTGCTTGAAGAAATGCTGAAAGAAGGATATAATCTCGGCGGCGAACAGTCCGGGCATATTATTTTCAGCAAATTTGCCAAAACCGGCGACGGCATTTTAACAGCCGTGCAGCTGCTTTCGGCAATGGTTAAAAACAACAAGCGCCTCTCCGAACTCGGTGCGCTTATGACCAAATATCCGCAGATTCTTCTTAACGTACGCGTTAAAAACAAATACGGCTGGGAAGAAAACGAAGCCATTAAAGCCGTTATCAAAAAATATCAGGACGAACTGGGTGACAACGGGCAGGTGCTCGTGCGTGCGTCCGGCACCGAACCGTTAATCCGCATTATGGCGGAAGGCCCTGTGCAGGAACGCCTGGAAAAAATTGCCGACAGCATCGGCGAAGTTGTTACGCGCGAGCTGGGCTGAATTTAGATTGACCGTATTGTAAAAATATAGTAAAATAAAGTAGCTGCAAAGGTGCCGCATGGGACAGCCAGGCCTGTGCGGCACAAAATGTATGTGCAGCAACCAAGCGCAAGTGCCGCTTTTGGCGGCAGACGAGGCGGAGGTTTATCGATTAGTCAGCGGGTGCCTCCCGGCCGGCTGCGGGCCGTAAGCAGACTGACAAAGCCCCATGGCAACGTGGGGGACAAAGCAGCTGCGGCAGAACTGGCAAATAACCTTTAGGAGGATTTTAATATGTGTGGTATTGTTGGTTACGTAGGCAATGCACAGGCTGCGCCGTTTTTGCTGGACGGAATGAGCAAGCTGGAATACCGCGGTTATGATTCCGCCGGTATTGCGGTTTACGAAAAAGGCAAAATCAGGGTTGAAAAATGCGTGGGCCGCCTTGACGCCCTGCGCCATAAGCTGGAAGGCAGAATGCCCGAAGGCAGCATGGGCATCGGCCATACACGCTGGGCAACTCACGGCAGGCCGTCCGACCGCAACTCCCATCCGCATACGGATGAAAGCGGTGATTTTGTTGTTGTACACAACGGCATTATCGAAAACTACCTGATGCTGAAAGAAAAACTCATTGCCAAAGGGCAGAAATTTTCTTCCGACACCGATACGGAAATTGTAGCGCATTTATTTGCCGATTTTTATGAAGGCGATATGGAAGAAGCCGTTAAAAAAGTTTTAAAAACCATTGAAGGTTCTTATTCTTTGGTATTTATGTGCGCGGCTGAACCGGATAAACTCATCTGCACGAAGAAGGACAATCCGCTGATTATCGGCCTTGGCGAAGGTGAAAACTTTATTGCCTCCGATATTCCGGCGATTATTGCCAAAACCCGCCGCACTTATATTATGAGCGACGGCGAAATTGCCACCGTTACCAAGGACGGCGTTTGGGTGCAGGACATTAACGGTACGCCGATTACCAAAAAAGTTTTTGAAGTTAACTGGAATGCCGAAGCGGCCGAAAAAGGCGGTTTTGAGCATTTTATGCTGAAAGAAATTTACGAACAGCCGAAAGCAATTAAAGATACCATGCGCGGCCGTTTAGCCGAAAACGGCACGGAAATTAACTTTACTGAGCTGGGCTGGACTCCGGAAGACTTTACCGGCATCAGCAAAATCTTTATTGTTGCTTGCGGCACGGCTTATCATGCAGGCATTGTCGGCAAATACTATCTGGAAAATCTGGCGCGCATCCCTGTTGAAGTGGATATTGCCAGTGAATTCCGTTACCGCAACCCGCTGGTTGACGCCAACTGCCTGACTATTGTTATCAGCCAGAGCGGTGAAACCATTGATACCCTGGCAGCTTTAAAAGAAGCCAAACGCCTTGGCAGCCGTACTTTGGCAGTTACCAACGTTGTTGGTTCTTCCATTGCGCGCGAGGCAGACCAGGTTGTTTACACCTACGCAGGGCCTGAAATTGCCGTTGCTTCCACCAAAGCATACACCACCCAGCTTTTGGTAATGTTAATGCTTGCCGTTTACGTTGGCCGCCTGCGCGAAACCTTGGACGGCAATAAAGCGGACGCACTTGCAAAAGGCCTGCATAAGGTTCCGGAACAGCTGCACGACATGCTGGAAAATGTTGACCAGATTAAAGTTTTTGCACGCCACTATGGCAGCAGCCTGGACGCATTCTTCCTTGGCCGCAGCCTGGATTATGCCGTTGCCCTTGAAGGCGCGCTGAAACTGAAGGAAATCAGCTATATTCATGCCGAAGCATATGCTGCCGGTGAACTTAAACACGGTACTTTGGCACTTATTGTTGAAGGTGTGCCGGTAATTGTGCTGGCAACACAGGAAGATGTTTACGACAAGACCGTAAGCAATTTGCAGGAGGTTAAGGCGCGTGAAGCCATGGTTATTGCCATTGCCCTCGAAGGTGATGACAGCATTGCCAAATATGCAGACCATGTTATTTACATTCCGCGTGCGGATAAAGAGCTGGCACCGATACTGGCCGTGCTGCCTTTGCAGCTTTTGGCTTATTATGCCGCCCTTACAAGAGGCTGCGATGTAGATAAACCGCGTAACCTTGCAAAATCGGTAACAGTAGAATAACAAGTTTAACCATAACCCTGCCTGTAAAAAGGGCAGGGTTATTTTGTAGTTGGGAAAATGTGTCAAAAATTTCACAAAAGGGGTTGCCAAAATTACAAAGTTAGCGTATACTAACTAAAGAGTTACGTAAGCGTAAACTGTTAAAAAATAACAGAGGAAACAAGGCAACTCGCGTTATAAAAAGCAGTTTGCGGCAGGCGTTCTCTAAAAAGTTTTTAGGAGGAACCCGCAATGAAAAAATCTTTAGTTTTAGCAATGGCAATGGCTCTTGGCGTTACCGCAAGCGCTTATGCCGCAAACCCTTTCAGTGATGTACCGGCAGGCCACTGGGCTTATGACGCAGTTAATAAACTGGCTGCAGAAGGTGTTGTAGACGGTTACCCTGATGGCACTTACGGCGGCGACAAACTTATGACCCGCTATGAAATGGCTCAGATTGTAGCAAAAGCAATGGCTAAAGGCGCTAATGTTGATAAACTGGCAGCAGAATTTGCTGATGAACTGGACAGCCTTGGCGTGCGCGTTGCTAACCTTGAAAAGAAAGCAGACAACGTAAAAATTACCGGCGAAGTACGCGCGTCCTACCGTGATGTTGACACTGATGCTGCTGGTCATGACGGACACGAAGGTCTTCTGCGTTCCCGTCTGTGGGTAAACGGCCAGATTAACGAGGACTGGAGCTACACCGGTATGTTCGAAAACAATCAGGATTTTGGCAACGAAACCGGCGATGATGAAATTGACTTTGCCCGCGCTTATGTAGAAGGCCGCGTAGGCGGACTTGACGTAGTTGCAGGCCGTTACAACGAAGTTCCGTTCAGCGGCAACATTCTTGATGCTAACTTGGATATGGCTAAGGTTTCCTACGGCGATAAAGTAAAAGTTTCTGCATTAGCAGGTAAAGCTTATGATACTGCTGATAATGTTTTTGACGGCAACGGCAATAAATACACTTTGCAAGACGATGATAGAATTTATATCGGCAGCATTGAAGCAGCACTGGGCGATGTTGATGCTTATGTTGCATACTTTAAAACCGATTCTTCGCTTGAAAAAGAAATCTGGAACGTTGGCGCAAGCTACGGCTTTGGCGATTTTACCCTGAGTGCTGAATATATGCGCGGCGACAAAGAACATTATGCAAATGCAGGTAAAGACGGCTGGTGGGCAGACCTTGCTTGGAAAGGCGCTGAAGCAGACCAGCCGGGCAGCTACGGTATTCATGCAGGCTACTATGACCAGAGCGTAAATGCTTACATTAACCCGACCACCGATGCCGAATATTTTGATGACGGCTATAAAGGCTGGAACGTGGGCGTAAGCTACACCTTTGCCAAAAACATTGTAGGCATGGTTAACTACTGGGATATGGAATCTCAGACCACTAACGAAGATGCACAAACTATCTTCTCCGAACTGTACTTCATGTTTTAATTAGCAGATACAGTAAATAATTTTTAATTTCTCTCAAAAGGGAGCAGTTTCAGGGCTGCTCCCTTTTGTGTTTGTAAGCAGCTTTAGAAGTTCTGCCTGCGGCAGCAGGTGTTTTAAGTGCTGCCTGCAAGGTTAACGGCAAAGCCCTGCTTACGGCACTATCTCAGTTTGGAGATAGTGCCTGTTTTGCACAAAATTGTCAGGCAACACTGCTAACGTACTGCTGCTTTCCCGGCTTCCTTACTTTTTAACAAGCCCATTAGGTTTTATTGCTTACGTACGTTAGTAGTATTGGGAACAAGGTAGATTATATATAATAATCTTTGAATTACTTTAGAACAAGGTAAGAACGTAATACGGCAAAGAAAAGAACAAGAGAAAAAACAGGCAAAAAAGAGAACAAGAAAAGAAACTCTCACCCACATAAACGGATTTTTAACCCATAAAATTTACCTGCGGCGAAAAAATATTTAAAAAATTTTTGGCTGACGGTAAATTTTTTTAGCCTTTATGGCGTTTATATGGCTGAGAGGAGTTGTTAAAGTGATTGTTGTAAATCCTGTTCAAATCGATTACAAAAAGCTGGCGGAGGTGGCAAAGCGCAGCCGCGGCAAAATTAACCGCATATACCTGCACTGGACGGCGGGGCACTATGACGATGTTTATGACGATTACCACATCAACATCGGTGCAGGCGGCGAGCTGTACTTAACCTGCGAAGATTTTACGGAGCTTAAAGCGCATACCTGGCGGCGCAACACGGGCAGCATCGGCATAGCAATGTGCTGTGCGGCAGGCGCAACGACCATCCGCGGAAGCGAAACCGAATTTGGCAAAGAACCGCCGACCCAGCAGCAGATTGAAGCAATGGCCAAAACCGTGGCGGTGCTTACGTATGTGCTGGGGCTTGAAATAAAGCTGCTGACGGTTACTACGCACTGCGAAGCTGCACTTTTTGACGGCTACGGACCGCACAGCGGCGACCCGGATACACGCTGGGATTTATGGTATCTGCCGGACAGGCCGCTTTACGGCGGGCTTGTGCCGGGCGGCAATGTTATCCGCGGCAAAGCGCTGTGGTACAGGCAGTTTATCGGCAGGCGCGATTATGTCTTAACGCAGGCGGCTAAATAGTGTATAATAAGGGCAGACTACTTTTGGGAGGATTTTATGAGCGAACCGAGTATAGAAGAAATCCGCGAGGCGCTGGACGGGTGGGACTTTTTAAAAGAGCTGCCGGAAGAAATTAACGGCTTTACCCTGCATCAGGACCGCACGATTGACGGGCAGGTGCTGAATATTGCTTCGTACCGCAATGACGCTGTGCGCTGCCGTCTGGATATAACTTATACATCCGAAACCTTTGACTATGTGCCCGTAAAAATTGCCGGGCTGCACCAGTACCGCGATATACGTTATTTTTTCCGCAGCCGTGAGCGCTTTGCCGAACACGTGAAGGACAAACTGCCTGCGCTGGTGCATGATATAGACATCCGCACAAGGCACGATTTGGGCGTGATTATTAAAGAAACGGGCCTGCCTGAATGGACGTACGGTGAAAAGCTGCCGGAAAAGATAGGCCGCTTTGAGCTTTTTATACGACCCGAAAACGCGATTGAATATATTAACGGCAGTATTATTTTTTTGGATTATACGGATTTTGCCACGGGCGACCAGCTGGTATTTTTGTATAACCGTTTCCGTGATGAATTTTTTGCCGAAACCAAGCATGCCCTGAAACCTGACAATATTACGGATTTTGACGCTAAAAGCCTGCCTCAGCTTGAAGCGCTGCTTGATGAAAAGCTGGAAGGTTTTTTACTTAATTTTAAATAATCTGTAATAAATTTAACTTAAAGGGTTGACAGTAGGCCGTAAATAACATATAATATCGAATGTAGCTTTTATGGCCCGGTGGTTCAGTTGGTTAGAATGCCGCCCTGTCACGGCGGAGGTCGTGGGTTCGAGTCCCATCCGGGTCGCCATTGCCTCGGTAGCTCAGTTGGTAGAGCAAAGGACTGAAAATCCTTGTGTCCACAGTTCGATTCTGTGCTGAGGCACCATTTGCGGAAATAGCTCAGTGGTAGAGCACCTCCTTGCCAAGGAGGGGGTCGCGAGTTCGAATCTCGTTTTCCGCTCCATTATTACGGCGACATAGCCAAGCGGTAAGGCAGAGGTCTGCAAAACCTTTATCCCCGGTTCGATTCCGGGTGTCGCCTCCATATTCATGCCGGAGTGGCGGAATTGGCAGACGCAAGGGACTTAAAATCCCTCGGGGAGTGATCCCCGTACCGGTTCAAGTCCGGTCTTCGGCACCAATGGTAAATACACAGCAGTACTCAAAAGAGTGCTGCTTTTTTTGATTTGTACGTTCTAAAAAATAAGACCTTGCTTATTACAAAATGTAATGGCTAGGTCTTATTTTTTATTGGTTAACCCTAAAATGTAATCGGTTGAAGTATTGTGAAATTGCGCAAGCGCGATAAGTATGGCAGTAGGAATATCGCGTTCACCTTTTTCATAATTGCTGTAAACGCGTTGAGAACAATGTAAAATTTCAGCCATTTCTTTTTGCGTAAGGTCACGGTCCTCACGCAAATCTCTTATCCGTTTGTACATATTTTTCACCCAAGTACAATTATAAAATTGACAAACGGAAATCTTGATGTTTAGCGCAAATTGCGCTAAACTATTGTAGTAAACGATAATTAAATAAGGAGAACCGGTGATGGAAGCAAAAATTGTAAAAGTTTATAATATTGCAAATAATTTTATAAATAGATATTTAGGGCGTTTTTATGAGAATACTAAAATTGATAAAGTTTTATTTGTATTCTTTATATTATTGATTGGTGTTGGTATGTATATTTTAAATCATTATACAACATTGATTGTTGATGATTATGTATATTCTTTTAGCAGAGTTACAGGGAAAAGAATTACAAATATTTTTAGCATATTGCAATCTGAATATAATCATTATTTTACTTGGGGTGGACGCGTTATAGTACATACTTTAGCACAAATTTTTTTAATGCTTGATAAAATGGTATTTGATATCGCTAATACATTCGTTTATTTAGCAATGGTGATAGTAATATATTTTCATGCTGTTGGGAATTTTAAGATATATCCGTTTTTGTTGCTTTTAATAAATTTATTGCTCTTTTTATGTATGCCAGTTTTTGGACAAGTGTTTTTGTGGGTTGTGGGGTCATGTAATTATTTGTGGGGACCACTTTTAGTTTTGTTATATTTGATTCCTTACAGAATGCAATACAGTAAAGATATACCTTTAATAGAAAATAATATTTTATGTGTATTGTTTGGCCTTTTTGGCATAATAGCAGGTTGTACTAATGAAAATATGAGTGTGACATTAGTTGTTTTGATAGTTATTTTTATGTATTTGTATTGGGCAAAAGCATAAGAAAATTTATTTGTGGTGTGTATGTGGTTTGATAGGTTCTTTAATTGGGGCTATGGCGTTAATATTGGCACCAGGAAATTTTGTAAGACTAAATATTAGCGGAAAAGAAGTTAATATAATAAATAACTTTTTTATATTACGCGTATGTTTTTTAAAAGTAATTATTTGCTTTTGCCAGATTGTATATTACTTATTCTTTTTTATACTTAATAAAAAAGATGGATTATAAGCTGTTATCGGTATACGTAATAGGTCTTTTTATATCTATGTATGCAATGTTGGGATCTCCAGTTTATGCTAATAGAGCTAAAATTGGTTCGTTATTATTTATTATAATTGCTTGTTGTTATTTATATACTAAGTTGAATTTTGATGATTTAAAAGTCAGAAAAATTGTCGCTGTATTAACAATAGCAATAATTAGCATTCTGTTTTCAGAATATAAACTTGCACTTAATGATATTAAAGCCTATAAGTTTCGCAATGATGCTAAAGTGGAATATATTTTAAGTGAGAAAGCTAAAGGAAATTTAGATGTTGTTGTAGATCCTAATTATCCCAAAACAAAGTATGCTGCTCCTTATGGTTTAGAAGATTTGCCTACTGTCAGAAAAAGTACAAGCTTTGCTAAATATTATGGAGTTAACACTGTAAGTATAGAGCCGGATAAATATCGTCTTTCTAAAGAGTTAAGGCAGGATTAAGTAGGTGAGCCGTTATGAAAACTATCAGCATATTGATACCTTGTTATAATGAACAGGAGAGTTTGCCTGCGCTGTATAAACGCTTAAAGGTTTTAACCGAAAGCATTAAAAATTATAAATTTGAAATTTTGTTTGTTAATGATGGCAGCAGGGATAATACTTTAAAAATCATTAAAAAACTGCGGCAGCAGGATGATAGTATTAATTATGTTGATTTATCACGCAATTTTGGCAAGGAAATTGCTATGATTGCGGGTATTGACCACATTAACAGTGATGCTATGATTGTTATGGATGCCGATTTGCAGGACCCGCCGGAACTTATTAAAGAAATGCTGTACTGGTGGGAACAGGGATACAAAGATGTTTGTGCCAAACGCAAAAGCCGTGCTGGTGAAACCTGGTTTAAAAAGTGGAGCAGCCATACTTATTATAAGGTTTTGCAAAAAGTAACACGTATACCGGTGCAGCCAGATGTAGGAGATTTCCGGCTGCTTGACCGTCAGTGTATTGATGCATTGAAACAGATGCGTGAGTCGCAGCGTTATACTAAAGGATTATTTAGTTGGATTGGTTTTGACAAAAAAAAATTTTATTTGACCGCGATGCACGGGTGGCAGGAAAAACAAAGTGGAATTATTTTAGTTTATTTAATTTGGCGGTAGAAGGTATTACAAGTTTTACTATTTTTCCGCTCAGGCTTGCTTCAATTATAGGCATGTTAATTGCGGCACTTGCTATTATTTATATGCTGTTCATTATAATCAAGACACTTATTTACGGCGGAGATGTAGCTGGTTATCCGTCATTGATTTCGGTAATACTTTTTATTGGTGGTGTGCAGCTTGTATTTTTAGGTATTATGGGTGAATATTTAGGGCGTATTTTTAACGAAACAAAGGGGCGTCCTTTATATTTTGTGAAAGAATACAGTAAAGAGGATTAAAAAGACTTTGCCGAAATTAACGGCAAAGTCTTTTAAGTTATCCACTACACTTTTATTAAGTTTTTACTATTGTTTATCTGCCATGCGGGTCAAAATCCAAAAAGCTGTCGCCGCCGCAAATGGGGCAGACGGGGCTTTTAAAGAAAAAATAATAAATGGCGTAAAACAGCAGCCAGCTGCCGCCTGTAAAAAATGTCAGCAAAAGCAAAATAAAGTAATTAACTTTCTTTTTGGGTTTTATCATGCGGTGGCAGTAGTTGCAGTATTTCAACGTAATCACCTCGTTTTATTCAGGGGTTATCCGGTTTATATTCTAACTTTATCTTACACTAAAATGGTGTAAAAATAAATGATACAGCAAAATTTTTATAATGCGATTTGATTATTAGAATAAATTTTTATTTTACTGTTTACGCGGCTTTTACAGCTTCTTTACGGCGTTTTGTTGACATTGCTTTTTTAAAAATAATATAATAGATTAGTCGCATAGGAAGCTGCGGCGTTATTATTTTTTTAGCATTACCCTGCTGCCGTGAGCAGCCAGCAAGAGAGGAAGAAAGACTTTTATGATAAGAAACGATTTGCGTAATATTGCAATTATTGCCCACGTTGACCACGGCAAAACAACCCTTGTAGATGCCATGCTGAAACAGAGCGGCATTTTCAGGGCCAATGAACATGTTGAAGAACGCGTTATGGACTCTAACGCACTGGAACGTGAACGCGGCATTACTATTTTGGCAAAGAACACGGCTGTAATGCACAACGGCACTAAAATTAATATTCTCGATACCCCGGGCCATGCCGATTTCGGCGGCGAAGTAGAACGCGTGCTCACCATGGTTGACGGCGTGCTGCTGCTTGTAGATGCTTACGAAGGCCCTATGCCGCAGACCAAATATGTTCTGCGCAAAGCGCTTGAACGCAATTTGAAACCTATTGTTGTTATTAATAAAATCGACCGCCCTGACCAGCGCGTAAACGAAGTTATTGACGAAGTTCTGGATTTGTTCATTGAACTGAACGCAAACGACGACCAGCTGGAATTCCCGGTTGTTTTAACTTCTGCCCGCAACGGCATTGCTAAACTTTCCATGGAAGATGAAAGCGACAACCTTGAACCCTTGTTCCGCGTAATTTTAGAGAACATTCCCGCGCCGGACGTTGATACAGAAGCTCCGCTGCAAATGCTTGTTAATACGCTTGACTACGACGATTATGTAGGCCGCATTGTTGTAGGCCGTGTTGTACGCGGTACTATTCACAACGGCGAAAACATTATGCTGATGGACAATAGCAGCAACCGCAAGGCTAAAATCGGCCGCCTGTATACCTATCAGGGCTTAAAGCGCGTTGAAGTTGACGAAGTTGCAGCAGGCGATATCGTTGCTTTAATCGGCCTTGCCGATGCTAATATCGGCGATACCATTGCCGACGCCGAAAACCCCGAAAAACTGGAAGGCATCAGCATCGACGAGCCTACTCTTTCCATGGTATTTTCCGTTAATACCAGTCCGTTTGCAGGCCGCGAGGGCGAGTTTGTAACAAGCCGCCATCTGCGTGAGCGCTTGTTTAAAGAAGTTAAAACCAATGTTGCCATGAGGCTTGAAGAAACGGAAAGCCCGGATTCTTACATTGTTAAGGGGCGCGGCGAGCTGCACCTTTCCATTTTAATTGAAACCATGCGCCGCGAAGGCTACGAATTACAGGTTGGCAAACCGAAGGTTATTACCCACCGCGACGAAGAAGGCAATTTGCTTGAGCCTATGGAAGCGCTGACCATTGACGTGCCGCAGGACTTTATGGGCGCCGTTATGGAAGGTCTTGGCCTGCGTAAGGCAGAGCTTCAGAACATGACCGAAATGGCAGGCTACCTGCGTATGGAATTTTTAATTCCGGCGCGCGGCCTTATCGGCTTCCGCAACCAGTTCTTAACCGATACTAAAGGCAACGGCATTATGAACCACGTGTTTGCAGGCTATGCGCCTTATAAAGGCGATATTCCGGGCCGTACCCGCGGCAGCCTTGTTGCTTTTGAAGCCGGTGAAACCACTTCTTACGGCATCAGCAACGCACAGGAACGCGGCACCATGTTTATCGTGCCGGGCGAACAGGTTTACGAAGGCCAGATTATCGGCGAAAACAGCCGTGAAGATGATATGGACGTTAACCCCTGCAAGAAAAAACACGTCAGCAATATGCGTGCTTCCGGCAGTGATGAAGCAATCCGCCTGATTCCGCCCAAAACCTTCTCTCTGGAACAGGCTCTGGAACACATTAACGATGACGAACTTGTAGAAGTAACACCCAAAAGCATCCGTATGCGCAAGAAAATCCTCGACAGGGTTGAACGCGGCAGACTGCGTGCGCGCAATAAACAATAAATTTTTGCCAAAAGCAGGATTTAAAAATTTTTTGTAGAAGTATTAACAGTACATTAGCTGAAATATGAATTTGGATGGAGGCACAGGAGATGGATTTAAAAAACACTGCTTTAAAGTTTTGGCATACAGATACTGAAGAAGTTGGCTACGGCGGGCCTTGCCTTGTAAAATCCGGGCATATGGATATTCTGGTGCGTACCCCGCGCCAGTTCAGCGATGTGCGTGAATATGCAGATGCGTTGATGAGCGGCTCCACGCTGATGATTTCTTTTGAAGCTGTGGACTGCGTAATGCGCAACCGTATTTTTGATTACCTTAACGGTGTAAGCTATATTATCGGCGCGCGCGTATCCAAAGTGCAGGACGATATGCTTTTGTATGCTCCTTCTTCCGTAGAAATAAACAAAGAAGCAGGTAAAAAATCTTCCCGCTCCTGGCTTGGCAGATAATAAATAAAACTTTTAACGCCTGACGGTTAATGCCGCCAGGCGTTTTTATGTAGGCTTGTTTTTGTAAAGTTTGTAACTGTATGCGGCAGCTTTTAGCGGCGATATGCAAAAAATTTGCCGCTGTTTATGGCTGAGGCAGGTATTTTGCATAGTTTAAGCGAATAATGTACTTTATAAGTTTATTTAAATTTTTGATGGGAGATGATGATATGCCGTATTTGCTTTTTACATTAATTATCAGTATTATTGTGGCGGTATTTGCAGTGCAGAACGCTGCTGATGTAACGGTTGGCTTTTTGATGTGGACGGTGCAGACCAGCCTTGTTGTGGTAATTTTGGGCGCTGCGCTTTTGGGCGCGCTGGCGATGGGCTTTTTTACGCTGATGCTGAAAGCCAAGCACTATTTGTATAACAAGAGCCTGAAATTTGAAATTGACCAGCTGAAAAAAGAAAATGCCAAATTAAAAGAAGAAAAAGAAATGCTTATGCACAGCCAGCGCAATAAAGAACTGGAAAAACCTGCGGAAGAAGCTGTTAGCAAAGCATGAAGAAACATAAAATATGGCAGTTTAACGAATTTAACAGGGAAGAAGCGGAAAAACTGGCGCAGCAGGCGGGAGTTTCGCCGCTGGTGGCAGGCATTTTGCTGAACCGCGGCATAAAAGATGCCCAAAGCGTGCGTGAGTTTTTATACGGCAGCGACGAGCCTTATCACGACCCGTTTTTAATGAAGGATATGCCCAAAGCGGCAGAGCGCATCTGGCGCGGAATTGATGCCGGCGAGCGCATTACGGTTTACGGCGATTACGATGTGGACGGCATCAGTGCAAGCTCGCTTTTATATTTGTTTTTAAAAGACTGCGGAGCAGATGTTAACACCTACATACCGGAGCGCAAAAGCGAAGGCTACGGGCTGAATATTGACGCGCTGAACCATCTGGCGGAAGCCGGGACGACGCTTGTGGTAACGGTGGACTGCGGCATCAGCGCGGTAAAGGAAATTGCAGGCGCGCCAAAAACGCTTGATATTGTGGTAACTGACCACCATACGCCGCCGGAGGTTTTGCCGGAGGCTTATGCGCTGGTAAATCCGCATCAGAAAGACTGCAATTACCCGTTTGAGCATCTTTCCGGCGTGGGCGTGGCCTTTAAGCTGTGCCAGGCGCTTTATAAAATGCGCTTTCCGGATGAGCGGCTGTGGGACGGCAATACCGAGTTTGTGGCTTTGGGCACGGTGGCCGATATTGTGCCGCTGTGGGGCGAAAACCGCGCGCTGGTTAAGCACGGGCTTAAAAAGATGGAAACAACGGAAAACATCGGGCTGAAGGCGCTGATAGAAAAGAGCCGCTGCCCGGTTAAGGATATAACTTCCGAAAATATAGGCTTTATACTGGCGCCGAGGCTTAACGCCGTTGGCAGGCTGGAGCACGCGCAGCTGGCAGTGGAGCTTTTAACGGCGCAGGATGAAGCGCGTGCGGCGGAAATTGCCGAAGCGCTGAACGAAGAAAACACGCTGAGGCAGAAAATAAGCCGTGAGATTTTTATGGATGCCGAAAAAATGCTGGCGCAGTATGAACACATTGATACGGCGATTGTGCTGGCAAAGGAAGGCTGGCACGCAGGCGTTATCGGCATTGTGGCGTCGCGCCTGGTAGATAAGTACCATTTGCCGGTAATACTTATAAGCATCGACGGCGAGGTTTCCAAGGGCAGCTGCCGCAGCATACCGAGCCTTGATTTGTACCGTGCCATTGATGCGTGCAGCGGGCTTTTGGTGCAGTTCGGCGGGCATCATCAGGCGGCGGGGCTAACGGTAAAAACGGCAAATATTGAGGAGTTTAAGCGGCAGTTCCGCGCGGAAGTGGCGCGTACCTTAAAGCCGGAAGATTACCTGCCGGTGCTTAACGTAGACCTTTTGGTAGATAAGGATTATGTGCTTGATGTGCCGCTTTTAAACGAACTGAAGCTGCTGGAGCCATACGGCAGCAGCAACCCGGCGCCGCTGTTTGCGTTTAAGGGCGCTGCGGTGCGTTATGCCAAAATTTTCGGTGCGGAAAATACGCATCTGCGTTTTTCTGCTTTGTACGGCGGGCAGCCTTACCAGTGCCTGATGTGGGGCGGAGCGGAAAATTACCCCTGCATGTATAACGGCGCGGAGGCAGACCTGGTGTTTATGCCGAAAATTAATGTATGGCAGGATAAGGAAAACGTTAATTTGCAGGTTGTTGATTTTGCCCAGAAGCTGGCAATTTACGATTACCGGCACGAAGAAATTAACAAGCAGGCCTTTGTAAAAAAGCTTTTGCAAACCGAAAGAGATATACTTATTTATGTTAATGATAAAAAAGCCTTTTTGGAAAATACGGATATAGATGCAGCGTTTGTAAGGGAATACGGCAGCTGCGATGCGGCGCGCACCGTGGTGCTGTATGATTTGCCGGAGTACGATGTTGCCGGATTTGCGGCATCGTTAAAAAAAGGCAGCCTTGGTTGCAGTTTATTTCTGTTGTATAATAATGTTGATTACGATAATGCGGTTGAAGTGCTGTTCAGGCGCTGCCCCAACCGCCTGCATCTGGCGGAAGCCTATAAAAAAATGGCCTGCCGCCTGAAAAAAGAAGTAATTGCTGATGAAGCCGTGCTTATTGCCGAATGCGGCATGGAGGAAATTTATTTAACGGTGTTTGAAGAATTGAATTTCATCAACCGCAGCGGCGGCAAGGTGAGCATGGCCGCCGTCAGAAAAAATAATCTGGAAAATTCTCCTGCTTTCAGGCAGGCTGAAGAAACCGGCCGTAAGATTTACAGGCAGTACCGTGCCAATATGCTTGCCTCTCCGCAGGTAATAGCGGGCGGGCACGGAATTTGATTGGGTAAGGATGTGGTTATATGCCGGAAACACATGTAATTAGCGTCGAAGAATTCTTCGAAATGATAAAAAAATATCTTAATGATAACCAGGTGGCATTTGTACATAAGGCCTATGACGTAGCTGCCAAAGCCCATGCCAATCAGCGCCGTAAATCGGGCGAGCCGTATATTATTCATCCGCTGGGCGTGGCCACGATACTGGCAGAGCTTCAAATGGACGAAACCACGCTTGCCGCAGCTTTTTTGCATGACGTTGTTGAAGATACCGAAACCACGCTTGACCAGTTAAAGGAAATGTTCGGCGTGAAGGTGGCAGACCTTGTTGACGGCGTTACCAAGCTCGGCAAAATCGAATATATCAGCAAAGAGGACCAGCAGATTGAAAACTACCGCAAAATGTTTCTGGCCATGGCCAAGGACATACGCGTTATTATGATTAAGCTGGCCGACCGCCTGCACAACATGCGCACCATGAAGTATATGCCGGTGCATAAGCAGCAGTCCATCTCGCGCGAAACAATGGAAGTTTACGCGCCGCTTGCGCACCGCCTCGGCATTTACACCATTAAGTGGGAGCTTGAGGATTTGGCCTTCCGTTATATGGAGCCGGAAATTTACTATGACCTTGTGGAACAGGTTAAAGTAAAGCGCCGCGAAAGGGAAGCCATGATTCACGAGGCAATGGCGGAAATTAAAGAGCATTTGGACGAGCAGCACATTAAGTGCGAAATTCAGGGACGCCCGAAGAATTTTTACAGCATTTACAAAAAAATGCAGCGCGACCATAAAGAGCTCAGCGAAATTTACGATTTGCTTGCCATCCGCGTGCTGGTTGATACCGTTGCGGACTGCTACGGCACGCTGGGCGTTGTGCACAGCCTGTGGCGCCCGATTCCGGGGCGCGTAAAGGACTACATTGCCGTGCCGAAATCCAATATGTACCAGTCGCTGCACACCACCGTGCTGTACCATAACGGGCAGCCGCTGGAAATTCAAATCCGTACTTTTGAGATGCACCGCATTTCTGAGTTCGGTATTGCGGCGCACTGGCGTTATAAAGAAAGCGGCGGCAAGAGCAATATGCCGTCCGGCGGCGACAAGGACTTTGAAGCCAAACTTTCCTGGCTGCGCCAGCTTTTGGAATGGCACAAGGATATGAGCGATTCGCGCGACTTTGTAAACACGGTAAAAATGGACGTTTTTGCCGACGAAGTATTCGTGTTTACGCCGCGCGGCGATGTTATCGACCTGCCTGTCGGCAGCGTGCCGATTGACTTTGCTTACCGTATTCATACGGATGTAGGCAACCGCTGCGTTGGTGCGAAGGTTAACGGGCGCATTGTGCCGCTCGATTACAAATTAAGCAACGGCGATATCGTCGAGGTTATCACTTCCAAGCAGGCCACCGGCCCGAGCCGCGACTGGATGAACATTGTCGGTTCTTCCGATACACGCAATAAAATCCGTTCGTGGTTCAAAAAAGAGCGCCGCGAGGAAAATATCGCCAAAGGGCGCGAGATGCTTGAAAAAGAAACCAAGCGCCTCGGCTACGATATTAAAGTGCTGCTTAAGGCCGATAAGCTTAAAACCGTGGCAGCTTCATTCCGACTGGACAGCGAGGAAGCGCTGTATGCCAGCGTGGGCTACGGCGGCGTAACGCTTAACGGCGTTATGAGCAAGCTGGTTGAGCTTTATAAAAAAGAGCAGAAGCTTACAGTTACCAAAGACCTTTCGCAGCTTTTGGCCGAACTTAAACCGCGCCGCAGCAAGGCCAAGGCCAGCCACGGCATTCTCGTTAAAGGCGAGGAGGGCATTATGGTTAAGCTGGCGCGCTGCTGCAACCCGATTCCGGGCGACCCGGTAATAGGCTATATTACGCGCGGCAGCGGTATTTCCGTACACCGCACGGACTGCCCCAATGTTTTAAGCAACAATCCGGACGAACAGCGCCGTTTGATTGAGGTGTCGTGGGATATTACTACCGACGCCGTTTATAAAGTTAACATTGTTATCAACGCTTCCGACAGGCCCGGCATGATGGCAGACATTATGCAGGTTACAAGCGAAGCCAAGCTGAACATTAACGCGCTTAACTGCCGCACCGACAAGCATAAAAACGCTTACATCACCATGGGGCTGGATATCAGCAATCTGGAGCAGCTTGATAACATTATGAATAAAATAAAACGCATGAAGGGCGTTTACAGTGTTGAACGCCAGGTTTCTTCAAGCGTGCACCACCTTTAATAACCGCTTAACAGGAGGATTTAGATGAAAATTATCGCAATGGAGGTTGGCTATATTGCCACCAACTGTTACATTGTAGTTAACGAAGAAACGCACCACGGCGTTATTATCGACCCGGGCGGAGATGCAGCCCGCATTATGGAAGCCGTGCAGAAAGAAAACCTTACCGTTGACGCCATATTTTTAACGCACGGCCACGGCGACCATATTATGGCGCTGGCAGAGGTTGCGGAAAAGACCGGCGCGCCGGTGTATATCAGTAAGGAAGATGCGCCGATGCTGACCGACCCTGTGGGCAGCCTTGCCGCTTATATCGGCGGGGGAGCGCTTAAAAAAGCAGCCGATAAGTTTTATGCCGACGGCGACGAAGTGGAAGCAGCCGGCATTAAGTTTAAAGTGCTGGCAACACCGGGGCATACTCCCGGCGGCGTATGCCTTTTAACCGGCGGCGTTGTGTTCTGCGGCGATACCGTTTTTGCCGAATCAATCGGCAGGACGGATTTTCCCGGCGGTTCATACAAACAGCTTTTACAGTCCATTAAAGAAAAAATTCTTCCGCTTGACGACGACGTTAAACTTTTGCCGGGCCACGGGCCTGCTACTACGGTAGGATGGGAGAGACGCAGAAATCCGTTTCTGCAGTAACAGATGATTAAAGATTTTAGCACATTACGCAACAGCACCGCTTTTAAAGTGGCTGTGGCGGCATTTATATCGTTTATATTTTACCTGTTGGGCAACTTTCTGCTGCCGATACTTTTAGCGGTGGGGCTGGCATTTTTGCTGCATCCCGTTACCAAACTGTTCGGCAAAATTACGCTTGGGCGCGGCACAATCCATCTTTCGCGCGTGGTAACAATTTTAATGGCGTTTGTGGCCTTCGGGGTTATTGTGTTCTGCGCCGTAACCTTCATTATTTTGCCGCTGTTCGGGCAGATTAACGCCCTTGTAGGTAAAATACCTGACTATACCACCAAAATGGATGCCGCAACTTTTGACTGGCTTTTGGAAGACCCTGCCAATTACCCGCGCCTGCCGCATAATATAGAAAGCCTTTTCGATTATATTACCAGCTGGCTGATGGGTTTTGTGGCAGCGGTTTTGCGCAATTTGTTAAAATCGACGCTTGACATTATTGCCAACCTTGTCGGCCTGATTGTTGTGCCTTTCCTGGCATTTTACTTTTTAAAAGACTGGCGCGACCTGCGCGCAATGCTGATTAACTTTTTCAGCTACGAAGCGCAGCCGCGTGTAGCGCATATTATTGATGAAATAGGCGTAACCTTAAGCTGCTACATTCAGGGGCTGGCACGCCTGAGCCTTATTGCAGGCTTTTGCATAGCCGTTGGCACAACGATTTTGGGCATTCATTATCCGCTTGTTTTTGGCCTGCTTGCCATTCTTGCGGAAATGGTGCCGGTTGTGGGGCCTCTTATCGGCGCCGTGCCTGCGGTGTTCATAGCGTATTCGCAAAGCCCGCAGTCGGCCTTTTATGTGGCGCTGTTTTATCTGGTGTTCTACCAGTTTGACGCCAATGTTTTAATGCCGCGCATTATCGGCAAAAAGATTGATTTACACCCGGTAATTTTAATTTTAAGCCTTTTAATCGGCGCCAAGCTGTACGGCATTTTGGGCATGCTGTTTGCCGTGCCTGTTGCCGCTGTGTACCGCGTTTTGTATAAAGAGCTGTGGCACAGCACTGACGAGGTACTGGAAGAAGCAACTCCCGCACAGTTTGACGAAAGCCGCAGAAAATAAAATTACGGTCTTAACGGGCCGTATTTTTATTTTTAACCTTATTTTTACACCGCAAGCCAAAGTTTTTGCTGTTGGTGTTGAATAATGCGCCTTAATTGTGGTACAATATTTAAGTATGTAAACTTATGGATTTGCCGCAGAAGGCAGTGAGGAGGAATCAGCTTGCTTACTACTGCGCCAAGAGGCACAAAAGATATACTGCCGCAGGAAATAGAAAACTGGCGGTATGTAGAAGCCGTTATGCGCCGTATTTGCGCGCAATATGGCTATAAAGAAATAAGAACGCCGGTATTTGAGCATACCGAGCTGTTTAAACGCGGCATTGGTGATACCACCGATGTTGTTGAAAAAGAAATGTATACTTTTACCGACCGCGGCAACCGCAGCATTACCCTGCGCCCGGAAAATACGGCGTCTGCCGTGCGCGCTTTCTGCGAACACAAGCTTTATGCAGAGCCTGCGCCGACCAAGCTGTATTACATCGGGCCTATGTTCCGCTACGACCGTCCGCAGGCAGGGCGTTACCGCCAGTTCCACCAGTTTGGCATTGAGGCGCTGGGCGTGGATACACCGGCGATTGACGCCGAGGCAATTTTGCTTGCAGTTACCATTTTAAAGGAACTGGGCTTAAAGGATTTGCACTTGAAAATCAATTCCGTGGGCTGCCCCAAATGCCGCCCGCAGCACAGAGCTAAATTGCAGGATTATTTCCGCCCGCATCTGGAAGAATTGTGCGACGACTGCAAATCGCGCTTTGAGCGCAACCCGCTGCGCCTTTTGGACTGCAAAGTACCGCATGACCACGAACTTGCAGCCGGTGCGCCGAGCCTTTGTGACTGCCTGTGCGAAGAATGCCGCGCTCATTTTGAAGGCGTAAAAAAAACTTTTAACTGCCGCAGGCATTGATTTTGAAGTGGACAACACACTGGTGCGCGGGCTTGATTATTACACCAAAACCGCGTTTGAAATTCAGTATGTGCCGCTGGGCGCGCAGAGCGCTGTATGCGGCGGCGGACGCTACGACGGCCTTGTTAAGGAAATCGGCGGTCAGGATGTTTCCGGCATCGGCTTTGCCATGGGTATGGAACGCATCCTTCTGGCGCTTGAAAGCCAGAACCTTTTGCCGGAGCATAAAGACGGCATCGACGCTTTTATCGTCTGCCCCAATCAGGATAATTTTGAATTGGCCTTTAAAACCGCTATCGCCTTAAGGCAGGCGGGGCTTAAAACCGAGTTTGACTTTATGGCGCGCAGCATGAAAGCGCAGATGAAGCAGGCCGGGCGCCTGAACGCCAAATTTGCCGTTATTTTTGGCGACGGCGAACTGGAACGCGGTGCCGTAACCTTAAAGGATATGGCAAACAGTACACAAACAGAAATTCCTGTTGATGAAATAGTAACAATTTTACAAACAGAGGTGCAAAAGTATGAGTAATTTGAAACGCAATCATTATTGCGGCACGCTTGCCAAAGCCGACAACGAAAAAGAAGTTGTGCTTTGCGGCTGGGTTGCCAAAAGACGCGACCACGGCGGACTGATTTTTATTGACCTGCGCGACCGCAGCGGCATTGTGCAGGTAGTGGTTGACCCCGACCACGCCGGTGAAGATTTTGCCAAGGCAGAAGCTATCCGCAGCGAATACGTTATTAAAGTGCACGGCGTTGTACGCCTGCGCAGCGAAGAAACCATCAACCCCAACCTTGCTACCGGCGAAGTTGAAGTTGTAGCCAAAGAGCTGGAAGTTTTGAACAGTGCCAAAACCCCTCCGTTCTACATTCAGGACGGCATTGACGTTGACGAAAACCTGCGCCTTAAATACCGTTACCTTGACCTGCGCCGCCCGGAAATGCAGCGCAATTTAATGCTGCGCCATAAAGTTACCAAACTGATGCGTGATTACATGGATAACCATGATTTCTGCGAAATTGAAACTCCGATGCTGACCAAAAGCACTCCGGAAGGCGCACGCGACTACCTTGTACCGAGCCGCGTAAACCCCGGCAAGTTCTATGCTCTGCCGCAGTCCCCGCAGATTTTCAAACAGCTTTTAATGGTAGCAGGTATGGAACGCTACTTCCAGATTGTACGCTGCTTCCGCGACGAAGACCTGCGTGCTGACCGTCAGCCGGAATTTACCCAGCTTGATATTGAAATGAGCTTTGTTGACGCCGACGATATTATGGATATGACCGAAGGTTTAATCCGCCACGTATTCAAAGGCGCGCTTGGTGTTGAACTGCCGGAAAAATTCCAGCGCATGACCTGGGACGAAGCTATGGACAAATACGGCAGCGATAAGCCTGACCTGCGTTTCGGCATGGAGCTTATCAATATGACCGAAGCCGTTAAAGGCAGCGAATTTAAAGTATTTAACGATATTATTGATAAAGGCGGCATTGTTAAAGCCATTAACGTTAAGGGCGATGCCGGTATTCCGCGCCGCGAACTGGACGGCCTGGTTAATTTTGTTGCCATTTACGGCGCCAAAGGCCTTGCCTGGATGCAGATTCAGCCGGACGGCAGCGTAAAATCCCCGATTGCCAAATTCTTCAGCGAAGAATACCTTGCAAACATTCTTAAAACCGCTGAAGCAGAACCGGGCGACCTGCTGCTCTTTGTTGCCGATAAGCCTTCCGTTGTTGCAGCCGCTCTCGGCGCACTGCGTATCGAAATGGCAAAACGCCGCGGCCTTATCGACGAAAACAAACTTGCCTTCACCTGGGTTGTTGACTTCCCGATGTTTGAATACAGCGAAGAAGAAAAACGCTATGTTGCAATGCACCATCCGTTCACTTCTCCGCGTGAAGAAGATATTCCTCTGCTTGCTACCGACCCCGGCAAAGTATATGCCAAAGCTTACGATATGGTACTTAACGGCACCGAAATCGGCGGCGGTTCCATCCGTATCCACAGACGCGATGTGCAGGACGCAGTATTCCATGCTATCGGCCTGAGCGAAGAACAAGCACAGGAAAAATTCGGCTTTATGATGGGCGCGTTTGAATACGGTGCTCCCCCGCACGGAGGACTTGCTTTTGGCCTCGACCGTTTGGTAATGATTATGGCAAAACGCGATTCCATCCGCGACGTAATTGCTTTCCCGAAAACCCAGAGCGCAAGCGATTTGATGTGCCAGGCTCCGAACGACGTAGAAGAAAAACAGCTGCGCGAGCTGCACATCCGCACCGTGCTTGTAAAAAAATAAGCTGATTTGCTTTAAACGTGCTGTAATTTAAGGCAGCGCACAGGCAAATTAAAAAAGCAAAACTAATAAATACCGGCTGCTTAACGGCGGCCGGTATTTTGCGTTGTAAGCATTTTTAAGTTATAATGAAGTTAATTATAACTGTACGGAAAGGAGCATGTATATGAGCCTGAAATATAAATGCCCTGTTTGCGGCACTTCTTTGGGATACGAAGGGCTTTGCTGGAAGTGCAAAGCGGAAAAAGAGCGCAGTGAAGCACTGGCTTGGACAGCAGAAGAAATTGCAGCCAAGCAGCAAGTGGTTATGCGTAATATAAAAGCTCTTGATGATTTTAATGACCCGGAATATACGTATTTTTGGCAGCTTCTTGCTTACCATAATGCCATTACGCCGGAAATGCAGCGTAAGGCATTGGTAGAAAAAGTTTTTATCCGTCTGAAATTTATTACAAGGCACCGGAAGATGTTTGCGATAGCTTGATTGCAAATTTAATGCGAACAAAAGATTCCGGCGAAGCGGCAGTTTTGATGAGCTGCCTTGCCATGCAGGGCAGTGATAAAGCATTGGCAGCTTTGCTGGAACTTGAACGCAGCCCGCGCCCGTGGCGTAAAAAACTTTATGTTGACCCTTCTGTTTATGCCCAGGGCGGAGGATGGACTTTTGATAAAGAAGGGCATAGAATTGAGCTTAATTTTAAAATCTGCTATCCGATGGTAAAAGGCGGAAATTCTGCGGCATCGCCGGTTAAAATAGGGCGTATGCGTGATGATGCCTGCCCGCACTGCGGCGGCAGAATGTTTGATATGCTGGTGCTTGACGGCAGGGATGAAAGAATGAAATTTTTAGGTATTGACGGCATACTTACCGCTTCCTGTTGCCCTAACTGTGTTCCATTTTTGTCGGGCGGGGCATTTAACCGCTATACTTTGGATGGTGGCACGGAAATTTTATCATCTGAATTATTTGACGGCGAAGAAAAAATGGAAAACTATTTCAAAAATAACGAATACGGAGAACTTGCCGGCAACAATCTTATTTTGGCAGAAAAACAGGTACCGCTGTTTTACGGAAGCCATGATAGTGATATCTGCACTATCGGCGGGTTTGCCAACTGGGTACAGGATTGGGAATACGCAGTTTGCCCGGAATGCGGCAAGCCTATGAAATATTTGGCGCAAATTCCCTGGGATGCTGTATTGGATTGTTCTGAAGGTACGCTTTATATTGAGTTTTGCCCGGATTGCCGCATTGTTTCCATGCAGCACCAGCAAACTTAAAATTAAACATAAAATAACATATAAAAGGAGAACACTATGGTAAGCTGCGCATTGCTTTATAATTTTACCGGCAAAAAAGCCGAAATGACAAAAATGGTCTGCATGATGATGAACATCCGCTTTAAAAGCGTAGGGCAGGAGGATTACCACCAGCCGCTTGGCGCATTGTTAGGCATGGAAGATGTGCCGCTGAAGGAAGCGAAAGCCGATAACGCGCCGATGGCGGAAGAAATGCTTTTGCTGCACGGCTTTGGAGCGGATAAGCTGCAAAAGTTTTTAACGGCTTTACAGCGCGTGGGCGTGGGGCGCATTGATTTAAAAGCCATGCTTACGGAAAACAACCGTACCTGGAGCGGGCTTGATTTATACGAAGAATTGTGCCAGGAACGCGATTATTTTAAACAGAAGGAAGAAGAAAAACGCAGGCAGCAGGCCGAAGATAAAAAATAACGGTGTAAAAAGCAAAAATCCCTGAAGTTCGTTGGAATTTCAGGGATTTAGTATATTTATAAAGAGTACTAATAAATTTTACACGCCGGTGCCGTCAAATTTGGGGATGAAATCTTCGCAGGCAGAATCGTCCTCCTGCACAAAGCCGTCCTCAATGCCGGTGTCGAACAGGTACTGCTCAACTTCTTTGTATTCTTCTTCCGTTACGCGGCGGTTAATTTCGGGGTAATCGGCGGCGCGCCCGCAGGGAATGTACTGGTGCATTAAACTGAACATTACTTCGCCGGGCTTAAAGGTTTTGGCAACCCAGTCGATAACTCCTTTGGTGTTTTCAACCATGCCGGGCATTAACAAATGGCGGATGATGACGCCGCTCTGCATAATGCCGTTACCGTCAAGCTTGTAGGGGCCAACCTGCTTGTACATTTCTTTAATGGCGTCCGTGGCAATGCGGAAGTAGCTGGGCGCGTTGCTATATTTTATGGCGGCAAGGTCGTCGCTGTATTTTAAATCGGGCAGCCAGATTTGCACTTTGCCTTTTAACTTGCGCAGGGTGTCCAGCGTTTCAAAGCCGCTGGTGTTGTACACAACAGGCACGGGCAGTGGTTCTTTAAGGCTTTCCAGCACGGCGTTGGTAAAATGAGTGGGCGTAACAAGGTTAATGTTGTTTGCGCCCTGGGCGATAAGTTCAAAATAAATTTCGCGCAGGCGTTCCACGGTAATTTCTTTGCCTTTGTTCATGCTGCTGATTTCGTAGTTCTGGCAAAATACGCAGTGCAGGTTGCAGCCGCTGAAAAATACGGTGCCGCTGCCTTTTTCGCCGCTGATGCAGGGTTCTTCCCAAAAGTGCAGGGCGGCGCGGGCAACAATGGGCTTAATGCCGCAGTGGCACGAGCCGAAAATTCCTTCCGCGTGCATATCGGCAGGGCGGTCAACACCGCAGCGGTGCGGGCAAACATAACATTCCATTTATAACACTTCCTTTGATTATTTGCTGCTTTGTTATATTGTACCACATAACGTCGCGCAGCTGTACCCATATCAGTATAAACCTTAAACTGCTTGCCGCTTAACAAAGAGTTACTTCTGTAATATCGCTACGGGGCGTGTAGCACCGGAAAACTCATCACCCACCGTTACCACGGTATGGAGCATATAATTGACGCCATGAATTTGTTTTTGAACCACGACCGCAGCTTAATTAAGCCGGTTATTTATAATGATTGAGCGGTAAAATTTGTATGTATTTTTAAATAGCGCGGCATAGACAAATCTGCGCCCATAAAAACTATACGGCAGTTTAATTAACAAAGCAGACACTTGCTTTGCCTGTGGAACTCGCTGCGCTCAGACATCTCCGGCAAATGCCGCAAGTGTCACTGATTTTGTGGCTGCCTGTTTTTATGATGTTGCAGTTTTGCCCATGCCGCTGTTTTTTATATCGCAAACGACGCATATTAAAGCTATACGGGAACGTGTATGGCTTTTTTATGTTAAGTAGTTTATAATTAAAATAATGTGGGGTGAGAATATGTTTTTGCAAGATAAAAATAAAGATTCGTTCTTAAAGAAAACTTCTGAACAAATTGAGGACAGAGTTGATGAAACAATTTTTGAAGAAGCGTATGAAGAATATCTTAAAAATGGCAAAAAGAGCAGACCTGTTTCGGAACTTTGGGAAGAAGCAGGTATTTGATATAAAGTTTACAATTTGCAGCGGCTATAATTTGACAAAAAACAAGTGCAACTATATAATTTAAATATAAAGGCCATATAACTGACGGAAGTGGGTTAACCACATGGAGTATGGCCGGATTGAAGCCGACCGTCTGGGCAAACATAGTCCGGAAGTGCCGGCATTTTTAATTTACAGGGAGGAATTAACGTGAAGGAACTGCAATTAAAGTATGGCTGCAACCCTAACCAGAAAAAAGGCACGTATTTTTATGAAAGACGGCGAACTTCCTATTGAAGTGTTAAACGGCCGCCCCGGATATATTAACTTTTTGGACGCATTCAACAGCTGGCAGCTTGTAAAAGAGCTGAAAGAAGCAACAGGGCTTCCCGCAGCGGCTTCCTTTAAACATGTAAGCCCCGCAGGCGCAGCAGTAGGCCTGCCTTTAAGCGATACCCTGAAAAAGATTTATTATGTTGACGACCTTGAACTCAGCCCGCTGGCAAACGCTTATGCCCGTGCGCGTGGTGCGGACAGAATGTCGAGCTACGGCGATTTTGTAGCACTCAGCGATGTTTGCGACGTGCAGACCGCCAAAATGCTGGCGCGCGAGGTTTCCGACGGCGTTATAGCTCCCGGCTACACCGACGAAGCACTGGAAGTTTTAAAAACCAAACGTAAAGGCACTTACAACATTATTAAAATTGACCCCGATTACAAACCGGCACTGACCGAAACCAAAGAAGTGTTTGGCATTACTTTCGAGCAGGACCGCAACGAAGCCAAAATTACGGCAGAGCTGCTTGAAAACCGCCCGACCAAAAACAAGGAAATTCCCGAAAATGCTCAGCGCGACCTTTTAATTGCGCTTATTACCTTAAAATACACGCAGTCTAATTCCGTATGCTACGTTAAAGACGGACAGGCAATCGGCATCGGCGCAGGCCAGCAGTCCCGCGTACACTGCACGCGCCTTGCAGGCAACAAAGCCGATATCTGGTGGCTGCGCCAGAATCCGAAAGTTCTGGCACTGCCGTTTAAAGAAAACATCCGCCGCCCGGACCGCGACAACACCATTGATGTGTATATTTCCGACGATTACGAGGATGTACTGGCAGATGGCGTATGGGAAAACTTCTTTACCGAAAAGCCGGAGCCTTTAACCCGCGAGGAGAAAAAAGCCTGGATTGCGCAGCTTAAAGGCGTATCGCTCGGCAGCGACGCATTTTTCCCGTTCGGCGACAATATCGAACGTGCACAACGCAGCGGCGTTGAATATATCGCACAGGCAGGCGGCAGCATCCGTGACGACAATGTTATTGAAACCTGCGATAAATACGGCATTGCCATGGCGTTTACCGGGCTCAGGCTGTTCCACCATTAATTTAAAGTTCAGCAAAAATTTAGATAACTTTGTTAAAAGTTGTTGAGCAAAAGCCGATTTTGTGGTACAATACTGAAAGTGTAATGTCAAAAAAAGCTACAGCTTTTAACATAAGGAGGACAAAATGGAATTTGCATTAACCGAAGAACAACTTGAACTGCAGGAAATGGTAAGGGAGTTTGTTGCCAAAGAAATTACCCCTTACGCTGCTGAAATGGACAGAGAAAACCATGCCAGAGAAGGACTGATGGAAAAAGCTGCCGATATGGGGCTTTTGAACGTAGTTGTTCCTGAAGAATATGGCGGAATGGGCCTTGACAGCGTTACTGTTGCCGTTATTTACGAAGAACTCGGCAAAGGCTGCGCAGGCGTTGCTACTTCTATCGCTGCAAATTCTCTTGCGTCCTATCCGATTCTGCTTGCAGGCACCGAAGAACAGAAAAAAGCTCACTGCGACCTTTTGAACGAAGGCAAACTTGCAGCTTTTGCTCTTACCGAACCGGGCGCAGGCTCTGATGCAGGTGCGGTTTCCACTTCCGCAGTTAAAGACAAAGAAGCAGGCACCTACACCCTTAACGGCGCCAAAGCATTTATCACCAACGGCGGCATTGCCGATACTTACCTGGTATTTGCCAATACCCGCAAAACCGGCGGCATCCGCGGCTTAACCGCGTTTATCGTACCGAAAGGCACCCCGGGCTTTTCCGTTGGCAAAAAAGAAGACAAAATGGGCATTCGCCCGTCCAATACCTGCGAACTGATTCTGCAGGACGTTGTAATTCCCGAAGCTAACCGCGTAGGCCGCGAAGGCGAAGGTTTCCGCATTGCCATGAACACTCTTGACAATGCACGCCCGTTTGTTGGTGCTGTTTCCGTAGGTTTGGCACAGGCTGCACTCGACTGCGCAGTTAAATATGCCAAAGAACGCAAACAGTTCGGCCAGCCGATTGCTTCTTTCCAGATGATTCAGAACATGATTGCCGATATGGCAATGCGCATTGAAGCTGCCCGCATGCTGGTTTACAAAGCCTGCTGGATGCGTGACCAAGGCATGGAATTCAGCAAGGAAGCTGCTATGGCAAAATGCTATGCAGCAGATACCGCTATGGAAGTAACCACCAACGCTGTACAGATTATGGGCGGTTACGGTTACAGCCGTGAATATCCGGTAGAAAAAATGATGCGCGACGCAAAAATTATGCAGATTTACGAAGGCACCAACCAGATTCAGCGCCTCGTTATCGCAAACAAAATTATATTCTGATTTTAAGCATACTGCCCGCTGCCGCTATGACAGCGGGCTTTTGTAATTTATGGCTGATTGAAAATAATTAAAGAGTAGTTTATAATAAGCATATAGCTTTATGTATAAATAAACAGTAAAGGTGAAACTATGTGGCTTTTTGTGCTGCCGCTTGCGGTAGTTATTTTAGACCAGTTTTCCAAATATATCGTAGTGGAAAACATGGCGCTGGGAGAAAGCATTCCCATTATTGAAGAAGTTTTTCATTTAACGTATATTTTAAACCCCGGTGCGGCATTTGGAATGTTCGCCCATAACCGCCTGTTTTTTATTGCCATTGCCGTTATCGTAATCGGCATCATTATTTGGGCGCGCAGGGAAATTTTAGCGTCGCCGTGGGAAGTTAAAGCCGGCTGCGGCCTGTTTTTGGGCGGAGCAATAGGCAATTTAATTGACAGGGCGCGGCAGGGGCTGGTTATCGATTTTTTCGATTTCCGCATCTGGCCGGTGTTTAACATAGCAGATATTGCAATTTGTATTGGAGTTGGACTGATAATATGGAATTTACTGAAGACGGAATTGAAGCGGGATTAGAAACCGTAACAGCAGAAGCGGAGGACGCCGGTACAAGGGCTGACGTGTTTCTGGCGGCAAAACTCGGCGTTTCGCGCAGCAATATGCAGAAGCTTTTGGAAGATGGGCGCGTAAAACGCGGAGAAAAAATTATAAAAGCCAATTACAAAGTACGCGCCGGCGAAATGTTTGTGGTGGATATTCCCGAACCGGAGCCGATTGAAGCCGTACCGGAAAACATTCCGCTGGATATAATTTACGAAGATGACGATGTGGTAGTGCTTAACAAGGCGCGCGGCATGGTGGTGCATCCTGCGCCGGGCAATTACACCGGCACGCTGGTAAACGCACTGCTGTACCATTGCAGCAACCTTTCGGGCATTAACAGTGCCATCCGCCCGGGCATTGTACACCGTTTGGATAAGGATACCAGCGGCATTATGATTGTTGCCAAAAATGACGCGGCACATATTTCGCTTTCGCAGCAGATACAGAGCAAAACCGCTGTGCGCACTTATCTTGCCGTGGTGCGAGGCAATATTAAAACCGACAGCGGCACGATAGAAACGCAGATTGCCCGCGATAAAAACGACCGCAAAAAAATGGCGGTTGTAAAAGAGGGCGGGCGTGACGCCATTACCGATTACGAAGTGCTGGAGCGCTTCGGCAAATATACGCTCGTGCGCTGCAAGCTGCGTACGGGGCGTACGCACCAAATCCGCGTGCACATGGAATATCTGGGCTATCCGCTTGTGGGCGACCCAAAGTATTCGCCCATGAAAACGCCGTTTGGCATAAAAGGGCAGGCGCTGCATTCGCACACGCTGGAGTTTACGCACCCGCGCACCGGCGAACGCATGAAGTTTGAAGCGCCGCTGCCTGAGGATATGCATAAAATAATTACCCGTTTACATAACGGTCAATTTTAAATTTGGGGTGAAAACAATGAGCAATATTGTTAAGAAAAATGTTATTATGGACAGCGAAGCCATCAGAAGGGCGCTCGTCCGCATTGCGCACGAAATTATCGAGAAAAACAAAGGCGTTGAGGACGTTGTTATCGTCGGCATCCGCACACGCGGCGTACCTTTGGCGCAGCGCATTGCCGCCGAAATTAACGCTATTGAAAACTGCGAAATGACGGTAGGTATGCTTGACATTACCCTGTACCGTGATGACCTTTCCACGCTTGGTTACAACCCTGTGGTGCATGGCACCGATATTAACTTTGATTTAAGCGGCAAGCACGTTGTGCTGGTGGATGATGTTTTATATACCGGCCGTACAATCCGCGCTGCACTTGACGCCGTTATCGACATGGGCAGGCCTAAAACAATTCAGCTTGCCGTGCTGGTAGACCGCGGCCATAAAGAGCTGCCAATACGTGCGGATTATGTTGGCAAAAACGTGCCTACTTCTCAGAAGGAAACCATTGAAGTTGTGCTTAATGAAATTGACGGCACCGATGAAGTTTACATTGGTGAACGCGTAGATTAAAGGCAGTTAGTTACAGAGGAGGGGTAACTATGGCTAAAACACCGTTTGAACTTCGCAATGAAGTACTGGCACAGCGCGTTGTAAAAAATTTGCAGCGCCGTGCTTTTGATGCCTGCTACTGTGCAACTAAGGAAGAAGCACTGGAGAAGGCTTTAAGCCTGATTGACAAAAAGCAGTGCGTATCCTGGGGCGGCAGTATGACTTTGGAAGAAATGGGCCTTTTGGAAACTCTGCGCACGCAGGGCTACAACATTATTGACCGCGATACCGCAAAAAGCCAGGAAGAACGCCTGGAGCTTCTGCGCAAGGCGCTTACCTGCGATACCTATTTTATGAGTACCAACGCCATGAGTGAGGACGGCGTGATGGTAAATATCGACGGCACCGGCAACCGCGTGGCGGCAATGGTATTCGGCCCTAAAAGCGTAGTTGTTATTGCCGGCATCAACAAAGTGGTAAAAAGCTATGAGGACGCTGTGGCACGCGCACGCAACCTGGCAGCGCCGGTTAATGTACAGCGCTTTGCCAATTTTAACCCGCCGTGCAAAAATAATGGGCACTGCTTTAACTGCACCGCTCCCGACAGCATCTGCAACTTTATTTTAACCACCCGCAAAGGCAGCACCATGAACGCTCCTGCGCCGCGTATTAAAGTAATTCTTGTCGGCGAAAGCCTTGGTTACTGATAAAAACCGCATAAGGCAATTATAAAATCCCTGCATGAAAGTGCGGGGATTTTTTACTGAAAAAAATTAAAAATTTTTGTAAAAAAGGCTTGCATTTTTGATAAAGCTGTATTATAATAACTCTTGTGTTCAGGAGAGCTGAGCACAAGGTAACTCCGGGATAGTGTAATGGTAGCACAAATGACTCTGGATCATTTTGTCTGGGTTCGAGTCCTAGTCCCGGAGCCATTTTTTTACGGCGCTATGGTCAAGAGGCTAAGACGTCGCCCTCTCAAGGCGAAATCACGGGTTCGATTCCCGTTAGCGCTACCATCGTACTATATATTTTAATTTTAAAATCAACTGATAAATTTCCTTGCTTGACTTCTATTTTGCGCACAAATAAGTCAAACAAGGTTTTTTTATCGGCAATATCAAGCGTTTTCGCTGTAATTTCATCAAGATATTTTTCTGCTATTGCTATATCAATACCGGCCTGTTGATTTTGCAGGTCGGATTTTTCTTTTTTTGGCAAAAGTAAAAGCAGTGCCGCAATAAACGGTACTGCTTTTAAAGTTTATGCTTGTTTAAGTTAATGTATTTTTAATTCAGCGGTATTATATTTTATTTATTCCAGTTCCTTTAAAATATCGGGGAAGGGCTGGAGCGTGCGGCGCAGAATGCCGTTAATATAGGCAATGGCAATGCCGTAGTTGGTAATGGGCACGCCCTGATTTTTTGCGCAGCTTATGCGGTGCTGCATTTCTTTTTCGTTCAGCATGCAGGCGCCGCAGTGAATAATCATTTTGTACTTGGTTAAGTCTTCGGCAAAGGCGGTGCCGCTTGTCCATTCAAAGGCAGGTTCTGCACCGGTAAATCTCCTGATCCACGCCGGCAGCTTTACGGTGCCTATATCGTCGCACTGGCGGTGGTGGGTGCAGCCTTCGCTGATTAAAATGCGGTCGCCGTCTTTAATATGCTTCAGCATGTTTACGCCGCGCACTGCTTCTTTTAAGTCGCCTTTGTAGCGTGCAAATAAAATGGAAAATGATGTCAGTAAAACGTCATTTGGCACCGTTTTGGCAACAAAGCCGAAAACCTGGCTGTCGGTAATGATGATTTTCGGTTTTTCTTTCAAGGCAGCAAGGCAGCTCTCGAGCTGTTTGTCCTGCGTTACAAAAGCCGTTGCCCCCGCGTCCAAAAGCCCGCGTATAACCTGCTGCTGCGGCAGTATAAGCCTGCCTTTTGGTGCGGCGCTGTCTACCGGCACAACCAGTACGGCGGTATCGCCGGGGTTTACCAGGTCGCCTACAAGCTGCTGCGTACTTTTTTTATCCGGCACAAGGGCGGCAAGGGCAGTGCGCAGTTCCGCAATATTTCTGCCGCTGACGGAACTTACGGCCATACATTTTACGCCGAGGATTTTTTCGTAATTTGTCAGGTCTGCTGCGGCTTCCGCTTTGGTAAAAACAGCTATAACCGGCAGTTTTTTTTCTTTAATGCGCGCAAGCAGCGCCGTATCTTCCTTATCAGGCCCAAGCGTGCTGTCGATAACGAGAATGGCAATATCGGTTTTGTTAAGCACCTGTACTGCTTTTTGTACACGCTGCGTGCCGAGCTCGCCTTCGTCGTCAATACCCGGGGTATCAATAATCATAACGGGGCCTAGCGGCAGAATTTCCATAGCTTTGTAAACGGGGTCGGTGGTGGTGCCTTTGGTGTCGGATACTATGGCGAGGTTTTGCCCTGTAATGGCGTTAATAAGGCTTGATTTGCCGGCATTGCGTTTGCCGAAAATGCCTATGTGGATGCGTTCCGAGGATGGGGTAGCGTTTAAATCCATAATAAAAGCCTTCTTTCTTACAAAAAAAGCACTGCATGGTGCAGTGCTTTGGTGTTAGTCAACAAGTTCCAGGCGCGGATTCGGCAAATGCCTGCGTCCCTGTTTGGCGCATTCTTTGCCGTCTACCATAACGATGTCGGCCGTAAAGTTAATGTTGCCGTCAAACAGGCTGCTGCCAACCGCATAAGTGTCAACCGGTACGCCGGCTGCTTCAAATTCGCGGATGCGTGCCGGGTTAAAGCCGCCGGAAACGATAATTTTTACATAATCAAAGCCTTCGGCGTCAAGCGCGCGGCGCACGTTCCATACCAGCTCCTTGCATACGCCGGTGGGGTTAAACATGCCAAGCTGTCCAAGCAGGCTTTTGTCTACCATTGTTCCGCTGGTATCAAGGCGTACGCCTGCAAGATTTCTGCCAAGTTTGCGGGCAACGGCAAGGGCGGTGTTCACGCAGTCATTGTCAAAATCAACCAGTGCAATGCGGGCAATTTTCGGGTCAACATATTTGTCAAAGGCTTCGGTTGCGGCAACGGTATTGCCGTTGTACGAAGCAATTAAAGCGTGGGGAATTGTGCCCAATCCTTTGCCGCCGCTGGCAAGAGCGTTGGCATCGGTGGAAAAGCCTTTAATGCCGCCGATTTTGGCTGCATAGCCGTCGCATTCCTGGGTCTGCCAGGTATCGTAACGCGCGGGGAAGAACAGCACCGGCTTGCCGTTTGCAGCTTCTACCGTGCGGCGCACGTTGGTGGCAATGCGGCTCTGGCGTGCCAGAATGCCGAGGTAAATGGTTTCCAGATGGGCAAAGTCGGCAAGGTCGCCTTCAATGGTCATCAGGGTTTCCCAGGGCTTAACTTCGTCGCCGTCATGCAGGGCATGGATGGTAATGTTTTCTGGATTATGAGCGCAGGTTTTAATCAGCGCTATAGTTTCGTCAATGCCGCATACAACAACATTTTCGCGGGTAAACACCTGCATCATAACGCGCGGGTGATGGTTGTCGCCGTTTAAAATTTCTTCGGTACGCAGAAAATAGGCGTCCGAATAATAACCGGATTTAATTTTTTCAACGGGAAAATGAAAATGTTCAACAGGTAAACGTTTTTGCATAATAGCCTCCATTTAAAATTACAAATATAAAATTATGGTTAATTTCTTTACTAATTGTTATTTATGATATATGATTTTGATAACAGGTTCAAGTTTTTTTACAAAATTTTTTCAAGAGGTTCGTTAAATGGCTGCATCAGCATGCAAATATACAATACTCCTGCTTTCGGCTCCGCTTGGCAGCGGCCATAAAATGGCGGCCGAAGCGCTGGAGGAGGCGTTTAAAAAACACGGCAACGTTAAAGTGGTCAACGGCAGTGCTTTCGATTTCTTTCCGAAGTGGCTGGGCAACATTATTTTGGGCGGCTACATAGGCATTTTAAAGCACATTCCAAAGCTGTACGATATAGCGTACCACTGGAGCAATACCGGCAATAATTCTTTCTGGCTGCGCGATTTTTTAAACCTGCTGCTTTCTTATCTGGCGCAGGGGTTCATAAAAAAAACGGCGCCAGATGCGGTAATAGTAACGCACCCTACGCCGGCGGGGGTTATGGCGCAGTATAAAAAACGCTGCGCGCCCAGGCTTTGGCTTGGTGCGGTAATAACCGATTTTAACTTTCACCACTGGTGGATTTATAAAGGGCTGGACGTTTATTTTACGGCGGACGAATCCATCCAGCCGCCGCCGGAACTCGGCATACCTGCCGTTGTAACCGGCATACCTGTGCGCAGTGCCTTCAGCGCGCCTTTTGAGCGCGAAAAGTGGCGCAGCAGGCTCGGCTATGCCGCCGATGATACCTTGTGCCTTGTAATGGGCGGGGGCGACGGGCTTTTGCCGATGCCTGAGCTTTTGCGTGCGCTTACGGAATGCCGGGATATAAAAGGCTTAAAAATAGCCGCCGTAACGGGGCATAACAGGAACTTAGCCGAAAAGCTGAAAAAAATGGCGCTGCCCGGCGTAATGGTGCTTGATTTTATAGCAGAACTGCCCCAGCTTCTGCGCAGCGCCGATATTGTAATAAGCAAGGCCGGCGGGCTTACCGCGGCAGAAACCCTTGCTATCGGCACCGAATTTATTTTATATGACCCATTGCCGGGGCAGGAAGTGCGCAACGCCGGTTACCTGTGCGAAAAATGCGAAGCAAAAATTGCCGCAACGCCGCAGGAGGTTTGCGGCTTTGTAAAAAAATATGCAGAACTTGGCACGGAAGAAAAAAACAGCCTGCGGCGCAGGCGCAGGGCGGCTTACGGCAAACCCTACGCGGCAGACGCAGTGGCAGATTTTGTACTGAAAACGCTTGACGGGCTTGACCATAACTGATTTAGCAATTATAATGAAGTGAATTTGCGGATACAATACAGTATGGAGTGTGCTGCTTGGATAAATACTATTTTGCCGCGCTGTTTGCAGCCTTTGGCTCGCGCAGCGCAGAAATTGCAGAAGCGGCGGCTAAGTTTAAAAGCCCTGCCGAAGCATATATGGCTCCGCCGGAAGCATGGGCGGAAGCCGGAATTGATGAAAAAACCGTTAATAAATTTATTGCCAGAAGGGATTTTAATTATCCCGTCTGGCTGAAAGATTTTTGTTTGAATAATGGCGTAACAATTGTAACGCCGGAAGATGATGCGTACCCTTACAGCTTAAAGCAAATCGCATCGCCCCCGCAGGTGCTGTACGTTAAGGGTAGCCTGCCCGATTTACGCGGCAGCATCGGCATTGTCGGTTCGCGCGAGGCTTCAGGCTACGGCCTTAAGGCTGCCGATGCCTTTGCGGCAGACCTTGCTGCGGCAGGCGTTGTTATTGTAAGCGGCGGCGCAAAAGGCATAGACACGGCTGCACACAGGGGCGCACTTGCGGCAGGCGGCATAACCGTTGCTGTTTTGGGCTGCGGCATTGATATTGCCTACCCGGCAGCCAATAAAAATTTATTTGCACAAATTTGTGAACGCGGCGCGCTTGTTACGGAATACCCTCCCGGAACACCGCCTGCTGCGTATAATTTTCCGGCTCGCAACCGCATAATTAACGGCATGACGCACGGCATACTCGTTGCGGAAGCCGCTAAAAAAAGCGGCGCTATGATTACCGCCGAATATGCGCTTGAAGAAGGGCATGAAGTTTACTGCGTGCCCGGCAGCATTTTTCTGCCAACGAGCATTGGCTGCCACAGCCTTATAAAAAGCGGTGCGCAGCTTGTAGACAGGCCGGAAGACATACTTGAAAGCCTCAAACTGGCAAGCTTCCCTCAGCAGCCGGCGTTGTTCGGCAGCGGGAACGGGGAAGATGAACTTGATGATAACGCAAAAGCGGTTTTAAAAATTTTAAGCTTTGAACCGCTTTCGCTTGAAGAAATACTTGAAAAAAGCGGCCTTGGGCTGGCGGAAGCCGGCATGGGGCTTTTGGATTTGGAGATGCGCGGCAAGGTGGCGCAAACCGCCGCCCGCAGTTATTACCTGCTTTAGGAGGACGTTTAATGGCTAAAAACCTGGTTATTGTGGAATCTCCCGCCAAATCAAAAACAATAGAAAAATTTCTGGGGCGCAATTATACTGTGCGCGCTTCCATGGGGCACCTGCGCGATTTGCCGAAAAGCATTTTCGGCGTGGATGTAGAAAACGGATTTCAGCCCAAGTACATCAATATCCGCGGCAAGGGCGAACTGATTAAGGAATTGAAAACAGCAGCCAAAAAGGCTGATAAAGTTTATATCGCAACTGACCCTGACCGCGAAGGCGAAGCTATCGGCTGGCATCTGGCATATATTTTGGGGCTTGACCCTGAAAGCAGCTGCCGCATTGAGTTTCATGAAATTACGCCGGGCGCTGTAAAAGAAGCATTGAAGCACCCGCGCAAGATTGACCTTGACATGGTTGACGCCCAGCAGACTCGCCGCATTATCGACCGCATTGTGGGCTATCAGTTAAGCCCGCTTTTGTGGCGCAAAATACGCAAAGGGCTCAGCGCCGGGCGCGTGCAGACCGTAGCCGTAAAAATTATCTGCGACAGGGAAAAGGAAATTGCCAACTTTGTGCCGCAGGAATACTGGACTATTACGGCACGCCTGCGCGAAAATGACAAAGCGCCTATTTTTGATGCTGACGTTATTAAATTTAACGGCAAGAAGCTTGAAATAAATAATGCAGAAGAAGCTGCCAAAACGGAAGCGGCGCTGAAAGAAGCCGCCTACGTTGTTGAAAAGGCAGACAAAAAAGAACGCAAGCGCAACCCGCTGCCGCCGTACACTACCAGCAGCCTGCAGCAGGACGCCGTTAAAAAACTGAACTTTTCCACCAAAAAAACCATGCTGCTGGCACAGCAGCTTTATGAAGGCGTAAATGTCGGCAAGGGCGGCGCCGTCGGCCTTATTACTTATATGAGAACCGACTCCGTGCGCCTTTCGGATGTGGCTACGGCCGAGCTGCGCAGCTTTATAGGCAGCACCTACGGCGCGGAATATGTACCGGCAGGCGTTAATGTTTACAGCAGCAAAAAGAACGCGCAGGACGCGCATGAAGCCATCCGCCCGACCTCTGTGGAACGCACGCCGGAAGCGGTGGCGCAGTACCTTACCAAAGACCAGCTTAAGCTTTATACCTTAATCTGGAAACGCACCGTTGCCTGCCAGATGAAAGCTGCCGTATACGATGTTACAACTCTTTTAATCGGCGCGGCAGGCTACCAGCTGCGTGCAGGCGGGGCTGTGCTTAAGTTTGACGGCTTTTTAAAATTAAGCGACAAAAAAGAACTGGCAGGCGAAAAGGAAAAAGAAGTTCCGTATCTGCCGGAACAAACTCCGCTCAAGCTGCATAAACTTATGCCGGCAGAGCAGCACTTTACCGAGCCGCCCCCGCATTTTACCGAAGCAACGCTTGTTAAGGAGCTGGAAGAAAAAGGCATAGGCCGCCCGAGTACCTATTCGCCTACCATTCAAACCATCCTTGACCGCGGCTATATCGTTAAGGACGGCAAAAAACTCGTTTCCACCGAGCTTGGCGAACTGATAGTCAACATGCTGACTACTTATTTTAAAGATATTATCAACATTCCGTTTACGGCAAACCTTGAAACCGAGCTTGACGAAATTGCCGAGCACGAAGCCAATAAGGAAACCGTGCTGGAAAACTTCTACGAGCCTTTTTCACATCTTCTGCAAAAGGCGGATAAAGAAATAGAAACCGTTGAAGCGCCGGTGGAAGTAAGCGACGTAAAATGCGAAAAATGCGGGCGCATGATGGTATATAAGCAGGGCCGCTACGGCAAGTTTCTGGCATGTCCCGGTTTTCCGGAATGCCGCAATACCAAGCCGATACTGAAAAAAATCGGCGTAAAATGCCCGGACTGCGGCGGCGATATTATCGAGCGCAAAACCAAAACGCGTAAGGTATTTTACGGCTGCTCCAACTATCCGGAGTGCAAGTTTACCTCCTGGGACAAGCCGACAGAACAGCATTGCCCCAAATGCGGACATATTTTATATGAAAAAACGGACAGAAACGGCAACAAAAAGTTATTCTGCACAAACGAAAACTGTGAAGATGCCGTAAAAACTTATAAAGGAAAGGCGGCAGCCAATGCAAAAAGTAAATGAGCCGGTACACGTTATCGGCGCAGGGCTGGCCGGATGCGAGGCTGCATGGCAGCTTGCGCAGCGCGGCGTGCCGGTTATACTGTACGAAAAAAGGCCGCTTAAATCGGACGCGGCACATAAAACCGATAAATTTGCGGAGCTTGTGTGCAGCAATTCGCTGCGCGCAGGCAATATAGAAAACGCCGTCGGGCTTTTAAAAGAAGAAATGCGCCGCCTTGATTCCGTTATCATGGCCTGCGCCGACGAACATAAAGTTCCGGCAGGCGGGGCTTTGGCGGTAGACCGCGAAGGTTTTGCGGAAGCGGTTACGCAGAAAATTAAAAACCATCCGTTAATTACGGTTAAAAACGAAGAAGTTACAAGCCTTGCGGCGCTTGAAGGCGTTGTGATTACCGCTACCGGACCGCTGACGGACGGCGCGCTGGCAGAAGAAATTGCGCAGCTTGCCGGTGAAGATTATTTTCACTTTTTTGATGCGGCAGCGCCGATAGTAACAGCCGATTCCCTGGATTACAGCAAAGTTTACCGTGCTTCGCGCTATGATAAGGGCGACGCCGATTATTTGAACTGCCCCTTTGAAACCAAAGAGGAATATGTTGCCTTTTGGGAGGCGTTGCGTACGGCAGAGCTTGCTCCCGTAAAGGATTTTGAAAAAGAAGTGTTTTTTGAAGCCTGCATGCCTATTGAAGAAATGGCGCGCCGAGGGGAAGACACCATGCGCTTCGGGCCGTTAAAACCGGTTGGGCTGGTGGACAAGCGCACCGGCAAGGAGGCTTATGCCGTTGTGCAGCTGCGGCAGGATGACGCTGCGGCTTCGCTTTATAATATCGTAGGTTTTCAGACCCACCTTAAATGGGGCGAGCAGAAGCGTGTGTTCGGCATGATTCCGGGGCTTGAAAACGCAGAGTTTGTGCGTTACGGCGTAATGCATAAAAATACCTATATCAATTCGCCCAAACTTTTAAATGCCGATTTCAGCCTGCGCACTCAGCCGCGCTTATTCTTCGCCGGTCAGTTCACCGGTGTGGAAGGCTATGTTGAATCGGCAGCGTCCGGGCTTATGGCAGGCATCCATGCCGCACGCAGGGTGCTGGGGCAGCCTCCGGTTGATTTTCCGCCGGAAACGGCGCACGGGGCACTGGCGCATTACATCAGCAGCCCGGAAATTAAAAACTTCCAGCCGATGAATGTTAATTTTGGCTTAATTCCGCCGCTCGGCAAGCGCGTACGCGGCAAAAAGATAAAAAATGCAATGATTGCCGAAAGGGCGCTTGAAGCACTGGCAGAGGTGCAGAAACAATTAAATACCGGGCTTTAAAATGCGGTAAAATATGAGGCAGCGGCTTTAAAACCGCTGCTTTTTGCGTTTTTGGGAATGTTATCGTATTTATGTTTTAAAAAACAGGAAATAATATTTATTATCTTTAGAACCGCAAGGCATTCAATTATACGAAATTTGGGCAAAAAATTAGAGATAGCGCATTCGTTAGCGGGCCCAAAGCCCCCGATACCACTACCTCTACTATTAGTATAAGAGATATGCTGCGTGACGTCAAGAACGTTGACAGCAAGCTTTATATCAATGCTAATGGCAGTGAAAATTTTATGTTTAATCAATTTGCTGTATGAATAAAAAAGAGGAGCTGCCGTGCGCTGGCTTACAGCTCCCGCCAACCGTATGCCTGATGGCAACGGTAACCCCGCTATTTCGGACAGTCATCCTCTATATATTTATTATACAACAAAGTGTACTGTATGACAAAGAATATAGCCAGTCTGCCAACGAAGGTAACTGCGGCAGTATTTATTGGAATTAAATAAAATTTTGTTACTAATTTGTTACTAATACAGGTAAAAACACAGCGTTTTATATTGCTTTGAAATTTAAATTTATTGAATTTATGCGAATTTTTACCCTTTTCAAAATCGTCAAATTATGATACTATAATTTTACTTTAAAAGAGGGATATTTATGAAAGAAGCAGCAAACGCATATCCGGAAGTGCATAAATTTTTGCAGTACCTTGCAGTTGAAAAAAATACTTCTGCGCTTACGGTAAAAAATTATGCGGCAGATATAGACATATTTGCCGGATTTTTAAAAACACGTTATCCCGGCGGCTTTAACTGGCAGGAAGTAAACGTGCTGGATATCCGTTCCTATCTGGCTGACATGAACGGCAAAAAATATGCGCGCACAACCATTGCCCGCAGAATATCCGCCCTGCGTTCTTTTTATAAATACCTGCAAAGAGAAAATAAAGTAAAGCAGAATCCTTTTGTAAAAGTGCGGACACCGAAACTGGAAAAACACCTGCCCGTATTTTTGGAGGAATTTGAAGTTAACGAGCTTTTGGAACTGCCCGATACAACAGGCGAACTGGGCCTGCGTGACCAGGCAGTGCTGGAACTTTTGTATGCCACCGGCTGCCGTGTTTCGGAGCTGGTAGGGCTTACGCTTGATACGATTGACCTTGGCAATATGTTTGTGCTGCTGCACGGCAAAGGCAACAAAGACAGGCTGGTGCCTATTGGCCACACCTGCCGCGAAGCCGTAGAAAAATACCTTAACGGGGCAAGGCAGGCCTTAATGGCACGCTATAATGCAACACCGCACGATAAACTGCTGGTTAACCGTCTGGGCGGGCCGCTTACGGACCGCAGCGTACGCCGCATACTTGATAAATATATTAAAAAGCTGGCCTTAAGAAAAAATGTTTCGCCGCATACAATACGGCATACCTTTGCCACTCATTTGCTGGACCACGGTGCGGATTTGAGGGCGGTGCAGGAGCTTTTGGGCCATGCTAATCTGTCAACTACTCAGATTTATACGCATGTAACGACGGAGAGGATTACTTCTGTTTATGAGAAGAATTTCCCGCGCGCGTAGATTGGAGGGGCTATTGTGGAACTTTTAGAAAAAACAAGAAAAATCAACAAATTGCTTCAGCGCGGAGAGAAAGTGGAATTTAATGCCATTGCCCGCCTGCTGAAAGACGTTATAGTAGCCAATGTCTATATTGTCGGCCGTAAGGGCGGCATTAAAGGCTATGCGCTGCTTGACGATTTTGAATGTGATATTATGCGCGAGCAGGTGCTTGATGTAAAGCGTTTTCCTCCGTCTTACCTTAATTTTATAATGGAAACAAGGGAAACAGTTTCCAATATCGGGCATGTAAACGAGGAATGTTCCTTTTTAAAGGGCACCAAATGCTATTTTGGCGACAAGCGTACAACAATTGTGCCTATTTACGGCAACGGCGAGCGTATCGGTACTTTAATTGTTGCCAAGTATGACCGTGAATTTAATGACGAAGATTTGCTGCTGGCCGAATACGCAGCGGCCGTTATCGGCGTTGAAATCCTGCACGAGCGTGCAGCGCGCGTGGAAGAAGAAGCCCGTAAAAAAGCCATGGTGCAGATAGCCTTTTCCACACTTTCGTTTTCGGAGCTGGAGGCCATTAACAGCATTATGGAAGCGCTTAACGGCACGGAAGGGCTGCTTGTTGCTTCAAAAATTGCCGACAGCGTCGGTATTACGCGCTCGGTTATTGTAAACGCATTAAGAAAGTTTGAAAGCGCCGGTTTAATAGAAACAAAATCCCTCGGCATGAAGGGGACTTATATACGCGTTAAAAACGAGTTTTTACTGGACGAACTGAAAAAAGAACATAAATAACAGCAGTGGTAGTATGCCAAAGGAGGCTGAAAATATGGAAGAAGCAGTTTTGTTTAGTGTTGAAAACCATGTAGCAACCATTACGCTGAACCGCCCGAAAAGCCTGAACTCTATGAATGACAAGCTGATTGACGGTTTGCACGAGGCTCTTGACAGGGCAGAGCAGGATGAAGAAATACGCTGCGTAGTGCTTACCGGCAGCGGCAAGGCCTTTTGCGCAGGCGGCGACCTGCCGTTTTTGGAAGCATTGCCCGATGCCGGTGCCCGCCGTGCCTTTATTATTAAAGTGGGCGCGGTTGCCAAACGCATTACAACCATTGATAAACCGTTTATTGCCATGGTTAACGGCGTTGCGGCCGGTGCAGGCGTTAATTTGATGCTGGCCTGCGATTTGGTATATGCCGCTGATACTGCCCGTTTTGCGCAGAGCTTTGTCAAGGTTGGCCTGATACCCGACTGCGGCGGCCTGTACTTTTTGCCGAAAGCAGTTGGCGTACATCGCGCCAAGGAACTGATGTTTACCGCCGATTTGATTGACGCCGCTGCGGCAGAACGCTTCGGCATGCTGAACCATGTATGCACGGCGGAAGAACTGCCGGGCGAAGTTTATAAAATGGCTGCAAGGCTTGCTGAATCGGCACCGCTTTCGCTGGCGCTGATTAAAAAGTATGTTAACAACACTGCCATGAGCCTTGACGATGTGCTTGATACGGAAGCCGTAGCCCAGACTCTCTGCATGGCAACGGAAGACTGCCGTGAAGGCATAGCCGCTTTTAAAGAAAAACGCGCACCGCGTTTTACCGGTAAATAAAATATTTGCAAAAAACGGGGCTGCCTGTTACAGTCCCGTTTTCTTTTTTACAAAAATACGTTATAATAATATTATTGTTTAGTTTGTTTTAGTGGAGGGTTTTATGTTTGATTTTAGTTCGATGATTTATACGGTACCGGCACTTTTAATTGCCATTACCATACATGAGTATGCCCATGCCCTTACGGCAGATGCCATGGGTGACCCTACGCCGCGTTATCTTGGGCGTTTAACATTTAACCCTCTGGCACATCTTGATATTTTGGGCGCGATAATGCTGGCGCTGTTCCATTTTGGCTGGGCAAAGCCGGTTGCCATTAACCCCAATAATTTCCGCAACAGGCGCGAAGGCATGATAAAGGTATCGCTGGCAGGGCCTGCGGCTAATTTGTTTTTATGTTTTCTTGCGGCGCTGATTATGGTTTCCATGCAGAGATTGCATGTTTTAACCCCCGGCGTCAGCGCGTTTTTGCTGTGGACTATGCAGTACAACGTATGGTTTGCCTTTTTTAACCTGCTGCCCATACCGCCGCTGGACGGTTCACGCCTTTTGGATGAATTTTTGCCGCCGCAGACTGCATACAAATATAACAGTTTTGTAGGGCGTTACGGTTTTTATATTCTTATAGCCCTTGTGGCAAGCGGGCTTATCAGCTATATTATTACGCCGTTTGCTCTGGCTTATTTAGAGCTCATCAACACTGTTTTAGGAATATTTTTCTGATATCAACGAAGGGATTGCCGCCATATTGGCAGGGCTTAAAGGCCGGGCAGTATAATTTATGGCAGATTTATCTTTAAAAGTCAGTGATTTTGAAGGCCCGCTGGACCTTTTAATGCACCTTATCGAAAAAGATAAAATAGATATTTACGATATTCCCATAGCGGAAATTACAGAGCAGTACATTGCTTATTTATCCGCCATGGCGGAATTTGACATGGAAATTGCCAGCGAGTTTCTGGTAATGGCGGCAACGCTTCTGCAGATAAAATCGAGAATGCTTTTGCCGAAGCCTGTGCCTGAAACCGACGAGGAAGAAGCAGACCCGCGCACCATGCTGGTGGAGATGCTGATTGAGTACAGGCGCATTAAAGCGTGTGCGGCAAAACTTACCGAAATGAAAACGGCGGCGGAGCGTTACGTTTACCGCAGACCGCTTGCAGAAGGCAGGATAAACCGCAGCATTGCGCAGTATCAGGCGGGCGACTTGGTAAAAAGCCTGCTGGCGCTTTTGGCTGCCGGGCACGAAACAACGGCTTTTATTGAGCGTCAGGAGTTCAGCGTGCAGGAAAAAATGGCAGAAATTGTCAGCCTGCTTAAGCGCCGTTTAAACGGTGTGGAATTTAAAGAAGTTTTCAGCAGCACCGGCTCGCGCAGTGAAAAAATAGCCGGTTTTTTGGCGCTTTTGGAGCTGCTGAAGCTGAATATTATAAATATAACGCAGACGGAGCCTTTTGCGCCGATATACATATTCCTGCACCGGGAGGGCGAAAACAATGTTTCATGAATATTTGCAGGGCTCTCTGGAGGCTTTGCTGTTTGCGGCAGGCGAGCCGCTTACGGTAGCACAGATTGCCGGTATTATGCAGCTTGACAAGCCGCAGGTGTGGGAACTTTTAACCATGCTTGAAGAAAGCTACAATGAAGAAAACCGCGGCTTATGCCTGCGCAAAGTGGCGGGCGGCTATCAGCTGTGCGCCAAGCCCCAGCATTATGCCCTTTTAAAACAGCTGGAGCGCGTGCAGGAAGTAAAATTGTCGGCAGCGGCAATGGAAACTTTGGCCATTGTTGCGTTTAAGCAGCCGGTAACGCGCGGCGAAATGGAAGCCATCCGCGGTGTTAAGGTGGACGGCGTTGTAAATACGCTTCTGGAATACGGGCTTATCTGCGAGGCAGGGCGCAAGGAAGCGCTTGGACGCCCGATTCTTTACGCAACGACAGATAAATTTTTGCTTACTTTCGGGCTTAATTCACTGAAGGATTTGCCTGCTTTGCCGGATGAGGACAGCAGCGGGCCTGAACAGATTTCGCTTTTGGACAGCCTGAAAGATGCAGACAGCAATACACAAAACGACGGAGTATAATACATGGAAGAACGATTGCAGAAAGTGCTGGCGGCAGCCGGCGTTGCTTCGCGGCGCGAAGCCGAAAAATATATACTTGGCGGCAGAGTGAAGGTTAACGGCAAAGTCGTTAAAGAGCTCGGCACCAAGGTTGATGAAAAATGCTTTATTACCGTTGACGGCAAGCCCATTAAACGTGAGCGCAAGGCATATTACTTGTTTTACAAGCCGCGCGGAGTGGTAACAACCATGAGCGACCCGCAGGGCAGGCGCACTGTGGCCGATTATGTTAAGGATCTGCCGCAGCGCGTGTTCCCCGTTGGCAGGCTTGACTATAACACGGAAGGGCTTTTGCTTTTAACAAATGACGGCGCACTGGCGCAGGGGCTGATGCACCCGAGCCGCGAGGTAAACAAAACTTACCGCGTGGGCGTGCCGGGCATTGTGCCGCAGGAAAAGCTCGATTTGCTGCGCCTTGGTGTTAAACTTGATGACGGTATGACGGCTCCTGCCGTTGTAACGCTTCTGGAATATGACCATGAAAGAAATATGACATATTTTGATATTACCATACATGAAGGGCGCAACCGCCAAATCCGCCGCATGTGCGATTATATCGGCTTTCCGGTGCGCAACCTTAAACGCATTAAGTTTGGCACGCTCAGCTTAAAGGGCTTAAGCAAGGGCAAAATGCGAGAACTTAACGAGGACGAGGCAGAAACTTTAAAAAAGGCGGCAAAGCTTAATGGCTAATGTACTTGTTATCGGCTGCGGGGCTGCGGGCCTTTTGGCAGGCATTGCCGCAGCACAGAACGGCGCCCAAACCGTAATTTTGGAAAAAATGCGCCGCCCCGGCAAAAAAATACTTATTACCGGCAAGGGGCGCTGCAATATTACAAATAACTGCGATTTGCAGGAAATTATTAAAAATATACCCGGCAATGGCCGCTTTTTAAACAGTGCGCTGCGCCGTTTTACCAATCAGGATATTGTGCAGCTTCTGGAAGATAACGGCCTGCCTACCAAGGTTGAACGCGGCGGCAGGGTGTTTCCTGTAAGCGACAAAGCTGCTGACGTTGTTGATACTCTTGTTAAAATTTATAAAAACTATGGCGGCAGGCTGCTTACAGACTGCAAAGTAAAAAGCATTACGGCAGAATTCGGCAAAATAACCGGCGCTGTAACTGCCGACGGGCAGAAATTTGCGGCCGATGCCGTTATTCTGGCGGCAGGCGGGTCATCTTACCCTGGTACCGGCAGCGACGGCAGCGGCGTGAAACTTGCCAAAGCGTTGGGGCATACCATTGTACCGCTGGCACCAAGCCTGGTTCCGCTTGAAAGCGATTCGCCCTACATTGCAGGCTTACAGGGCTTAAGCCTGCGCAATATAGAAGGCACCGTTTATGCGGATGGCAAAAAAATAGGCTCGGAGTTCGGTGAAATGCTCTTTACGCATTTCGGCGTATCGGGCCCGATAATACTTTCGCTGAGTAAATGCGTGGCGGAAGCATTTGCCAAAGGCGCGCAGGATGTTGAACTTGCCATTGATTTAAAGCCTGCGCTTGATAAGGACAAGCTGGACGCACGGCTGCAGCGCGATTTTACGCAGTACAGCCGCAAGCAAATGCCCAATGGCATGAAGGATTTGCTGCCGCAGAGGCTTATTGCGCCGGTGCTGGACCAGGCGTTTATTGACGAAGAAAAATTTGTCAACCAGCTTTCGCGCGCAGAACGCCGCCGCCTTGTGGATGTTTTAAAAGCATTTACGGTGCCCATTACCGGCACAAGGCCGATAGCGGAAGCCATTGTAACGGCAGGCGGCGTAAGCCTGAAGGAAATAGACCCTAAAACAATGGAATCCAAATTAATAAAAGGGCTGTTTTTTGCGGGCGAAGTAATGGATATCGACGGTTATACGGGCGGATACAATTTGCAGGCGGCATTTTCCACTGGTTATGCCGCAGGCACCTTTGCCGCACAAATATAAAAACAGGTGGGGATAAAATGAATGCACAAAAACCGGTAATTGCCATCGACGGCCCGGCCGGTGCCGGAAAAAGCACCATAGCCAAACTGGTTGCTGGCAAACTTGGTTACATTTATATTGATACCGGGGCGATGTACCGCTCCGTAGCGTGGAAGTTTCTGCAAACGGGCAAACCGTTCAGTCCGGAGCTTGTAGAAAAACTGGCGCAGGAAATGGTAATTACTTTTAAGCCCGAAGCAAACGCCAACCGCGTTTTTGTTGACGGCACGGAAGTTACGGAAGCAATCCGTTCTCCGGAAGTAACGGCCGTTGTTTCCAAAGTATCCGCCGTGGGCGGCGTGCGTGCTGAAATGGTAAACCAGCAGCGCCGTATGGGTGAAGCAGGCGGCGTGGTTATGGACGGGCGCGATATTGGCACCGTGGTATTTCCTCATGCACAGGTAAAAATATTTTTAACGGCCAGCGTTAAGGAACGCGCTATGCGCCGCTATAAAGAAATGCTTGCCAAAGGTGAAAAGGTTGATTTGGCAGAACTTGAAAAACAAATCGCTTTCCGCGACAAGCAGGACAGCGAACGCGAAATTGCTCCGCTTAAACAGGCTGCCGATGCCGAGTTTTTAGATACTTCCGACATGACGATAGACGAAGTGGCAGAGCATATTTTAAAAGCAGTACAGGAGAAATAAGATGCTGTATTCATTTTTGGATGTTGTACTGGGAATTTTGTTTAAAATTTTTCTGCGGCTTGAAGTACACGGCGCGGAAAATATTCCCAAAACAGGCCCGCTTGTTATAGCAAGCAACCATTTAAGCCTGCTCGACCCGCCGGTTATAGGCGTTGCGGCGCCGCGCAAGGTGCATTTTATGGCCAAGCGCGAACTTTTTGTGCCGGTGCTCGGCTATATTTATAAAACTCTTGGCGCGTTTCCCGTTAACCGCGGCGGCGCGGACAGGGCGGCAATCAAGCACGGCATTGAAATTCTGCAAAGCGGCGAAGTGCTGGCGATTTTCCCGGAAGGGACGCGCAGCAAAACCGGGCAGCTTGGCAAACTGGAGCCGGGCGCGCTGATGATGGCCGGAAAAACCGGCGCCGTTATTGTGCCGACGGCAGTAAGCGGTACAGATATCAAGCGCTGCGGCAGGCTGTGGCCCAAGGTTGTGGTAAAATTCGGCACTCCGGTGCCTTTTCCGCCGGTTGGCTTAAATAAAGAGGTTTTGCAGGATTTGACAGATAAATTAACGGCAGACATAAAAGCTCTGCAGGGAGTGAAGTAACATGCAGGTGTTTGTGGCAGAGCCTTGCGGCTTTTGCTATGGAGTTAAGCGCGCGGTGGATATGGCGCGCGGCGAGTGCGGCAAAGAAACGCACGCGGCAACGTTGGGGCCGCTTATACATAACCCGCAGCTTACGGCGGAACTGGCAGCAGGAGGAGTAAACTGCTGCGACAGCCTTGACAGCTTTGCAAAAGGCGATACGGTTATTTTCCGTTCGCACGGAGTTGGGCCTGAAGTTTACGCCGCTGCGGAAGCAAAAGGGCTGAATATTATTGATGCAACCTGCCCGCATGTGCGCGCAGCACAGTTAAAAGCAAAAAAATTGGCCGATGAAGGATATTTTGTTATAATTATCGGAGAAAAAAAATCATCCTGAAGTAAAAAGTATCTCGGCATGGGCAGGAAAAATGCTATAATAGTAGAATATAATAAAGATATTGCCGGTATACCCGTTGCAGATAAATATGGAGTTACGATTCAGACTACTTTTGAGCTGGCAAAATTTGAAGAACTGCTTGCCGGAATTCAAAAAGAAAGGCCGGGAGAGTACAAAATAGAAAAAACTATCTGTACGGCAACAAGCGAGCGTCAGAATGCTGCGGGGGAACTTGCGGAAAAAGTTGATGCATTTATTGTTATCGGCGGTAAAAACAGCGCCAACACAAGGCATTTATATGATATTGTGTCTACACGCTGTAAAATTGCATACCACATTGAAACGGCTGCGGAATTAAAACCGGAAATGTTTCGTGGTTGCACCAAAATTGGCATAACGGCCGGTGCTTCGACGCCGGACCGATTAATCAAGGAGGCTTTATTTGTAATGGAAAACATGGAAAACATGGAATCTTTTGAAAGTATGCTGGAGCAGAGTTGGGAAAACAACGACATTTATCCCGGCAAAATTGTGAAGGCTACTGTTATTCAAAAAGATAAGGATGAAGTTTATGTAGACTTTGGCTATATGAAAGAAGGCGCCATCGCTTACAGCGAATGGGCTGCCGGAGATCCTGAAGAAGTAGCAAAAACCATTAATGTAGGCGACGAAGTTGAAGCAAAGGTTATTCCCGGCACTTCCAAAGATGATTTTGTACGCCTTTCCAAAATCCGTGCTGAGCAGGACGCAGCATGGAAAAACGTTCCCGAACTTGCTGAAGGCGAAAAACGCCCGGCAACCGTTAAAGTTCTGCGCGTAATTAAAAACCGCCAGAAAAACATTGTAGGCCTTGCCGTTGCAGTTGAAGGCGTTGAAGGTTTTATGCCCGCATCCCACGTTGAACTGAAACGCGTTGAGGACTTCACTCCGTATATCGGCCAGGAACTGGAAGCAGAAATTATTGAAGTTGACACTGCTAAAAAACGCCTGGTAGTTTCCCGCCGCGATTTGCTGCGCGCTGAACGCGAAGCAAAAGCACAGGCATGGCGCGAAGCTAAGGCTGCCAGAGCTGCAGAACGTGCAGCAGCACGCGAAGCTGCCGAAGAAGAAGCATACAACAGCGTTGAAGAAGGCCAGGTTGTACCGGGCAAAGTTCTGCGCATTGCTGATTTCGGCCTGTTTGTAGAAGTAGGCAAAGGCCTTGTTGGTCTTGTTCACAATACCGAACTTTCCTGGGACCGCAACGTAAAAGCAAGCGATTTCGAACCTGAAACCGAAGTTACCGTTCTCATTAAGAAAATTGACCGCGAAAACAAACGCGTTGCCCTCAGCATTAAAGCTACTCAGGAAGATCCCTGGGTAACCGAAGCAAACGCACTTCCGGAAGGCGCTATCGTTAAAGGCATTGTAACCCGTTTCCTGCCTTTCGGCGCTATCGTTAAAGTAACCGACAGGGTAGAAGGCCTTGTACACGTATCCGAAATTGCCGATACCCGCGTTGAAAAACCGGAAGACGTTCTTGAAGCAGGCCAGGAAGTTGTTGTTAAAGTTATCAAAAAAGATATGGAACACAAAAAAATCGGCCTGAGCATTGCCAAAGCTGCCAAAGAAAAAGAAAAAGCAGAATACAGTGCTTACCTTAACAACAAACCGGAACTGACTCTTGACCTTTCCGAACAGCTTGAAACTTTAAAATAATTTTACGGTGGTAATTAATGTCGCGTGAACAGAGGAAACTTGACCATATCAAATATGCGCTGAAGCTTGGTGACGGACCGCTCACCAACGGTTTGGAGAATGTACATTTTGTACATAACTGCCTGCCGGAGCTTAACCCGCAGGATATAGTCCTTTCCTCGCAGTTCGGCGGCATTTTCTTTTTATCTCCGTTTTTAATCAACGCCGTTACGGGCGGGGCAGATGCCGTTACGGAAATTAACAGGCGGCTTGCGCGTGCGGCAAAAAAAGCGGGTGCGGCAATAGCAGTAGGCTCGCAGTACGGTTCTGTTAAAAATAAAACCAACTACCAAAGCTACGAGGTTGTGCGCGAGGAATACCCGGACGGCATTGTTTTTGCCAATACCAGCGCGCTGGCTACGCCGGAAGAAGCGCTGGAGGCTGTACGCATGCTTGACGCCGATGCCTTGCAGATACATTTAAACCCTGCACAGGAACTGATTATGCCCGAAGGCGACAGGGATTTTAAAGGCCTGTTTGCCAATATGCAGCGCATACTTGATAAATGCCCTGTGCCCGTAATAGTCAAGGAAACCGGCTGCGGCATGGCGGCGCGGCAGGTTAAGCAGCTTTTAAAAGCGGGCTTTACCTGTTTTGATGTCGGCGGCGCAGGCGGTACAAATTTTCCGGCTATTGAGGCGGAACGCTACGGCGGCACGGCGCTTTTAAACGGCTGGGGGCTTAATACGGCCCAATCGCTTTTGGAAGCGGGCGGAGTATGCGGCAGCGAAGGCTATATTGCAGCCTGCGGCGGCATACGCAGCGGTTTGGACGCGGCAAAGGCACTGGCGCTTGGCGCGGATATAGCCGGCATGGCCGGCAATGTACTGGAAGCGGCTGTAAACAAAGGCGAGGACGCGGCGGCAGAAATAATTTTGCAGGCAGAAGAAGAACTGCGCATGCTGATGCTGTTAACGGGTTCTTCCGATATAAAAAGCCTGAGGGCAAAGCCGCTGTATTTTACAGGCAGCTTGCTTGATTTTATGCAGTGCCGCGGTTGGGAACCTGCGGAAGTTGCCCGCTCAAGAAGATAAAAAATAAAACGGTATAACATTTTGTTATACCGTTTTCTGTATTATAGTTTTATTTAAGATACTTTTATTAAAATTTAGATGTAGTTGCAGCATTTAGGTCCGTAAATTTTGCTCATTATTCAATCGCAAAATTTGCGTAGCTTCGCTGGCACAATTATTGCCATCGTTATTACTCGGCACTAATTGGCGCTCAGCTAAATAAAAAAGAAGCCGAATACCAAGGTATCAGGCTTCTTTTATAATCCGTAACAATCAGATAGCGCGGTTAACTTTACCGGAACGCAAGCAACGGGTGCAAACGTTAATACGTTTTACAGAACCGTTTACAACGGCTCTTACTTGCTGAATGTTCGGTTTCCAAGCGCGTTTAGAATGTCTATTGGAATGGCTGACGTTACAACCAGCTTGAATACCTTTGCCGCAAACTTCGCAAATGGATGCCATGAGTCCCACCTCCTTAACGTAATTCCAGCATCAGTTACAAATTTAACAGAAGTATCATACCATAGAATGAAATTAAAAGCAAGTTATTTTTAGATTGGCAGTGTGATTTTATGTGGTGGCAGGAGCCAATTACAAAATTAAAGGGTATCGGGCCTAAAAAAGCGGCAGATTTTGCCAATTTAAACATTTTTACCATTGGCGATTTGCTGAACCGTTACCCCCGTACTTATGTAGACCAGAGCAAAGTTAAAACAATAGCGGAGCTTGCAACAGACGGAGAAAAGCAGCTGTTTTGCGCTGAGGTTTACCGTGTGGCGGATAGAATATCGGCAAGGCGCATGCGTTATACGCTGGTAACGCTTAAAGACGCTACTGGCTTTGCGGAGCTGTATATGTTCGCGCATCAGCGTTTTCAGACGCGCAATTTTAAGCCGGGCACTCAGCTTTTGGTGGACGGCAAGGTGCAGCCGGGGCGCGGCGCAAAAATGGTAACGGATGCTTACGTACAGATTTTAAAAGACGGCGAAAGCGCTTCTGCACCCGGTATTTTGCCGGTGTATGCTTTAAGCGGCGCTCTGACGCAGCAGAATGTGCGTACAGCCGTTAAAACAGCTCTGACCATGGCAGAAGACTACCTGCCGGAATCGCTGCCGCAGGAGATAATTGACGCCAAAAAACTGCCTCCGCGTTTTGAAGCCGTTAAAAACATTCATTTTCCTGTAAGTTTTGCGGAACTTGCCCGGGCACGCAGCCGTTTTATTTTTGAAGAACTGTTTTTATTGCAGTGCGGGCTTTTGTATTACCGCAGCAGGGTAAAAAGCACGCGCAGCGGCATAAAAATGGCGCCTGACGGCGCGCTTTTGCAAAGGTGCTGGCGCAGCTGCCTTTTAAACTTACGGAAGCGCAGCAAAAAGCCTGGCAGGATATAAGCCTTGACATGCAGGATAAAAAGCCCATGCACAGGCTTTTGCAGGGCGATGTTGGCAGCGGCAAAACCGTTGTATCGGCGCTGGCGCTTGCCAAAGCTGCGGAAAACGGGTATCAGGCCTGCATTATGGTGCCGACGGAAATTCTGGCTCAGCAGCATTACGAAACTTTGCAGGCATTTCTGGAGTCTGCCGGTATCCGTTGCGGGCTGTTAACCAGCAGCGTTAAAGGCGTGCGCCGCCGCGAACTTTTGGAAAACCTTGCAGCAGGCAATTTGCATGTACTTGTAGGCACGCACGCTTTAATACAGGATGATGTTATCTTCGATAAGCTCGCGCTCGTCGTTACGGATGAACAGCACCGCTTCGGCGTTGAGCAGCGCGCCAAACTGGCAAATAAATCGGCCTACGAGCCGGATGTTCTGGTTATGACGGCAACGCCGATACCTAGAACACTGGCGCTTACGGTGTACGGTGATTTGGATGTTTCCGTAATGAAGGGCATGCCGCCGGGAAGAAAGAGCATAAAAACGCTGTGCTATACCGGCGACAAGCGGCGCGAGGTTTACGCAGGCATGGTGCGGCAGATTAAAGGCGGGCATCAGGCATATGTCGTCTGTGCGGTTATAGAACCTGGTGAAATGCCGGGCGTGCGTGCGGCAGCAGAAGTTTACGAAGAATTGCAGCGCACTTTTTTAAAGGATATACCCTGTGCACTGCTGCATGGCAAAATGAAGCCTGCCGAAAAAGAAACGGTGATGGAAGATTTTGCCGCCGGTAAAATAAAGGCGCTTATCAGCACCACGGTTATAGAAGTTGGCGTTAACGTGCCCAACGCCACGCTGATGATTATTGAAAACGCCGACCGTTTCGGCCTTGCCCAGCTGCACCAGCTGCGCGGGCGCGTAGGACGTGGTGAGGCGCAGTCTTTCTGTGTGCTGCTGACAGATTCGGACATCCCGGAAACACTGGCGCGCCTTAACGTGCTGCATACATCAAACGACGGTTTTTACCTTGCCGAGCAGGATTTAAAACTGCGCGGCGCGGGTCAGCTTTTTGGCCTGCGGCAGCATGGCTTGCCTGATTTATATATTGCTGATATACTTCAAGATACAGATGTTTTGATAGAAGCGCGCGCCCTTGCCAAAAAAACGCTGGCAGACGCAGGACAGACGGCAGAAATTACCAAAGTTCTGGACGCGCAGTTTGACGAACGTTTTAAACGTATATTCAATTCGTAACGGAGGCCCCAATGCCGGAAGAAAAATGGTATCAAAACCCGGAAAAAGCATCACAGGCGGCTGCGGTAATTATTTTAGCCCTGGCCGCTTTGTTAACGTGGCTGTTTGCCGGTGAAGAAGTAAAAAAAATGTTTGCCCTGGCCGTCAGCGGCGATGTGGAAGCGCTGGCAGCGTATTTCCGCTCTTTTGGGGCGTGGGCAATGCTTATCAGCTTCCTGCTTGATGTATTAATCAACGCGGGCAGCATTTTCCCATCCATCTTTATTTCTACCGCCAACGGGCTTATTTTCGGTTTGCCGCTGGGCATTTTAATTTCGTGGCTGGCAGAAACAACCGGCGTTGTTATCAGCTTCTGGCTGATGCGTTATCTGTTCCGCGGCGCTGCCGAGAAGATGATTGCCAAAAGCCCTATGCTGATGAAGATTGACGATTTGAGCGGGCGCAAAGGGCTGCAATGGATGGCGGCTGCAAGAATGCTGCCGTATTTTCCTTCCGGAATTTTAACGGCGATTGGCGCGGTAAGCAAAATTTCCACGCGCGATTACATTATTGCCAACCTTATAGGCAAGTTCCCTTCAACGGCGCTGGAGGTTGTTATAGGGCACGATATTGTTAATTTTCAGCAGCACAGCGAACGCCTTGCCGTGCTGGTAACGGTGGCAATACTTATTTTTGCCGCTTACAAATATTACTACAAAAAATAATTGTTTTCTTTTAGCATTCTGTTGTGTTTTCTTTGGCTGTAAGGTATAATTAAACCAGCAGTTATTTTAAAGAAGATTCAAAAGGAGGCAGCTATGAGCAAACACCAATTTACGGATATCCGCGTTGCCATCGAGCCGGATAATCCTTCCATCCAGCGTCTGGAGTTTAAGTGCATTAAATGCGGAAACTGCAAAACCGTCTGCACCGATTATATCGGCGTATGCGGAACTTATGACCTTAAGGCAACGGGTGATAAGCCTATCTGCATTAACTGCGGGCAGTGCGCCAATGTTTGCCCGGCAGACAGCATTACCGAAAAAATAGAAGCGTATCAGGTAATGGCAGAAATCCGTGATGAGGATAAAATTGTTATTTTCAGCACTTCGCCTTCCGTGCGTATTGCTTTGGGCGAAGAATTCGGCATGCCCGACGGCAGCTTTGTTGAAGGCAAAATGGTTGCGCTTTTGCGCAGGCTTGGCGCAGATTATGTGCTTGATACCAACTTTGCCGCCGATATGACGATTGTGGAAGAAGCAAGCGAGCTTTTACAGCGCATTACAGAAGGCAATAAGCCGCTGCCGCAGTTTACCAGCTGCTGCCCGGCGTGGGTTAAATTTGCAGAAACCTATTATCCCGAAATGCTGCCGCATATTTCCAGTGCCAAAAGCCCTATCGGCATGCAGGGGCCAACCATTAAAACCTATTTTGCCAAAAAGATGGGCATTGACCCGCGCAAAATTGTCAACGTGGCAGTTACGCCCTGCACCGCCAAAAAGTTTGAAATCCGCCGCGGCGAGATGAATGCGGCCGGGCGTTACCTTGGCATTGAAGATATGCGCGATATGGACTACGTTATTACTACGCGCGAACTGGCAATGCTTGCCAAAGACGAAGGCATTGATTTTGCCGCGCTGGAGGATTCTGCCTATGATGATTTAATGGGGCAGGCGAGCGGGGCAGGCGTTATTTTCGGCAACACCGGCGGCGTTATGGAAGCGGCAATCCGTACGGCTTACTGCTATGCAACCGGTAAGGACGCACCGCAGGCTTTGTACGATTTGCAGCCTGTGCGCGGTATGGACGGCATCCGCGAGGCGGAAGTTGACATTGAAGGCACCAAAGTTAAAGTGGCTGTTGTTTACGGCACTGCCAACGCCCGCAAACTTATTGAAAAAATTAAAGCAGGCGAAGCAGAGTACCACTTTGTGGAAGTAATGGCCTGCCCGGGCGGCTGCATCGGCGGCGGCGGACAGCCCAAAGACAAGGAATATAAAGGCGATGCTCTGCGTGCGGCACGTATTGAAGGGCTTTACAAGCGCGACAGCAGCATGAAGCTGCGTTTAAGCCACGAAAACCCGGAAATTAAAGCCTTGTATGCAGATTTTTACGGCAAGCCGCTGAGCGAACTGGCGGAACAGATGCTGCATACCGTATATTTTGACCGCAGTGCTGACTTGGGCGGCGTATATATCGCGCCCGGCGCGGAAAAACAGCCTGCGGCAGAAGAAGCAGCACCGCAGCAGGAAACAGGCACGCATAAATGGCGCTGCAAGGTTTGCGGCTATATATATGAAGGCGAAGCTTTGCCGGAGGATTATAAATGCCCTCTGTGCGGTATGGGCGCCAATATGTTTGAAAAAATAGAATAGTTTTGCCAAAGCCTCTGCCATAAAAACGGGCAGGGGCTTTTTGCTGCATAAAAAAGCAAAAAAATTAAAAAATTTTGTAAAAAATAGTGAAGGAAAATAAAAAATGTTGTAGAATATATGGCAGGTAAACCAAAAATGAGAGAAAATTAGGAGGACAAAAAATGCATAGTTACAGCATTGAGCTTGGCGGCAGAACGCTGACGATGGAAATCGGCAAAATTGCCAAGCAGGCCAACGGCGCAGTATTGGTGCGCTATGGCGACACTGCGGTAGTAGTTGCTGCTACCGGTACCAAAACACCGCGTGAAGGTGTAGACTTTTTCCCTTTGACTGTTGATTTTGAAGAAAAAATGTACGCTGTGGGTAAAATCCCCGGCGGCTTTATTAAACGTGAAGGACGCCCGGCTGAAACCGCTATTTTAACCAGCCGCCTTATCGACCGCCCGATCCGCCCGATGTTCCCGGAAGGCTACCACAACGACGTGCAGATTGTTGCAACCGCCGTTTCCGTAGACCCGGACAACGCACCGGATATTCCGGCAATGATTGGCGCTTCCTGCGCACTTTCCATTTCCGATATTCCGTTTGAAGGCCCTATCGCCGGTGTGCGCGTAGGCATGATTGATGGCCAGTACATCATTAACCCGACCATTGAACAGGCTAAAGTAAGCCGCCTGAACCTTGCCGTTGCAGGCACCAAAGACGCTATTTTGATGGTTGAAGCAGGCGCCAAGGAAATCAGCGAAGACGAAATGCTGGACGCTATCTGGTTCGGCCACGAAGAAATTAAAAAGCTGGTTGAATGGCAGGAAAAAATTATGGCAGAAGTTGGCAAACCCAAAATGGAAGTGCCTGTTTACGAACCTCCTGCCGACCTTGCCGCAGAAATTGAAGCTTACGGCGCTGAACAGCTGAAAGCAGCCCTGATGGATGCTAACAAGCTGGAACGCGAAGAAAACGTTGCCCGCATTAAAGCTGAAATTGCCGACGCATTTATGGAAAAATATCCTGACAATGCCAAAGACGTTGCTTATATTACCCAGAAACTCGTTAAAAGATTGTACGCCGCACCATTTCCGTGGATAAAATCCGCCCGGACGGACGTGCGCTTGACGAAGTACGCCCTGTAACCTGCGAAGTAGGCTTACTTGCCCGCCCGCACGGCAGCGCACTGTTTACCCGCGGCCAGACCCAGATTTTAAACGTGCTGGCACTGGCTCCGCTCAGCGAAGCACAGACCCTGGACGGACTTGGCGTAGAGCTTACCAAACGTTATATCCATCATTATAACTTCCCGCCGTACAGTGTTGGCGAAACCAAACCGCTGCGCAGCCCGGGCCGCCGCGAAATCGGCCACGGCGCACTGGCAGAACGCGCTTTGCTTCCGGTAATTCCTTCTGAAGAAGAATTCCCGTATGCAATCCGCCTGGTTTCCGAAACTCTGGAATCCAACGGTTCTTCCTCCATGGGCAGTGTTTGCGCAAGCACCCTTTCCCTTATGGACGCAGGCGTGCCTATTAAAGCACCGGTTGCCGGCGTAGCAATGGGCCTTGTTAAAGACGGTGATTATTTCACCATCCTTACCGATATTCAGGGCCTTGAAGATGCTCTCGGCGATATGGACTTTAAAGTTGCCGGTACTAAAAACGGCATTACCGCCATCCAGATGGATATTAAGATTGACGGCATCAACAAGGAAATTTTCAAACAGGCTCTGGCACAGGCTAAACGCGGCCGCGAACACATCATGGGCATTATGCTTGACTGCATTGCCGAACCGCGCAAAGAACTGTCCAAATACGCTCCGAAAATTACCACCATCCATGTTGACCCCGAAAAAATCAGCAAAATTATTGGCCCCGGCGGCAAAACCATTAAAAAGATTGTTGAAGAAACCGGCGCCAAAATTGATATCGAAGAAGACGGCCGCGTATATATTGCCGCAGTTAACAGCGAAGAAGCTGCAAAAGCTATCGATATGATTAACGGCATTACCGCAGAAGCAGAAGTTGGCAAAGTTTACACCGGCAAAGTTACACGCCTGATGGCATTTGGTGCTTTTGTTGAAATTCTGCCTGGCAAAGAAGGCCTGGTTCATATTTCCCAGCTTTCTACCGAACGCGTAAATAAAGTTGAAGATGTTGTTTCCGTAGGCGACGAAATCGTTGTAAAGGTTACGGAAATCGACCAGAAGGGCCGCATTAACCTGTCCCGCAAAGCAGTGCTGGCAGGCGGCTTAAGCAAATAATTTAAGTAAAAACTAAATCCCGCTGAATTATTTTCGGCGGGATTTTTTATAATGAGGTGTATTATGAAATTACGTGGTTTTGAAAAAATTACTTCTTTTAAAAAAGTTGATTTCCCCATGCCGGAACGCAAAACAAAAATGGCGGCCGGGTACGATATCTGTTTGCCGCAGGACGTTACCATTAAGGCTCATACGCTGCAAATGGTGCGGACAGGCGTGAAAGCCTATATGCAGGACGACGAGTTTTTGGGCGTGCATATCCGTAGCAGCATGGCGGTAAAAAAAGGCTTGGCGCTGGTGAACAACGTGGGCATTATCGACGCTGATTATTACAATAACGAGGACAACGAAGGGCATATTATGCTGGGCTTGTATAACACAACGGACAGCGATGTTACCCTGGCAAAAGGCGAGCGCGTGGCACAGGGAATTTTTTACAAATACCTTACTGCTGACGGCGACAGCGCCGAAGCAACCCGCAGCGGCGGCTTCGGCAGCACGGGCGAGAAATAAACTGTACCCTTAAAAATTAAATAATACTAAAATTTAAATTACCGGTTTTAAAAGACTGTTTGTAAGTGCAAACGCGCTTGCAGGCAGTCTTTTTTTGCGTAAAAACGGAGTTAAGTTAAATTGCAATAGTAGAAATTTTATTTTAAAAGTGATATAATACATAATAATTGATTGTAAAATAAAGTTATAGATAAGTTTTAAATAAAAACTAAACTTAGGGTGAGAAAACGTGGCAGAAAATCTGCAAAAAATAAATAAGTATACCAATATTATTCTACCGTTTGTATTAATTTGTGTTGACTACATCGCCATAATATGTGCAGAAGAACTTGCTTTTAACTTCCGCAACTGGTACACGGGCAACAACAGCCTGCATATCTCATGGCTTAACTTCTGGGTAGTATTCCCCTTACTTTACCTTATCTTCTTAAATATCGAACAGCTATATAACCGCCGCGCTCAGTTCTGGCAAATAATCCAAAAACTCTTTATCACCAGCTGCTACGCTGTTACAAGCATCATCATATTGCTCTATATAGCGCGCATAGCAGGCTCAACTTCCAGAATGTTTATTGCAGTTTTCTGGATATTGAGCTTTATATTGCTTGTTATTTTTCGCTACATAGTCAAAAAGATACTTGAAAAATACCAGCTTTTTGCAAGTGCCGGTGCTTATCATCGGCGCAGGTAAAACAGCAGAACTTTTAGTGCAGGGCATTAAAGACGATGCAGGCATGGGGTATAAAATTATCGGTTTACTTGAAGATAACAAAGTAGAAGAAGGTATACTTGAAAACTATCCTGTACTTGGTAAATTCAGCGATGCTGAATTGGTGATAACTAAATATAACATCCAGCATGTTTTTATAGCAGCACCCGGTCTGGAACAAGGTAAGCTTACCAAACTTATCTACAAAGTCCAGCCATTGGTAAAAAGTATGGGTGTAATACCAAATCTTGTCGGCGTACCAATGGGCGGCATAGAAGCAGAAAGCCTGTTTAATGAAAAGCTTATGCTATTAAGGTTACGCAACAATCTTGCACGCCCTGTCAACCGCTGGATAAAAACAATCTTTGACTATGTGCTCACCATAACCGGCACAATCGCTATAAGCCCGATACTTATAGTAATAGCCTTATGGATATATAAAGACTCACCGGGACCGGTAATCTTTAAACACCGTAGAATAGGCAAAAACGGAAAAGAATTTAACTGCTACAAATTCCGCAGTATGTGCGTAGACGCCAAAGAAAAATTGGAACAGCTTTTAGCAAATGATCCGGAAGCCAGAGCCGAATGGGAAAAAGACTTTAAGCTGAAAAACGATCCGCGCATAACCAAAAGCGGTGCATTTTTACGTAAAACAAGTTTGGATGAACTGCCGCAGATATTCAACGTACTGAAAGGTGAAATGAGTCTTGTAGGCCCAAGGCCAATCATCAAAGATGAGATGGTAAGGTATGGAGAATACATCGACGACTACCTGATGGTAAAACCGGGCATTACCGGCATGTGGCAGGTAAGTGGCAGAAGCGATATCGACTACGCAGAGCGAGTGCTGCTGGATAGCTGGTATACCCGTAACTGGAGCGTATGGCTTGATATAACGCTGCTATTTAAAACATTTAAAGTAGTATTACTCAGAAAAGGTGCGTATTAAAAATACCATAACGAAGGGATAGAAACTAAAACATGAAATACGATTACATTATAGCTGGAGCAGGATTATTCGGCAGTGTATTTGCTTACGAAGCTACGAAAAGAGGTAAAAAATGCTTAGTAGTAGATAGAAGAAACCATATCGGCGGCAATATTTACTGCGAACAGCAAGACGGCATCAACATTCATAAATACGGCGCTCATATCTTCCATACCAGCAATAAAAAAGTATGGGATTATGTCAACCAATTTGCTGAATTTAATAATTACATCAACAGCCCCGTCGCTAACTACACCGGAGAAATATATAACCTGCCTTTTAATATGAACACCTTTAGCAAAATGTGGGGTATCAGCACACCACAGCAGGCAGAAGCAATAATCAACAAGCAAAAACAAGCAATTAACCACGAACCGCAAAACCTTGAAGAACAGGCAATTAGTTTAGTCGGTACAGATATTTATACCAAACTTATCAAAGGCTATACCGAAAAACAATGGGGCAGAAAATGTACAGAGTTGCCTGCCTTTATTATTAAACGCCTGCCTGTACGTTATACCTACGATAACAACTACTTTAACGACAGATACCAAGGCATACCAGTAGGTGGCTACAACAAAATAATCGAAAAAATGCTGGAAGGCATAGATGTAGAGCTTAACTGCGACTATAACATCTGCTTTGATAAAGACCAGAAAATAGCGGGAAAAGTAATCTATACCGGTGCTATAGATGAATATTTTAACTATCAGTTAGGCCATCTTGAATACCGCGGGTTAAAATTTGAAACCGAAAGATTGGAACAGGAAAATTACCAGGGCGTTGCGGTAATGAACTTTACCGACAGCAAAACGCCTTATACCAGAATAATAGAACATAAACACTTTGAGTTTGGCAAACAGCCGGTAACGTATATTACTAAAGAATATCCGCAAGACTGGAAATTAGGAGAAGAAGCCTACTATCCAGTTAATGATGATAAAAACCAAGAACTTTATTCAAAATATAAAGAGCTTGCAGACAAAGAAAAAGAATGTAATCTTTGGCGGCAGGTTAGGCGAATACAAATATTACGATATGGATAAAGTAATAGAAAGCGCATTAAACCTTGTAGAAAAGGAATTGAAATAACAACGTGGATATAAAAATACTTGTAGCAGCACATAAAAAATACTGGATGCCTGATGATAATGTATACATGCCATTACATGTAGGCAGGGAAGGTAAGCAGGATTTAGGATATATTGGCGACAACACAGGGGATAATATTTCCGCTAAAAATGCCAATTATTGTGAACTGACCGGGCTATACTGGGCATGGAAAAATTTAAAGTGCGATTACATAGGATTGTGCCATTATCGAAGGTATTTTGCCGGTAAAAATATACATGACAACGATGTTGAAAAGAAAAAAGCTGCCATCTTAAAACGGCAGGACTATGAAAAACTGCTGCAAGAGTATGATGTAATATTGCCGGTAAAGCGCAACTATTATATAGAAACAGTACGCAGCCAGTATGAGCATGCACATAACAAACGTGATTTAGATGAAACTGAAAAAATAATAGCAGAATTTTATCCTGAATACACTGAAGCTTTTACAAAAGTAATGGGTAAGACAAAGCTGCATATATTAAACATGTTTGTAATGAAAAAGCAGCTTTTTGATGAGTATTGCAGCTGGCTTTTCAGCATACTTTTTGAACTTGAAAAAAGGATAGATATATCCGGTTACAACCAATATGAAGCAAGGGTATATGGATTTATATCGGAACGCCTTTTAAATGTATGGCTTGAAAAACAGCAGTTAAAAGTAAAAGAAATGCCGGTACTGTTTTTTAGAAAAACAAAACTGGCCGAAGAAAATAGCAGAATTTTTAAAAAGAAAATTTAGGTAAAGGAATAAGATTGAGAATGAAACAGGTTGCAGCTGTTGTAGTTACATATAATAGAAAAATTTTATTAAAAGAATGTATAGAAGCATTATTAAAACAAACAAAAAAAGATTTATTGGATATTTTAATAATTGACAATCATAGTACGGATGGTACAAGGGAATATATAGATGATTACATTGCTAAAGGAGAAATCAAATATATTAATACAGGTGCTAACTTAGGTGGTGCAGGTGGATTTAATTTCGGAATGAAAAAAAGCTGTAGAGTTAATGTATGAATATATTTGGGTAATGGATGATGATTGTTTACCGCAATATAACGCTTTAGAAAAACTTTTAATTGCCGATAAAAAATTAAATGGGAATTATGGATGGCTGAGTAGTGTAGTTTTATGGATCGATGGAAACTTATGTAAAATGAATAAGCAAAAGAAAAAGATTAGTATTTTTACAAAGAAGAAATATGATAATTTGCAAGAAGTAACGCAATCTACATTTGTTTCTTTATTTATAAAGGCTGATAAAATATTAAAATATGGATTGCCAATTAAAGAATTTTTTATTTGGGGAGATGATATTGAATTTACAAGAAGAATTGCAGTAAGAAATAAAATATCATCTTATTTGGTATTAGATAGTGTAGTTGTACATGCAATGAAAGCTAATAATGGAAGTGATATTGCAACAGATACTGTTGAAAGAATAGAACGATATAAATATGCTTTTAGAAATGAAGGATATTTTTATAGAAAAGAGGGTTTGATGGGTATAATTTATTATTTTTTAAAATGTTTTTGGAATATATATAAAATTATTTTTAGAGGTATAGATAAAAAACTTTTACGTTGTAAAATTATTTTTAATAGTATTGCCTCAGGTTTAAAATTTAATCCTAAAATCGAATATGTAAGTAGTAAAAAAAGTAGAAATATTTGTAATTATTAATTTCAATTACACTACCTATATATAATGTAGAAAAACATATAGGCGGATGAATAAATAATATTTTATCACAAACATATAATAACATAGAAATAATTTTAGTTGATGATGGCTCAACTGATTTTTCATCCGAAATATGTGATAAATATGCTAAATTGGATATATGATTTATCACATAAAAATTATATAATAGTTAAAAAAATACTAAAATAGTAAATGCTTTTATATTTAGTTGATATTATGATAACCATAAAATTAGAAAGATAGTATGTAGAAGAATAAAGGAATGGTATAATGCGCAAATTGACATTACATCAAATTCAAAAAATAGAACTAGAAATCTTAAAAGAAATAGATTCTTTTTGTAAAAAAAAATAATTTACGCTATTATCTCGCGGGAGGGACTTTATTAGAGCAATTAGACATAAGGGGTTTATTCCTTGGGATGATGATATAGATATAAATATGCCGCGACCAGATTATGAAAAATTTATAAAATTATTTAAGAGTTATAATGAAAATTATGAAATTAGATCAAACCGACTAAATAATTTTTTCGGCTCCTTTTACTAAAATTGTAGATACAAGAACTTGGATTATAGAAAAATACAGAAAAGGAAATATTGATACAAATATATGGGTAGATATATTTCCTGTTGATGGATTGCCAGAGGATACTAAAAATATAAAAGCAAATTTTTGAAAAAAGTTGATCGTTTACGAAAACTTTTATTGTTATGTGATGCAAAACTAGGGGTCGGAAAAAATAAATTTAAAAAATATGCTAAATATATTTTGAAACCACTTGCGTTGATTTTTGGGAAAAAATATTATTGCGAAAAAATAGAAAAAATAGCGCTTAAATATCATTACGAAAAATCGAGATTTGTTGGAGCTGTAACGTGGGGTCTGCATGGAGTTGGAGAAAAAATGTTAAAAGAAGAGTACGAAAAAGCTGTTGAAGTTGAATTTGAAGGTGAAAAGTTTCCTACGTTTTCTTGTTGGCATACTACTCTTCAAAATGTCTATGGTGATTATATGCAGATACCATCAATAGAAAATAGACAGCAACATACTATGGAGGCCTATTGGCGCGATTAATGGAGGAGTTTGTGTGAATATAGCTATTATTAAAGCTGGCGGAGTCGGAAATCGTATGGGGGCTGGAATACCAAAACAATTTATAGAGGTTTTCGATAAGCCATTAATTATATATACTTTAGAGGCTTTTGAAAAACATCCTGATATTGATTCTATAATTGTTGTTTGTGTTAATGGTTGGCATGATATATTAAAAGCGTATGCTAAAAAGATATAATATTAGAAAATTAGTGGAAGTTGTAAATGGTGGAGAAACTTCTTTGAAATCAATTTTATGTGGATTGAAAGCAGCAGTTGAGAAGTATACTTTAGAAGATACAGTTATTATACATGATGGCAATAGGCCGTTAGTGTCTCAAGAAATTATTTCTGATGTTTTAGCAAAATGTCAAATAGAAGGTGCTGCAGTTGCTGCAATTCCTTGTGATGACGAAGTTATGGTCGTAAATACTTCGTCTTTAACATTTGAAAAATATTTGGATCATAAAACTCTTTATAGAATTCAAACACCAGATGCATATAAATTAAAAGATATAATGGATTTATTTGCAGAAGCCACTGAAGAAGATTTAATAAAGTTTGGTGCTACTAATGTTTTAGCGATAGAGAAAAAAAGAAAAATAAAATTTGTTCTGGGTTCATCAATCAATATAAGGCTTACAACGATAGAAGATATTTCTTTATTTAAATCTTTGTTCCAAATAAAAAATAATAAATGAAAAGGATGTTTTGAGATTATTATGATAAAACAGATTTATGAATTAGAATTACCTTGGGAGAAGCTGAAAAATGCCAAAATATTAGTTACTGGTGCAAATGGAATGATAGCATCAAGATTAGTAGAAACTCTTTTTTAGAAACTTCTGAAAAGAAAAAGTTGAATTTAGAAGTATTTGCCATGTGTAGAAACCATAAAAATGCAGAAAAAAAGTTTTGCTAAATTCAAAGATAATAAAAATTTACATATTATAATTGCTGATGTTACTACTCCGTTAACATTAAATATTGATTTTCAATTTATTATACATGCTGCAAGTTCAGCACATCCAGATGCTTTTAACAATACACCTGTTGATGTAATGAAAGCAAACTTTATAGGAACTTTAAATTTATTGGAATATGTTGCAAATCATAAAGGTACTAGATTTATGTTTGTTTCTAGTTCCGAAATTTATGGTGAAAATATAGACAGAAAAGAATTATTTACCGAAACTGATAAAGGAGTTATAGATTGTACTACATTTAGATCTTGTTATCCAGAAAGCAAACGTGCTTCTGAAACTTTATGTATGAGTTATAAGAAACAATATAATGCAGATGTAATAATTGTACGGCCGGCATATATTTATGGAAAAAATATTTTAGAAAGTAATAATAGAGCAGATGTTTACTTTCTTAGGCAAGTTTTAAATAAGAAAAATATTATCATGTATAGTAAAGGTACACAGATACGTTCGTATTGTTATGTTGATGATTGTGTAGCTGGTATGTTATATGCATTATTGTTAGGTACAAATGGGGAAGTTTATAATATTGGCAATGAAGAATGTACGGTGACTCTGTGGGATTATGCTCAAAAATTAGCAAATGCTGCTAAAGTTAAGTTGTGTTATGAACCGAGTAATAAACCGGAAGACAAAGTTTTTTTAAAAACTACTCAATGTATTTTAAACACAGCAAAATTAAGAAAATTAGGCTGGAAACCTCAATATGATTTAGGAACAGGCATAAAAAAATATATTAGATATATAGATTATTAATTTGCTTTAAAAAAAAGGAGACTATATAATTATAGTATTTATTAATAATTTAACGGAAAATGTAATAAATAGAATGTAGTTTTATAGGTATTTGAAACAAAAGTTGATATGTTGATGGAGCAAATGTAATATTGTTAAGCGATAAATTATATGAGGCATATAATTGTAGTTAATACATTAATATATTGCACTAATGTGGAAATGATTGAATTAGTAACATGAAAAATAGCTAACAGTAATATACAAGGAGAAACAAAATAGAACGATAGTAGTAAATCTAAGTCTTCCAGCAAAATTTGAATTTTGTTGAGAGTAAGTTTAAAAATTTAGGTAATAACATGAGAAAGTTTGTAAGAATACATTGGAGAAACGTATATAAATGAAAAAAATAGCATTGATAAGAGAAAATTTATGTGATTTTGGAGGTTGTGAGCGAGTATGTGTTACTTTGAGTAATGAATTAACTCGTTTTTATGATGTTTATTTAATCAATTTATATAGAAATAAGTCTGCTTATGATATTAGTAAAAAAGTTAAGTGCGTATATTTACGTAATAATAAATTGCGTTTAAGGTATTCACTTGTGCAAGATATAAAAAATTTGAGAAATTATTTACTTGAAAATCATATAAAAGTAGTTTTGATTGTTGGTGGTACAGCTGCATTACAAACTATTTTAGCTACTAGAGGATTGAATATTAGAGTTGTTTTTTGTCAACATAATCCAATTGTAGTTGATTTGAGATTTAAAAATTCAAAAGAGAAGATATATAGATTTATTTTAAATAAAATGATAAAAATTTTTCCGGATAGAATTATAGTTTTGACAAAAAAAAAGATTTAGAAGAATATTTTATAAATAAATTAAAAGTGAAGAGAACGAAATTAAAAAAAATATATAATTTCATTTCTAATGAATTATATGGAACTAATAATAAATACAATTTAGGCTCTAAGAAAATCATAACTGTTGGTCGCTTTGATTATCAAAAAGGTTATGAATATTTAGTGCAAGTTGCTAAAAGTGTTTTTGCTAAACATCCTGATTGGCAATGGCATATTTATGGTGATGGAGAAGAAAACTATAAACATCAAATTATTGATTTGATTAAGCAAAATAATTTAGAGAAACATATTATATTGCAAGGCAATCATTCAAATATTTATGACTTATATCAAGATTATGCATTTTCCGTTATGACTTCCCGTTATGAAAGTTTTGGCATGGTTTTAGTAGAGGCAAAGGCTAAAAAATTGCCGTTAATAAGTTTTGATATAAATTCTGGACCATCAGATATTATTCGTGACGGAATAGATGGATTTTTAATTAAACCGTTTGATTAAAACTATGGTTGACAAAATATGTAAGTTGATTGAAAAACCTGAATTAAGACAAAAACTTTCGGATCATGCACATGGTAATCTTGATAAATTTAATAAAGAAAAAATAATAAAACAATGGCGTGAGTTAATTGATACAATTTGAAAAATAAATGATATTTTGATGTTTTGTTTTTTATTTTTGATAATAGGCCTAAAATAAACGGCGTTGGTAAAATTACTTTTAATAATTGAGACTTTTTATTATTAACATAATTTATAATGATTTGTTGGTTATATCATGATAACTGCAGAAATATTTTATTAAAAAGTAAAGAAAGGAATGTATAAAGTGACAGATTACGATGTAATGATGGTAGCAAAAACTACGATTAAAAAAAAAAGATGGTTAAGAATTATAGTGAGTGGGATTATTTTTGCTACTATTTTCTGTTGCTATAAAGAATATAAAGGAGATTATATAATTCAAAGTGATGATATTTTGATTGGGAAGCAGATTCAGTTGGTTGATTACCCTGATCGCCAAGATAGAATAAAACTTGACGAATTGACTAGAACAAGGACTGTTCTGTATGATTTTTATTTGGAAAGTAAAGATCAGTTTAATTATGTACAAATGATTCCCGGATGGGATAATAAATCGGATTATCAAAAAATCGATTGGCTGCAAAAACATATTAAAGTTAATGACTATGGTGCTGGAAATTTGGAAATACGATTTGATATTCTGAAAAGAGGAAGTAAAAGATTTAGCATATCTTAAGGAAAATGGAGAAAAATATATAAATAGTTATGTGGAATTTTTAAAAAGAGAAAATATCATTAGCACATATAAAATTAATGCTGAAATGGCTGTGTTTTCAACGACTAAAATTATCAATAAGAAGGATATCCTTGTAAAATATGGACTGATTGGATTTATACTTGGTTCTGTCTTTATGTTTACAATTTATTTAATAAAGGAGTTGCGCAGATAGTATGGTTGAAACAGATAATTTTCTTCCTATTATTACGCTTATTTTGTCGTTATATACAGTTGCTTGTATCCTTTTATTTAATTTTGATATGATGCAGCCGCCTGTTATTGTAAGTGCTGTTATGACAATGAGCGTGCTATTGGGCACTTTGAACATTCAAAGATGGGATCTTTTTGTGGGGAGTAAGACGGCACTTGTGTTTTTGACTGGCATCTTTGCTTTTATCGCGGGCGGAGTTTTCACACAATATAATTATTTTAAAAAAAAGCGTACAAAATTATATATGCTTTAAAAATTATTTTATATCAACCCCGCTTATTCTGGTATTTACATTTTTGGTATTACTGTTGGCTTTTTATGAGTGGTATGGAAATGTACAATATGTCGGTGGCATTGGGAAATCATGATGGTGTAATGAATATGATTAAGACTATTAGATTTCCGTTAGAGCGTGGAGAAATTGAATTTTCAAGATGGATGAATTATCGTAATTTAATTTCAATGACAATTGCTACTGTTTTTTTTGTATCTTTATATCTATCAAGTATTATTTGGGCATGAAAGTAGAAAGAGGGCAGTGCTTTATTTGTTACCAGTTATTTCAGTAATTCCCTTCTTTATTTTATCTACGGGAAGAAGAAGCGTTGTCCATTTCATTTTAACATCTTGTGTATTTGCTAGTATTCTTTATCAGCAAAAAAAAGGATATAATCATATTGTGAGATTGAAAATATTGAAGTTATTGGTAGGGGCAGCTGGATTTGCTTTGTTTTGCTATTTTTCGATGGGCTTTTTAACGGGAAAAGTTGGTATTAATGGGCGTGATCCTTTTACAATTATTGCGCATTATGGTGGGCTATCAGTACCTGCATTAGATCAATTCCTAAATTCTGTTTTTGTCGAAAACCAATATATAGGTCAGAATAATTTAATTAGTTTTTATGGGAATTTAAATACATTGGGGTTTCATTTGGAAAAAGGAAAAGGCTTTTTGCCTTTTGTGCAGTTCCGGGGAACGGATTTTATTGATACCAATGTATATACAGTTTTGTATAGACTTATAGCTGATTGGTCTTATCCGGGAATGTTGCTGGTAATGTTTATTTCTGGAACTCTTTTAACATTATGGTATAATCATTTGAAACACCATACTAGTCCTTTATCTTTTGTGCTTTATGCACATTTTGGATTTACACCGTTTTTTTCTTTTCATTGATGGTCAGTTTATGTCTATAGTATCTACTCAAACACTTTATTTCACTACTTTAAGTGCTATTTTATTACGGTTTGCAGAAAAGAAAAATGAACTTAACTCAGAACAAAAATTTATGATAAATAATGAATGAACGTAAAATTGGTATTCTAATCAGTTATCTTAATATAATACTGCATGCTGTTATTGGTTTTATTTACGTGCCTTTGCTTTTACATTATATCGGCAAAAGTGAGTATGGTTTATACCAGCTTATAGGTTCATTTATAGCGTATTTCAGCATTATGGACTTTGGTTTAACAGCAGCAGTTGTACGTTTTTATGCAAAGTACAAAGCTGTAAATGATAAACTTGGTATGGAAAACATACTTGCTATTGCAGCAAGAGGATATGGCATAATAGCACTGATATTATTTATAGCCGGTATTATTTGTTATATAAACCTTGATGTTATTTTTGCTGCAAGCATGACTATAGCAGAACTGGCTACAGCTAAAACTTTGTTTTTTTTGCTGTTTAATATAGTTATAACATTAACAACAATGATATTCCGAGCAGTAATAAATGCCAATGAGAAGTTTTTGTTTTTAAAAGGAACTGAAACATTGCAAATGGTGTTGCAGCCGCTATTGATTGTGTTGATATTACAGCAATATCCAAGCGCTGTAGCTGTTGCAATAGTACAAACTTTTTGAATATTTGCCTGATAATTGCACGTGTTTATTATTGCTTTGCAAAACTGAAGATAAAAAAAAATTCCATTATCTTGATAAACAATTGCTTAATGACATAAAAAAATTAGCATTAAGTATTTTTTGTAGTTGTATTGATAGACCAGGTGTTTTTTAAAACTAATCAGATAATTTTAGGTGTCGTAAGTGGCACAGCTGCTGTGGCGGTATATTCGATTTCTTCACTTATTTATATGAATTACATGGCGTTATCGACAGCTATATCAGGCGTTTACTTACCGCATGTAACAGAAATTGTAGCTAAAAATGAACCGGTAAAAAGGCTTTCTGATTTATTTATTAAAATAGGGCGCTATCAATATTACTTACTGGCACTTGTGGCAAGCGGTTTTATTATTTTTGGCAGCGATTTTATTAATATCTGGGCGGGCAAAGATTTTGAAGAAGCATACTGGATAACACTATTGATAATAATACCGTTTACGATAGACCTGATTCAAAACATAGGCTTATCTATCATGCAGGCGCAAAACAGATATGACTTTAGAGCTAAAGTATATTTTGCTATGGGATTATTTAACTTGTGTTTGGCTATACCATTAGCAAAACAGTATGGGGAACAGGCTGTGCTTTTGCGACAGGGATAAGCATGTTTTTAGGTAATGGCCTGATAATGAACTGGTATTACCTGAAACTAACAAAGTTAGATATATTAAGATTTTGGAAAGAGATAGGCAAGATAAGCCTTTATGTAATTTGTTTAACTTTGGTTGCTTATGTTTTATATAAGTATCAGAATGTGGATAGTATAACAGAATTTATTATTGATATAGCTATTTATACGGCAATTTATAGTTTAGTTGTCTATAAATTATGCATGAATGTGAGCGAAAAACAAAAAATTGCAAAGGTTTTTAATAAAGTAGTAAATATTGTATAATTAAGAATATAATACGTGTTGGAGAATGATTCATGAAACTCATTATCACCGGCGGGGCCGGGTTTATAGGAAGCAACTTTATATATTACGAGCTTAAACGTCATCCTGAGGATGAATTTATTTGTTTGGATAAGCTGACATATGCTGGCAATTTAAGCAGCTTGAAGTGGGCTATGGAGCAGCCGAACTTTAAGTTTGTTAAAGGCGATATTGCCGACCGTGATTTTGTTTACAACTTGTTTGAAGCAGAAAAGCCGGATGTTGTGGTAAATTTTGCGGCGGAAAGCCATGTTGACCGCAGCATTTTAGAGCCGGAGCTGTTTTTATAAGACTAACGTTATCGGTACTGGCGTACTGATGGACGCCTGCCGTAAGTATGGCATTAAGCGTTACCACCAGGTAAGTACGGATGAAGTTTACGGTGATTTGCCGTTGGATAGGCCGGATTTGTTCTTCACAGAAGCAACGCCGCTGCATACATCAAGCCCGTATTCTGCATCTAAAGCCAGTGCGGATTTACTGGTTTTGGCGTACCACCGTACTTATGGTTTGCCGGTAACAATTTCGCGTTGCTCTAACAACTATGGACCGTATCACTTTCCTGAAAAGCTGATTCCGCTAATGATTATTAACGCTCTGCATGATAAAGCATTACCGGTTTATGGTGATGGTGCTAACGTGCGCGACTGGTTATATGTAGAAGACCATTGCAGTGCGATTGATTTAATTATCCGCAATGGGCGCGAGGGTGAAGTTTATAACGTAGGTGGGCATAACGAAAAAAAGTAATTTGGATGTTGTAAAAATTATTTTAAAGGCGCTTGGCAAAAGCGAAGATTTAATTACTTTTGTTAAAGACCGTCCTGGTCACGACAGGCGTTATGCCATCGACCCGACCAAAATACACAATGAACTTGGCTGGCTGCCGCAGACGAAGTTTGAGAACGGCATAGCCAAAACGATTGAATGGTATTTAGCAAATAAAGACTGGTGGCAGGAAATTATCAGCGGTGAATACCAGAAGTATTACGAAAAAATGTATAAAAACAGAATATAAATCAAAACCGCCGGTTGAGTGAACTGCACCCCAAAAGTTAAGCTTTTGGGGTGCAATTCATATACGGGTGGTATTGATGGTGTTTTTGACACCTTATTTTATTAATATGAAAGCGGTTTTGTTGCAACAATTTATTTTTAAATTCTGCGCTGTAAAAATAAAATACAATTGCCGTATTTGTGTTATAATAAACAGTAAACATCTATTGGAGGTTAATCGTGAGGCTAAAAAAATGTTTTCAAACTCTGGCAATTAGTTGTATGGCATTTTTGCCTTTAAACGCTTTTTGCTTCTGATGAACTTATTACAGGGCGCGGTTTGCCTGAAACTTATACAGAAGTAAGTGCGCAGAAAACCACTTCTGGTTCAACACTTATTTTTTCTGACAGCCCGGAAATGGTTTACAGAAACGGCGTTTTGTACCGCGATACCGTAAGCGGTGATGTAAGGATTTTCTTTCATCATGTAAATGCGATGGAAACCAATAAAAAACTCGCCGTTATACTCAGCAACGAACAAATGCGCCCGGTTAAATACAGCGTTGCCAACAACAGCATCGGCAATGCGGGCTGGCATTATTTAAAGGTTGGCAAGGAAACCCAGCAAAAATATTTTTCCGGCGTTCATAATAAAACGGAAGGAAACCTTGGCTTTGGCAATAATACAGAGCTTTTAACCGGCCGAGGCTATGTGCTTGAACCGGCGCAGCTTTTGGTGGGCACTATTGATTTACACCCGACAGGCCTGTGCAGGTAAGCGTTATTATGTGCGACGAAAAAACAGATTTGGATTTATACAATGAATACGCACCTGTTCAGCCTATGGACGAGCATCCGTTAAGAGGCACTTTTGACGATGCGGACTGGAATTACACTGTATCTGCACCGCTGAATACCGATAACAACAAGGTGTATATGCTTGAACTGGCATCTGAAGAACAGGGGTTTGCGCGCGGCAAGGACGGCACAACAGGCAAAGATGCTGTGAACTACGGTAATTATGGCATTGTATATTCTGTTAATTTTACAATCAGCGGCAATAAACCGGCGGCAATGTATTTAAATCCGCTGGGCGGTTTGTTTGCCGGTTACGGCGTGCTGAAAAAAGCCGGTGAAGAAAAAATTCTGCCTTTGCCGCAGGATAAAGTGGCAATAGGCGACAGTTATGACGATTTGCTTAAGCTTGGCGTTTTGGAACCGGGAACATACAGCTTTATCTGGTCACCGCCGGGTGCTTCCAACCTGCCTGTAAGGCTGTATTGGATGCAGGACGGCAGTTTATAATAAAAATCAGGGGCAGAAATGACTAAACAACAACCACCATTTAAATTAAACGACATAATTGAAGTAAATATAACAGGGCTTGGCAGCAGCGGCGAAGGCGTGGGCAAGGCTGCTGGATTTACGGTTTTTGTTCACGGTGCCCTGCCGGGAGAAAAAGTATCCGTAAAATTATTTCAGGTAAAAAAATCCTATGCTTCCGGCAGAATTTTAAACATTTTGGAAGAATCTCGGCAGCGCGTTAAACCGCAATGTGCTTTTTATGAAAAATGCGGAGGCTGCCAATTGCAGCATTTAAACTACGAAGGGCAGTTAAGCGTTAAAAGGCAGCAGGTTAAGGATGCCATTGAGCGTATTGGGCATATTACCGGCTGCGAAGTGCTGCCTGTGCTGGGCATGGAAAATCCATTGCATTACCGCAATAAAATGCAGTTTCCGGCAGCTAAAACGGAAGGAAAAATACAAATTGGCTGCTATGCGGCTTTAACCCATAACGTTATAAATATTGATGATTGCCTTATCCAAAAGCAGGCTAACAACAAAATTATGCAGGTTGTGCGCCAATGGATGCAGCAGTTTAATATTTCTGCTTATGACGAAACTACCGGCAAAGGCGTTGTGCGCCATGTTATGGGGCGTGCAGGGGCTAAAACCGGCGAAGTTATGGCTGTAATTGTTACAGCCTGCTATGATATTCCGCATGCAGGCGAGCTTGTAACAATGCTTAAAACTGAAGTGGACGGTTTAAAAAGCATTGTGCAGAACATTAACAAAAAGCGTACCAACATAATTATGGGCGCTAAAAACCGTGTTCTGTATGGCAAAAGTACAATTAAAGACAGACTTGGCAATTTAAAATTTAATATTTCGCCGCTGTCTTTCTTTCAGGTAAACAGCGCACAGGCCGAAAAGCTTTATGCCACTGCGCTGGATTTTGCTGCGCTGAGCGGTAAAGAAACGGTTATTGACTGTTACTGCGGTACGGGTACTATTTCGCTGTATTTGGCGCAAAAGGCACGCAAAGTGTACGGAATAGAAATTGTTGAGCCTGCCATTAAAGACGCCAACGAGAACGCCAAAGCGAATAATATTGCAAATGCAGAGTTTATTTGCGGCGACGCTGCCGTGGAAATGCCGGCACTGTTAAAAAGCGGCGTAACGCCGGATACAGTGCTGCTTGACCCTCCGCGCGCAGGTTGTGATAAAAAGGTTTTGACGGCCATTGCCGGAGTAAAACCTGAAAAAATTGTTTATGTATCATGCAATCCGGCTTCTTTAGCACGCGATATGGCATTTTTAACGGAAAACGGCTATAAAGCAGTAAAAGCACAGCCGGTGGATATGTTCCCGATGACGGTGCATATTGAAACGGTTGCTTTACTGATATTGGAAAAATAAAAGTTAAAACAGGCATTATACTTTTGTATAATGCCTGTTTTGCATAAAAAGAGCGGCTTGCCGCTCTTTTTTAATAATATTTTTAGTTGTTATTATCAAAAATACTGCTGCTTTCCAGCAATTTTGTATCGTAAATTGCCGGTGATTCGCCGGGGTTTGTTAAATGCGGCGTTAAAATCATAATAACTTCGGTTTTTGTTTTGCTGGTAGTACGGTTTTTAAACAGTTCGCCTAAAAGCGGAATGTTTGATAAGAACGGTACTTTTTGCAGACGTTTTTGTTCTTCTTCATTAATTAAACCGCCTATTACAAGAGTTTCACCGTCGCGCATCCTGACAGTAGTATCGGCTGTGCGGCTGGTTATTTTGTAGTTTTTAAGTTCGGAAATAAGCGTGGGGGTGCTGACTTCCGTATGTACTACTGAAGTTATCATACCGTCGCTGCTTACTATCGGCGTGTATTGCAGTTTAATACCGGCGTCAACGTAATCGGTGGTGTTGGTTGTAACTGAGTTTTCAATTTTTTCCGTTGTAACAGGAATGTGATCGCCTATAAATATACTTGCTTCACGCCCGGGTATGGTTATTATGCGCGGCGTTGCAAGAATTTTAGCTTTGCCTTTGGCAAAAAGTGCGTTTAAAACAGCGTTAAAACGGAATTCATAATTAGCGCCGAAATGTACTACGCCGCCGAAATTTTCGTTATCAGAATCATCGTTATCGTCATCATTGCCGTAGTAATTGCTGTTTTGCGGTATTTTATCCCAGTTCCAGCTGATGCCGAGGTTTTCGCTGTCTTCGCGGTTTACCGCAATTATTTTGGCTTCAAGCGTTACCTGCTGCGTGGCAGTATCAAGCGCGGCTACTGCGCTGCGCAGGCGCATTTCGTCGGTGGGGGTGCCGGTAAAAATAATGCTGTTGGTAACAGTATCGGTGCTTATTTTGCTGTTGGTGCCAATAAGCGGAGCCAGTGCCGTTTTAAGTTCTTCGGCTTTGGCGTAGTTAAGTTTAATAATACTGGCCGTATCGTTAAATTTTTCCATGCCTGCGGCAGAGCCAACCAGTATAACATCGCCGGTAAGGCGGTAACTTAAACCTTTGGCAGCGGTAATTATACGCAGTGCGGTGTCAAAAGGCACGTCTTTAAGGTTAAGCGTAACCGTTCCCTGTACGGAACTGTCGGCAACAATGCTTTTGCCGGAAAGTGCTGCAACAGAAGCGAGCACATCGCGTACCTGACCATCGCGCACGTTAAGCGTAATGCCGTTTGCATAAGCCAAAGGCGAAACCGCAGCTAACAAAGCAGTTAAAAGAGCAGTAAAAATTTTAGTCATGGGCTGTTCCTCCGGCTTTTAACATAAGCGTTTTGGAGCCTTTTTCGAGCAGTACGCTGTTTGGTGTGATACTGCGTACGGTAAAGCCGTTAATTTTGCTGCCCGGCTGATAGTAATTGCTTTGCCCTGCAAATTCCATAATTGCCATGGTAGTGCTGCCGTTTTGCACAGTTCCTTTTAAAACGGGGGTTAAGGCGGCAGTTTGGCGTTTAATATCCGGCGCGGCCGGAGCCAGAAATGGGTTGCGCTGCGGTTTGATGCTTTTAGCAGCCGGCGGCAGTTGAATGGGGGTATAAACTGCATGGCTGTTTACCTGCGCATGTTTTTGCGCAGTGCCTGAAAGCGTAAACTGCAAAGAGCTTAAAATCAGCATTGTGCCTGCCGTTAAGCATAAAAAAAGCGGCGGGCGTTGTAATTTAATGTGTTCCAGAAGCTGTTCCTCCAATAAAACTCCGGTATCCGCAATTTCGGTTCAATATTATACCATAAAAATTTACTTGAAGATATTATTTTTGCTGGCTATAATAATAAAGCTGCAAATTTTTGTAATGGAGAGAAAAAGTTGATAATACAAACCGAACGGACATTGTTTAAAAAAGATGAAAACGCTGATGCCGTAAATGCGGCTGACGGCCTTATTGCCAAAGCCGCTGCAACTGGCGCGAGCGATATACATATAGAACCGGGAGAAAACAACGCATGTGTGCGTATGCGTATCGACGGCGTTCTTTACAAAGAAGCCGAAATGAATAAAACGCTTATGCAGGCAGTTGTTTCGCGCATAAAGGTGCTGGCCGGCATGGATATTGCCGAAAAACGCCTGCCGCAGGATGGCAGCATTAAGCTGGAGCTTGACGGACGCAATATTGATTTGCGCATATCTTCGCTGCCGACTATTTTAGGAGAAAAAATAGTTATACGAATTTTAGACAGGGAAAAGTTTGCCCTGAATTTGGATGAACTTAATTTTACACCGGAAAATTTAGCGCTTTATCGCAGGCTTTATAATTACGGCAGCGGTATAGTGCTGTTAACGGGGCCGACCGGCAGCGGCAAAACCACAACGCTTTATGCCACGCTGGCAGAGCTTAACAGCAGTGAACGCAATATTGTAACCATAGAAGACCCTGTGGAATACCGTATTAACGGCATAAGCCAGGTTGCTGTAAACGAAAAGGCCGGGCTGACTTTTGCAAGCGGGCTGCGCAGCATTTTGCGGCAGGACCCGAATATTATTATGCTTGGTGAAATACGCAGCCTTGATACGGCGGCAACTGCCATACGTGCGGCGCTTACCGGGCATTTGGTGTTCAGCACGCTGCATACCAATAATGCCGCGGGAGCGGCGGTGCGGCTTGTCGATATGGGCATAGAACCGTTTTTGGTTGCATCTGCCCTGCGCGGAGTTGTTGCGCAAAGGTTAGTGCGGTGCATTTGCCCGCACTGCAAAACTGCTTATGCCGCAAATGCGGAAGAAAAGGCTTATTTAAACATTAAAAGCGACGATGCTTTAACGCTTTATAAGGGCAGCGGCTGTGAAAAATGCCGCGGAACGGGTTATTTAGGGCGTATGGCTTTGCAGGAGGTAATGCCTGTTGTGCCGGAACTGAAAAAATTTATTTTGTGCAAGGCGCAGGAAGAAGCGCTTTTTGAGGAAGCAGAAAAATTCGGTGCAGTAAGTATGCACAGCGACGGAGTGCAAAAAGTTTTAAAAGGGCACACTTCTTTAGCGGAAGTTTTGCAGGCTGTGCATTAAGGAGTAAAAATGCTGGAACATATTTTAAAGGAAGCTGTGTGCCAAAACGCTTCGGACGTGCATATAAAAGCAGGCGGAGTGCCGGTATTCAGAATTAACGGCGTTTTAAACAGGCAGAATTTACCTGCTGTAAGTGAAAATGCAATTACATCTTTTATTGAGCAATACGGGGCTTGTGCCGTTAACGAAACAGAAGCGGATTTTTGCTGCCGTATTGACGGCGCAGGAAGCTTTAGGGTGCACGGATATTTGCAGAATGGCTCCCCGGCACTTGCCGTTAGAATAATAAAAAGTGCAGTCCCATCGTTATCAGACTTGAGCGCTCCGTCAGTTTTAGAGAAGCTTGCCATGCAGTGCAGCGGGCTTATTCTGGTAACCGGCCCGGCCGGAAGCGGCAAAAGCACAACCCTGGCGGCTATGGTTGATTTTATTAACCGCAATAAAAGTGCGCATATTGTTACTTTGGAAGACCCGCCGGAATACAGGTTTACGGAAGATAAAAGCATTATCAGCCAGCGGCAGGTTGGCAGTGATACCGTCAGTTTTGCACTTGGCCTGCGTGCGGCACTGCGCCAGGACCCTGACGTTATTATGATTGGTGAGCTGCGTGATGCACAAACTGCTGCCGGTGCAGTTTCCGCTGCCGAAACAGGGCATTTGGTGCTTGCAACGCTGCATACGCGCAGTGCTGTTTTGGCAGTATCGCGTATGCTGGATTTTTTTGCGCCGGAAAAACAGCAGCAAATGCGTGCGCAGCTTGCAGAAAATTTACAGGCTGTTATAGCGCAGCAACTCGTGCCGGGCTGCCATGGCGGAAGAACGGCAGCTTTTGAAGTTTTAACCTTTACCCAAGCCGTGCGCAGCCTTTTACGTGACGGAAAGGCATATCAGCTTGCAAGCTACATGCAAAACGGCAGGCAGCAGGCAATGCAGTGCATGGATTACGCACTGGCATATTTGGCAAAAACAGGGGAGATAACAAAACAGACAGCACAAGAATATGCTTTTGATATTGACTTGTTAAATAAATATTTATTGCAGTAAAAAACTGCACCGTTAAAGTTATTGAACATAGCTTTTGGTGCAGTTTTTTGTTTAATTTATTAATTTGTTTATTGTTTCTTCTTCTGGCGTTACATAATACGTTGTCTGGTTAGTGTAAATAACAAAGCCGGGTTTAGCACCGCTCGGTTTTTTTACAAATTTGCGCAGGGTACAGTCTACGGGTATTTTACTGCCGCCGCGGGCTTTGCTGAAATATCCTGCCAGCGTTGCCGCAGTTTGAATGTCTTTTTCATCTGCCTGCGGCAGAGTTGTTTTTAAAATAACGTGCGAACCGGGAATGTTTTTGGTATGGAACCATAAATCATTGCCGCTGCCGATTGAAAAAGTAACGTAATCGTTTTGTTTGTTGTTTTTGCCGATATATAAAGCCGTATCTTCCGAAAGTTTAATAATTGTTGGTGTTGATTTTGCCTGCGGCATTTTATTTTTGGTATTTTTTACGGTTATAAAACCTGCGGCAGCAAGTTCTGCCTTAATTTCAGCAACTTCGGCCCTTGTTTGTACAAGTTTAAGGGCAATGTCGATGCTTCCCAGATATTCAACTGCTTCTTCCGTAAGTTTCAGCTGCTCTTTAATTTCTGCCTGCGCACGTTTTAATTTATTATAGCGTTTATAATATTTTTGTGCGTTTTCGCTGGCGGTTAAATCGGGCGCCAGTTTTATGGTCAGCGGTGTGCCGTCATAAATATTTTCAAGTGTACATTCGCTGCTGCCTTTGGTAATGCGGTATAAATTTGCCATTAAGGTATCGGCAATAATGCGCTGCTGTTCAGCATCTTCCGCCGCGGCAAGTTCTTCTTTTAAAAGCAGTATTTTCTTCTGCAACTTTTCGGTTTCCGTATTTACTGTTTTGTTTAAAACCTCCTGTTCCGGCAAAAGAACGGGCGTAAGGCTTTGCGCAAAAGCAACGGCGCTGTTAAGCGAGGCAAACTCTTTTACGGTTTCGCCGCCTGTAAGCTGCAAAGGTTTAAAAGGAAGAAGTGTTTTAACGGTATTGGTGCGGGTAATAATGGCGTATACAGGCGCAGTACCGGCTTTGGCAGCGTTAATATTTTTCTGCAAGGTGCCAATGGCATCTGCCAGCGCGGCAGCATTTTCGTTTGTAATACCGCTTTCGGCAGTTATGCCTGCAAATTTTAAAAGCTGCCCTGCCGTATACTGCCCAATGCCGGTTGTAGCGGCAATAAGTGCTTTTTGCGGCGGCAGGGGCAGGTTTTGTGCCGCAGCGGCAATATTCACAGGGGCGGATGTTAAAATATCCAGCCCGTCCTGCGGCGGCGGGGCAATGTAGGCAAGACCCGGCAGAATCTGGCGGTAACTGCTTAACGCTTTGCCGATATGTTTCAGGCTGTCTAAAATTACGCCTTCGCTTACAAAAATAATATTGGCGTTTTTGCCGGTTAGTTCAAAAATAAGCTGTTTGCTGATAATTTGCCTTGCGCTGCCTATGCTGCTTATTTCCATTGTAACAACACGGTCCAGGCCGCTTTGCGTTATTTTGGTAATGCGCCCTTCTTCCAGATGCTTGCGCAGAAGCATGCAGAAAGCAGGCGGGGTTTCAGGGCGTTCCGGTGTTTTATCAGGCATATATAAATAGGGAGAAGCGCCTGAAAAATCCGCAGCTAAAGGTATAACGGCATTTTCGGTTTTAACAAGCAGCAGAAGGCTGCTTTTGTTAGGCATAAAAACTTTGTATATTTTGCCGCCGAGCAGCTTTTCCTGCAGCCGGCTTGTGAGAATATTTATTGTAATACCTTCCAAATTCATGGAAATTCTCCTTTTTTCTTTAAAAATTTGCGTTTTTCGTTTGCTTATGAAGTCATAATAGGGTATAATATTATTTCAAGAATAAGTATACAACAATTTTACTAATTTAGAAATGCGGCGGGAGGTTTTATTTTGCTTAAAAGTATGACTGGTTTTGGCCGCGGCGAATATGAGGATGAAAAGTTTTCGGCAACGGTAGAAATGAAAACGGTAAATCACCGTTATAATGAAGTGGCTATCCGCTTGCCGCGCTTTTTAAATCCCCTGGAGGACAGGATACGCAAAACTATTTTGCGCAGTATTAACCGTGGGCGCATAGATGTATTTATCACAGCAGATTATGTAAATGACGGGCTCTGCACCGTTAAAGTAGACAGGCCTTTGGCGGCAGCGTACCATAACGCTTTACAGGAAGTTGCCGAAGCTGCCGGTATCGGCGGCTGCAAGCTGGCCGAGCAGGCAGAAGTATTGTACCTTGCGCGTTGCCCGGACGTTATCAGCGTTAAAGAGGGCTTTTTTGACGTTGAAACCATCTGGCCGCAGCTTGAACAGGCTTTGCAGCAGGCTGTTAACAATCTTGTTGCTATGCGCGAAACGGAAGGCGGCAATATTTACGGCGATTTTATCAAGCGCGCCGCGCTGATTGAAGAAAAACTTTTGCAGATAGAAGCACGTTCGCCGCAGGTTGTGGAAGAATACCAGGAACGTTTGAGCGAACGCATTAACGACCTGCTTGAAAAATATAATCAGACGGTAGAGCCGGAACGCTTATTGCAGGAAGTTGCCATTTTTGCCGACCGTACAAGCATTACGGAAGAAATTGTAAGGCTGAAAAGCCATATCAAACAATTCCGCGAAATTATTAACCTTAATCAGCCGGTGGGCAGAAAGCTTGATTTTCTGGTGCAGGAATTTAACCGTGAAGCCAACACCATTGCTTCCAAGGCCAATGATTATACCATTGCCCAGCTGGTGGTAGATATTAAGGCAGAAATTGAAAAAATCAGGGAACAGATACAGAATATCGAATAAAAGGAGGCTGTTTTATGGATATTAAGCTTATTAACATAGGCTTTGGCAATATAGTTGCTGCCAACAGGATTATTTCTATTATCAGCCCGGAATCTGCGCCGATAAAAAGAATTATTCAGGAAGCGCGCGATAACGGTACGCTTATTGACGCAACTTACGGTCGCAGAACACGTGCGGTAATTGTTACTGACAGCGGCCACATTATTTTGTCGGCCGTACAGCCGGAAACCGTTGCCAACAGGCTTGTACAGAGCGATGACGAAGATGAAGAATAACGGCTGAGCAGGGGAGGGCTTATTTTGAAACCAAAAGGATTGCTGCTGGTTTTGTCGGGTCCGTCCGGCGCCGGTAAAGGTACAATCTGCCAGATGCTGCGTGAAAAGCTGCCGGATATTGGCTATTCGGTATCTGTAACCACCCGCGCTCCGCGCGAGGGCGAAGTTGACGGCGTAAGTTATTTTTTTAAAACTGTTGAAGAAGTTAAAGCCATGATTGCCGAGGGCGGCCTTCTGGAATACGCCGAAGTATACGGCAACTATTACGGCACGCCGCGCGATTATGTTATGGATTTGCTTAATCAGGGCAAAGATGTAATTTTGGAAATTGATATTCAGGGCGCTTTGCAGATTAAAAAAGCGTTTCCCGGACGGTGTGTTTGTGTTTATTGTTCCGCCTTCACTGGATGAGCTTTCTTCGCGTATTTATAAACGCGGCACAGACAGCGAGGAAGTTATCAAAAAACGCCTTGCATCCGCCACGGGCGAGCTTGCTTATGCCAGCGAATATGATTATATTATAGTTAATGACATTGCCGAAAGGGCCACGCAGAAGGTTCTGACAGTTATGGAAGCAGAACGCTACCGCGCTGCCCGTACATATTTTATTATTGACGAAATTTGCCATTGCAGAAAAGAGGAGTGATTTTAATGTCTATGGTAGATCCTTCCATCGATTATTTAACAGAAAAAGTTGACAGCAAATATACTCTGGCCATGCTGGCTGCCAAACGTGCACGCGAACTGACTGTGCCCGGGCAGAACCTTCCGGAAAAGGAAGTAAGCATTGCCTTGAAGGAAATTGCAAACGATACCATTACTTATGAGCGCAATCAGGGTAAATAAGGGAGGCGCCGGCCTTGTTGAAGGGTAAGAAAATTGTTTTAGGTGTAACAGGCGGCATTGCCGTTTATAAAGCCGTTGACCTGGTGAGCAAACTGCGCAAACAGGGTGCAGAAGTGCGTGTCGTTATGACAGAACATGCCCTGCAGTTTGTAACTCCGCTGACTTTTAAGGAAATCAGCGGCAATAAAGTTGCTGTTTCCATGTGGAATGCCAATCAGGAATTTAACGTTGAACATATTGCCCTTGCCGATTGGGCCGACCTGTTTATGGTTGTGCCGGCAACGGCCAACATCATTGCCAAAATGGCATACGGCATTGCCGATGATTTGCTTTCGACAACGCTGCTTGCGGCACATTCACCGGTTATTGTGTGCCCTGCCATGAATACGCATATGTATGAAAACCCTGCCACGCAGGAAAATATTGCCAAAATTAAAAGCCGCGGCATTGTGGTGATGCCTCCGGCAAGCGGCATACTGGCCTGCGGTGCCGTTGGCGCAGGGCGTTTGCCTGAACCTGCGGATATAGTTAATTTTGTAAAGGAATTTTTTGCAAAAACTGCAGGCGATATGCGCGGCCTTAAAGTTTTGGTAACTGCTGCCGGTACGCGTGAACCCATTGACCCGGTGCGTTATGTGGGCAACCGCAGCAGCGGCAAAATGGGTTATTCCATTGCACAGGCAGCGGCAGAACGCGGTGCAGAAGTAACCCTTGTTACAGGCCCCAGCGCGCTTACACCGCCGCCGAATATTAAAGTTGTAAATGTAGAAACAACGCAGCAGATGATGGATGCGTGCCTTGCCGTTTACGACGGCTGCGACATTGTTATCAAGGCGGCGGCTGTTGCCGATTACCGCCCGCATGATGTGGCGGCGCAGAAAATTAAAAAGAAAACCGATGATGCTTTAACGGTTGTAATGGATAAGAACCCGGATATTTTAAAAACGCTGGGTGAACGCAAAAAAGGGCAGTTCCTTGTTGGTTTTGCAGCAGAAACTCAGAACCTTATTGATAATGCCAAAGAAAAAGTTACCAAGAAAAACCTTGATATGATTGTTGCCAACGATGTAACAATGCAGGGGGCAGGCTTTGGCAGCGAAACCAATATCGTAAAACTGATTTTCCCGGACGGCAGCATTAAAGAACTGCCGCAGATGAGCAAGTACGATGTTGCGGAAGAACTTTTGAACACCGTTCTGCGCTTAAGGAAATAATTGTTGCCTTTTTTACATAAATTGGATATAATATCATAGTAACTTAATATTACTCATCAAGAGCTGGTGGAGGGATTGGCCCAATGAAACCGCAGCAACCATTGCATTAATGCAAACGGTGCTAAGTCCTGCGAGTTAATCGAGAGATGAGAATGTCGGTACAATCAGCGGCGCTCTCACAGAGGGCGCTTTTTTATTTACATAAGGAGGAACAGAATGAGAAAATTATTTACTTCCGAATCTGTTACGGAAGGGCATCCTGATAAAATTGCCGATCAGATTTCTGATGCTGTGCTTGATGCTATTCTGGCAGAGGACCCGCATGGCCGTGTTGCCTGCGAAACTGTAGTTGCAACCGGGCAGATTCATGTTGTCGGCGAAATTTCTACGAGCTGCTATGTTGATATTCCTAAAATCGCGCGCGAAACCGTTATCAATATCGGTTATGACCGTGCTAAATATGGCTTTGACGGCAATACCTGCGGCGTTTTGATTTCCATTGACGAACAGTCGCCGGATATTGCGCTTGGCGTTGATAAATCTCTGGAAGCAAAAGAAGGCAAAGCCGATGAAAACGAAGTAGGCGCCGGTGACCAGGGCATGATGTTCGGTTACGCAACCAACGAAACACCTGAATATATGCCGCTGCCTGTTTCTTTGGCACATAAACTTTCCCGCCGCCTTGCAGAAGTGCGCAAAACCGGCGCTCTGCCTTACCTGCGCCCGGACGGAAAAACCCAGGTAACCGTTGAATATGACGACGGCAAACCTGTACGCATTGATACGATTGTTATTTCCACGCAGCATGCTCCGGAAATTGCTCTGGAACAAATCCGCCGCGATATTATGGAATTTGTTGTAAAACCGGTTGTACCGGCAGAAATGCTTGATGACCAAACCAAATATTACATCAACCCGACCGGCCGTTTCGTTATCGGCGGCCCGCAGGGCGACAGCGGCCTTACCGGACGTAAAATTATAGTTGATACTTACGGCGGCATGGCCCGTCACGGCGGCGGTGCTTTCTCCGGCAAAGACCCCACGAAAGTGGACCGCAGCGCAGCTTACGCAGCACGTTATGTAGCTAAAAACGTTGTTGCCGCAGGCCTTGCCGATAAATGTGAAATTCAGCTTGCTTATGCCATTGGCGTTGCACAGCCTGTTTCCGTTTTGGTAGATACTTTTGGCACCGGTAAAATTGACGACGACAAAATTGCCGAACTTATTAAAAAGAACTTTTCTCTCAGCCCGTCCGGCATTATTAAAACGCTGGATTTGCTGCGCCCGATTTACAAGCAGACTGCTGCTTACGGGCATTTTGGCCGTACCGATGTAGACCTGCCGTGGGAACATACCGATAAGGCAGAAACTTTAAGAAAACAGGCCGGACTGTAAAATTTAAAATTTTAAACTGCGTTGAACTGCACCCCAAAAGTTAGACTTTAGGAGGTGCAGTTTTTTATTAAAGTATTTGTCAGGATATGGTAAAATAAATAGGTAAAGTTTTAGTTGGAGTTTTGTATGAGATACGTTAACGTAGCAATAAATTTACCTGTTAAAAATTTGTTTAAGCAGTTTACCTACGCTTTGCCGCCGCAGTTTGGCTATATAGGCGCAGGCTGGCGTGTAATTGTGCCTTTTGCGCGGCAGACAACGGAAGGCTTTGTTGTTGGCGAAGCGGGCAGCGATTTGCCGGAGCCTGAAAAATATAAAGAGGTTCAGGCAGTTATAGGCACTGAGCCGTGGTTTGACGATGAAATGCTGGAAGCAGCCCGCTGGCTTGCAGAATATTATATGTGCCCGCTTGCAGAAGCAATGCGCCTTTTTATTCCCGGCAAAAGCAGTATAAAACGCCATGCTGTTTATGATGAAAACGGCAGGCTTTTATATTACGAATTGGAAAACCGCCTGAAAGAAAAAATGCAGTATTGTTATGCCATAACGGAAAGCGGCAGGGCGGCGCTGGCTGAAGGCAGCAACCGCGCTAAGGCGCAGATGGCGGCGCTGCAAATTTTGGCGCAGGCAGAGCGTGAGATAAGCGCAAAGGAGTTGGAAGCAGCAGGTGTAAGTGCTGCTGTTTTGCGTACCCTGCTGCAAAAGAGCTGGTGCAGCCGCAGTGAGCAGCGCGTTTTACGCAACAGTTATGCCGGTAATAACACTTTAAAACAAAGTTTTGATTTAACGGAAGAACAGGTACAGGCTGTTGACGCCGTAAGCAAAGCAATTACAGAAAAACGGCAGGAAACTTTTTTATTGCAGGGCGTAACCGGCAGCGGCAAAACGGAAGTTTACCTTAATTTAACGGCAAAAGCGCTTGCGGAAGGACGCCAGGTACTGGTACTTGTGCCGGAAATTGCCCTTACGGCGCAAATAGTAAAGCGTTTTCAAAGCTGGTTTAAAGGCTGCATTGCCGTTGTGCACAGTAAACTATCGGCAAGTGAAAGGGCAGACGTTTTTTATAAAATACGCAATAACGAAGCGCAGATTTTAATTGGTGTTCGTTCGGCTGTTTTTGCGCCTTTTACAAATTTAGGCCTTGTTATTATTGACGAAGAACATGACCAGAGCTACAAACAGGAAGAAAGGCCATGCTATCATGCTCGTGAAGTAGCACTGCACAGGGCAAAATATTTTAATATACCGGTAGTTTTAGGCAGCGCAACGCCGTCGATAGAGAGTTATTATGATGCCATAATGAAGCGGTTTAAGCATCTGCGTTTAACTGGCCGCCCAAACGGCCAGCCGCTGCCAAAGGTACAAGTTGTTGATATGCGCAAAGAATTGCAGGAAAGGAATTTTTCGGTGCTGTCACGCGCTTTGCAGCAGGAGCTTGTGCGTACTGCTGCGGCAGGAGAGCAGGCAATAGTTCTTTTAAACCGCCGCGGTTATTCAACCTTTGTTATGTGCCGTGACTGTGGTGAAACCATTATGTGCCCGCATTGCGCCGTGGCTTTGGTTTACCATGAAGAAGGAAAAGCCATGCGCTGCCATTACTGCGGCAACACCATGCCTGTGCCGGAAGAATGCCCCAAATGCCACAGCAGGCGCATAAAATTTTTCGGCACCGGCACGCAAAAAGCAGAAGCACAGATTGCGGCGCTGCCGGAAGTAAAAGTTTTGCGTATGGACCAGGATTCCACGCTGCGTAAATTTGCACATGAAGAAATTTTAAATGCTTTTTCAAGCGGCAGGTATAATGTGCTGATTGGTACGCAGATGGTTGCCAAAGGGCACGACATACCAAATGTTACGCTTGTCGGCGTGCTTTCGGCAGATTCCATGCTGAACATGCCGGATTTCCGTGCTTACGAAAGAGCGTTTTCGCTGCTTACACAGGCTGCGGGGCGCGCAGGGCGCGGCGATAAACCGGGGCATGTAATTTTGCAGGTGTACGATGCGGATAACCGGACTGTCCATCTTGCGGCGGCGCAGGATTACGATACCTTTGCAAAAGAAGAACTGCTGCGGCGTAAGGAACTTAACTATCCGCCTTATGCGGCGTTTTTGAAAATAACTGTATGGGATAAAAACGAAGAACGCGCTAACGGGACGGCTAAGGAAATAGCTGATTTTCTGGAGCGGCAGGCAAAAAATACCGATGCGGAAGTATTCGGCCCGTTTGCCGGTATTATTGGCAAAGTGCGCGATTTATACCGTGTTAACGTGCTGGTAAAAAGCACACAGATAAATATATTTAAAACAGCATTATGGCAGTCGCCGTACCGTGACATGAAAAATGTTTATTTTGACGTTGACCCGTTTAATGTGCTGTAAAATTGCCCGTATAACATTTTTTGTGATATAATAATTATTATGAGAGCGAATTTTAGGAGGATATTGTGAGTAAATTAAAAATACTTGTTGCCGGAGACCCTGTGCTGCGCCAGAAAGCACAGGAAGTTGAACGCATGGATAAAAAAACTCTGCGTCTTTTGGACGATATGGCAGAAACCATGTATGCCGCTAACGGCGTCGGGCTTGCGGCGCCGCAGATTGGCGTTTTAAAACGCATTGTTGTTATTGATGTCGGCGAAGGGCTGATTGAGCTTATCAACCCTGTTATTACTTACCGTGAAGGTTCTGCCGTTGGCCCGGAAGGCTGCCTTTCCGTACCTGATTACGAAGGCGAAGTAGAACGCGCGGAAATTGTGCATTGCGAATATTATGACCGTAAAGGGCGTAAAATGCTTATCAAGGCAGACGGGCTTCTGGCAGTTTGCATTCAGCACGAACTCGACCATTTGGACGGAGTGCTGTTTATTGACAAGGCCAAAGTGCTGATGCCGAAGGATTTTGACGGGGAGCAGTAATGATGCGTATAGTATTTATGGGAACCCCTGATTTTGCCGTTGCCAGTTTAAAGGCGCTGGCAGAGCAGGGCACAGATGAAATAGTTGGTGTATTTACACAGCCTGACAGGCCTAAAGGACGCGGGCAGAAGATGCTTATGACGCCGGTAAAAGAATATGCGCTTGAACGTGGTTATGAAGTTTACCAGCCTCAGCGCGTAAAAACGCCGGAAGTTATTGAACTTTTACGCGGCCTTGCGCCTGACTTAATTGTGGTAGCTGCCTTTGGCCAGTTTTTGCCGAAAGAAATTCTGGAAATGCCGAAGTACGGCTGCATAAACGTGCATGCTTCGCTTTTGCCTAAATACCGCGGGGCTGCACCGATACATTATGTAATTTTAAACGGCGAAACCAAAAGCGGCGTAACAATTATGCAGATGGATATCGGCATGGATACCGGCGATATGCTTGCAAAAGCGGAAGTTGAGATTACGCCGGAAATGACCATGGGCGAACTGCATGACAGTTTAAAGGAAATTGGCGGCAAACTGCTGCTTGAAACAGTTGAAAAAATAAAACGCGGCGAAATTACGCCAGTTAAGCAAAATGATGCTGAAGCAACTTACGCACATTTGCTTACGCGCGATATGGAAGCCATTGACTGGAACCTGCCTGCGGCGGAGATTCATAATAAAATACGTGCCTTTAACCCTGCTCCGGGTGCGTTTACTAATTTGCCCGGCGGCAAAAAACTTAAAATATGGCGTGCGGAAGTTGCCAGTGGCAGCGGCAGCAAAGCAGGGAAGTTACCGAAGTTTTAAAAAACGGCTTTAAAGTTGCCTGCGGCAGCGGCGTTCTTCTTGTTACCGAAGTACAGCCGGAATCGAAAAAACGTATGCCTGCTGCGGTGTTCTGCAATGGCCGCGGCATTAATAAAGGTGATATTTTAGGTTGAGGTAAGTAAAGCAATGGAAAGTGTTTTGAAACCGAAAAAACGCATATTTGTTTCGCTGACATTGGCCAGTGCTTTTTTGGGAGCGGTTTTTATTTACTTATGCTGGCGCGTGGCCTTGCCGGGGCTTGCACAAATCAGTTCCACACTGCCGGTGCTTTTTGGCAGCGTTGGCATTGTGGTTGCAATAGCACTTTTGGCAGCTGTCAGTGCTATTGTGCTTGCAATTTTAGGCTTTCCAATCATCAAAACATTTTATTTTTGGGCATGGAAGGCCGTTAATATGCTGTTTCCCTTTGCTGTTGGGCTGGGGCGCATTTTTAACATACCGCGCCAGAGAATAGAACAGTCTTTTATTGAAGTAAGCAATCATCTGGTACGCCAGCATAAAATAAAAGTGCCGGCATCAAGAATTATGATTTTAACGCCGCACTGCATTCAGCTTGATACCTGCGCCCATAAAATTACGCGCAATATCGAAAACTGCCGTCAGTGCGGACGCTGCTGTGTCGGCGGAATGCTTGGGCTGGCACATAAATACGGAATTCACATGGGCGTGGCAACAGGCGGCACTTTGGCAAGGCAGATGGTAAAAGAAATACGTCCGAAAGCAATAATTGCCGTTGCCTGCGAGCGCGATTTAACCAGCGGCATACAGGATGTTTTTCCGCTGCCGGTTATAGGCGTTTTAAACGAAAGGCCGTTTGGCCCATGTTTTAATACACGGGTTGATATTAAGAAAGTAGAAGCAGCTATTTTAGACTTTTTAGATACAGAGGAAGCAGATGACAGAAAAAAGACAGGCAAATAAAAAAATAAAAAAAGATACTGCAAGGCAGATTGCGCTTGAAGTAATTTGTGCCGTTATTGATGGCGGCGCTTATGCCAATATTGCCCTTAACAAAACCCTGCGCACTAAAAAAACGGACGACAGGGACCGCAGGTTCATTACGGAGCTGGTCTATGGTACCATAAAAGCAAAAGGTACTTTGGACTGGCTTTTGTCGCAGTTATCGGCAAGGCCTCTGGCAAAAATTGACAAGGTAATTTTAAATATTTTGCGCATGGGGCTTTATCAGATTTTTTATCTTGATAAAGTACCGGCTTCGGCTGCATGCAATGAAAGTACGGAACTTGCTAAGGCCGCAAGCCATGCCGGTGCGGCAAAATTTGTAAATGGCATTCTGCGTTCTGCCGTACGCGGCAGGGAAGCGGGAACTTTGCTGTTTCCTGATAAATCTGCCGATGCAGCTTTAAACCTTGCCTTAACAAAACTGCATCCGCTGTGGCTTGTTAAGCACTGGTTAAAGCAGTTTGGCGAAGAAGAAACAGAAAAATTGCTGGATTACAATAATTTGCCGCCTGTTTTAAGCCTGCGTACCAATACGCTTAAAACAACACGCAGCAATCTTTTGGAAGTTTTGCAGGCAGCAGGTTTTGAAGCTGTTCCTTCCAAATGGTGCGAGGAAGGCATAATCTGCACCAAAACCGCAGGGCTTAATGCTTTAATGGAAAAAGCGCCGGATGCTTTTTATATGCAGGATGAAAGTTCCATGCTTGTTGCGCATGCAGTATGCCCGCAGCCGGGGATGACTGTGCTTGATTTGTGCGCTGCGCCGGGGGGTAAAACAACTCACCTTGCTCAGCTTATGCAAAATAAGGGCAGAATTTATGCCTGCGACATTCATCCGCATAAAATGGAGTTAATTAAAGAAAATGCCGTAAGGCTTGGCATAGACATTATTGAACCAGTGCTGATGGATGCTTCTGTATTTAAACCGGAATGGGCAGACAGTGCGGATTGTGTTCTGGTGGATGCGCCTTGCAGCGGTTTTGGCGTATTAAGGCGCAGGGCAGAAGCACGCTGGCGTAAAAATAAAAAAGATTTGAAAGTATTTCCGCCGCTGCAAAAAGCAATTCTGCAAAATGCAGCACGTTATGTAAAACCGGGCGGAAGGCTTATTTACAGTACCTGTACTTTGGAGCAGGCAGAAAATAACCTGCTTGTCAGTGAGTTTTTAAATGCCAATACGGAATTTGAATATGCCGGGTTCAGGCATCCGCTGACCGGCGAAGCAATTAATGAGCTGCAGCTTCTGCCGCAGCGTGATAATGTTGACGGCTTTTATATCTGCGTAATGCGCCGCAAGGAGCTGTGATTATGAAAAAAGAAATTTTTGGCTTAACGCCGGAAGAATTGCAGCAGGAGTTTGTGGCAGCAGGTTTGAAAAAATTCCGGGCTTCGCAGGTTTACCAGTGGCTTTATAAAAAATGTGTTTTTAAATTTGAGGAGATGCACAATCTCTCCAAGGCAGATATTGCCGTTTTAAATGAAAAATTTACGGTTATGCCTGCCAGTATAAATATTTTAACGCGCTGGAAGTCGTTGGACGGGCTTACGGAAAAGCTGCTGCTTGAATTGCAGGACGGCAATTCCGTGGAAACTGTTTTAATGCACCACGATTACGGTTACAGCGTTTGCGTGTCAAGCCAGGTTGGGTGCGCTATGGCCTGTGCTTTCTGCGCCAGCGGTTTAAACGGCTGCGTGCGTAATTTAACAAGTGCGGAAATTATCATGCAGGTTTATTTGTTTAACGCCATGATAGCTCCGCAGCAGGTAAGCCGCGTTGTAGTTATGGGCAGCGGCGAGCCGATGCTTAACTATGATGAGGTTACGGGTGCTTTAAAATTCCTGCACCGTGAGGATGCGGCTTTTATGAGTTACCGTAATATGACGGTTTCTACCTGCGGAATTATACCAGGCATTGAACGGCTGGCAGAAGAAAATATACCTATTAATCTTGCCGTTTCGCTGCATGCCGTAAAAGATGATGTGCGCACTCAGCTGATGCCTGTTAATAAAGGCTTTCCGTTTCCTTCCGTCATTGCCGCCGCAGAAAAATACGCGCGCGCAAGCGGCAGGCAGGTAACTTATGAATATATTTTAATAAAAGATAAAAATGACAGCCCGGAGGATGCGCAGCTCTTAAGTAATTATTTAAAATTTAAGCACGCATCGGTAAATTTAATTCCGGCTAATCCGGTACCGGAAAAAGGTTTTGAACGCCCTCCGGCAAAACGTATTGAAGGATTTTTAAGAATTTTACAGAAAAATAAAATTAATGCCACCATCCGCAAAGAGATGGGCAAAGATATTAATGCAGCCTGCGGACAGCTGCGGGCGAAGTTTAACTATAACAAGTGATTTATTCAGGGGGCGCTGTATGATAGCGGTCAGTAAAACAAATACCGGCCTTGTGCGTACTGCTAATGAGGATGCCTTATTAACGGACGGACCGGAACTGTTTGCCATCGCTGATGGCATGGGCGGTTATGCCGGCGGTGAAATTGCCAGTGTGGAAACAATTAAAGTTTTAAAAGAAGAAAAAAAGAATTTTGCCGGGCTTACCGGAGAAGCTCTGTGTACGGCTTTAAAAGAAGCTGCTTCCAAAGCTAACAGCCATCTGCGCAGCCTGGTATGCAAAATGCCTGATTACGAAGGCATGGGCACAACTCTGGTTGCCGTGTATCTGGCAGAAGATAAAAAAGCCTATGCTTTAAATATTGGCGACAGCCGCCTGTATTTATGGCGCAATGGCCTGCTTAAGCAGATAACTCAGGACCATTCTTATGTGGCTGAACTTTTAAGCAAGGGCGATATAACGACTGATGAAGCACGCCGCCACCCGCAGCGCAATGTAATTTTAAGGGCAGTCGGTGCGGATGAAGGGCTTGATTCAGACGTTTTCAGCTTTGAAACAGAGCCGGGCGACAGGCTGCTTTTGTGCAGTGACGGCCTTTCGGACATGGCTGCCGATGATGAAATTGCCGCCGTTTTGAAGGAAGAAAATACGGAAAAAGCGGCGGATGCTTTAATTGAACTTGCGCTTAATAATGGCGGGCGCGATAATGTTTCGGTGATTTTGATAGACTTTTGTGCGGAGGAGATATAAATGAACAACGGAACAATTTTAAAACAACGTTATAAAATCCTGCGTCACATTGGTTCAGGCGGAATGGCCGAAGTTTATCTGGCTGAAGATTTGCTGCTTAACAGGCAGGTAGCAATAAAAATACTGCGCGACCAGTTCAATGACGATAAAACGCTTCTTAACCAGTTTAAGCATGAGGCACAGTCTGCTGCACGGCTTTCCAGCCCTTCTATCATAAATATTTTTGATGTTTGCGAAGAAGAAGGCAAGTCTTTTATCGTTATGGAATATGTGGAAGGCAAAACCTTAAAAGACCTGCTGGAAGAAAAGGGAAGGCTTTCGCCTTATAAGGCTGTTTGCATTGCCGAAGATATTGCAGCGGGGTTAAGCCATGCGCACAGACGCAATATTATTCACTGCGATATTAAGCCGCACAATATTTTAATAACGGAAAATATGCACCCCAAAATTGCTGATTTTGGCATTGCCAGAATGATAAGCAATATGACGATGGTGTATACCAATTCGGTAATTGGCTCGGTGCATTATTTATCTCCGGAGCAGGCAAGCGGAAAGCCTGTAACTGCCCAGAGCGATATTTATTCTTTGGGTATTGTGCTTTATGAAATGCTTACGGGGCATGTGCCGTTTGACGGCAATACGGCAGTTGCCGTTGCCATGATGCATGTTGAAAAAACGCCGCCGCCGCTCAGCACTTACGTTGACGGGCTGCCGGTATGTTTGCAGCATGTAATAGATAAAGCGCTTGCCAAAGATTTAACCAAGCGTTATGCCAGCGCGGAAGAAATGCGCCAGGATTTAAATTCCATCAAAAATAAAATGGAGAAAAACGGCGAAGCAGAGGATTACACCGAAGCAGACAGCTTTGTTGACGAAGTTAAAGAAAAATCTGCATTGGTGACAGATGAAACTGAAGTTCCGGAAGAAACCATTGTAATGACGGTTCCTGCTGCTCCTGCAAAACCGAAAGCTAAAAAAAGCTGGCTGCAAAAAATGAAAGAAACCCAGCTTACACGGCACCAGCAAATTATGCTTGCGGCTGTGGTAGTGGTTTTATCGGCAGTATTTCTGCTTATAGGCAACGTGTTTAGCCGTGAAACTGTAAAAGTGCCGGATGTAACCGGCAAAACCGTTGTTGAAGCGCAGCAGATACTGGAAAATGCAGGGTTCAGCATAACACTGAAGGAAGCCTACGACGATAAAGTAACACCGGGGCTTGTGCTTGAGCAGGACCCTGCCGGGAATGAAATGCGCAAGGAAGGCAGCGCCGTTTATTTAACTGTAAGCAAGGGTATTGAAATGGTGGAAGTGCCAAACCTTGCAGGTAAAAAATCTTGCCGACGCACGCAAGATGATAGAACGCAAAGAACTTGCGCTTGGCAAAGTAGAAACCGTTTTCCGCGAAGACGGCAGCGGGCTTGTTATTGAACAAACCCCTAAAGCTAACGAAAAAATACGCCATGGCGAAAAAGTAAATCTTGTAATTTCCGAAAAACCGAAAGAAGTTACCATTCCTTCCGTAGTTGGCAAAGCATCAGGCGAAGCCATGACTGCGCTTGAAAAACTCGGTTTTAAAAACATTACCGCACAAAGCGTGGGCAGCAAAAAGTTGCCGGTACTGTTTTGAGCATTACGCCTAAAGAAGGCAGCAAAGTTTTGAACAGCACTGATGTTGTGCTTCGTGTTTCTGACGGTGTCGGTACGGCATCTCAGAATAAATACGCCGAATTTGTAGTGCCTGACGGAGCGAAAAACAAAAAGTAAAAATTGTTGTGGTTGACGATGACGGCGAAAAAGTAGTTTACGAAGGCACCAAACGTGAAGGCGTGCGCATACGCCAGAAAGTTGAAGTAAGCGGCAGCGCCGTGGCCAGATTCTACTGTGACAATAAACTTATAGAGGAGAAACAGCTTTGACAGCAGGCCGCATTATAAAAAATTTTAACGGGTATTATTATGTTGAAACGCCTGATAAAGAACTTGTTACCTGCAAAATAAAGGGTAAAATGAAACAGGTGCGTTTTTCCGCCGTTACGGGAGATATGGTTGAGTTTGAGAAAAATCCTGACGGCGAAAGCATGATTAAAACTATTTTGCCGCGCCGCAATTTCATGGAACGGCCGGCAATGGCTAACCTTGACTGCATTGTAATAGCTTTTGCCTGCGCAGACCCGGATTTCAGCTGTCTGCTGGCAGATAAAATGCTGGCGTTTGCCGAACGTGCCGGTATTGAAGCCGTTTTATGCCTTAATAAAACAGACCTTGTAAGTGAAGCGCAGCTTGAAGAAATTGCCGGAGTTTACCGTAAGGCAGGCTATACTGTTTTTACTGTGTCAACTTTTAACGGAACAGGGCTTGAAGCGCTGAAAGAATATTTAAACGGCAAAATCAGCGCATTTGCCGGACCGTCCGGTGTCGGCAAATCATCCATGCTTAATGCCCTGCAGCCCGGCATAGCATTGCAGACAGGCAAGGTAAGTGAAAAAATCGGGCGCGGGCGGCATACAACACGTTATGCCCAGCTTCTGCCTTTTAACGGCGGCTACCTTGCCGATACACCCGGTTTTGGCAATTTGCTTGCGGAAAATATCGAAGCGCGCGAGCTTTATAAGTATTTCCGTGAATTTAAGAATTTTGAGCACGGCTGCAAATTTGTTCCGTGCACGCATACGCATGAACCGGTCTGCGGCGTAAAAAATGCGGTGGAAGAAGGCAAAATTGCCGCAAGCCGTTATGAATCTTATCTTGCAATTTTAGACGAAATAAAATTACTGAAAGAAAAGAGTGGAAAAAGATGATTAAAATAGCACCATCTATCTTATCTGCTGATTTTGCCTTTTTGGCGGACGAAATTAAAAAAATCGAAAAAGCCGGTGCAGATTGGGTTCATATCGACGTTATGGACGGCAACTTTGTGCCTAACCTTACTTTTGGCGCTCCCGTTGTAACTAAAATACGTAAAGTAACGGATATGTTTTTTGACTGCCACTTAATGGTAGAACACCCTGAAACATATATTGATGATTTTTCCAAAGCAGGTGCGGATATGATTGTTGTTCATGCAGAAGCAACCAAGCATTTGCACCGCTGCCTGCAATATATTAAAAGCAAGGGCGTAAAGGCCGGTGTGGCACTTAACCCTGCAACGCCGCTTTGCATGGTGCAGGAGGTTTTGTGCGATGCCGATATGGTGCTTTTAATGACAGTAAACCCCGGCTTTGGCGGGCAGAAATTTATAGAAAGCGTTGTGCCAAAAATTGCGGCGCTGCGTAAAATGATTGACGAAAAAGGCCTGGCCTGCGATATACAGGTTGACGGCGGCATTAATGCCGAAACCAGCAAAATTGTACGCGAAGCCGGTGCCAATATTCTGGTTGCAGGCAGCTACGTTTACGGTGCAGAAAATACTGCCGCAGCAATTGCAAGCTTGAAAGCATAAAATGTTTTAAATTCAGATATATTCAGATTAAAGGAGGAATAAAGAATGCTCGAAGCAGGAATGAAAGCGCCTGATTTTACTTTGGAAGATAAAGACGGCAATTTGGTATCGCTGCACGACTTTGCAGGCAAAAAGTAGTTGTATATTTTTACCCGAAGGATTCTACGCCGGGCTGTACTCGCCAGGCCTGCGCTTTCCGCAACAATTACGGCGAATATAAAAATCTTGGTGTGGAAGTTATCGGTATCAGCAAAGACAGCGTAAAATCGCACAGTAATTTTGCAGCCAAACAGGAACTGCCTTTTATTTTGTTAAGCGACCCGGAACGTAAAGCCATTGAGGCTTTCGGCGTATGGCAGGAAAAGAAAAAATGTACGGAAAAGTAAGCATGGGCGTTGTACGCAGCACTTTTTTGTAATTGATGAAAATGGTGTTGTTGAAAAAGTTTATCCGAAAGCAAAGCCCGATACCAATGCCGAAGAAATTCTGGCATATTTAAAAGGCTGATTTGTTAATTTTAATGTTTAAAATGATACAAATAACTTGTCTTTAAAGGCATATAATGGTATAATATATTAAGAAAAATTATGACTTCTTTTGAGAGAGTGGGTATTTTACCCGCTCTTTCCTCTTATTTGGGTTAAGAAAAAGCGGAGGTGAATTATGCAGAGTGCAGAGATTGAAAAACTGGTAAGCGGCATGGCCGAAGAAATTTTGCAGGGAACAGATATTTCGCTGGTTGATGTTGAATATGTGCGTGAAAAAGATTGGTATCTGCGTATTTATATTGATAAACCGGGCGGCATTGAGATTGATGACTGCCAGATGGTAAGTGAAAAGCTGACGGAAATTTTGGACGCGCGTGACCCTATCAGGGATAAATATTATCTGGAAGTTTCTTCACCGGGTATTGACCGTCCGCTTAAAAAGACAAGGATTTTGAAAGTTTCTACGGCAAAAAAGTGGATATTAAATTTTTTGCGCCCTGGGAAAAGAACAAAGAAATAGTTGCAGTTCTGACAGTGCATGATGAAAATACCATCAGTGCTAAACCTGTTCTTAAAGGACGCGAAAGCAAGAATCCGGTTGTATTTGAAAGAAAAACGATTGCCATGATCAGGCCGCACATAGATTTTTAAGGTTTAGGGGAGTAAGAAAAGTGAACGCAGATTTTATTATGGCTGTGCAGGAATTAGGCAAGGAAAAAGGTATTGAGCCTTCTATTTTGTTTGAAGCTGTTGAAGAAGCATTGGTAACTGCTTATAAAAAGAATTTTGGCAGCAATCAGAATGTACGTGTTGATTTAAACAGAACCAGCGGCGAGCTGCATGTATATGCACAAAAACATGTTGTTGAAACCGCTGAAGACAGTGCTAATGAAATTACTCTGGAAGATGCACGTAAAATTGACCCGCGCTATGAGCTTGACGATATTGTGGAAATCGAAGTAACGCCGAAAAACTTTGGCCGCATTGCCGCACAGAATGCAAAACAGGTTGTTGTTCAGCGTATCCGCGAAGCAGAGCGCGGCATGGTATTTGAAAAATATTATAACCGCGAAAACGACATTGTTACCGGTGTTATTCAGCGTATGGAAAACAGAAATGTTTACATTGATTTGGGCAAAGCAGAGGCTGTTTTAACGGTTGGCGAGCAGATTCCCGGTGAAATTTACGAATACCATGACAGAATGAAAACCTATATTTTAGAGGTACGCAAAACAAGCAAGGGCCCGCAGATTATGGTTTCCAGAACTCATCCCGGCCTTTTGAAACGTTTGTTTGAACTGGAAGTACCGGAAATTCATGACGGTTTGGTGGAAATTAAATCTGTTGCACGTGAACCGGGCATGCGTTCCAAAATTGCAGTTTACACCAAAGATGAAAACATCGACCCGGTAGGCGCCTGCGTAGGCCAGAAGGGCATGCGCGTACAGGCTATCGTAAACGAGCTGCGCGGCGAAAAGATTGATATTGTAAAATACAGCGATGACCCCGCTCAGTATGTTGCCAACGCATTATCTCCTGCCAAGGTTGTAAGTACGGAAATTCTGGAAAGTGAAAAAATCTGCCGTGTAGTTGTGCCCGATTACCAGCTTTCTCTTGCCATTGGCAAAGAAGGGCAGAATGCACGCCTGGCAGCAAAACTTACCGGCTGGAAAATTGATATAAAGAGCGAAACCCAGAGCAAGGAAGAGCCTTTTGAAAGCGCCGGGGGTGAAGCTGATGAAGCAGCAGAAGATTAAAAAAGTGCCGCAGCGCAAATGTGTCGGCTGTGGTGAAATGAAGGACAAAAATCACTGCTGCGCATTGTACGTTCTCCGGAAGGTGAAATATCGCTTGATTTAACAGGCAAAAAATCCGGGCGCGGAGCTTATGTCTGCCGCAGCCGGGAATGCATAAAAAAAGCCGTTAAGGAAAAACGCCTGGAACGTGCTTTGGAAAAACCCGTAACGGAAGAAGTTTATGCAAAACTGCTGGAGGATTTGCCCGATGGACAATAGACAGGTAGCTTTTGCATTGGGGCTGGCGCAAAAGGCAGGTAAAGTTGCAGCGGGGGATTTTGCGGTACGCAGCGCTTTAAACGGCGGCAAGGCAAAACTGATGCTGATTGCTTCTGATGCGGCGGAAACATCCCGCAGGGAACTGGAATACCTTGCAAAGTCGGCCGGTGTTAATATTATTACAGGGCCTTCGCGTGCGGAAATAGGTTCGGCTATAGGTAAATCCCCGCGTACGGCCGTTGTAATTACGGATAATAATTTTGCAGCAATGATACAGAAAAAGTGCCACGATTAAGTTTGGAGGTGGATGAATGGGTAAGCATAGAATATATGAAATAGCTAAAGAATTGGGAAAAAAAAGCAACCAGGAAGTAATTGATGTACTGGCAAAAAATAACATTCAGGTTAAAAGTTTAAGTACGGTGGATGACGCTGCCAAAGAAATGGTAGTGCGCGCCTTTGCCAAAAAAGCCGGTTCAGCCGGAGAAAAAGCCTGCGCCTCAGCAGCAAAAAAAAGCACAGAACAATGCTCCGAAGGCAGTGCCGGCAAAAAATGATGTTAATAAAGCCAGTGCCCAGAAACAGGTTAAAGTACAGGTTCAGAATCAGCCTAAACCGGTTGAAAAGAATAAACCCCAGCAGGATAACAGGCCGAAGAACGCCGGTAATAAACCTGCTCCTGCGCATAACGAACAGCGCAATCAAAATCAGGTTAAAAACAATAATAACCAGAATAACCAAAACCATAAAAAGAACAATCAGCCGATGCAGCAGCATGGCAAGGGTAATTTGCAGCAGGGCCAGCAGGGCAAAAACAATAAGCAGAACCGTCCTCAGCGCCCGCAGGGAGGTATTTTTATCGGACCGAAAGGACAGCAGTCCGGGCAGGGTTCCCAGCAGAACCGTAATGCCGCAGGACAGCAGCAAAGCCGTTTTGAAAACCAGAACCGCGGCAGCCAGCAGGGCGGCAAACAGCAGTTTAACAAAAAACGCAATGAAAAACCGCAGATTAAAGGCCAGTATGCAAGCCGTGACAGCCGCAATATGCACAGCCGCGACCATATGATGAAAAAACGCCCGGGCAGCAGCAAACCGCAGCAGCCTGCTGTACAGGCACCGGTTGTAAGGCCGTCCCGCGTTGAAGTTGGCGAAAGCATTAACGTTAAAGACTTTGCAAATCTCATTAAACGCGAAGTTAATGAAGTTATCAAAGCCTTGTTTATGCTTGGCGTAATGGTAACCATTAATCAGGATATTGATTTTGAAACAGCAGAGCTTGTAGGCGCCGAATTTGATGTTGAAGTAGTGCCGCTGCCGCCGGAAGAAGACCCGACCGAAATTCCGGAGGTTGAAGATGACCCGGCGAAACGTGTTCCGCGTCCGCCTGTAATTACTGTTATGGGCCATGTTGACCACGGTAAAACCTCATTGCTTGACGCTATCCGCAAATCCAATGTAACAAGCCGCGAAGCCGGCGGTATTACCCAGCACATTGGTGCTTATCAGGTTAACTATCAGGGCAAAAAGATTGTATTCCTTGATACCCCGGGCCACGAGGCATTTACGGCAATGCGTGCCCGCGGCGCGCAGGTAACCGACGTTGCGATTTTGGTTGTAGCTGCCGATGACGGTGTTATGCCGCAGACTATCGAAGCTATTAACCATGCCAAAGCAGCCAAGGTTCCTATTATTGTAGCCATTAATAAAATGGACCGCCCGGGAGCTAACCCCGACCATGTTAAACAGCAGCTTGCAGAACATGAACTCATTCCGGAAGACTGGGGCGGCGATACCATTATGGTTCCGGTTTCCGCACATCAGAAAACCGGTATTCCGGAACTTCTGGAAATGATTCTTCTCGTTGCGGAAATGCAGGAATTAAAAGCAAACCCGAACCTTCCTGCACACGGTACCATTATCGAAGCGCAGCTTGATAAAGGACGCGGCCCTGTGGCAACCGTTTTGGTTCAGCGCGGTACTTTAAGCATCGGCGATACGATTATTGCAGGCACTGCTTACGGCAAAGTACGTGCCATGATTAACGACCGCGGCGAAAAAGTTAAAAAAGCGCTGCCTTCAACACCGGTTGAAGTTCTTGGCCTGAACGAAGTGCCTATGGCTGGCGATATTTTGGACAGCACTGACGAAAAAACAGCCAGAAGCGTTGCTGAAAAACGCCTTGCAAAACGCCGCAGCGAAGAAATGCAGCAAAACGCCAGAGTATCACTGGATGATATTTTCCAGCGTATTCAGGAAGGCGAGCTGAAGGAACTGAATATTGTTGTTAAAGCTGACGTTCAGGGCACGATTGAAGCACTTAAATCGTCGCTTTCCAATATTAAAAATGACGAAGTAAAAGTAGTAGTAGTTCATTCCGGCGTTGGTTCCATTACCGAATCCGACGTAATGCTGGCATCTGCTGCCAATGCGCTTATCATTGGCTTTAATGTCCGCCCGGATGCGAATGCCCGCAAGGCTGCCGAAACCGAAAAGGTTGACGTACGTACTTACAGGGTAATTTATGATGCGATTAACGACGTTGAAGCAGCTATTAAAGGCATGCTCGCGCCGAAATTTAAAGAAGTTATTCAGGGGCGCGTGGAAGTACGCCAGCTGATTACAATTTCCAAACTGCTTATTGCAGGCTGCTATGTACTGGAAGGCAAAGTTACCAATTCTTCCAAAGTACGCGTAGTACGCGATGGTATTGTAGTTCATGAAGGCGAAATTGACTCCCTGCGCAGATTTAAAGATGACGTTAAAGAAGTTGTGGCAGGCTTTGAATGTGGCATAACACTTGATAAATTCCGCGATATTAAAGAAGGGGATATTTTTGAAGTTTATTCCATGGAAGAAGTTGCCGTTGACTAATAGGTACTTGTTATGGCAAGATTAAGAGTTGAAAAATTACAGGAAGCAATTAAGCAGGAACTTAGCAAAATTTTGCTGCAGGATATTAAAGACCCGCGCATTAAATTTGTTACCGTAACCGGCGTTGAACTGACCGACGATATAAGCCTGGCCAAAGTTTATGTAAGCCTGTACGGAACGGAAAAAGACCAGGAAGAAGCATGGCAGGGGCTTAATAAAGCCGTGGGCTACATGCGTACGGAAATTGCCAAAAGAATCAGGCTGCGTTTTGCACCGGCACTGATTTTTGCCAAGGATACTTCCATGGAATACAGCGCGCATATTGAAGAACTGCCGAGAAAAATTAAACAAGAGGAAACCCCGCATGAGTAAAAATTGTACGCTTGAAGAAATTGCCGGGCTGCTTTTAAAAAACGGAAGTTTTGTATTGTGCCCGCATGTGAGCCCTGACGGTGATGCTTTGGGCTCAACGCTGGCGCTGAAAATGGTACTGGAAAAAGCCGGCAAGCAAGTTACAGTTATGGTAGATGATGATGTGCCCAAGGCATTTGGCTTTTTGCCGCAGCTTGACAGTTTTGTAAAACCGGATGTAAATAATCCTGTTGCTGCCGACCTTTTGGTTGTGCTTGACGCAAGTTCGCTGGACAGAATCGGCAAGGTTGCACAGGCTGTTAAGTATAGTGCCATGGTTAATATTGACCACCATATTTCCAACACGCAGTATGCTGATTATTTATACCTTAATACGGAAGCCGCAGCTACCGGCGAAATTTTGTGCGCACTGGTGGAAAAGCTGGATGTTACGCCGGATAAAGATTTGGCAACCTGCCTTTATACGGCTATTTATACGGACTGCGGTTCTTTCCGCTTTGCCAATACAACACCGGCAACCATGCGTGCGGCAGCAAAACTGCTGGAATATGGCGCGCGCCCAAACGAAATTTCGGACGCGCTCGGAACGCATACCAGAGCCAACATAGAAATGCTTGGCAAGGTACTGCAAACCTTAAGCTTTTATAATGACGGTGCTGTAAGCACTATTGAAATTAACAGCGATTTATACGATAAAGAAGTTAACACCGACAATTTTATTTCGTTTGCACGTTATATTGAAGGTGTTGATGTAGCAGTATTGTTTAAAGCTGTGGAACCGTCTGTTACGCGTGTAAGCATGCGTTCACAAAAAACTGACGTGGCTGAAATAGCGCTGTCCTTTGGCGGCGGCGGCCATATCAGGGCTGCCGGATGCACGGTGGAACTGCCTTTGGCAGAAGCCAGGCAAAAAGTGCTTGAAGCTATCGGTAAAGCCTTATGACGGACGGAATTATTAATGTATTAAAGCCCTGCGGCATGACAAGCCATGATGTTATCGGCTTTTTGCGCAGGGTGCTGAACACTAAAAAAATCGGGCATTCCGGCACACTGGACCCTGATGCTGCCGGGGTGCTGCCTGTTTTTGCAGGTTCGGCTACGCGCCTTTTGGAATACGCTGCGGAGGACTGCAAAAGTTACCGCGCCGAAATTACCTTCGGTGTAAAAACCGATACCGGGGACGACAGCGGAACGGTTACGGAACGCAGCAGCTTGCCTGCATGCAGCAAAGAGGATTTTGCGGCGCTGCTGGCAGAATTTACAGGCAGGCAAAAACAACTGCCGCCAATGTATTCCGCCTTAAAACTGAACGGACAGCCTCTTTACAAGCTGGCACGCAAGGGCATCAGCGTTGAAAGGCAGGAGCGCGAAATTTTTATTTACCGCTTGCAGCTGCTTGCTTTCAATCAGCATAAAGCGTTGCTTGATGTTGAATGTTCCAAAGGTACATATATAAGAACACTTTTGGAAGATATATGTGCAAGGCTTGGCGTTTGCGGCACGATGAGTTTTTTGCTGCGGACTTCGGCAGGCGGATTTAAAATAGAAAATGCCGTTACTTTGCAGGAATTGGAAAACAGCGGTGAAAAATATTTGCTGCCTGAAGAAACCTCTGTTATGCATTTGCCGGAGCTTGTTTTAACGGACAGGCAGGCCTGGCGCATTACGCAGGGCGTAGCAACCAGCATGGCAGAAGCTGCTGACGGCCTTTACAGGCTGAAAGGGCGCAGCGGAGAGTTTTTCGGTATTGGCAAAGCCTCCGGCGGAATAGTGAAAGGCGTAAAAATACTGCATCACGCAGAAAAACCACAGGAACTTATTTGAGGTTGTTCATGGAAATAATTACATCTCTGGATGCTGAATTAAAAAATAAATATCCTGCAACAGTTATTGCACTCGGCACCTTCGACGGCCTGCATCTTGGGCATACTGATGTAATAAATACGGCCAAGAATTACGCAGAACGTAGCGGGCTTAAGCTGGCAGTTTTTACCTTCAGCAACCATCCGCTGGCATTAATCCGTCCCGATTTGGTTCCGGTAAGAATTATTTCTGCGGAAGAAAAAATAAAACTTCTTGAAAGTTTTGGCGTGGATTATTTAATTAATATACCGTTTACGGAAGGTTTTGCAGCCTTGTCGCCAGATGAATTCTTGGATAGGCTGGCGTGCTTTAATTACCGCTGTTTGGTAGTTGGCGAGAATTTTACTTACGGATTTTTGGGCAGCGGCAAAACAGAAACGCTGGAACGCAGCGGCAGAAAAAACGGCTTTGATGTTATAGTGAGACCGCTTGTAAAAATGAACGGAAACATTGTCAGCAGCACCGGCATCCGTAATCTTATACAGGCAGGGCATATAGAATATGCCAACCGTATGCTAGGGCGTGCTTATGCCATTACCGGCAAAATTGTGCATGGCGAGCAACGCGGACGCAAACTTGGTTTCCCGACTGCCAATATTGAACTTCTGCACGGCGAAATGGCTGTGCCTGCGCCGGGAGTATATGCTGTAACGGCTTCTATCGAAGGCAGCATTTACGAAGGCATGGGCAATATAGGCAACAATCCGACTTTTAACGACGTTGAACACGCAAGGCTGGAAGTTAATTTATTTAACTGCAGCGGAGATTTATACGGAAAAACAATGTCGGTGCAGTTTCATAAATATATCCGTGCCGAAAAGAAGTTCAGCGGAGTGGAAGAACTTTGCCGGCAGATTGAAAAAGACAAAAAAGCAATAAAAACTTACTTTTTAAATAAAAAACAGTTGCCTGATACATAAAACTGTGATATACTTTTATAGTATTATTTTTGAACCATTGCTTGGAGATACGCTGCTCCGGCGGTTTCTATGCACTGGCGATTACAGAAAAATGGAGGAATTACAATGTTAACACCTGAAAGAAAACAAGAAATTATTCTTGCAAATGCAAGACATGAAGGCGATACCGGCTCTCCGGAAGTACAAATCGCAGTATTGACTGAACGCATTAAATATCTTACCGAACATCTGAAAGAACACAAAAAAGACCATCATTCCCGCCGTGGCCTGCTCAAAATGGTAGGTCAGCGCCGTGGTTTATTAAATTATCTTATGGCTAAGGATATCGAGCGTTATCGTGCAATCCTTGCAAAGCTCGGCCTGCGTAAATAATTGGCAAATAAAGGCCTGCTTCATTGCGAAGCAGGCTTTTTTACCAGATACAGAAGATTTTATTGTAACGCAAGTTTTGTTATGATAAAATAAAAGGGTAATTTAGTTATAGGAGGAAGCCAAGTTGATTACAGCGTTAAGTGTATTGGACGTTATTGTCAGCATAGCATTAATTGGCTCTGTGCTTATGCAGTCCGGCAAGGGTTCCGGCCTGTCTGACGCTTTTGGCGGCGGTGGCGGTTATTTTGGTAAAGGCAATGATATGGATACAATGATGGCTAAAGCTACCATCGTTTTGGGCATTTTGTTTGCCGTTATTACACTTGTAATTGCCAAATTAAGCATGTAATTTTATTTTTATAAAATAATAAGCAAAGCTTTTGTAAAATCCTGCATCCTTTCAGATGTAGGATTTTTTTTATATGCTATAATAGATATGTATATATCAGGAGGTTTAAACGTGGCTAAACTTGGCGCAAAACCGTTCTTTTTTAAGGGCGGCAGCGAAGGCGTGCTTTTAATACATGGTTATACCGGCGCACCGGGAGAAATGCGCCTGCTGGGCGAATTTTTGCACAGCAGGGGTTATACTGTGCTTGGCGTTTTGCTGCCCGGGCATTGTGAACCGGCATCCGTTCTGGCAAAAAAGACTTTTGCCGACTGGTATGACGAAGTTAAGCGCGGGTTTATGCGTTTAAAAACCATTTGCAGCAAAGTTTATATCGCCGGGCTTTCCATGGGCGGGCTGTTAACTTTAAAAGCCGCGGCAGAACTTGCTCCTGATAAAATTGTGGTCATGGCTGCGCCCATATATGTTTTTGACAAGAGACAGATTTTGCTTCCGTTTTTGCATTTCTTAATCCGTTATGTAAAAAAACATCAGCGCGAATTTGATGTTCCGGAAGAATATTGCGTACACAGCGAAGTTATGCCGACAAAGCCGCTTTTAAGCATGTTTAAATTTATTAAAAAATGTAAAACCGGCTTTTTAAAGAACATTACCGTTCCGTGCCTTGTTATGCAGAGTAAAATTGAACATACCGTGCGCTGGCAGAGTGCGCAGTTTATTTATGATAATATCGCATCAGAAAAGAAAAAATTAATATGGTTTGAGCATTGCGGCCATATTTTAACTTTAGATAAAGAAAGGGAAGCAGTATTTAATGAAGTACTTGCTTTTTTAAAGGAAAGATAAATGTTTGAAGACAAGGAATATCAATGTGTTTTGCCTGTGGCAAAAAGAACCCTATCGGTTTGAAAATGACTTTTAAAATGGATGAAAAAGAATGTGTGTCTTATTTTACCCCGAAGGAAGAACATCAAAGCTATAACGGCATGATGCACGGGGGGTTAATAAGCGTTTTGCTTGATGAAATTATGGGGCACTATTTATTTTGTATGGAAGGTAAACCTGCTTACACGGCAAAAATGGAGCTGCGTTACCGCCAGCCTTTAAAAATAGGCGAGGAGGTTAAATGCGTGGGAACGCGCGTTAAGCAGAAAGGCCGTTTGGTTGAAATGCATGGCGAAATTATAACAAAAAAAGGTGTTGTGGCGGCAGAAGCTACTGCCAAGATGATGCTGGAGGATTAAAATGAAAAAAGGAAAAGAACAAATTTTGGAGTTTATGAGGCGCAGCAGTTATGCGCCGCTGACTGCCGAAGATTTAATTGAAGAAATACCCATAACAGGCAATTTAAACAATTTTTGGCAGGATTTAAAAGAATTGCAGGAAAACGGCGAAATTATAAAGACCCGTTTCGGAACATTCGGCTTACCGGAACGTATGGGGCTTGTAGTTGGGCGCTTTCAGCTTACAAGCAAGGGCTTTGGCTTTGTTATTCCCGATAATAAAGGCGAGCGCCCTGATGTGTTTATTCCGCCGCGCCTGCTTAACGGCGCCATGAATAACGACCGTGTTATGGCGCGCGTAGAAAAGGGCGGAGGCAACAAAAATAAGCCCGAAGGCGAAATTATCCGCATTATTACCCATGCAAACAATAAGATTGTCGGTACTTTTAAAGCAAGCCGCGATTACGGCTTTGTAGTGCCGGATGATAAACGCATCGGACAGGATGTATATGTTTTAAAACGCAATTTTGGCGAAGCCAAAAACAATCAGAAGGTTGTTGTAGAGATTACGGAGTGGGCTCCGGACAGCCGCCGCAATATTGAAGGCAAAATAGTGGAAGTGCTTGGTAATACCGGCGATGTCGGCATGGAACTTTTGTCGCTGATAAAGCAGTATGATTTGCCGCTGGAATTTCCGGAACAGGTTATTGCAGCCTCCAAACGCGTGCCGAAAACCATTAAAGCAGCAGAACTGGACGGCAGGCACGATTTGCGTGACAGATTAATTGTTACCATTGACGGCGACGATGCCAAAGACCTTGACGATGCCGTATATGTAGAGCCGCAGGAAAACGGCGACTTTACGCTGGGCGTTTATATTGCGGACGTAAGCTATTACGTACACGAAAATACTATTTTGGACCGCGAAGCACAGGAGCGCGGCACCAGTGTTTACCTTGTAGACAGGGTGCTGCCGATGCTGCCGGAACGCCTTTCCAACGGTATTTGCAGCCTTAACGCGGGAGAAGACAGGCTGGTAATGTGCTGCGAAATGCTGATAGATAAAAAAGGCCGCATTAAAAGCTACGATATTTTCCCAGGTGTTATCAATGTTCGTTACCGTTTAAGCTACCGTATTGTGCGTGAAATTTTGGTCAATAAAAATGCCGAATTGACGGAAAAATATAAAGACGCGCTGCCGATGCTGGAAGAAATGGAAAAACTGTGTGTTATTCTGCATAAAAAACGCGTAACGCGCGGCGCAATAGATTTTGACCTGCCGGAACAAAAAGTAATTCTGGATGAACAGGGCAGGCCGCTGGAAATAGTACAGCGCGAGCATGGGCTTGCCGAATCAATCATTGAAGAATTTATGCTGGCGGCCAACGAAACGGTTGCGTGCCATATGGCCCTGCAAAAATGGCCTTTTGTTTACCGCGTGCATGATAAGCCCAATGAAGAAAAAATGCGCGATTTATCGCTTTTATTAAGCCGATTTAATGTAAAAATGCCGGTAGCAGCAGATATTAAGCCGCTGGCGCTTCAAAAAGCGTTAATCGCCATGGAAGGCCGACCGGAAGAACGCATGGTTTCCACGGTTGCCCTGCGCTCTTTAAAACAGGCCGTTTACCAAACGGATAATATCGGGCATTTTGGCCTTGCGGCAGAGTATTACACGCATTTTACATCGCCAATACGCCGCTATCCGGATTTGATTGTACACCGCTTGCTGCATAAATGGCTGGCTGACCCGTACATGAAAGAAAAAACAAAGGACGAATATATTAACAAGCTCGACCATATTGCCGAACATTCATCGATACGCGAGCGCACTGCTGCCGAAGCTGAACGTGCAACCGTCGATTTGAAAAAGGCCGAATACATGGCAGGGCATATCGGCGAAGAATATGACGGCATAATATCCGGCGTTACTGCCTTTGGCATGTTTGTTGAGCTGGAAAACGGCGTAGAAGGCCTCGTGCATATCTCCAGCCTGCTGGATGACTATTATGAATTTATTGAAGAAAATTATGCATTGATGGGTACGCATACGCGCAAATGCTACCGCTTGGGCGACCCTGTGCGTATTGAGGTTTTTCAGGTTAATATTGCCGAACGCAATATAGATTTTATACTTGCCGGTGAAGACGAAAGCGTGCGCGAACGCATTAAAATGCAGCTTGCCGAACAGCGTAAATCCGTAAGTTACCGCAGCGATGTGCCTGATAAAAAAGGTAAGAAGAAAAAGGGAGGCAAGGATAAATTTGCCAAACGCGGCAAGGGCGGCATTGGCGGCAATAAATACTTAAAGGACAGTAAGAACAAACACGGTAAAAGAAAGAAAAAACAGAGGAATAAATAGTGGAAAAGAAAATAAAAATTGTTGCAGAAAACAGAAAAGCTCGCCATGATTTTACCATTCACGAAACTTACGAGGCAGGCATTGCCTTGACGGGTACGGAAGTAAAATCGCTGCGCGCGGGCAAAGCCAACATGAAGGACAGCTATGCCCAGATAACCAAAAATGCGGAAGTAATTGTCTGCAATTTGCACATCAGCCCTTATGACCAGGGCAACCGGTTTAACCACGAGCCGCTGCGCGACCGTAAACTTTTGCTGCATAAGGCAGAAATCCGCCGCCTTATCGGCAAAGTAAAAGAAAAAGGCTATACGCTGGTGCCTTTAAAAATGTATTTTTCGCATGGGCTGATTAAAATAGAAATTGCCCTTGCCACTGGTAAAAAACTTTATGACAAGCGCCAGGATATGGCAAAGCGCGATGCCAAACGCGAAGTGGAACGCGCCTTGAAGGAGCGGAACAGGTAGCAGTAAAATTTAAATAAAGGAGCTGGTTGATTATGAAAAAATTTTTAATGTTAGTGTTTGCCGCCGTACTTGCGGTATCTGCCGTATGCTTTGCAGAAGTGCCCAAGGCAGCTGAAGGCACTCAAGCGGTGCAAACGCAAGCTGCCGCAGCTTATAAAACGCTTACGCCGCAGCAGGCAAAGCAGCGTATGGAACAGAATGATAAAATTGTTGTTCTGGATGTGCGCACGCAGGAAGAATTTGCAGCAGGGCATATTCCGGGTGCAGTTTTACTGCCTGTTGATTTAATTGAAGCGAAATCCGAAGAAATTGCCAAAGTTCTTCCGAATAAAGATGCCGAAATTTTGGTTTACTGCCGCAGCGGTAAACGCGCACACCGTGCATCACAGGCGTTGGCAGACATGGGTTATACAAATATTGAACATATCGGCGGCATTATGGACTGGCCGTATGAAATAGTAAAATAATATAAAAAGGCTGGTTACAGTTTCTTCTGTAATCAGCCTTTTATTATACGCTTTAGCGATGGTTCTTTCGCTCCTTCGTCGCTCAGAACCATCGCTAAAGCGTATAAAAGAAAGCCCTGTTGCTAATTATGCAACAGGGCTTGTTGTATATTCATACTATTTCGGCACGCGATATACAAAATACCTTTTTTATTTTGAAAAAAGTTTTTCCGTGAAAATGGTGGAGATGAGGGGAGTCGAACCCCTGTCCGAAAATATTGCAATATGACTTTCTCCGAGCGCAGGCGTCATTTTATTATTCGCTTCCGTGCCGCCTGACGGCGGGCTGCCCGGTTGCTATCCCAAAAGGTTTCCCTTAAAGGCTCAGGGAAAAGCCCTTAAAGTATCCTGCTGTTGGCGTCCAGAGCATTTCCGCAGGAAAGAAATGCAAGGACGTAGCATTAAGCTGCTAAAGCGTAATCGTTTTTAGCGTTTATTTTTAAACGTCCGCCGTTTAACGTGCTGACGGAAACACGGCTCGCTTATCATACCACACCTATCCCCGTCGAAACCAGTACATCCCCGTGATAAGTGTAATTTATTAAAATATTATAGCATATCTGTTACAAAATGTACAACTAAAATTATAAAATAATCTTTCGTTAAAACAATTTGCCCTTTGCCTTTCATTTTTATATGCAGAAGTGTATAATATAATTATATAACTACTATTAAAAAAAGGAGAATGAACAATGAAGGAATACACTCTCCCGTATGGCAGCGGCTGCCAGAAGGTAATGCTGCAGGAAGAACATATATTGTACGACATTCATGGCAATAAGGCGTCCGTTGACGGTGATATTAAAGAGGCTACGCTTAATGCGCTGCGCAGCCCGGTAGAAAGCGCTCCGCTGAAGGACGTTGTGCAAAAAGGCGATAAGGTTGCCGTTATTGTAAGCGATATTACGCGCCTTGTGCGTACTGCCGATTTTCTGCCTGTTGTTATTGATGAAATTAATGCAGGCGGCGTGCCTGATGAAGATATTACCATTGTTGTTGCAACAGGCACGCACCGTGCCCATACGCCGGAAGAAGATGTGCTGGTTTGCGGGCAGGAAATTGTAAACCGCATTAAAATTCATCAGCATGACTGCCGCAATAACGCAGAACTGGTTGACCTTGGCGTTACCAGCCGCGGCACACCAATTTTAATTGATAAAACAGTGGCAGAAGCCGATAAAATTATTATTACCGGCGCCGTGTCGCTGCACCCGATGGCAGGCTTTGGCGGCGGGCGCAAAGCTGTTATGCCGGGCGTAAGCGGCCACGCTACCATTATGCACAACCATGCTATGGCACTGGCTGATGAAGTTGGTGCAGGCTGCAATCCGCTGTGCGAAACCGGTGTTTTGGAAAATAACCCGCTGCACGAGGATATGACGGAAGTATGCGCAAAAATTAACCCTGCGTTTTTGGTAAACATGGTGTTCAGCCCCGAAGGCGACCTGCATGAAGTTGTTGCCGGGCACTGGTATAAAGCGTGGGAAAAAGGCTGCCATGACCTTTTGGCAATGGCAGGCGTACATATTAAAGAACAGGCAGATGTCGTTATCGCTTCGGCAGGCGGCAGCCCGAAAGATATAAACCTGTACCAGAGCTGCAAAGCCCATATGAACGCTGTTTTTGCGGTAAAACCCGGCGGCTATTTAATTTTGACGCTGGATTGCCCCGATATTAAAGAACCTGCCATTTTTACAGACTGGTTCTCCAAATCCGATATTCTCAGCTTTGAAAAAGAAGTACGCGCCGATTTTTCTATTCCGGCATTTGTTGCGTTTAAAACAAGATGCATTGTAAATTCACTGCATACTTATCTTGTAACCAGGCCGGAAAACTTTGAATTTGTACGTGCTACCGGGCAGATTCCCGTGGCTTCGCTTGAAGAAGCGTGGAATATGGTGCAGGCTGACCTTGCTGAAAAAAATAAAAAAGACTATACAATTACCGTTATGGGGCATGCCTCGGCAACGCTCCCTATTTTGGACAAGTGAGGAAGCATGAAGGAATATAAGCTGAAATACGGCAAAGGCGAGCAAAGCGTAATGATTGATGAAAGTAAAGTTTTGCAGATTATCGACGCCGCGCCGGGTGAAAAAATAACCGATTTAAAAAAGGCTGTGCTGGATGCCGTCCGCAATCCTGTAGGTTCTGCGCCGCTGCGCGAAGTAGTAAAGCAGGGCGATAAGGTAGTAATTCTGGTAAGCGACATAACACGCGCGTGGACGAGAACAAGCGAGTATCTGCCCATTGTGGTGGAAGAACTTAACAACAGCGGCATACCGGATGCGGATATTTCCGTTATTGTTGCGGCAGGAACGCACAGGGCCAATACAGACGAAGAAAAGAAAATTATTGTTGGCGAAGATTTGTACAATCGCTTGAAAATTTATGACCATGATGCTTACGATATGGATAAAAACGTGTATCTTGGCACAACAAGGCGCGGTACGCCGGTGTACCTTGATAAGCGTGCTGTTGAGGCAGACAAGGTAATTTTAACAGGCGGTATTACACCGCATTTATTTGCCGGTTTCGGCGGCGGGCGCAAAAGCGTGCTGCCTGGCATTGCAGCTGCCGAAACAATTAACCATAACCATGTTATGGCATTAAGCGATACGATTGGCGGCGGCATAAACCCGGATACCTGCCTTGCCAAAACATGGGATAACCGTGTAAGCGACGATATGTGCGATGCAACGGCACTTTTAAATCCATGCTTTCTGGTAAATGCCATTATGGATGCTGACGGCGATTTTTACGCTGTTGCAGCCGGCCACTGGCATGAAGCATGGCTGGAAGGCACACGCATTGTAACTAAACAGCAGGGCGTAAAAGCCAAAGCCAAGGCCGATATTGCAATCAGCAGCGGCGGCGGGTTCCCGCGTGACATGAACCTTTATCAGGGAATGAAGGCTTATGTGCCTGCGGCTATGGCGTTAAAAGAAGGCGGCGTTATTATTGCTGTGCTGGAATGTGAAGATATTGCCGAACCGCCGGTATTTTTCAACTGCTTCCATTATGACGATTTGAAACAGATGGAGCAGGATGTGCGTGACGGTTTCAGCATTCCGTTTTATGTAGCTTTTTATACCTGCTGCCTTGCTGAACGTTTTACCATAATTTTGGTAACCAGGCCGGAAAACTTTGAAAAAGCACGCAAAACGCGCGCCGTACCGGTAGCAACCTTGAAGGAAGCAATGGCAATGGCTGAAAAAATTGTCGGCAGGGAAGATTATACCGTTAATATTATTCCGCACGGCATGGCAACCATTCCGTTTTTTGATTAATGTTTGCAATTTTTTAATATAAATGCTTTTTAGGGGAAAGGAAGATGATTATGGCATTAAAAAATTTTAAATTTGGTTTTGGTGACGGTTTTCAGGAAGTTGCACTGCCGGAAGAACACATTCTGCAGGTAATTGAAGGCAACGAAAGCGAAAAAATTACTGACGTAAAAGCGGCAGTTTTAAAAGCAATGCGCGAGCCTATTAACAGTAAGCCTTTGCAGCAGTGCGTTAACAAGGGCGAAAAAGTAGCAATTGTTGTCAGTGATATTACCCGCCTTGTGCATACCGACCAAATCCTTATTCATATTGTTAACGAACTTAATCTTGCAGGCATTCCCGATGAAGATATAAGCATCGTTGTTGCGCAGGGTACGCACCGTCCGCAAACTCACGAAGAAGACGTAATTGTCTGCGGGCAGGAAGTAGTAGACCGCATTAAAATTTATCAGCACAGCAGCAAAGAATCTGTATGCGTGCATGTAGGCGATACTCCGCGCGGCGTGCCTGTATGGATTGATAAGCATGTAACCGATGCCGATAAAGTAATTTTAACCGGCGGTATTACCGTACATCTGCTTGCAGGTTACGGCGGCGGGCGCAAAAGCATTCTTCCGGGCGTTGCCAGTGAAGAAACCATTCAAAAACACCATTCTCTGGCACTTGCCGATGAATTTGGCGGCGGCGTGTATCCCGGCGTTTGCACTGCTAATATCGAAGGCAATCGCTTCCACGAAGAACTTTGCGCTGCCTGCGAATTTATTAACCCTTGCTTTTTGGTAAACAACGTGCTTGATAATGACGGTGATTTTGCCAAAATCGTTGGCGGACACTGGTATGATGCATGGCTGGTAGGCACTAAAGAAGTATTAAAAATTCAGGGCGTTAAAGCCAAAGGAAAAGCAGATGTGGTAATTGCTTCTCCGGGCGGTTTCCCGAAAGACATTAACTTGTATCAGGGCAGCAAAACTTATGATACTTCCGCACTTGCACTTAAAAAAGGCGGCATTTTAATTGCTGCGCTTGAAGCACGTGAAATTAATGACCCGCCCGCATATATGGAAAGCTTCCGTTTTGATAATTTAACGGATATGGAAAAAGCCTTGCGTGAAGAATTTTCCATTCCTTTCTATGTAGCTTTTGTACTGGCAAGCCTGTGCCACGAAAATACCGTTTACCTTGTAACCAAACCCGAAAACTTTGAAGCTGCAAGAAAAACAGGGCAGATTCCGGTTGCAACCATTGAAGAAGCATGGCAGCTGGCGCAGGAAAAATTAAAAGCCGAAGGCAAAACCGATTACACCATTAATGTAATGCAGCATGCGGCCAACACAGTGCCTATGATTGAAGAATAAAACTCATATTAGTTATAAAACTTAGTTACAAAACCGTCGTACAAATATGTATGGCGGTTTTTGTCTTATAATTTTCAAAATAAAAAATTCCTAATGCAAGCCTTAAAACTTACATTAGGAATTGACAATTATTATAATCAGTTAAAACCGAGCATCAAACCAATATGGTAAACCGTAAAGGCTGCCAGCCAGGCAACGCATATTTCGTAAGCCATAATGGCAATAGTGGCAATGCCGGAATTCATTTCACGCTTTATTGCTGCAAGCGCTGCCACGCAGGGTGGGTAGAGCAGGGCAAAGGTTAAAAAGCTGAGCGCCGTAAGCGGGGAGAAAAGGTTCTGCAATGCGCTGCCAGTAAGTTCATCGCCGCTGCCGGTAAGAACGGAAAGTGTGCTTATAACAACTTCTTTAGCCGTAATGCCGGTAATTAATGCCGTTGCAGCACGCCAGTCGCCAAAGCCAAGCGGAGCAAACACAGGTGCTATAAAAGAACCGATTTGGGCAAGCATGCTGTTGGCGGGGTTTTCTACCATGTAAAAGCGCGTGTCAAAACTTTGCAGCAGCCAGATAACAATGCTTGCAAGGAATATAATGGTAAAGGCCCTGTGCAGGAAGTCTTTGGCTTTGCTCCACATGTGCAGGCCTATGCTTCTTGCGGTAGGCAGGCGGTAAGCAGGCAGTTCCATTACAAACGGAACAGGCTGGCCGTTAAATACAAAAAGGCTTTTAAAAGCAGGCCCGACAAAATAGCAACTAAAATGCCTGTCAGGTACAGGTACATCATTACCTGCGCACGGTTTTCGGCAAAGAAAGCCGCGATAAAAACGCCGTAAACCGGAAGTTTAGCGCTGCACGACATGAAAGGCGTTAAAATAATTGTTATTTTGCGGTCACGCTCGCTGGCAAGAGTGCGTGTTGCCATAATTGCCGGTACGCTGCAGCCAAAGCCGATAAGCATCGGCACAAAAGATGAACCTGAAAGCCCGATTTTACGCAGCAGCATATCCATTACAAAGGCAATGCGCGCCATATAACCTGTATCTTCCAAAAGAGAGGGAAGAAGAACAGCGTTACGATAGTTGGCAGAAACGAAAGTACGCTGCCAACGCCGGTAAATACGCCGTCGATAATAAGCGAGTGAATAGGCGCGCTGACGTTGGCTGCTGTTAAACCTGCGTCAGCCGCATCTGTTACGGCGGCAATGCCAAGCTCCAGCAAATTATTTAATTCTGCGCCTATAACATCAAAAAGTAAGCCAGAACACCGTAAACATTGTTAAAAGGAAAATAGGTATGGCCAGGTATTTATTTGTTAAATAGCGGTCCATTTTTACAGAACGCTTCTGGGCAACGCTTTCATCTGGCTTATGCACGGCCTGGCTGCACAGTTCTTCAATATAGGTGTAGCGCATGTCTGCCAAAGCGGCTTCTTTATCCGTATCGGCTGCCGATTCAAGTTCTGTAACAAAGTGGCCTATAATATCCTGTTCGTTTTCCGTTAATTCCAGTTCTTTGGTTAACAGGTCATCGCCTTCAATGAGCTTAGTTGCCGAAAAACGCAGCGGCAAGCCTTTTTTTGCGTACTTTAGGTTCAATTAAGTGGGCGATGGAATGAATTGCCATATGTGCCGGGCCGGAGCAAAAGTCAAGGCGCTCAGGCAGCTGATGAGTTTCAGCAGCGTTTTTGCGCGGCGGATAAGTTCATCAACACCCGCACCTGAATTGGCCGTTATTGGAATTACCGGTATGGTGAGTTTTTTCTCAAGCGTTTTAATATCAATACTGCCGCCGCTCGCCTGCAATTCGTCCATCATATTAAGGGCTATTACCATTGGCGTATTAAGCTCTATAAGCTGCAGTGATAAATACAGGCTGCGTTCAATATTGGTAGCATCAAGAACGTTTACAATAACATCCGGCTTGTTGCGCAAAAGCAAATCGCGTGTAACAATTTCCTCGGAGGTATAAGGCGAAAGGGAATAAATACCGGGAAGGTCAATAACGGTAATGTCCTTATCTTTCAGCAAAATGCCTTCCTTTTTCTGTACCGTTACGCCGGGAAAATTGCCAACATGCTGGTTGCTGCCGGTAAGATAGTTAAAAAGCGTGCTTTTGCCGCAGTTTTGGTTTCCTACAAGTGCAAATGTAAGTTTCATGCTTCCTCCGGCTGCACGGTAATTTTTTTAGCGTCATCCAGCCTCAGGGTCAGCTCGTAGCCGCGCAGAAAAATTTCGATAGGGTCGCCTAAGGGCGCTCTTTTACGCACCATAACCCTTGTTTTGGGGGTAAGCCCCATATCTAAAAAGCGGCGGCGCAAAATGCCTTCACCGCCAACTGTAATAATCGTGGCTCTTTGCCCGATAGCCAGATTATTTAAAGTAATAGCTTCCATATTTAATTTTCTCCTTTGATTACTTATGACTAACTGCAAATTTATTATATCACTACCAAAACTCATTAGCAATCAAATAAAAGTTTTTAAAATTTTTAAATAACTAAAACTGATAAACGAAAAATATTATTTATTAAAAACATGCGTGAATGATAAGCGGGCGCTTACTGAAAAATGCTGTAATTTTAAAGGAAAAACCGTTCATACGTGAAAAAATAGTAAACTTGCTTGACAAGATTTCTTTTGGGTATATAATTGTAATTGAGAATAAGTTTTGTTAGAAGGGAGAGGCAGAATGAAACGTAATACTATTCAAAGACAGCTTGTTATTGCTGCAGTACGCTTCCTGGCGGACCATCCCACGGCTGACGAGGTTTATGAACGCATAACCATGGAATATCCCGATATCAGTAAGGGAACGGTGTACCGCAACCTTAACTCGCTTGTGGAAAGCGGGCTTTTAAATAAGGTTTCCGTACCCAGCGGCGCAGACAGGTTTGACCATATGCTTACCAAGCATTACCACATTAAATGTTCCCATTGCGGAAAATTTATGAATGTAGAGAATATGGATTACATGGAAGACCTTGACGAAAAGGTTGCCGCAGTAACCGGCTTTAAAATGCAGAGCCATGATATTGTTTTTAATGGATTGTGCCCCGATTGCCAGAAGCTTGAGGCAAAAGAAGCACAATAAGTGCAGAAGCACAAATAAAATTTATTTTATGGAGGTATGAACAATGGAATTTAAAGGAAGCAGAACCGAAGCAAATTTGCAGGCAGCATTTGCCGGTGAATCTCAGGCAAGAAACAAATATACCTATTATGCAGGTATTGCAAAAAAAGAAGGCTACAATCAGATTGCCAATATTTTTGAAGAAACCGCAGGCAACGAAAAAGAACATGCCAAAATCTGGTTTAAACTTTTAACCAGCGGCGGCGTAGCACACAGCAGCCTGCCCGATACTTTAACCAACCTTAAAGACGCAGCAGCCGGCGAAAACTATGAATGGACCGAAATGTATGCCGAATTTGCCAAAGTAGCAAAAAAGAAGGCTTTGATTATATTGCCATGCTGTTTGAAGAAGTTGGCAAAATTGAAAAAAAAAAGAACACGAAGAACGCTACAATGCACTGGTTGCCAACATTGAAAATGACCGTGTATTTAAACGCGAAGAAAACAGGTTTGGATTTGCGGCAACTGCGGCCATATTGTAATTGCTGAAAAAGCTCCGGAAGTTTGCCCTGTTTGCGACCATCCGAAAGCATATTTTGAACTGCGCAAAGTAAACTACTAATATCTGAACGGTAAATAACCAGTCCCCGGTGGGAAAATCCTGCCGGGGATTTTTGTATTCTTTTAAAAACTTAACTTGCAAAGTGTTTTTTATAATGCTATGATGAAAATGATTTGTTTTATGATTATGACAATCATCTTTTTGAACTGCATACAGGTACGCTGTCAGAGCGTTTAAAAAGTTATGATGAATATAATAAACAGCATGGAAGGGTATAAAAATGATTTTAATTGCTTGCGTTGATGATAATTTAGGCATGCTTTTTAATAACCGCCGCCAGAGCATGGACAGGGTTTTGCGTGCGCGGCTGCTGAAGCTTTGCGGCACGCATAAACTGTGGATGAACGCATACAGCCGCGGACAGTTTGATGAAACTGCTGAAGGCATAACCGTTGATGAGGATTTTATGGCAAAAGCAGGCAGTGATGATTATTGCTTTGCCGAAAACATCAGCGTTAAGCCTTATGAAAAAGAAATGCAGAAAATTATTTTGTACAGGTGGAACCGGGTTTACCCGGCAGATTTATATTTTGACATTGATTTAAAAAACTGGCATCTTAAAGAGAGCAATGATTTTGCCGGTTCATCCCACGATAAAATTACGGAGGAAGTTTACGTAAAATGAGAAAAATATTTGCTGTAATTTGTTCTTTAATGCTGGCTGTAAGCCTTGTTTTAAGCGGCTGCGGGCAAAAAGGCAGCAATGCCGCCGCACCGGAAGGAAGTTCCGTTAACGCTGCCGGTATTGCTTCTGTACCTGCGTACAGCGGCAAGCCCTTTATTGCAATTAACGGCAATAAGCCAAATTTTACCGAGGCTGATTTAACCGAAAAATCATTTGAAAAATACAGCCCGCTGGATAGCTTAAAGCGCTGCGGAACGGCGTTTGCCAATGTGTCCAAAGAAACTATGCCTAAAGAAAAGCGCGGCAGCATTGGCCAGGTTAAGCCGAGTGGCTGGCAGACAGCAAAATACGATTTTGTTGACGGTAAGTATCTTTATAACCGCTGCCATTTAATCGGCTATCAGCTTACGGCAGAAAATGCAAACGAACGCAATTTAATAACCGGAACGCGCTATATGAATGTGGACGGCATGCTGCCGTTTGAAAATATGGTGGCCGACTATATTAAAGAAACAGGCAACCACGTTTTATACCGTGTAACGCCGGTGTTTAACGGCAATAACCTTGTGGCATCAGGCGTACAGATGGAGGCAATGTCCGTAGAGGACAAAGGTGCAGGTATAAGCTTTAATGTTTTTTGTTATAATGTGCAGCCGGGCGTGGAAATTAACTATGCAGACGGCAAAAGCAAACTGGACGAAGGTCAGCAAACGGCAAAAACTGCCGGCAATAAGCCAAAAGTATGCCCAACTGCCGATGATTACGCAGTACAAAGCTATGTGTTAAATAACGGCAGCAAAAAGTTCCATAAACCTGATTGCAGCGGCGCAGAAAAAATAAGCGCTAAAAATAAGGAAAACTTTAAAGGGCGGCGTGCCGAATTAATCAGCAAAGGCTACAGCCCATGCGGAATTTGCAAACCTTAACCGGAGGTTAATTAATGGGATTAGTAGATGATTATTTATCGGCCTATAAAGTAGGTAAAAAGAGCAGATGGCTGCGCGCATGGCGTTTTTTTATCAGCGGGTTTGCGGTTGCCACCTGGGCGCCAATGATACCGGCAGTTAAAGATAAACTGCAAATTGGTGCCGATGTATTAGGCATGCTGTTATTAAGCATCGGCATCAGCGCTTTTATTTTTATGCCGCTGGCAGGTATGTTAAGCCGCAGTTACGGCTGTAAAAAGGTTCTGCGTACCGCTATTGCCGTTATGGCAGCAGATTTGATTATTTTATCGCTGCTTGGCAATATTGGGGCTTTCTGGTATTTCTTGCGGTTTTTGGCGCGGCAATGGGCTGTATAGATGTTAATATGAACCTTAATGCCGTTATCGTAGAAAATGCATCTAAAAAGCGTATGATGAGCGGCATGCACGCTTTATGGAGCGTCGGCTGCTTCGCCGGTGCAGGTTTATTCAGCCTTTGGCCAAAGCTGGGCTTGGCATAACGGTTATTGCCGCCATACACAGCCTTATAGTAATGGTATTTACAGTAATTTACAGCCGCTACTTTTTAAACTTTAAAGGTGCAGGCAACGAAAAACCAATTGCTGTTCCCAAAGGCATAGTAGTGTTTTTCGGCGTACTGGCGTGCATAACATTTTTGGGCGAAGGTGCAGTTATGGACTGGAGCGGCGTTTTGCTTACAGAAGTAAAAAATACCGAGCTTTCGCTTGCAGGCGTAGGCTATGCCGTTTTTTCAGTAGCAATGCTGTGTATGCGCCTTTTGGGCGATAAAATTGTTGCCGTGCTTGGCGAAGAAAAAACATTGGTTTTTGGCAGTATTCTTGGTGCAGTTGGCTTTTTAAGCGTTATCTTTTTGGAAAACTTTTATGCCATTCAGCTTGGGTTTGTGCTTATGGGATTAGGGCTTGCCAACATAGTGCCCACAATTTATTCACTGACAAAATACCAGAAAGTTATGCCTATCAACGCAGCCGTAACGGCGATAACCAGCATGGGTTATACCGGCGTAATTTTAGGCCCGGCAGTTTTAGGCTTTGTTGCGCATGGTTTCGGCATAACGCAGGTATTTTACCTGCTGGCAGTTTTGCTTGCCGCTCAGGCCGTGGCTGTTAAATATTACTTTGCCAAAATGGATTAGAACATTGTTTAAAACTTTAAAGTTTAGTATAATTAAATAAAATATAACAAGGAGCGGCAAAGATTATGGGCTGTGTAATCATCAGGCAGGCGAAGCGGCGTTATAACTTAAGGCCGGCACTTTGTTATGCACTTAATATTAACAATAAAATTAACGGACGCTTTGCTGTTTACGCTTAAAGCAGACAGCAGGGGCGTCCTTTTGTATTTTGGCGCAGGCTGCTTGAAAGGGGAAGGCCTTATGAACGATTTACTTAAAAAGATTGTGGAGTGGAATGAAGCAAATGAATATCAAAAATGTGTTGATGCCATTGAAGCCATACCGGAAGAAGAACGCGTCTATGAACTGACAGTGCTTTTTGGGCAGGGCTTACAGCAATTTGGGCGTGCTTGGAGATAATAACTCTAAAGCGAACGAGGACGGCGTGGATATATTTTTGCTGGAAAAAGCCGTAAATATTTTTGAAAGCGTGCGCCTGCAAGGGCTGGATGACTGGTATTGGAACTGCCGTATGGCTTACGCCCTGTGGATGACGGCGGGACGCGAGCTGGAAGCGCTGGCCTATGCACGCAAATGGCAGCAGTTAAAGCCCGATGACGAAGACGCGGCAAATTTAATTAAAACCATTGAAGAATATATTGAAGAAAATTACCGCGAACCGGAAGTTTACACTTTTGAAGAAATGCAGAGCGTTGGAAACCATATTGAAAAATATTTCGGCAAGTACGGCCGCGTAATGCATGAATTGGCATCGCCTGATATTCACGTGGATATTTATGTTATTCCGCCAAGGGTGGAACACGAATATTATACGCTGGTAACCTGCGGCATGGGTGCGCATAAAATGGAAGTGCCTGATGAGCTGAAAAACGAACAATTGGAACGTGCCGAGCTTTTAATTAACCTGCCGGCCTGTTGGCAGCTTGACGAAGAATCACTAAAGGACGAAAAGTGGTACTGGCCTATACGCTTTTTAAAATTTATGGCGCGCAGCCCTGTTAATAACGGAATGTATTATGATTGGGGCTCAACGCTTGAATTTGACGATATTACCAGCTTTGATGAGAGTACAAAGCTGTGTTCGGCTGTTGTTTTAAGCCCCGGTGTTTTTGGCGAAGCAAGTTATGCCTGCACGCTTCCAAATGGCGATGCAGTAAATTTTTATCAGGCAATACCGCTTTATAAAGAAGAACTTGATTATAAAGTGGAAAACGGGATGGATAAATTATTGCAAAAATGCCCGGATGAAATTTTGGAAGTCATCAATCCCAACCGTTTAAACGCTGTTACTGATGCAGAAATATTAAATTATGATGACCGCGAAATGGACTGTGCCGCAGAGCATTTAAAACTGATACAGGAACATAATCTTTCGGTTGATGAACTGGCAGTATACAGCCATATGGCGGCATACCTGCGCTGGTGCATAAACCATAATTTAATGGGCGACGTTTTTTTACAGCAGCACGGTGACGTGGCTATAAATGTAAAAAAAGCGGCAGCCATAAAGATTTGCGTACTTTTGTGCGTGATGAACTTGGCGGCAGGCTTATGATAATTGATTACAACTATAAAGGGGTATGTTTTGCCAACTGGTACAACACCGGCAACCGCAGCATGCCCTATGCTTTTATTAAAGATTTAAAAGCATACGCAAGAGAATATTTTAAAGGGCAAATGCCCTGCACAGAAGAAGCGGCATACCTGCTTTTGCCATGGGGCGACGAATATTGCCGGGCTGTTGAAAAAATTATTGAAGGACGTTTTGCCGAATGGCAAAAACTGTGCGGAGAAGAAAATGCTGTGCAGCCGTTTATTGATGAAAGCAATTTTAAAGAACTGCTGCCAGACTGGCAGGGAGCACGGCATTGCCGTATAAGCAAACGGATTATAAAAGACGGATGTACCGTAGGCTTTTGCTGCCGGGAGGAGCCTGACAGCGACGATACCGGCTGGTATTTTGAAGCAGGCGATGAAGATGAAGTTTATGCCGGTGAAGATGCAGAGTATGGCATTTACGATTTAAATACTGTCTGCAATTTGTATCCGGAGCTTTTTGCCTTTGTTAAACAGCCCTTATGGTACTGCTTTTGAGCGCAATAAAAGGGGCAGGCTGGTGCAGATAAAGGACGGCTGGGAATAAAATGGATAAGACTTTGACTGATTTTATAACCGAATACCGTGATTACATAACACTTTTTACAGGCATTGTGCTTGCTGTTGGAGCGGTGAAAAACTGGAACTGGCTGTGTAATCCGGTCGGCAAGCCGGACGCACAGCTTTTAAGCCGCGGCATGTACCGGCTTATCTTTGGCGCGCTTGGTTTAATACTTATATTTTGCGGTGCAATGATGATATTTGGATGAATGAATAGGTATTTTTAATAAAATAGCTTGCACATAATACTACTATATAGTATAATCCTACATAGGAGGAAATATAAATGGAAATTAAAGGCGGCAATTATGTTTCGCAGATTAAAAGGCTTAGCGACAGAATTTTAGAGCAGATTTTAGCGGAGAAAAACATAGATGCTTTTAACGGCGCTCAAGGGCGTATCTTATATGTTTTGTGGAGCAGGGACGGTATTTCTCTGCGCGAATTGGCAGATAAAACAGGTCTTGCGCCAACAACGCTTACAAGCATGGTTGACCGTATGGAGAAGGCAGGGCTTGTATGCCGTATGCCTGATAAAAACGACCGCCGCAAAACCTTGCTGGCGCTTACCGCCAAGGCTGAAAATCTGGAGCAGGATTATAAAGCGGTATCCGATAAAATGTCCGAAATTTTTTACAAAGGCTTTTCAGATGAAGAAATCCGCACTTGCGAGGCAATGCTTGCCAGAATTTTAGACAATATGAAAAAATTAGGTTGAACCTCCGATTGTTTACTGGAAAGGATGATTTATTATGACTAATGAATTAAGAACTTACCTTACTGAACAGATAAACGCTTTAAAAAACGCACCTTCCTGCTGCGCAGAAGCTAAAGCAGTTTGCGCTGAATGGCTGGAAGCAGCCGGTACTGATAAAGAAGCAGAAATGACCAAAAAGCTTATTGCCGAAGTTGAAGCAGACATTATGCCTGTTGACGGTTTAATTGCTTTTGCAGGCAGCGAAGCAGGCGTTAAAGTTTTTGGCGAAGAAATGGCTAAAAACGTACTTGCCCATGCCGAAGAAATTAAAAAGAACGGCGCAAAATTCTGCGATTGCCCGGCTTGCACTGCCTGTGCTGCCATTATCGCCAAAAAAGCTGAACTGTAATTTAACAGCGTAAATACTAAAACAGCACTCCGAAAGTAAAATTACTTTTGAAGTGCTGTTTGCTTTTACGTTAGTTTATTTTTATTTTACGCTTTCGGCTCTTTCTAAAAAGCCGCGGATAATATCGCAGGATTTGGCGAATTTTTCTTTTTCGCTTTCGTCAAGTTCTACTTCTAAAATTTGTTCAAGGCCGTTTTTGCCGATAACGCAGGGCACGCCTGCGGCAATATCTTTTTGCCCGTATTCACCGTTAAGCGCTGTGGAGCAGGGCCAGATAAGTTTCTGGTCATGGAAAATTGCTTTTATAAGCATTACGGCAACATTGGCAATGCCAAATTCGGTGCAGCCCTTGCCGTCAACTTCAATATCACCGGCGCGTTTAACCTGTTCCTGCAAATCATCAAGGTTAAGTGCGGCAAGCCTTGGGCTATTTTCGCGCATCTGCAAAAACGGAGTGCCGTTAATAAAAATGCGCGACCACACAATAAAGCTGCTGTTGCCGTGTTCGCCCATGCACATTGCCTGAATGGAGCGGCGGCTGTAACCGGTAGCGGCTGAAAGCACGCGCAGCAGGCGGTAGGTTTCCAGGCTGGTGCCGGTGCAGAAGCAGCGGTTTGTCTGCCAGTTCATCTGGCGGCGGATGTATTCACAGATAATATCGGCAGGGTTGGAAATACTAATCATAATGCCTTTAAAATCAACCTGTTTTAAATGGCCGATTACTTCGTTTGCCATGCGGATGGTATCATCGAACATATCAAGGCGTGTTTCACCGGGTTTGCGGCTGCGCCCGAAGGCAACAACCATAATATCGGCATCGTTAAGTTCTTCGTATTCACCGGCGCGTATAACGGCGTCATGTCCGCATAAAGCTCCGCTTACGCAGTCGTCAAGGTCCAATGCCTGTGCGGCTGCTTTTTCTTTTAAAATATCAATTAAAACAATGTCATCGGCTTCGCCGGATTGAATAAGGCCCAGTGCTACATGAGAGCCTACATGCCCGGCACCGATAATGACAACCTTTCTTGTTTTCATATACTATACCTTCTTTTTATGTATTACAGCGTCAGCTGCATTTACATAATACTATAAATTTTTAAAAAGTGAAAGTTAATTATTATTTTGCCAGATTCAAACCGTGGACGCGGTGCTTTATGTTTCAGATATTACAAATAATGCCAAAAACAAGCGCAGAACGAAAATTTAATTGTAAATTGTTTGTAAGCATTGTTGCCTGTTATTGTTTTGTTTTTGTATAATTATTATAGAGGGTATATTGTTTAATTTTAAGGAGTGAGGGATGATGAAAAAGGTATTGTGTACATTATTGATGGCAGCATTTATCAGCCCGTTATGGGCAGTGGAAACGGAAGCTGCTCCTGAACAAAAATTAATGCCTGCTATTACCGCAGATACGGGCGGCAATGAGCTTGGCGTGGTAAACGATATTCTGCGCGCGGCAAGCGGAAAGGACAGCCCTTTTGACCATGACAACGGCAGAGGCAATGACGATAAATGGCGTCACGATAATGGACGCCGCGGCAATTACAAAAAAGACCGTGACAGATGGGAACGTGAAGAACGCCGTGACAGGCATGACGACGATCGTTGGGAACACGACGATGATGACAGGTGGGACGACGACCGCTGGGAAGACGACGATGATGACAGATGGGACGATGACCGCTGGGAACACGACGATGATGACAGGTGGGATGATGACCGCTGGGAACACGACGATGATGACAGGTGGGACGATGACCGTTATGAAGACGACGATGATGACAGATGGGATGATGACCGCTACGAAGATTAATTAAAATATGAAAAGAAAAACTCCTGCCCGGCAGTTAAGTTTGCCAAACAGGAGTTTTGTTTTAACGCATATGCTTCATAAAATACATAATATTGTCAATTGTCAGCCGCAGATCATCTTTCGCCCTTAATTTAATCTGTTCATAGGGGAGGGCAACGCGGTTAATGCTGAAAATTCCGGTTACGCCTTCCTCATAGGCTTTTTGAATATCGCTTCCGATATCGCCGACAACGGCAATAAGCGGTATGGATGATTTTTTAGCACGGCGTGCAACGCCAATAACTACTTTACCGCGCAGGGACTGGGTATCAATTTTGCCTTCGCCTGAAATAATAAGGTCTGCGCCTTCAAGCAGGTTATTAAAATGAACGGTATCAAGCACTGTTTCTATGCCCGGTTGTAAGGTGCTGTTAAAAAATGCCGCCATACCGCCGCCCATGCCGCCTGCTGCGCCGGAGCCCGGCAGGTTCAGCACATCTTTATCCAAATCACGTTTAATGATTTCGGACATGTGATAAAGACCGGCATCAAGCATTTTTATACAACCTTCGTCAGCGCCCTTTTGCGGCCCGAAAACAGCTGAAGCCCCATGAGGCCCACAGAGCGGGTTATCAATATCGCACATGGTAACAATAGGAACTTCGCGCAGAAGCGGATTAATGCCGCTTGCATCGATAGCGGCAATATCCTTTAAGGTTTCACCGACAGGGACAAAGCTTTCATTTTTGCTGTTAATAAAGCGTACACCCAGAGCTGCTGCCGCACCGCAGCCGCCTTCGTTGGTTGCGCTGCCGCCAAGGCCTACAATAAGTTTTTTGCATTTGTTGCGCAAAGCGTCTTCAATAAGCTGGCCTACGCCGTAAGTAGTGGTTTTTTCGGCGTGGCGGTTTTCGCCGACCAAAGGCAGTCCTGCCGCTGCTGCCATTTCAATTACAGCAGTGCCGTCAGGTAAAATTCCGTAAAAAGAATTTATTTCGCGGCCGTAAGGGTCCTGTGCTTTAACGCTTACTTTTTCGCCGCCCAGTGCTTCCAAAAAGGCGTCAACGCTTCCTTCGCCGCCGTCGGCAACCGGAATGCTTACAACTTCTGCTTCCGGATAGTGATGGTGTATGCTTTCTTCCATAATGGAGCAGATTTCCATGGAAGACATTGTGCCTTTAAAAGAATCGGGTATTAAAAGGATTTTTTTCATAAATTACTCCTTAAATCAGCAGAACAGGGACAAGAGCCAGATACCGAGCATGGAAGATACGCCAAGCACCAAAGTGCAGACGGTTTGGGTTTTGTAGCCCTGGTCAGGAGTCATTTCGCCGAAGTTGGTAACAACCCAGAAGTAAGAGTCATTAGCGTGCGATACTACCATAGCGCCTGCGCCGATTGCCATAACGGTAAGGGTGGTAAGCATTGGTGTATCAAGGCCGAGTACGCCCAGGAGCGGCGCAACAATGCCGGCTGTTGTTGTAAGGGCAACGGTAGAAGAACCCTGAGCCGTTTTAAGAATAGCAGAAAGAAGGAACGGGAAGAAAATACCGATAGTTTCCAAAATGCCTGCGTTGGCGGTAATGTACTGTACCATACCGGAAACAGCAATAACTTTGCCGAGTACGCCGCCGGCAGCGGTTACAAACAAAATAGGGCCGGAAACTTTTAAGGTTTCATTGGTAAGTTCGTAAAATTCACCGGTTTTGCCGGAGCTGATAAGCTGGGCAACAGCAAAGATAACGCCTACCGCCAGTGCAATTACAGGTGTGCCGAGGAAAACACATACATCGGCGAAGAAGCCGGTCCATTTAGCCATGTTGGAAATGGAACCCAAAGCCATTAACAAAATAGGAATGATAATAGGAGCGAGGGACATGAACGCGCCCGGAATATTTTTTTGTGGGAAGCCATAATTTCTTCATAAGTTTTTACAACTTCGCCGTCGTTAACGTCTTCCGGAGTTTTAACTTTCGGGCCGATATATTTAACGAAAGCATAGCCTGCGATAAGCGGGAAAATGGAAACTACCATGCCCATGCCGATAACCAGCAGCAGGTTATTGCCAATGCCCAAAGTATTTGCAGCAGCAATAGGACCCGGTGTAGGAGGAATAAATACATGAGAGATATAAAGGCCGGCACTTAAAGCTACCGACATGCCAACGCTTGGCGCAAGAGTTCGTTTAACCAGCGCTTTGCGGATAGGGTTTAAAATTACAAAGCCGGAATCGCAGAATACAGGAATGGAAACAACCCAGCCCATAAGTTCAATGGCGAGTTCCGGGTTCTTTTTGCCAACCAGTTTAATAATAAGGTCTGCCAGTTTAAAGGCTGCACCGGTAATTTCCAAAATGCCGCCGATAAGGGCGCCTAAAATAATAACGATACCGATACTGGTAAATGTGCCGGAGAAACCGGAGCCGATAACAGTGGCAATGCCCTGAACCGTTTTGCCGTCAACTTTGGTGTCCACCAGAGGAATACCGGCAACGAGGCCAAGAACAAGAGATACGGTCATAATAGACAAAAACGGATGAATCTTGTACTTGGAGATAGCGACAATCATGACGATGATAGCGATAACAAACGCTATCATTAAACCTAAACCTGACATAATAAAAATTCCCCCTTAATTTAATAGGTATTTTAAAATTCTTATATAGAATACTACATTTTTAAGAAAATGTAAATTATTCTTGATAAAATTTAACATAAAGTTAACGACAAAACTTTAAATAGCATACACTATTATAAAATGATTTTACTTTTTGGATAAAGACGTTTTTGTGGTAAAATAAAAGAAAAACTATCGGAGAAATATTTATGAATAAACTTTACTATGTCCCCCTGGGGTGCAGTGTCAGAGGATATTTTATTAATGAAATAGCAGAGAATGGCTGGGAAAATTCGCTTTTGGTTCTGCCCAGCGGCGTGCTGCAAAGCCGTGCTTTTAAAGAGGGAGCAGTTCGCGTAAAAAATTTTGACGATGTTGCAACCGGTCTGCTTAACGCTAACGGCTATGCAGGTTTACAGCGCATTTCACGCCGCACGCAGGAGCTTATTGTCGAAGAAATTCTGCAAAAATATGCCCACGATAATAAACTTGATTATTTTAACGTTCTGGTTGAAAAGAAAGGCTTTGTTAAAGCGGTAACATCGCTTATTGGGCAGTTATCGCGCAGCGGCGCCAAAATGGAAGAAATTTACGAAGCGCTTAACGGATGGGACAGGCCGGGAAAACTTGGGCTTAAAGACCGTGAAATTGCCGCCGTTTATACGGCTTACCGCCAGAAATTAAAAAAAGAAGACTGGTTTGACGTTGAAGGCTTGTACCGCCTTGCTGTTTATGTGCTGCAAAAAGATAACCCGGTTGTTCCGTGGGAAAGTTTATATTTCAGCGAGTTTTACCGTTTTGACGGATTGCAGATAGAACTGCTGCGTGAACTGAAAAAACATTGCAATATAAACGTTGGGTTAATGTATGACCCCAAGCGCCCGGAAATTTTTTGCGGCAACTGAACATGCTTTTGCCGATTTAAGCCGTTTTTGGATATGGAAAAATTACAGCCGGAACTGCCTGAACGTGAAAACTGCTTAAAAATACTGACGGAGTATCTTGGTGAAGAAAGCAGTGCCGTATATTCCGGCAGCGGCATAAAGCTGCTGGAGGCCGCAAGCCGTGAGCAGGAAATACGCACTGTGCTGCGCAGTGTTAAAAAGCTTTTGCAGAAGGGTATAAAAAGCAGTGAAATTATTATTTTGCTGAGGGATTTTTCGTTTTATGCCGGCCTGCGCAATTTAAGTGATGAATACGGTATTCCCGTTTCTTTGCCGCTGACAGCAAAACTGAATAATGAGCCTTTAACGGAGTTTATGTATCTGCTTGTTAAAACCGCCGCTTATTCTGCACCGGCGGCCGCAGCCGGAAATTTATGCACGCTTATGGGCTGTCAGGCAGTAAAAATGCTGTTTGAATTCGACACGGAGCTGCTTTTGCGTTTAAAAACAGAAAAACTCTATCAATCGGAGGACAGTTTTGTTGCTGACGGCATGGAAGTGTTAAAAGATGAAGAACAGCAGGAATTAAACCGTTTGCTGGATTTAATAAAAACCGTTCCCGAAAATGCCTGCATCAGTGAATATTGCACGGCGGCAGAAAATATTCTGGAAAAGCTGGACATTGCTTCCAAACTTGGCAGCGCCTATAAAAACGGCAGTGCCGGTTATGACGCAATAAAGAACTATATTCTTGCTGCAGGTAAATTAAAAAGATATTTTATCGCTGCTGCAAAGTGATTACGCCGCCGGAGGCATGCTTAACAAAAAATAACGGCGCAGGATTTTGCCGATATTTTATATGAAGCAGTACAAGGTGTTGAGCTTGTTCTGCAAAAAGGTGATATGAACGGCGTGCTCATTACAGAGGTTGCTAATATACAGGGCGTTTATTATCCTTATGTTTTTCTGCTTGAGTGCGCGAAGGTGAATTTCCGGCAGTAAAAACAGAAAACTGGATTTATAACGATTATGAGCGTGCGGCAATGGAAGCGCTTGGCATAGATTTGCCAGGTACTATTGCCGGTTTAAACGAGGATAAATACTTTTTTGCCGACGCGGCAGCAGCAGCCCCTGCAAAGCCTTACCGTAAGCTGGTACAGTGACGATTCCGGCGGCGCATCCGCATATGTGGAAATGCTGCAAAATACTTTTGCGGATAATTATCTTGAAGCGGAAAAATGCACGCCGGTTAATGTGGACGCTTCCTTATCTGGCAATGAGCTGCTTGAAAATCTTGCTTTTGCAAACAGAAATAATAAATTGCTTGCGGAAGCTGTTGAGAACTGGGCTGAACGCAGCAGTATTGAATATATAAGAGAAAGCTGTTTTAACCGTTACAGCGGCATACTGCAAAGCAGTGAGCTGTTGTCTGAACTCCCACGGAAAATTGGCAGTAGCTTCAGTGCTTCAAGGCTTGAAACTTATGCGGATTGCCCGTTTAAATTTATGGTAAGTTATTTGTGGCGGCAGGAAGAATATGCAGAAATGGATGAAGATATAAATGCTGCGGACGAAGGAAGCCTTATGCACGATGCAGCAGCACAGTTTATAGGCTTGTATTTAAATAAAAGCCTTGCAGAGTATCCGCTGGAAACTTTATGTGAAGAAATGCAGCGTATTTTTGATGCTTTAAGCAGAGAATACGAGCAAAGCGGCAAATTGAAAGATACCATATTTTTAACTTATCAGAAAGAAAATATTTTAAAACGCCTGCTTAAATTTGTTAAAGCAGAATACAATTATGCAAAAAGCATGGTACGGCTATAAGCCTTTAAATGTGGAAATGCCTTTTGGACCGGGCACATCGCTGCCGCTTAGTTTAAGTGATGAAGACGGAGCAGTTTATAATTTTAAAGGGCGTATTGACCGCATTGACGCTGACGGCGAAAGAATTTTTGTTACCGATTACAAGCGCAGCAAAATACCGGACCCCAAAGATATGAAGGAAGGTTTGGATTTGCAGATGCCGCTTTATTTGCTGGCAGCGGAACAGCTGACAAAAGATAAAACGGTTTTGGGCGGCGATTATTTTTCTTTTAACAGTTCCGAACGTGATAAAGGAATAGTTTTTGATGCTAAAAATAGACCGCCGTTCTTTAAAGCAAAATCCGTAGGTGAATGGGACAGTTTTGTTGAAGAAACAAAGCAGTTTATTACCGGTTACATAAAAGCCATTCGCAGCGGCAATTTTAAGCCGTCTGCAAAAAGAATATGTTCAAATTATTGCCCGGCGCGTGAAATTTGCAGGCGTTTCAACGAAAAAAACAACGGAGGTGCAGACGGAGATGTTTAATTTTACAGAAAATCAGGCAGCGGCCATTAATACTCTTAACTGCAATGTCTCCGTATCTGCCGGTGCTGGCAGCGGCAAAACAAGAGTGCTTGTTGAGCGTTTTATCAATATTCTTGCGCAGGGTATAAAAAATCCGCAGCAGGCTGTGCAGCCGAAAGAAATACTGGCAATAACTTTTACGCGCAAAGCTGCGGCAGAAATGAAGGAACGCATACGCAAACGCCTGTATGAACTTGAAAAAGAGGATGCCGTAAATAAAGAGTTCTGGCATAACCACAGGCAGCGTTTTGACCAGGCCCGCATCAGTACAATTCATGGTTTCTGCAACGGCATACTAAAAGACAATCCGGTAGAAACAGGGCTGGACCCTTCGTTTAATGTTGCGGAAGAAAATGATATGCAGGAATTTTTGGAAAGTACTATCACGGCTTTTATTAAAAAAGCGATTGCAGAAAATGATTCCGGTATGGAAGAACTTATCCGTAATTACGGAATTGACGGCGTTAAAAAACAGCTGTTCAGCATTTATGGCATTGCGGATGAGGTTTTGAAACTTGAAAATCCGGCAGAGCCGTATAAAAAAAGTGCAGATTGTGCGCTGGAATTGCAGGCAGAGCTTACTGCACTTGTTGATGAGCTTATTGCAGGTATGGGCACTGTTGTTGACAAAACAACCAAGCAGTATCCTAAATTGCAGAATTTAAAGGAAAACCGGCATTTGGTTATTGAGGCAATTCAGAAATATGAAACTGAAGAAAGCCGGACGGTGTTTGATAAATATATTGGCGTGCTTACCATGCAAGCTAAAGATAAAGCAGTTGTTGCCGAAGCTAGAGAAACACTGAAAAAACTATACCAGGCTGCCATTGATGCCCGTGCAGCAGAACTGGTTACCGTATGGCATAATGTTTTACGAAACTGCCGTAAATTTGTGCTGGCAAAGCAGGAAGAACTTAATTTAATCGGTTTTGATGATTTGGAAAGCCTTGCCTTGAAGCTTTTGCTTGATTCACAGGAAACACGGCATAAATACCAGCAGAATTTTAAATACATAATGGTTGATGAATTTCAGGATACCAATGAGCGCCAGCGCGAGATTATATACCTGTTATGCGGCGACGATAAGGACAGTTTGAACGGTAATAAGCTGTTCGTTGTTGGTGACCCCAAGCAATCTATTTACCGTTTCCGCGGTGCCGATGTTAATGTTTTTGCACGTGTGCGCAGAGATATTGCCGCTAAAAAGGCAAAAACGTCGTTCTGGATGATAATTTCCGTACAGTAGATAAAATTCTTGATTTCTGTAATGCAACCTTCCCGGATTTGTTGGGGCTTGACGAAACGCAGGATGTGTTTTTTGAAGCGCTGCGGGCTAACCGTTCAGGCACGCTTTTGCCGGAACTTATTGTAATAAACCATGATGAGCAGACGGCGCAGATGGATGCACGCGAAGCGGAAGCTGCCTTTATTGCACAGAAAATAAAAAACCTGCACGATGAAGAAGGCATTTTATACAGCGATATTGTTATTTTGCTGCGTGCCATGACAAAGGTTGATTATTACGAAAATGCACTGAACTGCTGCGGAATACTTTGCAATGTTGTTGACGGCAAAGGATTTTATGGAAGGCAGGAAATCATTGATTTTATCAATCTGCTGACAGTTTGTGCCGACAGCAGGCGTAATTTGGAACTGGCAGGTGTTTTGCGTTCGCCATATTTTGCTGTTGATGACGAAATGCTTACGGCTTTGTTCTTTGAATTACAAGATAATGCAGATAAATATGAAAGTTTATGGCAGGTTCTGCAAAGCGGAACATATCCGGAATATTTAGCCGAAACGGAAAAAAGCAAATTAAAGCGTTGCAGCGGCGTTTTAAAACAAATTTATGATGCTTCCATGTCATTGCCGCTTACGGATTTATTCAGCTTTATCGAACAGATTCTTAATCTTAATGCTGTTACTCCCGCACAGCCGGCTGGAGAAGAAAAAAACGCCAATTTAAAGAAGTTATTTGCTCTTGCCGCTGAATTTTGCCTGCACAGGCAGGGCGGACTGCGTGAATACCTTGATAAGATAAAACGCCTGCGAGCGCTTAATGCGCGTGAAGCGGCTGCTGTTGCCGGTAATGCACAGGAAGCCGTAAAAATTATGACTATCCATAAATCAAAAGGGCTTGAGTTTCCAACCGTTATTTTGCCGGCACTTGATACAGGGGTTGGCGGCGGCAGCACGCAAATAAATTTTAATAAAAACACAGGGCTTGGCATTAAAGTTGATATTAACGGAAACTTGCAGGAAAGCAGCGTTTTTAAAGAAATAAAAGCCTTAAACAGTGAACTTGACAAGGCAGAAAAAGGAACGCCAGTTTTATGTTGCTGCAACGCGTGCAAAAGACAGGCTGATTTTGTCCGGCGTTACAAAAACCAAAGGTGATAAAGGCACATGGTTTAAAAATTTGAAAAATATATTAAGCGGCTATGAAGGCATGATTTTTACCGATGTTGACGCGGCAGAAATATTACCGCAGGAAAAGCAGGCGGAAGAAGATGCCGGCAATTTTATCGGCGAAGATGTAATTGCCAATACTCTGCCGCTGCCGGAATACGGAAAAGCCTGGCAGCAAAGTTTTTCTGCTTCATCTTTACAGCAGTATAATATCTGCCAGCGCAGTTTTTATTACCATTATATTTTGCAAATGCCGCCTGTTGAGCCTCAGCTGAACGGTGAAAACGCAATTGATGCCAGAACTTTTGGCACTTTGGTGCATGAAGCACTGGAAAAATATGCCGGTAATGTAAAAAAAGCTTTAATGCAGGCGGCTTATGATAATAATTTACAGGATTATGACCTTAGCGAAGCAGAAAAAATACTGGAAAAATATCTGCGAAGCAATTTATATCCGGGTCTGGAGTACAAACAGCTGCACGAAACCGGCTTTACGCTGCCTGTACTTGCAAAATACGGCATAAATGCGCAATGCTACGGTTTTATAGATAACGTTATTTATAATTCTGACGGCAGTTTAAGCATTATTGATTATAAAACAGGGCATGTGCCTGACGCACTTCCCAAAGGATATAAATATCAGCTGGCCTTGTATAAGCTGGCGGCAGAAGAAATGTTTAGCCTGCCTGTTAAAAGTGCGGAGCTGCACTTTTTGCGCGGTTGTGTAAGTTTTGAACTTCCGGCAGACTTTAACCCGGAAGAAATTGCAGCCGAACTGCAAAGCATTTTTGCCAAAACAGATGAGCGGGAATTTACATGCAGCACAGCTTATTGCCACAGCTGCCCGTATGCGTATTTCTGCAAAAAAATTTAAGGCAGGCGCGCATATAGTAAAATTTGCTTTAGTATAGTATAATGTATACAAAAAAAGAATAAGAGGTGTTTACATAATGAAAACAAAAATTACCGAACTTTTAGGCATTAAATATCCTGTTATCCAGGGCGGTATGGCGTGGACTTCCGATGCTAACCTTGCTGCAGCTGTTTCTAACGCAGGCGGCGCAGGCATTATTGCTACCGGCGGCCGTACCACCGAATGGACCAAAGCAGAAATTCAAAAATGCAAAACTTTAACTGATAAACCTTTTGGCGTAAACTTAATGCTGATGGCACCGAATGTTAACGAAATTATCGAAGTTGTATGCGAAGAAAGAGTTGCTTTTGTAACTCTCGGCGCAGGCAACCCGGTTCCGCATATTGAAAAACTGCACAGTGCAGGCATTAAGGTTATTCCGGTTGTGCCGAATGTAAAACTTGCAAAACGTGTGGAAGCAGCAGGCGTAGACGCAATGGTTATTGAAGGCATGGAAGGCGGCGGGCATATCGGCCAGCAGACCACCATGGCGCTGATGACCAACGTACTGCCTCTGGTTAAAAACGTACCTGTTCTGGTTGCAGGCGGTATTGCCGACGGCCGCGGCATTGCAGCAGCACTTTTGATGGGTGCAGACGGTGTACAGATGGGTTCCCGTTTTATTCTTACCACCGAATGCCCGACTCATCCGCGTGCTAAACAGGCAATTATTGATGCTACCGACACTGATTCCGCTGTTACCGGCTTCAGCCGCAACAACGCAGTACGCTGCCTGAAAAATGAATTTACCAAAGAATATCTTGCCAAAGAAGTTGCAGGCGCTCCGCAGCAGGAACTTAATGATTTTGCAACCGGCACCAACCGCATGGGTGCAGTAGACGGCGACATTGAACATGGCGCAGTGCTTGTAGGCCAGAGCCTGAATGCTCTTAACGAAATTCTGTCCTGCAAGGAAGTTATGGAAAAACTTATTGCCGAAGCAAGAGAAACCCTTTGCCAACGCTAAAAATATTGAACTGTAATTAAGTAAAAACGCATTACACTTTTTAAAGTGTAATGCGTTTTTAGTTATTCTTCAAAATCAGAAGTTTTTACCAAACCTTTGTCCAAAAGGAAGCTGCGTGCTACTTCGGCACGGTCGCGCCCTTTTTTCTACAACTTCATAGTTAAGGCTTTGCATTGTGCTGTCATCAATAGCGTTGTCCAAAACTTTAAGAGCTTCAATAAGTTCCGGATATTCTTCTGTGGTTTCGCCGTTTATAAACGGGCACATATAGTAGGGCGGGAAAAAGTTTTTGTCATCTTCCAGCAATACCAAATCATATTTCTGCAAAAGCCCGTCCGTGGAAAACGCCGTAATAACATCAACATTATCACTGGTAATGGCAGTATACATAAGCGTTCCGCTGAAATTATTGACAGATTTGAATTTTATGCCGTAAGTTTTTTCGATACCGGGTAAACCATCTTCACGTGCCGCAAATTCCGGCGAGCATCCGAAACGCAGGTTGTGGCTTACGCGGGTTAAATCCGTTACCGTTTTTAAATGGTATTTTTCGGCAGTTTCTTTGGTAACTGCCAATACATATGTATTATTAAAGCCTAAACTGCCAAGCAGTTCAATGTTATGGTCACGCCGCATTTGCTTTTCAACCATATTATACATTTCTTCCGGCGTAAAACCGGGGCGCAGTTTATTCTTTAATATAGTGCTGTAACCTGTACCGGTATATTCAGGGTACAAATCAATTTCACCGCTGCGCAGTGCTTCAAAGGCAATCATTGTGCCGCCAAGCGCAAAGGCGCCGCTCAACCTTGATATCGGTTTTGGCTTCAATTAAATCAGCAAGCATATTGCCGATAATCACGCTTTCTGTTGCATCCTTGGAGCCGATGCGGATATCCGGACGGTTTACAAGTTCGCGCCCGAGCAAAAATCCGCCGCTGATAAGAATGATGCATGCGGCAACGGCCAGAGTTTTTTTGCGCTGGCTTTTAATTTGCTCAATAGTTTTAGTTGACATTTTTTGAAGCAGGCTGTAAGGAAACAGGCGTAACTGCTGTTTCTATTTTGCTCATCACAAAATCCATTAAAAGCGCAAGGCAGCAGGCTGGTATTGCACCGGCCAGAATCATGGCGGAATTATCGGTTTGGATACCGCTTAAAACAAGCGTGCCAAGTCCTCCGGCGCCTATGTAGGCGGCTATGGTCATCAGCCCTACGGCGTTAACGCTTGAAATGCGTATACCGGCCATAATTACCGGCAGCGACAGGGGCAGGCGCACTTTAAATAAAATCTGCATGTCTGTCATGCCGATACCTTTTGCTGCTTCCAAAGTTTCGGAACTTATATTGCGCAGCCCTGTACAGGTATTTTTTAAAATAGGCAAAAGGGAATAAAGCACAACCATGGATACGGCGGTAATAGAACCGATACCCATATAAGGAACGAGAAAACCAAGCAGTGCAAGGCTAGGCAATGCCTGGGCAAGATTGGCAAACCCCATAACAGGCTTCATAATTTTATCGCGCCCGGAGATATAAACGCCGAGCGGTATGCCAAGGCAAACCGCTATTGACACAGAGAGCAAAGTAAGCTGTATATGCCCTAAAAGCAGTTCAAAAATATATTGGTGCTGTTCAAGCAGAAAGGTGAGAAAAGCAGTCATGCTCCGGCACCTCCTTTAACACCAATAAACTGGTGGCTCATTGTTGTTACAAGGCTTGAGTTTGTTATGAGCCCTGCAAGCCGGTTATCTCTGTCTGTAACGGGAATATTTGAGATATTAAGCCCGTTGATTTTTTCTAAAAGAGAAACTATATTTTCTTCCGTATCGGCGGTTACACGTGCGGGAGTCATAACTGTTTCGACCGGCAGGCTTTTGTCGGCCGAATTCAGAATGCTTCTGGCACGTACAATTCCGAGCAGGTGATTATCTTCATCAATAACGATAAGGCTGTCGACTTTATCAATACGCATTTTTTCAAGCCCTTTAAACATTGGTACATAAGGGTATGTTGTTTTGGGCGAGGTTATCATAATATCTTTGGCGCGTATTAACTGCGGGCTGCTCCAGATACGTTTACTGCCAACAAATTCACTTACAAAACCGTGGGCAGGATTTTTCAGGATGTTTTCCGGTGTATCGTACTGCAGAATGCGCCCGCCTTGTAAAATGCAGATGCGGTCTGCAATTTTACGGCTTCGTCCATATCGTGCGTAACAAAAACTATTGTTTTATGCAGTTTTGACTGCAAACTTACGAGTTCGTCCTGCAGCTGGCTGCGGGTAAGAGGGTCAAGCGCAGAAAACGGCTCGTCCATTAAAATAATATCGGGGTTCATGGCAAAAGCACGGGCAACGCCTACACGCTGCTGCTGTCCGCCGCTTAAATGATTGGGATAGCGGTCTAAAAATTCTTCGGGTAAACCGACCGTTTCCATTAATTTTACTGTACGGTCAACAATTTCGGAAACCGGCATTTTGGCAAGCCGGGGAATTATTTCGATATTTTCCCGTACTGTCATGTGTATAAATAAGCCTGTCTGCTGAATAACGTAACCAATATTGCGGCGCAGTTCGATAGGGTCTTGTGCTTCAATATCGGTACCGTTAATTTTAATCTGGCCATCACTTGGTTCGATAAGGCGGTTAATCATTTTTAAAATAGTTGTTTTGCCACAGCCGGAGGGGCCTATTAAAACAACCAGTTCGCCTTTGTTTATTTCCAGATTGATATTTTCAATAACATTGTGTTCTTTATAAGCCTTGCTTACATTGATGAATTGAATCATGAGGTCACTTCCTTTTTTGTTTTTCTAAGTTTTGAAATTTTGAATGGCTTTTAAACATACATCCATAATATCAGCCTCCTGTCTAATTAAAAATAAATAACAATTTATAATTCGTGATAATTTATAAAATATCCTGTTTTATTTTATTAACTAAAAAATTAAATTTTTGTAAAAAACAAAATCTTTTAACGTTTTCAGAAAACAGTACATAATTAATGAAAATGCTTTAAAAAATTTGACTTCCAATGCCCGGAAGTGTTACAATAATAACAACATAAAACTTACCTTTAAATCGGTCCTGTGAGACTGTAAGGTAGACTTTTAGGTAACTTGTACTACAAGCCTTCCTATCCTCATGGGGACCGGAAGGCTTTTATTTTTGTAAGTAAGCGGCTTTAGCCCGCAAGTTATGCTTAAATTAACAAACAGGAGGTTTCTGCAATGGCAAAAGCAACAGTTTCTCTCGGCGGACGGGATATACTGGATTTGGATTCGCTTTCCGTTGAGGAATACGAACTCATCCTTAAAACCGCAGCCGAGATGAAAAAAATTATGAAGCGTGATATTAAAAAGGTTCCTTCGCTGCGTGGCAAATCTATCATCAACTTGTTCTATGAACCAAGTACGAGAACCCGCACTTCTTTTGAACTGGCAGGAAAATACCTTGGCGCTGATGTTGTAAACATTACTACTTCAAGCTCCAGTGTTGTAAAGGGTGAATGCCTGCGTGACACAATTCTTACCGTACAGTCCATGGCTTGTGATGCCATTGTAATGCGCCATCCTATCGAAGGTGCCGCAGCCTATGCTGCCGATGTTTCCAAAGCCGTAATTATAAACGCCGGTGACGGCGCCCATGCCCATCCTTCTCAGGGACTGCTTGATATGTTTACCATCCGCGAGCAGGGCAAAGATTTTAAAGGCCTTAAAATGGCAATCGTCGGCGACATTTTATACAGCCGTGTTGCACGCACCAACATCGCTGCCTGGACAAAACTGGGCGCGGAAGTGCATGTTGCAGGCCCGATGACTTTAATTCCGCACGATATTGAAGCACTTGGTGTAAAAGTACATAAACGTGTTGAAGATGCTATTGAAGGCGCGGATGTTATCGACATTCTGCGTATTCAGCTTGAACGCCAGCAGAAAGGTTTGTTCCCGTCTGCACGCGAGTATGCAAGAATTTTTGGCATTAACGAAAAACGCCTGACACTAGCCAAACCTGATGTAACCGTGCTGCATCCGGGCCCGATGAACCGCGGCCTTGAAATTTCCTGGGATGTTGGTTACTGCGACAACGCCAAAATCAGGGACGAAGTACAAAATGGCGTTGCCGTGCGTATGGCATTGCTGTTCTTAACGCTGACAGGAGGGAAACAAATTGAAAACATTAATTAAAAACGGACGTGTGGTTGACCCTTCGCAAAATCTTGATGCAGTAATGGACGTGCTTATTGAAGACGGCGTTGTTGCTGCAATTGATCAAAATATCGAAGCAGCTGCCGATGAAGTTTATGATGCTTCCGGCCTTGTGGTTGCTCCGGGGCTTGTTGATGTGCATACGCATCTGCGCGAGCCGGGCCTTGAAGCAAAAGAAGATATTGTTACCGGCACCATGGCAGCAGCAGGCGGTGTAACCACTATTGCCTGCATGCCTAACACTAAACCGGTTGTAGACAACAGCATTATCGTCAGCGGCATTAAAGAACGCGCTGCCCGCGAAGGTTATGTAAACGTAGAAGTTATCGGCGCCATCAGCAAGGGCGAACAGGGCAAGGAATTGGCAGAGCTGGGCGATATGGCAGAAAAAGGCGCTATGGCCTTTAGCGACGACGGCCATTATGTAGAAAGCAGCCGCTTGTTTTTACTGGCCGCAAGATATGTAAGCGCTTTTGATAAAGTTTTGATTTCCCATTCTATCGAAGAAGAACTGAACCACGAAGGCTATATGCATGAAGGCGCTGTTTCCGCACGTATCGGCGTGCCCGGCATTCCTTATATCTCCGAAGATATCGCAGTTGCGCGTGACTGCATAATTTCCGAATATACCGGTGCGCATGTACATATTGCACATGTTGCTTCCAAAGGCGCGCTTGATATTATCCGCCGCGCCAAGGCAAGGGGAGTAAACGTAACCTGTGAAGTTACCGTTCACCACCTGACTTTAACGGATGAAGCATGCAGCACATACAGCACGGCTACAAGAGTTTCGCCGCCGCTGCGCAGCATGGACCACGTGGAAGCATGCCGCCAGGCATTGAAAGACGGTACTGCGGATGCTATTGTTACGGACCACGCTCCGCACGCACCGGAAGAAAAAAGACGTTGAGTTCCGTTATGCACCGAATGGTTTTACAGGCCTTGAAACTTCTCTGTAGGTGTAATTTTAACCGAACTTTATCATACTGGGCTCTTCACAATTAATGAAATTATTGATAAAATGAGTACAGCGCCTGCGCATATTTTTTGCATTAAATGCTGGAAGTTTAAAAGTTGGCTCTCCGGCGGATGTAACTGTTATCGACCTTAACAAGGAATGGACAGTTGATAATACGAAATTTTATACACGCGGCAACGTAACACCTTTCAATGGCAAACATTGCAAAGGCAAAGCGGTTGCCACTATGGTAGCAGGTAAATTTGTTATGAGAGATGGTGTAGTATGCGGCAAATAGGCAGAAAGGGTAAACTTGTTTTAAAAGACGGCAGCGTTTACAGAGGTACTTTGTACGGCAAACGCAATGCTGTCGGCGAAGTTGTTTTTACAACTGGCATGAGCGGTTATCAGGAAACTTTGACTGACCCCTCGTTTTGCGACCAGATTGTTGTAATGACTTATCCTTTGGTAGGCAATTACGGTATCAATAAAGATTTTAACCAGGGCAGAAGGTGCTTCTTCCAGGGCTATGTTATCAGCGAGCTGTGCGACCACCCGAGCAACTGGAAAAACGAAAAATCTCTGGAAGATTTTCTTGACGAACAGGATGTTCCGGTACTGGTTGGCGTAGATACGCGTGCCATTACCAGAAAGCTGAGAAACTACGGCGTTTTGCAGGGCGTTATCGTTCCGGATGAAATGCCGCAGGAAGAAGTTGATAAACTGCTGGCGCTGCCGGAAGTTCATGACCAGGTAGCCAAAGTTACAACTCCGGAAATTTATACGATGGGCGAAGGTAAATACCATGTAGCTGTTATGGATTACGGCATTAAGCAGAACATCCTTAACTACCTTGCAAGCTTCGGCTGCCGCCTTACAGTGTTCCCGGCGTTTACAAGCGCGCAGGAAGTTCTTGCTTCCCAGCCGGACGGCATCTTCCTTTCCAACGGACCGGGGGACCCGAAGGATTTGACTTCCGTTATCGAAGAAGTTAAAAAATTTATCGGCAAACGCCCGATTTTCGGTATCTGCCTCGGCCATCAGCTGATGGCGCTGGCAAACGGTGCCGATACATACAAAATGAAATTCGGCCACCGCGGCATTAATCATCCTGTTAAGGATTTGCTTGAACATAAAGTTATGATTACTTCCCAGAATCACGGTTATGCCGTTGATGAAAAATCACTGGAAGGCAAAAATATTGAAATTACAAATATTTCGCTGAACGACCATACGATTGAAGGCGTGCGTTATCTTGACCACCGACCTTTACCGTGCAGTACCATCCGGAAGCAAGCCCGGGGCCTGGCGGTCACGAATATTTGTTTGAACGTTTTATTAAAATGATGGGAGGCCGCTAATATGCCGAAACTGCAAAATGTAAAAAAGTACTGGTTATCGGTTCCGGCCCGATTATTATCGGGCAGGCGGCAGAATTTGACTATTCCGGTACACAGGCCTGCCGCGCATTAAAAGAAGAAGGGCTTGAGGTTGTACTGGTAAACAGCAACCCGGCTACTATTATGACGGACGTGCATATTGCCGACCGTGTTTATGTTGAACCTGTTAATGTGGAATTTTTGGAAAGCGTTATTAAACGCGAACGCCCGGATGCTTTGCTGGCAACCCTGGGCGGGCAGGTTGGCCTGAACCTTGCCATTGACCTTGATAAACAGGGGATTTTGCGCGAATATAATGTTAAACTTCTGGGGACCCAGATTGAAAGCATTAAACGTGCGGAAGACCGTGAACTTTTTAAGGAAACAATGGAAAAAATCAATCAGCCGATTCCGGAAAGCACGATTGTTGAAACCGTTTCCGCAGCTAAGGAATTTGCGCGTGAAGTTGGTTATCCGCTTATTGTACGCCCGGCATATACTTTGGGCGGCACCGGCGGCGGCATTGCCAACAACGATGAAGAACTGGACGATATTGTAAGCAAGGGCCTTTTGTACAGCCTTATCGGCCAGGCCTTGATTGAACGCAGTGTTGCCGGCTGGAAAGAAATTGAATACGAAGTTCTGCGCGATGCTGACGATAACTGCATTACCGTTTGCTCCATGGAAAACCTTGACCCGGTTGGCGTGCATACAGGCGACTCCGTTGTTGCCGCACCGGCACAGACCTTGAGCGACCATGAAGTACAGATGCTGCGTCAGGCTTCTATCGACATTGTACGCGAACTCGGCGTACGCGGCGCCTGCAACGTACAGCTTGCGCTCGACCCGAATTCCTACCGTTATTATGTAATCGAAGTTAACCCGCGTGTAAGCCGTTCTTCGGCGCTTGCTTCCAAGGCTACCGGTTATCCCATTGCCAAAGTGGCAACCAAAATTGCCGTTGGCTACACACTGGATGAAATTCAGAATGCCGTTACCCAAAAAACTACGGCATGCTTCGAGCCTTCGCTGGACTATGTTGTTTTGAAATTCCCGCGCTGGCCGTTTGATAAATTCGTTACTGCAGACCGTACTCTTGGCACGCAGATGAAAGCTACCGGCGAAGTAATGGCTATTGAAAGAAATCTGGAAGCAGCACTTTTAAAAGCTGTACGTTCTTTGGAAATCGGCCTTATTCACCTTGAAATGCCGGAACTGAAAGCACTGAGCGATGAAGAAGTTCGCGAGCGTATTCATCTGATTGATGACCAGCGCCTGTTTGTTATTGCCGAAGCATTCCGCCGCGGCGTAACGATTGACGAGGTACATGATATTACCAAAATCGACAAGTGGTTCCTGCAAAAGTAATGAATATTGTTGAGATGGAAAACCGCATTAAAACCGAACCCATGACGGCAGAATTAATGCTTGCCGCCAAGAAAAAAGGCTTTGCGGATGTTACCATTGCAGGCTATATTGGCAAAACATGGCAGGAAGTGCGTGAAATGCGCAAAGGCTGGGGTATTATTCCGACCTATAAGATGGTTGATACCTGCGCCGCAGAATTTGAAGCCGCAACTCCGTACTATTATTCCACTTATGCCGAAGAAGACGAAGTTGAAGTAAGCGATAAAAAAAGAAAGTTGCCGTACTTGGCAGCGGCCCCATCCGTATCGGCCAGGGCGTAGAATTTGACTACTGCTCCGTTCACTCTGTATGGGCGCTGAAAGAACTCGGCTACGAAACCATTATTATCAACAACAACCCCCTGAAACCGTAAGTACAGACTTTGACACCAGCGACCGCCTGTATTTTGAGCCGCTGACGATTGAGGACGTACTGAACATTCTCGATAAAGAAAAACCGGAAGGAGTTATTGTGCAGTTCGGCGGCCAGACGGCAATTAACCTTGCCGGTCCGCTGGAAAAAGCAGGCATTAAAATTTTGGGCAGCAGTGTGGAAAGCATTGACCGCGCCGAAGACCGTGAACGTTTTGATGAACTTTTTTAACTTCCTGCAACATTCCGCGCCCGAAAGGACATACCGTATTCGATACCGAAGGCGCTCTGAAAGCAGCTGCCGACGTTGGTTATCCGGTAATGGTGCGTCCGTCCTATGTACTCGGCGGCCGTGCCATGGAAATTGTTTATAACGACGATGAACTGAAATACTACATGACAAACGCCGTTAAGGCTTCTCACGAACATCCGGTACTTGTTGACCACTATCTGCAGGGCACGGAAGTTGAAGTTGATGCTATCTGCGACGGCAAGGACGTACTGATTCCTGGCATTATGGAACATATCGAACGCGCAGGCGTACACTCCGGCGACTCCATTGCCGTATATCCTCCGCGCACGCTGGCAGAATCGGTTATTAAAACTATTATCGATTACACCAACAGAATTTCTATCGGCCTTGAAGTACACGGCATGATTAACATTCAGTACATTGTACGCAATAACGAAGTATTTGTTATTGAAGTTAACCCGCGTTCTTCCCGTACCGTGCCTTTCCTCAGCAAAGTTACCACCATTCAGATGGTTGACGTTGCAACCAAATGCGCAATGGGGCAGAGCATCCGCGAACAGGGTTACCGCCCGGGCCTGCAGCTCTTCCCGGATTACTATGCAGTTAAAGCACCGGTATTCTCCTTCAACAAGATGAGCAATGTTGATATTACCCTTGGGCCGGAAATGAAATCTACCGGTGAAGTAATGGCTATTGACTACCAGTATTCGCGCGCACTGTATAAAGCCTGCATTGCTGCCGGCATTAATGTGCCGCACGAAGGCGCAATTCTTATTACCGTAGCCGATATGGACAAAGAAGAAGCCTGCGAAATTGCAGCCGGTTTTGCCGACCTTGGTTATGAAATTGTAGCAACCGGCGGCACTGCGGAATATCTGAACAACCACGGTGTAAAAGTAAGGGTTGCAACCAAAGTAAGCGAAGGCAGCCCGAATATTCTTGATGAAATTAAAGAAGGCCATATCAGTATGGTTATCAATACAACCAACCATGGCCGTGATGCTGAACGCGACGGCTTTAAAATCCGCCGTTCGACGGTTGAGCATGCCATTGCCTGCCTGACATCCCTTGATACGGCACGCGAACTGCAGCATGTAATGAGCGCTATGCGCCGCCGCCGTGTAGTAAGTATTGTTGCTTTGCAGGACCTTTCCTGGGAGGGCTGATAAATGCCTAAGAAAATAGTTGAAGCTAAAGTTATTGGGCAGCATGTTTTAAACAATTCAACAAAATTAATAGAAGTTTACGCACCGGAACTGGCAGAACTTGCCGTTCCGGGGCAGTTTGTAAACGTGCAGGTATTTAATTGCACTGCGCCGCTTCTGCGCCGTCCTTTTTGGTGTTGCTGCCGTTAATAAAAAAAGAAGGCACCATTACCATGATTTACCGCATTATCGGTGAAGCTACCAAACTGCTGGCAGAATATTGCAGCGGCGATAAATTAAGTATTGTCGGCCCGCTTGGGCGTGGTTTTGATATGAACGCGCAGCATCCGCTCATTGTCGGCGGCGGCCTTGGCCTTGCACCGCTTTTGTTCCTTGCTTCTGCTTTTGGCAAAGGCAAAGCGGAAATTGTTATGGGCGGGCGTTGTGCCGATGAATTGTTCTGGACAAAACTCTATGAAGAATACTGCCCGGTAATGCACCTGACGACAGATGACGGAAGCTGCGGCACCAAAGGTACGGTTATGGCCGTACTGCCGGAACTTCTTGCCAGCGGCAGATATGATGCGCTGTATGTATGCGGACCTGTGCCGATGATGAAAGCAGTTGCGGAAGCAGCTGAAAAATACGGCGTTAAATGCCAGGTTTCACTTGAAAAATATATGGCCTGCGGCCTTGGCGCGTGCCTGTCCTGCTCTTTGCAGCGGCATTGGCAAACGCCTTAAGGTTTGCACTGACGGCCCGGTATTCTGGGCTGAGGAGGTGGGAGAATGGTAAGCGCAAAATTCTATGACGGACGGCTGGCAGTTGACATTGCCGGTTTGAAAATGCAAACTCCGGTTACCACCGCTTCCGGTACTTTTGGATTTGGCCTTGAATTTACCGATTTTCTGGATTTGGAAAAAAAGTTGGTGCCGTTTGCGTTAAAGGCACAACGCTTCTGCCGCGCGAAGGCAATAAAGGCCAGCGTGCTGTTGAAACACCTTCCGGCATGCTTAACTGCGTAGGGTTGGAAAACCCCGGCAGCGATTACTTTTTGAATGAAACACTGCCGAAGCTGCGCAAATATGATGTGCCGGTAATTGTAAATATTGCAGCATCTTCTCCGGAGGAATACGGTGAACTTGCACATAAACTTGATGTTGACGGCGTAGACGCGGTAGAAATTAATATTTCCTGCCCGAACGTTAAACAGGGCGGCATTGCTTTCGGCACATGCCCGGACAGTGCGGCTGCCGTTGTTGAACAGGTTAAAAAGCATTTTACCAAAACGGTTATTACCAAACTTTCTCCTAATGTAACCAGCATTACGGAAATGGCACTGGCCGTTGAAAATGCAGGCACTGATGCGATTTCATTAATCAATACGCTTATCGGCATGAAGATAGACATTGAACGCCAGCGCCCGGTGCTTGGCAATATTACCGGCGGCTTAAGCGGCCCGGCAGTACGCCCGGTTGCTGTGCGCATGTGCTACGAAGTAGCTCAGAAGGTGCATGTGCCTATTATCGGCATGGGCGGTATCGAAACAGCCGAAGACGCCGTGGAATTTTTCCTCTGCGGTGCAAGTGCCATTGCAGTTGGTACGGCTAATTTCCGCAATCCTTGCATTGCCGAAACCATCAGCCACGGCATTTTAGACTATATGAACCGCCACGGCTACAATAAACTTACCGATATGATTGGCGCGGCTCTGCCGGAAGGCAGCTTTGCCCTGCGCAGCGGCAGGAAGGAGTAAGCTATGCAAAGTGATGAAAGATTAATAGTTGCGCTTGATTTCCCGACTGCTGATTTGGCCAAAAACTGTGTGGAAGAACTTGGCGATTCCGTATGCCATTATAAAGTAGGGATGGAACTTTACTATGCCGCAGGCAGTGAAATCATCCGCTTTTTAAAAGAACATAACAAAAAAGTATTTTTGGATTTAAAACTGCATGATATTCCCAACACTGTTGCCAGCGCACTGGCTGTGCTTACGGAACTTGGCGCAGATATGATGAATGTACATGCCATAGGCGGCAGAAAAATGATGCAGGAAGCTGTAAAAGCCGTGCATACTAAAGCTGCCGAACTTGGCAGGCCTGCTCCTAAACTGATTGCTGTAACAATTCTTACCAGCATTAACGAAGAACAGTATGCTGACCTTAATTACAAAACAGGCATTGCCGAACAGGTAATCGCTTTGGCGAAACTTGCCAAAGAAGCCGGTATGGACGGCGTTGTTGCTTCTCCGCAGGAAGCTGCTGCTATCCGCGAAGCGTGCGGCGAAGGCTTTTTAATTGTTACACCGGGAATCCGCCCGGCAGGCAGTGATGTTAACGACCAAAGCAGAATTGCCACGCCTTCCGGCGCGCTAAAAAACGGTTCCACCCATATTGTAGTTGGCAGGCCCATTACGAAAGCTGAAGATAAAAAAGCTGCGGCACAAAGCATTGCAGCAGAAATAAGAGGTGTATAAACTTATGATGCAGGAAAAAGAAGTAATGCAATTATTGGAAGAAACCCAGGCAGTGCTGCATGGACATTTTTTTACTGACCAGCGGTTTGCACAGCCCGATGTACGTTGAAAAATTCAATGTGCTGCAGCATCCCAAATATACGGAAATGCTTTGCCAGGAACTGGCAGAACGCTATGCAGCCGATAATGTGGAACTTGTTATCGGCCCTATGACCCGGCATTTTGCTTGCACATGAAGTAGGCAAGGCTCTTGGCACCCGTGCTATTTTTACCGAACGCGAAAACGGCAAAATGACTCTGAAACGCGGCTTCCAGATTCCGGAAGGTACCCGCGTATTGATTGTTGAAGATATTGTTACTACCGGCGGCAGCGTAAAAGAAGTTTTGGATGTTGTAAAAGAACACGGCGGCGTACCTGTTGGTATCGGCCTTTTGGTTGACCGCAGCGGCGGCAAAGTTGATTTTGGCATGCGCACCGAAGCATTGCTGCACCTGGACGTTCCCACTTATGACCCGAACGACTGCCCGCTTTGCAAAGAGGGCAAGCCTTTTACAAAACGCGGACGTACCGGTAAATAAAAAATTTAAAATTTAAAAGCTGCATAACAGCGGATGTTTCTTGCATCTGCTGTTATTTTTTTGCTATAATATTGGGGCTGCGCCTTTTTGGGGTAGCAGTAAATTTTACTGACAGGATTGATATTTTAGTGTTTGCGAGGCTAATATTTTACTTTATTTTGGGCGCTGTTTGCGGCAGTTTTTTAAACTTATGTGCCTGCCGTCTGCCGCGTGGGCAATCTGTTGTTGTTGGCAGGTCGGCCTGTGATTTCTGCGGGAAGAAGCTGACGGTAACAGAGCTTATTCCCGTTTTAAGTTATTTATTTTTAAAAGGCCGCTGCCGCTATTGCGGAGTTAAGTATGGCATCAGCCATTTATTTGCGGAAGTTTTAACTGGTTGGGCTTTTGTTTTATGCGGAATGCAAGCAGAGTTCGGCCCGAAATTGCTGCTGCTTTTTATATTCTGCTGCACAGTTATTTTAATAAGTTTAATTGATTACGAATTGCAAATTATACCTGACAGCTTAGTGCTTATACTTGCAGCAGGCGGGTTTATTTACAGCTGTTTGTATTTATCGGGAGGTTTGCTTAACGGACTTTACGGTTTTGTTTTTGCCTTTGCCGTTATGCTGGCAAATTTTTTAATCAGCCGCGGCGGCATGGGCGGAGGGGATGTTAAGCTGAGCACAGCGGCAGGCTTATGGCTTGGTTTTGAAAATACCGTTATATTTTTATTGCTTTCTTTTATTAGCGGCGGAATTATAAGTATATTGTTAATGATAACCGGTGTTAAAAATAAACAGGACGCTATACCGTTTGGGCCTTTTTTATGTGCCGGTGCTTTTGCCGCGCTATTATATGCCGGTTTTTTGGCAAATTTTTATTGGAATTTATTTAATTTTTAGGGAAGTTGAGAATGAATTACAAAATTTTAAAAGATAAACTGTTAACTAATAAATTTAAACATATTATTGCTGCCGATATTGCTTCCGATGTTATACGGATTGCGGTTGTAAATTGCAGTAAACGCATTAATACAGTTGAAAAACTGATATCAAAACAGCTGCCACAGGAATTGGCAGCAGACGCTTATGTTTTTAATAAAGAAAAACTTGCTGCATTTATCAACGAAATTTTAAAAGAAGAAAATATCAGTACAGGCGTGCTTGTTTTTACTGCTGGTGCAGATAAAACCGCATTGTTTAACTTACAGCTGCCATATTTAAAAGAACAGGAATTACGGGAAGCTGCCAAATGGGAAATTGTTTATGAACTTGGCAGCAGCACAGAAGGATTTTGTTATGCGGCTGTTTATAACACGCATTTAAAAGAAGAACTGAACAGAGTAACGGCCGTAGTTATGCCTGAAAATATTTATCAGGTTATGAAAGAAACGTCTGTAAAAACAGAACTGCCGCTTGGCGGAATCTTTCTGCGTTCTTTGGCTATTGAACAAACATTTGCCAAAAACTATACCGATTTTTTGTTATGTGATTATCTAGTGGATGATGAATGTGTATTAACCGCTTTTGCTGGCGGCATGCCGGTATTACAAAAAACGGTTAATGTGTTTAACAGGGAAAGTTTTGCTGACGAAATAAAAACCGTAATAGCTGCGCTGCCTGATATTGAATTTAAACAGGTTGTTTTAAATTGTGATGACAGTTTAAAAAGCGATATTCTGTCATCTGAAATTGCATTGCCTGTAATTAAAAATGATATTTCACATAGCGTTGGCTTTAACGAATGTTTACAGGATGAAAGTTTGCAGCATTTAAATTCTTTTTGCGGCTGCAATAGGTGCAGCATTGTGCTTGGCAAACAACAGCAAATTTAATTTGGCCGGGCATAATAAAAGCAGTTTCAGTCTGCCAAGGTGGAAAGTATACCGCGGTGCCGCTGTTTTTGCCGTTGTTTTTACGCTTGCCTTTTGGGCATGGCAATTAGCGGAACTTTTTATAGTGCAGCAGCAGTTAAAAGAAATTGACGGAAAAATTGCTGCCTGCGCTGTCTGGCAGCAGCGTTATGAAGAAAGCGCCGCTTTAAATATGCAGGTTAACAGGCGTTTAAAATTTGCCGGAAATATAAAAAAGCAAAATATAACATGGAATGAACTGTTAAATGATATCAGCAGTGCCGTACCGCAGGGATGCTGGCTTGAAAGAATTGAGCAGCAGGAAAATAAAAAGCAGCTTACTGTTGCCGGTTACACCGCAAATATTGATAAAGCAGTGGAATTTACCGAAATGCTCAGCAGCAAAAAAAGCCAATCTTAAAACAGAATTAACGGAACTTAAAACAGAAGAACTAAACGGCAAACAATATACTGCTTTTAATGTACTTATAGAAAGAAGGTAAAAAATGCAGGATTTATATCTGCAATTGCAAAATTTAAAACGTACTGATAAATATTGCCTTATTTTTATTGCGGCTTTACTTTTATGCCTGGCAATAAAAATTTTAGCCACAGACCCGCTTCAAAATTCCATTAATACAAGCAGAGAACTGCTTGCAGAAAAGCAGCAGAATCTTAATAATTATCTTGCTTTTGCAGAACAATATAAGGATTACAGCGCGCTGCAAAAACAGCAGAATGAAGCAGCTTTACTGGCAAATGAATTGCTGCCGCCGCAGATAACAACGGCAGAATTAATCAAAGAATATACCGCGCTTGCCGGTAAATATAACCTGCGTATTGAAAGCATTAAACCTGTTCCGCAGGAAAAACAGAAAAAAGAAGCGTATACATCTGTAACGGTAAATATTGTGCTTACCGGCAGCTTTTATAAAGCAGCTGCCTTTTTAGATGATTTGCAGCAGCAAAGACGCCTTGCTGTACCTGCAAACGTTGTAATTGAACGAAGCAGAAACGGTTTTGCGGGCGATGTTGTTTTAACGGCCAGACTTACTGCTTATGCTTTAAAATAAAGCAAAGTAATTGAACTGCTTGCTATAAGCCTGCTCCAAGTTGTATAATTAAATAGTTGGAAGAACTTATTTTTAAGAGTTAAAAGGATTGAAAACTATGGGATATAAAGAGCAGACTTATGAATTGCTTAAAGATTTTAAGCAGGGTTTAATTGATGACGAAACATTTTTAAAAAAGCTGCGCAGCAGCGAATATACCGATTTGGGCTTTGCCATGATAGACCATGAACGCAGTTTGCGCCAGGGCTTTGCCGAAGTTGTTTACTGTGAAGGAAAAACGGCAGAGCAGACGGCGGCAATTATGAGCAGGCTGGCTGAGGTTCACAGCAATATAATCGGCACAAGGGCAAATGAGGAGAAATTTGCTGCTGTAAAAAAAACAGTTCCTGATGCGGAATATTATAAAGATGCAGGATTCATAAAAATTGAACGCAATCCTCTGCCAAAAGACGAAAAACGTTATATTGCCGTTGTAACTGCCGGTACCAGCGATTTGCCGGTATCTGAGGAAGCCGCACTGACGGCGGAAATTATGGGCAATACGGTTAAACGCGTGTATGATGTCGGTGTGGCAGGGATTCACCGTTTGTTTTCTAAAATTGATATTATACGCGATGCCAACGCGGTAATTGTTGTGGCCGGTATGGAAGGCGCACTGGCAAGCGTTGTGGGCGGGCTTGTAGACAAGCCTGTTATTGCGGTTCCTACAAGTGTCGGTTATGGGGCAAACTTTAAAGGCTTATCCGCTCTTTTGGGCATGCTGAACAGCTGTTCGGCAGGCGTTGCCGTTGTAAATATCGATAACGGTTTTGGCGCTGGGCGTTTGGCAAGCATTATTAATCATATGAGGTGAGAACATGAAGAAAGCACTTTACATAGAAGCATTTTCCGGTATCAGCGGCAACATGCTGCTTGGCGCGCTGATTGACCTTGGCGCTGACGCTGCTTATATAGAAGCAGAGCTTAAAAAGATTAATCTTGGCGAATATGAACTGATTAATACACGCGCAGATAAATGCGGCATAAATGCAGCTTATTTTAATGTTAAAATTCCGGGCGTAACAGAAGCAGCCGAAGCAGAAGAAGCACATCTTCATGAACATCATGACGGACATCACTGCCATCATCATGACCACGGCTGCGAAGGTAAAGAACATCATCATCACCATCATGAGGAGCATCATTGCTGCCATCAGCATGCTCATGCTGCCGAAGAAGCGCACGAACATCACTGCTGCCATGCGCATGAAGCAGGTGCGCATCACCATCATCATGAACACAGAAATTTTAACGACATCAAAACTATCATTGAAAATTCAGATTTAAGCACTAATATAAAAGATAAAGCGGTAAATGTTTTCCGTATGCTTGGCCTCGCCGAAGCAAAAGTTCACGGCAAAAGCCTTGAAGAAGTGCATTTCCATGAAGTAGGCGCAGTTGACACGATTATTGATATTGTCGGCAGCTGCCTGGCTTTGGAAAACCTCGGCATAGAAAAAATTTATGTGTCGGAAATTAAAACCGGCTTCGGTTTTGTGCATTGTGCGCATGGACTGATGCCCGTGCCTGCACCTGCAACTGCCGAACTTTTGGCGCATGGGCTGCTTTATGCCAAAGGAAACATTGAACGCGAGCTGGCAACACCTACAGGAGCCGCGTTAATGGCTGCACTTGCTGAACCTTCTGCTGATATGCCTAAAGGCTTCAGCGCAGAAAAAGTTGGTTATGGCGCAGGCACAAGAAACTTTGAAATTCCTAACGTGCTGCGTGCCACGCTTGGTACTGTTGAAGAAGTTAAAAGCCACGCTTTAACGGTTGCGGAATGCAATATTGACGACATGAGCGGCGAAGTATGGCCCTATGTACAGGAAAAATTAATGGCTGCCGGTGCCCTTGATGCCTGGATTACGCCTATAATTATGAAAAAAGGGCGCCCGGCGCAGATGCTTTCAGTTTTAATGCATCCGCAGGACTTGCCTGTGCTTGAAAAAAATTATTTTAACCGAAACCACTACATTAGGCATGCGCTACTATGATGTTGCGCGCCATTGCAGCGAAAGAAGCTTTATAGAGGTTACGTTGCCGCAGGGAAGCGTAAAAGTTAAATTTTCGCAGGCCGGAGGGCAAATTTTAAACATAGCGCCGGAATTTGAAGACTGCCGCAAGCTTGCCGAAGCAAGTAAAATGCCCCTGAAAAAAATAATGCAGATGGCTGCGGCCGCTGCGGAGGCTCAGCTTGAACACTAATTTTGGCACATATATTAAAGAATTAGTAAAAAAATTCAGTGAAAACGGTATAAGTGCTGAAGAAAAAAGCCTGCAATACGGCTGCCAGTTAGTGCTTGCCAAAGGCACGGATAAAGCTGTTTTATCCGTTTATAACGGCAAAAAAGGCATAAAATTTGTTTGGAACGGCAAAAATGCAGTGTTTACACAAGCCTGCAAAGATATACTGGCAGACGGAAGCAGCACAGGCACAAACTATTGCCTGCTGAAGGATTTGCCGGGATTTAATGGTATCTGGGCAGGCAGTGACGAATCCGGCAAAGGCGATTTTTTCGGGCCGCTTGTGGTTGCGGCAGTTGCCTGTGATGAGAAAAAGCGCTTCAAGGCTTTTCAGCCTGGGCGTTAAAGACTGCAAAATCGTCAGTGATAAAGATGTGCTGAAAATGAAAGATGAAATCTGTTCTGTGGCACTGGCAGTATCTGTTTTAGCGCTGACGCCTAAAATGTATAACTACCGCTACAATCAGCTTAAAGCGGCAGGGCAGAATTTAAACCATTTATTAAGCAGCGGGCATGCTGCAGCACTTACGGGGGTCATCGGCAAATGCCCAGGCTGTGGTTATGCCCTTGTAGACCGTTTTGCCGTGCATAATGATATAACGCAGCGCATTCACGAAAAATATCCTGCTGTTAAAGTTGTGCAGATGCCAAAAGCAGAAGCAGATATTGCCGTAGCAGCCGCCTCGGTATTGGCTCGCGCCGAGTTTCTTCGTATTATGGCCGAGCTGGAAGTACAGGCAGGCATGCCGCTTCCCAAAGGCGGAAGTGACGCTGCAACCAGTTGTGCACGCATAATTGCGGAAAAATTTGGCAAAGAAAGCCTTGCAAATTTTGTTAAATTGCATTTTGCCAATTATAAACGTATATAACCGGAGAATTTATGAAAAAACTGATAATTAATGCCGATGATTTCGGTCTGCATCCATTGATTAATAAAGGAATTATAGAAGGGCACCAAAAGGGCATGATTACAAGCACATCGATTATGCCGGGAGCTCCTTATTTTGAGGAAGCGGCACATCTTGCTGCCCAAAATCCTGAGCTGGGAATCGGAATTCATTTAACTCTTGTTGGCGGAGTTGCGCCTGTTTTAAAAAAAGGTGTAAATTCTTTGCTTACTTCGCAGGGAGTTTTTGCAGAAGATTATACAGTTTTTGCAAAAAAATGGTATACTGGTAGTATAAAGAGGAGTGAACTTGAACAGGAACTGCGTGCACAGATAGAAAAAGTGCTGGAGTCTGGAATTAAACCCACACATATCGACAGCCATCAGCATATGCACGTGCTGCCGGGCATTGCCGGTATGGTTATACGCTTATGCAGAGAATACGGAATACGTAAAATAAGAATGCCGGAAGAAAGTATTTTCTGGACCGGCGGGTTTAGCGCCGGAGCCGGCAGAAAAATAGGCAGGGACGGTTTGAGCTTTTGCAGCGCGCTGGCAAAAAACAAAGCCAAAAAAGCAGGGCTTATTTACCCGCAGCACTTTTTTGGCATGCTGGCAGGCGGCAACTTAAATGAACTTCTGGTTAAAAATATTTTGCTTGCTTTGCCTGAAGGAACGAGTGAAATAATGACTCATCCCGGGGCAGATAATGTTTTGCTTGCACAAAACTTCAAATGGGGTTATCATTGGCATGATGAGTTAAATGCTTTTTGTCTGAAAGCAATAAAAACATTGCCCGTGAACAGGGAATAGAACTAATTAATTTTGGCAGGCTTTAATTATGAACAAAAAATTGATAGGCAGGCTGCTGCTGGTTTTTGTAATTATTGTCCTGATACCGGCAGCGGTTATCTACTTTACATTTGATATAAGGGCGCTTGAATATTTAACCATGTTCAAGCCGTGGAGCATTGCGGCAGCCTTCGGTATTTTGGCCGTTGGGCTTATTTTTGACGGCCTGAGGCTGATGACTCTGGCGCGTGTAACGGATGAACGCCTGAGCATTAAAGAAGTTATCAATGTAGTTTTAAGCAATTATTTTCTGGCGGTGCTTACTCCCGGTGCCAGCGGGGGCGCAATAGCCCAGATTATGTTTATGAAAAGGGCGAATGTGCCTGTTGCCAAAGCAACGGTAATTGTTTTTGTGCGCACGATTATGTCGATAACTTTTTAATTTTACTGGTGCCGTTTGTTTTGTATAATGACGCTTTTTTAAGCGAATGGATGCCGCCGGCAGTTATCGCGGCAGTATCCGTAATATTTATTTCCATACCTGTGGCAGTGGTGCTGCTTATGCGCACGCGCTATCCGGAGTTCTGGCTGGTTGCGCTGACAGGCAAGCTGTCGCACGATTACAGGCGCAAATGCTTTAACAGCTATTATGAATTCAAAAAAGCATCGTTTATTATGGGCAGGCATCCTTTAATGATTCTGCGTGCTTTTATTGAATCGGGCATCAGCCTTTTGGGCATTTACGCTACTGTGCCGATGTTCTTTTTAGGCATGAATATTCAATTTGACTGGCTGCAGGTTATGGGCAGGATGGTACTTTTAAACCTTGTTTTATATTTTTCACCGACTCCGGGCGGCAGCGGCATTGCAGAAGCAGGTTTTATCGTGCTGTTCGCGTCGCTTCTGCCGGAAGGCATGGTAGGCATTATGGCAGTGCTCTGGCGTTTTACGGCCGAGTATTTCCCGTTTTTGCTGGGTGCTTTTATTTCCATCCGCGCTTTTGGTTCTAACATTATTGCTGCCAATAATTTGAAAGAGAGAGAGAACTGATGAAATTACTTGTTACAGGTGGAGCCGGTTTTATCGGCTCTCATCTTTTGAAATACCTTAATGCACAGCATGAACACGAAACGGTTGTTTTCGACAATCTTTCCAGCGGTTCTGCAAAAAATGTACCGGCAAATATGAAGCTGTGCGTAGGCGATGTTTGTGATGAATCCGCCGTTAATGCTCTGTTTGCAGCAGAACATTTTGACGCCGTTATTCATTTTGCCGCGCAGACAATGGTTCCGTATTCTTTGCAGCACCCGCAGGAAGACTGCAATGTTAATCTGCTGGGGCTGATTAATATTCTGGAATGCTGCCGCAAATACAATGTTAAATCTGTGGTATTTTCATCAAGCGCGGCCGTTTACGGAGATAACCCCAACATTCCGCTTAGCGAAGATTTGCCGCTTTTGCCGACATCCTGCTACGGCATTACTAAAATGACATCCGAACATTATATGCGCGTTTACCATGATTTGTACGGCATTAACTGCACGGTGCTGCGCTTTGCCAATGTTTACGGCGAGCGTCAGGGTGAAGGTGGAGAAGGCGGCGTTATCAGTATCTTCTGTAAACTCCTTGTTCAGAATAAGCCTTTGACGGTTTTTGGCAACGGCGAACAAACACGTGATTTTGTTTATGCCGGCGATATTGCGCAGGCTGCGGCTAAAGCAGTTGCGCTTACCGGCTATAATGTTATTAATATTTCAACAGGAAAAGAAACCTCGCTCAACAGCCTGCTTGAAGCTTTTAAATCTGCCTGCGGGCATGAACTTACTGTAAACTATGCGCCAGCGCGCAGCGGTGATATTTTCCGTTCTGTTTTAAGCAATAAAAAACTGGAAGCTCTGCTTGGCTTTGTACCGCAAGTGGATATTGAGTATGGCATTCCGAAAACATATAACGACTACTTGGCACGCCGGAAGGAAGGTCTTTAATGAAAAATTTGAATCTCCAAAGCCTGATTATTATTGCAGTTTTAGCTTTAGTAACCATTTTGTGGGGAATAGGTTCCGTACCGCTTTTTGACCCGGACGAACCGGTTTATGCGGAAACCGCACGTGAAATGATTAAGTACAACGATTACTTATCGCCGCGTATTTTTGACAATTTCTGGTATGACAAGCCGCCAATGTACTACTGGCTGGTAGCTGCTTCAATAGGCCTTTTTGGCGATGGGGAAGCGGCAGCGCGTTTTCCTGCGGCGTTAATGGCCGTTGCAACTTCGGTAATGCTTTATTTTTCGGTAAGCAATATTTTTTCGGAACGTGCCGGATTCTGGGCATCCATTGTTTTAACTACCTGCGTGGAGTTTTTCTATCTTGGCAAGGCAGCAGTTACCGATACGACTTTATTGTTTTTTATGACAGCCGCGCTTTTGTGTTACCAGCATAAATGGTACTGGGTAATGTATATTGCCATGGCTCTGGCCACTGTAACCAAAGGCCCAATTGGCATAGTTTTTCCCGGTGCAATTATTTTCCTGCACCTGCTTTTTACAGGTAATTTACGTGAAATTTTAAAAATGCACGTTATCCGCGGGCTTGTTGTTTACTTTGCCATTGCAGCACCGTGGTATTATTTGATGTATCAGGTGCATGGAATGGAATTTATCAATACTTTTCTTGGTTTTCATAATCTGACGCGCTTTACTACGCCGGAACACCCCGACCGTGTTCTGTGGTGGTATTATCTGCCGGTAATAATTTTGGGCATGTTCCCATGGACGGGCCTGCTCTTGCAGTCAATCAGTGCCTCCATATCCGAAGCAAGCAGCGAAGAACTTGTTAAAATGTCATTTTTCAATATCTGGTGGGTGTTTGTACTGCTGTTTTTCAGCATTTCACAAACCAAACTTGTTTCTTATATTCTGCCTATGTTTCCGGCACTTGCAATTATTATCGGCTGGAATCTTGCAAGGCTTGAAAAGCAGCGCGGAGAATCACTGCTTTCGTGGGTTATTGGCACGGTAATTATGTTCGGCCTTTTGGGTGCGGGCTGGCTTATCGGCGGCAATCAGCTGCCGGAAGCGTTCCTGGAAGCGTTTGTGCTCAGCGGCACAACCTTTGTCGTAGGTTTGGTAATCATCTGGTTTTTATGGCGCGAGCGCGATGTTATTTTTGCCGGTTATCTGCATGCGGCAATGGGCTTTTTAACAATGCTGATTGCATTTTCGTTTATTTTGCCGCCGGTTGCAGACCGTTTCAGTGTAAAAACAATGGCTGCCGAATTTGTGGCGGGCTGCGATACATCCAAGCCGCTTTATGTAGATAAGTTTTTGCGCCCCGGCTTTATGTATTACACCGGTATTGCCGGTGAGGAAATGCTGCCGAAAACTAATGCTCTGCAAAAAGCCGTCAGCAATAATACACCTAAATATGTTGTTGTACGCAGGCTGGAATTTAAACGTCTGCAAAATCCCGAAGCAATTCAGAACCTGCGCATTGTTAAAGAAAAAGACGGAATTATGATTTTGGAAAAATATTGAGTATAACAAACCTCTCAAAATTTTTTGAGAGGTTTAATTTTTACGCAGCGTTATAAATCTTTATTTTAAAGCTTAAATATGGTATGATTAGATGATAAATGCTGACTAAAATTAAGGAGTTTTTTGTGAGAATAAAGGGAGTTTTATTTGACCTTGACGGCACACTAATTAATACAACGCCTCTGATTCTGGAATCGTTCCGCCATACTTTTGTGGAGTTTGGGCTGCCGGTTCCGTCAAAAGAGGCGCTTGTTGCAGGTTTTGGGCTGCCGCTGCGCACCGCAGCCAAAGCCTATATGCCCGAAAGCATGATAGAAGATTTTTGCACTGCTTACAGTGACTACCACCGCAGCCAGCACGATAAGCTTATACAGCCGTTTGACGGCGTTAACGAAGCATTGGCACAGCTTGCAGGGCTCGGCATAAAAATGGCTGTTGTAACATCTAAAAAACGACCGATGGCTCTGCGCGGGCTTGCCTGTTACGGGCTTGATAAATATATTGAAACGGTTGTTACCTGCCAGGACTGCAAAGAACATAAGCCGCTTCCGGCACCGAGCCTGATGGCTTTAAAAAGCTTAAAGCTGAACGGCAGTGACTGTATCGGCGTGGGCGACAGCCCTTATGATTTGCAAAGTGCAAAAGGCGCCGGCTGTTTAACGGCAGCAGTACGTTATACCAGCTTTGACTGGGATTTTATTTTGAATGAAGGTAAACCGGATTACGTTTTGAACAAAATGGATGATTTGGTTAAACTGATAGACAGACTCAATAATTAGGAGGTTATTATGCGCAAAATAGCTATCATCGGCGGTACCGGGGTTTACAGCCCCGACGCACTTGGAGGATTTGAAGAAAAGGTTATTAAAACGCCTTACGGCGATGCGCTTTGCAAAATGGGCTCGCTGTACGGCAATCAGGTTGTGTTTATTACCCGCCACGGTGCAGGGCACAGCGTTCCGCCGCATAAAGTAAATTACCGTGCCAATATCTGGGCTTTAAAAAGCCTTGGCACAGAAGAAATTTTTGCAACCACGGCAGTAGGTTCTTTAAATAAAGAGATGAAAGCCGGGCATTTTGTTGTTTGCGACCAGGCGATTGATTTTACCAAAAGCCGCGTTAATACTTTTTACGATACACCGGAACGCGGAGTGGCTCATGGGATTTTACCAATCCGTACTGCCCGCGCCTGCGTGCAAAAGTTATTAAATGCCTCGAAAGAACGGACATTCCGTTCCACAAAACAGGCTGCTATGTTTGCACCGAAGGCCCGCGTTTTGAAACCGCAGCGGAAATTAAAATGTTCGCCATGCTGGGCGGCGACCTTGTAGGCATGACCAACATTCCGGAATCAGTACTGGCACGCGAAGCTGAAATGTGCTATACAAACTGCAGCATTGTAACCAATATGGCCGCAGGCATTTCTCCGACACCGCTTTCTCACAGCGAAGTTGTAGAAGCTATGGCTCAAAGCGGCAAAAACATGGCCCGCCTGATTGAAGCCTTTATTGCCGATAATGGAGATGATGAAACAGAATGCGGCTGTGCGCACTGCATGGCAGAATTTGGCGGTTTTAAACTGTAAGAGGCTGTTATGGTTAAAACAATGGAATGGCAGCAAAACGCACTGGAAATTTTAGACCAGACTAAACTGCCTGTAGAAATCAGTTTTATAAAATGCGGTACTTACCGCCGCGTGGGCGAAGCAATAAAAAAGCTGGAAGTCCGCGGCGCACCGGCAATCGGCGCAGCAGCCGGTTTTGCCATGGTTTTGGGCTGGCAGCAGCTTATGGCGGAAAACCGCTGTAATTTACCTGCCTACGAAGAAATAAAAAATGAACTTATTGCAGCACGCCCTACGGCAGTAAACCTTGCCTGGGCTGCCAACAAGCTTTACGCTGAGGCAGAACGCCTGACAGGGCAAAGCAAAACACAGAGCGAAATTGCCTGTGCTTTGAAAAAACTGGCGCAGCAAATTTACAATGATGACATTGAATGCAATAAAAAAATGGGCAGGTACGGTGCTGAACTTTTGCTGTCGCATACCCGTATTTTAACGCACTGCAACGCAGGTGCACTGGCAACCTGCGGGTGGGGGACGGCTCTCGGCGTTATCCGCGAAGCCTTTGCCCAGGGCAAAATAGACATGGTTTATGCCGATGAAACGCGCCCGCTTCTGCAAGGCGCCCGCCTTACGGTATGGGAGCTTATGGAAGATAAAATTCCCGTTACCGTTATTACCGATAACATGGCAGCATGGGCTATGCAGCAAAAAGGCATTAACGCCGTTGTTACCGGGGCGGACCGTATTGCTTTAAACGGCGATACTGCCAACAAAATAGGCACCTTTGGCGTGGCTTTGGCCGCAAAATACCACGGTATACCGTTTTATATTGCCGCACCTGTAAGTACATTTGATTTTTCCATTGCTGACGGCAGCGGAATTCCGATAGAAGAACGCAGCGCACAGGAAGTAAAAACCTTGCAGGGGGTTGTTACTGCGCCGCCCGAAGCATTAGCCTACAACCCTGCTTTTGATGTTACACCGGCCGCTCTTATCAGCGGCATTATTACCGAATACGGCGTTATTAAACCGCCTTATCGGGAGAATATAAAAAAATTGCAGCTTAAAATCAAGGAGGAAATTTTTAATGAATAGCATGATTAAAGACATTGCCCTTGCACCTACCGGGCATCAGAAAATTGCCTGGGTTAAAGAGCACATGCCGCTGCTTAACATTTTAAACGAGCGTTATGCAGAAAAGAAAATTTTTGACGGTTTAAATATGGTTGTAACCATTCATCTGGAAGCAAAAACCGCATATCTTGCCCAGACTCTTAAAAACTGCGGCGCAAACGTTGTTGTTACCGGCAGCAATCCGCTTTCCACGCAGGATGACGTTGCCGCAGCTCTGGCTGACAGCGGAATTACCGTTTTTGCCACCCATGCCTGCTCGCAGGAAGAATACGATTTATATTTAAGCAAAGCGCTTGATACAAAACCTTCGCTCATTATCGACGACGGCGGCGACCTTGTTAATATGCTGCACAGCACCCGCCGCGAGCTGATTCCGAACCTTATCGGCGGCAGCGAAGAAACCACTACCGGCGTACACCGCTTAAAAGCCCTTAACGAAGCCGGCAAACTGGCTTTCCCGATGATTGCCGTTAATGACGCTTACTGCAAATACCTGTTCGATAACAGATACGGCACTGGCCAATCTTCCTGGGACGGCATTATGCGTACCACCAACCTTGCTGTTGCAGGTAAAACCGTTGTTGTTGCAGGCTACGGCTGGTGCGGCAAAGGCGTTGCCATGCGTGCCAAAGGCTTGGGCGCAAACGTTATCGTTACCGAAATTGACCCGATTAAAGGCATTGAAGCGGTATTTGACGGTTTCCGCGTAATGCCGATGCGCGAAGCAGCCAAATACGGCGATTTCTTTGTAACCGTAACCGGCTGCAAGGATGTAATTACCAAAGAACACTTTCCGCTGATGAAAGACGGCGCAGTTCTTGCCAACGCAGGCCATTTTGACGTTGAAATTAACGTTAAAGACCTGGAAGCAATGACTGTTGAACCTGCTTATGAAGTTCGCAAAAACATTACAACCTACACCATGCCTGACGGCAAAAAAATCAACCTGCTGGGCGAAGGCCGCCTTGTAAACCTTGCCTGCGGCGACGGCCATCCGGTAGAAGTTATGGACCTTTCTTTCGCTATGCAGTTCCTCGCCATGAAATATCTGCTGGAGCATAAAGGTGAACTGCAAAATAACCTTTACGTATTGCCGGAAGAACTGAATACCGAAATTGCCGCGCTGAAGCTTGAAGCAATGGGCGCAGGCATTGATACCTTAACTCCGGAACAATACGCTTACCTGCATGCTGAATAATTATGGAAAACAAAGCTGTTGAAAAAGCAAGGGCACAAATTGTTAAAGCTGCGCAAAAAATGGCAGGGCAGAACATGCTGCCTGGTTCGTGGGGAAACATAAGCATTAAAATAAACAAAAATGCTTATGCAATAACTCCTTCCGGCCGCGGCTATGACAATTTAACGCCCGATGATATAACCATAGTTGACGCAGCAGGACAAACGCTTGACGGAGCATTAATACCAAGCAGCGAACTGCCTTTGCACCTGGCAATATATAAAGCACTGCCGGAAGCAAACGCCGTTGTGCACACGCACAGCATTTATGCCAGCGCTTGTGCCGCAGCACGCAGGGATATTCCGCCGCTTATTGAAGACATGGTGCAGATAATGGGCGGCGCGGTGCATTGCGCCGAATATGCCCTGCCGGGTACGGAAATGCTTGCCCGAAACGTAATAAAAGCCATGGACGGCAAACGCGCGGCGCTTTTGGCAAACCACGGCGTTGCTGCCTGGGGAGTAACGCTTGACGAAGCCATGATGGTAGCGGGAATAGTTGAAAAAGCCGCTCAGCTTTATTGCATTACGCAGAGCCTTGGCGGAGCAGTGCTGCTGCCTCAGAGCGATATCGATGCCATGCACGGTTTTTACGAAGCCCATTACCGCAAACGTCAGTTAGGAGAAGAATAATGGCGAAAACACTTATTAAAAACGCTGAAATTATTACCGCAAAAGATACGGATAAATATTATATCGGTATTTTAGACGACACCATTCAGGTAATATCCAAAGAAGTGCCGCAAGGATATGAAGATGCGCAGGTCATTGATGCCGAAGGTAAAATTGCCGTGCCGGGCATGGTAAACACCCATACCCACGCAGCAATGACGCTGCTGCGCAGCTATGCCGATGATATGGTACTGATGGACTGGCTGCAAAATAAAATCTGGCCTGCCGAAGACGGTCTTACGGATGACGATATTTACTGGGGCACAATGCTTTCCATTGCCGAAATGCTTAAAACCGGCACAACCTGTTTTGCCGATATGTATTTTGCAATGAACCGCGTTGCCGACGCCGTTGAAGAAACAGGCATCAGGGCTGCACTAAGCCGCGGCTTAACCGGATTCAGCGACGAAAACTATGCAAAACTTGAAGAAAATGCAGCGCTCTTTAAAGAACGCCATAACAGTGCCGGCGGACGCATTCATGTAATGCTCGGGCCGCATGCCCCGTATACCTGTTCTGTTGAATACCTGAAAAATGTTATTGCCAAAGCTCAGCAGCTTGGCAGTGAAATTCATATTCACCTTTGCGAAACCAAAGGCGAAGTTGACAACTGTATTAAAGAACACGGCATGAGCCCGATAAAACTTATGGACAGCCTTGGCATGTTTGAATGCGGCACATTAGCAGCACACAGCGTACATGTAGATGAAGAAGACATGACAATTATGGCAGCTAAAAACGTGCGCGTTGCCCATAACCCGCAAAGCAACCTTAAACTTGCCAGCGGCATTGCACCGGTACCGGCAATGTTAAAGCACGGCATTACGGTTGGCCTTGGCACGGACGGCACCAGCAGCAACAACAACCTTGATATGCTGGAAGAATGCCGCCTCGCCGCAATGCTGCATAAAAACATGACAGGCGACCCGGAAATTATACCGGCAGCGCAGGCACTTGCCATGGCAACAAGCGAAGGCGCCAAAGCACTTGGCTTTGCAGATGTTGGCAAAATAAAAGCAGGGCAGAAAGCCGATATTGTACTTTATAACATGAATAAACCTTACTGGCATCCGCGCAACGACAGAACTTCGCTGTTTGTATATGCGGCAAACGCCAATGACGCAGATACCGTACTTGTTAACGGCAAAGTTCTTATGCAAAACGGCGAACTGCTTTACATAGACCTGGAGAAAGTTTATGCCGAAGCAGACGCGCGCGCACGCCGCTTAACCAATAAATAACAAAAATTTTGGGAGGGAAACACAAGTGGCTAAAATTTTATTTAAAAGTAATTTAGCACCTTCTGTTTACGAATTTTTAGTAGACGCACCCCTGATTGCACATAAATGCCAACCGGGGCAGTTTGTAATGATACGCACCGATGAAGACAGCGAACGCATTCCGCTTACCATTGCCGATTTTGACCGTGAAAAAGGCACTATTACCTTAATCGTTCAGGCAGTAGGCAATACCACAAAACATCTTTGCGAAACTTTTGAAGAAGGCGACGATATTCTTGACATTGTCGGCCCGCTCGGCCATCCGTCCGAAATGGGCAAATTCGGCACGGTTGTCTGCGTAGGCGGCGGTATCGGCGTTGCGCCGGTATACCCGATTGCCCGCGCTTACCACGAGCTCGGCAACAAAGTAATTTCCATTGTCGGCGCACGCAGCAAAGATTTAATTATCTGGCGCGATAAAATGCAGGCAATCAGCGACGAGCTTATTATAACCACGGATGACGGCAGCGAAGGGCATAAAGGTTTTGTAACCGACCCGCTGCGCGAAATGCTGGAAAAAGGCGAAAAAATTGACCTGGTACTTGCCATTGGCCCGGTAATTATGATGAAAAATGTTGCCGCAACAACCAAACCCTTCGGCACCAAAACAACCGTAAGCCTTAACACCATTATGGTTGACGGCACCGGCATGTGCGGCGGCTGCCGTGTAATGGTGGGCAACGAAAATAAATTTGCCTGTGTTGACGGTCCGGAATTTGACGGGCATCTTGTTGACTTTGCCAACTTAATGCAGCGCCAGATGATGTACAAAGACCAGGAATCCATTGAATATAGCTGCGGAGGTCATTGCAAATGCGTGGAGGAATGAGAAACCCTATGCCGGAACAGCCGGCTGATGTAAGAAATAAAAACTTTAAAGAAGTTGCTCTCGGCTATGATATGAAAACCGCTGTTGATGAAGCAGAGCGCTGCCTGCATTGCCCTAAACCGCTGTGCGTAAGCGGCTGCCCTGTTAATGTTGAAATTCCGGCTTTTATTCAGGCTGTAAAAGAAGGCAATATGCAGGAAGCCATTAAAATTTTAAAACGCAAAAACAGCCTTCCGGCAGTCTGCGGCCGCGTGTGTCCGCAGGAAAACCAGTGCGAATCTAAATGCGTGCTCGGCATTAAAGGTCAGTCCGTTGCTATCGGCCGTCTGGAACGCTTTGTAGCCGATTACGCACGTGAACACGGCTTAGATAACGTAGATAATGAAAAAGCCGCTCCTAACGGCAAAAAAGTTGCCATTGTAGGCAGCGGCCCTTCCGGCCTTACTGCAGCAGGCGACCTTGCAAAAATGGGGTATGACGTTACCATTTTTGAAGCACTGCACGCACCGGGCGGCGTTTTAATGTACGGCATTCCTGAATTCCGCCTGCCGAAAGAAATTGTGCAGCACGAAATTGACGCACTGAAAAAGCTGGGCGTTAAAATTATGGTAGACGCCGTTATCGGCCGTTTGTTTACCATTCAGGAACTCTTTGAAGAAGAAGGCTTCGACGCCATTTATGTAGGCACAGGCGCAGGCCTGCCGCATTTTATGAATATTGAAGGTGAAAACCTTAACGGCGTATATTCTGCCAACGAATTTTTAACGCGCGTTAACTTAATGCGTGCTTATCAGTTCCCGAAAGTCGCAACACCGGTTTACATTGGTAAAAAAGTTGCTGTTGTCGGCGCGGGCAATGTTGCTATGGACGCAGCACGTACTGCGAAACGCCTCGGCGCAGAACAGGTTTATATTGTTTACCGCCGCAGCGAAGAAGAAATGCCTGCCCGCAAGGAAGAAATCGGCCATGCAAGAGAAGAAGGCATTGAACTCCGTCTTTTAAACAACCCTGTGCGTATTTTAGGCAACGAAAAAGGCTGGGTTAACGGCATGGAATGTATTAAAATGGAGCTTGGCGAACCTGATGCCAGCGGACGCCGCAGCCCGGTAGCCATTAAAGGCAGCGAATACGTGCTTGACGTTGACATGGTTGTAATGGCGATAGGGCAGGGGCCTAACCCTCTGTTAAAGCAAACTACGCACGATTTGGAAACCAACAAACGCGGCAATATCATTGCAAATGAAAACGGCGCAACCTCCATCCCCGGCGTATTTGCAGGCGGCGACATTGTAACCGGCGCAGCAACCGTAATTTCTGCCATGGGCGCAGGCAAAAAAGCCGCTCAGGCCATTGATGAATATTTGAAGAATAAATAAAAATAAAAGCTTACTTTAGAGTATTTTCTAAAGTAAGCTTTTATAATATAAAGCTAAATATTATTTTCTAAATCTTTTAATTTTATACCGTCTTTTGTTTTCCATACATCTAAACCATTACTGTTATAACCTAATACAAATACTGCGGCATAAGAAGGACTGGAAAAAAGAATATCTTCTTGTAATATATTATTTTCATCAATTTTTGCAAATTTACGTCTTTTTCTTCATACTTTCATTAAGATATTCTGCATCATTTCTTTCAATGTGACTTCCTCGTAATACAACAAATCCTTCATTTGTTTGTTTACAATATGCTTCTATTAGTTGGCCAGTTTTTTTATTTTTTCTAGTCAAAAAGAGTGGTATATCTTTAGAAGAATTATCTAAGTTATTATTGTCAGTAATCGTTAAAGGAATTAGTAGTTTATGACCTAAAACAACCATAACTGTTTTAGCATATTCTATAAATTCTTCCATATCAGATTCCGTTTCTTCGGTTTGATTTCCAAAAGAAGGGGTATTTCCATTTTTTATTATATAACGATTTGCATTAATCGCTAATTCACAGAATCTATTTTCTAAATAATTTAATTCAGTTGAACCTAACGAATTATTAGATGTAGTAAAAACTATTGCTTCGTTCCAATAGTCTTTTTCTGGATTGCGTTTATGTTCTTCCAAACGGTTTAAAATACCTCTGCCATTTTGGCGCATATTAGCTTGACCTATGTAGGCAATATATTTATCTAAATCGTCAGATATACCAAACAAGAAATAAATTCCGCTTTTATTTAAATCATCGCGGTCTTTTAAATTTTCTATTTCTTTTCTAGGAATTTTATAGGCAATACCAGTCCAGTTTTTTAAAGTACATTTTATACAGCCATTTACATCTCCGTTAATTAAAAACATATTTATGCTTTTTCCGCGTTTTATCATAAATTAACTCACCTTTTAAATATATATTTTTATGCTAATAATTATATAATAAATTATCTGTTTATTCAATTAAATTATAGAGTGAGAAATTATTTATAATTGTATACAACCAAAACAAAATGACATCTGCCTGTATTTGGTGTATAATAAATAATGATATGGTTTACAATAATTAAAATTTTACGAGGTGAATTATATGCGTTTTAAATTAAGAATGGGTGTTTCAGGACGTCATTGCCATTTAAAAAGAGAAGATATGGATATTTTGTTCGGTAAAGGCAGCGAACTGCACCCGATAAAACCGATTGTGCAGCCCGGTCAGTTTACCTGCGAAGAAAAAATTATTCTGGTAACGGATAAAGGCGAAATGCCGCTGCGCGTTATCGGGCCGCTGCGTCCTTATACGCAAATCGAGCTTGCCAAAACAGATGCCCGTCAGCTTGGGCTGAACCCGCCGATTTGCTTCTCCGGTTATCTTGACGGCTCACTCGGCGGCAAAATCGTCGGCCCTGAAGGCGAAGTTATTTTAAAAAGAGGGCATTATGCTTGTACAGCGCCATATTCATTTGTGCCCGGAAACTGCCGCTAAATATCATTTGAAGAACCATGATATTGTTGCTATGGAAACCACAGGCTCACGTGCACTGCGTTTTGAGCACGTTTATGTAAGAACCGGCCCGGAGCATGCGGACGAAATTCATATTGATACCGATGAAGGCAACGCATGCGGACTTGAAAACGGCGCTTTGGTTGATATTGTAACCAGGCTTTAATTGTTATTGAGGAAGAACAATGCGCAAAATATTGTTTTTTATGCTGTTGTTGGTGCAGCTTACTGCGGCAACGGCGTTTGCGTATACCAATAAAGAGGACGGGTTTAAAACACAAAGTCCGTCCTCTGCTAATTACGTAGAGGCTGTTGGCAAACATTTTTACGGTTTTATTGACGACAACGGTGCTGCGGCAGGGTATGCCGAATGTTTAAGCAGTGAACAGGCTTCTAAATTTTTAGGAGTCCCGTTCAGCACGGCAGCGTTTGATAAAACTTACAGCGATATTTTACTTTTACAGCGTAACGGCATCAGCAACGAACGTATTAATCAGCTTGTAGCTGAACCGGTTGTTTCACCGCTTTTTGCTTTTGCAGAAAATGAAGAACCTGATTACCTGGTTTCTGCGCAAAAGTTTGGCTCAAACAAGTATATTGCCGTTACTTTTAACGTAAATCCGGAAACTGAACCGGTAACAATATATTATACTTCTGCTAATGATAAGCTTTATATGCTTATGGCAGAACAGCAAACAGCTGTTTCCAACGCTGTTGAAAACCAGCCGGAAAATACCATTGGCGTTATTGGCTGTGCCGATGGCCCTACAGATATTTACGTTAAAGATAATGTTTTGGCTAAAGAAACCAACAAAACTTTTCTGAAAAAGTTTAAAACCGTTAAGCCGGTTGATAAAAACACTGCGTTTACCTTTGGCGAAAAAACAGCCAACGTAAAAGTAACCCTTCCGGATGAATGGTTTTATGTGCAGTTAGCAGACAACAGATATAATGAAGAAGCTGTTGGTGTAACGGTTGCCATGCCGCAGGAAGCTATGGCGCTGATTTTTAAAGAAGCGCTTGATATTGGCGTTACCGATATAGAATCGGCAGTTATTGCATCGCAGGCTGCTGCGGCTGATAAAAGCATAAGCGCTGAATTAACAGATAAAAAAGATGATATAATGGATATTTTCCGTCATGGCATCATAATATTATCTGTTAAAGCCAACGATAAAAGTTTTTCGGATTTTGTATTTGATAACCCCAATAAAACGGCTTACGGCTTAAATGAAGCGTTGGAAGATATAAAAAGCCGCCCTTATTGAGCAGGGAACGGAATTTAAAACCTTTGCTTATAATACGGATTTTAAAGATGGACAGGGGAGCTTTAGCCTACAAACTGAATTGAAGCCTGGTGAAACTGATTTTTATTACTCTTTAGTTGCCGAAGGTAAAGTTATTAGCAAAGCTGCTTATCTGGCTCTTGTATTTGACCGTAACGGTGATGATGAAAATACGGCACTTAAATTTTGGAACGGCAAAACACTTTTAAAAGATTAATGTCCACATTCGTACTTATGTAAAAGAGGGTACTGATGATGAAAAAATTATATGCTGATATTTTAATGACAGGTTTGCTGTGCAGCGCTGCTCTTACGGTTAATGCCTTTGAATATGTAAGCAGCGAAGCAGGTTTTTCCGTTAACATTCCGGAGCAGAACATTATGCTGATAGGCGAAAATATGTTCGCTGCCGAAAACCGTGTTTTTGACGTTGACAAAAAACTTGTAAAACCAACGGCATGCATTTTGTTACCGGGCTTAACCACGAACAGCTTAAACAAAATTTTAATACCGCTTTTACAACGGAAAAATTTACTGCTGACCTCAATAATATTAAAAAGCTTTAAAAAACGGCACTGCTGCTGACTTTTTGCAAAGCAGCAGCTATAAATACCTTACCGAAGCCGCGGCTGGCGCCTATGTAAATTACAGCGGCGAAAGCGAAGACCTTGCCGGTTTATTGGAATTAAACAAACAATTTGCCGGTATGGCGAACATAAAAAGGCATCCGTTGAAAATATTAAAGGCAAAGATGCTTTAATGATAGAATCGGATATTAAAAAATATAACTTTTGAGTTAAAGCTGCCGCTGAAAAAATCGGAATTATTGCCGCAAGAATCAGTTGATGAAGAAAACCGGAAAGATCAGGGCTTTAAATTTGAATTTGCTGATGACGGCTATTTAGTTACTAAAATAGCAAATTTATATAATATTACAGAAAAAACTTATTTATTATCGGCCAATGACAACCTGTATACGGTAACGAGCCTGTTTGCTTCAACTAACGAATTGCCTGACGATGTCGACAGCCTTTATAAACTTGATAATAAAGGCTTTAATAAATTAAGCAAACAGCTGGTTAACAGTTTAAAATTTACAGAATCTCAGAAAAACGGCAATAAACCGCTTACAATCAATGATAATATCAGCGGACGCAAACTGCAATTGCCGGAAAAATGGCTGTACACAAGAACTGATTTCAGCAGTATTTACGGTATTAATAAAGGCGGCTTTGGGCTTACTGCTTACAGCGCTTTGCCGGAAACTTCACTTGATGCTGCAAATAACGCCATTAAAACCTTTGGTATAAGTTTTGATAACAGCACAAATACCTTGAAAATGGATTTATCGCAGTTTACAATGCCTGATTTACTGAATTTGTTTGATGAAGGCATTGTTATGGCAAGCGGTAATTTTAATAATGTTGCGCAAATTGAGCCGGATTTTAGCAAATATGTAAACGAATACAAAACTATTTTCGATAATCCGGAATTAACAAAATTTATCTTCCACAATAGTATGAACCAGCTTTTTAACAGCCTGCGCCCGGAAGATATTGCAGCCATAGAAAAATACCTGAAAGCAGAAAACTTTAACTATACTTTTGACATTAATAATTACAATGCACGCTTTAATTGTGATGCTGACTTAAAAGCTCATATACCAGACATATTTAAAGTGCTGCAGGAAGCAAATGTTATAGCCGGAAATGCCGCTGACGCAGACGAAATGCGCAGCAGCCTGAGTAAAGATAAAGTTTTTGCAATGCTGGATACCAATCTGGTACCGTTTAACTGCTATTTTAAAAACCAGCTTTATTTTGACAGAAGCCAGCGCTTTAATAACCTGTTATATTTTACAAAAAGGCGATAAGGCAACTGCCAACCAGCAAATTATGAAGCAGTTTAATACAACCGATTTATATCTTTATTGATTTGTGTTATAATAATAAAGTATCAAGAGGCTTATGCAGAAAATGCCTGAGCCTCTTATATTTTTTTGTAATAATGTTGTAAAAGCCACCCTCATAAATTGGCTTGTAACAAATTTTAAAACACATGCACATATAAATTAACGTGTTTATTATAAAAACGCCTTAAAAACGCAAATATGAAGGCGTAAATAAAAGATGATTACATCAATAAATAGAGAATTTATCGTCCGATATAATTTGTTAAGTAAATTGCTGAATGTGAACTCATGCAAAACCATGTCAGATATTTTGGCTGGTTTTGCGTTCGGCTTCCTTTTTGCAAATTTTACATAATATATATTATCGGACGTTATTTTTATATATTTATCTTTCCTTTAAACTTCTGTTTTATCTCATCTTCCAATATTAAAATCAAAATTAAACTAATACAGCGAACAGCAAACAAATGTTTTGACTCCTTCTTAATTAGCTGTTATAATAGAATTATATAAAATCTATTTCGGGAGGCTTTTGTTAATGGCCAGACATAAACGCTTTTCTAATTTTGAAGGACAAATTACCGAAGAAATGCTTACTGACCGTCAGCGTCAGATTTTAGAATATATACGCAAATGTGTTAAAGATAAAGGTTATCCTCCGGCTGTGCGCGAAATCGGCAAAGCTGTAGGATTATCTTCAAGCGCCAGTGTTCATAATCATCTGCACAAATTAGAAGAATACGGCTTTTTGCAGCGTGACCCTTCCAAGCCGCGCGCACTTGAACTTACCCAGGACGCTGAATGGCGCCAGAAAACTGTTGTGCCCGTTCCGCTTGTTGGCCGTGTAACAGCGGGCGTTCCTATTCTGGCTGTTGAAAATATTGAAGAAACATACCCCATTCCGCTTGATTTATTGGGCTGCTCCGATGATGTTTTTATGCTTTCCGTAAGCGGCGACAGCATGATTAAAGCCGGTATTTTAGACCATGACTATATTGTTGTACGCAAACAAAACTTTGCCAATAACGGCGATATTGTAGTTGCTTTAATCGACGGCGAAGAAACTACGGTAAAACGTTACTTCCGCGAACTACGCTGCGTTCGTTTACAGCCCGAAAATGATGCTTACCAGCCCATTGTAGGCGGCGATAATATTCAGGTTATCGGCAAAGTAATTGCTGTTTTTAGAATGCTGTGATATTCTAAAATTGTCATCAATTATATTAAAATCAAATTATTTTAGTTTTATATAAGCGCTTGAAAAATATTATATTAACATCTAAATGACATCATAATAATTTTAAAAGCCAAAACTATATATACTTAATAAAAATTAAAGGACTTGCTCTGATACAGAACAAGTCCTTTTTATATGTAATTTTGCGCCGTTGCAGTTAATTTAAAACAATGCTGTAAATAGTATTTGACAGAACAACGGCTATTACAAGCACTATTGCAAATATTATAAAAAACCTTAAAATTCTAAAAAACTTCTTCATAATAAATAACTCTTCCCATAAAGATTTACCATTTTTCAGGTATAGTTTCAAACTTCCCTATGACATACATTGTGCCAAGCGTTTCCGTGAGCAGCGTGCCTTCATTATTAAAGGTTTCTACTTTTATAATAATTATTTTGTGCCCGCGCTGAATTACCGTGCCAACAGCAGTAGCCACATCTCCGGCATGGAGGTTTTTTATAAAGTTTATCGTGTAGTTAATAGTTACTACTCTGGCCCCTACACTTGCGCTTGCCATCCCCAGCGCAGTATCTGCAAGTGCTGCCAGTGAACCGCCGTGGGCAACTTCATATAAATTGGTGTGCTTGGCTGCGTCAATAGGCATTGCAAGTGTTACCTTGCCGCATTCAACGTCAACAAGCTCCATGCCGCACAGTTTAACAAAACTATTAATACTATATACATCTTTGATAATTTGCGTATATTCTTCTTTTGCGCTCATTAACTTAACCTCCCTGCCGGTACAATTTATTCTTTGGGGCCTACCATACGAGCTGCGCTCATAATGGCAATACGGCCATGTTCAAAAGTCAGCCCGCCCTGGAAATACACATTATATGGCTCACGGCACGGACCGTCAGCGCTTAATTCGATAGAAGCGCCCTGTACGAAGGTTCCTGCTGCCATAATAATTTCATCCTGATAACCTGGAATCATGGCTGGAACAGGCTCTACATGTGCGTCAACCGGCGAATTTGTCTGGATTGCAACACAGAAATTGCATAATTTCTCACGTGTTTCCAAACGTATAGCCTGAATGATATCGCTGCGTACTTCTTCCGGCAGCGGTTTTACAGCATAACCAAGGTTTTTAAAAACAGCCGAAGCAAAATTGCAGTTTTACGGCCTGCGTTACAACATGAGGAGCAATAAACAAGCCCTGATAAAATTCGCGTGCCGTATCCCCCCAACGTTGCCCCCATTTCGCCGCCTAATCCCGGAGCGGTAAGACGGTATGAAGCAAGTTCTACCAAATCGGCACGTCCGGCTATATAGCCGCCGGTAGGAGCAAACCCGCCGCCCATATTTTTAATAAGAGAACCTGCTATCAAATCTGCGCCGACTTCGGTAGGTTCCTGTTTTTCAATAAATTCGCCGTAGCAGTTATCTACAAAGCAAATAACATCTGGCTTAACCTTTTTTACGGCTGCGCATATCTCGCCTATTTGCGCTACATTAAGCGTTTTACGTACACTGCTGTAACCGCAGGAACGCTGAATATGTATTAAGCGCGTTTTATCTGTAATAGCACTGCAAATCACTTCTATATCCGGCTTGTCGTCCTGCATGGGAATTTCTTTATAAATAACGCCTAAATCTACAAGCGAACCCGGCGTTTTTACAGGGCTGCCGATAATGGTCTGCATGGTATCATACGGTGTTCCGGTTGCAGCTATCATCTCGTCACTGGCACGCAGAACGCCTAAAAGAGCAACTGCCAAAGCGTGAGTACCGCTTACGAATTGAGAGCGTACCAAAGCTGCTTCCGTATGAAAAATTTCTGCATAAATTGCGTCAAGGTTCTCGCGTCCGACATCGGAATAAGCATAACCGGTTGTAGGTTTTAAGTAATTATCCGAAACCATGTGGTTACGGAAAGCCTTCATTACTTTTTCCGTGTTAAATAAGGCCGCTTCTTCATATATTTTAGAATATTTTTCTACATCATTAAGTGCTGTTTTTTTCAATTTCTGCAAAGTCTACCATTTAAATAATTCACTCGCTTTTTAAAATATATTCATTATATGCTTCCAAATCTTCTACCGGAAGAATAACTTTCATTACTGCACCGGTTTCAGTATATTCCTGCTCCAAAACATTGGCAGTTTCGTGAAGCTGTGCGGCTTTGGCTGTTTCCGCATAAGGAATACACAAAGTAACTTCCACGGCTTTGCTTTTAAGATGTGTTTCTATCATCTGCTGCAAAGATTCAAGGTTTAACTTTTTAGCAGCCGATATACAAACGGTATCTTCTTCCAGCGCTCATCTGTCAGCCAGTTTGCTGTCAGGAGGCAGTTTATCTATTTTATTATAAACCGTAATAACCGGCTTTGTTTCTGCGCCGATTTCTTTTAAAACTTCGTGTACAGCAGCAGCCTGTTCTTTATAAAGCTCGTGGCTTACATCGATAACATGCACCAGTAAATCCGCTTCCGTTACAACTTCAAGCGTAGAACGGAAAGCAGCAATCAGCTGATGCGGCAGGCGCTGAATAAAACCAACCGTATCAGTTATGATTATTTCCTGCTTGTTGGGAAGCGTCAGCTGGCGTGTAGTTGGGTCTAACGTTGCAAAAAGCTGATCTTTGGCATAAATATCTGAATTTGTAAGTGTATTAAGGAGCGTTGATTTGCCGGCATTGGTATAACCTACAAGGCTTACTTCAAATACATTGTTCTTTTTGCGCTTGCTGCGGTGCAGCGAACGTACGGCTTTAACCTTTTCAATCTGCTCCTTAATAAAAGCAATGCGGTCGCGGATTCTGCGGCGGTCAACTTCAAGTTTAGTTTCGCCTGGGCCGCGTGTGCCAATGCCGCCGCCGAGCCTTGAAAGCATAAGGCCTTTTGCCCATAATACGCGGCAGCGTATATTGCAGCTGTGCCAGTTCAACCTGTAATTTGCCTTCGTTGGTACGTGCGCGCTGGGCAAAAATATCAAGAATGAGCGCTGTTCTGTCCAAAATTCTGATGCCCATAACGCTTTCGATATTGCGCTGCTGTGCCGGTGAAAGTTCATCGTCAAAAATACATAAGTCGATATTTTCCTGCTGGGCATATAAAGCAAGCTCCTGCACTTTGCCTCTGCCTATAAAAAACGCAGGGTCAGGCTTGGGGCGTTTTTGTATAAACTTCTTTATTACAGTTGCACCTGCCGTATCGGCAAGCTGTTTTAATTCTTCAAGTGAATCGTCAACTGTCCACAGCGAATCGTTTCTCCCCCACTCCATACCAATTAAAATGGCTCTTTCAGACATAACCTGCAAAGATGCAGTTCCGGTCTGCTTATCGAGTATACGCTCTATCGTGCTTACGGTATTAACAAAGTTAATGTTTTCAGCGTCTTCTATACTATACGGGCCGTAACATTCAGCAGTGTAATTTTCATTGCTGTCTATGCCGGTTATCAGCCCGAAAGTCAGTTCAGATTTGGTAAAATCCGGAGAAACAACGCCAATGGCAACCATGGCATCATATTTATTATTTTTTAAAGCAGAAATATCAACGCCGCTTAAATACGGGTTGCCGCCCGGATGCGTATGTATGCAGCGTATGCCGCTAAGGCGTCCGGCTCCGCGCCTGCCGCTGAAAGAAGGCAATTCCACAGTAGCATTATCGCCTACTGCAATTTCTATAATCTGGCCGCTGCGTGTAATATAAACAGAAATTTCCCTGTTTATATACTCTGTAATATCCGCAAGCTTAACAGCAAGCTCCTGCGAAACAAGCTGCGGCGACTGCATATCGTACAGTTTTTGCAGTTCTGCTATAACGCTGTCGCGTATGCCTTTTATATTACCTTTAATTTCACGCATAATTATACCTCAAAGAGCAGACAGTATTTCTGCCTGCTCTCTTTCATAAACAAAATTTTACTGACGGCTGCGTGCCGGCTCAACATTAACTTTATAGCCTTTAATGGTGTTGCGGTGCATTACGCCAAGCACTTTTTCGGCAACGTCTTCCGGCACTTCAACAAACGTAAATTTATCGTAAATATTAATTTTGCCAATATCTTTGGCCGGTATATCGGCTTCAATAGCAATGGTACGCACAATATCCTGCACGCTTATTTTCTGGCTGCGGCCGATATTCATAAAGAAACGCACCATGCCGGGGCGTCCACCTGTATTGGTTAAATCTTTGGACAAGCCTTCTTCTTTCGGAGCTTCAAGCGCTTTGTTGCCTTCCTGCATTAATTTTAAGGCAGCGGCGATAATGTCTTCCGAAGCATAGTCCTGCAACAGTGTTTCAGCAATAGGCATATAATCATGGTAATGGTTAAGCTCCAGAACCGCCTGCATGCGGGAAATAATAATTTCGCGCTGGCGTTCAACAACGTTTGCCGTTGTAGGCAGCTGACGGCGCATAATTTTAGTATTTGCTGCGCGTTCGATAAGTTTAAGCTGCCTGAATTCACGCGGGGTAATAAAGGTCATGGCAGTACCGGTATTGCCTGCCCTGCCTGTACGGCCAATACGGTGTACATAACTTTCAGGGTCCTGCGGAATATCAAAATTAATAACATGGGTAATATTATCAATATCAATGCCGCGTGCCGCAACGTCGGTTGCAATCAAAATATCAGCCGTGCCTTCGCGGAATTTCTTCATAACACGGTCACGCTGAGTCTGGCTTAAATCGCCGTGCAGGCCTTCTGCCATATAACCGCGGCTGGCAAGTGCGATTGCCAAATCATCAACGCCTTTTTTGGTGCGGCAAAAAATAATAATCTTGCCGTCAATTTCAGCATCGAGCAAACGGCACAGGCCTTCTACCTTGTCTTTGGTTTCAAAATAATACTGCTCAATCAAAGGTACTGTCAGTTCCTCCTTGCTGACGGTAACATTTTTAGGAGCTTTCATGTATTTTTTGGTAAGACTCAGAATTGGGCGCGGCATGGTTGCGGAAAACAGCAGCGTTTGCCTTTCTGCAGGCAGGTTGCGCATAATTTCTTCCATATCGTCAACAAAGCCCATATCAAGCATTTCATCGGCTTCGTCCAATACCAAAAACTTAATATGGTCAAGTTTAATGGTATTGCGGTTAATATGGTCAATTAAGCGTCCCGGAGTGCCTATTACAATCTGCACGCCGCTTTTTAAGGCACGAATCTGTCTTTCAATAGGCTGGCCGCCGTAAACAGGCAGAGCCTTAATACGTGAAGTACGGCCGATTTTACCTACTTCTTCGGCAACCTGAATGGCAAGTTCGCGGGTCGGCGTCATAATAAGCGCCTGAATGTGCTTATGGTCGGTAATGCTCTGAACCAGCGGAATGCCGAAAGCAGCAGTTTTACCGGTACCGGTCTGCGCCTGGCCGATAACGTCGTATCCATCCAGCACCAGCGGAATGGTTTGCTCCTGTATCGGTGAGGGTTCTTCAAAGCCCATGTCTGTTAAAGCTGTAACTATTTTTTTATCCAGCAGCAGGCTGCCGAACATCTCTTTTTGATTTGTTGTCATTTGTCTTTATTCTCCGTTTCTTTTTTCCTTTATTCTGTCAATAACCATCGAAATCGCGGTTAATGCACTGCGCATTTTATTATCGGTACGTGTACCGCCAAAAACGTGTTTGGCCCATTTTACGCCGTCAGCATCGGCAACGGCCATATATACAAGCCCGACAGGCTTATCTTCTGTTGCTCCGCCCGGTCCTGCTATGCCTGTTATGCCAACGCCATAAGTTGTGCCGAACAGTTCACGCACGCCCTGTGCCATTTCACAGGCAACCTGCCAGCTGACTGCGCCATAGGCTTCAAGGCTTTCTTCCGATACATTTATCAGTTTATTTTTAGCCATGTTGCTGTAAGTAATGGCACTGCCCAAAAGGTATTCACTGCTTCCCGGAACATCCGTTACAAGGCTGCTGGCAAGGCCGCCTGTGCAGGATTCGGCAAAAGCTATGGTACTTTCTGTTCTTAACAGTTCCTTGCCAAGATAAGAAGCAAGTGTTTCGTCATCTGTACCGTAGATAAACTGCTTTAATCTGGTATTTACCAGAGCTTCCATTGCAGCAATTAAGGTTTTGGCTTCGTTAACTTCCATACATTTTGCGGTAATGCGGATAATTATTTCTCCCCTGCGGGCATAAATAGCAATAGTAGGATTGGTTTGTGAAGTTATAATATCGTCCAGCTTTTCGGCAACGGCGCTTCGCCAATGCCGCGCAGCCTGATAATATGCGAATAAATAATTCCCTGTTTGGTAAAATGGTTTATCAAAAAAGGTTCCAGCTGCTTTTCATATACATGCTGCATTTCAGAAGGCGGGCCGGGCAAAAGTACAATAAGTTTGCCTCCATGCCTGATGGCAAGCCCGGGAGCAGTGCCAACTTCGTTAGTTAAAATTTCGGCTCCCACGGGTATCATGGCCTGCTTTTTCGTTATTGCCGGACATGCACAGCCCTCTTTTGCAAAAAATAATTATTAATGCGGTTCCATGTGTCCAGGTCAAGATAAGTGCCTAAATTAAGCGTTTCGCATAAAACTTCTTTGGTAATATCGCCGCGGGTAGGGCCAAGGCCGCCAGTGGTAATAATAATGTCAGCACGCTCCAGAGCATTTTTAAACACTTCTTTTAAGCGCACGGCATTATCGCCGACAGTAGTCTGATAAAGTACATCAAAACCCAGTTTATTCAGCTGTCTGGATAAATACTGAAAATTTGTATTTAAAATTTCACCCAGCAAAAGCTCTGTACCAGTATTGATAACTTCAACTTTCATGGTCCTTCCCCTTGAGTTTATATTCTTTCGCCTACAGATTCGTAAGTGAAGCCTTGCAGAATATTAACCTTTATAAAACAGCCGGGTTTAATATCGCCCGGATTTTCAATAAATACCAGCCCGTCGATATCGGGAGCTTCACGGTAGGAACGCCCGTAATGCAGACCCGAACCGTCTTCTTCAATGCCTTCAACCAGAACTTCAAGAGTCTGTCCTTCAGTATCCTTATGAATTTCTTCGGAAATCTGTGCCTGCAAAGCCATTAATTCATGGTAGCGTTCCTGTTTTATTTCATCGGGAATCTGATTGGGCATAGCTCCGGCAACAGTGCCTTCTTCCTGAGAATAGGCAAAAACACCGGCATTTTCAAAACGCTGCTGTTCAACAAAATTTTTTAATTCTTCAAAATCGGCATCCGTTTCACCGGGAAAACCGACTATAAACGTAGTTCTTATAACAATTCCGGGAATACGTTTACGCAGCTTTTGCAAGAAGCGTTTCCACTTCTTCCCTGGTATCATATCTGTTCATTGAAGCCAGCAGCCTGTTGCTTGCATGCTGCAGCGGCAGGTCAACATACTTGCATACTTTGTCCAAAGATGCAAAGGTTTCTATAAGTTCATCTGTAAAATTATTGGGGTAACAATACATTACCCTAATCCATTTCAAGCTTTCAATTTTATTTAACTCTTTTAATAAATCAGCTAAAAGCAGTTTGCCTCCCGGTAAATCTTCGCCATAGCGGGTTGTGTCCTGCGCTACTACAATCAGCTCTTTTACGCCGTTATCGGCCAGTGCTTTTGCTTCTTTAAGCACCTGTTCCATTGGCTTGCTGCGGTATGGCCCGCGGATTTTCGGTATTGCGCAATAAGAGCAGCAATTATCGCAGCCTTCGGCAATTTTTAAGTAAGCCGTATATGAAGGCGTTGTTAAAATACGCGGCAGAAAAGTTTCTTTGCTGGTATATATAACATCGGGTTTGCTGCGTTCAAGCATTATAAAGCGTTCGCCGTTCATAACACGTTTTATAATGCTGCCTATTTCGTCATACACTTCTACGCCGGCAATGGCATCTGCCTCAGGCAGTTCGTTAAAAAGTTCTTCGGCATAACGCTGGCTTAAGCAGCCGGTTACAATAATATATTTACAGCTGCCGGATTTTTTATATTCTGCCATCTGCAAAATGGTATTAATAGATTCTTCTTTGGCAGATTCAATAAATCCGCAGGTATTTACTATAATTATTTCCGCTTCTGACGGGTCATTGGTAATTTCATAATTTTCTTCGTGAATCAGCCCTAACATGGTTTCAGAATCGACCAGATTTTTAGGGCAGCCCAAACTTACTACACCTATTTTCACTGTATATCCTCCGCTTTAATTTTCAAACCGTACGGTTTCAAGCCATTTGTTTATAAGTTTATCAGCTTTTTCCTGCTGTAAATATGCTGTGTTCAGCCACAGTTTTTGCGTATCTGTCTTATCATCCATTAAAGTTTCAAGCCCTGTATTCTGCTGCAGCAAAATACGCTTAATTTCTTTTTCCGTTAAAAGCCAGCGGCAAAAATCCTGTGCTGCCAGATTCTCCCCGCTTTCAGCGGCAATGGCAACGCCATAAAGATTTACCGGCGTACCTTCTACCGGTTTTGCAACATAAGCAGGGAAAGAATTTTCAAGATATTGGAAAATAAAACTGCTGCGGGTTATAGCAATATCAGCATCGCCGGTTGCTGCCATTCTTATTGAAGTAAACGGAAATTTGGCATACTGGGGAATATTTTTGTGTAGCTCACGCAAATAACCCAAAGCGTTATCTTCGCCCCAATGGCTGGCAAAAGCATATAAAAAGCTGCGCGTGCTTTCTGTATCGCTTAAATTTTCAAGTGCAATACGGATACCGCGGATTTTTAACAAATCTTCCCAGGTACGTATGTTTTCCTGACCGGCACGGCGGGCAAAATTCTGGTTTACCAAAAAAACTGCCGGATCATAAAAAACACCGTACCAGCAACCGTTTTGGCTTTTAAATGCTTCCGGCAATATGGCAGTTTCTGGTATTTCAAATTTGAGCAGTTTATTCTGCTGCTCCAAATTTACCAGCTTGCTGAATTCCAGCAAATAAATATCGGGCTGCTTCTGCCCTTTTCCGGCATTTTCTTCTGCAAGCCAGACTTTATATTTGCTTTGGGAAGCATTATATTCTTCTGCCAGCGCCTGAAGCACCATTCTGTTCTGGTCTGATGCAAGAATTGCTTCGTTATCATTTTTTAAATGTACAACATCATCAAAAAAAGAACAGCCTGCAATACAAATTACTGAAATAAGAGCTAAACAGGCCGTTACAAGCCTTTTTAAAGCCATAAAATTCCTCATCTTTTTTTAGTTTTGCTTCTGCTGTTTTTACCGGCAGGCTTAGCTTTATAGCCGGTATTTATTTTCAGCAGGCATTTATCTCCGCTGCCGATAAGGTTGTTGCGGCCTGCTTTAAGCAAAGCCTCTTTAACAAGCATACGGTTACGCGGATTTTTATACTGCATTAATGCCCTTTGCATTGCTTTTTCATGCGGGTTGCGTGGTACAAATATTTCGCGCCCGGTTTCCGGGTTACAGCCGGAATAATACATAGCCGTTGAAAGGCTGCCCGGCGTCGGAATGAAGTCCTGCACCTGTTCCGGCTGGTGTCCTATATCACGCAAAAATTCCGCAAGTTCTATTGCGTCATCAAGCGTGCAGCCCGGATGGCTGGAAATAAAATACGGCACTAAAAATTGTTTTAAACCGATTTCTTTGTTCTTTTTAGAAAAGGCACGCATGAATTTCAGATAAACTTCTTTACCCGGCTTGCCCATATTTTTCAGGGCGCGCGGTGCTACATGCTCCGGGGCTATTTTTAACTGGCCGCTTACATGGTAACGGCAAAGTTCGTCTAAAAATTCTCCCGTTTTTTCTTCCAGCAAATAATCATAACGGATGCCGGAACGGATGAAAACTTTTTTTATGCCGGGAATAGCCCTTATTTTACGCAAAAGCTCTATATAATCACTGTGGCTGCTGTCTAAATTAGGGCACGGTTTTGGGAAAAGGCACTGTCTGTCACGGCAGGCTCCAACTTTAAGCTGTTTGGCGCATGCCGGATGCCGGAAATTAGCTGTAGGACCGCCAACATCATGAATATAGCCCTTAAAATCAGGCATAGCCGCAATAATTTTTGCTTCTTTTAAAATTGATTCATGGCTTCTTGACTGGATAATACGCCCCTGATGGCTGTGAATGGCGCAGAATGAACAACTGCCGAAACAGCCGCGGCAGCTGATAATGCTGAAACGCACTTCTTCAATAGCCGGGACTCCGCCCAAAGCTTCATAGCTCGGATGGTAGGTACGCTGGTAATCAAGGTCATAAATAGCGTCCATTTCCTGCTGTGTCAGCGGATACGGCGCAGGATTCTGAACAAGGTATTTACTGCCGTTTTTCTGCACTACTGTTTTGCCGTAAAACGGGTCCTGCTCTTTGCTTTGCAGATAATGCGCTTTGGCAAACAGCTTTTTGTTTTTTAGGCACGCTTCATAAGAAGGTATTTCCACATAGTCATCCATACCTTCCAGCGAATCAGTTAGATACGCCGTACCGCGGATATAGTGCATATCCTGCATGGAAGCACCGCCGCTTAAATAGTCGGCAGCTTCCGTAATCTGCTTTTCGCCCATGCCGTAAATTAAAAGGTCGGCATGGCTGTCTGCCAGAATAGACGGCAGAAGTTTGCCTTCCCAATAATCATAATGCGCAAAGCGCCTCAGGCTTGCTTCGATGCCGCCTATAATAACCGGCATATTAGGCCAGAGTTTTTTTATTTGCTGTGAATATACAACCGTTGCGTGGTCAGGGCGTTTACCCATTTCGCCGCCCGGCGTATAATTATCTTTTTTGCGTTCTTTTTTTGCCGCCGTATAATGGCAGAGCATGGAATCAAGATTGCCGCCTGAAATAAGCACTGCAAGGCGCGGTTTGCCTAAAACGGCAAAGTTCTCCGGTTTGCGCCAGCCGGGCTGGCAGAAAAAGAGCAACCTTGTACCCCTGTGCTTCAAGTACACGGCAAATAACGGCAGGGCCAAATGATGGATGGTCTACATAAGCATCACCGCTTACAAACAAAAAATCCAACTGTTCCCAACCGCGTTCTTTAATTTCTTCTATTGAAATTGGCAGAAAATCTTTCATTATTTATGAAAGCCCTCCAAAATTATTTTTTATATGTTCTTACAACTGAACCGACTTCCGGGTCTTTAGGCAGAGTTTCTCCGTTAACGGTTATTTCCATGGCGCCGATGTTACCGTAATGCACACTGATATTCTCTTTGGCTTTAAAAGACTGCTGTTGCCCGGCTTCCATTATGCCGCTAAAAACAATCTCTCCATCGGCGGTAACTTCCATCCAGCAGCGGTCATTTACGCATTTTAAGTCAAGGTTAACACCGTCATATACCGGTTTGGGCACAGCTTTTTCCGCAGCAGGTACAGAATTTTCGGCAACTGCCGGTTCAGATACCAGATTCTGCGAAGAATCGGTATTCATAAACCAGGCTATGCCGCCTGCTACAACGATAACCAAAGCCAATACCACAATATAACTCAGCCAATTGCCGGAGGATACCCCTTCCGGCTTTATCTGGGGAGAAATACTGATTTTTTCAACCATTCTGATAGGCTTGGGCGCTACCGCTTCCTTGGTAAGGCCGCTGTTCTGTGCTTTATAAATGTTGACGAGGTCCGGCCCGTTAAGCCCCAAAAAATTACCGTACGTGCGGATAATGCCTTTGGTAAAAACATCACCGGGAATTTTGTCAAATTCGCCTTCTTCTACCGCATCCAGGTAAAGTTTACGGATACTGGTAGCCGCTTCTGCCTCTTCCAGCGACAACCCTTTGGCCAGACGTGCTTCTTTAAGCATTTTGCTGACATTATCCATATCCATAACCGTTTCCTCCATTTAATTATTAGTTGTAAAAAATTTATCTTCTATTACGGCTTTAGGCATAATAAGTTCGCGCGGTTTACTGCCGGCAGCGTGGCTGATAATGCCCAAATCTTCCATGCAGTCTACAAGCCTTGCGGCCCTTGTATAACCAATGCGGAATTTACGCTGCAGCATGGATGAAGATGCCTGCCCTGTATCCATAACAAGCCTTACTGCATCTTCAAATAATTCGTCGCGCTCGTTGTCAAATCCTGCTGTCTGCCCGGCAGCATTCTTATCACTTTCCAATGCCTGTTCCGTTACTTCACTGCTGTATTCAACAGGAATAGCCTGCTCTTTTATAAAATCAACAACACGGTTGAGTTCATCATCACTTACAAAAGCACCCTGAACCCTTACCGGCTTGTTAATGCCAATGGGATAAAAGAGCATATCGCCCTTGCCAAGCAGCTTTTCAGCGCCGCCCATATCCAAAATAGTGCGCGAATCGGTCTGCGAAGAAACGGCAAACGCAATACGCGACGGAATATTGGCCTTTACTATGCCGGTAATAACATCTACCGAAGGACGCTGCGTTGCCAGTATAAGATGTATTCCGGCAGCCCTTGCCTTTTGTGCAAGGCGGAGAATTGCATCTTCTACGTCAACCTTGGCAACCATCATCAAATCGGCAAGTTCGTCGATAATGATAACAATAAAAGGCATTTTTTCTTCTGCATGCTCATTAAAGCTGCTGATATCGCGTACATGGCTTTCAGCAAACGCCTTATACCTGCGCTCCATTTCGGCAACTGCCCAGTGTAGAGCAGAAGCTGCCTTTTTGCTGTCGGTAACAACCGGCGTTAAAAGATGCGGTATGCCATTATAATTAGAAAGCTCAACAACTTTCGGGTCAACAAGAATAAGTTTTACATAATCTGGAGAATACTTGTATAACAAACCTGCTATGATTGTTGATACATACCGACTTGCCTGAACCGGTTGAGCCTGCAACCAGCAAATGCGGCATTTTGCTCAAATCGGCAGTAATAATGTTGCCGCTGATATCCTTGCCCAAACCAATAGCCAGTTTGCCGGAAGAATTTTTAACGGCTTCGCAGTCAACAACTTCTTTAAAAAATACCGTATCGTTCTTCAGGTTAGGCACTTCAATGCCTATTGCAGCTTTGCCCGGTATTGGCGCTTCAATGCGCACGCCGGGTGCGGCAAGTTTTAACGCAATATCATCTGCAAGATTAACTACCGAACTTACTTTTACGCCGGGAGCTGGTTCAAGCTCAAACCTTGTTACAGAAGGACCGCGCGTAACGGCAACAACCGAAGCCCTTACCTTAAAATCAGACAAAGTCTGTTCCAGAATACCGCACTGATGGCGTATTCCTTCTTCAAGGTTATGGTCTTTGGTAACAGTTGGCGTATTAAGTAAAGATAACGGCGGGAATTTATAACCGGGAGCGTTATCTTTTTCGGAAGGTTCATCCCCTTCTTCCGTTTTAACAGCTGCCTGCTCCTCTGATTTTTCTTTAACCAGATCAGCACTGTCAGCAATATTAAGCTGTTTATTTAAAGTAAAATCATCTTTGGTTTCAGGTTTTGCAAATATCTTTTCGGAAGGTATTTCTTCATCTGAAAAATCAATTGCTTTCTGTCTGTACGGGTTTAAAAAGCTGCCGGCAGGCGCCATATCCTGCTCTGGTTTAACAAATTTATCCAAAACAGGTTTGCTTTCCTGTTTAACGGCAGGTTTTTCAGCCGCAAATTCTTCCGGAGGGGCAAAAAATGTCTGCGTTGCTTGCGTATCCTGTTTTGGCTCATCATCCTGCAAATAAGCATTGTAAGCATCGTCTTCATAGGCTTCGCTGCGGTAATTTACAAGGTGTTCGCTGATTGAAGGCTTTTTGGTTTTTCCGAAAATTCTTTTAAAAGCGCCAGGTTTTTCAAGCCCTTCCGTAAATTCGGAAAATTCTCCGTCACGGTAAGGATTAAAAGTATTTTCTTTAGAAACGGTAATATTTTTTTGCTTTACAGGCTGAGAATATTCAGTTCTGCGTAGATCTTTTTTATTTTCTCTTTTACTGATGCCGGAAAAGGAATTTTTGATTTTCACAAACAAAAGCTGTAAGGAAATCCTGCTCAATAAAAGAACGCTTGCCAAACCAAGCACAACCAAAATAATCAGCGCTCCGGCTGTACCGGCAATTTTACGCAAAGTCCATAAAATTATACCGCCAATAAAACCTCCGCCTTCCGGAAATGAATATAAATCCAGTTCCTGCCCGGCAGGAGTAAAAAGATGATGTGCAAGGCCTAAAAAGCATATAAGCAGCAAAACAAACGCAGCCACACGGCGCGAAATACTGAAACGCCCGGAAAAAGCCAGCAGGTAAATGCCGCAGATAATAAGGGCAAGCGGAACAAGAAAAGCTCCCAGCCCCAGTAAATATGCAGATATTTCCGACCAGAAGCTGCTTGTAACGCCAATATCCGACGCCGCAACAAGCAGCCCTGCCAAAAGCATAAAAAATGCCTGCAATTTTTCTTTTGAGGCCTTTATTCTTTTGTTCATCTGCAACTTTTTTATATCTTGGCAACTGCTGGCACCTCTTTATTTAATCAAACTTCCATAATAATCGGTAAAATCATCGGGCGGCGGCGTGTTCTTTCATACAAAAAGCGCCCAAGGCTGTCGCGGATAGCGCCTTTAAGAACGCTCCACTCCGTTACATTATTTTCGGCACATTTATCAAGTGCCTGTTCTACTTTTTCTTTGGCTGTTTCCATAAGGTCTTCGGCTTCACGCACATACACAAAACCACGGGAAACAATATCCGGGCCGGAAACAATATTGCAGGTATTTTTTTCGATTGTTACAACAACAATCATAATGCCGTCCTGCGAAAGCTGGCGGCGGTCACGCAGCACGATATTGCCGACATCACCCACGCCAAGGCCGTCTACCAGAATTTTACCGGCAGGAACACGGCCGGAAATACCTATGCTGTTGCGCGTAAGTTCAATTACAGCGCCGTTTTCACCGATAACGATATTTTCGCGCGGCATACCCAGCGACTGGGCAAGCTGTGCATGTTTAACCAGATGGCGGTATTCGCCGTGCACCGGCATAAAGAATTTCGGGCGCACCAGATTGTGCATCATTTTAATTTCTTCCTGGCTTGCATGGCCGGAAACATGAACACCGTTGCTTTTTTCGTAAATAACGTCGGCGCCGAGTTTATAAAGGTTATCAATTGTGCGCGATACGAGTTTTTCGTTGCCGGGAATAGGCGTTGCCGAAATAATAACGGTATCGCCCGGAAGAATTTCAACCTTTTTATGGTCCTTATTGGCCATACGGGTTAAGGCAGACATAGGTTCGCCCTGGCTGCCGGTAGTAATAATTACAATCTGGCTGGGCTGATAATTAGATGTTTCATCAACATCAATCAATACGCCTTCCGGCACTTTCAAATAACCAAGTTCAATGGAAATATTAACAACATTAACCATGCTGCGGCCGATAACGGCAACTTTACGTTTATATCTTACAGCGCTGTCAACAATCTGCTGAATGCGGTGAACATTGGACGAGAAAGTTGCCACGATAATACGGTTTTTAGCATAGCGGAACTCATCGTCAAAAGTCTGGCCTACCATTTTTTCACTTGGCGTATAGCCCGGGCGTTCGGCATTGGTGCTGTCTGCCATAAGCAAAAGCACGCCCTCATCGCCATATTCCGCAAAGCGGTTAAATTCCGTAACCTGCCCGTCAACCGGGGTCTGGTCAAATTTAAAGTCGCCGGTGTGAATAATAAGCCCGACAGGCGTACGGATGGCCAGTGCTATTGCATCAGGAATGCTGTGGTTGACACGCATGAAACCAAGCTTAAAAGCACCGGCAGATATTTTATCTCCGGGCTTGATTACATGGCAGTTATCGGCACTTACGCCGTTTTCTTTCAAGCGTCCCTGCAAAATGCCCAAAGTAAGGGCGGTGCCGTAAACAGGCACATTAATCTGCTTCATAACATACGGCAAAGCGCCGATATGGTCTTCATGGCCATGAGTTAAAAAATCGCCCTAACCTTATCTTTGTTTTCCAAAAGATAAGTTATATCAGGAATAACCAAATCTATTCCAAGCATATCCTCCTCAGGGAACATTAAACCGGCATCGACAAGTATAATATCATCACCATAACGGAAAGCCGTCATGTTCTTGCCGATTTCGCCGAGTCCTCCGAGCGGAATAATATTTACTTTATGTTGTGTTTTACTCAAAAAAAATACACCTCCAAATTATTTATTTTCCGATCAAGTATCACACAGATTAACGCAAGTATTAACCGTACACTTACTCTACCGTATATTATACATTAAAGTGAGTTTAAAAACAAATGTTTCCCCTTTGAAAAACTTTATTTTTGTAAATATTTCGTGAAAGAATGTTTATATAAAACAAAAACGCCCCTTAACGGAGCGTTTTTTTATATTCAAAATTATTTTGCGTAGTCAACTGCACGTGTTTCGCGTATGATAACTACTTTTATCTGACCGGGATATTCCATCTCGGCTTCAATCTTTTTGGCAACATCACGCGCCAAAAGTATTGCCGAAGCATCATCAACCTGTTCGGGTTTAACCATGATGCGGATTTCCCTGCCGGCCTGTACGGCATAACATTTTTCAACGCCATCGAACGATTCAGAAATTTCTTCCAATCGGGTCAATCGTTTCAAATAGCTTTCCAAAGTTTCCCTGCGTGCACCCGGGCGTGCTGCCGATACGGCATCGCATGCCGAAATAAGCACTGCCTCAACGCTTTTCGGCTCGGTATCGCCATGATGAGCTGCAATAGCATTGATAACAAGGTCGGATTCACGGTATTTCTTGGCAATTTCCACGCCAAGTTCAACATGGGAACCTTCAACTTCATGGTCAACTGCTTTGCCTATATCGTGCAAAAGGCCTGCACGTTTGGCAAGGTTAACGTCCACACCAAGTTCAGAAGCCATAATTGTTGCCAGATGGGCAACTTCAACAGAATGGTTAAGAACATTCTGGCCGTAACTTGTACGGTATTTCAAACGTCCCAAAAGTTTAACCATTTCCGGATGCAAACCGTGCACCCCAACCGAGAACATAGCCTGTTCACCGGCTTCTTTAATTCTCTGTTCAACTTCTTTTTGTGCTTTCTCTACCATTTCTTCAATGCGGGACGGATGAATACGCCCGTCATTGATGAGTTTTTTCAAGAGCTATACGTGCAACTTCACGCCTTACAGGGTCAAACCCCGAAATAATAACCGCTTCCGGAGTATCGTCTATAATAAGATCTATGCCTGTCAGTGTTTCCAGAGTTCTGATGTTTCTGCCCTCGCGGCCGATAATGCGGCCTTTCATTTCATCATTCGGCAGTGCCACAACAGAAACAGTGGTTTCGGCAACATGGTCTGCGGCACAGCGCTGAATAGCAAGAGAAATGATTTCACGGGCTTTTCTGTCCGCTTCATCTTTAGCCTGCTGTTCAAGCTCTTTAATCATCATTGCAGATTCATGCTTAACTTCTTCTTCCACAGACAACAGCAATTCTTTTTTTGCATCTTCGGTTGACAAACCGGATAATCTTTCCAGTTCACCCAATTGTTTTTGGTATAACTCGTCCACCTTGGCCTGGCTTTCGTTAAGTTTGGTTTCTTTTAAAGCCAGATGCTCCTCTTTTTTCTCAAAGGAATCAATTTTTCTGTCAAGGTTTTCTTCTTTTTTTGCAGGAGTCTGCGCTCCTGACGCTGCAAATCGCTGCGGCGTTCTTTATTTTCACGTTCCATTTCGCTGCGCATGCGATGGATTTCTTCTTTAGCTTCCATCAGCGCTTCTTTGCGTTTGGTTTCACCGGCCTGCTCGGCATCCTGAATAATGCGGATTGCAGTTTCTTCGGCAGTGGCTATTTTGCTTTCGGCAACATTTTTGCGAACAAAATAACCTACAATGCCGCCTGCCGCACCAGCACCGGCTATTGTAATGAACAACTCTAAAATGGTACTCACCTCCTTAGTAAAATTCTAAAAAAATGAGGCAACCTGCTAGTCGCCTCGTGGTTAACATTGAATCTCTTAACACGATTGGATAATATAATTTTAAATGGATTTTAACTAAAAGTCAAGTTTGTATCACTAATCATAATTATCCACACCGGAATAACTTATTTTTTCTGCAATAGTTTTCTTTATCAAATCAACAGAAAAACCTCTGGCAAATAAAAACCTTCCTAATCCGGCTTTAACTTTCATCGCATCTTCAAAACTGTTTATTTTTTTCTTTTTTATGTAGCTGTCGGCAGCTGCGCAGCAGCGCTCAATTTCAGCATCTGCTTCAACAAGTCCGGCAACTTCGTTAATGATTTCGTCATCAACGCTGCGCTTTTGCAAGGTATTTTTTAAATAACCTTTGCCGTAATATTTTTGGCCAGCCAGCTGTCATAAACGCGCAGTGCATAGCGTTTTTCATCCAAAAAACCATATCCGCACAGCTTATCAGTCACCGCTTTAATATCGGCATCCGATACGGAACACTTTCTTAATTTTTCCTGCATTTCCGCTATGCTGTAATCACGGTAATTTAAAAGCGTCAGCGCGTAATTATAAACATCCTTTTCGTTATCAAAGGTTTTATTATTCTTCCTGCGCAGCACTTTCGGTTTCACCTTCGGGGGCAGCCTGTTTAATGGTCATGGCACGGATTTTATTTTCTATCTCCTGCAAAAGTTCAGGGTTATCCTTCAGATATTCTTTGGCTTTTTCCTTACCCTGCCCTAAACGTACATCACCGTATGAATACCATGCGCCGCTCTTGGTAATTAATTCAAGCTCAACGCCAAGGTCAACAATGCAGCCTTCGTGAGAAATGCCTTCTCCGTACATAATGTCGAATTCAGCCTGTTTAAACGGAGGCGCCACTTTGTTTTTAACAATTTTAACACGGGTACGGCTGCCAATCATATCGTTGCCGTTTTTCAAGGTTTCAACGCGGCGCACATCCATACGCACGGTTGCATAAAACTTCAAGGCGCGGCCGCCGGTAGTAGTTTCCGGGTTACCGAACATAACGCCGACTTTTTCACGTATTTGGTTAATAAATACGGTTGCGCATTTGGATTTTGCAATTAAACCTGTCAGTTTGCGCAGTGCCTGACTCATCAGGCGCGCCTGCAAGCCAACGTGGGAATCACCCATCTCGCCTTCAATTTCCGCACGGGGAACAAGTGCCGCAACAGAGTCTATAACGATAATATCAATAGCGCCGCTGCGTACCAGAGCATCGGCAATTTCCAGTGCCTGTTCGCCGTTATCAGGCTGGGAAATTAAAAGATTGTCAACATCTACGCCAAGGCGGCGTGCATATTCAGGGTCAAGTGCATGTTCGGCATCAATAAAAGCCGCATAACCGCCGAGTTTTTGTGCTTCGGCAATCATATGCAGGGCAACAGTCGTTTTACCGGAAGATTCAGGACCGTAAATTTCTATAACCCTTCCTCTCGGTATACCGCCAACGCCCAAAGCAATATCAAGCGACAAAGCACCGGTCGGAATAACTTCTATATTCATTTTGCTGCTTGCTTCGCCAAGTTTCATAATGGAACCTTTGCCGAAATCTTTTTCAATCTGGCGCATTGCAAGGTCAAGCGCTTTCATTTTATCTATGTTTTCAGATGCCATAAATTTTACCTCCACCGTTGTATCTGCTCTTCTAAAAACATTATACAAACAGTTGTTTGCTTTGTCAAGCAGTTTTAATTTGTTTTAAGCTGCTTCAGTTCTTCACTGCTGAAATGATATACCTTGTTGCAATACTGGCAGTGCACTTCAGTATCCGGCTGCTCTGTCAGATAGTCAATGTCATCCTGGCTTAACGCAGCAAGCATATTCAAAATTTTGTCTTTTGAACAGCCGCAGGAAAATTTAACAGGCATACTTTCTTTTATATCAAATTCCAGCCCTCTGGCAAGCACTTCAATAATTTTTTCAGGCGTATAGCCAAGTTCCAGCAGCTGCGTTACATAGGGCGTAACGGCTACATTATTGCCCAGTTTTTCCAGCACTTCTTCATCGCAGCCGGGCATAGCCTGAATAAAATAACCGCCTGCGGCAAGCACTTTCCCGTCCTTGTCAACCAGTACGCCAAGCGCAACTGATGAAGGAGTCTGCTCGGACATATAAAGATAATTGGTGATATCGGTTGCAATTTCACCGTCGGCAAGTTCGGCATGCCCTGTAAACGATTCACTATTCTGCAAATAACGTGTAAGGGTAATTGTGCCTTGCCCAAGCGCGCCGCCGATATCGAGCTTGCCGTTTTTTAAAGGCATAAACACGTCCGGCTCGCCAACATATCCGCGCACGGAAGTTCCCTGTGCTTCGGCTACAACTTCACCCATAGGGCCGTCGCCTTTCAGTTTTAAAAGAATACGTTCGCCGTCTTTCATTGTTGCGGCAAGCATTAAAGCGCCGCTCATGGCTCTGCCGAGCGCGGCCGTTGCCAAATGGCTTGTATGATGGCGGTCAGCAGCTTCCTGCACCAGATTTTTGGTTGTAATGGCGTAAATACGCACGCCTTCCACCGTAGCAATAGTTAAAGTATCTTCCATAAAAACCTCTTACATTTCACGCATTAAATTTACCATTTCAATGGCGCACATTGCCGCATCAGCGCCTTTGTTGCCTGCTTTGGTGCCGGCGCGTTCAACAGCCTGTTCAATATTGTCGGTTGTTAAAACGCCAAACGCAACCGGTACGCCGGTTTCAAGACTTACATGGGCAATGCCTTTGGAGGCTTCTGCGCATACATAATCAAAATGCGGCGTTGCTCCGCGGATTACGGCACCAACGCATACAACGGCATCATATTTGCCGCTTTTGGCAAGTTTTTGTGCAGCCAGCGGAATTTCAAACGCTCCGGGAACCCATACAAGCGTTAAATCTTCGCCTTCTGCCCCATGGCGGAGCAGGCAGTCTTCCGCGCCGCCGATAAGTTTGCTTGTAATAAATTCATTAAAGCGGGATGCTACAATAGCAACTTTCATGCCTTTTGCTGTTAATTTGCCTTCTAAAACTTTCATTTTCATTCCTCCAGTTATTTTTCGTGTAATTTGTGTCCCATTTTTTCTTCTTTAACATCAAGATAATGTTCGTTATAGCAGTTTGCCTCCATAATGATGGGCACCCTGCCGGTAACGATAATGCCGTAGCCTGTAAGCCCTGCGCGTTTAGCCGGGTTATTGGTAATCAGGCGGATAGTAGTAAGCCCCAAATCGGCAAGAATCTGTGCGCCGATACCGTAATCACGCAAATCTGGCGCAAAGCCGAGTTTTATGTTTGCTTCAACGGTATCAAGCCCCTGGTCCTGCAAGGCATAAGCACGTATTTTATTGGCAAGGCCAATTCCGCGTCCTTCCTGACGCATGTAAACAACTACGCCGCAGCCTTCTTTTTCAATCATACGTAGTGCGGTTGCCAGCTGATCGCCGCAGTCGCAGCGCAGTGAGCCGAGCGCATCACCTGTAAGGCATTCGGAATGTACGCGCACCATAACATCCTTTTTCCCTGCAATATCGCCCTTTACAATGGCAACATGGCACTGGCTGTCAAGGTCATTTTCATAAGCGATAATGCGGAAATTGCCGTATTTGCTCGGCAGTGCTGCTTCCGCTACGCGGTGAACCATTTTTTCGTGCTTTTTGCGGTAAGCAACAAGCGCAGCAACGGTTATAAATACCAGATTATGCTTTTTGGCAAATTCAATAAGCTCCGGAGTGCGTGCCATATTGCCGTCGTCGCTCATAATTTCGCAGCAAATGCCAACAGGTGTCAGCCCTGCCAGACGGCATAAGTCAGTAGTCGCTTCGGTGTGCCCGGTACGCCTTAAAACGCCGCCGTTTCTGCTGCGGAGCGGAAACACATGCCCCGGGCGGCGGAAATCCTGCGGCTGAGAGGCAGGATCGGCGCATTTACGCATGGTATAGGCGCGTTCATAGGCAGAAATGCCGGTAGTGGTGTCAACATGGTCGATAGAAACCGAAAAAGCCGTTTCGTGGTTATCGGTATTGTTGGCAACCATTGCACCAAACTGCAGTTTATCCATAATCTGCGGGTCGGCAGGCATACAAATCAGGCCGCGGGCGTATTTTGCCATAAAGTTTACGTCGTCGCCGGTGCAGAACTGCGCTGCCATAATAAGGTCGCCTTCATTTTCGCGGTCTTCGTCGTCCGTAACCAAAACCATTTTGCCGTTTTTTATGGCTTCAATGGCTTCTTCAACAGTATTAAACTTAAAATTATCCATAATTGCCTCCTTTTATATAAAACCATTTTCAAAAAGAAGTGATTTTGTTAAAGTATTTTTATTTTCCGCTCCGGCGGATGTTTTAAAATTAAGCAGATGCTCAACATATTTGCCTATAATATCTGTTTCCAGGTTCACTTCGTCACCCGGCTTTTTAAAACCGAGCGTTGTTTCTTTGGCAGTATGCGGAATAAGCGATACGCTGAAACCGCTGCCGGTAACTTCCGTTACGGTAAGGCTGATGCCGTCAATGGCAATGCTGCCTTTTTTTATTATATATTTTAAAAGCTGCGGCGGTGTTTTTACGGTTACAATTTCGGCAATTCCCTGTGCCTTTTGGGACGCAATAACGCCAATGCCTTCAACATGGCCGCTTACGATATGCCCATCAAGCCCGTCGCTCAATTTTAAAGTGCGTTCAAGATTTACCTTATCGCCGCTTTTTAAATTGCGCAGATTAGTAAGTTTAACCGTTTCGGGCATAATATCAGCCGTAAAGGCGCTGCCGCTGATTTTTACTACCGTAAGGCAGGCACCGTTAACGGCAATGCTGTCACCGATTTTAAGGTTCTCCAAAACCTTCTGTGCTTTTACAGTAATATTATAACTTTGTTTAAGCTGTTTTAACTCCATTACAGTGCCAAGTTCCGCTACAAGTCCGGTAAACATGTCAGTCACGCTCCGTTCTGCCGGTAATTAAAAGGTCGCATCCAAGCTCTTTATATTCAATATCCGAAAGGCGCAGCGCTTTGCCCATATCCTTGCAGCCATTGCCGCCCACCGGGGCAAGAGCATTCCTGCCACCGATAATTTTAGGAGCAATAAACGCATATACCCTTTCGGCAAATCCGGCATCCAAAAACGCACCGTGTACTTCGCTGCCGCCTTCCACAAGCAGGCTTGTAATTTCCTGCTCTGCAAGGTACTTCATTAAAGCATTAAGGTCAAGCTTGCCATTGTGCTCCGGCAATTTTATAATTTCCACATTTTTTAAAAGTTTCAGCGCATTAATGTTAGTAAGCGAAGGATTTTCACCTACTGCGACAATCGTTCGTGCTTCACCATTTAAAATTTTGGAATTTACCGGCAGGCTGCATTTGCTGTCCAGCACAATTCTTACAGGATTTTTGCCTTCTACCATACGGGTAGTAAGCTCGCAGTCGTCCTGCAGTACCGTATTTTTGCCAACAATTACGGCATCATGCGTTTTACGCAGGTAATGCGCATAAGTTCTGGCTTCCACGCCGGTAATCCATTTGGAATCGCCGCCGTCGGCAGCAATTTTTCCGTCCAGAGTCATGGCATATTTAAGAGATACAAACGGCCGTTTATGGGTAATCCAAAAGAAAAACTTTTCATTTAATTTTCTTGCTTCGTCCTCGCAAATGCCGTTTACCACTTCAATACCGGCTTCACGCAACCGGTTTAAGCCGCGCCCTGCTACAAGCGGATTGGGGTCTGTAACGGCACTGACAACTTTTTTTACGCCTGCTTTAATAAGCGCTTCGCAGCAAGGGCCAGTTCTTCCGTAATGCGAACATGGTTCAAGCGTAACATAAACGGTTGCGCCCTTTGCCTTATCTCCGGCCGCTGCCAGAGCATTTATTTCAGCATGGGGCTGGCCTGCTTTATGATGATAGCCTTCGCCGACAATTTTGCCGGAACTGTCTGTAATAACGGCACCGACCATGGGATTTGGGCTAGTATCGCCTTCCGCCATCTTTGCCAGTTCCAAAGCACGGCGCATATATTTAATATCGTCCATTAACTCACCTTCTTTATAAACAAAAACAGCCAAAACCTCCGGGGTTTCAGCTGTAAAAATTCTTTTGCCTTTTCTCATCCAGACTTTACTGTCGGTACCGGAATTGCACCGGTTCATGCTTAACGCTCGCGGACTTTACCGCCGGTCGGGAAATTAACCCTACCCCAAAGGCCTATATTAAATTACAGAAACAATATAGCACAAAACCATGCGCCCGTCAAATGAAGTTTTTGTTAACTAACTGCATCATGCATAAGGCGCTTAAAGTCTTGGCATCAAAAATTTCTTCATCAAGCAGCATCCGGCGAACTTCTTCCGGTTTTACAGCTTCAATGTCTATAAACTCGTCTTCGTCGGTATGCTGGTCAAACTTCTTCAGGCCTCTGGCCAGATATAAATGTATTACTTCATCCGTAAAACCAGGAGTGGTTACAATGCTTGTAAGTTTCTGCCATTCGGCGGCTTCATAGCCCGTTTCTTCCGAAAGTTCGCGCTTGGCGCAGTCCAGCGGGTCTTCGTTGGGATGGTCGAGCTTGCCGGCCGGCAGTTCATACAAAACGCTGCCCACTGCATAACGGTATTGTTTTACAAAAATAATGCTGCCGTCATCAAGCACCGGCACAACACACACCGCCCCCGGGTGGGCAATTATTTCGCGCGTGGTTTGCCTTCCGTTGGGCAAAGTAACGGTATCAACCATAACTTTTAAAAGGCGTCCGTCAAAGCCCTGCCTGCGGCTGACAAATTTTTCGTCCAGATTATCCTGATGAATTTTCTTCATAATATCACCCTGCATTTTTAAATTCTGCTGCTTTATTTAAAAGTTCTTCGGCATTACGGCGCGCAGCCTCGCTTATATTGTCGCCCGCCGTCATGCGCATTAATTCTTCAATGCGTCCGTTATTATCAAGTACGTTTAAAACGGTTTGCGTGCGCCCGTCCGCACTTACTTTGTTAATCTTAATATGCCTATCGGCAAAGCTTGCTATCTGCGGCAAATGCGTTATGCAGATAACCTGCCCCGTACGCGAAATAACGGCAATTTTTTCCGCCATTTTCTGCGCAGTAACACCGCCTATGCCGGTATCTATTTCATCAAAAATCATTGTAGGCACGCCGAGTTCATTAAACAAAACTGTTTTTACAGCCAGCGCAATGCGCGACAATTCACCGCCGGATGCAACTTTTGTAAGTTCCATCAGGGGCTCTCCGGCATTGGCCGAAAACATAAATACCATCTCGTCGCAGCCGGTTTTGCCGAAATCTTCTTTAACGGCAAAATGAATGGTGAACTTGCCCTGCGGCATGGCTAAATCGGCAATATGTTTTGTAATTTCACCGGCAAGCATTCCCGCATATTTTTTGCGCAGCTCTGTTAATTTGCCAGCAAGTTCTTTCAGTTCAGCCTGATTTTTTAAAAGCTCCTTATTTTTAACGGCAATGCTGCGATCAATTTCCTGTAACTGGCCGGCTTCCTGCTTAATTTTTTCAAGATATTCGTTAATGGCATCATAATCAGCGCCGTATTTTTTCTGCAGTTTATACCATAAATCCAAGCGCTGTTCAACATAAGCGGAACGCTCCGCATCAAACTCGCTATTCTCCAGATAATCAAGCAGATTTTTATGGCATTCCTCCACCGTCAGCCAGCATGTTTCCAGCATTTCGGCATTTTCCGAAAGCCCGGCATCATATCTTGATGCAGCTTCAATTCTGCTTTTTGCCTCTGCCAAAGCGTCCAGAACGCTGAACTTACCGTCCAAAATTTCACCGGCCTCGCTTACAGCCTGCATTATTTTGCCGCTGTTCTGAATACGTTTCCATTCTTCCTGCAAGTCTTCAAGTTCGCCTTTTTGCAACCCGGCGTTAGTTATTTCTTCAATTTCCCATTCCAGACGGTCTAAAATACGTTCACGGTCCTGCCCTATGCTTTGCAGATGCTCAAGTTCGCTTTTGGTTTTATTGTAATTATCAAAAGCGCGGCTATATTCATTAAGCACCGGCATAATAAGGCTTTGTCCGTACAAATCTGTAAGCTGCTGCGGAAAACCGGCTTTTAAAAGCGCCTGATTCTCATGCTGGCCATGAATATCCACAAGCACAGCCGCAAAAGAACGCAAAACAGCCAGCGGCACCTGCACTCCGTTTACCGTAGCCTGGCTCTTGCCGGAAGCGGTTATGCGGCGGCGCAAAAACAAGCCGTCCTCATAATCAATTCCCTGTTCTTCCAAAAGTTGTCTGGCAGCCGGGCAATTATCAATATCAAAAATTGCCTGTACTGTTAAAGCATCCGTGCCGCTGCGCACATAATCTGCTGAAGCCCTTGCCCCCAAAGCGATGCTGAACGCATCTATAAGAATGGATTTGCCTGCGCCGGTTTCACCGGTAAAAACATTAAAGCCGCCGGTAAATTCAACTTTAGCATCTTCTATTAAAGCAAAATTATGTACATGTAAAGCCTGAAGCATTCTGCCAACCTCTATTTTTTACCAAATCTGCCAATAAATACATCCGTATTTTCGGGTTTATCAACAGCTACAAAAATTGTATCGTCACCGGCAACGGTTCCCAAAACCTCCGGCCACTTCATATAATCAAGTGCAAGCGCTACCGAAGACGCAGCTCCCGGCAGGCTGTGTATTACTACCAAATTGCCGCCTGCCCTCAGGTTTAAAACCGAATCCTGCAAAATACGTTCCATTCTGCCGGAGTTTAAAAGAGCATTCTGGTCTTTCGGAAAAGCGTAATAATAACGCCCGGCAGCATCAGGAACTTTAATCAGCATTAATTCTTTAATATCGCGCGAAACGGTTGCCTGCGTAACTTCTATGCCGCTGGCGCGCAAAGCTGCCGCAAGTTCGTCCTGAGTTTCAATTTTCTGCGATTCAATTATGCTTTTAATTTTAGCATGGCGGTTTGTTTTTAATTGTTTAACGGATACTTCTTCGTTCATTTTGCTTCCTCATTTCTGCAGGTACGCATCAATTTTTGCTGCCAGGTTTCATAATAGCTTCTTCCGTTTAAACGGATTAACCTGACAGGTTCGGGATTCTTTTCTATGCGGATAATATCATCTTCGGCAACTGCCGCCGTAATTTCACCGTCTGCCGAAAGCAGCAGTTCTTCATAGGGCGGCACTGCCGTGATTTCTATTAAATTATTTCCTGGTATAATCAGCGGGCGTGTATATAAGGCATGTGCACAAATCGGAGTAATTATGGACACATCAAGGCTTGGGTGTACCATTGGCCCTCCTGCCGACAGCGAATACGCTGTTGAACCTGTTGCTGTTGCCACAATCAGCCCATCGGCGGCATAAATGCCGGAATGTTTGCCGTTAATTTTAAGTTCCAGATGTGCAAGTTTGGAAATATGCCCTTTGGCCACAACCATGTCATTAAGCGCATGAGCCTGCACAGTTACCCTGCCGTTTTTTACAACGCTTGCTTTCAGCTGGCTGCGTTCTTCCAGTTCAAAGTCATGCCCGGCAAGTTTTTGCAGCGCTTTTTCAAAATCGCTCATTTCGGTTTCTGCCAAAAAGCCAAGTTTGCCAAAGTTTACGCCGAACACGGGTATTTTTAAAGGTGAAAGATGCCGCGCCATTTGCAGAAAAGTACCGTCGCCGCCGAGCGAAATACCGGCATCCATCTGCGCCAGCGATTCTGCTTCTTTGCTGTAATAACCGGCCGCTTTAAAGTCTTTCATATCTTCCGGCAGCAGCGTTTTTAAACCGTATTTCTGCAAAAGCGCCAAAATATCCGGCAGGCAGTCACGCACTTTGTCTTTCTGCATATTGGGAAACAGCCCTATTGTTGATACGGACATTTTTACACCTTCTTATTTTCCGCTTGTATCAAGTGTTAAATGCGATTTTTTTACTGTTTCATCAGGGTCTACGGCAATTTCCTCCGCATCTGCGGCATTTTTTAAATACAAAAGGTATTCAATATTGCCTTCCGGCCCTTTAACCGGCGAATAATCAAGCCCGGCAATTTTAAAGCCAAGTTCCCTGGCTGTTGCAATAACATTGTTTATTACCGTTAAATGCACCTGCGGGTCACGCACAACGCCTTTTTTGCCTACATTTTCCTTACCGGCTTCAAACTGCGGTTTTATAAGTGCAATAACAATACCGTCATCTGCAATTATTTTCTTTACCGCAGGCAAAACCTTGTCAAGAGAAATAAAGGCAACGTCAATCGTTACAACATCCACCTTTTCCGGCAGGCTGTCAGCTTCCAGATAGCGTACGTTGGTGCGCTCCATATTAACGACACGTTCGTCGCTGCGCAGCTTCCATGCCAGCTGCCCGTAGCCAACATCTATGGCATACACACGAGCGGCACCATTTTACATGGCGCAATCAGTAAAACCGCCGGTTGAAGCGCCGATATCGGCAGCAATTTTGCCTGTCAAATCAAGGTTAAAACAGCTTACTGCCTTTTCAAGCTTCAGCCCGCCGCGGCTTACATATTTAAGGTCGCCGCCCAAAAGGCGTATTGCGGCATCAGGCGCTACCTGCGTACCTGTTTTATCAATCTTCTGTTCGTTTACAAGAACCTGCCCGGCCATAATAGCCGCCTGCGCGCGTGAACGCGATTCAAAAAATCCGCGCTGCACAAGCAGGGTATCCAAACGTTCTTTCTTCACATTAATCTCCGTTACTTAAAAATTCTTTAATACGTTTTACAACGCTTTCATGGTCAAGGCCGATATCACGCATCAGCAAAGGCTTTGCCCCATGGGGAATATATTTATCGGGTATGCCTAAATTAAGCACTTTTACGCTTTGCAGCATACCGTTTTCATTAAGCACTTCCAGCACGGCACTGCCTGCGCCGCCTTTTAAAGAGCCTTCTTCCATAGTTACTATATTTTTATACTGCTGCGCCGTTTTTACAAGCAGCTCACTGTCAAGCGGTTTAACAAAGCGCATGTTTACAACCCCGGCGCTGATGCCGTCTTCTTCAAGAGCAGCTGCAGCTTTCATTGCTTCGTCAACCATGCTGCCAACGGCCCAGATGCATACATCGCTGCCCTGTTTTAATTCTTCGGCTTTGCCGATTGGCAAAGTATGCAGCGGTTCTGAAATATCCACGCCTAAGCCGCTGCCGCGCGGATAGCGCAAAGCAACAGGCCCGTTAAATTTTACCGCAGTAGCCAGCATATGCCGGAGCTCGTTTTCGTCTTTCGGCGCCATAATGGTAATCTGCGGTATCAAACGCAAGTACGAAAAATCAAAAACGCCGTGGTGCGTATAGCCGTCGTCACCAACAAGCCCGGCCCTGTCGAGGCCAAGCACTACCGGCAGATTCTGCATAGCAATATCGTGCAGCACCGAGTCATACGCTCTCTGCAAAAAGGTAGAATAAACCGCAACAACAGGGTGCAGCCCTGCCGCTGCCATACCTGCGGCAGAAGTTACTGCGTGCTGTTCGGCAATGCCTACATCAAAAAATCTGTCCGGGTAAGCATCGGCAAAATAATTCAAGCCTGTACCGTCCGGCATGGCTGCCGTAATGGCAAGAATTTTTTTATCTTCTTTGGCAAGCTGTACCAGCGTTTTGCCAAAAACTTCGGTATAGCTCACCGGCGCATCCGGGTTGGTAATTTTTTTGCCGGTTTTTATTTCAAAAGGCCCGGTACCGTGAAATTTGTTCGGGCTTTTTTCCGCAGGCTCATATCCCTTGCCCTTTTTGGTAATAACATGAATGATAACAGGGCCGGGAGTTTGCTTTGCGGTTTCAAAAACTTCCACAAGATGTTCCAGATTATGCCCGTCAACAGGTCCATAGTATTTAAAGCCCAGATGTTCAAAAACAGAACCCGGCACAAGCAGATATTTAACGCTGCCTTTAACGCGGCGGACAATATTTATAATATTTTCGCCGTAGTTTTTTATGTTTAAGCCAGCCTTCCAAATCCTTTTTTATGCGGGTATATGTTTTTGCCGTGCGCAGCTGGTACAGATAATCGCTCATAGCGCCGACGTTTTTGGCGATTGACATCTCATTGTCATTAAGCACAACAATCAGCTTTTTCTGCAAATCACCGGCGTTATTCAGCGCTTCATAAGCCATGCCGCCCGTCATGGAGCCGTCGCCGATAACGGCAATAACCTCATTGTCTTCGCCTTTCAGGTCACGCGCAATCGCCATGCCCAAAGCCGCCGATATCGAAGTGCTGGAATGCCCCGTTCCAAATGCGTCGTACTTGCTTTCCTGAATTTTAGGAAAGCCTGAAATACCGTTATACTGGCGCAGCGTTTTAAAGGCTTCGCGCCGCCCGGTAATTATTTTGTGAATGTATGACTGATGCCCTACGTCCCAGATAATTTTATCCTTCGGGCAGTTAAAAACCTTATGCAGGGCCAGCGTCAGCTCCACAACGCCCAAATTAGGGGCAAGATGCCCGCCGTTTTTGGAGATGACTTCAATCATATACTCGCGTATTTCGGCAGCCAGTTCGTTTAACGCTTCATAATTAAGTTTTTTTATATCTTCAGGTGAATCAATCTTTTTTTAATAATCCGGCTGTCATTAAGGCATCTATCCTTCCTGTAATTATTAAACCGGCAAATAATTATTAAGATTTACGTCCGCACATCATTTTTGTAATATGGCGCAGCGGCTCGGCTTTTTCGCCAAAGCTGTCCAGGCACTCCAGTGCTTCGGCAACGGTTTTCTCTGCCAGTGCCTTGGCGCCGGCAAGCGTATATAAACTTACATAGGTAGATTTATGTTTTTTCTCATCGCTGCCTGCGCTCTTGCCCATTTCGGCAGGGTCGCCTTCAACGTCAAGAATATCATCGGTAATCTGGAAAGCAAGGCCTAAAAGGTCCGCAAAATGCGTCAGCGCCAGCAGCTGGTCGCTTGTTGCACCGGCAAGATGCGCGCCGCCGCGTACTGCCGCAATAAACATAGCTCCTGTTTTGCCGGAATGCAGTTTGCGCAGTTCGGCTTCGCTGATTTGTTTGCCTTCTGCGTCAAGGTCAAGCGCCTGGCCGCCAACCATGCCAAAATTACCGGCACACATGGCAACTTCGCGCACAACTTCAACCAAAACTTCCGGCGGCACATTTTTTTGCTCCAGCATAACTTCAAAAGCCAGTGTTAAAAGGCCATCGCCTGCCAAAAGTGCCATTGCCTCGCCGAAAACCTTATGGTTGGTATACTTGCCGCGGCGGTAATCATCGTCATCCATGCACGGCAAATCATCATGAATCAAAGAATATGTATGAATCATTTCCAGCCCGGCGGCAACAGGCAAAAAATTATAGCCATTTGCACCAACGGCATCGGCAGTAGCCATTAAAAGAATCGGGCGTATGCGCTTGCCGCCTGCAAAAAGGCTGTATGCCATGGCTTCATCCACGCGGGAAATGCCTTTTTTCTGCATTCTTTTTTCCAAAAAATTGTTAATCAGTTTTTGCCTGTCAGAATAATATTTTTCAAAATCCATCTATTCATCAATCTCCTCAAAAGGTTTTGTTGTATAACCGCTACTTGTTTCCATAATCTGTTCAACTGTCTGCCTTGCTGTATCAAGCCTGCCTGCGCAGATTTTGCTTAGTTCTATGCCTTCTTTAAAAACCTCCAGCGATTCTTCAAGCGGCAAATTACCTTCTTCAAGAAGTTTTACCTTTTCTTCAAGCATTGCCAGTGCTTCATCAAATTTTAAATTTTTAAGTGATTTTTTTACTGCCATATTTTACCGACCTTCCGTATGCTGAACCACCGAAATAACGTTGCCGTCGCCGACCTGCGTTACTATTTCATCACCCCAGCGTACATCAGCTATACTTCTGATAATTTTTCCATCCGTATTTTCCGTAACGCTGTACCCGCGTGCAAGCACGGTAAGCGGGCTGAGCGCGTCGAGCTTTGCCGCCAGCACGCCGCAGCTGTGCTGTTTCTGCGTAAGGGCAGCATTAAAAATCTGCTCAAGCCGTACCGAAGCAAAATCAAATCTTTGCATTCTGCCTTCGAGCATGCGCTGCGGATTTGATAACGCCCATGAATTTTGCAGGCGTTCCAGCGTAGTTTCCGATAAGGCAAGCCGTTTTAAGACCGTGTTTTTTAAACGTTTTTCCAGTTCCGCAACGCTGTTTAAATAAGCATTGGCGTCGGCAACAACAATTTCCGCAGCCTGCGAAGGAGTTGCCGCGCGTTTATCCGCCGCAAAATCCGTTAAAGTAAAATCCGTTTCGTGTCCAACTGCCGAAACAACAGGTATCTCCGACGCAGCAACTGCACGGACGGTCTGTTCTTCATTAAAGGCCCACAATTCTTCAATAGAACCGCCGCCGCGGCCTACAATCAAAACATCAGCCATTTTGTTTCTGTTCATAAACTCAATGGCATGGGCAATTTCAGCCGGTGCTTCCTTTGCCCTGCACGCGTACCGGGTAAAGCAGCAGCTTTATGCCCTTGTTGCGCCTGCGCGATACGGTAATTAAATCGCGCACAGCCGCGCCGGAAGGCGATGTAATGATGCCAACTGTTTTGGGGTTTACCGGCAGCTGTTTTTTTCTGCTTTCATCAAACAGGCCTTCGTTTAATAGTTTTTGTTTAAGCTGCTCAAACGCCAGCATTAAATCGCCGGTGCCTTCGGGTATCATTAAATCGGTATAAAGCTGGTAAATGCCGTCACGCTCATAAACGCTTATGCGCCCAACAGCAATAACTGTATCGCCGTTTTGAGGTTCAAAACGCAAAGTACGCGCTGCTGTTTTAAACATTACGGCTTTTAAAACGCCGCCTGCATCTTTCAACGTAAAATAGCAATGGCCGCTGCTGTAACGCTTAAAATTGGAAATTTCACCGCGCACCTGAATATTGGCGAAACGCCGTTCACCTTCAACAAGCGCTTTAATAAGTTTATTTACCTGGCTGACGGAATAAACATCATCATACACTTTTTTCACCCTTTAAAACTGCAAAAGCGGCACAGCCGGAGGCATTATCGCAGCTAAAGCGTGCCTGAGGGTGCCAAAGTGATATTTTTCTGCCTGTAAGTTTATTATGTAAATATTCTCTTATGTAAGTATTGCTGGCAACGCCGCCGGCAATTAATACGCTTTTGGTATTATATTCCCTGCATGCGTTGTAAATAAGCCTGTAAAAGGTTTCCGCAAGCACTTTTTGCACACCAAGCGCTATTCCGGCCGGGTCTTCCCCTGCCGCCAGTTTGCGCTCTGCCGCAGTTGCAGGCCCTGAAAGGCTTGCTTTGCAGCCTTTAACGGAAACAGGCAGTTCAACAGGCCCGGCAGCTGTCCCGGCAAACTTTTCAAGTGCCGGCCCTGCCGGAAATTGCAGCCCGAGGCTTACGCCTATTCGGTCAATAAACTGCCCGGCATGCAAATCAATGCTGCCGCCGATTTCCGTCAATTTATAACTGCCACTGCCGTCTTTTCAGCTGTAAGCAAATCCGTCGTGCCACCGGAAGCATGCAGAAACAAAAAGCGTTCATCATCCGGCCCGCCTGCCGACCATTTCCCGGCCAGCAGATGATTTTCCTGATGGCTGATAAGCCACAGCGGAATATTATTAAGCACCGAAACAGAACGCGCCAGCCCCGCACCAACCAAAAAAGCCGGCATATAAGAATCCGGCAGGGGACGCGGATAACCGGAAGCGCAAACGCCAATAATTTTTGCGCCCCGGGGCATTGCGTTTGTTATCATTTCCGGCAAATTGCGTGTATGCTGAAAAACCATTTCGGATTGCTGCAAGCCGCATTTGCCTTCGTGTACTTTTAAAATCTGCCTGCTTTCCCCAACAAGGTTAGCCTGCCTGTCCATAAAAGCAACTGAAGTTGTGTAGCAGCTTGTATCAATGCCAAGGTAAACTTCAAGTTCACTCATTGTTCCTGACCATTTTGCCAAGCAGCCCGTTAATAAAGCGCGGGCTGTCTTCCGAACCGTAAATTTTTGCAATTTCCACGGCTTCGTTAATTGCTATGCCGGCAGGAATTTTTTCTTCCGCAAAATAAATTTCATAAACTGCCAGGCGTAAAATATTACGGTCTACGGCAGGCATGCGGCTTACTTCCCAGTCAATGGAAAATTCCGTAATTTTTGCATCAATTTCTGCCAGCGAATTTAAAATGCCGTTTAAAGCAATCTGTGCATAGTTCTGCGCTTTCAGCGCATTTTTGCTGTTTTGTTCTTCAACTGCCGCATTTAACGCTTCTTCTGCGCTGCAGCCGGAAAAATCTATTTGGAATAAACTTTGTACTACAAGTTCTCTTGATATTCTGCGAATCATGTTTAACCTCGTTCTTTTAGTTATTTATGGTAGCCGGGCGGCAGCAGCCTGTCCAGCCATTCAAGCAGGTCTTCTTTTTTATCGATTTTGTTGCCGATAAAAAAGCCTGCCGAAATACAAATCAGTAAAAATATAGTTTGTAAAAAACCCAAAATTAAAAACATGGCCCCGATAAACAGGCCGAACACAGAGCCTAAAAGACGGCCGCGATATACTCTCCACAAATCATTGAGAATTTCATTCCACATCGCCTGTGCCCCCTTCCTAATTCTTGGCCTTAATCTGTTTAAAGAACAATTCTATTTCTTTAATTTCCATGCCCAATACTTTTTTAATGGTATCACGCACATTGTATTTTATTTCTTCGGTTGTTTCCGGAATATTTATGCCCGGCTCTATCGAAGCGTTAATGCGCACACTTATGCTTTCATCATCAAGCTTGGTATCGCATTTTACGTTGTAAACACCGTAAACTTCCTGTGCAATTTCACAAATATAATCTTCAATAGCGTTTTTGCCCACAAAAATTTTACCGGCATCG